>Ga0208321_1000011_pt1 | contig 430767 bp, 418 predicted proteins | sample June2015DPH_4_15_FD_184692 | JGI IMG/M metagenome (GOLD analysis project Ga0208321, IMG submission 184692) | Peatland microbial communities from SPRUCE experiment site at the Marcell Experimental Forest, Minnesota, USA - June2015DPH_4_150... | ecosystem: Environmental > Terrestrial > Soil >...
CTTGAATTTCCGATTGAACGGTTGCAACGTTATCTGCTGAGTCAACGATCACGTAGATTGCGCTGAAATTTTGAATTTTCATCAATATTTGTGCGGCTTGTAGCGACACGAATATGTTGTTGTCAACATTACTGAATAGAGCGGAGCCATATGCCGCGAGGATACCTTTCACTAGGAAACTGAGGCTTGAGCTGCTTGAGCCTATTTTCATGGAAACAACTTGATTCAACCCAACCAATCCCTGACCTGATGAGGGATAAGCGATGTTGTACCCGATTGCGGCAGAGGTAGACTCATATGAGTCTGGGAACTGCCCGTCTTCAAGCGCTAACCCTTTGAATATCAATGGGAGCGCCCTTGAATCAATTCCAATGAGTGTTCCTGAAACTGATTGACCTCCCACGCTCACGGTTGCTGGTCTACTGTAGTATGGGTAGACCTGTGTGACGTATGGAAGATTACCTAACCGTGGAATATCTTGAATGGAAAGCGCAAAAGACGAGGAACTTCCTGTAAGGAAGTTTGAGCCTCCAGCACGAACTATGAGAACGTTTGCGCCAATCTTTTCCACTTGAGCGTTTATGCCAACGCTTAATCCGCTTGAACTTGCAATTAAAGCCATGATTACGGCTGAACCAATCATTATTCCAATAACGGTCATAGTGCTTCGGGCTTTTCGGTCAAGTAGAGCTTTAACCGCTAATTTGAGTAAATCATTTACTCGCATAGGGTTTCACATTTCATATTTTCTAGCGTCTCATTGCCTTTTCAAACAATGGTATGGCGACAGTCATAGTTAGGAACGTGTAAACTATGAGTATGAGCATGTCGGGCATTATGGCGGCTAGGCTGGCGTTGAGAATTATCACTTTGCGCAGTGCATCTGCCGCATAATAGAGCGGCATAGCTTTTCCAATGTACTGCATCCATCCCGGGAGTTGGTCGATTGGGAATAGGATGCCGCTGATGAACATCATTGGGAACTGGAGAATTAGCGTCATCATTTGGGCGGTTTCTTGGTCGGGAGCGATAGCAGTCATTATAATGCCAACGCCAACGAAGCTAGCTGTTCCGAGCACCATAACGATGAGCATGATGATTGGGCTACCGTATATTTGGACGCCGAAGAGCACCATGGACAGTCCGAGAATTAGAAATCCTTGGATTAGTCCGCGTACGGTTTGCGCAGCCACCTTGCCAAGAATTATTGATCGGTGGGAAATAGGTGCGACAAGGAGACCGTCCATCGTTCCTTGTTCTTTTTCACGCGATATTGCGGTTGCGACTCCCTGTAGAGAGCCAGTGATTACAGTTAGGGCCATGAAGCCTGGAGCTAAAAATTGGAATGAGGATGAAACGCCGGTTATTAGCGGTATGTTTGAGACAGAGATAGGCTGCATGATGAATGCAGGATTGACTCTGCCACCATCCATATTGTTGATATTTTGCGTGGACATGCTTGAACCGATGATGTTGAAGACGGCTGAAATTTCGGATCGAACCACAGAGGCGGTTGTCGGGTTCGTTTCGTCGACGGTTACCTGGACTGTTGCGGGCTGTCCAGCGGCTAGAGCGTCGCTGAAGCCTTGTGGTATGATTATGATACCTTTGAGGTTTCCTAGTACAAGTTGGTTTCGGGCGGCTTCGTAGCTGGCGCTTTCGGAGACAATGAAGAGCCTTTGCTGTTTGGAGATCTGGATGAATTGGGCGGCAATTGAGTTCGCTGTCTGACCATCATCCATCCTTACCAACGTTACTGGGAGGTTTGGGAATGCGGTGCCTATGCTGCCTGTGTTTGGATTGGATTTTGGCATTGGCGGATAGATGTAGCCGAACATGCTCATCAATAGGATGGGGAATAAGATGAAGAAGAAGAGCAGCATCTTGGATCGCCAGAGATCGAGGAGGTCGCGGCGTGCGATGTCCAGCGCCAAGTCCCAAGTGATTGATTCTGCCATCTTACATTCTACCCATTGGTGCTCGCATGGAGATGCGCCCGTCTGCTGAATCTCTCAATTCACGGCCGGTAAGTTCCAAAAACACATCAAGTAGGCTTTTGGTGTTGTATCTGTCCTTCAATGCTTGAGGAGTGTCCACAGCCATGATCTTGCCGTGGTCGATGATGCAGACGCGGTCGGAGAGTTCGTCCGCCTCTTCCATTATGTGCGTTGTCAGGACGATGGTGTGACCGCGCTGCTTCAAATCCTTGACCAAATCCCTGACGAAGCGTGTGCTCTGTGGATCCAGCCCAGTTGTTGGCTCGTCGAGGAAGAGGATGTCAGGGTCGTGGAGAATTGCACGGATCACGTTTACTCGCTGTCTCATCCCGCTGGAGAAACCACCGACAAGCTTGTCTTTGAACGGAGTTAGCTTGACCATTTCCAACAATTCTTCTGACTTTTTCTGCAGTGTATTCCGATCAATCCTGTATAGTCTGCCGAAGAACATCAAATTCTCAAGAGCCGTTAGCCGCGGGTACATGATCATCTTCTCAGAAACGAGGCCAATCCTCTTCCGGACATCATTCCCTTGCTTGACAATGTCATATCCGTCAACGCTGGCGGTCCCGGATGTAGGTGTCAGTAGAGTGCAGAGCATTCTTATCGCTGTGGTCTTTCCAGCTCCGTTTGGACCAAGAAATCCATAGATCTCTCCTCTTCGCACGCTAAGGTCCACATGGTCTACCGCAGTGAAATTGTTGAATCGTTTCGTTAGACCATGCGTCTCAATTGCTTGGTCTGACAACGAAGAAACTGATTCGGATTCTTGCATTGTCATGGGCGGAGTTCTCATTCAATGCCGATTGTGGTGCCTATGCCTGCCAATTGTGTCCTCTTCCATATATCGATACGATACTATCTCATCGATATTGAGTTATATTAAAATAATGCGCTTGGTATATCGATGCGATAGTGATGGCCAATGGCGAAGGGATTCCAGACGGGCCCTTATGAGGTAATGTTCTTTCTGGCGTTGAAGGATGGACCAGCCTATGGGTATGAATTAGCTAAACGGTTTAAGAAGATGACTAGAGGTCACATTAGGGTTAGTTTTGGTACGATCTACCCTTTCCTGCGTCGCATGGAGCGGAGAGGAATAATCAAATCGACTAGAGGAGAAAGGTCGGCCAGAGTATACTATGCACTAACTCCGAAAGGCCGAAAGGCTCAAGAAAGAGTTTTGAAGCAAATCAAGAAGTCTCAAAAGGAATGGGAGGAGAAGTTGCTGGGCATTCTAGCAATGCATGCAGAAGTGTTCGGACGGAGAGCGCTTCACGCCCTGTTGGAACGTGGAAAACTCTTGGCGAAAACGTCATGATAGAGTGTCTGGTGAAAGCATGAAACGACGAGCCTTCTCGATCGTTGGTGCAATAATCGCGCTGTTTGGCTTGGTATGGTCCCTACAGGGAGCCGGTACGCTTCCTGGCAGTGTGATGAGTGGTTCGCAATTCTGGGAAATAGCGGGCGCACTAACTTTCATTGCAGGTATCGCAATCGTTGCTTATTGCCTGAAAACTTGAGATGGATCAAGTGGGAGATGAAAGAAATGGAATCTTGGGTCGAAGTCGCGAACGTCAACGAGGTCGAACCGGGCAAGATGAAACACGTAGAGGTTGAGGGGAAGGAAATTATGGTCGCTAACGTTAACGGCAACTTTTATGCTGTTAGTGATCGGTGCGGGCACACTAATGCACCACTATCAATGGGTGGCTTGAGGGACAACATTGTCACGTGCCCATTACATGGCGCCCAGTTTGATGTCACTTCTGGACGAAAGATTGCGGACCCCAAAATGGGCCCGCTACCAAATGTAGAGCAACTGCCTGAGAGCTTCCTTAAGCTTATCGAGCATTCAAGCCGAATCACGGGGAAGATCAAGACTTATGCCCTCACCTCTTACGAATTGCGTGTTGACGGCGACAAAATAAAGCTCAAAGTTCCGACGCACTAATGTGATTTCAAAGACAGACCCGATCATGGACGGATATCAACCGGGAGTCTGCAATATTGGGTCAGCTGAGATTGCTAGGAGGATGCGCGCAGGCTGGGCCGGTGTTGGAACGACGGCTATTCTAGGGTTACTTCTTGTCTTGTCCCATGCTCCAGTTGTCTGGCGACTGAGCCTCTCTGTTCCAGCCTTCTTTGCCGCGACAGGCCTCTTACAAGGTTTCATGCACTTCTGTGCTGCCTTTGGCATGCGAGGCGTATTCAATTTCGGTCCTCAAGTCGGTAAGATCGAAGAGGTTGGGCAAGCGGAATATCACCGAAAAGATAGGCAGAAGGCTTTGCAAATCCTCGCCTACTCAGTATTGACCGCGATTGTTGTGGCAACAGCGATCTTCCTCTTGCCCTTTTGAATGAATAAGCGCTGGCCGAATTTGCTTCACGTTCTACATTCATTGTTAGCTTTCGAACCGTACGATAACGTGGGTTCGAATCCCTTCGGGTTCCCAAAACTGGTCATTAGTCCCACGAGTCGTGGGTTGAAATCCCACCGGCCCCACCACATCCACTTCGAATCTGACTCGTCGGGTGCCGCCGGGGGTTCCTGAAGGATCTCCGTCAAACGAAAACCGGATTGTCGGCAGACGTCATCCCCCCAGTTTCCTCACCCAAAGTAATTACGCCCTTTTTGTCCCCACAATAATCACCCCTCCCAACCTTGCTTGGCCCGTGTGTAAGGTTTCTTACCAAACAGACAGAGTTTTGGAACCTGAAAAATTAACAACGGTTATCAGCCACTGTTCGGTGATACCGCGACAGAGCTCTGGGGAATGCAAGAGTGGTTTCAAAGGACCAGGTCATGGCGGCACTTAAAGACGTCATGGATCCTGAACTTCACATTTCCATAGTTAACCTACAGATGGTCAAGAAGGTTGACATCGAAGGGGACAGGGTGAAGGTTCTTGTCGCGCTTACAGTCGGCGGTTGCCCGCTATCCAAAACGATTTCAAGCGACATTGAAAAGTCAGTAACGAAGCTGCCGGGCGTCACGGTTGTTGAAGTTGAAACGAGTGTGATGACGAAGCAAGAACTTGAAGGCGTGCGCAAGCAGATTCAGTCCCAGATGGCTGCGTCCCAAACGCAAAAGGCGGGGGCTGGAGGCATGCCTCCTGGAATTAACCGATTGGAAAGGAAGGGAATTCGAAACGTCATCGCAATAATGTCAGGCAAGGGCGGGGTCGGAAAATCCTTCGTAACAGGCTTCTTGGCTGTTCAACTAACAAGGCTGGGCTACAAGGTAGGCATACTCGACGCAGACATCACAGGCCCAAGTATAGCGAAAATGTTCGGGCTGAAAGGCCCACTCTTCGTAACACCAGACAAACATGTCCTGCCAGCAACGTCGCAGTTAGGAATCAAAGTCGTCTCGATGAATCTCATCCTCGAAGAACCACAGATGCCTGTTATCGTACGAGGCCCTATCATCAACAGCGTGATTCGCCAAATGTTTCAGGACATCGAATGGGGAGACCTGCACTTTCTACTCGTCGACCTCCCTCCAGGGACCTCGGACGCCCCGTTGACCGTCTTCCAATCGCTCCCATTGCAGGGCGTCGTGGTGGTTACGACGCCGCAGGACCTCGCAATAATGATCGTAGGTAAAGCGATCAATATGGCGAAGACGCTCAGCGAGCAACTCGCTTCCGTGAAGATTCTCGGCCTAATCGAAAACATGAGCTACATGGTTTGCCCACACTGCGGTGAGAGGATCGAAGTCTTCGGCCGGAGCAAAGCACCGGACGCTGCAAAGAAGGCGGGGATACCATTCCTGGGCACCGTCCCAATCGACCCTGAAATTGCCAAGCTAGCTGACGAAGGAAAAATAGAGAAATACGCCAACCCACTATTCGAAGACGTTACGAGGGCTGTGAGGCTGAACGCGAACAGGTTGCTCGAACCGATTCCCGGCGCTATGCCAATAGCCTGGTCTGAACAGAAAGCGTAGGTTGTCTCACGGGTTTAAGGGAACAGACTAAGATTAATAGGGAAGGCAAATGCCGAGTTGTCACGGAAGACTTGCTCGCTCCCGAACGTGGAGGTGAATTGAAGATTGGTTACTAAAGATGAAATCATAACCGTGCTAAAGGAATGCTACGACCCAGAAATCCCAATCAACATCTGGGACCTAGGGTTAGTGTATGGCATTAACGTTCTAGATGATGGTAACGTGGGAATCAAGATGACGCTCACCGCTCCAGGCTGCATGATGGGTGGAATGATTGCTGAGGAAGTCAAATCAAAGATCAAAGCCATGAACGGCGTCAAGGATGCGAAGGTTGATCTTGTGTGGGAACCGCCCTGGTCACCAGACAAGATGAGTGAAGAAGCAAAAGCACAGATGGGGATATCCTAACTGGCCTGGGCCAACCCACCTTCTACTTCTCTTTTCCCTTTTGAAATTCAGACCGGCAGTTCTATGCAAGAATGAGCGCTGACCACGTGTGGAAGCGGGTGGATCCACCCATTGAGGGGTGGTGCCAAACGGTGCCAAGCGAAGGTAACGCTCGGCTCATTTTACGCCTCGATCCCCTCATACGAAGCGGTCTGCTGGTTGACTATGCGAATCAGTGTGAGTGGTTCTACTTGGCGCCCAGCTCACGTTTCTTCCAGCGCAGGTTGTGGCCGTGGCATTTCCTGCACCGATTAGACGGGCCCGGGTTGCGTGCGCCGCAGTCGCGGCATACCTTGTAGTGCAACCTTACCTTCTGCGCGAGCTGTTTCTTCACAACATCGGTGATTGGCATATGCGATTACCTTGAAGCGAATTCGCTACAAGCGAAAAGAGGCATATATACCGTGCGTTAACAAAATTCCGGAAAGCGCAATCTGACTCACCCGGAAATGCGGATGTGATTTCGACGCAAGCGGAAGACTCGCTGGAGAAGATCTCAAACGAAGTGGTTTCTTGCAGGAAGTGCCGGCTTTGTGAGACGAGGAAGAAAGCAGTTCCCGGTGAGGGTTCATCAAAGGCGAAGCTGATGTTTGTCGGGGAAGCCCCAGGAGAGCAAGAGGATATTCAGGGTCGTCCATTTGTTGGAGCTGCTGGTAAACTTCTCACCGAACTCCTTGCGTCGGTAAATTTGGGGCGAGAAGAAGTCTACATCACGAATATTGCGAAGTGTAGGCCCCCGAACAACAGGCCGCCCAGAAAGGATGAAGCGGCAGCTTGCAGGCCATACCTTGAACGGCAGATCACCCTCATTCAACCAAGCGTAATCTGCCCGATGGGCAACTCAGCGATACATGCGCTAATCAACTCGCATGACCCCGTAACGGAAGTTCATGGTATACCCTTCGAGGTCGGTGGGAAGACATACTTTCCCATGTACCACCCAGCTGCCGCCCTCTACACCTTCAGTTTGAGGGAGGTGATGCTGGAGGATTTCAGGAAGTTGCGTGCACTTCTCGACTCTACAGTAGACTAGTCTTCTTCGAAGACAGGTTTGTTGCCTAGGACTTTATCGATTCGGTCCATAACCTCCGAATCTAGCTTTGAAACTACCTCTGAGGCTTTCATGTTCTCTACGACTTGTTCCGGTCGGGTTGCGCCCGTAATTACCGTGCTCACATTCGGGTTCTTCAGGCACCATGCCAAAGCCAATTGCGCCATCGTACAACCCAGTTCAGAAGCAATGGGTTGCAACTGTTTCACCTTCCCAATGTTCTGCGGTGTGAGAATGTATTCGCGTAACCACTCGTAGCCTTGAAGCGAACCCTGAGTTCCTGCTGGGATGCCTTCGTTGTATTTGCCTGATAGTAACCCTGATGCCAACGGGCTCCAGATCGTTGTGCCCAAACCAATTTCACGGTATAAGGGAAGGTATTCTTTCTCCACTCGGTCCCGATGCAACATATTGTATTGTGGCTGTTCCATCTGCGGCGTGGTCAGGTGCTGTTCTCTTGCAATAGCGTGGGCACGCATTATGTCGGCTGCACTCCACTCTGAGGTACCCCAGTATAGGATCAAACCCTGATGGACCAAATCGTCCATCGCCCAAACTGTTTCCTCAATTGGAGTAGTCGGGTCGGGACGGTGACAGAAGAATAGATCCAGGTAATCGAGCTGAAGGCGTTTCAGGGACCTGCGGCAAGCTTCGTAGATGTGTTTGCGGGAGAGCCCCCTATCGTTAGGGCCTTCTCCGCCCCAGAAGACTTTGCTGGACACAATGAAACTCTCGCGTGGCCAACCCATCTTCTTGAGTACGTTTCCCATGACCTTCTCGGCGTTTCCTTTCGCATAAGCTTCAGCATTGTCGAAGAAATTCACTCCAGCATCGTAGGCAGCAGACATGCATTTCAGCGCGACATCTTCGCCGACTTGGCCCCCATATGTAACCCAAGCTCCCAAAGAAAGTTCGCTAATCTTCAGGCCTGCGCTACCGAGACGCCTATAGTTCATAGCTTGTTCACGTTCCCCCAGATTGGGGGGGCCATATTAAAGCGGTACCAATCTGAGCTGCCTTACAACCTTCGCAATCGACATTATTTAGCCGCAGAAATCGCCCTGGATATGTCGCCAGCTTTCGGACTAAAGTAACAATCGAACAGCAGGTTCGCGGCGGAGAGCAAGAGGAGAAAAACGCTAAACACCATCGGCAAGTCTCCGAACGAGGCATATGCAACAAAAAAGGGAAACACCATCGACGCTACAGCTCCTGAACTGAACATCGCAATACGCCCGCCACGACCGACTGTTTGAAGTGACCCTCGATCGACCTTCAATGTGAAGACGGGTGACCTCGACGCGATCATGCTTAGGAACGGTATTCTGAGTTTGTAAACGGAAGACTTACCGAATGAGTAGTACCGAAACCTCACCCCAACCAATCTGCCTACAGCATAGTGTGTTAGGCTGTGTGGAAAGAAGAGTAAGAAAACCCACGCAACCAAGTACAGAATCAGCTTCAGGGGAACGAGGGGAACTTCAGGAGCCATCACAATTAGGTACAGGGCGAAGAGAATGCCAACGATCTCAACTAGGTTACCAACCGCTATAGGAATCCTCGTTATGGCCAAAGGTGACACCTAACAACGTGCCAACCTTGGCTCACCATCTCTTGTAGTATTTGGTGCGATCCCGGCAACGCGTGCATGTTGCCTCTCGGTAAGGTTTGCCCACCATCGGTTTTTTTCTTTCCCAACTCAAATTGTGTTTAGTCTCGGCCTTGCACTTTTCACAATAGAGGGTGACCCATTCCACCAAATCTAGGCTTCCCCACATTGTGCCAGCTTGTTTAGTTATTTTAACTCGCGCACGGGAACCGGTAGAACCCGCAGCAATCCTGACTGCATCCGAACGGTCTCATTTGAGCTCTAACAGAGTGTGAACTTTCGCGAAATGCTTGAAGCGCAGCTACAATCACAAACACAGCAAAGTAACATGTTCTCCCCATAAAATTACACCACCCACCCCCCCCTCGCCGAACACCTGCGCCCGGCACGGTTTGTGTTCATTCTCCAGCAACAGTCATGTCATTGATTTGCGTGGTCGGTGCGTACACTGCTCCTGCGCTGTGAAGGTCATTTGCGCGTAGGTCCATCTTTCCTTTGAGAATATCAAAGAAGTTCGACGCAATTATCACACCTTTGACGGCTCTCGTGAGTTCCCCGTTCTTTATTAGGAAACCACTGCTGAGGGTCGCGCTGAGTTCTCCGCTAATGGGGTTCGAGAGCCATTCTCCTATGGTTTCCACGACATAGAGGCCATTCTTAGTTTCCTTGATTAGTTCCTCGGCAGAGGCGTCTCCGGGTTCAACTACTAGGTTGTTCGGGTACGGGGTCGGCGTTTTCATGTAATTTGGTTGGGAGCCGAAGGTCCCAACATCTCGATGAGCATTTCCCGTAGAAGGTCGGCTCTCTTTGCTCGCGGTATAGTTATCGTATAGGAATCCCCGCAGGATCCCCTTCTCGATAACTGGGGTGCGTGTCTGTGGGGTTCCGTCGTCGTCGAACTGTCGTGTTCCGTTTCCAGCTTCCATTCTGCCCTCGTCGACAATTGTGACGCTCTCGCTAGCCACATGTTGGCCAATTTTCCCAGTCCATGGCGACCTGTTCTTCTGAATGGCGTCTGCTGTGATTGTGCGGGTGAGCATAGCGTCAATTATGCTTGAGAATGCGTCGTGTCGCCAGACAGTATTCATTTTTCCATTCGGAATCTGAACCGCGTCCACCATTTTGACGGCCCTTTCGGCCACTGCGTGTGCGAGCTGTTTTGTTTTGAGTCCTTTCCATAGGCGTGTTACGCTGAATTCGTTGCTAACTCCCTTCTTGTCCGCTGTGCCCGCTTTTACAGCAAGTGACAGTACGGCGAGGGTCTCCTTTCTTTCCAGTCTACATCCATGGGAGTTTGCGATAGCGTTCGACATGACGTTGGTTAGGAGGAAACCTCGCGTAATGTCCGCGGAACCTACCTCACGAACGGTATTGATTGCAAGACGCACTTCGTCAACAAGGTCCTTAGCCGTGGCATGCTCAATGTTCGTGTCCCTGATTTTCTGAACGCTGGCCTTTCCATATTTTCGCGGGAGCGATCTCCATGCAGGGTCCTCGGTGTTCGCTCTTGCGATCCTAAGAGATTCGTCAACCGCTGCCTCAATGTCTGAGTGTTCGAGTGAGGATATTGAGAAAAACCCTGTTCGCCGGCCAACGATGCCTCTAACGCTCAGCCCCGCAACTGTACTGCGCCTTATCGCTTCGATAGTATTGCGGAAGATGATATCACGGCGTGTAATCTTGGTCGCGAAGGCTTCTGCTTCGTCGAACCCTTTCTTCATTGCAAGCTTTACTGCGCTCTCGGCGGCTGGTAGAATTTCTGTCAATCAGCCCTTCCGCCTATTGTGATCTTCCCGAGGCGTACGTGTGGGCCGCCGTCGCCGACCTTCGCCATTTGGCCGTCTTTCCCGCACCCGCCGAATACGCTGGTTGAAATGGAGAAGTCCTTTCCGACTGCATTGATGGTTTTCAGCGTTTCCAGAACTTTCCCCGCGAAGTTCACCGCTCGAACCATGTGCTTCACTTCTCCTTTCTCGATTAGATATGATGGGCCGGATCGGAATGTGAACGTCCCACCGCCGACATCAACCTGGCCGCCGAGGCTGCCTCTTCCACGAATGTAGAATCCATGGTCAATACCTTTCACAAGTTCTTCGAAGGATAGGTCACCGGGCTCCATGTAGACGTTCGTCATGCGAACTATGGGTTTGTGCTCAAAGTTCTGTGCTCTGGCGTTTCCCGTTGGTTTAAGCCCTAATTCGGTTGCTGTGTCTCTCGATAGAAGGAAACCTTGCAGCTTACCTTTCTCCACGACAGTTGTTTTGCCCTTTGGTACTCCTTCATCATCAAATGGAACCATGTACCCGCCTGCGATTCCACCGTCATCATAAACCGTCACGGCTTCACTTGCAATTGAGGCGCCAAGCCTTCCTTCCAGGACTGATTCTTTCGTGGCGACGAGGTCTCCCTCCGACGCATGCCCCAGGGCTTCGTGGAGGAAGAGCCCTATGAGTTCAGGGTCGAGTATAGCAGGGTAGGTTCCAGGTGGAGGCATAGGTGCCCCGACGACCTTGGCTGCAAGTTGAGAAACTTCGGCGGCGAATGTATTCCAATCCGTACTCTCAATGAATTCGTATCCGGCACATTGGGACCGTTGCTCGGGTACGCGTTCCATAGAGCCGTTGGCACCGGCGACGCTAAGCTGGCTGAACCCAGATGTCGTAACATCGGTCTTTACATGTGTCCCCTCAGATGAAACGAAAACTCGGACATCGTGCAAAAATCCTAATCGCGAAGTTGAGTTCTTGATGCCAGCTTTTGTCAGCGCTGCTTTGTTTGCCTCCAAAAGGAGTTTAACTTTTGCATCAGGTGGTACGTTGTCTGGGTCACTTCTAACGGGAATCTTTACTGTTGATTCCATGGGCTTAATTTTGGCGAGTTGTACGGGAGTGGATAACTTCCTAGTGGCTTTCGCCATCCTGACGGCTTCCGACGCCATCTGCCGCAGATTCCCTTTCTTTAGAAGGGTTGATGATGCGAGGCCCCAGGCTCCTCCAGCGAGAACCCTGATCCCTATCCCAGTCGAACGGTCCGATTCGTAGCTTCGGAGAGAACCATTCTCCGCGATGATGAGTGTCTGCCTTAGGTCTTGGAAGCGGGCGTCGGCATATTGAGCGCCAAGGTCACGTGTTCGGTCGACTGAGTACTTCAACAAGTCATTCATGTCGGGAGGCTTCCGGTTCGAAGCAGCTATCGCCTTTGGACGGCAATATATAGTCTTGTCAAGAAACTTGCGCGATCATTTCCTTTCCCGCAGTTTCCAGATTCCGAATTCGCCGACCGTTTGAGTGGTTTCAACAGGGTTGTACCATATCTTCTTGGTACCGACGATTGAGCGCATCTTCCAACCTGTGCTCTTGGGCTTGGTCTCTATGGCTCGCAGAAGGCGGTCTATCTTCGATGTGAGGTCCTGCTTATCCTCATCTGTGAGACTCTGAGCGTCTTCGACGTACTGCCGCAGGCCGCTCAGGTTTGATGTTACGGTATACCAGAAACCCCAATCTGAGGCAAGTTTGGCGGCGACGAATTTCGTGTTTATCTTATTCTTCTCCTCTTCTTGTGAAATGTCATGCGCCCGGAGAACTAAGAGTAGATCCTTGATGTCCTTCTCACCGGGAAATACGATCTGCAACTTTTCAAGTAACAAATCAGCGGGCGTTATGGTCGGCGAATCTAGCTCCAATCGTCCCCTGAAATCCAACGGATGGTTAGCGGCAAGTAATTTGTCGTAAAAGACGTCGATGTAAAACCAACCTTTCGGGTGGAAGTAAATTTGCCTCTGGGTAGCGGCGGTCGACATTGTTGTCGGCCTTTTCTCATAACCCATCTCTTCAAAGAATTCTCTCATCTTACTTCTTCGGAATCTCATGTATGACATAAAGTCCAGGTCGGTATACTCCTGCTGGCCCTCTCCTAGTCGCATGAGTTTCTCAGCGAAATCTAGGAATTCTAAACAGTGGATGCGAATTGCTACGCCTCCGAGAAGTCTAATCGGTATTTCTCGTTTCGCAGCTTCGTCGACTAGCCGCTTGCCTTCATCGATAAAGACCTGGGTCGGGATAATGCCGCCCCATTCCTGTGGCATCTCGACTTTTCGCTCTTCCAAGAAATCATTCCAGCACTGCTATCCTCGAGTTCCGTGGATTTTTCCTTTCCGTTTACGGGAAACCTCTTAACTCTATGACAATCACAACCCGTTTCGGGTGGTACGGATTTGGTTCGCGACGAAGTCAAACTCAAACGTGTCTGGGAAATGATGCGCACGGAAGGCCTCGCGGCTTTAGTTTTGCGCCTACCCGAAAACGTCACGTACCTTTCGGACGCTTGGAGCGGCAGGGGCCTAACTTACCTAGTTTTCCCGCTCGAAAGAGACCCAGTCCTAATACACCCCGCAGGAGAGACCCTTCCACCTACTTGGGTTTCGGATGTCAGGTTGTACAAGTGGGAGACATTCGAACATCTAGGCAGCGCCCTTAACGTGGGCTCGGAACAAGTTCTCAAGGCATTATCGGACATCGGAATAAGTTCCGGCGCCATTGGAGTTGAGGAGGCCTGGGAATTCATCCTCTCGTCACCGTTAAGGTATGAACTGAACGTGATCGGCCAAAAGACGCTGACGACTCTTAGGGAGAAACTCACAAGGTATGAGTTGAAGGACGCTTCTAGGCTGCTGATTCAAGCACGCGCAATAAAGACTATGGAGGAAGTGAAAGCCCTCAAGAAGGCGAATCGAATCGCACGCATCGGACTGGAAACATTCGAACGAAACCTGAAGCCCGGCTTTTCCGAAATTGAGTTATCAACCAAGATTGAGCACGAGATAGTCACGCAAGGTGTGATGGAGCACCGGGCTAATCGTGTCGTCGCGTGCGCCTTCGTAGTATCAGGGCCGTCGACCGCTGAAGCGTACAAGTACGTTGTCGGTAATACGCGGCGCAAGTTGAAGCGCGGTGACCTAGTACTGTTGGAACTTGACGTGATAGCGGACGGCTATAGTTCTGACACCACAAGAACTTTCATTGTCGGAAAACCTAACGAAAAACAGATGTCGCTTCTTGAAGCGGTTCTCGATTCGGAAAGCACCGCGATATCGTCAATAAAACCTGGGGTCAGCGCAGCGAAGATTGCACGAATATCGATAGATGTCATACGGCGCCACGGACTTGGAGAGTATCTGGTGCATCGGCTTGGGCACGGAATTGGTGTGGGAGTTCACGAACCTATTCCTGCATTGCACGTCGAGTCAAGTGACCTCCTCAAGCCTGGCATGGTACATAGTGTTGAGCCTGGGATTTATGGCCCGAAGATTGGCGGAATCAGAATAGAAGACGACATACTAGATACGGAAAAGGGCACTGAATATCTATCGAACTTCCCTAGAATTCAAGAATAGCCTACCCGAATTGTGGCCTGAAAAATATTGAGCGATGGGGAACGCGATGAGTGGGTTTGATAGATTATTTCATGTTGCATTCGTTCGCCCGCCCTCAGACAGTTACATTAACTGCGTCTCCTCGAACCCAAGCAAAGGCGATATCGACGTAACGCTAGCGAGGGAACAACACCGAACGTATACCTCAATCCTGAAAGAAGCGGGCGTTGAAGTAATCGGGCTTCAGCCATTGGAAGCGTACCCAGATTCGGTTTTCATGCAAGACCCAGCCCTATTGGGTGCCTCTCGCTCCACAATAGGCCGGTTCGGAGAGGAGACTCGCAGGGGTGAGGCGAAAGCTCTCACCGACGAGCTAACCAATCAAAGAGCCCAAGTTGGCGTGCTGAATTTCGTGAACCCTCCCGCCACTTTGGAAGGAGGCGACGTAGTTGTTACTGACAGGGGCATCTTTGTGGGCGACTCCAAACGAACTAACACGAGTGGCATTAAGCAGCTGAACGCTATCCTCGACAATCAGGACGTGAGAGCAGTGAGGACGGGGCTTATGCACCTCTTATGCGGATGCTCGTACCTAAACAATGGAACGATGATAATAGCGCCTGACCTGGTTAACCCAGATTCATTCCCGCGGTTCAGGTTCATCATAATACCTGAGCGCGAATCTTACGCTGCCGATGCATTATACATCGGGGAAGACAAGGTGCTCATACCATCAGGGTTTCCCAGAACTGTTGCCAAACTGAAGGATGCGGGTTACCGACCGATCGAAATCGACATCTCAGAATTTCGGAAGGGCGATGGTGGCGTAACTTGCCTCAGCTCACCAGTCTTTGAACTCTTCTAATCAGGCTGTAGATCGAATGTGCGTCCGTTACCAATGTTCATAGTGAACGACCTCTTTGATGGGCCTTCGACCCCGCTTAAGGGACGGGGATTTCACATCCTCTGCGGCGTGGCCTAAGGACAGGACCCCGACTGGGTGGAAGTGATTTGGGATTCCGAGAAGCTGTTTCATCTTGTCAACGCGAAAGACGCCCGTAAAGGCTGCCGCCAAACCTTTGTTGACAGCTGCGAGGAAGATCAACATGCACACGCATCCTATGTCGAAAAACCAGTAAGGAGTTGGCCATTCAATCTCGGTTCCATCTTCTTTCAGCTTGTCGGGTTCTCGGTAACGGTCGTGATAGATCTTCTCGCTGGTGCAGGCCACGACCAGCACTGGGGCCTCTGAAACGAACTTATGAAAACGACTGGACGCGTAATAGTCAACCTCTCCCTGAAGCTCACCAATCTTCTTCTTCAGTTCCTGTTCGGTTACTACTACAAAGGCCCAGCCTTGGCTAAAACCGGCACTTGGCGCATGAAGGGCTAACTCAAGTAGGCTGTTGATCAGATCAGCGCGGATTGGGTCAGGTCGAAAATTGCGCACCATTCTGCGTTTTCGAACTAACTTGTCAAATTCCATTTCGATTCGGTAACTTACTGTTCACGTTCTGATTTGAACTATTGCAAAAATGCAATGAAAATTTAGAAAGGAAAGGGGGAGACGATAACTGCAGGTTTAGAACCTAGTATCGTCTGTGTTTCTGGTAGCATGCCCTACAATATACTGGTCGGCCTTGTGTTGGCTTGAACGGCACTTCAGTTTCAGCGCCGCAGTCAGAACATGTAACTTTGAACATGCTTCGGCCGCCGTATCCTTCTTGACTCATAATCCACTTACACCACTTTACAGGTTAGTTACGCCCAAGATAATACTCAAAAGTAGAATCCGCAGCGTACCGAACCGTAGGAAGCACCCAACCGTAATTAAAGCTATACCACAAACCCATGTTGACCGATACATGAAGATAGAAAGTAACATAGTTTGCTCCTAAACATGCGGCACCCCCCTTGCCTCAGCGAAATCGACCTTTTCCCCCGGAAAACGAGTGTTTTCTGCTGTAAGGGACCTCTAAACAGGGTAATTCCTAAGGAAAAACCGTGAAGATTACATCTCCCATCAGCCTGTATGGCGTTCAACTGAATCAGGCTCGCGGTGGTGAATATTTTGAAAAGCAGTTACTGGTATTGGCGGCGGGAAGGCAACCCAACCAAGGAGGACCGGAAAGAACGGAAGGATTAGAGCTTAATGTTGCTAGCCCGCTTATGGCGATCTCAAGTCGTCATTACCCTGGGGGCTCGGTTACGTGAGAATTGAAGACATTCGCAACGGTATGAGGAACATTCACATCGAAGGCAAGATCGTTGACATGAACCAATTCATGCTCGTTCTTGACGACGAGTCAGGCCGCACGTTCGTCAGGTACAGCTACAGAAACTTGGTAAAGCCTGTTCAGAAGGGCGATTACGTCAAGGTTGACAATGGTCAGGCCGTTAATTACTCTGGGATCCTGCAACTTAAACTCCCGAGGAACGGGCAGATAACACCCTCTCAGGGATAACTTAACTCTCGACAGCACACTGGCTTTTTGACTTTGAGGAACTGGGATCGATCGTGGCCACAGCATCAATAATACTCAGGTTAAGCCGTGCCCAATTCCTGCCGGTGATTCTCTCACCAGTTCTTGTTGGCACTGCCCTTGCATGGTGGACCAACCGCACCTTCAGCCCGTACCTGTTTGGGCTAGTTGTCTTAGGAAGCATTACGATCCATCTTGCGGCAAACACGGTTGATGATGTTTACGATTTTGAGAGCCAAGTGGATGTTGTGTCAAACAATATGTTTCCACCCGATTTTGGCGGATGGAAGGTCTTGCCGCGAGCGTTGATGAGCTTCGGCCAAGCGAAGTTTACCGCCTACCTATTTTTCATTCTGACCATGATTGTAGGCCTCTATTTGACTCTCCTAACAGGTCCGCTTGTCCTGTTGCTTGGTGCAATTGGTCTCTTCTTTGCATACTTCCATGTCGCTCCGCCTCTTAGGCTAGGGTACCGCGGGTTAGGTTTGAGTGAACTTGGAATTCTTCTATCGTTCGGCGTCCTACCCGTAATCGGATGCTTCTTTGTGCAGGCTGGATACGTATCTCCACTGCCCGCGCTCGCAGGGTTACCGCTAGGGTGCCTGACCACCACGGTCCTCATCAACCATGACCAAATCTTCTTCGACGCTTACAAGAAGAGCGCCAAGAAAAGTTACACGGTTACCGTGGGGCGAAAGAAGGCCGTTGTCACCGCCTTCGCGCTAACTCTAATCTCATATGCAACAGTACTTGGAGCTATTCTGTGGCGGTTCCTCCCCGCGTTTACGGGCTTGGTTCTCTTAACGCTCCCCCTCTACTTGATTCAAATCCGACTGTACCAAACTCCCGCCAAGTCCCCTTTGCACTACGTGAAACTCACCCAGACAACCTTCGCGCTCTCGGTAGTCTTCGGCCTGCTACTCACCCTAGGCCTTCTTATCGGCTAGGCTAATGGGGCAATCACGAAGATTAGCAAATCGAACAAGACATGTGAAACTATAACCGGAAGCAAACTTCCTGTCCTTTTGTAAATATACCCCCACACAAGGCCTCCGATAAATGCGGTCATGATCAGGGGCAAGTCCAGCGTAGGAAGATGAACCAAAGCATAAGCGCAAGTTGCAGCTAGGAGTCCGGTGCTGGGTCCTAATCGCTCCGAGAATCTGCGCTGAATCAAACCCCGCCAATAGATTTCCTCACCAGGTCCGATTGGGAAGACTAAAGCTAACGCGATGAGGTAGGTTGGTACAGTTCGGAGTTCGTAGACTCGGCCCACGCCTTCACTGAAGATCGGGTTTGACTTAGTCGCTTGAAAACCAAAGTAGAACAGAAAATACAGTAGTACTCCACTTACAACGCCCAGAAGCACCAGCCTGCTGTTAATGCGAACTGACTTCTTGCCGCGATTGATAGCGAGCGCAACAAGTAGGAGAACTATCGTAGAGAGGCTTAACATCAGCCAGAATTCGAGGGGTCGAACAATGAATACCAGAACCCACAAGCTGGCGGCTAAAGCAAGCGAGAGAACGGCCCATTCGAAGGGGGTAGCACGCAAGGCTTGGCCCACAATTAACCAGCTGCCAAGTTCTGACTTATTTTGTGGCGAATGCTCGTACCGCTGCGTTGATGTCACCGATGGGCATTATTATTGGCAGTTCCACTCCAGCTTTCCTGTAGTCCTTCAACCGCTCAACGCAATGCTCTGCACTCCCAGCCAGCGTCAGGGCATCGACGACAGCATCAGGCATGACCTTAGCAGCCGCTGCAAGGTCCCTCTTGCGCCAAGCCGCCTTTATGGGTTCGAGATCCTTCTCTTTGAGCCCGTAGATTTCGAATATCTCCGGTTTGAGAACCTCTGCGACTTGGTATTGTAGAAAGTAATACGACTTCATCAGCTTGCGGGCCTGTTGAACATCACTTGAGACTGCTGATAGAATGTATGAGGCAACATCAACTCTCTTGCCTTCGCGCTCTCCCTGCCTGACAAACTTAATTTTCTCCCCAGTGACCTCGGGCGTCATCAAGGCAGGGGAGATGATTACTCCGCTGACAAACTTGGCAGCCATCCTGAGGGACAGCGGTCCAAACGCTGCAAGGTAAATTGGAAATTTTCTAGAAGGTTTTGTTTCAAGCTTGATATCTTGAACCTTGAAGAATTCCCCGTTAAGCGAGACCGTGTCGCCGTTGAGCAGTCCATTGGTTATGCTCAGAAATTCTCTGATTCTCTTCAGAGGCTGAGTTTCCTGCACGGGAAAGACGTTAACGCCAAGTTTGGGAAGCCAAGGAAATCCCCCTAGGCCAATGCCCATGATTACCCTTCCCTCAGAAATGTCGTTCAGGGACAGGAACGTAGTGGTCGCGAGTAGGGGATGACGAGTGACCACACTTACGCAACCAGAACCTAGTTTGATCCTACTCGTTGCGGATATCGCGCTTGAGAGAAGGGAAACTGCGTCTCTTATGAAGGGATGCTCATGAACCCAAAAGGATTCGTAACCGTGCGCCTCTGCGGTTTGCGCGTACTCTGCGGCCTCTTTTCCGGAAATAGTCGGGTTGAAGCCTATGGCGATTCTGTCCAAAGCGAGGTCCATGCCTACTGACCGTCAACGAATTTATCCCTATCTCGGAACCGACGAAGGCGCTTGCTTAGTTCCACCCATTGCCGCCCACAAGAACCAGCGAATTCGCTTATCTGACCGTCATGCTTGAACAGGTCGAATGAAAATTGGCGAACATTGAGAGGATGCTCAACCCGAGAGCTGTAGCTGCAATTGGTGCCTCTGACGAGGAGGGGTCCGTGGGTCAGTCGTTGATGAAGAATCTTCTCCTAGGGAAGGATCGAAGAAAGATCTATCCTGTCAACAATAGACGAAGCAGCGTTATGGGCCTGAAGTGTTACGCAAGTATTGCTGAAGTCCCAGAGCACATTGACCTAGCCATCATCGCTACACCAGCCAAGACGGTCCCCGCCTTGGTGGAAGATTGCGCCAAGGCTGGCGTTGAGGGAGTGGTGATAATCTCAGCTGGATTTCGGGAGGTTGGCCCAGAGGGAGCTAAACTAGAGGATGAGATCAAGAGCATTCAGGCAAAACATGGCATACGAGTTCTGGGACCTAACTGCGTCGGCCTCATAAGGCCGGAGGTCGGACTGAATGCGACTTTCCTAAGGGATAACCCACAGCCGGGTCAGATAGCTTTCGTTTCTCAGAGCGGCGCTCTGGGCTCCGCGATGCTCAATTGGGCCGTCAGTGCTGGAATTGGCTTTAGCATGTTCGCCTCCCTTGGTTCGACTTTGGACATCGACTACGGAGACATGATTGACTACTTAGGTGAAGACCCCCACACCAGAAGCATAATCATCTACATGGAAGGCGTCGGAAACGCCAAGAAATTCATGAGCGCTGCTCGTGGTTTCGCCCGAACCAAACCAATTATCGTCATCAAAGCGGGAAAGCATGCAGCAGGTGCCAAAGCAGCTTCATCTCACACGGGCGCATTGGCGGGGGACTACGCCGTTTACGACGCAGCATTCAAACGAGCAGGCGTCGTGATGGTCGACGAAATAGGAGACCTCTTCGATTGTGCGACCGTCTTGGACTCCAGATTCCTACCCCAAGGCCCTAAGCTCGCAATAGTTACGAATGCTGGTGGACCAGCAGTGCTCGCGGCAGATTCCATCATTACAAATGGGGGCGAACTGGCGCAGTTTTCGGACAGTACCATTCGCACAATGGACGCTGCCCTCCCACCATATTGGAGCCACGGAGACCCCATGGACATACTAGGGGACGCGGATATCAAGCGATACGAGCAGGCCGTGAGAACATGCATTGCCGACCCTAACGTGGACGGCCTCCTAGTCATCTACACTCCCCAAGGAACGACGCAACCTACTCTTGTGGCAGAAGCAGTGGCAAAGATAGCCGCCGACCGTCGTAAACCAATGCTCACAGTTTGGATGGGAGAGAAGAGCGTCCTCGAAGCTAGACAGGTGTTCTACAGGAATAACATACCAACTTACGCAACCCCAGAAGAGGCCGTCAAGAGCTACATGTACATGTATCGCTACAGACGGAACCTCGACCTTCTCTACGAGACTCCGGAGGAACTTCCAGTCGACTTTGCGCCGCCGAAGAGCCACCTGAAAGTCTTGATCCGCAAAGCCGCCAAGAATAGAACAGCGTTAACCCAGCCCGAAGTTGATAGATTCCTAGACGCCTACAATATCCCACGAGCGAAAGGATCACTAACCAAAAGCGTGGAACAGGCTGCAATGGTTGCGTCGGACATCGGCTATCCCATTGTTATGAAAATCTCGTCCGAAGATATCTTGCACAAGACAGACATCGGGGGCGTGATTACGGGCATTGACTCATCGCAAGCACTCAAGGACGCGTACAAGACGCTCTTAGAACGGGCGCGGAAAGCCAAGCCTGATGCAAAGATAGACGGTGTGTACGTCCAGAAGATGATGAGTAACCTCGATTACGAATTGATACTTGGGGCAAAGAAAGACCGAGACTTCGGTTCAGTCATCTTATTCGGAATGGGAGGAATAGGCGTGGAATTACTACACGATGTTTCAATCGGCCTTCCCCCATTAAACCAAGTCCTAGCCCGGCGAGTCCTTGAGGAAACAAAAATCTACCAGGCGCTCTCAAGAGGCCTCAGAAATAAACCGCCAATAGACCTCCGCTTGCTAGAGGAAATAATGATACGCTTCTCAAACTTAATCGTTGACTTCCCCGAAATTGGGGAAATGGACATTAACCCGCTAGTTGTCTCGGAAGGCAGGCTGTGCGTTCTAGATGCGAGGATTATACTGGATAAGAACGCCCTTGATCGTACTGAGACATATCCCCACCTCGTAATCATGCCTTACCCAACGAAGTGGGTTACGCTTTGGAGGACAAAGGACGGGACCGAGGTGACCCTTCGCCCTATTAGGCCCGAGGATGAACCCATGGAACTAGAGTTCATTCGAGGCCTGTCGTCGGAGACAAGTCGCTTCAGGTTCTTTCAAATCATCAAGGATCTCCCTCACGAGGCACTGGTACGTTTCTGCAACATCGACTACGACAGAGAGATGGCGTTCATAGCAGAGACACGAGAGGGAGACCGCAAGGTAGAGGTCGGCGTAAGCCGCCTGATTCTTGAGCCCAACAAAAAGAAAGGGGAATTTGCCGTTGTCGTGTCGGATAAATATCAAGCGAAGGGCCTTGGGATCAAACTAGTTGACATGCTAATTGAAGTCGCCAAAGAGAAAGGGGTGGAGAGCATCTACGGAATAATCATGGGGGAGAACTTGAAGATGATACGCCTCTGCGAAAAACTTGGATTCACAACAAAGAGAGAACACGAAGATGTGCTCGTAGAACTCAAGCTCAGGTAATGAGACTTCTTTCCTATTTGAGACGGGACCATCATGACAGTTAGGGTGGTGGGCCCGCCCGGGTTCGAACCGGGGATCTCCGCCGTTCCCATATCATCGATAATGTGAGGGCGACGTCTTAACCAGCTGGACTACGGGCCCAAGGGATGCTTCATCTCATCGGGTTAGCTGCCTAAATTTGTTTGCGAAGGGTACTAAATTCAACCTAGCCTATGTAACCCCTTTTGTCCCGCTCAGCGCGCTCTTTCTTTGCTCCCATTGACTTCTGGTGATCAGATTCCGCTGCCTTCAAATCAAGTTCTGTAAGGTCTATAGGAATTCCGAGTTTTTTGCTCAACACTTGCAGGACGGCACGTGCTGCCCTAGCATCAACAATGTATCCTGACGTTTCGCCTGAAATGAAGATGGCTTTCATGTTGCGCAGTTTCGATAAGCCCACTAGCAACCCATTCATCCATGTTACATTCCCTTCGTTGATCTGAGATACGCCGATTGCCTCAAACTCTCTGAGCAATTCCTTGTCGGTTGCGGTTCCGAACACTCGTGGTTCCCTAGAGACTTCACCTGTTATGTAGGCTCCAACTGTGAGAACAGTGTCTGCTCCAAGGTTTTGGCCTATCTCCAGAGCCTTGTCGGCTAGGGCATAGGCAGCTTCTGGATTAGAAGGTTGAGCGTCCCCCGTATAGAAAACAACCTCCTTTCCGCCTCCATCTTTCCAGAAGAACATTGAATGCTTCATGACGTCAACAGTTCCGTCTTCGCGAATTCTAACCCGCGGTGGCAACGAGTTTGAATAAATCTCCGCGAATTTCTCCGCTTTCAGCTGCTTCACCAGCTGTTCGATGACCAACTTCGCTACGTTTCCACTATCGGGAAGCCCGCAAACCATTATCGGCTTGCGAAGTTTCGGCGTGTTCTCAATGTAGACTCGAACTCTCGACGCCAACGACTAGGCAGCTTCCTTTTGAACGGATGGCGTTAGTTGATAAGACAGGGCTATAGGTTTTTGAACGAACAGGGATGTCTGGGATGAAGGCAGCGGTAATTTCCGGCAGGGGGATCGTCGAACTCAAAGAATTACCCACACCCAAGATTGGCCCTGGCGAAGTTCTCGTTCACATGCGGGCCTGTGGCGTATGCGGAACAGACCTAGAGAAGATTCATGGTGAAAACATTACACCCCCTATCCTCGGACATGAGGTAGCTGGAGAGGTTGAACAAACAGGGGAACAGGTGCAGGAATTCAAGAAAGGAGACAGAGTACTAGTTCACCATCACGTGTCGTGTAGAAGTTGTTTCTACTGTAAGAATGGGCTCGAGACACTCTGCGAGGCTTACCCTAAAAGTAACCTCGACCCATGCGGTTTCGCAGATTATTTTCGCGTACCCTCAACACTAGTCGCAGGGGGCACGGTATACAGGCTGCCCGAATCGATGAGCTACGAAGAAGGTTCGCAAGTGGAACCAACCGCTTGCTGCATCAGGGCGCTAAGCAAGATGGGAGTCAAAGCCGGAAACAGCGTAGCCATTTTCGGTGTCGGCCCCGTCGGCCTAATGCATATGCAGTTAACAAAATTGTATGGGGCTGCCCCGATTATTGCAATCGATGTCCTTGAGAACCGCAGAGAGCTCGCGGCTAGGCTTGGGGCGGACAGAACGCTCAATCCCACAACTGACGATGTTCCAAAGACAGTTTCTTCGATGACTCAAAGTCTTGGTGTCGACTACGCCATCGTTGCAACTGGGAGCTTGAAGGCTACCGAACAAGCTTTCAGCTCCATTCGCAAAGGCGGAAAAGTTGTTTTATTTGGAGCCCCAGCAAAAGGTGCACAACTTTCCATGGACATCAGCCGCCTGTTTCTACATGAAATAAAAGTCGAATCAAGTTACTCAACCTCCGAGACCGAGATGAGAATGGCGATTGACTTGATCGAGAAAAAACGGGTCAATCCGTCGAAACTTATCACACATCGGTTGCCACTAGCGAAAGCATTAGAGGCTTTCAGCCTAGCTCAGAAAGGCGTGGACGTTGTCAAGGTTGTTGTCGAGAACGAGTGAGCATGTGACAAGCCGGCTTAGAAGCCAATTTAATAGCCCTACCTAAGCTCTGTTTCCTCATGCCAAACTCGATGCTCGCAGTGCGCTTCTACAAACCTGGGGAATTGAAAGCAGAGCAAGTTCCCATCCCAAAAGCTGGCCTCGGGGAACTGGTTGTCAAGAGCCAAGTTGCCTTGACATGTGGAACGGACGTGAAGATGTTCAAACGCGGCCACCCGTTGGCCAAGCCACCTCAAATCATGGGGCATGAGTTTGCGGGGACCATATCGGAGGTTGGATCGGGTGTGGGGAATTTTAGGGTGGGCATGAGGGTTGTTGCGGCTAATTCTGCGCCTTGCAACAAATGTTTCTACTGCTTAATGCATCAACCGAACCTCTGTGAGCATTTGGATGAGAGCATTGTAGGATTTACTTGGCCAGGCTCGTATGCGGAATACGTTAGGATTCCCGAAAGAATCGTGCGGCAGAATACTTTCCAAGTTCCTGATGGTGTGCCGTTGGAAAGTGTCGCAAGCTTGGAGCCGCTGGCGTGCGTCGTTCATGGTTGGGACTTGGTTGGGCAAGTCCCGGGCGGTACAGCGGTCATCATTGGCGGTGGACCCATCGGGTTACTTCATGCGCAACTCGCACGTCTTAACGGTGCGAAGCAGGTAGCAATGTGCGACGTGGTTCCGGAAAGACTACGGGAAGCCGAGAAAATCGGAGTCGACAATGCGATAAATTCTGCGAACGAGAACCTTGTTGAGCGGGTGTTGAGGCTCACGGATGGTAGGGGCGCTGATATTGTGGTTGAGGCTGTTGGGCGTGGTGAAACTTGGGAATCAACTATTGGCCTAGTCAGAAAAGGCGGAAAGATTCTTCTTTTTGGCGGCTGCGCTTCGGGAACGATGGTCTCCTTCAACGCTGAGAAAATCCACTACGGTGAGATACATATTCAGGGAGCATTCCACCATACGCCAGCTGCCGTCGAACGCGGCTTTCGCCTTATAGTCTCTGGGCAGGTTTCGATTGAACCGTTAATTTCTCATGAAATGCCTCTGGAGAAGGCGGAGGAGGCTTTGCGTTTGATGGGGGAGGGGAAAGCGTTGAAGGTTGCGCTTCGCCCACCTGGCTGAAAGAGCGTTTCTTAGAGCAGAGACTCGGGGTCTTCTAGGTTGCGTTTCAAATCCTGCAGGAATCTCGCTGCTGGCACGCCATCCACGATGCGGTGGTCGAAGACCAAGGTCAGCATGGTGGAAGGCCTTGCTGACACTCGGCCGCCCAGCGCAAATGGTTTGTAAACGATTCGCCCTAGCCCGAGAATCGCACATTGTGGTGGGTTGATGACGGGTGCGAAGGACTCAATGTCATGAGCGCCGAGATTCGTTATTGTGAAAGTCCCTCCAGTCAAGTCTTCTATTGTTAACCGTTTTTCCTTAGCCTTCTGCGATAACTCATCGATCACTAAGTTGATTTCTTTAAGGGGCTTCTCGTTCGCTTTCGAAACAATTGGAGCAACGAGCCCTTCTTCAGTGTGGATGGCAACAGCGACGTTCACTTGAGTGTAAGTTGTGATCTCGTCTCCCTCTATCGTTGAGTTGATTGCGGTGTGTTTCTCGAGTGCTTTTGCGGCTGCTTTCACCGCGAAAGCTGTGAAGGAGATGTGGCTTTCCTTCTCCTTCATGGCGACAAGTTTTGTTGCGTCAGCCTCCATTGTAATAGTAACGGGAACGCACGTTCTCGCGCTGAAAGACAGCCTTTCAGCAACTGCTTTTCTGATTCCCTCAAGCTTCACCCTTCTCAGAACCGGCGGGTGAACCATCTTAGAGACCGCGGCCGCAACCTTTGGAGCCTGCTCGACTGCGGCGATAACATCTTCCCGTGATATGCGGCCGCCGGGCCCTGTGCCGCTCAGAGTTGCGAGGTCAACGTGATGCTCCTGTGCTAGCCTTCGGGCTGCTGGGGAAGCTACTATTCGGTAAGCAGTCGCGGGAACTTTTGCAGTGGAAGGTCCTGGGGGAACGTAGCTCTGTGGGGAAGGCATGCTACCTTGATTGGCGCCTTCCTGTCGAACCGTTCTTGATGACGCTTCTGACTGCGACGTTCCGCCGGATTCGCCGATAATCGCAACTGGTTCGGCAACCTGCACGTCGTTTCCCACCTGTGCCAGAATCTTGCTTAGCACTCCGCTATCGGGTGCCTCTATCTCGAAGGTTGTCTTCTCCCCTTCGACAACTAGTATCGCCTCGCCTTTGCGTACCTGATCGCCCTCTTTCTTCAGCCATTCAACGATTTTTCCGCTCTGCATCCCCGGATCGAGACGGGGCATCACAACATCAGTCATGGCAGATCACCGACCAAGCACCGTATCAACCGCTTTAACCACGCTTTCGGCGCTCGGCATGTACAGTTGCTCAAGTTGCGGTGAGAACGGTATGGGTGTATCTGGGCAAGCGACTCGCATTATTGGGGCATCTAGATAGTCGAAGACGGCCTCGGTGACGGAGGCGGAGATTTCAGCACCCACGCCGCCCCTCTTGACATCGTCAGACGCGATAACAAGCCTTGAAGTTCGCTTTACCGACTCAACGATCGCATCGAGGTCGAGAGGTTGAAGCGTTCTCACGTCTATAACTTCAGCTGAGATATCTCTGTCTTGTAGTTTCCTAGCTGCGCTTAGAGATTCACCAACCATCCTTGAGACAGCAACGATCGTTATGTCATCGCCCTTCTTCTTCACGGCTGCTTTTCCGAGTGGGGTGGTGTACTCCTCTTCGGGAACTGGGCCTTTCGTCCGGTAGAGTAGCCCACCCTCCACGAAGAGGACTGGGTTGGGATCACGGATTGCTGACTTCAGAAGGCCTTTGGCATCGTTCGGGTCTGAAGGAAGAACTACTTTCAACCCTGGGACCTGCAAGAACCATGCAGGTGTAAATTGGGAGTGCTGCGAGCCATGTTGTCGCCCCAAGCTGTACTGCGTTCTCAGCACCATTGGAACGTTGAGTTGTCCTCCACTCATGAATCGCATTTTGGCTGCTTGCGTGGATAATTGATCCATGCAGATTGGAAGAAAGTCCATGTACATGATTTCGGCGACCGGCTTAAGGCCCGCCAATGCAAGTCCGACTGCTGCACCAGCGATGGCTGCTTCAGAGATCGGGGTGTCTCTTACACGTTCAGGGCCAAATTCGTCAAGCAAACCGCGCGTGACCTTATAGACGCCGTTGAAAACGCCAATCTCTTCTCCCAACAGTATTACGTTCGGATCGCGTATCATTTCTTCGCGCAATGCTTCTCGAAGAGCGTCGGCGTAGGTTAGCTCTCGCAACTCAAATCACTTCTCCGCGTATACGTATTGGTTGATTTCCTCGAACGGCAGAACGGGACTTTGGATTGCAAAGACAACGGCCTCCTCAATTTCCTGCTTCACCGCCTTCTCCATTTTCCCAATTTCATTATCCGCTACTAGGCCCTGTTGGAGCATTCGATTCTTGAATGTGAGAATTGGGTCTCGGTCTAACCATTTGGCGACTTCTTCCTTTGGGCGGTAATCGCCTTTGTCGTATACGCCGTGGCCCTTCATTTTGTAGGTGACACATTCGATGAAAGTGGGTTCAGAGAGTTTCCTCGCCCTTTCAGCAGCCTCTTTCGCGGCTACATACACTGACACCACATCGTTTCCATTTACGACCGTGGTCTCCAATCCATACGCATGGGCTCTCTCCGCTATGCTCGGGCTAGAAACCGCCTTCTCCACCGGCGTTGACATCGCGTACTTGTTGTTCTCACAGAAGAGGAGGACCGGTAAATGCCAAAGCGCGATTAGGTTTACGCCTTCATGAAACGAGCCTGTGTTACAGGCGCCATCCCCGAAGAACGTAGCTGCCACTTTTCCGCTCTTCTGTTGCTTTAGGCCGAGACCGACGCCGGCGGCTATTGGTATTCCGCTCCCGACAATCGCCGTGGCATACAAAGAACCGGTCTTGGGGTAGATTGCTACATGCATCGAGCCCCCTAGACCTTTGCAGTTGCCTGTAGATTTTCCGAACAACTCGGCCATACAGAGCTTTGCAGGAACATCCTTCGCGAGGGCATGTCCATGCCCACGGTACGTTGTTATCGTCAAGTCGTCTGGCTGCAGAGCCGACATGGCACCTACCGCGATTGCTTCTTGGCCAAGATAGAGGTGTGATGGGCCGATCAAGAGACCTTTTACCATGAAGAGTTCCTCAACTTTCTCCTCGAACTTCCTCAGTAGAAGCATCTTGCGGAGCATCTCGTGAAGCATTTCCTTCGTCAAGCCATGCTTCGAATAGTCATTCTGCGATATTTCTTTCACCTGAGTTATTGTCGCCAAGCTGCACTCAACTGCGCTTGCTATTCGCAAGCCAGTTCTTTATGCCTTCTGCGTAACTCCGTCATTCGCAAGAGAACCGGACCTTTGCGAGTCTCAAACCATCTGACCTTGCATCCCCGGAAAATCAGGCTACTTAAATTGTCACCCGAATTCAGATTTTGGACAACGGGATGGGAGGGGGGATACGTAACCGATGGACCCGCCAAAGGTCATTTACGCGATAGCTGAGAGTTGCCCGTTCGACGCGTTACTCATCAGAGATATGAAACGCGCCGTTAACTCCCTGATGCAACTCAACCTGAAGCGGTTCAGGGTCCCCGGGAAGTCTCTCGCTAAGTACTCGGCCTTGGATGTCATCAAGCAAGCACTGGAGCTTCTATTCGAATTTTCACCTTCCGAGAAAAATTACCGCGAAGCAATGCGGACAATTCAAGTCTACTCAGAAGGGGATGAGGAGATGGTGCGCACAATGAGTGATAGCTTCCGTGTGATTGCGAACGCAGTGTACAACGCATATAATGGACAGCGCCACGCAGAGTCACTCGCCCCTGAGATACTCTTCCTAGAAGGCGTACCATTCGAACCAATAGAACTTCAACAATCTTTCAGGTTCGTTGGCGTTCGCCCCCCTGACATAAGCCCACCCAGCGTCAAGCGCACGGTCTTTCTGGATGAAGGCTTCGAACCCTACAAGCTGCTATTGGAAGGAAAAATCCCGCGTGAAAAAGCCCAGAAAGGTAGGGAAAACCACTGGGCTAAGAACATCAAGGCCACGTTGAATGATTATGGAACCGCCCTAATTCGCGCAGGCGCCGAGCACGTGATCCCACCGAAATCTGCAATAATGAAAAAGCTTACCGAAATCCGACGGTCATCCACTGGACGATTGCCGGAACTCCTCGAACGAGAAGGGATGACAGTCAATGTAATCTATCGGAACCTAGACGTCAATGAGGCCTATGGAAAGTAGCCACGACGGCTCAAAGTTCGCTCTATCTTCGCTTCTTGGCGGTCAATAGGTATTGGTAGACGAAGCCCGCGAGTAAGGCTCCGACAATGGGGCCAACCCAGTACACCCACAGACTCCCGAATGACCCAGACGCTATTGCGGGCCCGAGAGCTCGGGCAGGGTTCGCCGCACCACCCGTCAAAGGCCCCGCAATCAGAATGTCGGCAGTCAACGTCATGCCGATCAACAGGCCTGACGCGCCGGCAGGGACATTATTGGTATACAATACTGCGTAGACGGAGAACATTAGGAAGAAGGTGATAATCAACTCCACGACCACCGCCATAACATCGCTTTGCCCTATGTAGGCAGAGGGGGCTGGTGAACCAAAGCCCGTTAGGGCACCATTCCCGGGTAGGATTAGCTTATGGGCTAAGCCAGCGAAAGTTGCGCCTAGAACTTGTGCCATAATATATCCGATGCCGTCGTCAAAGTCCAATTTTCGAAGCGCGACAGCTGTAATCGTGACGGCTGGGTTAATGTGACAACCTGAGATGGAGCCGATCGCGTAGACCATCACCATTAGTATTAGGCCGTGGGCAAGGGCGATTCCTATGAACGAGGCGGCAGGCGATGCCAACCCCATGATTGGAAGGAAGATGGTTACTGAAACGGAGCCGAAGAATACCAGCGCGAATGTTCCGATGAATTCAGCTGTGTACGCTTGCCTTCCCATCTTCATCCCTAACACCAGCGGGTCTGCTTAGCCTTTCACATTCCTATAAAACACTTAAGGCGCCAATGGAATTAGCAGCGCGGCGGAGTCTCTGAGCTAGAGCTGCTCGCCGATTCTGTACGTGTATATCGTGTGCCCGAGCAACTCATCATAGATTCCAATAGGTTTCCAACCGGGGACTTTGAAGTCATGGGACACTACGCGCACGCCAGCCTTCAATTCCGCCTCTAACTTCGGCCGAAGACGTTCGTTCGCACTTGAAGTAAGGTACAGGGTGATCACGTTTGCATCCGATATGTTCACGTCAAAGAAGTTCCCCTGAATCACTTTCACTTTGTCTTCCAGGTTCAATCTCTTGATCTCCGTTCTGGCTCGTTCCACGAGATCTTCCCTCAACTCAATGCCAGTGGATTTCGCCCCAACATCTTTCGCAGCAAGAATGATCAGTCGACCGTCACCACAACCAAGGTCGTAAAGAACTTCGCCCGGTTTGATTTGCGACAAGTCCAACATCTTCTTCGCAACCTCGAGGGGAGTCTGAACAAAAGGTGCGATGCTCATGAATTCAACCTTCCCGAACTTCGCCTTTACTGGGTGATTTATGCGTATCGTCTCTCGCTTTCAGAACGTTCAACCTTTGCTGTCTTGAAGGCCATTGGCATGCTCTTCTCTTTCTTCCCAGTCCACTTTACATCTTCTTCCAAAAAGCGAAGGCAAACGTCCTTGAACTGTTTGAAAATGTCTTTCAATTCCTCCTCGGTGAACGTGTCAATGAAAGATGGGTTTCTCAACCAGCTGTCCCACCCGCGAACGCTCTCAAAAAGCACTGAATTCATCCGAATTAGACAAGCGTAGAGTCCCAACCGGTCGGCAGGGTCAAGCTTCTTAATGTCGTCGAGAGCCTTTGTTCGTTCTTCAGTCCATGACAAACTCTTCGAGGCACCTTCTAATCCACGTCCACTCGCCCAACCGTAATTTAGCCTTATTCCCGATGTGAAATGGGCTCAGCACGAATTATCGCTCCCATGCATGACTAATGTTCGCATTTCCCGTAGCCCGAACCGCTCGAGCGCGTCATGTTCTTGCGAAACCTAATTCAGGAGCGAAGCCATTCATCACGCCTAGAAAAGGGCTCGAAATGGTGATCTTCGTTTGACTCGTATTGAGCCTAAAGTCATTAAACTCGCTGAAACGCGGCTCGACCCAAAGGGTATCGAACAATTAGCGCGGCACTACGCCGCCACGGAGTGGTTGGACAGAGCCAAGAAACTTCAACCAAACGAATCCGAGTTTCTCATTGAACTCTCGGGCCGTGTTTGCTACAAGAGTTTTGGTGTCGGTCTGAACCCTAATGTGACTAAGATTCGCGATAATCCCAAGGATTACATTGCAAACGTTTTGGAAAAGGGTGATGGAAGCATCCTCGAACATGCGACAGTAACTTTTGCCTTTCTTAATGTGAGTAGGATTTTCACCCATGAGTTGGTTAGGCATCGCGTCGGGACAGCAATGAGTCAGGAGAGCTTGCGGTACGTGCGCCCCAAAGAAGTCAATGTCTGGGTTCCGCCGGATGTTGAACCGGTGGCTAAGAGGTTTGTCGAAACAGTTGAGGATATTCAGAAGCATTACCGCGAGTTGGAATCGGGGTTTGACTGGGACAAGATGACCTTCGAACAGAAGAAGCGAGTAACGTCGGCCCTGCGCCGTATCCTGCCAGACGGCATTGCGACCAACATTATTTGGACTGCGAACCATAGAACGTTAAGGTGGGTAATAGAAATGCGAACAGACCCTAGCGCTGAGGTTGAAATTCGTAAGGTTTTCGGCCAAGTAGCTGAGATTTGCATGCGGGATTACCCGCTCCTCTACTCGGACTTTTCAAAGACGAAACTTCCTGACAACAGCTTCCAGTATCTGCCGAAGTTTTCAAAGGTGTAGAGACCTACACTGCCAAGCAGGTCAGAAGATATGCCTGAACCCTTTTGGAAAACCTCAATATCAAGAGTAGAACCAAACAAGATTTTGGTCCGCGGCTACAACCTCATGGACCTTGTTGGAAAATACAGCTACTCTGACTTGACATATCTTCTCTGGCAAGGGGAACTTCCATCACCTAACCACTCCCGCATCATGGACGCTTTGCTCACAGTCTGCCTCGAACATAGCCTGAACTCGCCTTCAGTCGACGCGACACGCTTCGTGGCATCATGCGGCGTCCCGTTACAATCTGCTGTATCTGCTGGGGTCGCCGCGATTGGAGATTGGCACGGCGGCGCTATAGAGCAGGCAGCGAAAATACTCCAGGAAGGGATCGCCGACATGAAGGACACGAGGCTCTCACCGAAAGAATGCGCTGAGAAGATTCTACGGGAAGTTACAAGCCGCAAAGAGCGGATTCCTGGGTTTGGGCATCCCACCCACACTAAAGATCCTAGAACCATTAGGCTTCTGGAGATTGCGAAAGAAGCTCAGCTACTTGGGTCACACGTTGAACTTGCTCAGGCCATCGAGTCGTTGACTGAGAAGTTCTTCGGCAAACGCCTCATATTGAATGTAGATGGTTGCATCGCTGCCATAATATCGGATATGGGGTTTGATTGGAGGTTGGGAAAGGCTTTCTTCATTGTAAGCCGAACACCAGGTCTGATTGCCCACGCTTATGAGCAGATGTACAGTGAGAAACCGTACAAGTCTGCCCAATGGGATGAGATCGTATACACAGGCCCACCTGAGCGGCAACCGCCAAAATAATTATTGAATCGATTCAGCTGGCGCTGCCACGGCTCTTCGCCAGACAGGCAGCAGCTAGTTCGCGCATTTCTCGACCAAGCTTCAACTTCCCTTCTTGTTCGAACTGCGTGGCGGAATCGTTGGAGAAGCCAGCGGCTTTCTTCCGGCGCGGATAGGTTAGCGTTCCTTTTCCAATATCTTGACATCACACTTAACGAGCGTTTGGAAAGTTTCAGCGTCCTTTCTGCTGCCTACTATTGCGCCGTAATGCATCGGGATGACGATTTTGGGATTAAATGATGCTACAGCTTCAGCCGCTTCTTGCGCGGTCATTACATAGGTGCCTGAGACCGGGATGAGAGCGACGTCAGCCCTTATGTTCTTCATTTCAGGGATATGATCCGTGTCGCCTGCGTGGTAAATGCGAACCCCTTTCACGGTTACGATGAACCCTAATTTTCCATCCTCCTTCGGGTGGAAGACCTTTCCTGGTTCACGGAACTTGTTCAGATTATAGGCCGGGACGGCTTCAACCTCAATGTCGCCGAACTTGACCTTGTCGCCAGGTTTTATGATCTTGATATCTTTCACTTTCAGCTTAGATAATTCGTTCTTGGATTGGGCGTGCGCGACGATTGTTGTGTTGGGAGTGGTGATCTTCTTCAAGTCATCGACGCTGCAATGGTCACCATGTTCGTGGCTGACGAGAATGAGATCCGCTTTGGGCCCGCCTTCGATTTGGTACGGGTCGATGTATAGGATTTGACCGTTCTGAATTCTGAAGCCGTCGTGTCCTAACCAGGTGAGTTTGACATTTTGGTACTCGTACATCTCTGGAACCGCCAAGATAGTAGCCATTCCTTTCATTAAAAAAGGGCACAGTTCCGTGGCCGAGACGTTCCGATCCTACTGACTCCCTTCAATGTTTTTTTGTTTCAGATTCTATGGAATAGGCCTCTGCGTGAGGGTTGGTTGGCAAGCTGACTGAACAAGTTTTTTCGAACCTGTCAAAAGCGATTCAGGAAGCCCTAGCCGAGTCCGGCTTTAGGAAGCCTACGCCCCCACAACTGGTTGCTATTCCGAAGATCATGGGTGGTACGAATGTTCTGTTGATTGCCCCGACCGGTTCGGGGAAGACTGAAGCAGTTCTACTCCCGATCCTAGACCAGCTCACGAAGCTGGAAAAACGACAAGGTATTTCGGTAATATACATAACGCCGTTGCGAGCATTGAACCGGGACCTCATGAAACGCCTCGATTTCTGGCGAACAAAACTTGGATTCACAGTTGAGGTGAGACACGGAGATACGCCGCAGAAGGAGAGACGCAGACAGGCAATCAAACCACCAGATTTCCTGGTTACAACACCTGAAACGTTGCAAGCAATCCTTCCCGGCAGACTGATGCGTTCCCACCTGCAGCACGTTCGGTGGGTTGTCATCGACGAAGTTCATGAACTTGCGGGCGACAGACGTGGCGTCCAGTTGATGATTGGGCTTGAGAGACTCAGAAAGTTAACGGGCCATGAATTCCAGAGGATCGGCCTATCAGCCACTGTTGGGAATCCGGAGCAAATCGGGGCATTCATAGCGGGAAACAGACCATATGAGGTAATCCAGGTTCTACCTCCGAAAGCGGCAAAGTACTTCGTTGAATTTCCGCACCCAACCGACGAAGACAACATAGTGGCACAGAGTCTGTACACCGCTCCTGAGGCAGCCGCCCGGCTGAATAGGATATGGGAATTAGTCGAGGACCATGAATCGACCTTAATCTTCGTCAACAGCCGCACCAACGCGGAAACCTTGGGGTCGAAGTTCCATCAACTTAAACGAAACGTGGGCGTTCACCACGGCTCCCTGCCCAAGGAAGAAAGAGTGCGGGTTGAGGATGATTTCAAGAACGGCAGAATCAAAGCCTTAGTCTGCACTTCAACGCTTGAACTCGGAATAGATATTGGAAATGTGGATTTGACAATCCAATACATGTCACCTCGCCAGGTTTCAAGCCTTATCCAGCGTGTGGGACGATCAGGTCACAGACTGGATCGAGTGTCCCAAGGCTCAATTTTGGCTGTGTCAACGGAAGACATCTTAGAATCTGTTGCCGCGGTTCAAAAAGCACAGGAGAAATCAATTGAACCAGTGCAGATTCATGAGAAGACGCTCGATGTGCTCGCGCACCAAATCACTGGTACCGTCTTGGAATCGGAAAATGGGATCAAGGCTGACGAAGTATTCGGACTGATACGGCAAGCCTACGCGTATCGAGAGTTGTCTAGGGAAGAATTTGACAGAGTGGCCTCCTTCATGGAGACGATGCGTTACCTCAGAGAAGAAGGAGGCTTGCTATTTCGCGGGAGCAGAACCCGTCAATACTACTTCGAAAATCTCTCTATGATCCCCGACGAACGAAGGTACCAAGTCATCGATGTTTCAACTCAGCAGTCTGTGGGAATTCTAGGCGAGGAATTCATGATGACCAAGGCAAGGTTGGGCTTGCATTTCATCATAAAAGGGAGGGTTTGGCAGATCGAGCAGATCTCTGATGATGCTCGTGTCTACGTGACTCCGGTTGAAGACCCAACTGCCGCCGTTCCAGGATGGGACGGAGAGATGCTGCCTATCCATTTTGACCTAGCTCAGAGAGTCGGCCAACTACGATCAGAAGTCGCGCAATCACTTGAAACCAGTGCACCGACATCAGTGGTCACACTCCTCAGCGGTACGTGGCCGACAGAGCGTTTCGCCATACGCAAGGTCGTCGAGGAGATTGACGGCCATAGAAAAATGGGTGCACCGGTTCCAACCGACAAACGGATTGTACTGGAAGCATTTGATAGGTTCCTGATAGTCCACGCCTCGTTCGGCGAAACCGTGAACAATACCCTTGGAGAAGTCTACGAGGAACTGCTCTCCAGAAAGGGCCTGGTAGGGCAGTGGTGGGCTGATGGCTACCGCATCCTACTAGAATTAACCAGCCCCACCGACGACCTTTCCTTGGAGGAAATGCGCGCAACCATCTTCGATCTTGATGCGGGCGTTCTGGAAGGCGTATTCAAAGGCGTATTGCACAGACACTTTCCGTTTGGTTACTACATGAAATTCATCGCCGAACGTTTCGGGGCCATGCGGCGCGGGCTTATGTTCTCAGGTGACAACCTCAGGGAACTTGGCTTACGTTTCCGGATGACGCCAATCTATGATGAAACAATTCGTGAAGCGCTGATGCTTCATGTAGATTACCCCCGCGTGCGAGAAATCTACCGAATGATAAGAGAAGGCGGGATGGAAGTTGCCCTCTTCAGGGCGGGAGAAAAGCCGACCCCGTTAGGTTTTCACCTTCTCAACAAGCACGTCGACGTACCGGAATTAATCGCTCCAGAGACTGTGGAGAGGGATACGATTGCGAGGCTCCGGTACAGCTTGGGGAATATGATTGTTGATTTGCTCTGCTTCGAATGTGGAGAATTGATGCAGGCCCAAGTTGTCAAGGCTCTCCCAAACAAGCCTAAGTGCTCATCCTGCAGCTCCGGCCTGTTGGCTGTATCTACGTGGTCCACGGACTATCTCTCCCGTTTATTGGAGAAGAAACTTAAGGTTAAGACTCTGGAGGACGCGGAAAGAGATACGCTCGCCCGAGCCAGGCGCTCAGCCGACCTTGTCCTGTCATACGGACAACGGGCCGTAATAGCGCAGTGCGTTTACGGCATCGGGCCGCAAACAGCTAGCCGAATCCTCGCGAAGATGCATGACGACGAGAAGACGTTTTACAAGGATCTCTTGGAAGCGAAACTTAAGTTCATAACGACAAGGCCGTTTTGGGATAAGCCTTAGGTAGAAAAGTAGAACAAATTCCTTTTTCTAACCTAGCTCTATGTGTTCCAAGCCACCTTAAATCGCCTAACGACCAAGGATTTCTTCAGTGATTGGGATGTACCATTTACACCAACACGAATTCCATCACGCCATGCCTTTGGGCATTATGAGTTGTGTCTACTGTGGGTTGCGAAAGGCCGTTTACAAGGAACGACTATCAGCCAGAATGCACTCTGCTGAACGCTGATGAGTTAGTAGGCGTGAAAACGCTCGATTTTTAAGCGCTAGGCTGCTCAGCCCCGACAAATTCGGGGCGATGCCTTGTGGTAGCAGAGCTTGAACGTAGACTGGTTGAGCTGAGGTTTATTGAAGGCATCGAGAAAGTTGAGCACGTACCCTACCCTACGGGTGACCAGTTCTGGGTCCGTTTCAACCGCCCGTTGGATTTCGCGCACCTCAAGGACTTGGTCAAGAAGCACGGTTACCTCATGGTCGAATTCGCAAAACTGCCGTCGAAGCTGCCCCGCGGCCTCTCCGAGATGCTATGGAATGGGGTCACTCACGTTATTGCTAGGAAGATGAGTGGATGGTCAAAGTTCACTTCATCCCTAGGCCTTGAACCAGAAGGAATCGCAAAAATCGCACGCGACCTACACGGCCAATACCAGATCTTCATTGCTACGACCGAAGAAGGCGTCGAATTATTGTACGAGTATCTCGGAGTGAAATATGTCCCACCAGCCCCGCCTCCACCCGTTACCCCAGCCAAACCGCCCATGCCTGCTACTGGAAAACCAGCGCCCGTTGTCGCTAGGCCGGCCATGCCCGCTGCCCCAGTTAAGCCTCCAACCGCTGGCCAACCATCACAGCCGACACCTGCGCAACCTGCTCCCCCACAGCCACCCGGAGCCGCCGCTAAACCTACGACCGCTGCATTAATCCAACCTAAGAAAGACCCGACTACACAGCCAACGAGCTGACCATTTAGGTTGGTGGAAGCGAATCAACCTTCTTCGGTTCGACAGTGAAGGATACGTCTTCATCAGCATCGAGAGAGTCTGAATAAAGGACCTCACCTAGGACTGTCGGCATATATGTCTACACGAGAGCGTTTCTTCAAAGAAGCCGCCAGCCCAAGAGTCCCCCAGGCAGGCCTAGTAAGGTTTCCAACCGGAAAAGGGATTCTTGCGAAGAACTAGATGACACCAGGCCGGTCTACGTTGTTAGCTTCCAAACGTTTCGATGCACGGTCGAACATTGGAATCAAGATCACCCGGCGTATAGGAAGGCTGAATCACGGGCAGCTTCACTCCCGCGCGCCTGTATTCGTTAACTCTCTTCAAGCAATCCTGCGAAGACCCGACGATGAGCAGATCTCGTGCCATTCGTTCCGGTACCTGTAATAGAGCGTTTTCCATGCCGCCCTTCTCCCATGCTTCCTTGAGAAGGTCCGCTTCCTGCCTGTATCCCATCTTCCGGTATAGCCGCCTGTAATGTATTGACCGCCCATAACCAGCAACAGTCTGACGCGCCTCCTTCATCACCCTCTCACCGTCCTCCATGAGAAACGTTGGCAGGTAGCATGCGACATCAACCTCACCGAAAGGTCGATTTGCCCTCTCAGCCCCCTCTTGGACAGCTTTCACCAGCTCCTTTGCTCGATTTGGCGAAACGAGCACGAAAATAACACCATCCGCAATCTCGCCAGCGACACTCGCCAGCCGCTCACTTACCGTGGCCACGTAAATCGGAATCCGTTGGCGTACGGGTTGAAGATTCAGTTTGAGGTTCCTTATCTGAATATGCTTGCCTTCATAGTTAACTTGACTTCCGCCTACAAGTTTTCGGAAGACGTCGATGTACTCTCGCATTCGGTTGATCGGGTCGCTGAAATCCATTGAGTGGTATGGGCTTATGACCCAGTGTCCCGTCCCAATCCCTAGAATCATTCGGGCCTTGGACATTTCATCCAGGGTAGCCATAGTTGAGGCGATCAACGTGACGGATCTAGAGAAGACGTTGATTATCCCTGTGGCTAGGCCAATGCGTTCTGTTGAAACAGAGAGCGCGCCTAGGTAGGAGATGGCATCCTTTCCCGGAGTGAGACTACTCTCGACTACCCAAGCAGATTCGAACCCTCGCTTTTCAGCCTCTTTCACGGAGGTTAACGTGTCACCGATTGTCATACTGCTCCAAACGCCGAAGCCGATTCTATCCGTAGAAACTCACCGCACCTGAACTGAGATTTGCCAGCTAAATAAGACTGGGGAGCCCAGACTGACCTATTCACAGCCATCACATAGATAACTCCAGTATGGCTGCGAAAGCGGCGGTCAGGGCCGGAGTCGCAAGCATCCTCATCGCTATTTTCTATTCAGAGGCTTTGAAGTTTCGGCGATACGAAGAGGCGAGCTACAAGAGTCCTATCGGGAGCATTCCGTTGCTTCCGACATGCTATTCTAGAAGTAGGCCACTGAGCATAGCGGCCGGTTTGCCGGGGTAGCCAAGAGACCGGTATCCGGTCGGGCAACCTGGTATGGCGTCGGATTGCTAATCCGATGATCGCAAGGTCTCGTGGGTTCAAATCCAGCCGAGGGGTGTTTCGGATACACCCCCGGTGGTGAAAGTCCCACCCCCGGCGCCAACTCCCTCACGTAACGTTCCTCATGCGACAATAAACAGGGCTTGCCGCCAGTCCGGCTGGTGCAACCCAGTCTGAGGGATAATATATTTGGTAGGCGGTGACTCTACGCGAATTAAGATGACCTCCGAAAACACCTCGGTCAGTTCTATTCGGACGAAGGTTTCAACTGGTTATGGTAGACTGGATGAAGCTCTACACGGAGGGTTCCTTTCTGGTTCCATGGTTGTGCTGAACGCTCCGGCAGGTGACGAGGCGCCAATTCTGCTACGCAACTTTCTGAAGATCGGGCTGCCCAGTTTACTGATATGCCGTAACCTCTCATCTGCGCAAGTGATCGTGCCGGATGCGGCTGAAGGCGTGACATGTCTGATCTGCAGTGATAAACCCGTCTCACCCGCGAAGAGCATACTGCCCGGTAAAGGGATCGAGAACCTCACCGACTTGAACCTTCAAATCAACGAAGCCTTAGGCGCCATCCAGCCGAAGCGCCTTACCTTGGACATTCTCTCAGACATACTCCTCAGGCATAAAGCGCTTCAAACGAGAAAATGGCTGAACGAACTCTTGGAGAGACTCCGTTCGAGAGGTATCACAACCCTCGCAGTTCTCAACCCCTACATGCACACGGCTGAAGAGACGCAGGCGTTAGTGGACATGTTCGATGCGAGCATAGAAGTCTTCGAGAGAGCGGTCGAGGGACGGGCTGCTAAATCCCTACGTATCAACTGGGCTCACGGGATAGAAGTGACGAAAAGAGAATTCCCATTAGAGGGAGTTGAAGCTGAGAAGAAACTTGGCTCTGATGAGTGTCGCGTAGCTGTCCTCCCCTTTGCTAACATGAGCCCTGATCCCAATGACGAGTACTTCGCAGACGGGATGACTGAGGAGCTGATTGACCGCCTTGCCCAGGTTAAGAGCCTGAAGGTCATAGCTCGAACATCGGTGATGAGTTACAAGAAGAAGGAGAAGAAGGTCTCCGAAATTGCAAGGGAGCTCGAAGTGGGAACACTTGTCGAAGGCAGCGTGAGGAAAGCAGGCAACAGGGTCAGGGTCACAGTTCAGTTAATCAACGCCGGTAATGAAGAACACCTTTGGTCGTCCCATTACGACAAGGACTTGGACGACATCTTCGCCGTTCAGAGCGAGATAGCTGAGAAGGTGGCGGGAGAACTCAAGACCCAACTTCTTGACTCTGAGAAGAGAACTCTGGAGAAGAAACCCACCGAGAACACTGAGGCGTACACATTCTTCCTGCGGGCCAGGGAACTGTACAGGGAGGAGACTGAGACTTCTCTTAGACAGGCAATAACGCTCTTCGAGAAAGCCATCGAACTAGATCCCAAGTTCGCGAGAGCACATGTGGGTGTGGCCGAATGCCACCTAGCGCTTGCCGAGTCCGGTCAGGACTCTTACGGGGGCTCCGTCTCAAATGCGAAAGCACTACTAGATCGTGCCATCGACCTGAACCCAGATCTGCCGGAGGCTCACGCGGCGCTGTCGGGGATGCTCTTTGACACGGACGATATGCCTCGTGCGGAGGCCGAGGCGAGGAAAGCCTTGGAGCTAAACCCCAATCTTACGGAACCATACCGTTGTCTGTTCGAACTGGCTGCACTCAAGGGAGACCAGGAGGGCATGGTTAGGCAGATAGAGACAGCCTACCGCTTAGACCCGCTGACGCCCCACTACATCTGGCTCGTCGGAGAAGCATATCTCTATGCGGGCAGGTATCAGGAGGCGCTTGAGCACTGGAAGAAGACTGAGCCGCTAGCCCCCGCATTCACATACAGAGGCATGGTGGAGTACTGCTTAGCCAAAGCGGACATCGAGAGGGCCAGGGAGTTTCATGCGAAGTTCGAGAAGCTTCAACCCACCCATCCTTGGGCTATCTGGATGGGCGGGTTCATCGCGGCTATGGAAGGCGACCGGAAGAAGGCGCTGCTCACGATAAAGAAGATCGAGGACGCGAAAACGGGGCCGATCGCATTCAACTACGTAGCGTACGTCTACTGTGCCCTCGGAGACCTCGATTCTTTCTTCGACAGTATGAACAAGGTCGTTGAAACCCATGCACTAATACCCTTACCGTTGATGCACTCGCCTCTCTTCGCAAAGGCAAGAGCCGACCCCCGATATCAGATACTGATGGACAAAATCAGAAAGCATCTGGGCCTAACGAAATAGACGCCATCTCTTCCCCTGTTCCGCGGCATGGGGTGTTGAACTCAACATTTCCGACGTTGACCTAAACATTTAGTGCAGGAAACGCGATAAGAGGAATGTGATTTCCGTTGACTGATGAGAAAGGCTTGGCTAATGATGAATTTCGGGGGTTCATCCAGCCTCGCACGGGAAAACACGGGGGTTCAAATCCAGCCGTGGGGTGTTTCGGACACACCCACGGGGTTCAAATCCCACCCCCGGCGCCAATTTACCGGTCTTAGGTTGAAAGACATCGTTTTTCAGATTAACGGTAAAAGCCATAATAGCGCTTGTCCTCTACTATTCGTCGCACTGCTGGTCGATTAGTACGGCTTCTTCAGCGTTGAGGAGAATAAGCTCTGGAATCGGGAGCCTCGACGCTCTTACCTCGGGAGGCATCCCCGAGAGCACGGTAACGATGGTGTACGGGCCTCCTAAAGCCGGAAAGTCGGTTTTTGCGTATCACTTCCTCGCCGAGTCCATCAGGTTGAATGAAGCATGCGTCGTGGTGACCACGGACTACGGAGCGGAAGAACTTGCCCGCGCCATGTCAGGCTTCAACTGGTCGATCCTAGACGCGTTGAAGCAGGGCGGCATCCAAGTCATTTCAATGATGCCCGTTACATCAGCATCTCCCGTCAAAGACCCGTCACTGAAATCAGTATCCCTAGCTAATCCAACCGACCTGATGTTGAGCCTCAACGAAGTATTGAAGGCGTTTGTTGAGCAGAATGTTAGGTTTCGATCAATCTGGGACTCACTCACTCCACTCTTCATCTACAACCCTCCGATGCTTGTGGCGAAGTTACTCAGGGAATATAGTTCGAAGATGAAGAAGGCGGGGGCTGCTGGGGTACTTGTTACTCTTGTTCAGGGTTCGATTGACCCGCAATCTGAGAACATCATCAAAGCCAGCGTAGACAACTTGGTCAATCTGCACCCCGAAGGAAAGCTCGTCGTCGAGGGCATGCTCGGAACACCGAGAACGACGGTTGCGTATTCGATAACGAATGCAGGGATAGAGGTGACGAGAGGATGAACTCAAAGTTCGGGACATCAACGAAGTTTCAGGTCAACATATACGCCATCGTGATTACCGCGTTTTTTGTACTTACAATAGTTGCGGTGTTCTCTTTGCCGCCTGCACTTGCCGATCTGCGGCTACTACCGGCGGGGCTGGAGACGTTTGTTGCGGGGATTGTGGGGTGGAGGGCGTCTCGGATGTTTGGCGGAAGAAGGAACTTCATAGGAAGAGTTCTGATATTCTTCTCCCTTGCGATATTCGGATACACAGTCGCGGCCACTGTTACCGCCCTAGAAGACTTGCAACTACTCCATCCGCCGGCCTTGTTGTCCGCGTCAGGAGTCAGCACTTGGATCGGCGTCCTGGCGGGATGCTTTTCCGCATATGCTCTTGTGGCCAGCGTACGGTCTCTCTGGGACAGGTACGATCACAAAACGTTACTCATTGTCCTATTCTCGTTAGCATTGGCCGTTGTTGTTGGTTGGACGAACCTTGTTTTCGCGGACCCGATTTTCGGTCAGACGACTACCTCCGACACCGTGTTGTGGGTGGGTCTCGTTCCTATCTTAGCGTTCCTTCAATTGGCTTCAGCTATTCTGCTGTTGCGGTTCTTGGGGAGATGGTATGCTGCGAAAAGCCTAACCATTCTCGCCTTTGCCTACGTGTTCTACAGTGCACTGATACCATTGATGACCTCATTACTCGCCTTCCTGCTTGTCCAGTCAGCTAATTTTGACACCGCATTTTTCTTCATCCGTCTTACCGCAAATCTCGCGTTATACTTGGTCTGCCTGGCGATGACTCAGGTTAAGCCACGGGTTTCTGGGCCATTCTATTAAGACACATGCCGGAGCTAGGCTCAGCAAGAATAGACTGGCCAAACTGTTCTCTGTTTTGCCGTAAACTGGAATCCCCGCTAGGGGCCTATGTTCCGGCCGGAACAGGCTTGAGTTGAGCCGCAGGTCTTAACCCACCAAAAGTAAAGCCCTATTCCGCCACCTCCATTGATCGGATTCTGTTGGTACGAAATTTGCCCTTGATATCCATTCATGTAAGGTTTGACGACCCAGAAGAAGTTGGGCACCATTGTGTAAACATACATGTAGAGGTTAATTGCTATTTGCTCTGCCTCCTTGTAATTCTGAGCTGCTAATGTGGCGTTTGTTGTTGAGTCTGCTATCTGGATGAGTGATTTCATCTGAGCAAACATAGTAGCCTGGTCAGCATGGCCTGTCGAATTGAGGTAATCCGTCCTCCAGCCATCACCCCACGCAAAACCGTCGCTGTAGAGGTAGTCGACCATGTTTGATGGGTGCGGATAGTCCGCAGTCCATCTACCGAGGTAGATCGGATCCAGACCAAAACCGATCGACAGTTGAGTTGAGAACGGAACGTAGACGGGGTTCATTACTATGTTTGGGTCAATCGAGTTAAGGGCAGCAGCCCACATCTGAGCTGCTGCGAAGCCAACAGTCTCTCCGGATCTGATGATTATTGGTATGTTGATTGGTGTGTCATACTGGCCTGATTGCTGCAATAGTTGCTTTGCTTTTGTGAGATCGTATGTGGGGGCATTCTCCAACTCGCTTGGTGGTACATAGTATGGTAGTCCAGGAACAATGGCACCCGCATAACTGTGTCCGAAGTCTATGCCGTATTTCCGGTTTCCTAGTATTTCGTCAATGAAGTTAGTGTAGTCGAAAGCATAGGCGAATGCTTTTCTGACGTCAAGGTTGGCGAAATAGTCGGAGGGGATATTGTATCGCAGTCCGAATTCGGACTTCATGGCGGTTACGTTGATGTCAAGATTGAAAGCGAAGAAGTTGGCAGTCAGCGTTGGATTCTCATACATCGCCGCCTGCCCAGCGGCAACCTGCTTGGGGATAAGTGCGAGGTAATTCGTCGGGAGGTCGCCGACTATGTCAGCCTGTCCGCTCGTAAACAGTTTATAGGCGGTCTCAGGATCGTTCACCCATTGAATCACCACAGTGCTATTCACGAAGGGAAAACCTGGGACTCCTACGAAACCGGAGTTTGGAACAAGAGTAATTGATTGACCTACTACGTAGCTCCTGATCATGTATGGGCCTGAAGCAACCGGAGCCCACCGAAGTTTCGGATTGAAAGTTTCCTCATAGGCCTGGTTTTGGTAAGCGTAAAAGCCGGCAGATGTGAACGTTATGCCCGCTCCTATCTCCTGTAGCCAACTAGCATCAAGAATACCGCCAATTGCCAGGGCCGTGAAGAAGAGCTGCGGAGGAGTTGGGTTGAGAAGCTTGAAGGTCACTGTATTTGATGAGTTGCTGTAAGTCACTGCATTCATGATGGCGTTAAACTGAGCAATATTACTGGCGTTACCAGTCCACATGGATTGCGGAACGAGGTATTGAGTTAGAATCCAACCCGGAGTTCCTGCGTAGGGATAAATGAACAGTATGATCTCTCTAATCATCGAGTACCATACGTCGTAGGCCGTGAGGGGGTCACCATTGGAGAATCTTAGGCCTGTTCTGATCTGGAATGTGTAAGTGGTGTAGTCCGGCGATATTCCACCGTTCGCCACAGACGGAACTTTAGTGGCTGCCATTGGGATGAACTCCGTAGTGGACGAACCATTGTATATCAATAACGTGCTGAATATGTTAGATAGAACTTCCCATCCGATGGATTCATAATCGACATGCGGGTCGAATGAGTATGGACCGCCGCGGGCGTTGTGAACCACGTTGATTACGGATGGGTTCGGCACGATCCCAGCATACAGGAAGACAGCATAGGCCTGTGTTGCGGAACCGACCGCGACCGTTTGTTCTACGGAGGTTCTGTAGGTTACCATGCTTGTGGAATTCTCAGTTACCAGCGTTATGGTAACGGGGTATAGTCCGGGCTTGCTGAAGGTCGTCATTGCCGGATTCTCAGCAGGCTTGAATGATGTGCTGTTAGCGGCAACAGTTTTGGTGGCTCCGTTTCCAAAATCCCAAACATAGCCGGTGATGGTCACGTTAGTTCCTGAGGGCGGTTCAAGGAAGCCACCGTACAAGTATACTTGATCACCTACCTGAACAACTGGAGCTGACGGGTTCCTGCTTCTGTCGAAGGAAAGTGCGGGAACAGAAATCAACGGCCCAAAGGACTCTTTGACGTCGGGGGTAACTTGGATGGTTTGGAGTGCGTTGAATGTTGACGCAAGTGGCTGGCCGTTAACGAATTCCTGAGCTCCGACGAGGTATTTTCCGGGATTCTGGTAGGCGTGGGTCAGCGTTGAACTTGCATTTGCTTCTTGGCCGTCGCCGAAATAGACTGTGGCAACCCCATTAGACTCAAGCCCGTAGACGTTGAATGCGATGTCTGTCCCCTGAACCGCGACAAAAGTTGTTGGCGCAACCGAAATTGAGGGTGCTGGTCGGCGCGAGATATAGACCGTAGCGACTACGATGCCCACAACTAGTACGATTATGATGAGTGCAGCGGTAGATTTCCGAATAGCCTTCATAAATGAGACTATCGAGGTCTGTTCGCACCTAAATGGCTATCGTCTGCCCTACCTAAACCACAATATCCTTGATGTGTGTGAGTAGACGAATGCGATAGCTTCTCAGGAACATGAACTCACCAACCTCCGATGTCGACCTAAACAATTAGTGTAAGAAAGGGCAATAGAGAGACACTTGAGTCTAGTTGGCCGACAAGAAGAACTCGACAAATGAGGAGCATCCGGTGTTCATCCAGCCAAGCACAAAAAGTGCGGGGGGTTCAAATCCAGCCGATGGGTGTTTCGGACACACCCACGGGGTGAAAGTCCCACCCCCGGCGCCAACTCCTTCCGCCCATCCTAGACGTAGGAGAGAAGAGAGGGAGATTGTTACCACAGATATGCTTGATGTCTTGCTCTGAGACTTTTCTCCGCCGCTGTATTTTAAACGAGGACGGTTCACTTGTCATTCATGAAAATTGCACTCATCTCTCTCGGGTTCACGGCCTCAGCTGCGAAGGAAAAAGTACCATGCTCCCTCATTTCGCGGGCAGCGCGAAGAAAGGCGCCAAGGGCGGTGCGACAGAGCGCGCTCCCAACGCTTACCCGTTTGACTCCGATCTCTGAGAGTTCAGCTAAGCTTAGTTGAACGCCTTGCAGCCCCATCACCACGTTCACGGGGCGGTTCACAGAGTTGACAACTGCTGCAATATCCGCCTTAGTAGCTAGGCCCGGGGCATACAGGACATCCGCCCCCGCCTCTTCATACGCTTGCAGCCGCTTGATAGTATCTGCAAGGTCTGACCGACCATGCCAATAGTTCTCCGCACGAGCGGTCAAAGTGAAAGGAAACGGAAGGGCACGCGCCGCCGCTACCGCCGCCCGAACTCGCTCAATCGCAGGCTCTATTTCATAGATCGGATGGTCCGAGCGCCCGGTTGCATCTTCGATTGAACCCCCGACAACTCCTGCAGCGGCGGCAAGTCTGATTGTTTCGGCAACGACTTCAGGCGAATCTCCAAATCCATTCTCAAGATCGGCGCTTACAGGCAGCTGGGTGGCTGACGCAATTGCAGACGCGTACGCCAACGTCTCATCGCGGTCAAGGGTGTTATCTCGCCTCCCGAGAGAAAACGCGTAACCCATACTAGTAGTAGCAAGCGCCTCAAACCCCACGTGTGCCAGCAGGCGCGCGGTACCTACATCCCACGGATTGGGAATGATGAATGCGCCACTACGCTCATGAAGTGCCCGAAAAACCCGTCCCCTCTCCGCCTGCGTCGCCAAAGCTCCATCGCTCGAAGTCATCGCAATCGCGCCTCCTTAGCTTCGGCAATGAGGAGAAAAACATTGTGGGTGTGCGGCGAGCCATTCGGGAATTCTATGGTGAAAATCGTCGGCGATTGGAGATTAGGACTGAGCGGATTTGGAACGTAGCCTTGAATATTCTTGTCATACTGCTCTCGGCCATTGTTGGATTCGTATTCGGTCGACTGGGTTCCAGATAGAATTGCAGAGTGTTCTGATTTGCGCGGTGCCGCAAGAGTTCTCTAGGTTCAGGTGCTTTTTCCTTTTTCTTGCGGGGGTGCGCACCACGACACATTTAATCATCGTTAGGCCCTGGAAGTACAGAGAGGAGAGCAAGATGAGCAACGAACAGGTGGCACCTGAGACGAAAGGCGTTACGGTGAAGTTACTTGCAACGGTTGACCTTGGCCCTGAGATCGAGGGCATGGCAGGGCGCCAGCTTCGAATGCGTATGGTGACCATCGAGCCTGGAGGCGTCATTGGCCCGCTTCACGACCATAAAGACAGACCAGGCACCGTCTACATACTGCAAGGAACGATCACTGACCATCGAAATGGAGTCGCTACGGACTTTGGGCCGGGAGTGGGCTGGCCCGAGGATAGGAATACCATACACTGGCTTGAGAACAGAGGAACGATTCCGGCGGTGGAGATCTCGGTCGATATAGTCAGGCAAGAGTAAGCTCAGGCTGAAAGACTGCGTGGGATATTCTGGGACCAAACCCTTGAGGAGCACTTGGCAGACGTGGCGAAAACTTGGGTGCAAATGTACCTAGACAGCGACGTGACCGATTGGGAGAAGCAGCAGCTAATCAAACGCTACCAGCTATCGAACCTCGAGACGCCGGCACTCGAGGGCATGGCTTAATCCCTCTCTCTTTTTTCTTCTTCTGAAAGGATCGCCTGCCTGATTCGAATAGCATCCTCCGGGCGCCGACGTCCGACTATATCTGAGCAAATTGAGCCGCCCACTGGAAGCTGCTTGCACATCTCCGGCCGATCAGCGTAAATCTCGCAACGCCCGTCCTTGCGGTGGTGTGTGTGCGCACCATTGATACCACACACACGAAGACAGCACGACGAAAATCAGCCTTCCACCTTTGAGGCTAGGAGCTCACTTTGGCTGACTTAGGATACGAGACAGGACTAATCCGTAGACAATTGAGTCAGCCAGTATCTCTACCCCGTGGAATGGGATGATCGGGGCTGGGATTCCTGGGTTTCCCAGTAGCGTGATGAGTCCACCAGGAATGTAGAGCATCGCAGCGAGTGCAATGAATTTCGCAGTTCTCCCTCCAACCACAGTCGCTAGCAGAGGCAGGAGGACGAGGGTGTAGACGAAGCCTCTGAATAGCTCCACCGGAATCATCACCGCGAAAGAGGGTATCCGAAGTCCAAACGAAGGATCGTTGTAGTAGGGCAGAACGAATGGGCTTATCAAGAGGCCGAAGAAGAAGTAGATTGGATAATATGCAACGGAACCTACTGCTATTCGGAGAATCCACGAGCTACTCGTCCTTTTCGACAGGTACTCTTTCAACGAAACGGTGATTCCTGAAATTCCATAGCCGAGCAAGAGAGCCGCGGCCGTCGCGCTGATCACGGAGGAAATGAGAGCGGAGGCCACTGATTGCACAAGAACTGCGGGGTTGCTGTACCGAGTCGTGAAGAAATACGCTTCAACGTAGTTGTTGAGGAACTCAACGATCAGGAGCTCCAACCAGACCAGTAGAGTCAGTGACCAGCGTCTGAGACGCATCTTGGGCACTAGCCAAGCGAGAAAAACTGTTAGTATAGCCCCGTTGAGGAGGGAATAGGCCAATTGTGTTGCGGTAATTGGAATGTTCTCGACAAGCCTCGTTAAGATTGGAACGGCGCAGATGACTAAGAAGAGCGCAAATACTCTTGCCGACTTATTGCCGCCTGTTTTCCCCTGCATACAAATCCCACGCCTTGCTTCATAATTACTCGGGCTATTAGGGAACGGATACGATTCTCGAATCTAATGATAGGTATCTCGCTGGCTTCTGTGTGTGTGGTATCAATGGTGCGAGCACCAGAAATTGAACTGAGGCATCTTTGTGTGTGGTATTAATGGTGCGGCCGCCAGGAACCATGATTCAAACGTGGTTCCCACGGTTCGGCCTAGGTCACAAATCTCAGAAGATCGTAGAATAGTAACTGCAAACATTTTTGCTTTGTTGTGGGCTCGAAATCTCATTAAAATCACGGGCATCTCAACGGCGTAGTGATCAAGACCTGAAAGAGCGAAATCTACGTTCTCATTTCTCAAACGATTTGGCTATATGCTATCTGCGAATGCCTTGAAGACCTTCTAGACAGGCCTAAACGAAAATCAAGGTGCGGAATCCGCACGTGCCTTTCTATTAGCCGCGGCAACATTCATTGAAAGTTTCCGAAAAGTGAAATGACTATAATCCTTACGTGCCTCTTTCCAATTCGTCCAGAAAATCGTCGAACTGAGCCTTCGCCACGCAGGAGACCCTGTCAGCTCCACCGTAATAAGTCAAAAGATCACCATCGCGAATAACTGCTCCTTCTGGGAAGACAACGTTTGGGACAAGACCGCGTTTTTCAAACTCCATTTCGGGTTCAAGTATGGGCTTCCTAGTCCGCGCTAGAATCTTGGCGGGTTCGTCCAAATCAAGCAGAAGTGCCCCTACACGGTAGATTCGCTGCACATTCACGCCATGATAAATCACGAGCCATCCGCGATCCGTTTTGATGGGTGGAGGGCCGACACCAACTTTCCATTCTTCCCAACGATATTTGGGTCCAATAATCTCAAAGTCATCAAAGTGGGCTACATATTCGCGCCAGAACTCTTGGGAATCGATGACTGTATCAAGATTGTCGAAGTAAGCAATCTGAATCTTCGAATCAAGTCGGTGCAGCATTGCAACCTTTCCATTCAATCTCTCGGGGAAGAGGACGCAGTCCTTGTCATCTCGGTCCGGCCCAACCAGCCCATACTTCTCAAAATGCATAAAATCTTTCGTTGACGCCAACGCAATGCGCGGCCCTCGACGCGAAAAGGCGGTGTACGTAACATAGTACGTCCCGTCGAGGGGGGTCAAACGGGGATCCTCGCATCCGAACTCCTCCCAATCCGCAGAGCCTTCAAGAACCGGGTGAGCAGAACGAAACGATATGTCTGTTCCGTTCTGTGACTGTGCATAGCCCAAACGGGAGACCCTGTTAGCGTCCACAGCTCGGTAGAGTAGATGAATCGTGTTCCCTGCAGCGACTGCCGCTGGGTTGAATGTCCCATCATCTTCCCAATCCACACCGGTCCTCGGTCTAATGATAGGATTCGCCTCACTCCTCGTAAGCTTCAGTAAGTTCTTTCACCTAGCATTGCCTCCCTGGAATCAATACCAGCTAATTGACATTTGGTTCTAGACCTACCCCCGAATTTGCTGACCTGACTGTTCAGGACTGTTTGGCGCCGGCCGCAGAAACGCGCATTTCTTTGAATTTTCGTCCCCCTATGCCCTGATGCCATCAGGCTTCGTAAATGTAAGTCGCTTGAGTGCGTCGACGACTTCATGCGTGTGTTTTGTGATGTCGACGTTCGTGAAGACTCGAGCGATCTGGTCTTCTTTGTCAATAATGAATGTCATTCTCTGCGCGTGTGAGCACATGGGATGGAAATCTCAGAAAAGTTGGCTAGAGCATAGACAAGAGATCAAGCTGTTCTAATCAGAGCTTTCGAAATGTGTTCACAGCTCCTACGAGGAGTTGGACCCAGTGATGAAAGAGAGAAAGATTCAGACGAGAGTTGCATTTACACAGTGCTAGTTTCCATTTCATGTCGCTCAAACCCATGTGTCGTCAAACTTTGCGCCAAGAGTTTCTGGAATAATTTGATGTATCTCTCAGCTATCTTCTCAGCCGTATTCTTCCTGGCGTACTCTTCCGCTGCTTGGATAGTTTTCATCAACATGTTACCGCTTTCCATGACCTCAATTAAGCATGCCTCGAATTCATCCGCTGTTCTGTACTTCAGGATCTCCTTATGGAAGTTCTTAAAGAACGGTGAGTCCAACGCTATGATTGGGCAACCTGAACCAAGGCATTGATGGGCTGTGCTCGAAACGACTGCTTTCGTCTCAACCTGTCTATTGAGAATAAGAGCGTCGGAGGCGTGCAAGTAGTCGTAGAGCCTCCCTATGTTCGGAGCTTCGTTCCTGATATCCACCTGAATGTTGCTGGCCACTATTCGATTTGGTGCATGGATGCTGACCACTAGGAGTAGGATGGGGTAGCGTATTCCCAACGTTGAGATGCTCTGCAGCAACTCAAGATCTTTCTCGACGTGTTGACCGAATACCAGCAAAATTTTACAATTCAGTGGCAGAGCCAGTTTTAGTCTCGCTTCCGCTTTATTCCCTTTTGCAATAGGGTGACATGGGAAGGGTATGACGTGGATTTTCTCTTCTGGGAAGGCCTCGCGAAGAAACGTCCTGTATCTCTGGTCGAAGCAGACTATAGATTCCCATTGAAACTGGTAGAATGAAGGGTCGGAGGGAAGTTCAGCCTCATGTATTATGTTCACGGTTCTAGCATTCTTTCTAATGCGGTGAAAGATCTTCCTCAAACCGTCTCTTGGAAGCATACCTACGTTCTGTACAACGAAAATATCATGATCAGAATTTAGTATTGGTCGAGGATCAAGATATCCACCGACTCCGAAACACCTAGTGACGTAGCTCTCATCCTCTCCCACGAATGTGGTTCCATGAAAATCTGATTGAAGATAGGAATAGAGCCGGAGATCATGCCCTTTTCTAACCCATTCTCTTCCTATCAGCTCGGCGTGAACGGAGGAACCTGCATCAAGGTTCCAAGCGCCCATCATACCAATCTTCAAAGGTAACATCTACTAGGCATAGGCGTTCAATTCAGGAACCCCGGTACTACAATGTCTGCACGTTGATGGAGTTTCTAAAAGGTTTCTAGGTTCCTGCGTTATGAAATAGTATGAACGAGAATGATAAGGATGCTTTATGCTCTCCAAAAAGAAGAAACCGTCGTCTTATCTTTCAAATCTCTTCTGCCTCCCTTCCTGATGAGGAAAAGCTTGCCATGATCACTACTGAGAGATTAGGACTTTCAATGTTCGCGCTCTGTGCGACTAGAGGCGTCGTGATTGCTCTGGAACAGGCAATCACCGCGGTTGGAGAAAAGAAAAGATACCTCAAGGTTGAGGGCGGGAGCAAGCTATCTCTGAGCTTATCCTGTTCGGTCGACCTCGCCGTTGCTCGCACAAATGCCCTTCTAAAACCACAACCGAAAAGTATTCAGACCTTCATCTCTCATCTGACACAACACGGAAACATTACGACAGGTTAAATGCCCAAAATGCGGCAGATACTACATAGCGGACGTAGATAGCTCTCAATGTCCACATGAACCAATTTGATCGCAGGCCGCAGCTATTAACTGCACAGCATGGGTTAGACAGAGCAACTGACCATTCTACGGCGACTTCCTCCTAATGTCATTCTGGCTTCTGCGATGGCTCGGGTTTTGAGTGGGTTGGATAGGGTGGTCTGGATGGTTGCGGCTTCCAGGGCTTCGTAGGTTTTGATCCAGAAGTTTCCTGTTGACTCGAGTACGGCTTTGGCTTCGCCTAGGGGTTGGGTTCGTTGGATGAGTTCTGATAGGCCTTGAACGGTGTTCTGGAAGGTTAGTTCGTCGAAGATTGTTCCGTTCTCGGTCATCAGGGCGGAGTGGCATTTGTGTTTGTGGCCGTCTATTCCCACGTAGATCATTCTTTCTCATCTCCTTCTTTCTTGCTGGCTTACAACGGCAAACATCCATTCACGCTCATTGGAGCGTACTTAGTCAGCCGCTTGCAGGTGACCCAGTCATTAGACCGCTTTCACGTGAAGCACGGTGCGCCCGGGTCTAGCCAGCCAGGAGAACTTTCCACAGAACGAGAGAAAGCGTTTTCATGACGTCATTAGAACCACACAGAAGAGTGGATTCAACGAGTCTTCCATAAACGAGAACTAGTTGAAAAGCGGCCGGTTGCAAAGATGGAACCCGATGAATAGAATAGTGAAACCTGCGGCACCGAAGATCACGGAGAAACACTGCAAGACGGCTCTCTCAAAGAGCGGGCTAAGCTACGATTACACGGTCAACCCGTACACAGGTTGCCTGCATGGCTGCGTCTATTGCTACGCCAACTTCATGCGCCGCTTTTCCGGTCACCTGCAAGACCCCTGGGGCAGCTTCGTAGACGTGAAGGTAAACCTGCTTGACGTGTTAGCTAAAGAACTCCCAAGACGTCCAAGTGGCAGCATTTGGATAAGCAGCGTATGCGACCCCTATCAGCAAGTGGAAGCAAAATACAAACTGACCCGAGGCGCAATTCAACTCATATCCAACTACCCGCGGTTCTCCATCTCAATTCTAACCAAAAACACTCTTGTTCTACGTGACATCGACCTGCTCACACGCATGAAGAGCAGAGTTGACGTAGGTTTCACGATAACCACCTTCAATCAAGAAGCACAACGGATCTTCGAACCACACGCTTCCCCGGTCAAGGAGCGAATAGAGGCGGTTAGGCAACTCAACGAGGCAGGGTTGGAGACATGGGTCTTCATTGCGCCAATGCTACCATGTGTGACTGAGGTTGAGCTTGAGGAGGGGCTTAGTCGACTGGTAAAGGCAGGCGTGAGGAAATTGATTACGGACCGATACAATGCACGCGGCATGATAATCAATCAAACACTAAAGGCATACAAGGCGTGGAATCCTCACTGCGATGTGGAAAGAATACGTGAGCTTCTTTGGGTAGGGGACGAGTACGATAGCCAATTGGACGCTAAGATTTCTGATCTATGGAAGAGGATGATCCCAAACGCAACTTATGAAAGAGACCTCGACTGGTATCGTCACAAGAAAAGGAGCGGAAAATCTACACCGAATTCATAATGCATTACAAATTTGGAATCGTCCGGATACTTGTGGTCGGGGTTCACTCTCGATAGGACAAGCTTACCGGAACGATTTAATACAGTGTGACAGCACCGGCACCCCCGAGGTATTATAATGGTAAACTGTGCCAAATGTGGAAAGGAGATTCCTTCAGGGCAAGAGATTAAGAAAGGCTTCCTGATGAAGAAGAACTACCACAAACAATGCATCTAAGCAGAAACGTCTAACATGAATAACACCAGCGCAACCACCCCTGATCTTCACAAACCTATCCTCTTTCTTGAGGATCCCTATAGGGCTTGAACCAATGTGAAAGCCCGTTCGATGACCGGTCCAAGCCGATATTTCGATCACAAGCATAGGACTGTGACAAAACTGAAAACGGAAGAGACGCTTATTTGATGAGCAAACTTATTACACGAAACGAGTCATGCTCTCCTGAGACCATTTGACTAAGATGAAGACTAAACGTCCTCGAAAATGTCCAGAGTGCGGAATGAAATTCAAACCGATTACTGACGGCGTATGGGAAAACGTGAAACGTCTACATCGACCGTCACTGAAACATAAGCGGAGAATAGCTGCAAAGTCACGAACCTAATTGGCACGACGTCGCCGCCTAGCAAGACCAAGTAGTAGATTAAACTCCGCTAGGCCACTAATGGGAATTGAACATTCTTTTCTGCTCCCACCTCCGATTCGATTACGATTCCACATTATAGACTGGAGGTTGAGAGATTGGAGGAATGCCGCAAAATTGGAGGCGTAAAACTGCAACGCTCTGAGGGAAAACGACAGGAAATCAATAAGGAATGATAGTGGATAGTTAGCGTTACTGGTTTTTCATGATGGATTCGAGTGGCACGTATGTGTCCGTGTTGAATACGCCGTTTAGTTTGCTGATTTGTGTTTGTACGAGGTTGGCTATGTGTGGTGGTGGGTCTAGTGGTGCGCACACCCCCACAAAAATCAGCGATTCAAATTGTGATGCCCGCACCAATAGTACGGGGATATTACGTAAGGGCTGTTTTTGGATGGCCATGTGGATGTAGTTTGGGTTGTTTGCGCTTTGCGTTTTCGTGTTTGAGCTTGTGCGTAGTTAGATCGTGGAAGTGAACAGTCCTGTTGCATACTGGACAAGTTATTTTGGACATATCTTGTCAAAGGATGAGGAGATATTTACGAACTTGCATTTTGGATGATTGTTAGCCATCTGTCTTTCTTTGCCTCAAATCTGAATCACTGCGGCTTCTGCTGGCGTTTGTGCGGTCTTACGTAATCGTGGTTGGTTTGCATGCTTTTCAGAATCGATGTATCCACCTTCTTTAAGTTACGAGTAACTTTCTCTCGGTCACGGATTTCTCCTTCATTCGTTCCATCTTGGATTTGTGATGCCGGTTTAGTTGACTTCAGGTCGCTTAACCTGTCCAGTTCGAATAGATCTTTAGATTCCCGGATCGCCCATTCAAAATGACGCCAACTCACATTTATCCTAAAATGTGGAGCCATCGAACTTCCGCATGAAAACTAGGTGGCAGTAACGTGGGAGAGGATTCCTGTGATTGGAGTTTTCTTCGGCCCTTCGAGGATGGTGAGCCTGCCTGTCTTCTTCCTAAGCGAGAGTTGGATTTGTCCCCTGAAACTTCTCACTCTGGCATCACGGACCTCAACTCGGTCGCCCTCGGAGATTGTTCCTATCTGATTGTTCCATACAGAGAGAGGGATTTCTCCGGTACCGTCGGAGAGCGTAACGGAGCAGACCAAGAGGGGGACCCCGTCCCTCGAGGTCACAGCTCTCACTTCTGATTTCTTGACCACAACCGCCTTGAAAGATACGCTCTTCAACCCTAACCTCATATCTCTAATGCTCCTCTCACCCTTCGCATCAAGTTTTTTTGCTTCGCGTTCTTGAATGACATCAATGTAGCGTGAAAATCGTTCCGGCGGATTCCTCAACATTTCAACCGAATCATTAGGAATGTCCGCTTGCGCCAGCCACCCGCTCTCAACTGAGAACATGTACGTTGAAGAAGCTGCGCCGTGTCGACGCGTTTGAATAGAAACCTTTCCACACCGGGAGTTACCGCGGTTTCGTGCAACTAGAATCGAGGCACGAAGAAGATTAGGCTTTAGATTATGTTTCTTTGTGATGTGAAGTAGGTAGATGAAGTCCTTGTCGAGACCGCGTATCCCTGTTAGGTTCCTTAGCGCAGTTAAGATATTTCGACTCTCAATCATTAGGACGCCATGAGTAATAAAGCGACCCCCAATAATTGGGGCTGATTCTCTGTCCTCCTTCAGGGATTTCGAAGCCACCGCCCAACCGCCATACAAAATGTGTTGTCCTCGGTTTCGATGTGTTGGTGTGGGCCTTCATATTCTTTGCAGCTTGCGACCTGAACATAGTTACGCTGCTTCGCTGCACTCAACGTGCTAGTTCCTCCCGAATCTGCGCTACAACCAAGAAAGATAACTTGAACAACCTTCTGATTCGAAGTAACTCTTCGGCCTCTTCTGGTTTTCTGGTCAGTCTGTACATTGCATATAGAACAGAACTAACTACGCTGTCTTGGAAGTAAAGGTTCCTCGATGATCTGACAGTTAACAGCCGAAAAAGCTGAGAGACATGAGCTATCAAGTTAACGTTACCCTCCACCCGTTATCGCGAGCGTCGCCGCGAGCCTTCGAATCATAATCTGGAACCTAGCTAGGATCATCGAGTACTTTTGGAAGACCTTAAGCATAAGTGTGCTTCTTCGGAGGAAAACATCTGAACTATTCTAAGCAGCTTGGAGTCCTCAGCACAGCAGAATGTTACACTTACCTGTGACTCACTTGATCTAAGAAGCTCTCATTAGGTTGAAGATCATTGCGTGTGTCGGGGTCCTCGAATCTAGCCTTCCTCATAACGATCTGCTGATAAACACTACTAGGAATCTCTTCGGCGGAAGCAGTTTGAAACAGTTCGGATTCATCTGGACTAGGTGAAATCATACATAAGATATTATCCTTGCTGCGCCGCAGGAAATCCACGAAAACCGCGTTAAAATATGGATCACGAAATGAAAAACCGATAGCGATGCAATTTCGGACCGCGAACAATTTCTTCGTAAAGTAGCCATACAAGGTACCAAAAGGTTCCTTAACTGGCGGAATCTTACTAGCGGGGTACAGAAGCAAATTCTCGCCAAACACCTTGCTTTCCGGAATAGGCTGCTCTTCGGTAACGACCCTGACGGGTTGGCCAGTGTTCTTGTCTTTTCTCCAACTAAGCGAACCATGAAGCTTGAACAGGTCATCTTCGTTTTGCCCGTCGAAGGAGGGGCATCGAAAACTGAAGGATCCCACCTAGCGGCACCTGTTCGCGAAAATATGTCCCGTATAGCAGAAAAAGGCTCTGTTGCATCTATGGGACACGCCCTTTCCCGTTTTTCGTGTTGCTTTTCGGGACATCCTCGGCTGAAATACGCTCTAAGAGAATCCGCTTTATTTTGTCTTCATCAAGTTCAATCTCGACCCGTTCAATCTTTATTTTCTGAACTTTCCCACTCAACTTCTTGAATAGCAATTTAGCCGCGAGTTCCGCGGCGAAAGGGGTTGCAATTTCGATTGCTAACTTCACGGTCTCAGGATATGCAAATCCTTCACGAATGATGGTTTCCTCGTATGTTAGGACACAATCCTTGGCAATTTCCTTTGTCATCCCCATGGTAGTTTGTTGTGTTGCGAATAGATCGCATACGAGTAGGAATCCATGCAGTGCTTCTAACTCAACCTTAATCTTCAACAATCTGCAACAGAGCCCTACAGATTCTTCCTAAGATTGCTTCGAGTTAGTGGCGGTCGTCTGGTTTCTTGCTTCCTTGATCTCCGTCTTGATTCTTTCCCGCGTTAGTCCCGCTGACCTAGCGCTCCTGAAAATTGTTTTTCTCAACTCTTTGCAGGAATCTCTCAGTGCAAGATAGCGCAGTGATTTTTCGCCGTTGCCATTCTTAATTTCTTCGAACAGGTCGTCACACTCGTTTTCCCGTTCAGCCAAGTCATGGATTCTGTTGTGGAACTCATGAAAACCTGTCGTCATCACAATCACAGCCTCATTGGGCTGGTCGGTTTAAAGTGCTTAGGCCAACTAGAATCGCATAAACAGGTGAATCATTGTTTCAGGTTGCCGTGAAAGCTGCCATCAGGTGTGAACTTTGCATCACCCCTTTTTTTCCTTCTCAGCCTTCCCCCCCTCAACCACTCAATATTGATGACGCATACAAGATAGTCAAGCAAAAGGTCCATCTCTGGGGAACCGCAAGTAGTTGGTGGGCGCGTAAGAATGGAGAGAGTTGTTCCTGGGTGTCCAGGCTGCGGTGGAAAAATGATTTTCTATTCCAGTGACGCTTATTCGGAACATTACATCTGTCCGGCTTGCGACCGGTTTCTGGGGATTCCAAGACCGATTGACTTCTTCCGTAAGTGAGTCCTGCCATCATTGGATCTAAAGGTCTTGCACCGCATTCCGGACACGATTCCCGTAACGTCATGCCTTTGTGCATGTGGTTCCCTTGGTGCGCACACACGGGTTTCCCAATCTTTGCTACAATACTGGGAAAAGTGGCGCTCCTAGAACACGACTAGGATCGGTCTTAGGTAAAGCCCATGTAAAGCGACATTCAGAGATGATTGTTCTTGTTCTCAGCAAGATAATGATAAGGTGATTCCTTCCTGAATCGCTCATAGTGCACTCTCACATTATCGACAAATCGGCCAAAATCCATTCTATACGAAGATCCGTAGAACGGTGCCCGCGAATAGTCAATCGACTCAATCTTCCTAGATTCCCACGCTTCCATATCATGGACATGGCAATACGTTAAGTAGCTCGGTCCGCAACGGTGGCGTGTGAACACCTCATGGCGAACAAAGCAGGCCCACAAAGTAACTGCGGAGAATGTGGCAAAGACTTAGTCCATAGGCCCGTCCGTAACTGGGGCACATGTGAAGCATGCGAAGTTATGTTCTGTAAGAACTGCCTTCAAGTATTCCACAACTTGAATTGTGAGAGTTTACGAATAACGCCACACTAACGGTGCTGGTACATCGCCGTCGGAGGACTCACATGCATGTCAAACTTATCCTAGGAAGACTTAGCTTTGATGTGATCACACCGTCGTCATTCAACGTTCTTAATGGTAAGCAAATGGACGGCCATGATTTACGGTGTAGTTGCTTCTCGCTGGCCATTCCTCAGCTCGCTTAATAGTTCGTCATCGGTCAACGGGCTCTTTCGTTCAATGACGTCAATCACAGACAGCTGTAATGGTCGTGGTCCCTACACTTTTTCCAACGAGCGGTCACTTGGCCTAGGCTATCGGCGAACGTGCTGCGGCTCTTTCTCTTCTAAGCCTCTTCGAGAATTTCTGGTACCATGCGTCGTCTTCGGGGGCTATGCTAGGACCAACTCGTTCCATCGCTTCATCAAAATCCCGCCTTGAGACCTCTGAGGCATCTACGTCTTCTCGTAAAGCGTTCATGGCCGCTTCTCTGCAGATTGCTTCAATGTCTGCACCTGAATAGCCTTGTGCTTTCCTTGCGAGTTCATCCAATGACACGTCTTTAGAGAGGGGCATTGAGCCTGCGTGAATTCCGAATATCTCCTTGAGTGACTCGAAGTCTGGCGAGGGAACGTAGATCAGTCTATCGAATCTTCCCGGCCTCATCACTGCTGGATCTAGCATGTCCGGCCGATTGGTGGCTGCGATTACGAGAACGTTCTGCAATGTTTCTATGCCGTCGATTTCAGTCAGGAGCTGACTTATCACCCGTTGGCTGGCTCCAGAATCAGCGTATTCCAATCCGCGTCTCGGCACTATGGCATCCAATTCATCGAAGAATATTATTGCAGGAGCTGCGGTTCTTCCTTTTCGAAAGACTTCGCGGATAGCCTTCTCTGACTCTCCAACCCACTTGGAGAATATTTCTGGACCTTTTATTGAAATGAAATTGGCCTCGCTTTCTGTTGCTACCGCTCGTGCTAGGAGCGTCTTACCGGAACCAGGTGGTCCGTAGAGCAGGATTCCACGCGGCGGATTGATTCCCATTCTCTTGAATACTTCAGGCTTCTTAATCGGCCATTCAACAGATTCCATAAGTTCCTGTTTGACTTGCTTCAAACCACCGACCTGTGTCCATTGTACCTGCGGGACTTCGACGTAGACTTCGCGCATTGCTGTAGGCGTGATCTCTCGGTATGCTGACGTGAAGTCCTCCATCTTGACAACCATTTTTTCGAGGATTTCGGGCGCAATGCGTTCCTTCTCCAAGTTGGTTTCTGGTATGTACCGTCGGAGCGCCTTCATCGCCGCTTCTCGACATAGCGAGGCAATGTCGGCTCCAGTGTATCCATGTGTCACGTCTGCAAGTCGCTTCAGATCCATGTTTTCCCCGAGCGGCATATTCCTCGTATGAATCTGGAGCGCTTCATATCTTCCCGCTTTGTCTGGAACTCCGATCTCGATTTCGCGGTCGAATCTCCCGGGTCGACGCAGTGCTGGGTCGATTGCGTTCGGCCGGTTGGTTGCACCGATTACTATTACGTTGCCGCGAGATCCCATTCCATCCATCAAAGACAGGAGCTGTGCGACGACTCGACGTTCTACTTCGCCCGTTACTTCTTCACGTTTTGGTGCGATCGCATCCATTTCGTCAATGAAGATTATGCTAGGCGATGTCTCCTGTGCTTTTTGGAATATCTCCCGTAATCTCGCTTCTGATTCCCCATAGAACTTTGACATTATCTCCGGTCCGGAGATCACGTAGAAGTTTGCGTCAGACTCGTTAGCAAGAGCTTTTGCGAGAAGTGTCTTGCCGCAACCTGGAAATCCATACAGAAATACTCCTCTGGGTGGCTCGATACCTAGTCGCTGGAAAAGTTCGGGATGTCTGAGAGGCAGTTCCACCATCTCACGTATTCTTTGTATCTCTTCGTGTAGACCGGCTATGTCTTCGTATGTTACTATCGGGATCCCTTTCTTCTCGGGCGTCGGCTCACTCAATACTTGGACATGGGCTGGCTCTGTAATCTTCACTGGGCCATGCGGACGTGTTCTCGTGACGATCAATGGAACGGCGCTTCCGAAGATCGAAAGAAGGGTCATGTCTCCTTCAATAAACGGCATGTCCATTAATCGTCTTTTCACGAAACGCACAAATTCCTCGTCCACACTCAGGCGTACATCTGTTGGCGCGAACACGATCGCTTGAGCTTCTTTCACGTCTGCCTTTCTAACAGTGACGTACTCGTTTAGAGCAACACCAGCATTCCTTCGAATAAGGCCGTCCATCCTTACAATTTCTTGTCTCTGATCTTCAGCATACGCGGGCCATGCTCCAGCTACAGTCATCTTTTTCCCATGAATTTCAACAAAATCTCCCGCAGTGATTTCGAGCTTCTGCATCGTGTCGTTGTCAATGTGGACTTTGCCGTGCCCAACATCTCGCTGCCTGGCGTCAGCAACTCTCAAAGAGATTTCTCTACTACTCATTTTCTCATTCTCTCAGAATACATTAGGATTCGTGCCAATCAGACCGAATCTCCAGTCTCGTTTCCGGACCATCTCTGCCACAGGAAAGGGAAGCACGGCATTGTAGAAGTCAAAACTGTGAAAGCCGGGTATCGAACGAATACCCTTAACGAGGATGCGAAATGGCTCTCCTTCGGCATGGGCATCGACTGTGAAAATCATACCCGTTTTACCGCCAGACGTCTTCCATAGTTGCACTAACAAGCCTTCGCGTGTTGGTTCCCTCGATATCAAAGCCCTAGTGATATCTCACGTTGGCCATTCGCGACGATTAATCATGTCGATCGTATATGCGAGGGCTTCAACTTCTGTAGTGCAGACTCGAATATCTGTTTGGAGGTTTTTCCCCTGAAGATGGTTGCGTGTCAACAACTACGAAACCCGCCGGTTTTTCATAAATGTGCCGCGTCGGCGGTGCGAATATCGGAAGTTTGAACGGGGAGTGTGCCTTGGGTATCGTGATCTTCCCCCGAACGCGCGACGAGTTTCACCACTAGATATCCACGATTCCTCTCTCCCCCCAGTGAATGCGCCAGGGCCAGAGGTGAAGCTAAGTCGCTCAATCCGGTCGTCTGCCATCGATTGTATTGCTCGAAAGTCGCCATTTTGCTCCGCGGATACTATCGTCACCGCGGTTCCTGTCTTGCCAGCTCGTCCGGTTCGGCCAATCCTGTGGAAGTAAGTATACGGATTCTGAGGAACGTCATAGTTGATAATGTGCGTAACTCCGTCAACATCTAAGCCTCTTCCGGCTAGGTCAGTGGCAACCAGTATACGACTCTGACCGCTTCGAAATGCGTTCATTGCTCTATCGCGTTGATGTTGGGTGAGGTCACCGTTTAGTGCTATGGCATCTTGATTTCTTCTCCTGAGTGATTGGTTCAGCCAGAATGTGCTGCGTTTGGTTCGACAGAAAACTATGGCACGATGTACTTCTTTGTCCTGCAGGATTCTTAGGAGCGCATCAAGTTTTCTTTCTTGGTCCACTTGGTAGTAGTATTGGCTGATCTCCTTGACATTGAGGTCCTCCGGTTCGATCAGGACTTCGCGAGGGTTCGTCATATGCCTACGGGCAAGTTTCAGTACTTCCTTGGGCATCGTAGCGGAGAAGAACGCGATTTGACGTTTACTCCTAGTCTTAGTTAGAATATGCTCAACGTCATCAATGAAACCCATGTCCAGCATCCTGTCAGCCTCATCCAGAACAACGCACTGAACTTTTTCAAGGTGAAGGGATCCACGTTCTATATGGTCGATGACTCGTCCCGGTGTTCCAACTATGATCTGCGGGCAATCTTTCAAGGCGCGTATTTGCACATTAATTGATTGGCCACCATAGATTGCAAGAGCGTGCTTGCGAGTGAATCTGCCATACGAGTTGATATCGCTGGCTACTTGCACTGCAAGCTCGCGTGTCGGAACGAGCACCAGCGCCTGAATGTTCAGGTTCTTTTCGTCAACGATCTCCAGGAGCGGTAGCCCGAAGGCAGCGGTCTTTCCAGTTCCGGTATGCGCTTGACCAATGACATCGCTTCCGTGCCGCAGAAGCGGAATAGTTGCTTCTTGGATCGGAAACTGTCTCTCGAATCCAAGTGCCTTGATACCGTCCAATATTTCTGGGCTTAAGCCCAGTTTCTCGAAATTACTCATTGATTTTCTCTCCTTATCCTCCATTCACGTCGCAGGTCTGAAATGAAGGCCGAAAACTGATTCCATCTCGGTCTTTGACCCATTGTGGGAACGAGACTTCGGTTGTTTCCTCGGACTTCCGCGACTTCGGTCAGTTGCAACAAGAAGAAGAACATGCGGGCAATTGTTGTAAATGACTCGCGTCTCTCGTTCTCGACAACTAACTTTGTGTGTTCTCGTCGTCGTTCTATATAAGGATAGAAAGGCAAGTTTCGTGAGTAATCTTGGTTAGAAGATGAAATCGTCTATCTTCTCAGTAACAGGAAATAGTACATCAGTTAACAGAATAATGTTCCACGTCACACTGTCCTTTTCGTTTTCAAGTATTTATCCATGGCATTCTCGTCTGAGAAGTGGTGCGGCCGCCGGGATTCGGACCCGGGTTTCCTCGTTGCTGCGATTGCAACTTTGAGGCTTGGGAAGCCCCCGTCATAGACCAGGCTATCCCTCCAACCTTTCCAGGTTGGGAACTGGACCACGGCCTAATGGAGCAATCCGTGCTCACGCACTCAAAGTCCAGCCACGACGACCGCAAATCCGGAAAGCATCGAGCTCACAATAAAAATCTCCCGACTCACGTGGAACAAAACATCATGGAAACCCATCCCATAAGACGCCTCACATATCTTTGAGATTCTAGAACCGGGACCCTATCCGTTGGGATGCGGGGAAGTGGCAGAAGCGTTTCAATCGGGCGCGGCCTAACTACTCGTGGGAACGCTATGGTCACGCGTTGAAACAGTTAGGCTTGGGAAAGGGTGCGGCCTAGGCTTCCATGAAGTCTTCTGCCTTCTGCGGTTCGGGGGGTAGGCCTTTACGTTCGCGAATGCCGGTGATGATTTGGTTTAGTAGGGAATTCGGGACGGGTGCCCAACGGGAAAACTCCAATCCCCAGAATGCCCGCCCTTGGGAAGCGCCGCGCATGACCTCTGAGAGGTCGAAGGTTTCCGCTGTTGGGAGTTCCCCAACCACGTAGACTAGGTGGCCGCGTTGGTCGACTGAGAGGATTTTCCCGCGTTTCTGTGAGATTACACTCGTCGCGGCTCCTAGTAGCTCTGGTGGTACCTTCACCGTGATTTTTTGGACTGGTTCCAGTAGAACTGGGTTTGCGCTGAGGAATGCCACGAAGAACGCCCTTCTGCTCATTGGCATGATTTGGGCCGGTCCTCTGTGCACTGGGTCTTCGTGAAGTGAGACATCCGTGACCTTTACCCTGACCCCTCGAATCTGCTCATACGCGAGGGGGCCTTCTTTTATTCCCCAGCGGTAACCTGCAATAACCATTTCCTTGACCTCTTGGACGTATTGGGCCCCTTTCGTCACTTCCAAAAGCATGTTGCTTCCCTCGTCAACGCTCCACACCCCACGGGCTTCGTCAGCAGGCCATCCTTCTTCACGAAGTACCTTGGCCATTTCATGTTTGTCCTGGTATTCCCCAATCTTGCCCTCCTTGATCATGTCGACGATTTTGTCGGGCAGGGGTTCAACTTCCAGGTAGATCTTGTTGTGCTTGTTAGGTGACTTGCCTTCCACAGGCCCGGCGGTGCCTCTGATGCTTTCGCGGTAAATCACGATTGGTTTGGAGGTTACTATTTCCAACCCGGTTTTCGTTATTAGCGTGTTCGCTATTTCCAAGTGCAGCGTGCCCATTCCGGCTATGAGGTACTCGCCGGTTTCTTCGTTGATCTTCGTCACGAGGTTCGGGTCTTCGAGGGTCAACCTTCGCAGTACTTCCACGAGCTTAGGAAGGTCCCTGCTGTATTTCGGTTCGACGGCCATCGTAACGACGGGTTCGGTGACATAGTGGACGGCTTCGAAGGGCGCGATGTCCTTTATCGTTGATAGTGTCTCGCCGGCCTTCGCAGCATCTAAGCCTAGAAGGGCGGGTATATTGCCTGCGCTTAATGTGCCCACGATTTCTCGGTATGGCCCCATGAAGATGCATACCTGCTGAACTCTCTGGTCAACTCTTGCTCCGAGTAAGTGGAATGTTGACGCTTCATGGATTGTTCCTGAGAATAGCCTGCCGCTGGCGACGACCCCAGCTTGCGGGTCAACAACAATGTTCGTGATCGCCATAACTACTGGGCCGTTGTCGTCGCAGTTCATCATTGCTTGGCCGACTTCGCTGTTTATGTCCCCCTTCCAAATCTTCGGAATCCGATACTTCTGTGCTACATGTGGCGGGGGCAGATGCTCCACTGCCATGTTGAGGATGGCTTCGTCAAGCGATGCTCGCTCTTTTAGTTCGCTTACCTTTTCGTTCAGGTAGGCGTCGACGACATCGGAGAATTTGACATTCTTCTCCTTCGCGATTTCCGCGTTGAATCCCCATCGGTCCTTGGCGGAACCCATGGCCACAGTGTTCGATGCGAAGCTTACCTTCCATTTCTCACGGTACTCAGGTTCAGCGTAGAGCTCGATTAGGCGGTTGAACTCGGTGATTATGCGCCCGACTCTCTCTTGAATCTGCTCGGGCGACAACCTCAATTCTTTGATGAGGCGGTCAATCTTGTTAATGTACAGCACAGGCCGCACACGTTCCTCAAGCGCCTGCCTCGTCACCGTCTCCGTCTGAACCATAATCTCCTCAACAGAATCCACAACTACAACCGCACCGTCAATCGCCCTAAGCGAGCGTGTGACTCTTCCAGAAAAGTCAACGTGGCCTGGTGTGTCGATTAGGTTAATGACGTACGGTATCCCATTCCTTTCGTGTAACAGGCTTACGTTCGCAGCCTTAATGGTCATCTGGCGCTTTTGCTCTTCCTCCATGTAATCTAGGGCTAGCGCTGTCCCAGCCATGCCTGGTGACAGAAGACCAGCAGCTGCAAGGAGGGAGTCGCTCATCGTCGTTTTGCCGTGGTCGACGTGGGCAATGATTCCCATATCTTCCGGACGCAGAACTAGGCTACGTCATTCGGATTTGTTCCTTGTTAGCTATGATCCTCTGTATTTCCGTCGTAGATTTGTAACGGGGCATTTTTTCTCAACTCTGCTCCGAAATCGAGAAGGCAACATGACTCAATATCATTAAAGCATTATGCTTGGTTCTGCCCAGTTTTCGGGACACCCTTTTGCCCATCCAGTAACGGAGCACGGCTTACGTTTCTGGCGCCGTTAGTTTTCCCTTGGTGTGTCGAGCTGGAGTGTCTTCCAATCATTGATGAAGTTGTAGGCCAAGTAGATCATTGAAAGCATGAAGAGGGTTCCAAGAACGTCGTCGATAGGGGTATTCGACGGGAGGAAATCTATCGCAATTAATGCTTGTGTGGAAAAATACGGGAGCAATAAGATCGCTACTAGGCGAGCACGCTTCATAGTTTTGGCAAGAAGACCGCTCTTGAAGTAGTTCACGCCATAGGCTGCCATTCCAAGAACCAGGATCGAGAGGCCAACATTCACTGACGAGAAGAGCAAGCCGACAGGGTCATGCAATTTCCGGTTCCTCCTCTTTGGCAAGCTCTCTCTTCACTACTCTCTCAAGTGTAGCCAAAACTATCTCGCCTAACGTCCCTTTGATAACCCGCTTCCAGATTCGCAACTCACGCTCTGAATCGGGAGAAGTCAAAATTAAGCTGAGACAAGAATGAGATTGTGATACTACTAAACCTTACTTTGACTCAACTCGCCTTGCTCTTCATTTCGTTTTCTAGATTCGAACTAGAATGGTCTATGCTGACAGGAGGGTAATATTGAGAGAGTGCTCGGCCTACTTATGCCTCAATTCTCGATTCCGGTTGAGTGCCTTCGAGTAGGGTTACCTTCTCGACCTTCCATCTACGCCAAAAGGGATTCGTTCGAAGTTCATGAAGTATAGCTTCGCGCAACGCTTTCTCTTGGTCGTTGTCTTCTGGTTTGATGAGTGTTATGATTGCAATCTCGCTCGTGATGTACCGCCCTAGTTTGTACCGGTTTCCAGAGAATATATGGCTTTGGCTGAACGGAGATTACTTACCATTTTTTTTACCAATTTCTTACCAATTTTAGGTATGATCGTCCAGTTGTTCCTTCCCCTAACCCGCATTTCTTGACAGCCAACCCTGGCTAGAGTTTAACAGCTAAGTATCGAGGGGGGGCCCGCAGATTGTGTTTCGCGTTCCAAACAGTTTTTTCTTACTGTGTTGAGCATGGTTAATTTTGTGGGTCATGTTTTCCCAATGGGTGAGGCGTTGGCCTTTGGGTTTCAACCTTTCCCCGCTCGTTGTTAAGCGGCAGCTGAGGTTGGATGACCTGAAGGGTCGGAGTCTCGCCGTTGACGCCAACAATATGCTCTACCAATTCCTTGCGCTGATTCGTATGCGGGATGGGAGGCCGTTCACTGACTCGAAGGGACACGTTACCTCGCACTTGGTTGGCTTGCTTCTTCGCACCACTCGTCTGATGGCGGATTATGGGATACGGCCAGTGTTTGTTTTCGACGGCAAGCCACCCGCGCTGAAGATGCGAACTCTGGAGGCGAGGCGTCAGTATAGGGAGAAGGCGCGGAAGGAGTGGGAGGTTGCAGTGCAATCCGGCGACTACTCATCAGCCTGGTCAAAAGCAACAAGAATGAACTCGTTGACCCAACCCATGCAAGAGGATGCTAGGAATATGCTGGGCCTTCTCGGCGTTCCTTACGTTCAAGCGCCAGGAGAAGGTGAAGCTCAAGCAGCTCACATGGCGGCGAGGGGGGATGTTTGGGCGGCCAACAGCAGGGACTATGATTCCGTCCTCTTTGGCTCACCGCGACTTGTGCGCTACGTGACGATATCTGGGCAGGAATTCTTGCCGAGCAAAGGAATCGGCCGCCCACTTATCCCAGAATTAATCGAACTTCAACAGCTCTTGACGGCGCTTGGAATAAGCCGAGAGCAACTGATTGACCTAGCCATCCTAGTGGGAACAGACTTCAATCAAGGAATTCATGGGGTCGGACCCAAGACAGCCTTGAAACTCATCAAGGAACACGTAAAACTGGAGGAGTTGCCGGAGCGATTCAAGAGTCAGCTACCGGACAACATTCAGGAGTTACGCACAATCTTCCTCAAACCCACCGTAACTCAAGATTACGAGATTCGATTCAAGGGACTGGACGAGAAAGGTCTTCGAAAGTTTCTCTGCGAAGAACGGGGGTTTTCGACGGACAGAGTCGACCTTGCAATTGTCCGGATGCGGGAATTTTACGCCCGAGACCGATCAACTCTCCAAAGCTGGCTAGGCGGCGACCGAGGAGGAAATTAGTTGGAGACGGAGACTTCCTTCAATCAGTTTACGGAGGTCTGCAAAGCGTTGGAGTCGACTACGAAGAGGACCGAGAAGGAGCTCTACTTAGTGAAGTTCCTCAAATCTTTAAGCCGCGAAGAAATCGCGCCAGCCGTGTCTTTCATCGTAGGCCGGCCCTTTCCGGAGTCCGATGAACGAGTACTCGATATCGGAGGGCGAACGCTTTGGAAAATCAACCGCGGAAGCGGCCAGGCCGCCCTGGTTCCGAAAGCTGTGACGATACTCGAAGTTTACAGAACCTTCGAGAAGGTGGCGACCGCAACTGGGCCGGGTTCGCGGCAGAGAAAGGAGACGCTAATTGGCACGCTGTTGAGCCGGCTTCCTAGCACAGAGGCCGAGTATTTGATGCGAATCATCTTCGGGGAAATGCGCATAGGCGCCGTTGAGGGAGTTGTCTTGGAAGCTATAGCGCAAGCCGCATCCACTAACCCTGACCAAGTTCGAAGGGCGAACATGCTCATGGGCAACATAGCCCAGGTTGCAGAATTGGCGCTCACAAAAGGCCCTGAAGCAATCAACAAAGTTGGCGTCAACCTGTTCGTTCCCATCAAACCGATGCTAGCCGAAATGGCAGAGGGTATCGACGAAGTCTTCAAAGAACACGGACGCACTAGCGCCTTTGAATTCAAATACGACGGCGCCCGCGTACAAATCCACCGCAAAGCAGACGAGATTCGAATTTTCAGCAGAAGGCTAACCGACGTCACAGGGAGCCTGCCGGACATAGTCGAGCTGGCAGGGGAACGAGTTCGCAGCCAGGAGTTCCTCATTGAAGGTGAAGTCGTTGCAATCGGCCAGAATCAGAAGCCCCTCCCCTTTCAGGATTTGATGCGGCGATTCAGGCGAGTACACGATATTGACGTGGTGCTGAAGGAAATCCCGTTGAGACTCTTTCTATTCGACGTTATCTATCTTGACGGAAACCTCATGATCGATACCCCTTACGAGAAGAGGTGGGATATACTCCGGGGCATAGTCGATGAGGAACTACTCGCAACAAGGATCGTTACCGAAGACTTGGGCGAGGCCGAGAAGCTTATGCGCGCCTCAATTGAGGCAGGCCACGAGGGCCTAATGGCGAAGGACCTCAAGAGCAACTACACGCCTGGGGTCAGGGGTAAGAAGTGGTTCAAGATCAAACCTGCGGAAACGCTAGATGTTGTCATTGTGGCTGCGGATTGGGGTTCGGGGCGGAGGCGGGGCTGGTTGAGTAATTACCATCTCGCCGTTCGGGACGAGGCGTCGGGAGAGTTTCTAGTGATCGGCAAGACCTTCAAAGGCCTCACCGACCAAGAATTCGTTGACATTACGAAGAGATTGCAAGCGTTGAAGACTCGGGAGACAGACTACACGGTGCATGTCAATCCGTCGATTGTCGTTGAAGTGGCCTTCAACGAGATTCAACGAAGCCCACACTACAAATCCGGCTTCGCACTTCGCTTTGCTAGAATTACACGTTTCAGGGATGATAAACGGGTTGGGGATGCGGATTCGCTGCAGAGGCTATCAAAGCTCTACCAAGACCAGTTCAGGTTCAAAGCTCCCGCCGACTTCTAGGGTGTCCTACAACTTACGTTTGGGTTTGGTACAACTAGGGTGTGTTACCCATGAAGATTAGGTGTGAAACAGATTGAAGGTTGCAGCGTTATTCAGTGGCGGTAAAGACAGCGCATTCGCGCTCTGGTGCACTCAAATGCAAGGCTGGGACGTGGAAAGCCTCGTCACCGTCTTCCCCGAATCCCAAGAATCCTGGATGTTCCACTTCCCAGGCTTAAAATGGACCAAACTTCAAGCCCAAGCAATCGGCCTACCCCAATCAATCATCACGACCAAAGGAGAAAAAGAACAGGAGCTGAGCGACCTAACGGCCGGCCTTGACAAACTCAAGAAATCCTTCGGCATTGACACCGTGGTTTCAGGCGCCGTGGCGAGTGAGTATCAGCGAACTCGAATCGACAACGTGTGCGAAAAACTCGGCCTGAAGAGCATCGCACCACTATGGCATAAGAACCAAGAGCAACTTGTCCGAGAACAAATAGAATCCGGGTTTCAGATCATAATAACCGCGTGCAACGCACTCGGACTTGAGGAAAAGTGGTTGGGGAAGAAACTTGAAGCCTCAGACTTACCCAAGTTGGTCGCGCTCAGGAAAAAATACGGCCTGAACGTTGCCTTCGAGGGCGGAGAAGCAGAAACCTTCGTCCTAGCCGGACCAATGTTCAAAACGCCTCTAAACGTCGTTCGGTCCACGGCGCATTGGCGTGGCGACTCGGGCTACTTGGAATTAGAGGAAGTTCAATTGGGTTCGCGGTGAAGGTTCTCAGTCATGAGCGAGCTGCGTTGCAAGCTCACGTGTCTTAGCAACGATTTCCTCCACATCAATCGATTTTACCTGTCTATTCTCCATGAGGACGTGGCCGTCCACAATCGTGGTGTCAACGTTTGCGGCGGAGGCTGAGTACACTAGGTCCGAGACAACCGTTTCCTGCCCGTAGATTGGGTTCATGTTAGGCGCCTTTGCATCGACTAGAATGATGTCTGCTCTCTTTCCTGTTTCTAGACTGCCGATTTCGCGTTCCACTCCCAAGGCCTTCGCCCCCTGAATTGTGGCTAAGTCAAGCACGGTCTGTGCGTTCAGAACCCTGGGGTCCCACCTGTGCGCCTTATGCAGAAGGGCGCAAACCTTCATCGTTTCAAACATATCCAACGTATTGTTGCTCGCTGCTCCATCAGTCCCCAATCCGACGGGGACCCCGGCCTCAAACATCTCTGGCAACGGGGCGACGCCACCGCTTGCGAGTTTCATATTTGAGACTGGGCAGTGCGCAACCCCGACGCCCGCCTTTGCGAGTAAGGCTACTTCGCTTTTTGTCACCCAAGCGCAGTGAGCCGCGAGCATCTTCTCAGACAAAGCACCAATCTTGTCCAAGTATTCAACGATACGCATCCCGTGCTGTTGCTGTGAGTCTGCTTGCTCCTTCCGGGTCTCAGCTACGTGGACGTGGTCGATTACGTCGTTTTTCTCCGCAAATTCCTTCGCCCATAGCAGAGTCTCAGCGGAGCATGTGTATGGTGAGTGTGGGCCGAGGGCGAAACGTATTCGCGGGTTTCCGAGGCCTTTGATGTAATCGAAGAACTTCCTAGTTTTCTCCTGTTCCATTCGCGCTTTCGCAGGATCCATTAGGTCAATGATGCCGTAGGAGAGGAAGCCTCGCAAGCCCGATTTAGCCACGGCTCTGGCGACATTCTCCATGTGGAAGTACATGTCCACGAAACTTGTTGTTCCGGATAGGATCATCTCCGCCGAGCCCAATAGGGCACCGTAGTAGCAGGCTTCGCCAGTCAGCTTAGCTTCGAGGGGCCAAATCTTCTTCTGCAACCAATCCTGGAGCAGCATGTCATCCGCGTACCCCCGAAACATCGTCATCGAAAGATGAGTATGCGTGTTAATGAGGCCAGGAAGGGCGATCCCCCCACGCCCATCTATTTCAGAATCAGCTGGGCTTTTGAGGTTCTTCCCGACCTCCTTGATCTTTCCATCCTGAATGAAAATGGATGCGTCCCGCAACACCTCGCGTTTCTCATCCTGCGTCACAATCCAGTCGCAGTTTTTGATCAGTAGCGATGGCATAGGCGTACGGCGGTAGGATTGAGTCGGTCGAGTTAAAAGCCACGCGTTAAACGAGCGAAGCTACTGCAAAGCCACATGCCATTAGGGTGATTGTTGAGAGAATGAAAAGGACGTTTGACCCTAGCGCTGGGACTAAGTCGCGTGTTCGGTTGTAGTTTTTCAAAGTAAGTCGGCCGGCTTTGTACGCTATGGGTAAGCTCAAGAGCGAAAGAAGCACTGGGAAGGGCGCTGCACCGACAGCGACAGCAACTATGATTGAAGCGTAAGTTGCTGCTTGGCCTGCGACGTAAAGCCAGGCCGAGCCTTTTTTTCCCAACAGTATTACAATATGCCGCCTACCCCCAACCCTATCGACTTCTGCGTCCGGGAACTCGTTGAGGAACAGGAGCAACGCGACGAGAATTGTGATTGGGATCAGTATGGCGATGCCTGCGGCGTCGATTAAACCGGTCTGCGTAACGTAAACTCCTAAACCCATGAGCCCGAAGCCGGAGCCAGCGACAACTTCGCTCACGGCGGGGACGCGAGAAAGAATTGGCGTGTAGAAGACGATTATGATCGCTCCGTAGACGATTAGGGGGAGAAGCACGTTGAATAACCGTACCAAGAAGTAGACTCCAATCAGGGCAGCACAGATTATGGTGAACAGGCACACCGTAAGTGCTTCCGAGGGTTTCATCATGCCCTTGACGAGTATGTCGACCCCGCCGCTGAACGGTGTCTTGGGAGTTTTCGCGTCGATTTTGGAGCGGTAGTCGAAGTAATTGTTGAAAGCGTTCACAGACGCGTGCGTCAGCAGAGCTCCCACCATGACGAGGGCAGCGTCAATCGGAAGGATGCTTCGGTGCGAATAGAAGGCGGCCGCTAGGCCGGCGAGCACGATGACGATGGTTAATGGGAGGAAGTTTGCTCGAGTTATTGAAACTAGGTTGCCCAAAGGCTGTCTTCCAGCTCGCTACACCCGGAGGCAATCTTAACTGTTTTAACTTACGCGGCTACATTCCACGGCCGGAAGGAACGTTTAGCTCATGAGCAAAGTCAAAGATCCATTGTTGGCCCCTCAGGGCCAGTTGAAAATTGAATGGGCACGTACGCATATGCCCGTTCTCGAGCGGATCCGCACGCGGTTTGAGAAGGAAAAGCCGTTTCGCGGGTTGTCCATCGCGATGTGTATGCACCTAGAAATGAAAACCGCAGTGCTTGGCCAGACCATGGCTGCTGGTGGAGCTTCGGTCGCAATCACTGGGAGCAACCCACTCTCAACACAAGACGATGTTGCCGCAGCCCTAGCGAACTCAGGTGTTAACGTGTACGCGTGGCATGGAGTAACGGCCGACGAGCACCGCGAAAACCTGCTTAGAGTTCTCAACCACAAGCCGCACTTGATAATCGATGATGGGGCCGAGCTTTCCGTGGCAGTTCACACTAACAAGAAGGAGCTGTTCGGGCACGTGATTGGAGCTTGTGAGGAAACCACTACGGGTGTTCACCGGTACAACGCGTTGGAGAGGGATGGGTTACTCAGGTATCCCGTGATTGCGGTGAACGACGCTTTCACAAAGTACCTGTTCGACAGCCAATACGGAACTGGCCAGTCCGCTCTGGAAGGAGTGATGCGGGCGACGAACATGCTGATCGCCGGAAAAACCTTGGTCGTTGGTGGCTACGGTTGGGTGGGACGCGGGATCGCCTTGAGGGCGAAAGGCCTCGGCGCAAAAGTCGTTGTCACTGAAGTTGACCCCGTTAGGGCTTTGGAGGCGGCGATGGAAGGCTACCAAGTAATGCCAATGGACGATGCCGCTAAGATCGGGGACATATTCATCACAGCTACCGGCGTCAAATCAATCATAACCAAACGACACTTCGACAAAATGAAAGACGGCGCAATCATGGCGAACTCAGGGCACTATGATGTCGAAATCGAAGTGAAGGAACTCCGCGACACTGCAACCTCAGTACGTCCCGCGAGGCAGCACGTGGAAGAATTCAAAATGAAGGACGGTAAGCGGCTCTACCTATTAGCCGAGGGACGCTTGGTGAACCTGGCTGCGGCAGACGGTCACCCAGCAGAAGTCATGGACATGAGCTTCGCAGACCAAGCACTAGCCGCAGAGCATCTAGTCAAGAACAAGGGCAAGCTGCAACCAAAAGTCTACAGAATGCCACTCGAAATCGACAAAGAAGTCGCCAGAATTTGGCTTGAAAGCCACGGCCTAAAGATCGACAACCTCACCGGAGAACAAACGAAGTACCTCTCGTCATGGGAGTAAACTCAACCGAGTATCTTCCTAACGACGTGCTTCGTCGGAGCATTCAGCATGCGCGCTAGGGACATCAATCGGTCGCTACGTGCGACGATTGTGACGACGGGCGCGCTAAACACATAGTACAACTTCAGAAAATTCAACGCAAAATCAGACCTTATCTTGCTAATCCCGCGGAAGTCTCTCTGAGCCCATAGTTCAGTCCTCAAGCGCATCTGCGCGTAACCTTCCGCTCGTGAATTCATCTCGCGCAGCCAACTAACACGCGCCCGCCGACCTTCGTTCAAGGGCAAACCCTCCGCGTCCTCATGCAGACTTCAAGCAAGTTTTGCTTGCTTCGTCGAGCTTTGGCCATATCCTGCGTCTAGCAATTCCTGAATCTTCGCCGCTCGGGCGTACCCAATTCCGCCCTTGAGCGCCAATTCTGATCGGGATGCACGGAAGACATTGCGAACTGAGCCGAATGATTCGAGCAGCTTCTCCCCCATCTTCGGGCCAATTGTTGGTAAACTCCCGAGGAGGGATAATTGCCAATCTTTGGTCGTCTCCATCCTGGGTTTCTGGACAATCAAAGGCAAGGCTCCAGCCTTTCCACGGAACCTTCTCACAAGTACCTCCAAAAGGTCGGCGGTTTGTTCTCGGTCCAATGTGAAGAGGATTTTGAAATCGAAATTCATCGCCAGAGTCAGCAATGTGCCCCAATAGACTCTAGGGTTTTGAAGATCCGCCAACACCTCCTGAATATCCCCCTCTACGACAAGCAAGTAGTCTTTGTAGGAGCGGGAGATGCGTTGGGCCTGTTCGAACAGCCTGCCTCTGTAAAGGGAGGCTATGAAGTCGTGCACCGTCTTTCTCTCAACCGCATAGGAAGAAACTATGTAATCCCCTATATCGAGAGCTTTCATCTGAACGTACAGGCCTCTCTTCCGCAAGATCTCCGGGATTCCCGACGCGCCTTCCCGGTTGTCTACTACGATCCTAGCGAATGGCATCTTTGACCCAACCTGTGGAGAATGGGTTGGGGCTTAGAAAAGTCGTGGTATTTGGATGGGTGGTATTTGGATGGGGATTACTATGTTCGGCAACGGGACTTTGAAGTATACGTACAGGGCCAAGCCTACGCCCATGAATGTTGCGAGAATAACGAGGTAATCCGCTGCCCGCATTTTGAGTGTCACAATAGGGGTTCTTTTTTCAGTCGCACCGAAAGCCCGAGACTCCAAAGCCTCGGCCAGCTCTACGCTTCTCCTGATGGCGGAGATTATGAGGGGAATGAGGATTGGGACGTAGTTTCGAATGCGTTTCATGAAGTTCCCCTTGTCAAGTTCCAGCCCCCTAGAACGCTGAGCATCAACAACGGTTTGGGCGTCCACCGCCATAGTAGGCACTAGTCGCACGGCGGTTGTGAAAGTGAATGAGATTGAGTAGGGCACGTGTATCTGTTCAAGCGCGAGCCCTAAGTCGTCAGCAGATGTTGTCATGAAGAAGAAGGAGAAAGCGGACATTATCGCGAGGAATCGAATTGCGAAGGCCAACGCAGTTACTATTGGCGTTAAGAAAATCACGTTCATCACGAATATGAAGACGAACAAGTATAGCCCGCCTCGCAGCGAGCGAAGCCAACGTTTTCCACTCTTGGCCAGAAGAATACCCGGCACTTGTGCGAAGAAAATCACTAGTAGCGCAATGATGTTTGTGAACATTAGGGCCGCACCGAAGAAGCCGAGTGTCAGGATGAATTTGGCTCTAGGGTCAAGCCTGTGAATGGGGCTGTCCATTCTCGTGAACTTGAATCCTTCCACGAACCTCAAAGACAACCTGCTTTCACCGCCTCTGGGCTGGCGCCCGCGTCTCCAGTTTTCCCTTCAATTTCCCTGAGAGAAATCCTCTGGCAGAATACGCGTCTATAATGTTAGGTGGAGGGTTGAGGTCCTTTAGGTTCTTCATCAGGGAGGCAATTTGCGGCATAGCGAGGGATGCTTGCTGGACCACTTGTTCGTTCGTTAGGATTTGGGCCGCCGGTCCGTCCGCAATGATTTTTCCTCGAGATAGCAGAACTACTCGGGGTTTGCACTCCGCCACAAACTCAACATCATGTGTTACTATAACCACGGTCTTTCCTTGTGATATGATTTGAACGATGAAGTTGCGCAGGTGGTCCTTCTGTAAGTAATCTTGGCCAATGGTCGGTTCATCCATCACCACATGCTTCGGATCCCAGGCAAGTACCGCGGCTAGGGCAACGCGTTTCCGTTCTCCGCCGCTAAGAACAAAGGGCGAGGACTTTTCGTACCGGTTCAGGTCCAGGGTGGTGAGTAGGCTGGTAACTCTCTTCTGGATAGTGTCTTCCTTAAAGCCGAAGTTCCTAAGTGAGAAGGCCAATTCCTCGGCCACGGTCTCAGCGAACAATTGGTGGTCGGGGTTTTGAAATATGAGGCCCACGTCCCTTGAAAGCTGCGCAATCGATTTCTCCCGTGTGTTAACTCCGTCAACGAGCACGGCTCCTTCCGTGGGTTTTAGGAGGCCGTTGAACATCTTGACCAGCGTTGTCTTTCCCGCACCGTTCTCTCCCATTATCGCAACGAATTCGCCATCTTTGATCTGTAGGTTGACGTTCTGAAGAACTTCCGATCCGGTCGTGTAGTGGAAGCTGACGTTTTCGGTTGAAATCATTGGGGTAAAAGCCTCTTTAATTCGACGGTTGCTTCCTCAACCGTGATTGGGTTGTTTACGTCAAACCCGTCCTTTCGCAGAAGATGGAAAAGCATGGTGACCTTCGGAAGGCCAATCCCGATCAGTCGTGCCTCGTCATTGTAGACTTCCCGAGGTGTTCCGTCCAACGCTATTTTTCCATTATCCATCACGACGACTCTGTTCGCGTACCTTGACACTACATCAAGCCTGTGCTCGACAAGTAGGGTGGTCAGTTGGAGTTCGCGGCTGAGTTTGGCTATGATTTCGACGATCTCTTCTGCCGATTTAGGGTCAAGGAAGGAAGTGGGCTCGTCCAGGACAAGCACGCTGGGGCGCATGGCAAGGACGCCTGCGATGGCGGCGCGTTGTTGTTGGCCTCCTGAAAGTTCGTACGGGGCCTTGTTGCGTAGGTCAAAGATGCCTGTCGCTTTCATCGCCCAATTGACTCTTTCAATAGCTTCTTCTTTGGCTACGCCTAGGTTCTCCAACCCGAATGCGACGTCCCTCTCAACGGAGAGCGAGAAGAGTTGGTTCTCAGGGTTTTGGAAGACGAACCCCACGTGAGTTGCCAACTCCGCCGTAGACCGCCCATCAACATTTAGTCCGTCGACTAGCAGGTCGCCCCTCAACTCGCCGGAGTAGAAATTCGGGATTAATCCGTTCAGGCATCTGCAGAGCGTTGTTTTGCCGCAGCCGCTTGGGCCTGTGAGGATTACGAAGTCGCCTTTCTCAATTGATAAGTTGACATCTTCCATCGACGGCTTTTCGGCGCCCGCATAGGTGAATGAGAGCTTCTTGGCTTCGATTGCCGGCAACGGAATAGGCCCCTACTCTTTCATCTCATTTTTGCGTAATTACGCTTGTTTGGGATGAAGCGTGCGCATTACCGAGTGTCGTCGTATTAGGTTTTGGGGGACGCGAGAAAAATTCCCGAACCAAAGCTAATGAAATTCTCAGCGCGTCATTCACGTTACCTTTCACGTTCGCGCCCGCTGCCGTCGCATGCCCCCCGCCCATCCCGTTCATGCGCATGCCCAGAGGGTTTGCTAAGTCCGTTCCGATATGCATCCCTGTTTCAAATGTGAATTCCTTAGTTGCACGGAAACTGACCGTCAAATCGTCGTTCCTCTTTCCAGCAACTATCGCCAGGTGAGCTCCCAGCGCAATGAGGGCCCGTGCGGCTGAGGCATGGTAAGATCCGACTTCCGATAGCGCCACTACCCATTTGCCCGCGCGTTCCATTCTCACTCTCTGTGCTGACTTGATGCGGGCGATTCTCTCGGATTCACCCATTGTTGCTCGCGTAACCTCCCTCGCTTTCTCAGGGTCCGCTCCTAAACGAACCAAGGCATATGCGGATTCGAATGTTCGGCGCGTGGCAATCGACAAATGTCCAGTCTCCACCAGCAACCCGGCCAGAAGCGCCTGGCAAACGGCCCGGTTAGGCAAAAGGTGTGATTGCTTATACATGTCGAGGATCATTTCGCACGTTGAAGTTGCTTTATCATCGCAAATGACGAATGTTGCTGTTTTTGTGTTCTCGGGGTGGGGTGCGTGGTGGTCTATCATTACCAAGGGTTTGCCGGATTGAAGAACTGGCTCCTGGAGTTCGCCGAGCTGCCGAAGAGTGTTCGTGTCAACTGTAACGGTAAGGTCCACGCTTGACATATCGGGGTGCTCTGTTACCTCAAGTGGAACGGTCTGGAGGATTTGTTTCGATAGTTTGCTCACGCCGGCGGGAGAAGCGAAAGTAATCCTAACTTTTGTGTTAAGGCGCCTAGCGAGAATCGCGAATGCGTACGCCGAGCAAACGGCGTCGGGGTCGGAGTTCTGATGGCCGATTATTAGAACTGATTTTGCCTTCCGAATCAGTTTGATTAGGCGGGGATATCCTCGCAAAGGTCAAGCTCCCTAGCTTTCGCGTCCGCTGCGGAGAACGCCAGGTTGGTGGCCTCGTCTACAAGAGGCTCCAAATCCAGATCGCCACTCTCGAGCTCAATCGCCACATCAATAGATACAACTAGTGGCTTGTCGCCCACCGCCTCAATCGTCACGTCGAGGTCGCTGATTTGCTTCACAGAAATCCTGGACAACAGGTGTTTTCGCGCAGCTTCTTGCGCGGCTTCGCATATTTGTTCAACCTCTTCTGCTGTTGGTTTTCTCTTGAACTCAATACTCATTGCGATTACTCCTTGAAACGACGTGGGGTTGGTGTGGCGGCCTTACGGCTGTGTGGGGCGCCTAGGTCCCTGTAGCCGTTCCTGAAGCTTCTCTTGGGCATCTTTCAACCTCTCCCTAGTCCTTTCCTCTTGTTTTCCGAGGACCGTGACTCGTGTCGTCAGAAGCTCCTTTCGCTCCTTCAGTTCGGTTAGCAGGTTCTGCCTGTTGGATTTGACAAGTATGCTGCCCACGCTTTTGTAGACAGGGGTTTCGTCAGTTGCCTTCTCAAGTTCAGCTAAGGCTTTGTCAGTCTCATTCAATTCGGCGTCCAGCTGCTGCTTTTGCGATGTCACGGACTGTAGCGTTTGTTGAAGTTGTTGGAGACGAACCAATTGTTCCTGGACTTGCGGTGGTAGCTCTACTTCTTCGCCCAAAACTTATGCCTTCATAACTCGCGCGAATTCGCGTAGTCATAAGACGGCGGCTAATTAAGCATTTCAGACCTTCCGGCACTTTTCCTCAACTCTCCAAGCTAAATCCAAAGTCCGTCCAACAGCCTATTGATCATGAGATGATAACGAACAGCGGCAGGCACATACAGATAGTGGAGAAACGCTTTTGCTCGAAGTGCAACGTCTTCACCGACCAAATCTGTCACAGGGTCCGGTACCAAGACAACGAAGCCCAGGCCGGAACACTGATCAAGAAGAGTAACTGGGTCTGCCCCACCTCCCTCACCGACACAGAAGACGTGAAGGTCCAGCCGCTACCCGGCGACAAAGTGAGAATCATAAACAGAATACTCAAGATGCAAGACGACTACGCAATCCAATCCATGAGCATCTCATCACACCCGGAGAAGTTAGTTGTCGAGATAACCATCAAGGAGTAGCCAAGGCTAACGCACATCCCTCTCTTTTAAATCCGGAAGCAAAGAATACGAGGCGTGACGTTTCACCGGGGAAATCGTCGAATGCCTGATTTAGTCAAAAAGAACATCGAGATAGACGATGAAACAGGGGCCATAAGCGGATCCCTCACCTACGCGAACGCGAAGATTCCTGTCCCAAACAAGTTCGCAACCACAACAGAATTGAATGCAACTAGGTTGGTTGGGTTAAAGCAAGATTTTCCAACCGAAATCGTGATCGCGGGAAAACTGATCTACCCCGAGACGCTGAAGCGTATATTGAAGGAGGAGGAATTCCTCAAACAGTTCGCGAGGCGGCTCGCACGGGAGACCTCGACTCATGAAGACGCGTTGAGCATGCTCTTTCTTGTACTGAAGGGCGAAGCCGCGGTTGTTGAATCAAGCGACTTGCGGACGGTTCTCGACCTTCAATATTTCTCTGACATGGACGTAGTCACTGTCCAACAGAGCCCAGGCGTGTCCCCGAAGGATTTCTTCCTCCTCTACCGTTTTGCTGAACGTTGGCTGGATAATAGGGGCTTGGACAAGCCGCTCATGCCGGTCTTTAGACCTACTGAGACGAAGCAGGAGTTCGATAAGATTCTGGGGCAGGTGTTGAAGAGGGGTAGTAAACTGATTGGGTTTGATATGAGGGGAGGGTTCTACTACCAAGCTCTTCGCTCATTAGAGGAGGCGAAGAAGAAGGACCCGAGCCTCTGGGTCCATGTATTCCAGGTTCCGCCGAAGATTCGCTTCGCTAGGAGCATGCTTCGTTGCTCGGAGGGTATGATGCTCCCACTCTTTGGGGTAGACAGTTTCAACAGGTGGGTTGTACCGCCCCCTCCCGTTCCGCTCACGAAGGACAAGATCAATAGGTTCGATTCCACGAACTGGGGGGTCTTCAAGCGAAAGGAATGGACGGAACAGTACGGCCCAACCTTACACTGCACATGCCCCATGTGCAGCAAGCAGAAGCTCCCTACTTTCTACTTAGGACAGGTGCTAACAGTCTTGGGGAGGAGTAAGGTACACGACCACTACGCTCAACGGGAACAGCTCCTGCAATTGTCATCCCACGTGAAGAGCGGAAACGTGAAGAGCTTCGTTTCCAGGAAGAAGTATCCAAAGGACTTTCTCGCTCAGGTAACGAAGTCGGAATCGGAGGCGGGCTAAAGCTTCGCCTCAGCCATCTTAGTCATCAGGGCTCGAAGGTCAACTTCCGAATTCGTTCTCCAACCCAGCGCCATCACACCTGCATCATCTTCCTCGAGGTATCCTGTTCGGAGGAATATGTCTACAAGTGTTGCGGCTTTCCAGCGGCCAAACTTGTGGGCGATCAGTTTCTCCAGGTCTTCGCGTGGGGCCTTGCCTTGCTTGGAGACTAAGTATGCAAGCGATGCGCTCAGAGCCGCTAGGTTGTCAACTCGCCAACCAATCATCTTTGCTTCCTTCAGGCCTAATGTCCCTTTCAGAATGACTTGATACCTAGCTTCTTCAAGTGGACCGCCTTCAGGCGTAATCTCACCTGTTGAAGTCTCCTTCACTTTCTTTATCTCCAAATCCAATTCGGATAATAGTTGGTTCAACTGTTCGAGGACCTGTTCGTAATTCTTCCCCAACTTCTCCTTTAGCTCCCAATCCTTGGCGCCGGGCAGTTTGCCGCGGCGGAAGAGAAGTAGGTGCACTGCACGTTTCAGTTTGTCAGAGTAGAAACTCTTAGTTTCAGTCTTCGTCTCCGCTGTTTCCGTGGTTTCAGTAGATTTTGCTTCAGTGGTTTCCGTCGTTGCCAACTATCTCATGCCCCTCTCGGAATCGGTATCGGAAAGCTAACGCCACCCTCAATTGCTTTCTTTGAAGGTTCATCCATCGGAACCAGCAGCAGTTGCTCCCCCTCGGTTTGGAGTTTGGCATAGCCGTAGGTTACGAGGAAACTTACGAAGTAAGCCCTCTGGACCGTTTCATGGTATGACTGCGCATGAACGAATTTCCAATATTCAACTGGTTTCTGGTCTATGTACTGGGCTCGAAGTTCTTGCCAGAGTGAAGTGAGCAGTTTTCCGAAATCTTCCCCTTGTATCCCCAGGCCTGACAGAATGGAAGAGTCGGCCGTGTCGGGTTTCTTGCCGCCCGTGTAATCCCTTCGTTTCCACCTCTCTGCGATAGGTAGGAGCAGGTTCCAGTAGTCGAGCGATAGGCTGACAGCTTCGTTCGTTAGCTGCTCTAGTTGTGCTAGCGGATGCCAACTCTGAAGGAACACTTCGGCAAGCCGTTTCTCGCTCATTCGCTCAACTTTACGTTTGATGAATTCGGGTTCGGCGTAGAGTGCGCTGGATTGGAATTTGAGCTGGGTGTTCTGGAGGCGGACGACCTCTGAGAGCCTGTTGAGTGTGTGTGCGTCGAGGCAGTGGTCGTCGAAGCTTTCCCAATGTGGGAAATACTCTCGAAGGGTCTCCACCCCGAGTTTAACGTCCATGAAGAAGGGGTTGAACCTCCTCCCCGAAATCGCCTCGCAGGTCTCAATGATCTCCCCTAACTCTTTTCTGCCCGATGCGAGCGTGCGCTTCCCTTTGGGTTTCTCTGCCAAGGTTACTTCAGCTCGCTAACTACCGATGTTCCCGCAACGTTCTGGACTACGATCACGTGGCTGTTCTCGGTAACGTTAACCTGCCCCGGGGTGATGGCCACGTATTGTCCTTCGGTCATGGCTCCGGAGCTCGACATGATCAGTTGCGTAACGAGTTCGCGGTTCTTAGGGTCCATGTGAACGTCAAATTCGTCGATCGCCCTGAACGGGGAGGTGATGTGTTGCTGGAGTCCTAGCAGGAAGGCCATCATAGCGATGCTGCGTTCCCCGCCACTCTGCGTAAAGGCGTCGAGGGCGGTGGGGTTGTTTCCCTTAAACCCAACCATTATTTCCACACCACATTTCTCAATATCCCTCGAGGATATGAGCCGAATAGACCCTGTTGCGCCAACGGTTCCTAGGATTTCGTTGTAGCGCCCGGTCAATTGTTCAAGGAAGGATGAGAGCACGTCCCGCCAACGGGAGAGGCGCTTATCAAGCTCCGTAAGGACCTCCTGGCGGTTCTGGGCAACTTGGTCAGCCTTTTGCTTCAGTTCTTCGTAGACCTTCGCGTAGGACGAGTACATCTTCTCGACATCTGCCGAAAGCGTTGACAAGGGCCTCATCTGCTCCTCGACGGCACCGATTTCTAGCATTATCTCAAGGTTCTTTCTCGGCGATTCCATCGCGGCTCCCGCCTTCTCCGCCGCAGCAACCATCGGGTCCAACTCCTCTTTCGCAAGGCGGACTTGGGCCTGGAGATCTGCTACTTCCTCTGTGAGGAGTTTCATCTTGAACCCTGAAACCTCATACTCCACATTCGTGTCGATGAGCCTTGTAAGCGCGTCCTCGAGGCGCCCGCTAGTATCAGCTATTTTCTCGTTGAGCGCCGCCATTTTCTCCTTCACTCTAACCAGCTTGCCTTGTGAATCCTCAGCCATCTCACGCCAAGAACTCTTCATCTTGTCGAGTGATTGCAGGTCAGGCTTAGTTGGTGATGCCTCCTGCTCGGCTTCAACGGATTGAAAGTTCTGTAGGAGATTCGTAGTCCATTCAATGTTCAGTTCATGTGTTGTGAGTTGCTTCACGAGCTCAACCCGTGAATCCTCCAGCTCCATTCGTCCAAGGTTTAATTCGTCGAACTTTGCCTGGCGTTTCTTCTTTGACTCCGCCAGCTCTTGGATTTTATTTTCAATCGATTGTAGAGCTCGTGTCTTCGATTCAATTCTGGCTTCGATGTGAGTTAATGCTTCCTTCTTCCTCTGGATCCGGCTCCATAAGAGTTCCCTCTTCAGGGCTTCCAGTTTCGTCTCCAGTTGCTGTTTCTGCAGGTAGCGCTCGTATTCACGCTTCCAATAATCGTGGGTCTCCTTAGTGGATTCAAGTACCTGGGCGAGGGAATGTTCCTCGCTTGCCACGCTTTCTAAGCGTTGTCTCGCGTCGATAACTTCCTCTCTATAAGATTCGAAGCCCACGGCTTCCTCAAGCATTTTCAGCTTATCTTGTGCGGTTACGGCGGCGAAGCGGCCGACCATGAACTGGTGCATTATGACTAGTATATTGTCGGGGTTCAGGCCGAGGGAAAGCAAAACGTCGGTGATTGCGGATTTCGGCGCAGATTTGTTCTGGAGGAGGTAGTAGTACGTGCCTGTACTCTTGATTACGCGTGTGATGGTGACGAGATCGGAGTGGAATCGTGGGAATGGCCGTTTTTCGCCTGTGTTATCGAGGATTAGTGTGACTCGGGCTTCGTCGTGCCCCCACTTAACAAGGTCGCTCAACCGCTTGGATCGTTCAGTGTAAGCTTGGCCTAGAACTACGGAGATCGCGAGAAGGATGGAGGATTTTCCGGCTCCGTTCGGCCCACAGATGAGGTTTAGCCCCGGCTCTAAAGGGACGTATGAGTTTTCGTAGGACATGAAATTTGTAAGCACTACGCCTTTTATCATCTGAGCCGAGCTACCGTTTGAAACCATGGTTGCCTTTCGCTGCGTAAAAAACGTTCAGGGATTTTCGAGACCGAACTCCATACATCGGGCTCCAATTCGCAACGCCGGCAAGAGCATTGAGTTTCAAAGACTCGAATTTTCGATTCTTCTTATGGATCGGTGCTAGTAATCAATGACATTTGTTATGTCAACGTTCATTTGAAGAATTGCCAATTGCTTTGAACAAAAAACCGCGAAACACGTTTAAATATGATAGCCCCTTCACGCATGCATCACGGCGGGAGTGAAGTAGAAAGTTTGCAGAGGCTCGGCAAAATTCTTCATCTTTCAAGCAGCCGAAGCCTCATAGTCAAGATCGACGAAGCCCGCTTCGTCAAAATGGGAACCCGAACTTGTGACAGCAAACTGAAGGAGATAGGAAGAGTCCACGACATTTTCGGATCCGTATCCTCCCCTTACGTATCGATCAGACCCGCGGGTCCTTCGCCGGCCAAGTATGTAGGCCGCATTGCTTACTCCTTGGATTAGGTAGATGAGAAAAAAGTGTCTGAAGAAGCTGATGGTGAACTAGGCGAAGCGCTACACTCAACTCAAAAGGTGCGCGTTTGCCCTGAGTGCGGCGAGCCTAAACTAATGCGCGACTACGAAGCTGCTGAAATTGTATGCATGTCCTGCGGGTTCGTGATCGATGAGAAAATTGCTGATAGCAGGCCCGAATGGAGAGCCTTCGACGACGACCAAAAAGCAAAACGGAGCAGAGTCGGCTCACCATTAACATACACGATTCATGACAAAGGTCTCTCAACCGTAATTGATTGGCGTGATCGACGCGTTCTCGGAAAACGAGCCACAGCTGCCCAAAGGTTAGACCTCTACAAGCTTCGTAAATGGCAGAGTAGAGTGCGAGTTTCAGATGCTACTGAAAGAAACCTCGCCGTTGCTTTAGCTGAATTGAGTAAACTCTCTTCGGCGCTCAACCTTCCGAAGAACATCCTAGAAACGGCCTCAGTTATCTACCGACGGGCAATCAAGAAACGTCTCATTCGCGGACGATCAATCCACAACGTAACCGCGGCAGCAATATACATGAGTTGTAGGCAATGCGGAGTTCCGCGGACACTCGACGAAATAGCAATGTCATCTAGCCTCAACAAGAAAGACATTGGAAGGAGTTACAGGTTTATGGTGCGTGAACTCGAAGCCTTTGTGCCCCCCTCAACGAGCAGGAACTACGCCGCCCGCTTCAGTAACAAACTGGTGATTTCCGGGAAGGCAGAGGCGATTGCGATTCGCATCCTCGAGATCGCTAAGGAGATGAAGTTAACGAGCGGCAGGGGGCCGACAGGCATTGCCGCCGCAGCCACATATATCGCCACAGTCCTCACAAACGAGAGGAAGACCCAGCGGGAGATTGCTGAAATAGCGAACGTGACCGAGGTCACCATTAGAAACAGGTACAAAGAACTGCTCGAACGCCTGTTTATCGAAGTCCCGCTGTAGCCTAATCCGCTCTACTTTTTGGTTTCGCTTTTTCCGTCCAACTTTGTCTTCTCGCATAGGCCGAACTCGTAAGTTTCCGAATTGATCTGCCAGGTCTTCGTATAGTATGGAGCATCCGTTTCCTCTTTTTTGGTACTGATTACCAGTTGTTTCGCCCGAACTTCACTGGCTATGTAAGTTCGTTTGGCCTTTAGCAGGTTCGCGGCGTCTGTTGAGGGCGCGAGAATGTAGGCGTGAACGTATGAGTCCACTTTGAGGTCCATTTCCTTCCGCATTTGCTGCATCCGCCTTACGGCGTCTCTGGCTAAACCTTCGGCCAGTTCGCTCTTGGAAAGTTTCAGGTCTACGTAAACTGTGCCGTCTGCGAATTCGGCTTTGGCGAAACGTGTGGGAGCCTCGTACTTCGAACTCGCAGCCCTGGGGGTTGGTGTAAGGGTTCGCGTGTTCGCCTGGTCAAGGAGGAGGGTTGAGTAGGTGTTCAGGGCTTTTCGAACTGGTTTGGAATCGGTTGCCACTATCACTTTGGGGACTGGTTGCCTCTGTTTCATCGATTTTTGCATGCGGGCAACTGCGACTGTTGATATGATATCCTTGGCTGCATTCATCTCTTGTTCGAGGGAATCGCTGATCCATTTCTCGTCGAATTTTGGCCAGTCGAGCATGTGGACGGACTGGGGGTGTTTTGGTCCGGCGTTTCTGAACATGTGTTGGTATATTGATTCGGTGAGGAAGGGCGTGATTGGGGTTAGCATGGCGAGGGCGGCCTTGAGGGCAGTGTAGAGTGTTGTGTAGGCTGCCAGCTTGTCCCGTGTCTGTTTCTCAACCCATGTTCTGCGCCTGATGAACCTGACGTACGTGTGGCTCAGGTCTTCCACGAGGAAGGTTTTGAGTTTTCGAACTGCCTCATGGATCTTGTATTCATCCATAAGCGCAGTTGCTTCCTTGATTGTTCGGTTCATTCGGCTTAGCAGCCACCGATCTTCGGGGCGAAGGCTTCGCGTGAGCTGCTTCAAGGGGACACGTGGTGAGAACTTGTCCAGGCTCATGTAGGTGCCAGCGAAAACAAAGGTGTTCCAGAATGTGCTCAAGTCACCGGTGTACTGTTTTACGGCGTCCCACGAGAAGCGAAGATCCTCCCATAGCGTGTTCTGGAGAACGTAGTACCGGAAAGAATCGCGGCCGAATTTTTCTACAACCTCATTGGCCGTGACGTAATTACCCGCGGACTTATGCATCTCACGCCCTTCGGAATCGAGCGCGAAACCGTGCATCAGGACGGTTTTGTACGGTGACTTTCCCATCGTAACCATTCCGCTTTTCAGCAGGGCAAAGAACCATGCCGTTATCTGGTCGCGTCCTTCCACGATGAAATCGGCAGGCCACCAGAATTTACTCTCTCGAGCGTTCTGGGGGTGGCCTAGGCATGCGAGTGAAGCGCCGCCCGAGTCGAACCAGACATCCATAACGTCGGGGACTCGGGTCATCTCCGCTCCACATTCGCATCGCAGCTTGACATTGTTCACCCAGGGAATGTGCAGCGTGGGCAGGTCAGGTGTTGAGGTCGCATTCTCCAAGAGTTCTTGCTTTGACCCTATGACTTTCTGTTTCCCGCAAGAATCGCATATCCAAACTGGAAAGGGTGTGCCCCAGAATCTTTGGCGTGACACGACCCAGTCCTTTAGGCCTTCAAGCCAATTCTTGAATTGAACTGCTCCTGCCCAGTCAGGAATCCAGTGTGTCGCGTCCACTTCTTTCATGAAGTCGTTCTTTTTCTGCGCTATGCGTATGAGCCATTGGTCTGTTGCGCGGATCAAGAGCGGAGTCTTGCAACGCCAACATACGGGACTGCGGTGTTCTATCTCTTCCGAGTGAAGCAGCATTCCTAATGATTTCAAATCGTCTATGACTTCGGGGTTCGCACTCCTAACGGGCTTCCCTGCGTATTTTCCCACTTCGGGCACGAACTTTCCTTGGTCGTCCACCAACATGAGGACGGGTAATCCGTAGCGTACTCCAACTTCGTAATCTTCTTCGCCATGGCCTGGGGCGGAATGGACGCATCCCGTCCCCTCATCCAGCGTAACGTACTCCTTGCTCAGGACGACGCGGTGCGCATTCTTCAGGTTCAGTTGAATGGGAACCAATGTCTCCAGGGGGGAGCGGTACGTCACTCCATCTAGTTGCGTTCCAGGGAAGCTTTCCAGGAGTTCTAATGTGCGGCCGGAGGCCTTGGCCACCGCTTCAATTCGCTCCTTTGCGAGTATGAATGTCTCGTTCCCAGACCGAACTCTTGCATACTGGAAGTCCGGGTTCACCATGACCGCCACATTTGACGGTAGCGTCCAAGGTGTCGTGGTCCAAATCAGTATGAACTCGTTTTGCTTGCCTTCGACCGGGAATTTCACGTAGATTGACGGGTCGCGGAGCATCTTGTACTCTAGAACGACTTCGTAATCCGAAAGGACGGTCTCGTCTTGTGGGCACCAGTGCACGACTCGCTGCCCATGCTCAAGGAGGCCCTTCGACGAGGCCTGCTTGACACCCCACCAACCGCTCTCAATATAGGAATCCTGATGTGTCATGTAGGGCTTGGCCCAATCCATCCATATGCCAAGATCTGCGAACGCCCTACCCAACGCCGCAGAGTTCGTTTCAGCAAATAATCTGCATTCCGCGATGAAGCGTTCCAGTCCGAAGTTCTCTACGTCCTTCTTGGTTTTGATCCCGAACTTCTGTTCTATTGCGAGTTCGATAGGGAGGCCGTGGCAGTCATATCCGGGTTGGTCCCTGACGTTGAACCCCTGCGAACGCTTGTAGCGAATGACAGTATCTTTCACGACCTTGCCCCAAGAAGTTCCAATGTGTGGGGTATCCGAACTAGGGAAGGGTGGCCCATCTAGGAAGTAGAACTTTGGGCCCTTCGCCCTAAACTTCTTCACAGCTTCATAAGTCTCTTTTTGGTCCCAGAGGCTCTTTACTTCCTTCTCGACAACCTTAGGGTCATACTGCTTCGGCAATTCGCCAACGTGCTTGCTCATTACTGGTCGACTCCAAGGAAAATTCCTGAATGCGCCCTCAGGCATTGACCGAGAACAAAATCATAGTAAGGAGCGTGCTTCGGTAGCTTACGGTGCGATTTCTCGGTCACCTTTCACGGGCGACACCAATTGCACGACCACCATGCCAATTCTTATTTTAAGTTAACGTGTCCGGTTTTGGTGGTGTGTTGGCTGTGGCTTGGCCTCCGTCCCTGCATTTGCCTGTTAGAAGATAATGGTTTCAACCACTATTGTTAGATCACTTGAGGCGGGTCATTGCATTGTAGGACCTGAAAAGTATGGTGCAACGAGGCTCATATCCTTGATTGGGGAAGGAAGTAGGCTAGAGCCGAGATAAGTCGTTGGAATGTTCGCGTTGCTATTCCCATGTGAGGTTAGATGAGTGGAAAGGAACCGTCCCGAGATCTCAGAGAAGACCACAACGCAGAAACAACTGCCCGGGGATGCCGGACCTTTATAGTTTACCCGCTGCATACGGGCGAATCCGGTTGATTAACTGTTGCAGGGACACAAGTGCAAGCGATCGGGGGACTGCTGTGTCATTCATTGGGGGTCTTTTGAGGCGACCCACGAGGACATACTGCGTTGGAAGAGACAAGGACGAGGAGACATCCTGAAGCACATAGCGGTTAATTCCACTGACCCTCACAATCGACACGGAGTTTTCGTTACGAAGAGTTGCCCCTTCCTGAAAAGAGAGGAAACAGGCCTCTACTCGTGCGCGATCCAGGAGACAAAACCGTTCTACTGCAGGATCTACCCACACGACGGCATGTGTGAACACCAAGAAGACTAAACCTTGACAACTCTTTTGAGCGAGCGAGAGTAGAAGATACCGCGAACTATGCGGCTTCTTTTTGATTCGCTCTGACGAAAAGATACTCCTCCGAACGACCTGTTCAAGCATCATCAGCACCAAGGTGCGAATGTCAGGGCCGCTAGCTGTCACCTGAACCCTGTTTCTACTGTAGAGACTGCTACCAGAAGCACCGAAGGTATTAGGCAAAGAGCCTAGAACCGATGTTGGCCGAGATTTCTCCATTTTTATTTGTCTTCAAATGTGCGTCCTGTAGGGTTCCCTGGTCTAGATTTGCCACGATCAGGTCTGCCAAGTGTCTGTATCAGAAGCGGCCGATCCACATGTCGGGATAGACACAGGTCCCTCTCCAACTGAACGAATCTTCTGCAGTATGGACATTGCAAGACAAATCATCTTGACGAGAAAAGAATGGGAAACGAGCGAAGACGTAGCGAAAACGCGAGGCGTATCATAGCTGAACAGCGGCACTGGGCGGGCGATGTGTCAATTGCAGAAGAAGAAGTAGACGAAGAGGAAGAAGACGAGGAAACCTGGCAGCGCGGACAGAACTTCGTGGCGGTCGGAAGTGTTAAACCTGTAATAGCGACATTAGATCTACACGTGATTCCTGTGCCGAAGAAGAAGAAACCAAAGAAGAAAAGGTAACCAAAGACCCAAGCATTTCCATTGCGGCAACAAGGAAGTTGAAGTAGGTAAGTTAGAGCCCCCGCGAAGCTCTTCCACTGAAACCCTGCTGCCCCTAGGAACATACCTATGTTTTTTAGGCGATGAGTACCGCATTCGCGGGTGCGGTGCCCTCGGACTTGCACCTCGTAGTCACACTGGGGTCGGAGCAAACTCACGGTTGTCAGATTCTGAAATATGGGCGCCGCTTCTTATTCACTTAGAACCGCTTAGCAGGAGTCCAGTGATGAGGAAGATAAGAAACACGTGTCTCGAGTACGGGTGCGTCAAATGCTGTTTGAATACGGAGATGGAACTGAGCAGTTCAGACATCGTCCGGATAAGGGGCCTTGGTTTCTCTGAGGATTTCTTCATCGTCAAGAAGAACGGGAACCGGCAGCTCAAGAATCTGTCGGGGAGATGCGTCTTTAATAACGGTCAGCGATGCACCATCTACAATTATCGGCCTGAAGGTTGTCGGCTGTACCCGGCCATTTTCTATGAAGACACTGGAGAAACAGATCTCGATTCATACTGCCCACATCACGGGAAGTTTCAATTGACACCATGCATTTCACGCGAAGTCATCAAATTCGTTCGAAATTTGGATGTGGAGATGCAGAGACGACCCAGGTCCGGGAACCACTGAACGTCGAGGCATCTGAACTCCTCAGCTTTCGCCGCCTTCCGTGACCAAGTCTGTATGATGAGCATCCACTCCTGGCCTAGGTCGAAAGCAGTTGCCACCTGTCGCGAGACAGGTTAAAATGGAGAGTCGAGCTGTCACCTTGTAGGATAGGCAGTGTGGATTGGGAAAGAGAAAGGTCCTTTCAGAAGGAGACATTAATCAACTCGTTCTTCCAGGAACGGGTCAGCTGCTTGGGATTGTAACCCAAATGTTTGGGTACGATCGGATAATGGTGAAGTGTTCAGACGGAGCCGACCGACTCTGTCGCATACGAGGCAAGATGAAGAGGCGGACTTGGATCAAGAATGGTGATGTGGTCTTGGTTGCCCCTTGGGATTTCCAAACCAGTCGCGCGGACGTGCTTTGGCGTTACACACAGAACCAAGTGCAGGTACTTCACAACAAGGGCATCCTCACGATGTAACGCCATAGGCCCAATGGTGCTACACGTAAAAGCCAGATGCTTCAAACAGTTCCCCAAGTGTGCTCGCAGTTGCAATAACTTTTTCCAAAGTCATCTTTGTCTACCCTGCGAGTACCGCTTTTGAATTCGAAATTCGTGACCCTTGCAGGGTACTCGTTGTAGAACATTCCGTGCCAAATCGGTCCTATGAGGGGTTGCGATATGTTCCAGCAGCACCTTGCGTAGGTTGCCATCTCTATGCTGAGCTCGCATTCATCGGAGAATGCTTTCACACTGAATATCGGCAGGTCATTCTCGTAACGTTTAGTTATTCTAACATCCTTCATGGAATGTTCCTTCCCCTCCGTAGGGTCGTAGAAGTCGAGGGTCTTTGAAACCATCTTTTCTCCCCAGTCCATCAGGCTCTCGTGTGAAATCGAGCGCCTGAGCATTGGTATTCCGAGATGCGGCAGGAAGTATTGCAGGTAAGCGCCATTGTCCCACTGTACTGTAGCCCAGTACCAGCAGGGGGTTATCGAGGATATCCGCACTTTCTGGAAATAAGACCTGCCCTTTACGGAAGTCTCGGTTTCGCCTACTCGGATTTTTCCCGATGACATCAGCCCTCTGTATTTCAGCATAGAATACCCCATGTTTCCGATGAAGTTTTTTCCTGTTGGTACCAGTTCCGCCATCATGTCTTTCCACCGCTGCATCGAAAGGTCGATTCCGACCTTCTGGCTGTTTATATCCAGCCAGAGATCCGCGGGGCTCCCACCAAAGGAATAGACACCATCATTGCTTTCCATTCTGATTCGTCCAGAGTTGTCATCCCACCCGGTTTCAGTCTTCCCGTGGTCGAGAACAAAAGAGTCATGCATCTTGTTTCCGTCATAATACCAGGAGGCGACGATTGATTCGAAAGCAGCGCGATTTTCCTTGATCTCCGTTGAGATTTTTGGCTCCCAGTAAGAATCGTTCACGCGAACCTTTCTGCAGTTCCTGGTGGCCCAAAGGACCATGAGCTGCTTAGGGAATTCTGGGTTGTCTGGGTTTTCGAAAAAATGGATCCACCACCACCAGTGCCAGGTGTGGTTCTTGAGCATGTTTTCGGGGTAAATCTTCCATATGTCACTGAAGCCTTTATGCATGCGTCCTCGCAAGTCAGATGACTTTGTTGCATTAGACAATTCCCCTTTCACTACCTCTTCCGCAATATGTGACTGATACCTCTCTATTTTTGCAATCTGTGTAGCACATAAACAGCTGCAGTCATCCCTAAGAAAAAGTACAAAACTGCAACTTCTATTGGCAAAGTTCCACCTATCATGTAAAACGGCGAATCATAGTAACCCCATAATCGATTTCCAGTTCCATATAGCTCCCAGACCGTATCTGCCACAAAACCAATAACACCAAGTTCTAGGATTACGGGGTGTCTGAGTTTAACAAGTCCACCTATTCCGATGACACCAAACAAAACCAATAGAAGCGTACTCGTCCAGACATTTTTGCGTAATTGACTTGCAAGAAAAGTGGAAAACACAATGACTAAGATTACAATTGAAACCATTGTAACACTATTTTTGAGTTTCATAATCCGCTTTGTAATAGGTCGCTGATTTAAGTTGCAACGGCTGCTGCGCACGAAGGTTGTGAGATCGACTTTCACGATAATGCTTGGGGACGCGACATATGTTCCAGAGCGTGTACGCACCAATAGACCCTAAACACACCAAATAACAAAGAAGGAGAAGTTTTCGAGTTATCTAGACGAGTAAGCAAGGCTATGGACTCGGTGGAGGAAACGAGGGCCGTCTGTTCTTTGTCGCTGACTGTTTCAGCTATGGTAATTCCAAGTATGAACTCGAAAGACTGGGTACGGCTTTGTTGCTCTTCAAGAAACGCTGGAAAGCGACGGAGAGAGACTTGCCACTTCCGAACGCAGTCCTGGCCCAACGCAGCAGCCAAAGGATCCGGAGCAACCAGAATCGGCATCTCAACTTGAACCGCCAACGCAAGCCAACCCATTAGTTGATGTCTATCAGACCGGCTCCTAACCAATAGCACTTCGCCGGCCAGTATAAGTTAACTAACCATTTAGAGAACCTTTTCTGAGTCATCTCACAAGTCATGACTGCGATTGCGTTGTATTGCTTGGGAATAGAGTCCACGGCGCATACATTTGGCGCAAGCGTTGTGACAAACCAGGGGCAGTTCCTGTCTGATCCGCGTGACGCTTATGCTTCCGCTCCTGGGAAGGGAATTCACCCGCGCGAGGCGGCTGAGCATCACAGTGAAGTTGCCGCCCGTGTGGTCTCAGATTCGTTAAGAAAGGCTGGCGCCAAAGCTTCGGAACTCGCTGGCGTGGGAGTTTCATTAGGTCCTGGACTTGGACCATGCCTAAGGGTCGGAGCCACCGTTGCCCGATCAATATCCGCATACTTCGGCGTCCCATTCGTAGGCGTAAACCATGCCATCGGACACATCGAGATCGGAACCCTCACCACCGGAGCCAAGGATCCCCTGGTAGTTCTTGTCTCAGGCGGGCACACAGCGATTACGGCTTTTTCTGGAGGACGCTGGAGAATATTCGGTGAAACCGAGGACATCACAATCGGAAACCTATATGACATGTTCGCCCGAGCTATCGACCTCCCATCGCCAGCAGGGCCTCAAATCGAAAAACTAGCGGCCAAATCATCAAAGTTCCTAACTTTGCCTTACGTGGTGAAAGGAAATGATGTTTCATACTCCGGGCTGTTGACAGCGTCCCTCGCCAAGCTGCGATCAGGCGCGGGTTTGGAGGATGTATGCTACTCGATGCAGGAGGTCTCCTGCTCAATGCTCGCCGAGGCCGTAGAACGAAGCCTAGCGTATACTGGCAAGAAAGAGATCCTTCTAACTGGGGGGGTCGCAGCGAATAGGACATTGAAGGATAAACTCGAATGCGTGGCCAAGATGCATGACGCAATATGCCACGTCGTAGGTTCCGCATACACAGGTGATTGTGGCGCCCAAATCGCGTGGACCGCCATGCTTGCGCTTCAGGCCGGTTTAGCCACTTCCGTTGACGCGCTCGTTAAGCCAAAGTGGAGGTTTGAGGATGTTGACATCCCCTGGAGAAAAGAAGTCAGCTAAACTCATCTACAAGGGCGCCGAAGCCGAAATCTACCTCCAAGATTGGCATGGGGAACTTGCGATCAGAAAGAGCCGCATACCAAAGCCCTACAGAGTTCCTGAACTCGACGAATCAATCCGCCGAACGAGGACGGCACATGAAGCAAACATGATGCACGAAGTGAGGAAACTCGGCGTTCCCGTCCCAACCATTCAACACATAGACCCTGAATCTACCACCATAATCATGGATTACGTCCCGGGCCCAACGCTCAAGGAAGAGCTGTACAAACTCTCAATATCAAAACGCCGCGAACGATGCAACTCACTCGGCAACATTCTTGGACTAATGCATGAAGGTGGAATTGTTCATGGGGACATGACGATTTCGAACGTGCTATCCGAGGACGGCAACTTGTACATGATCGACTTCGGCCTAGGTGACTTCTCACACGAGCTAGAGGGCAAGGGTGTAGATCTCCTTCTCCTTCACAGGGCGATGAAGAGCACACATTACTCCTTCCATTTGGTTCTCTTCAATGCCTTCTTGAAGGGCTACGGAAGGGCTGTTGGTAAAAAGCGAGCTAAGGAGACCTTGCTAAAGATGCGTGAGGTGGAGAAGCGTGGGAGATACTTTGACAGGGCATAACCCAACGGTCTACTTCGCTACCGGAAACAAGGGGAAGTTCATTGAGGCCGCTGATGTCGCCGCACGTTTCGGGATCACGTTGAAGCACATGCGCATCGACAAACTGGAGATTCAATCAAATAACTTGGCGGAGATCGCTTCCTTCGCAGCTGTGGAGGCTGCGCGATCCAATAGGCGCTCGGTAGTTTCAGAGGATGCGGGTTTCTTCGTAAATGCGTTAGCAGGTTTCCCCGGGCCGTACTCGTCTTATGTGTTCAAAACCCTAGGGACGGGTGGCATATTGAAACTCATGGAGAAGCGCGGGGACAGAGGAGCTTTCTTCCAGGCCTCAGTTGCATTCTGCACGCCGACGTCGCGCCCGAAGTGTTTCACCGGCTTTGTACAAGGTCGCGTAAGCCGGAGACCAAAAGGAACTCACGGTTTCGGTTTCGATCCAATCTTCATACCTAAAAGAGGAGACGGCCGAACCTTCGCTCAGATGACAACTGACGAGAAGAATTCTTTCTCACATCGCGCTTTGGCCTTCGTAAAGTTCTCGAAATGGTTCGTCGGCGAGGGAAACCGCATTATGCCTTAGACACGGTCATTCATTGCTCCACGAATGGCCGCATTTTGTGCAAACAAATCTTTCCATAACCCTCTCCTGTCGGACCCCTGCGTGTTCGCCAGACACGAATCCAAGGCTGCGGAAAGCTTCGTTGTGCCCACAGCGTGGGCATGTCGCAGCTACCTTCATGTATTCGGGGCTAGGTGCGTCTACGATGTCCGTTGGCTTTTCAGTGGGCGTTATCTTCACGATGTCAACTACCTCAATTTTGAGCTGATAGCCGCATTTCGAACAAACATAACCCTCCTTTGTCGTCCTCATGTAACCTCCACATTTCTCGCAAAATTTCATTTCATCCGATACCTTCTTGGTGTGAGGGCGAAGTCTTGGCCACATGACTATTGTTGAGACAAGTTAAATAATCGAGGGTTATCGACTAGGTTACAATTTCAGATTTGGAGTGTGCAAATTACGGCTAGGCTTTACACGAGTAAGCGGGGCAAGTCAGGGTCAACTCGGCCCATAAGCAAGAAAGCACCTGCCTGGTGCAAGTATACGCCCGAAGAGGTAGAAGCCCTAGTTCTCAAACTGTCTAAGGAAGGCAACTCGCCGAGCACCATCGGTATGCTCATGCGGGACCGTTACGCCGTACCCCTAGTGAAGTCGCTCACGGGAAAGAATGTGCGGGAGCTCTTACAAACCGCAAACCAAGCGGGGACACTTCCCGAGGACTTGAGCGCACTCCTGAAGAAGGCGGACCACCTTAGGCGGCATCTGGAGAAGAACAGGAAAGATTACGTTAACAAGCGTTCCTTGGCCATGATCGAGTCGAAAGTTCACCGGCTCGTCAAGTACTACCGCGCCAAAGGACAACTGCCACCGCAGTGGGAATACAAACACGTCGTGGCGTCAGTGTCCTAATGGCTTCAGAAGGTAACCGTGAGGCCTTCCTCGAACGCGCAAACGCAGTTGCTAACGTAGTCAAAGACAACATCCAAAAAGACTCCTTCTTCGTAGCCGTTTCACACCACGATGCAGACGGGCTATCTTCTGCAGGAATAATCGGCTCAGCCCTAGCCCGTGCCAACGCCAGGTTCACTCTGAGAATAGTCGAAGAACTGCGGGAAGAGCTTGTAGAAGAGATTTCAAAAACAAAACCTGACATTGCCATCTTCACGGACATTGGAAGCGGTTACTTAGATCTGTTGAACTCACACCTCGAAGCGAAGGTCGCAATAGTACTGGATCACCATCCCCCCAACGCCGAAGCACCCGGTCGAATTACACAGCTGAACCCGCACGAGTTCGGAATAGACGGAGCGACGAAGGTTAGCGCGGCGGGCGTTACCTACCTTGTGACTCGCGCAATGTCTCAGGGCAACAAGGACTTGAGTGCGCTTGGAATCGTCGGCGCACTGGGCGACATGCAAGACAAGAACGAGAAAAGGTCGCTAATGGGTTTGAACGAGATCCTCGTCGAAGACGCCGTTTCGTCGGGAAACGTCAAAGTAGACACAGACCTCGTCGTCTATGGCAGGGAAACACGGCCAATTCACAGGTCGTTAGCCTACACCACAACGCCCTACATGCCCAACCTAAGCGGCCGCGAAGACAACTGCCTAACCCTCCTCTCGAACGCTGGAATCAGGTTGAAAGACGGAGACAGGTTCCGAACAATAGCCGACCTGACACAGGATGAAAAACAGAAATTACTCAACGCCATCATGAGCCACCTCAACTCCATAGGGTTTCAGTCAAGCGTCGTCCTCGACATGGTCGGGAGCGTGTACACACTGGTAAATGAGCCCCCAGGTGGCCCAACGAGAGACGCACGAGAGTTCTCAGCACTATTGAACGCGTGCGGCCGCACGGGAAACCCCTCCATAGGCGTCAGCGTAGGTATGGGCGACAGAAAGACCGCCCTAGACGAGGCCAACGAGGTAGTAACAACTTACCGGAAGACCCTTGCAACCTACATGGAATGGTTAACAAAATCCCCAGAGGCGATTCAGAAATTCAAAGTAATATGGGTTATTCGCGGCGAGAATCAAATCCAAGAGAGCATGACAGGCGCATTCTCCTCAATAATCTCCTCGGCAGGTAACCTCTCAGCCGATAATGCAATAATCGTCCTGACCAAAGCCAAGGACGGCGGGATCAAACTCTCGGCTCGGGCCCCACCTAAACTTCTGAAAATGGGTATGAACCTGGGTTCCGCGCTGAGCACCACGGCCAAGAAATACTCCGGCTTTGGGGGAGGCCACAACGTCGCCGCCGGAGCCCACATAAAAGTCGACGAGCCCACGCAATTCCTACAAGAACTCGACCAAGCCCTTCTCGACCAGATGAAACAGAACCATGGAAGCTGAAATTTCACTTCAATACCCCTCAGCCCTTTTCGCAAAGAGCGTTATGAAGGGCATATTACCCGAAAACAAACTACCCGACCGACGTATGCAACTTCACGCCAACGTCCGCGGAAAAACGCTGAAAGTCACTGTGAAGCGCTGCGAGAGAATCGAAACATTGCAAGCCACGGTCCAAGATATTTTCCGTTGCATACGCGCCGCCGAATCTTCCCTCATGAAACTCTCGCCTTCTCGGCAGTCTCAGTGAAGACCGCGTAAATCCTGCTCTGAACGCTTTAAATACTGCCCAACGGGTAGGTTGCTGAATTCCGAGGTTACGGTGGAAAATCGTTGTCTAAAGCCACGAGAAAGGTTAGGGACAAGTGGAGGCTGAAGGAATGGTACGACGTTTACAGCCCCTCATACTTCGGAGAAAATCTTGTTGCTAGCATACCATGTGAAATCCCGGCCGCAATAATAGGTCGAGTTGTCGAAACCACACTCTACGACATAACGAACGATTTCGCCCACCAATCAATCAAATTATACTTCCTAGTCGTGAACGCACAAGACCACAGGGCAACTACGATTCTGAAATCACACGAATATGCAACCGACTACCTCCGCAGCCTAGTCCGGCGCGGCAGCACTCGAATGGACGGAATCTTCACCGCGACTACGAGGGACCAATACTCCTCAAGAATTTCGATTGTGGCCTTCACCCGGGACAGGATAAAAGCGTCACAGGAGCATGGCGTTCGACAGATTATGCGGCAGATTGTTGAAGACAAAGCCACGAACCTAAACTACGACCAGCTAGCCCAAGAGACTGTCCTCGGCAAACTGGGGTCGGACATCTACAACCTTGCGAAGAAAATCGCACCCCTAAGGCACGTGGGCGTCAGAAAATCGAGGCTAGTCTCGATTCCGGCAGGGGTTATCGCAACCGCCGCCCAAGTCACCGAACAAGCCAAAGCAGCTAGTGTGGCTAGTCCGGCGGCACAGCCTAACGCGTAGTCCTCTTATACATTCGCTTAATCTCCTCTTGTATCTCGTCCAGGTCGCGTTGCAATTCATCCACCTTCATCTTCGCAGCGCTGTCAATGCTATCGCTCCCGCCTGAACTCGAAACCACATTGGTTAACTGATCAGCTTTGCTCGTTGCAAGGCGCAACTTTTCCTGAATGTCTGCGGTCCTCTCAAGGCCATAAACGAAACCAGCTAAACCTGCAGTCAGGGCGCCCGCAGCCACACCGGCTATGAAAGAAAAAACGTCAAAAACCATAATCGCCACACAACACCAACCCAATCCATGCAATATATGCTAATTTAAAGCGCTAAGCCACCATAACCCAAATTGAAGCTAACGCTAACGAGTGGTAGTGTGACGCAGTATGAAGGCAGTTGTTCTGGCTGCGGGAGAAGGGACACGAATGTGGCCACTCGCAGCAACAAAACCAAAACACCTACTCCCAGTCGCTGGAAAACCAATCATCTCATACATTCTCCAAGCACTCACTGACAACTCTGTAAGAGATATCCTAATGGTCGTCGGCTTCAAAGGCGACCAGATCGAATCAGCCCTAGGCGACGGCGCACACTACGGCGTCCACATCGAGTACCTAAACCAACCACGCTGGACTGGAACGGCGTCCGCGCTCAAAGTTGCCCACGCTGCGGTGGGAGACGAACCCTTCCTCGCAATATATGGGGACCTCTGGGTAAGCTCAGCAGCTATCCAGGCAGTTGTTGAAAAATCTCAGGAATCCTCCAAGGTCATGGGGGTCGTCCGCGTAGAGAACCCTTCCGAATTCGGGGTTGTAACCCTGCGTGGTGAAAGGCTTGCTGCAATCCGTGAAAAGCCTTCAAAATCACGCCAAACTGAAGGCTGGGTAAACTCTGGCATATACGTCCTAGACCAGGAAGTCTTCGCGGCCGTAGAGAAAACTCCCAAGTCCAGGAGAGCGGAGTACGAACTGACCAGTTCCCTACAACAATTGCTCGACGAAGGGAAGGAGGTTATGGGCGCAGTCATTGCACGGGAAGATTGGATGGATGTCGGCAGGCCCTGGGACCTCCTCGAAGCCAATGAGAGAGTCCTAGCGAACTTACCACACCGAGTAAATGGAACGGTTGAACAAGGCGCGGTTCTAAAGGGCCCTATCTGGCTCGAGGAGAGCGCATCAATCAAATCGGGCAGTTACATTGAAGGACCCGTATACATCGGCAAAGAGAGCAGAGTCGGGCCCAACGCGAGAATTCGTCCCTCCACAAGTATTGAAGACAACGTCCTTGTGGGGACATCCTGCGAAGTCAAGAATAGCCTAATCATGGCCGGGACGAGGGTCCCACACCTCTCCTACATCGGTGACAGCATAATCGGCGAAAACTGCAACCTAGCTGCCGGAACCATAACCGCAAACATACGCCTAGACCAAAGGGTACTCAGTTTGAAGGTTAAGGGTCAATTGCAGAGTACGAGAAGGAAGAAGCTCGGCGTCATAATGGGTGATGAAGTTCAAACGGGAATCAATGCAAACACCATGCCAGGCGTCAGAATAGGATCAGGCTCGTACGTCGGCCCTGGTACGATTATTCTGAAAGATGTTCCGTCTGGACAGATAGTGTTCGTGAAGCAACCGCTCGTGAAAAAACCTGCGGGTAAGCGCAGGTAGGCAAGCTTTCCTTTTCGCGCTAGGCATGTCTCTTAGCGCTCACAATTGAAATTACGTCTCTGTCCTTTAAGACATATTCATCTGAAACTCGCATCTTCGACCTGACCTCAGTCGCGTACAGGAATCCTGCTGCGAGATCAGAATGGATCATTCCCGCGAACTGTTTCGCGGTTGTCCCGTATGGCACGAGGTACGCGTCTGGGAGAACCCTGCCTTTGTGGTCGGTGAGCTTCTCCGGGTCCTCTACCGGGTACACCGTAACCATCTGGAGAAGTTTGAAGAAGGCCAAGTTTAACGCTTCCTGAACTCCGGTCGAGCCCAGCGGAATGAGGACCTTCTCCTTGATTCTCGTCAGGGCGTTGACCTGTTCGGGTGAAAGCTTGCTCTTATCGCTGATTCCAAAATTGCCATCACCTGGGACGTAGGATATGATGTCCTTCTCAGCAGCCCTTCTCAGGGCAAGTTCGGCTTCGGCGCAACAGGGAACAACCATGTAGCCCATTGATCGCAACGCTTCCAAGTTCTTCTCAGCCGGTGGGACATCCATCTTGTTGGCTGCGATTAGGAGGGGTTTCGAATCCTTACGAAGCTCGGTGATGAGGCTGAGAAGGTTCTCGTCGGACCAGGCGCTAGGTTTCTCGAAGTTGAGTTTGGTTTTGGTCTTGGCTGAGAGCAAGTGGGCCTTGCGAATTCCAAGTCCGCTCAGTTTCTCTTCTAGGGTCAGCAGAAGGTCGCCTTTGGCTCCTTCAACCTCCCTGACGGCGCGGGCCCATTCTTTCTTGACGATCTGCAGAATCCACATGTCCAGTTCATGTTCAAGAAAATGCACATCTTCCTTGGGGTCGTGGGTTCCTGGGTCGCATGGCTTTCCTTCAGAATCGGTTCCACCCGAGGCGTCCACAACGTGGATGAGTGCATCTGCTTGGCGAATTTCATCTAGAAACTGGTTTCCTAGGCCTCGGCCCTGCCATGCACCTGGAACTAGGCCGGCGCAGTCGACGATTTCGACTGGGACTAGCCGTATGGAATTGACGCAGGTGGAGTTGCCGGGCGAGTCGGTGACATTGAATTCAGTGTGTACGCAGGGCGTTCTGACGTATCCCATGCCGATGTTGGGCTTTATCGTTGTGAAGGGATAGTTGGCGATCGGGACATGCGCTAGAGTGGCGGCACTGAAGAATGTGCTTTTCCCTACGTTGGGTTTCCCAACGACACCGACGATGCGTGGCAAATGCGAATTTCCTAAGGCGCCTCTAGCTGCCTGGGGGGAGGCCAGTTATCCGAATTCCTGCATTTTTGACCTTATAACGAATATTGATGCCGATTAGGAGGGCAGTAATTTGTTCCACTATTCGTGAATTCTCCAAGCGGCCTCCATCTATGGCCCTAACGCCGGGTATCTTCATCGCAAGGTCCATGGCGACCTTTCTGACCTCTTGAGAGTCCCCGCATACTATGACATCCGAATCCACATCACGGCTGATGTCCTGCAATGACTCTGCGACTACGTTGTGGAATGCGGACGCGATCTTCGTGTGCGGCGGGAGCAGTTTGGCCGCCTGTTGCGCGGCTGAGCCTTCCCAGACTCCGAGCGCTGTCGACGCGCCCCCTCCCACGGCTGTGGAGAGTGGGACTACGACGTCTACGAAGACATCGTCCGGTTTGATGCTGTCATGAACTGACTTTATCATATCCACGTGGGCTGCGAAGGGGACCGACATGACGATTATGTCCGCTGCAGCTGCTGCCTTCGGGTTTTCCATACCTGAAACTGAACCTTTTCCCCCAAGGGCATCCCGAGCCCTCTTGGCAGCGTCCTCGGCTTTCTGCTGCTGCCTTGACCCAATGATGATTGTTTCCCCCGCCTTGGCCCAACGAAGGACCAATCCAAAACCTTGATCGCCTGTTCCACCGATGACTGCTATGGTTCGATTAGGCATTGTCTAAGGCACCGTGAAATTCTTGGCAGTAGAATACGGGATTAAAGGCTAGCTCCCCAAGTCCAGAAATGGAACGTTCCACTTCAACTCAGGTTGGAAACTCTTGAATGAACCCGCCCCTCATCATATACCGCGCTTGTTCGCGCGCGCGTTTGATGATCGACCTAGCGCCCGTGTACACTTCCTCATGACTACGCTTTAGTCTCGCAACTCCTTGCTCAATCGCCTTCTCAGCAACCGCGGTTGCCTCACGCGGGAATACTTCCCAATCATCCATGGTGGGAATGATGTTCTTCGCTGATAGTCCTCGTTCCTCTGCTAATTTAGCGAGTTCAAACGCCGCTGCTAAACACATTTCATCAGTGATCGTTCGTGCTCGAATGTCAATTGTTCCTCTGAATATTCCGGGGAAGCCGAGTGAGTTGTTGAGTTGGTTAGGGAAATCGGAACGGCCGGTAGCGACAACCGCGGCACCTCCTTCTTCCGCCTCCCACGGCCAAATTTCTGGAATCGGGTTGGCGCACGCGAAGACAATGGCGTCTTTGCTCATCCTGGAAACCTGTTCCTTCTTCAGCACTCCCGGCCCTGGCGTGGATAGGGCGATGCAAGCATCAGTCCCATCCATAGCTGCGTCGACGCCTCCTTCCTTTCCTTCTGAGTTAGTGGTTTGGCAAAGTTTCCATTTCTTTGGCGAGGTATGTTCGAGGTCTTTTCTATTACGGTGCAATATACCCTTACTATCAACGAGTACGAGGTTGTCCGCTTTTGCTCCAGCCAAGACCATAAGACGGGCGAGGGCAACGTTTGCAGCTCCTGCCCCGATCATTGATACTTTAACCTCGGACATCTTCTTTCCTACAACTTTGAGCGCATTGACGAAACCCGCTAGAACTACGGTGGCGGTTCCTTGTTGGTCGTCGTGCCAGACGGGAATATCGAGTTGGCCTTGAAGGGCATCGAGCACCTCAAAACACTTCGGTTGAGCGATGTCCTCTAGGTTGATTCCGCCAAACGAGGGCTGTATCCATTTAACAGCCGAAACGATTTCTTCGACCTTCTTGGTTCCAAGGCAGATCGGAAAGGCATCGATGCCGCCAAGGTACTTGTACAGCAAGGCTTTTCCCTCCATTACGGGGAGTCCCGCCTCCGGCCCAATGTCGCCTAGGCCGAGAATTCTTGAACCATCAGTCACAATGGCTATTGTATTCCACTTGTTTGTGTTCTCGTAGACAGCTTCCGGCCTAGACTTGATTGCCTCGCAAGCTTCGGCAACGCCGGGTGTGTACCAAATCGCGAAGTCGTCAAAGGAGCGGATCGGGCACTTCGGAACAATCTCAATTTTTCCGCGGTAAAACGGGTGGTACTTTAGCGCGAGTTGTGCGGGTAGGTATGCTTTCCTTAATGATTCGTCGGTTGGTTTCATTCCTCAACTCCCTCCCATAGTCTGCAAGCCACTTAAATAGCAGCACTACTCTCAAACTGCCGGAAGCTCAAAGAAAAACACCTTTCGTCTTAAAGCTTCACAAAAATCGGTTGCGGTCGAAATATCCCATGGGCACATACAAGTACTTGGCTCAAACTTGGAACCAGCGAAAGAAAGCCGACCTACAGTTGTATCTTCGGCAACTCGCCATAAAATGGAGAAGGGAACCCACAGTCCACAGAGTTGAACACCCAACAAGACTTGACCGAGCCAGGGCTCTTGGCTACAAGGCCAAGCAAGGGTACGTTGTGGTTCGCGTGCGCATAAGAAAAGGAGGCGCCCGAAAGCCGCGCCCAAGATCAGGTCGTAGGCAGAAAGCCTTGGGCGTAACAAGGTACACTAGAGCTATGAGTCTGAGGAACATTGCTGAAGAAAAAGCAAAGAAAAAATACCCAAACCTTCGAGTCATGAACTCGTATTACGTTTGGGAAGACGGGAGGCATCACTGGTTTGAAACCATACTCCGTGACCCACACAATCCCTCCTCAGCAATCGCGTAAAAAAGTTAAACGGACCCTCATTCGAAAGTTAGGTTCACTCGTCCACCGTTGAGGGACGCGGCCACATTGCATAAGCCGCTAATCGTCATAAAACTAGGGGGCTCCGCCCTCACCGACAAGACAAGAATCTACACACCACGAATCCCCATAATTCACAGCGCCGCCAGCCAGGTCGCGGAAATTCGTAAAGATTGCTCAGTTATCCTCATACACGGGGCTGGAAGCTACGGCCACATCCCAGTCAGAAAATACGGGCTCCAACAGGGTTGGAAGAGCCCCAAGCAACTCAGAGGCTTGAGCTCAACAAAGTTCAAGCTCCTAGAGTGGGAAAACCTACTCGATGAAATACTCCTAGAACACGGGGTGCCCGTGATGCCTTTTCTTGCTTCCGATTTCTTCGTCACAGAAAAAGGAAGAATCGTTTCAGCGTGGTTAAAACCGTTAGCGAGTTGGCTGCGTTTAGGTTGCGTTCCTATCACGGGGGGCGACATAGTACCGGACAGTAGGAACGGCTTCTCAATACTCTCCGGCGATCAAATCGCCGCGTTCATTGCTATCAGACTGAAGGCGACAAGATTGATCTACGCTGTCGACGTCGATGGAGTATTCAACGCCAACCCAACCCTTGACTCTAACGCGCAACTTCTGGAAACCCTTACGCCATCCTTCGCCCGCCGCCTTGTTTCGAGAGCGATGTCGGCGACGACGCCTGACGTTACTGGGGGAATGGCGGGAAAAATCAGCGAATCCCTCTCCGCAACGCGTCATCGCATACCTGTTTACTTCGTGAACTTGACTAAGAGTGGTAGGCTACGCAAGGCTGCGTTAGGGCAAAAGGTCACCAGTTCTAGGCTCATACTGCGCTGAGTGTTAGAGCAGGGGAAGTTCGCCTGTTATCTTGTCGACAAGCTCTGCCGGGGCCGGACCTATACCCACGCATGTAGCAGTGCCGGGTTCCACCTGGGTTAGGCCGCTATCGTGGATTATAGCTGAAGCCAGACCTAATTCCTCGGCGCTCTTTCGTAGGTCGATTAATTTGCTTTCAGAATTCACCTTTACTACAACCTTAGCCTGCCCCTCGTGGAACCATTCCCTCCACCAGTCGGGGTGCTGCTTGCGGGTCTCCTCAGCAACTGTGACTGCAGCATGTCCAACCTGTACAGCAATCTTACCTTTGCCCATCTCCAAGTCGCGCCTCACCGCAACCACGAGTTTATACTTGAAATCCGGCGTAACCGAAACCCCGCCTTTAATTCAGCCATGTGGCAAATAAGTGCAAGCAAGGGGCGCCAGGTGCCGAAAATTGAGTGTACATGCCGTTCAGTCCGTTGAGATTAGCGCTATCGCCCACGCGACTGACGATCTCGAGAAGGTTCAGGCTGCGCTTACAACTATCTTGCCTGAATCTTTGAAGGGCCGGCAACTGTTCACAAGAAGGTATCTGGAAGGGCATTACAGAAATCCTATCACAACTTTTGAGGCAAAGCTCACCAAACCCGCAGATGTTGAAGTGTTCACCAGCAACTTCTTTCGTCAGTTATCGAAGAGCGAAAAGCTCCGAATCGAAAGAGATCTCGCACTCCATTCCGATCCGGAAGGCAACCTTTACGTCCGAATCGATAAACAGAGAGCGTTTCGTGGAATAATCGAACTAGGGGAGGAAGACCCAATCCGTATCCGATTGAAGTTCAATCGTCTAAGCGGCGAAGTTACGCAACTCATGAAGGTAGCCCTGGAGGCAGAGTAACCTGTCGAACTTCGTAGACCTTCACGTAATACCACGAGTGGAGGACGAAAGCTCATGCAAGCAAATGGCTGAGCGAATCAGAATCGCCGGCTACTCCACTATAGGATTAACGTTCCCAACTGGCCTGATGCGGGACAGGATTGTACTACTCAAAACCGTTTTTGAAGAAGCTGGGCTTGAAACTGCGCTTCGAATTGATTTAACGGCAAGCTCTAGAATGGACCTGCTTCGGTTGCTGCGACGATTCAGGAATTTATACGATGTTATTGCAGTGAAGTGCGCTAACCAGCGCGTGGCAATAGTCGCGTGCAGGGATAGGCGCGTGGACCTCATTATCTTTGACCCTACGAGTAGAAGCGTTAGGTTCAGTCATCCTCTTGCCAACCTTCTGAGAGGGGCAATCGAATTCAACCTAGTTTCTTCGCTCCTTAAGGAAACGAGGGCTGAAGTGTTCTCAGGGATTATGAAGCAGTGTGCAATTGCCCGTGAGCATAAGGTCAAGGTAGTTCTATCGAGCGGATGCAACAATCCTGACCAGGTTAGGAGCCCGCTTCAAATCGCCGCCCTTGCTACCGCGATGGGCCTCTCTGAAGCTCAGTCTCTTGCTGGAGTATCCGCAACACCCCTTTCGATTATCAAGCGCAACTTGGCCCATCGGTCACCTCAATTCGTAGAAGAAGGTGTAAGGGTCGTTTTGCCAAAGGTGGCATAGCGAATGTCGAAACGTTACCTGCTGATCAAAGTTGCTTCGGATAAACCACTTTCGCGAGACCAATTTCGAATCGCGTTGACCGATTCAGTTCGACGAAACTTTGGCGAAATTGGCCTATCCAGGATTGACCCAAAGGTCGTACGTTATGACGGTACAAGATCACGAGCGATTGTGGCCTGTAGGGCGGGTACAGCGAATGAGCTTCAAGCTGCCGTTGCCCTGATTTCAGAAGCTTCAGGGACTCCGATTGCACCCTTGGTTGTTGGCGTTTCGGGAACAATAAAGGCACTTGGAAAGAGAAGGCCAAGGTAACTTTTTGTTTCGGACGACAATGCTCTGAGTGCGGGGATGAAGAAGCCAGTCCCAGTCAGATCTTTTTTGCTGAAGATATGACGACCTCAGCGACGGGCTGACCCCACATAACATAACGCGTCAACTCAAGGGAGATGCGTTTTTCGTCACGTGACTTGATGCTTCGTCATCTAGTCACAGCTTCAGCAGTCAATAAGCCCTACCTCAAGGGTTTTATTGGAGAAACTTACTGAAAGGGACAAATTTCGCTTTAGGTGAATTTGAATTGTCAATGTTTGCAGTTCCAGGTGCCTACGACCGTGCAATCACAGTGTTCTCACCAGACGGGCGTCTGTTTCAAGTCGAATATGCTTCGGAAACTGTCAAGAGGGGCGCGACCGTGCTCGGCATCGTTTGCCCTGAAGGCATCGTTCTAGCGGCAGAGGAAAGGCCCACCTCCAAACTTCAAGATCCGAACTTCATGTGGAAGATCTTCCAAATCGACGAACACGTAGGCGCTGCGGTTGCCGGTTTGAATTGCGACGCACACATCCTCGTCGACCAGGCGAGGGTTTACGCTCAATCGAACCGCTTATTGTACGACGAACCAATCGATATCGAAATTCTGACGCGACGAATTGGAGAGATAAAGCAACTTTACACGCAGCATGCTGGCGTGCGCCCATTCGGCCTCTCAATGCTCTTCGGGGGATTGGATCGGAAAGGAAGCCGTCTCTTCTGGACTGATCCCAGTGGGGCCTTCTTCGCGTTCAAGGCTTTGGCGATCGGTGCCGGTGGCGATGCCGCCAATGAAATCCTCGAAGCGGACTACAAGGACACAATGAGCCTAGATGACGCAGTACTTCTTGCCATTAAATGTATGAGCAAAGTCCTAGAGGACAAGCTAAACGCGCAACAGCTGCGCATCGCAACTGTCCCTGCAGCGACAAGGAAGTTTGCTAAAATGTCGCCGGAAGACGTAGAGAAACATATTAAACGGCTGGATTCCTCGAAAAAGGCCGCTAGCCGATGAGTGAAAAGTTCAGTACAGCTCGAATTTCAAAAAGCGGCGAAAAATTCGAAATCCTAGTCAAACCCGAACCGGCCTTAGAATACAAAATGGGCAAACCCGTCGGCCTGTCACAATTCCTAGTCATAGAAGAAATCTACAGCGACGCGGGCAAAGGAACCCGGGCGTCAGCTGAGAAACTGGAAAAAGCCTTCGGAACAGTAGACCCGGTGAAGATCGCCGAGGACATAATGAGGCATGGCGAACTCCAACTTACCACAGATCAAAGGCGACAATTGGTTGAAGACAAACGCAAACAGATAGTTGCCTTCATCAGCAGAAATTGCATAGACCCACGTACGGGAACTCCACATCCACCGATCAGAATCGAACAGGCATTGGCTCAGGTAAAGTATTCAATTGACCCATTCAAGAGCGCGGATGAGCAGGCGAAAGATATCATTGAGGAACTCCGCTCCCTTCTACCCATCAAGATGGAACAGATGCGGGTGGCGATCAAGATACTCGCTGAATTTGCCGCTAAGGGGTATGGGGCGGTAAAGGGTTACGGAACGATTTCGAGAGAGGAATGGCAGGCGGACGGAGCATTGGTCGCTGTCGTCGAGATGCCTGCTGGACTATACGGGCCCTTTATCGAACGGCTCGGGAAAATCACTCAGGGTACAATTCAAACAAAGGTACTCAAGTAGAAGCCAAACCATCAACCCGGAAGCCGTGTAGCCAAAGTATATGTAGCAGTTTCCGTGTTTCTGCTCGACTTCGTTTAAAAGTTTGAGTTGGAACGGTTGACGGTACACGCTGAAAGAAAGCAACTAGTAGGGCCGGGCGAACTTCTCGCTGAAGGTCCCTTTTTTGCTGGGGAGAACACTTACCGTGATGGCACGAAGATATTCTCCTCACGGGTAGGTTTGGCAGAAGTCATCGGAAACAAATTCATTGTAGTCCCAATCAAAGGCGCGTACATTCCACGCCTCGACGACATTGTGGTGGGGCGGATAACCGACATCGGAATGTCCGGTTGGCAAGTTGATATCGATGCACCTTACCCCGCCATGTTGCCGGCCTCTGAGACTCCTCTGCAACATGGCCGAGATTCTGTACGCCGCGACTTAAGCCACATTTACGGCGTCGGTGATCTTATGATTGCACAGGTCATAGCCTTCGATCGAACGCGAGACCCGCTCCTTACCACGAAAGGAAGAGGGTTAGGGAAAGTCACTTCAGGGCACGTAGCTCGAATAACCCCGGCAAAAATACCACGAATAATCGGAAAGACGGGCTCAATGATAACAATGTTGAAGAATGAGACTCAAACCGATATCATTCCTGGCCAAAACGGCGTAATCTTGGTGATTGGAAAGAACCCAGAAAACGAGAGTGCAGCGGTAGAAGCTATTTACATGATTGAACGTGAAGCTCATACGAGTGGATTGACGGAACGCGTAAAGGCAATGATAGTAGAAAAAATGAAGGGAAAAACAGTTGGGTAAAGAACAAAAGGTCCCACTGCTCGACAAGAACGGCCTTCGTGTGGACGGTCGACGCATCGACGAACTCCGCCCACTGAAATTGGAGGTTGGAATCTTAGACAAAGCCGATGGGTCGGCATACATCGAGCATGGGAAGAACAAGATACTCGCAGCAGTGTATGGCCCTAGAGAGGCCCATCCGAAACATATCGCCCTTGCTGACCGTGCTGTGGTCAGGTGCAGGTACCACATGGCCCCATTTTCAACTGACGAACGGAAATCACCCGCACCATCTAGGCGCGAGTTGGAACTCTCGAAGGTGATTAGGGAGTCGCTTGAGCCCGCAATAATGTCAGAGTATTTTCCAAGGGCTACGATAGACATAACCATCGAAGTCTTGCAAGCTGACGCTGGAACAAGGTGCGCTGGAATAACTGCAGCCTCTCTCGCCTTAGCCGATGCAGGCATCCCAATGCGAGAACTAGTGGCAGCCTGTGCTGCAGGAAAGGTGGAAGGCAAAGTGGTTTTGGATCTCTCTGATATTGAAGATAAGCAGGGAGACGCTGACCTTCCCGTTGCTTTCATGCCAAAATCCAACGTTATCGGTCTCCTACAAATGGATGGTTCGCTGACCGAAGAAGAGTTCAAGCAGGCGCTAGATCTGGCGATCGATGCGTGCCGAAGAATCTATGATATGCAAAGAGAGGCACTCAAACAGAAGTACCACGTTGTCAGGGATGAAACTAAGAAAGAGGAAGTCGCGGAGGTTCAAGTCTAATGTCGATAACGCATCAGCTTTCACCCGTCGCTAAGCTAGAACAGAAGACTGTTCATGACCTAATCGTGAAAGGTAAGCGCCTGGATGAACGGAATGCCCTCGACTACAGGCCGCTAACAATAATGTTGGGCACAATCGAGAAAGCCAACGGATCAGCCCAAGTGTACCTTGGAAAGACGAAGGTTCTGGCCGGAGTGAAGATACAGGCTGGAACTCCATTTCCAGACACGCCTGATGAAGGCATTCTAACGGTCAATTCAGAATTCGTACCTCTAGCATCACCTAACTTTGAAGCCGGACCGCCCGGTGAGGACTCGATCGAACTTGCCCGTGTTGTCGACCGTGGTATCAGAGAGTCGAAAGCCATTGATCTGAAGAAACTCTGCGTTCAACCGGGTAAGAAAGTCTTCGTAGTCTTTGTCGATATCTACGTTCTTGACCACGATGGTAACTTGATCGACGCAGCAGGTATGGCAGCGTTGGGCGCTCTAATTAGCTCCAAAATGCAGGAATTCGAAGTCAAAAACGACGAGTTAGTCTTCAAAGACAAAATGATGCCGCTTCCAATGCACGACTACCCGGTTCCCATAACATCTGCCAAAATCGACGGGTCAATTGTTCTTGACCCCTGTCTGGAAGAAGAGCAGGTCACAAGCTGCAGGTTAACGGTCACAACCGGTAAAGACGATCGCATCTGTGCTATGCAAAAGGGAGGCCTGGGCGTCTTTACGCCTGACGAGGTAAAGCAGATAGTTTCCACGGCCATAAGCAAATCACGAGACCTACGCCAAAGAATTCTATCAAAAGTGAACTAGTGTGGGACGAACATACAAGGTCGGCCCTTCAGGCAGCTTCGGGGCCCGCTACGGAACAGTGGTTCGAAAGAGATATTCAACCGTTGTAACCGCGCTAAGGGCCGCGCATGAATGTCCACAATGTCATTTAGCGGCTGTCAAGCGCATGTCCATTGGAGTCTGGCTGTGCGATAGTTGCGGGTTCAAATTCGCCGGGGGCGCATATGTGCCTAGCACGAAACTCGGTCAAGTTGCGGAGAGAGCTGCTCGTGCAGGTGTCGCATCGGGCCTACTTGCAGAGCTTAAAGCAGAGAAAGCAAGGGCATTTGAAGCTGAGGCCAAAGCGAAAATCGCGAAGAGACGTCGAAGGAAGGCCGAGGCCAAGAAGAGCGAAGAGAAACCGAAGGGAGCGGAGACGGTCCCCGAGGACAAATCAACCTGATCGGCATTTCGATTTGGAAAAAAAGCAATTAACAAAGGCTCGGGCCACAGTTCGCGTCATTTGTGGCACAAAGCAACAGGCCGATGCGATCGCGAAAGCTCTGAGCCCAGAATTTTTTCACCGAGCTGGTGAACGAGCCATGGCGAGGCTTGTGGTTCGCCGACTCACGATGAGTATCCATTTTGAGGCAAAGGATTCGATAGCGCTTCGCGCGATTATGAGTTCCGGTCTAAGAATTCTGGCTGCTTCCTTGAACGTCTCTGACTCTCTTATCCAGCTTGAGCGCTCATATTCCATTAGCAAAGGCGATAAGGGCGGAAAGTAACAGCGGAACAGCCTGAGCGTGTTTTCGTTTGATTAAGGACTTGGACGCAGAGATGGGTAAGCGAGGTGTTAGTGGAATCGTAGTTCTCGGTGAGACCACCCTTGCGAACCCTGATCTGATCTATGCCGTCGGAGGGAACCTTGCGCGTGGTGGCATATACTTCAAACGGAAAGGAAGCAGCCCACTATTGCTGGTGAGCAACCTTGACATTGGCACTGCAAGGAAGCTAGGGGTTGTTCGGAGAATCGAAACTTACACTCAGTGGGGTTTCGAGGAACTTGTAAAGAAATACCGTCGAAGGGACGAAGGGATGGCCCGTCTTATTTCCGCCGTACTCAGGCACGAAGGCGTTTCAGGAAGGGTAGGCCTTTTCGGAAGAAGCGACTTGGCCTCAGGAATTCATCTGGCCAACAGGTTAGGGTCGCTTGGCGTTAAGATTGTTGGCGGAGAATCCCCGACAATACTTGAAGCGGCGCGAGAAACGAAGGAGAAGCGAGAGATTGATGAGATACGAAATGTGGGAAGAAAAACAACAGAAGTCGTGTCCGAAATTGTCGATAATCTGAGCAAGATGAAAAGAATTCGCGGACACCTGCAAATTGGCAAGCGACGAGCAACGATTGGATTGGTCAAATCGATGATTTCCACTAAAATTGCAAATAAGGGTCTGATTGCGCCCGAGGGGACGATCTTCGCCATCGGCCCGTCAAGCGCTGATCCACACAACAGCGGCGTCAACTCCGATCAAATAAAGCAGGGCCGGTTAATTGTCTTCGATATATTTCCGCAAGCAGAGAGCGGATATTGGTTCGATCTAACCCGAACATACGTGGTCGGCAGGGCAGGCCCGAAAGCTAAACACGCCTTCGAGGCTGTGTACGAAGCGCAGGCTACCTCACTAGATGTCCTTGAGGCGGGTGTAACAGGCGAGGAAGCAATGCTTGCTGCATGTGACGTAATCGAGCGGGCAGGGTACAAGACAGTGCGAGAGGTGTATGAGGGTAGGTCAAAGAATGTGTCATCGGGCTTCAATCACTCGCTCGGCCATGGAGTTGGCTTGACAATCGGCGAGAGGCCAAACCTCAGCCTCCTGAGTAAAGACCCACTAAAGGCAGGAGGAGTAGTGACGGTTGAGCCAGGGGTCTACCTTCCCAAGTATGGCGGCGTAAGGATCGAAGATACTGTACAGATAACCCGAAACGGGTATGAGCAACTGGCGAATGTCGCCAAAGAGTTGGAGATAGTGTAGGGAAGGCCAGAGAAATGAACACCAAAGTTATCGACGTGAAGGTCCCCGAAGGATGCAACAGCATATTGGGACAAAGCCACTTCATTAAGACGGTTGAGGACCTTTACGAGGCGCTCGTCAACGCGGTTCCAACCATAAAGTTCGGATTAGCATTTTGTGAATCAAGCGGGCCATGCTTAGTTCGAGTTGATGGGAACGACGCTGAACTGAAGGATTTGGCGTCAAAAACTGCTTTCGCACTATCTGCGGGCCACAGTTTCATTATCTTCATGCGAAACGCATATCCGATAAACGTTCTCGACAAAATAAAAGCGGTTCCAGAAGTGTGCAACATCTTCGTAGCCACGGCAAACCCATTCCAGGTCATCCTTGCCGAAACGGAACAGGGCAGAGGTATCTTAGGGATTGTGGATGGCTACGCGTCCAAGGGAGTTGAGACCGAAAAAGATGTGCAAGATCGGAAGACATTTCTCAGAAAAATAGGCTACAAGCTTTCAACTTGATTTTGCAGTGGGTCTTGTCGAGGCAAGATACCAACGCATTCCAGCCGGCGTATCTTCTAGTCCAATTCCTAAGCTAGTGAGACTGTCACGTATGGTATCAGCATTTTTCCAGTCGCCTCGTTTTCTTGCGTCCTCCCTCATTTGCAAAAGGAGTTTCAGTAGTCCTTCGAACGGTTTCTCTTGCTCGGCATTACTTGGGCGGAGTATGCCGAATACACTGCCAAAATAATCAAACGTCTTGATTATCAATTCAGTAGCGCCGCGACCGATTTGTCGAAGGGCGTAGGGCTCAACGTCTTTGGAGTAGGCTATCATCGCTGCCAGGGCGCGTGGTGTATTGAAATCATCGTCCATGGCTTCTACGAAGCGTTGTGTTGCCTCCGCCGATAAACGCTCGACGTCCGCGTTCCTTTCATTTCCGGGTTCCACGGTTTCCTTTAGCGCTTTGAATTGATTATACACTGCGCGCAATTTGTCAAGAACTTGTTCTGCTTGAGTGATATCGGATTCATCAAATTCGAGTTGACTGCGGTAGTGCCTCATACCATAATACAGCCGAAGAGCCTCGGGGTCATGGTTCCGAAGCGTTTCCTCTATGGTTATGAAATTACCCATTGAATGCCCCATCCGTTCACCGCGGGTCATGAGTAACCCACCGTGCACCCAGAATCTCACGAGCGGTTCGACACCAGTGGCCGCTTCAGCTTGAGCGATTTCCGCTTCATGGTGCGGGAAGACTAAGTCGAGGCCGCCCCCGTGCAGGTCATAGGTGGGGCCGAAATAGGTCGTCGTAATCGCCGTATCCTCAATATGCCAGCCGGGTCTGCCCTTGCCCCACGGGCTATCCCAGAAGGGCTCACCCGGCTTCTGGCCTTTCCACAGAGCGAAGTCGACCACATTTCTCTTTCGTGCATCGGGGTCGATTCTGTGCATTACTAACTGGTCTATCTTTTGCCCCGACAGCTCTCCGTAGCGAGGGAACTTTGCAACGTCATAGTACACATCGCCTTCCACCTGGTATGCAAATCCCTTCCCAACGAGCGTGGCTATCTGTGCAATTATCTCGGGCACGTGCTCCGATGCCTTCGCGTAAAGATTTACGCTGGTGATCCCGAGGGATTCCATGTCGCGCATGAATTCCTTCGTAAACCGATCCGCCAGATGCAGGGGGTCTTCGCCCGATTCATTTGCTCGGTTGATGATTTTATCCTCGATGTCTGTTATGTTCATCAAGTAAAAGAGGCTGAAACCTCTCGCCTTTAGATATCTCGCGATAATGTCATACGCCAAATATGTTCTCGCGTGGCCGATATGGCTGTGATCGTAAACAGTGGGCCCGCATACAAACATGTAAACTCGGTTGCCTCGGGCCGGCTTGAATTCCTCAACGGAGCGTGTTTTAGTATTGTAGATTCTCAAACCCATAATGAGTTCCTCCAGTGGAGGCGAAGAAGTTTCGACGGCCAAGATAACTCGGGGTCAGTTAAGCGCAAGAGCGTGGGTTCCTTCGCAAACGTCTTCACCCATATTCCTCGCCGTCTCGGCAGACGAACCTTCTTGACGTCTAATTAATCTTATGATGTGGGTCGAACACATAGCTTGAGTTCAGGGAGTCTTTGGTGAGCTTGCTCAATCAAGGGATGGCTGTTTGCAGAAGCACAACAGGTGAAATCATCCCAGAATTTTGATATTTCGCTCTAATTTTACCCTTACACATATATTGAACGGAATGGTTCCAATCTGCAAAATGGATGATTCTCGGCATGGCGCAAGCGATTCTCAAGTCAGAGAAGAAGGGCGATGAGCTCGTTGTTCAGCCAGAGATTAACATTGGCACTCTCGGGCATGTCGACAACGGTAAGAGCACGCTTGTGCAGGCCCTGACGGGCGTTTGGACCGCCAGGCATTCAGAAGAACTTCGAAGGGGAATCACGATTAAGATCGGGTACGCAGACGCATTCATCTACAAATGCCCAAAATGCCGTGCCCCAAGCAATTACACGACTCAAACCAAGTGCCCAAATTGCGGCAGCGAAACCAAGTTCGTTCGCGCTGTGAGCTTTGTTGACTGCCCTGGTCACCATAGCTTAATGGTCACGATGCTCTCGGGGTCGTCCTTGATGGACGGGGCGCTCTTCGTGTTAGCGAGCAGTGCCAAGTGCCCTCAAGCACAAGATAGAGAACACTTGCTAGCAGCGGAAAGTGTAGGAATCAAGAACCTAATCATAGTGCAGAACAAGATCGACGTTGTCACAAAAGAACGAGCAATAGAAAATCACAAAGAGATTCGCGCGTTCGTGAAGGGAACGATCGCCGAGGAAGCGCCAATCGTACCCATCTCAGCCCAACATGGAACGAACATCGACGTGTTGTTGAAGGAGATTGAAGAGCGGATACCGACGCCGAAACGAAACCTCGCCGCGTCAGCACGCGCATACGTGCTTAGATCTTTTGAAGTGAACAAGCCGGGAACTGAAGTGGACGAATTGGTCGGGGGAGTAATCGGGGGGTCAATTATTGAAGGCGCCTTCAAACTCGGAGACCAAATCGAGATTCGGCCAGGAATCGTAGTGCAGGAGGGCGGAAAGAGTAGATACGAGCGATTAGTCACGACCGTCAGAAGTCTGAGCGTCAGCCGAGGGCTCGTGGTGGAGGCAAAGAGCGGCGGCCTAGTTGGAATCGGAACGGACTTAGACCCATCACTCACAAAATCGGACGGTCTCGTTGGGAGCGTTGCTGGAAAAGTTGACACATTACCGCCCAGCTTGGGGAACATAACACTCGACGTCAAGCTTTTCGCGAAAGTCGTTGGGACAGAACTTGCCGTGCCCGTGGACAAGATAAGGACGAACGAGGCTCTAGTGCTGAATGTGGGAACCACCGTGACGTCAGGGATCGTTACCTCCGCGCGCGAAGACGTGGCGGACGTTGGCCTCAAGAAACCCATCTGCGCCGAGAGCGGGTCGAAAGTCGCGATAAGCCGCAGAATTGCAGATAGTTGGCGACTCATCGGATTCGGAACATTGAGGGCGTAAAATTGCCCATAAAGGTCATTCTTGATTCAAACTTCCTGATGATTCCCTTCCAATTCAACCTCGATGTTTTCCAGGAAATCGAATTTCTTCTCCAAAAGAAAGTAGATTTCATTGTCCCATCAGCAGTAAAGAGTGAGCTAACCGGCCTCTCCACAAGGGGCGGGGAAGGAGCCGCAGAAGCTTCGTTGGCCCTTCAACTCGCATCGCGCTGTCGCGTGGTGGAGGTGACTCTAGAAACGAATGAAACGGTTGATGATGCAATAGTTAAGGCATCCCAAAAACTCGGCGCGGTCGTCGCGACTAACGACATCGAACTCAAGAACCGGCTAAAACTACTTAAAGTACCGGTTGTGTACCTGCGCGACAAATCCAAACTAGAGGTCGACGGAATAGAACCAGCCTACTTCTAGAATGAATTTGTAGTTGTGTTGAGGCAAAGAAAATGTTCCGATTAGTGACCGTTGAGGATATTGTCAGAATTCCACCTAAAAGTTTCGGCCACCCGATCGATAAGGCCGCCAAAGAACAGATCAAGTTAAAGTATGAGAACATCGTGGACGAGGAACTTGGTTATGTAATACTTGTCGTAGATGTGGATGTAGACCCGGTGGGGAAGATCCTGCCCGGCGACGGGTCTACGTACCATAAAGTAAACTTCAAACTCCTTTCATTCTATCCGGAAATGCATGAGGTTGTGGAGGGGGAGGTCGTCGAAGTGACCGATTTCGGCGCCTTCGTCAGAATCGGCCCGGAGGACGCGTTGCTGCACGTTTCTCAAATCATGGACGACTACATCTCTTTCGACGAGAAGCACGGCGTGCTGGTTGGCAAGGAATCTCAAAGAAAACTAGGCAAAGGCGACATGGTGAGAGGGCGCATTATTGCCGTTAGCTTTCCACGTGGAGGCGCAGGAGGCAAGATTGGTATCACAATGCGCCAACCTTTCCTCGGTAAACTCGACTGGATAGAGGCTGACATAAAGCGAACAAAAGTCGTACATGAGGAGAAGGCTGCTTGACGGAGAAGGCCTGCAAGAACTGCAGGTTCATCAGTAACGGGCCTATTTGCCCAAACTGTAAGTCGAACAATCTCAGCGACGACTGGAGCGGTCTAGTGGTCATCATTGATCCTTCAACGTCTGAGGTCGGGAAAAGAATGGGGATTAAAGCGGCGGGTCGTTATGCCTTGAGAGTCCGCTGAATGTCCACCCCCCACTAACACAAGTGTTTTCACGTGCCAACTCTGGTCTTGACGAACGCCCAGAGGCGGTTAATGAAACAACCGCTCGGAGAGTTGATCGCAGGAACCCCAGCCGATTGTAACCGCATACTCAATGAAATAGTTACAAAGGAGAAACCAACTCGGCTAATTCTGGTCGGTGATACTGTTAGCAGAAATGCCATCCAAATGCAAATGAGACCAGACGTAATCATTGTCGATAACATGGAGAAGCGGGAAAAAGCTGCTCAATTTGACTACACGGCAGAGCATATCTTCCGAACACAAAACCCGGCTGGAACAATCGAATCAGGGGCATGGCGAATTATCGATGAAGCAGTACAGAAAGGCAACAGCGTTGTCGTGGTGGATGGCGAAGAAGATTTGCTTACTCTGCCAGCTATCTTGTCATCACCTGACAAGTCCCTAGTTGTTTATGGGCAGCCTAGCGTAGGAATCGTCCTCGTCAGGGTTACCCCCGAGAAGAAGAAGGACGTCACTAAATTAGTTGAGGAAATGGAAAAGAAAAGCTGAGCCTACTTTGCAGTCTTCACGAAATCAGTGAAGCTACAGGAGCCACAAGTCCAACGTTCCACGGGGCTCTTGTGAAACGCCATAACGTTGCCGCACCGGGGACACTTTCGGTTCTTGAGCTTAATTGTCCCCTTCTGAGGGTCGACTTCGTAGAGAGCGCCCAATCCACGCTTGGGCTGCTTTTTTTCGCTCACTTCGCTTCGCTTCCTTTGGCTTTCTTGGGTGGTTCCGTCGCCGGCTTTGCTTCTTGTTTAGGCTTTTCTTCCTTAGCTTCTTTGGGTTCTTCTTTCGGTTTTTCTGGCTTTGCTTTTTCGGCCTTCGGTTTCTCCGCTTTGGGCTTCGCTTCTTCCTTCTTCGCTTGCTCTTCCCTGACGCGTTTTCGTTCTTCGGGTGGGAGGTTACGGACTTGGATGTACTTTGGTACGGTGCGTTGAGCGCTCTGCGGATCATCATAGACTTCTATCGCGCATAGTGCGCTCTGTGTTCCAGTATTGGTTTCGATATCGAGAACGTACACGTTCTCTGGTTTTGTGTTGAATTTAGAGGCAACGGCTTTCCTCACATCCACTCTCGATGGGGTGCCTTCGCCCTCATGGTCGACTTCCACGTGGACTTCTTTTCTCTTTAGCAGAGGGTTATACGTGTCCTGTCTGACTTTGAAATCCAATCACGTCCACCTCTTACTTTGATTTCTTGCCCGCCTTCTTTGCTGCCTTCTTGGTTTTAGGCTTCTCAGCCGCTTTCTCAACGGCTGGCTTAGGTGGCTTGGGTTGCTCGGTCGTGGCTTTGGTTTCGGTTGGCCGCTTTGCCTCAGCGCCGGTTGCTTCCTTACTGAGGGTGAAATTGATCTGGTAAGTTTCATCCGTTATTGTTCGGCCGCGCACGAGTTTACTCCTTCTTTCACCGTGTCGGGTTGGTCTGAATCCTGGCCCACTGGAGAGGACGATGTGTTTCTTAACACCGCCATGAACATCAGGACGCATGGGAATGCCGTTCTTGTCACACCCTCCGGAGATACGCATCCGATTGGATCCGAGCCCTAGCGCCGAACCATCTATTACCTCGCCCAAGGAGCGGCCGATGAGGGCCTGGGCCCTAGACCCTTCTATCTCGCTTGCGGCGGACTTGCCAGTAGCTGGGTCGGAGACAATCACTTTGAACTTTGCCATGACATTGACCAGTCTGAAAGCGCGGAGCGATACTACGCCCTAACTGCCTTTTATTAACGTTGCCAGAATTTCTTACTGGGGCGTATGCCCCCGAAAGAAGGTTTTCAATTCGGAGATGCTCATGAATCCGTGCTCCTTACGTTCTCTACCCCCAGTTTCCAACCAAATGTGCTTAGCCTTCTTCCCTTCGATTTCTCTTAGGAAATCCCCCACAGCCAGCGGCGTTACGTTTTCAGGAGTCTTGCCGGAGTAAAATGCATCTGCCAACCTGCTTCTGTCCGCTTGGCTGAGTCCTCCTTGCAACTTGAAGTACGTCATCCTGTCCCCGGCTGTGTGCGAGATGCCTAGAGTCGTCGCTTCTCGTAGTTCGACAAGTAGGATTGCGTATTGATGAATTTCACTTAATATCTGGAGGAGGTCACTCGCGGAGATCATCGTCAATCATTACTCGGTAACGAGACGAAGGCTAATGGCTTGTCACCGTTAAGGTGCCTATTCAAGTTTGGCGGGCGCGCAATTGCCGCAACGTGAAGCCATTTTCAGTTCACGGGCTTTTCCAGTCAAAGGGGACAGTTGACGCGTTATCCCCCCGCAGAAATGTTCATAAAAGGCTCACCGCTGGTTACGCTAGCCAATTGGCAAATGTGCGGTGAAGCGAATGCCAAAGTCGTTCTACGTTAAGTTCGAAGTCCCTAAGGAATTGGCCGACAAAGCACTACAGGTTGTGCAAGTGGCCAAGGACTCCGGAAAGCTAAGAAAAGGAACTAATGAAAGTACCAAGGCGATTGAACGTGCCGTCGCAAAGCTCGTTCTGATAGCAGAGGATGTTGACCCTCCGCAGGTGGTTGCACACTTACCCATCTTGTGCGAAGAGAGGAAGATACCGTTCCTCTTCGTGCCGAGCAAACTCGAACTTGGTCGGGCTGCCGGCATCGATGTTGGTTGTGCAGCGGTCTCCATCCTCGATGGCGGTGAAGGCGCCAAGACTCTAAAGGAGTTGGCCGACGCAACACAACAGTTCAGAAAGGGCGGAGCCAAAGGACAGGCATGAGCACCGCGAAGGAACGCACAGAAGAAGCCATTACCCCCGCCGAAGTCACCCAAATCATTGGAAGAACCGGCGTAACCGGCGAAGTTATCCAGGTCCGTGTCCGAATACTGGAAGGACGCGATAAGGGTCGAGTCATTACAAGAAATATCAAGGGCCCAATCAGAACCGGCGACGTCTTGATGCTAAGGGAAACTGAAAGAGAAGCCAAGAAGATCCGGTAGGGAGTCGCGCCTATAATTTGCCGAGAACATTCAGGTGCTCGTTCTGCGGAAAGGACTTTCCGCAGGCTACTGGGATAATGTTCGTTAAGAATGATGGATCAATTCTATCCTTTTGCTCATCAAAGTGCAGGAAAAGCCTCATGGTTTACGGAAGAGACCCTAGGAAGCTAAAGTGGACAGTTTACCACGGAAAGAAGGAAAGAGGCAAGTAAGGGAAGGAGAATTGCAAACAGAGCAAACCTTCTCCTTCCTCAAACCCGAAAGCGTGATGCGAGGATTCATTGGGGAAATCGTTTCTCGTTTCGAAAGGAAGGGACTACTGCTACTTGGCGGCAAACTTATCCAGATGACTTCCGAACAGGCGCAGAAGCTGTACGAAGTACATAAGGGGAAACCGTTTTTCCAAGAACTCGTCTCCCACGTAACGTCAGGCCCAGTGTTTGTAATGGTTTGGGAAGGACCGAATGCTGTTAGTGTGGTTCGGGGTTTGGTGGGAGCTACGAACCCACTGAATGCGGCGCCTGGCACGGTTAGGGGTGACTTTGCCCTCTCAATCACTCCAAATGCGATTCATGCCGCAGACTCACAAGATAACGCCAAACGTGAGATGTCCATTTTCTTCCAACCAAACGAGCTCGCGAAATATTCGAAACCGACGGAACGTCAATTTCTGTTAAAGTAGATTAGAAGCCCCAGACGGGGTTCTCTCTCCTCTTAATTTGGATTAGTTCCTTAATTGTGACTTGGTCGCTCTCCATAAGTTCACTGAGAAACTTGGTCATGAGCGTTTTCAAATGTCTCTCTGGAACGTCAGCGTAGAAAGTATCGCCTTCGGAAATATTGCGTCCGACGACCCCGTCTTCTATTGAGACAGCAACCTGCATGCCGACCACGGCTTCCTGGATATCCTTCCCTTGGTCCTGTACTCTCTGCACTTCGCCAAGTTTCCGCCCTGATGATGTGATCATGTGAATTTTCGGTTTCAGTCGGCCGGAAAGAATTTCGACGCCAACTATGGCAGGTTTGCTTCTCCTGAAAATAAGCCCGGTCAGGACCTTTGCTTTGCAGGGTCGCACGAGAAGGTCTAATTCGGCCTTTACTCCCGCCGTGCGTTGCTCATCGCTCCATCTTAGATAGTCCTCAATCATATGGTAGATTACGTCAGAGTGAAAGACCGGTATCCCAGCCACCTTGGCCTCCTCTTCAGCATCGGGCAGAACCTTCACGTTGAAAGCCAAGACCACAGCGACGAGCCTGTCCTCTTGGCCCGCCGCCTCTGCTTCAACGACGTCTCGCCTTGATACGTCGCCTATATCGGCGAGGCGAATCTGGACATCGTGGCGAGAGAGTTCCTCAGTCACAGCTTCGAGTGAACCAAGAGTATCCGTCTTCAGAACGATGCCCGATCTTTCCGCTTTGATTCGAAGCTTCTCAACCTCATCTTCAACGATTCGAACATACTCCTTGGCGTTCTTTCCCTTTACGACCGCGTAAAGCGCAGAGCCAGCGAGTGCAGTCTCTAAGCCGGGAGCCGCGATCTTGACCCCTGATGCTGCCGTAACCCTCTTTACGCTTGAGAATCGGTCACGCGGGTCTCTGATTTCATCTAGAGGCTTGGGGACCAGAATCGCGCGGACCTCGGTAACAATTGGCTTCTCTCGCCCCCCGAGTACAATTGTGTCACCGACCTTTAGCGAGCCGTCATAAATGATAGCGTTGATAGTTTTCCCGAGGCCAGGTTCATCCTTTACCTCGAGCACAGTTCCCCTTGCCGGCCCCGAAGTGACTTGGAGTTCATTCGACAAGTATGCTTGAGTTAGGCCTGTGAGTATTGCGAGCAATTCAGGTACGCCTTCCCCAGTTTTGGCGCTGACGGGGACGATCGCGATAGTTTGGGTGAAGTCAGAAATCCTGTCGAACCTCTCTGCACGAAAGCCGAGCCTAGAAAGTGTTCCAATGATTGTGTAAACATGATTATCGAGTTCCGTTTGTATCTCGGGAACCTGATTCTTGAACGAAGTCAGGAAAGAGATTTCTGGTGCTGACTTCCATCCCTTGATTGCGTCAATTTTATTCGCGGCCACTATGAATGGTGTCTTTCTACTCTTCAGAATGTTTAATGACTCTACGGTTTGTGGTTCAACTCCTTTCGTCATATCAATTACGAGGATTGCGATGTCAGCAGCAGAACCACCCCTTCGCCTCAGGTTCGAAAAGGTCTCATGGCCAGGGGTATCAATGAACAGTAAGCCCGGAACTTTGAGTTCGAAATGAAACTGCTTCAGTAACTCGCCGCAGATTGCCTCAATCGTCTTGCTTGGAAGTAAGCTGGCGCCTATCATTTGGGTAATCTGGCCAGCTTCTCGTTTCGCAACCGTCGTCCCCCGGATCTTGTCCAATAGAGTTGTCTTTCCATGGTCTACATGGCCGAGTACAACGACGATTGGCTGGCGAAGGGTCAACGTTCTCACCTAAGAGTAGCATTTTCAACGGCCTGTAAAAGGATGTTAGCCCCTTAAACTTTCGTTGCGTTTGGAGCAAGGTATGTCAAAAGGTTGTTCCGGGTGGATACTCTCAAGCACCGTGCCCAGGAGAGGTAAAACTCGTTAGAGGGACGAAATCAACCGTCCGTATCGACATGCAATATCTGTAGAGCCCACCTGTAAACTCATGCTGCAATCCTATACAAGAAATGTAGACGTCCAATTTTCAGTAAACGATACTTTGCGTAAGTCTCATGTTTCTATTCCGATATCGAATGAGCAGATAGATAAAGGGCCGCGAGGCATGTGCTGTTGAGTTAACGTTGCTTTTTGTGTGATTCTTCCAGATAGATGGTGTGAAGCCTATGCCAATACATCCATACATTCCCAACAGCGAGCCAGAAACAAAACGAGAAATGCTCAGAGAGATTGGAGTGCGAAATGTCGAAGAACTTTTTGCCGTTATTCCCGAGAGAGTCCAGTTCAAGAAATCGCTCAATCTTCCTGAGCCTGTTTCTGAACATCAGCTTAGGAAACGTGTGGAAGCTATCCTATCCAAGAATAAAACCTCAAACGAAATACTTAGCTTCTTGGGCGCAGGTTGCTGGCCACATTATGTTCCAGCTGCATGCGATGAGATTAATTCGCGCTCAGAATTCCTAACGGCCTACACAGGCGACGTCTATTCTGACTTGGGCAGATTCCAAGCTCTTTTCGAATTCCAGAGCATGATCGGCGAACTAGTCGGACTTGACGCGGTGACGTTCCCAACATACGATTGGGCTACGGCTGCAGGCGATGCGGTTCGCATGGCCGCGATCGTTACGAGACGATGTGAAGTTCTCGTTCCTAGAACTATCAGTTCCGACCGTCTTTCGGTTATCCGAGGTTTCTGTGAGCCGCTATCGAAGATCGATTATGATCGCAATAGTGGGCAACTCGACCTTGAGGACCTGCGGAAGAAGTTGTCTTCAGATACGGCCGCAATCTATGTTGAGAATCCAACATATTTGGGCTTTATCGAAACGCAATTGGAAGAGATAGGCGAGATAGCCCACAAGAATGGTTCATTGTTGATTGTCGGCGTTGAACCACTCTCGCTAGGCGTATTGACTCCACCCGGGGAAGTCGGGGCCGACATAGTCTGCGGCGAGGGTCAACCCCTAGGCTTGCATATGAGCTTTGGCGGTGCGTTGTCGGGCTTTCTCGCATGCCGCGACGAAGTGCGCTTTCTTGAAGCGACCGGTCATAGGTTAATCACGTTAACCAAGACCCAGCGCGAGGACGAATTGGGATTCGCATACGTCTTGCCTGAGAGGAGTATGTTCTCGTCGAGAGAGAAATCAGCCTCAATCACGGGCACAGGCACAGCCCTTTGGGCCATCACCGCCGCAACTTACCTTGCATTGCTTGGCCCCAAGGGCATTCAGGAACTTGCCGAGGTAATCATGCAGAAGGCGCATTATGCCATGAGGCGCATGGCCAAACTCAAAGGTGTGCGAGTCCCCCTGTTTGCCTCAACTCACTTTGAGGAGTTTACAGTTAATTTCGATGGAATAGGAAAAACTGTGCGAGAGATCAACAAGGCACTTCTAAAGCGTGGAATTCAGGGAGGGAAGGACATCTCCATGGAATTCCCAGAACTGGGCAATACAGCCCTTTACTGCGTAACCGAGGTTCACAGCATAGAGGACATCGACAGTCTCATCGAGGCGCTTGGGGAGATCGCAAGTCAATGAACGATAGCGCCAGGTACCACGCCGTCCTGTGGAATGAGCCGCTCATCTATCAACTTGGAAGAACAGGGAGACGAGGCCTAACGGTACCCAAGGCTGAGAAGAAGATCAAGTCAAATGTTGGAGACGTTCTCTCGCACATTCCATCCCAAATCAGGAGAAAACGGCTGCCGAAGTTGCCGGAGATTTCGGAACCTGAGGTGATAAGGCACTACATTCGTCTCTCGCAGGAGACCTATGGTGTAGATTCAGGAATAAGCCTCGGCGTCGGTACGTGCACAATGAAATACAGTCCCAAGGTCAACGAGTCGCTGGTAAGATCGAGCAAGCTGATTGATGCACACCCACTCCAAGACGAGAGCACCGTTCAGGGAATTCTCGAGATAATGTTCAGACTTGGCGAATTTCTTTGCGAGATATCGGGAATGGACGAGTTCTCGCTTCAGCCGCGAGCTGGTGCACATGCGGTTCTCACCAACGCTCGGATTATCAAAGCATATCACAAATCCAAAGGCGAGTTAGAGCAGAGAAACGAAATCATCACAACGGTCCTTTCGCACCCGTGCAATGGAGCCGCCCCGGCGGTCGCGGGCTTCAAAGTCATAACACTGTACCCTGACGAGGAGACCGGTGTTCCAGACGTGGAGGCTCTGAAGGCAGTGGTGTCGCAACACACAGCGGGGTTAATGTTCACTTATCCCTATGACACTGGCGTATTCGATCCGAACATCGACACATACTTCAAGATCATTCATGAAGCAGGGGGCTTAGTGGCGATTGATCAGGCTAACGCCAACGGCGTCTTAGGTAAGCTAAGAGTTGGGGATGTCGGAGCTGACCTCTGCCAATTTAATCTACATAAGACCTTCTCTACTCCCCATGCATCCTCAGGTCCAGGCAGCGCCCCAATCGGCGCCAAGAAACATCTGGTTAAGTTCCTTCCTGTCCCAACGGTAGAGTTCGATGGGAAAAAATACTCTTTGAATTACGACCACCCACAGAGTATCGGCAAGGTGGCCAGCTTCTACGGTGTCATTCCGAATGTTGTGAGAGCCTACGCATGGATACTGAGCATGGGCGCAAAAGGTTTGGAGGAAACCTCCGAAGTCGCCATCATAAACAACAACTACCTGATCAAGAAATTGCTCAAGATCCGCGGGGTCACGCTACCCTGGGTTAAGAGCCACCCCAGGAGACTCCAGGAAGCGAGATTCAGCCTCGAGAAGATGAAGCAAGACACTGGAATCGGAATCGATGAAGTAAACTGCAGGATAGTGGATTATGGGATACAGAAATGCTTCACAAGTCACGAGCCCTGGATAATACCTGAACCCTTCACACCAGAACCCACTGAATCAACTCCAAAAGAAGACATCGACAAGTTCGTTGAGGTCTTCAAGCGAATCTCTGACGAGGCATACTCGAATCCCGAGATACTGAAGAACGCGCCACATAACTGTTCGATAGCGAAGGTTGACTCAACTCCGTCCAGAGATCCTAGGCAATGGGCTTTGACTTGGAGAGCTTACCTCAAGAAGCATCAGTAAAGTAGACTGGCGAATAGGTTAGACTGGGAACTCAAACTTCACTTCCAGAGAATGGATTCAGCAAGAAATTAAGTGGAGCCTATGGATATAGCGGCGTTCGAATATTCATTGATTCTCGGTCTTCACTATAGCTGCCGATGGTGCAGTCAAAACTTGATGCTGAGTTTCATGGAAAGAAGTATAATGATCCCAGCGTACGCCTTGCAAAACGGAGAGCGTAATCACTTCTGGTATGTGGGTCTTCGCACGTGAATCCAGCAAGACGATAGATTCGTTGCGCTTTTTACATCCGACGGGATAGGTTGGGCAGGCGTTCCGCTGTCAATGGTCCTTCAAGAACCTAACGTCTTCGATGAGCTTGCGAAACCCATACGCGAGGCTATCGGAGAACGTGGCTTCACCTCCCCCACAGATCCACAACTGAAGGCAATCCCTCAGATCCTAGCGGGCAAGAATGTTCTCCTAATTTCGCCGACGGCCTCTGGCAAGACTGAAGCCGCGATACTACCGGTCTTGAGCATGTACATCGCAGACCGGGGGGAGGATAGAGGGATCAAGATACTCTACATCACCCCACTCCGTGCGTTGAACCGAGACATGCTCGAACGTTTCGAATGGTGGGGGAAGAAACTTGACCTAAGAATCGCGGTCCGGCATGGCGATACTGAAACGAAGGAAAGAACACTTCAGGCAAAGAACCCTCCCGACCTGTTGATTATTACACCCGAAACGCTGCAAGCGATTTTGACGGGCCGCATTATGAAGCGGCACTTGCAAGCCGTAAAGTTCATCATAATTGATGAAGTCCATGAGTTAGCCGAAGACAAGCGTGGCAGCCAACTCGCCCTCGCCCTTGAGCGACTTCGGTGGGCGGCCATGCATGATTTTCAAGTCATCGGTCTTTCGGCGACTATAGGGACGCCTGAGAAGGTGGCTCAATTTCTTGTCGGTGCTGGGAGAGAAGCTACAATAGTTCACGTCCCTGTGGGCAGGGAGGTACACATTGAGGTTGCGTGTCCTAAGCCGGGTGCCAGGGATGTGGCCTTGGCCGCGCGACTCTACACTCACCCGGATGTGGCGGCTCGCCTCAGGCTCATGCGAGAGCTGATCGAATCCCATCGGTCCGTCATACTATTTACCAACACTAGGGCAATTGCGGAGATTCTTGCTAGCAGAATGAAAGTCTGGGACGTTGACTTCCCAATCTCGATCCACCATGGTTCACTTGCCAAACCATCTCGCATCAGTGCCGAGAGGGGATTGAAAGATGGCCAACTTCGAGCGCTAGTTGCCACCTCATCCTTGGAGCTTGGGATTGATGTGGGTAAAGTTGACTTTGTGATTCAATACATGAGCCCGCGCCAGGTCACCCGGCTCATCCAGCGTGTTGGTAGGAGCGGCCATAGGATTGGTAGAATCGCGGATGGAATGATCGTGGCATTAGACTCCGACGACACCTTGGAGGCGATGGTTATTGCCCGGCGTGCTCTCGACGAGGATCTTGAGCCAGTTTCAATCCCATACAAACCATTGGATGTCCTAGCCCACCAATTAGTCGGCTTGCTGATACAGAAAGGGAGGTGGTATGTCAACGAAATTATGGATATTTTCACGAAGGCCTACCCATACGCGGAGTTGACCGAACAAGATCTGATTGGCGTAATCAATTACATGCACTCCCGCTTTCCAAGGCTGGCATGGTATTCGCCGGAGGACAAAGTAATCCTTAGGCCCCGAAGAATTAAGGCGCTTTTCACGTACTACTTTGGCAAGCTGTCCATGATACCTGACGAGAAACAGTACTTAATTATTGACGAAGGAAAGGATGAAGCGGTTGGAGTTCTCGACGAAGCATTCGTCGCCGAGTATGGAGAGCCGGGACGGAAATTCATAATCCGCGGGTCGCCTTGGAAAATGATGAGCATTCGAGGAGACAAGATATACGTTAAGCCTATTCGAGATCCAACGGGTTCAATCCCAAGTTGGGTGGGTGAAGAAATCCCAGTCCCATATGAAATTGGCCAAGAAGTCGGAGCGATACGAAGGCGTATAGAAGAAGGCCTCCAGGCGAGCAGAAGTGGATCCGACCTAGTCCAGGAACTCTGCAAGGATTATCCAGCAGACTCTACAACCATAGGCCGTTCGCTAAGCGAAACGTTCGAACAACTCTCGCTCGGCCTCAAAGTTCCCACGGATAGACGCATCCTGTTGGAGGACTGGGAAGATTTCGTTATTATCAACGCCCACTTCGGATTGTTGGTCAACAGGACACTAGCGCGATTGGTCGGGCACGTTCTGTCAGAGGATATCGGCACCACGATAGGAGTCCAACAAGACGCATACAGAATCGTTGTACAAACGTCTGGGTCAGCTAATGCGGAAAAAGTTGCGCAAACCCTCCGCAGACTTGCAACAATGGACGTCCAAACTCTCGTCTCTGAAGCATCGAAGAAGACCGGCTTGTTCAAACGCCGGTTGGTCCACGTCGCGAAAAGATTTGGGGCCATAACCAAATGGGCGGACTTTGGAAGCGTCAACCTCCGCCAAGTGATGAAAAGCTTTGAGGGGACTGTAATCATGGAAGAGGCATTCAAGGAAACTATGGAGAAGGATTTGGACGTGCAGAACACGCTTCAGGTCATCACAAAGTTCGGCAACGAAATCGAGCTTGTAGTGGCCCCTCGCACACAGGAAGCAAGCCCGATCGCAAGAATTGGAATCGAGCGAATAAGCCGAAAAACGGATCTAATTCCACCTGAGAAAATGAAACGAATACTCGTTGAGTCCGCAAGGGTAAGAATACTGAATGAATCGAGGACTTTGGCATGTCCAACCTGCTTGGCCTACGCCCGAATTCAAATGGTCAAAGATATGCCAACCGACTTCTCTTGCCCGAATTGCAAAACCGGCAAAATTGGAATCACTAGTGAGCTTCCTGAACTCGTCGCGAAGATTGGGAGTAAGAATGGACGTAAATTATCGGAACGGGAGGAGAGAGTTCGCGACGACCTCAAGGCCAGCGCAGGGCTGCTCCAGAAATATGGGAAGGTAGCGGCATACGTGCTCGCTGGAAGAAGAATTGGCCCTGGAGAAGCTAAGGTTGTCCTTAGGCGGACACATCGTGTCTCGGACCGACTCTTCGAATCCATTATGGATGCTGAGCGACGGGTTCTACGCCGACGATTTTGGTGACTGAAAGTGGCGCGTTAGTGTACCTCCGCAAGAACGATAAGCGTGAAGAATCAAGAAGCTCTGGGCAATGACGAAAGCTGGTATTGGATTAACTTGTGATCGAAGAAACCAGACCGGAGCCCACAATGCCAGTGACGCCGCTCAGAAAACTCCACGAATCAAGCGGTCTTGCGAATTATGACCCCTCAGTGTGAATATTCCTCACGGGAGACGCGTTTGGGAGCTTTTATATAAACCAACGACTCCTGTCTCCCCCCACGGAAATTTTGGAGGAAAATAGCATAAATGTCAGCTACATCGAAACGAAACACAACATACATCGCAGCAGCAGTCCTAATAGTAATCATCCTCGCTGGAGTAGGCTACTACTTCTACTCCTCAACAAGCGCTCCAACCATGACAACGCAAACGATGCCCACTTACAAAGATACCATCGTGATAGGCACAACCGACACAGTTCAGACCACACTTGACCCTGCGGACGCATACGACTACTTTGCACAAAGCGTAATCATGACCAACATAGCTAATGGGCTTGTCGAATACATACCAGGAACGACTCAATTTGTACCAGCTCTGGCGACAGATTGGACAGTAAGCCCAGATGGTCTGACGTGGACATTCAACCTGCGGCAGGGCGTAAAATTCGCGGACGGAACACCATTTGATGCAAATGTCGTGAAGTATTCCATAGATAGAGAGTTTGCAATCGACGAATCATCAGGTCCATTCGCGGGAGTCGGCATCGACACAATGATCAGCAAAACTGTTGTGACAGGCCAATACCAAGTTCAATTCGTTCTTAACGCGCCTTTCTCAGCGTTCCTCGCGATCGTCGCCTTCCAGGCCATGTGGCCGGTCAACCCGAATGTTGCTCCAATGCATTCTATAGTGAACTACACAGGAGATGTGAAAACAGAAGTCAACACAAACATCGGAGCCTACGTTCTGACCAATTGGCAAAGAACAGGCGGCAAGGATGTCGAGATTGATCTCCAGGCAAATCCAACCTATTGGAACGCTTCAAGCGGCTATCCCAAAACAAAGAATATCATCTTCAAGATCTACTCTGATTCCACAGCACTCAACCTAGCTATGCAGAGTGGGGCAATAGATATCGCGTATAGGCAGCTCGCTCCAAGTGACAACCAAGCGTACAAAACAAACACAAACTTCAAGTTCTGGGAAGGGCCCGGCGCATTCATACAATACCTTTGTTTCAACGAGAACTCACCGCCATTTGACAAAGTTGCGGTAAGGCAAGCAGTCGCGGCGGCTCTTGATAGGTCACTCATAACCAATACGGTCTTCCTAGGACAGGTAGACCCGTTGTATAGTATGATACCTGCCGGAATGGCTTATCACCAAGATTCGTTCAAGACCTACGGCGACGCGAACGTTGCCCAAGCCACATCGTTGCTGCAAAGCGCGGGTTACAGTACATCAAACCCACTGAAATTCACACTGACATACCCTACTGGGCACTATTCATCGACAGACGGAATTTCTTCTGCAATTAAGCAAGCGCTTGAAAAGACTGGTTTGGTACAGGTTACCCTCAGCAGCGAACCATGGGCAAACTACAAAGCAAGCACACAGTCGGATGCACTGCAGGCGTACATTTACGGTTGGTACCCTGACTTTGTGGATCCATACGATTACACGCAACCATTTCTCCCAGCCGACGGCCGCGGTTTCCTGAACACACACTACGTCAACCCCAACATGGCAGCATTAATCAAGCAAGTGGGTACGAGCACTGACACGAGCACGTTCGCCGCCACCTACGCGAGCATCCAACAGTTGACTGCAACAGACGCGCCGATAGTGCCCCTCTTTCAGGGTAAAACCACTGCTGTGAGCAATCTAAAAGTCGGCGGAATAGTACTGGACGCCACGATCTGGTTCAGAGCCTACCTGTTGTGGGAAACGACATAGACATCTTCTGGGTAAGTTTAAAACCCAGCCTCCCATCCCTCCTTTTTTGTGGGCTTAAGAGATTACGTAATCACTAGGATACTTCTAACAATCCCTATGATTATGATTTTGCTTTCGATCGTGTTCATAATCATGAGGGTTTTGCCTGGCAACCCAGTGTTGCTTAGGTTTGAGAAGAACGCCGACCCGGCATTGATAGCTTCGTTTACGCATCAGCTTGGCTTAGACAGGCCACTGTACCTCCAGTATATCGATTACCTGTGGGGTCTTTTGCACGGCAACTTTGGTACATCGATGGCGGGTTCGTTCGAACCTGTTGGCCCTCAGATACTCTCCAGATTCCCTGCTACCCTTGAATTGACGTTCTACGCATTCATTGTCGCCGTCGTGGTCGGGGTTTTCTTAGGCGCGTTCGGTGCTCGCAAGGGTGGGGCTCCTGACGAGGCCGTTAAGGTATTCGGCATCCTCATCTACGCTTTTCCCGTCTTCTTCCTTGGAATGATACTTCAGCTTGTATTCGGGATATGGATTCACCTCTTACCAGTAACAGGAAGACTCGGCGCAGGAATTCAGCCCACGGGACTATCGATTGGCGGAGTTCAATATCAAACTGGCATATACACGCTCGACAGCCTCTTATCCGGCAATGTCACTGAGTTCATCGACGCGGTCAAGCACTTGATTCTTCCTGCAACTGCTTTGGGCCTGGTAATTTCCGGAGTATTTGTGAGGATGACAAGAGCAAACATGATGGAGACGATGAGGTCGGATTTTGTTACAGCTGCCCGCGCGAGAGGATTGAAAGAGAATACTGTCGTGTACGCTTACGCCCTTAGGAACGCAATGCTTCCAATCGTAACCATCATGGGCTTGCAGTTTGCGATCCTACTCAGCGGCGCTATACTTACGGAGACCGAGTTTAGCATCCTCGGGTTGGGCACCTATCTTGTTGACAGAATAAATTTCAGGGACTACACGGCCGTCCAGGGTACCGTTGTTTTTCTTGCTCTGCTGATCTCATCGGTCAGCCTCATGATTGACATCCTTTATGCCTACCTCGACCCGAGGGTCAGATTATGAAGCGGAATAATTCCCGCCAACAAACAATCTCTTTGATGGGGAACCTGCTCTCCCCACTCGTAGGAAGAGGGCATGGTAGGCCCTTAATGTTGGTTGGCATCGGAATTGCTTTGTTCATAACCCTCATGAGTATCACTGCCCCTTTCATCTCACCCCACGACCCAACGCTCATCGGTTTTGGACCTTCTGACTCACCCCCAAGTGCTCAGTATCCCTTCGGAACAGACCAATATGGCAGAGACCTCCTAAGCCGGACGATTTGGGGCGGGCGATTCATACTGCTCGTCGCGGTCACAGCGGTCTTGATCTGCATGGCTGTGGGATTACCGATAGGGCTCGTATCAGCTTACAGTGGCGGTAACTTGGACAGAAGCGTAGCTCTTGTGATGGATAGTATCTATGCGTTTCCGAGTTTAGTACTCGCCATAATGATCATCAGCGTTTTCGGTGTTTCGATAATAAATGAGTCATTGGCAATCGCGGTCGTTTATATCCCGACTTACTTCAGAGTAGTTAGAAGCCAGGTCCTCGCGATAAAGGAAATGCCGTACGTTGACGCTGCAAGATCCGTTGGGGCAAGCGGCCCCGCAATTTTGCTAAAATACATCTTCCCAAATGTAGTTTCATCCATTGTTGTAGTCGCCACAGTCAACTTCGCTGACTCGATTCTCACGACAGCAGGACTTGATTTCATAGGCCTAGGCCTACCGGTCACCCTCCCCGACTGGGGAATAGACCTCACATATGGGAGGCAGTTACTACCCACTGGAGCGTGGTGGACGATATTCTTTTCTGGTTTAATGATTCTCCTCGCGGCACTTAGTTTCTCGTTAATCAGCGAGGGATACGCAGAGAGGACGAATCCTAAGCTCCGGTGAAACCTTGGAAGCACTCGTAAACATACAAGGCCTCTCAGTCGAATACAGGACTGGTGATGTTACAGCAAAAGCGGTTCAAGATGTTACGCTTGAACTCAGGAAAGGCGAGACACTCGGACTAGTTGGCGAATCGGGCTCGGGAAAATCAACACTGGGATTCGCCCTGATGGGCCTCATTAAGCCACCAGGCTATATCACGTCGGGAGAAATAACGTTCGATGGAGCTGACCTCAGGAACATGGGCAGGGATGACCTGAGACGCATTCGCGGGACCAAAATTGCCATGATCTTTCAGGACCCTATGACTTCCCTCAACCCTGTGAAGAAGATAGGTGCGCATTTCACCGAATACATACGGGCGCATGATGCGGATGCCTCGGAACAGAAGGCGAGGTCGATAGCGGAAACGGCCCTGGCCGATCTTGGAATTCCGGCCTCAAGGGTCGATGACTACCCGCACCAGTTCAGTGGGGGCATGAGGCAAAGGGTAATGATTGGCTTAGCGCTCGCGCTCAGCCCGTCCCTCATAATTGCGGACGAACCTACGACAGCCCTTGATGTTATCGTCGAAGCCCAAATCCTGAAACTTCTTAGGGACTTGAAGGAGAAATACTCGCTTTCCCTTATTCTAATCACTCACAACATGGGGATAGTTGCAGAGATGGCTGATAGGGTCGCCGTTATGTACGCTGGAAAGATTGCCGAAGTGGCGCCGACGACCAAGATTTTCGAAGACCCGAAACACCCATACACCAAAGCTCTTCTGGAGTCAATCCCCAACATCCAAGTCGAAGACAAAGTTCTCAACACTATCCCGGGTTCGCCGCCGAGTTTAACCGACCCGCCGCCTGGTTGTCCATTTCATCCCCGGTGCCCCTACGCGTTCGAGAGGTGTCGAGCTGAAGTGCCCGAATTCGTAGTGACTGGGACCGATTCCGAAGCAGCGTGTTTTCTGTTGGAGGGTGTGGTAGCTCGCCATTCATCGAAGTAAATAGCCTGAAGAAGTACTTCCCAGTTCAAAAGGGACTTGTCGCTCAACTACTCTCCCGAACAGAACAATCTGTCAAAGCAGTGGACAACGTCACATTCAATGTGGAGAAGGGTGATGTATTCGGCCTTGTCGGTGAATCAGGCAGCGGGAAGACCACAACAGGTAAGATCACGGCTGGGCTCCTCAGACCTACCAGCGGCCAAGTTCTGATTGATGGGGTTGACCTTTACGGCCTCGAAAGGAAGAAATTGCGGGCGTTCAGGCGGAAAATGCAGCTCGTCTTCCAAGACCCATTGTCATCGTTAAACCCGAAGATGACTGTCGGTAACACCATATCAGAACCGCTACGTTATTTGAGCGACGTACCAGCATCGAAGAGACGAGACAAAGTCCTCAAGCTCCTGGAGAGAGTGGGACTCTCACCCGCAGATTCCTTCTATTCAAGATACCCCCATCACTTGAGTGGAGGACAGCGACAGAGAGTAGTTATTGCGAGGGCAATTTCAATCGATCCTGAATACTTGATCGCAGACGAGCCCGTCGCTATGGTGGACGTTTCCGTCAGGGCCCAGATAATTGAGCTGCTCTTGAAAATGCAGCGGGAGCTGAACCTGACGATTCTTCTCATAACCCATGACCTGGCAGTTGCGAAATACATGTGCAACAAGATTTCTGTGATGTACTTAGGGAAGATTATGGAAGCGGGGCCAACCAAGGACATATTTGCAAATCCATTACATCCCTATACACAAGCGCTCCTCCAAGCCGTCCCAATCCCCAACCCAAGGCAACGTTCGGAGAAGAAAATACCAGTAGGCGAGATTCCGAGTGCGTTGAACCCGCCAACTGGATGTGTGTTTCACCCCCGTTGTCCATTCGTATTCGACAGGTGCTCTTCTGAAATACCCGAACTTCTTCAACGTGACACGGGACATTACGTCGCCTGCCACCTCTATACTGGGAAATAGACCCGGCGGCTTATTTCGCGGGTGCGTATGACGATCGCTTACGCATTTCCCAATTCTTTGCTGATTCAAATCCGAGACGTTTGTAGAATTCCTCGGTTCCATCAAATGATATGACCGAAAAGTCGCTCTGAGGATAATGATCTAAGACAGCTTCGATTAGGCCTGTGCCGAACCCGTGGCTTTTGTGGGAAGGCGCTACTTCGAGGTAAACGATTATGAATTCTTTGGTTCTGTTAACTCTTCGGCACATGCGTTTGAGTTAACTCGTCTGCATCGACTTTGGGCGTTACCGTCAGTCGCGGGCTACCCTACCATCGCTTCACTTGCAGATGCGACGGCCCCGAACCTCAGGGCTCTCATCCGGCATCCACCGGATCAGCTAGACCATTCGCGCAGTCAGGGTTTTACGCTCGGTCAAAAGCAACCTCATACCCAACATCGGCTCGGTCGGCTCTTTCGGGCCGAAGCCCACATACCGCCATTGACCAAGCTTCATCAACTGATGACTTGAACATTGGATGACTGGAATGCACCATTAAAACAAACAGGCGACTGAAACTGAGTAGCAGCCGACAACTTGACAGAACTCTTAACCACAAGGTTTATGTTTGCTCATCCCGAACCGCTCGCCGAATGAAACTCAGAATCCATTAAAACAGTCAGAGATATGATAATTCTTGGGTAGGCAGATTCGCGTCCAACGGAGAGGAAGGGGAGGGTCGGTCTTCGTTTCCCGCTCCTTCAGACGAATCGCACCCGCACGGTTCCCAGCTACCGCACCAGCCTACCCTTCACTGAAAGGCGTTGTCAGAGAGATTATGCATGAAACTGCTAGGGGCACTCCACTGGCCTTGGTTGAGTTCGTCAATGGCACTGCCTGCTGCTTGGTCGCGCCAGAAGGTCTCGCATTAAATCAAGGGATAACCATCGGGCCCGACGCCTCGCCGGACGTTGGAAACGTTTTACCCCTGGGCCGAATACCCGAAGGAACACTCGTATCAAGTGTGGAGCTGCGCCCTGGGGATGGCGGTCGCTTAGCCAAATCTTCAGGAACCTACTGCATGATTGTGGCGCACACTCCGCAGGGAACCGAGGTTCGCATGCCCTCAGGAAAATCAGTTTACATGAACGGCAAATGCATGGCTATGGTCGGCGTCGTTGCCGGAGCGGGAAGAACTGAGAAACCATTCCTTAAGGCTGGAAACGCTAAGAAGTTAATGAGAGCACGAGGACGAGTCTGGCCAACTACTAAGGGACAGGCCATGATTTCAGCATCACATCCTCACGGCGGCGGACGACACAAACATGCAGGAAAACCAACAACCGTTGGTCGCAACACGCCGCCCGGAAGAAAGGTTGGAATGATCGCCGCCCGACAGACTGGCCGAGCGAAACGAGCAATTAGAACTTGAATTCACGGGCGAAATAGATGACTCTACTCGATCCACTGTCAAATGCTCTTAACACCATCTACAATAATGAACGAAGACACAAGCGCGAATGCATAGCCTGGCCAGCCTCAAAGCTGATGGGACAAGTTCTGCGTGTAATGCAAAAGAACGGCTACATTGGCGAGTTCGAATTCATCGACGATGGCCGCGCTGGAAAATACAGAATCCAGCTGTTGGGTCGCGTGAATAAATGCGGCGTTATCAAACCGAGGTATGCTGTCAGGACGCCTGAGATCGAGGATTGGGAGGAACGATACCTTCCCTCACGAGACATTGGCGTCCTCATAGTGAGTACGCCTAAGGGAGTCGTATCGCATATGGATGCCAGGACGGCCAAAACGGGCGGGCGTCTGCTCGCTTATGTCTTTTGAAATCGCCCAGCTGGAAACGCTTTAATTCCGCACTGAGAACTCAGGTTTACTTCGAAGAGAGTCGTGGAAGTTGGCTAAAGGACCACAATACAATCTCCCATTCCGCAGGAGGCGCGAGGGAAGAACACATTACGGGAAAAGAAGGAAGCTGGTGACATCGGGAATTGCACGGTTCGTTATCCGTCCAACGAACAAGCATCTGGGAGCGCAGATTATCCAAGCCAAGCCGGAAGGCGATTTCGTGCTCGCCAGCGCGCATTCCTCCGAGTTGAAAGAGTTCGGCTGGAAGGCACCTTGCGGTAACATGCCCGCCGCATACTTGACTGGGTTACTGGCTGGCCGAAGAGCCAAAGCTAATGGCGTTTCTCAAGCAATTTTAGATATTGGCCTATACGCACGAGGGCCTGGCTCGCGCATATTCGCAGCGGCGAAGGGAGCTCTAAACGCGGGTCTGACCATCCCGCACGATGAAACCGTGCTTCCCAAAGCGGAACGCATCAAAGGTGAACATGTTAGCAATTATTCAAAACAGCTCAGTTCGGAAGCAGAAACCCATAAGAAAAGATTCTCGGTGTACTTGAAACACAAACTGAAGCCTGAGGACCTACCGGATCTCGTGGCCCAGGTAGAGGCGAAAATAAACGCTTCACAGCAGGAAACGAGCAAATGAGCACTCCCCAGAAGCAAAAGGCAAAACCCAAGGCTACCCGGAAAGCCAAGGCGCACGTCCCTCGCAAACGGGCAGCTCCCTCCAAGAAACCCGCTGCAAAGGAAGCGGTCCAACCGCAAAAGAAGGCAGTTGAAGTTGCACCTGAAAAGGTCTTCCTCTTTGCGGTACGACTCAAGGGGTCCTTCGGCATGCCATTTCAAACTGAGGAAACCTTGACGACCCTTAGGCTGAATAGAAAATTCAATGCTGTTCTCCTGGAGAATAACGCAAACGTACTGGCTACATTGCGTCAAGCAAAGGATTACGTGACATGGGGCGAAGCTAAGCCTAGAGACATTGTAATGTTGCTAAAGGAGCGTGGAGAACTTCTCGGCGGGCTCCGAATAACAGACAAATTCGTTCAAGAGAAGTTCGGGGTTCAAACAATAGATGGATTGGTGACCGCACTTGCAGACGGTGGTATCACCTTGAAGCAGCTGTGGCAGAAGGGACTCAAACCTGTATTTCGGCTCCATCCACCATCAGGTGGGTTCGCCACCAGCACCAAGCGACCTCACGGGAGCAGAGGCGAGCTCGGGTACAGAGGCTCAGAAATGGCAACTCTGGTCGCAAGAATGGTTTGACAGAGTTTAGTCTTTTTCCGGAACAGATCTTCACCATTGATACACATTGGGGCGACATACCTCTATCAACCTGCTGCCAGTAGGATTCCCGCTCGTCAACCAAGGTCAAAATCTCAATGAACTGGTCGACCGCGCACTCAGACGTAAAGACCTGAGTCTACGGAATGGCGATGTGCTCGCTGTATCGAGCAAAATTGTATCATCTTGCGAGAATCGCATCTTTAAACTCGATACAGTCAGAGTGTCGGCTAAAGCCATACGGCTGTCAGAACGATGGAAAATAGACAGACGCCTTGCATCCATAGTCCTTCGGGAAGCCGACTACATTCTCGGTGGGATTCGCGGCTTTCTACTTACCATCAAAGATGGGATCTTAACGGCAAATGCAGGAGTGGACGTGAAAAATTCTCCGCGCGGAATGGCGACACTGTGGCCTAAGAACTCCGACAAATCAGCTTCCCAGCTCCGGCAACATTTAGCGCGGAAAGGGCTTACTCGTCTCGGAGTGGAGATTGTTGACAGCCGCGTGACACCTCTTCGACTGGGAACTATTGGGCTTGCAATTGGATCGTCTGGGTTTGAACCCGTTCGTGACTATCGGCATAAACCAGATCTGTATGGGCGAGAGGTAAGGGTTACTCAGATCAATATCGCCGACGACCTAGCTTCAGCGGCTCACATGCTCATGGGGGAAACACGGGAACAGATAGGAGCCGTTGTGATCAGAAACGCGCCAGTACTATTTGGTAGTTCGGTAGGGTCAAGCCGAGCAATACTAGAACCACAACGTTGCTTAATTTCATCCAACTTCTGAACCCTTTCCAGTAATTCCACGTGCAATATCACTTTTCCACTCGGGCTGATCGACAGGATCAAGTCGAGTCAGATTCTTGTTGCTTCTATAACTGTAGAAGAACGAATGTGTTACGTCAATTCAATGATAGGAATTTCTTTCAACGCTAAAACTTCCCGGGCGATTACCCACAACACAGCGAGGCCCGATACGGCTCCGCCCACTAAGATTGTGGGGACGATACCAAGATAAGTGCCGAGTATTCCTCCCACTATTGATCCGACAGGCAAAGTACCCCAGTTTACCGTTCGAAATGTGGCGTTCAACCGACCTTGAAGCCGCTCCGGGACAATGCTCTGCCGAAAGCTTACCTGGTTGATGTTATAGATTGGTAATGCGAAGCCAGTTACGAAACCAATTCCTCCAATTACCAAGAACGCAGCTCCGTAGAGGGCTAGAGGTGAAATCATGCTGATGGCTGAAACAAGAATTGATAGAGCGATTGCTGGACCCAATCCTATATGTTTCGTTATGTTAGGGGCCAAAACTGTTCCAAAAAGGAAACCCACCGCTCCAACCGTGCCAACGAGGCCGATTAATGCAGGGGAGAACTTGAGCATATTCACGAGAAAAATTACGAAAACTGCTCCGCCAATCGCACCGCCGAAATTTGCAGTTGCGGTGCAACTCATCAACCTCCAAAGTATCGAATGTCGGAACACAATGCCTACTCCCTCCTTCATCTCGGAGAAGAATCCTGATTTGCCGTTCAACGGAGACTTCACAACGGGCCTTTGCTCGCTTTTTTGTATTGAAAGCAGGGCCAAAGCGGAAGCAAGATAACCGACAGCGTCAACGGCGATTGTAAGAGCACCTCCCATGAACTGGTAAACGAATCCAGCTATCCCTGGACCAACAACTTGCGCACCAGAAGCACTGGTCTGCAGCTTAGCGTTACCCTCCACGAGGTCAACGCGATCAATCAGAACTGGAAGGTATGATTGATACGAGATTTCGAAGAAAACAGTGAAGACCCCGTTGACAGCCGCTACAACGAACAATTCGCATAATGATAGCGCGTTGAAGTAGTAAGTAATCGGGATCGATGCTAGAGTCGCCATGCGACCGAGGTTGCACATTATCATGATTGGTAGTTTTCTTAGACGATCAGCCCAGACACCGACAAAGAGACCTAGGATTGGAAATGGGATGGTTTGAAGCGCGAGTAACAAGCCCATTTCGAATGCGGATGCATGGAATAGTAGCACGGCCATGATTGGTAGGGCAAGCGTAGTAAACTGGTTGCCAAGTTGGCTAACTGTATCACTGAACCAAAGCCGTTTGAAGTCTCGATGTGACCAGAGCCGTCCACGGGGCGAAATTCTCACCAGCATTCCTTCGATTATGTCGTTTTCTTAATTGTAAACCTAGGTTCGCCGGCGGCGCGTCCCGCGTTTCTTGGTCCTTCTACCGCGTTTGTTCAAGATTAGCCTACTTTGCACAATGAATGCGCAAGTAGCAAAGGCTAATGAAAAAATGGCCGTCCATATCAGAGGCTCCGTGTAGTCGCCATGCCAGCGTGCCTCCAAAGTGTGCGGCTTGTTCATGATAATCTGGCCCGTTGTTGCGTGGCCTAGGAGTGTTTGGCCTTCGTACCAGCCCTGGAATTTCCAATTCCCTCGAAGAATTCCTAGTAAGCCGTTCATTGGTAGGATTCCTGGAGGCGCAGAGACGTTCGCGACCGAGCCTTCGTTGTACCAGCCCATTCCAGTGACATTCACTTGAGGGCTGATTAGAGTAAGGAAGTGTTGTGTTTGGTAGATTGCCTCTAGGGTAATTCCTTGGTTGAGTTGGACTGTTCTATTCTCTTGGGTCACGCCGTCAGACCATTTTTCGAACTTAATCCTGGTTCCATCATCGAGCTGGACAATGTCGGGTATTGAGACGTTATGGTTGCCAACTACCAGTGACACACTAATACTTCCCTGCCCCTGCTCCTTTCCGTCGACTAAGACGGTAACCGAGTTTGGGACGTTCAGCTGTAGGTTGAGTGCAGTGGCCACCCTAATTGCAAATTCGACGTCGCTTGTCGAGCCCGGGATGAGCGTTGAGGAGTCGTTGCCATAAATGCCAGCGACCAAGGTCAACTGCATAATGCGCCTCGGAGACGTCAGCTGAAATGTTACATTTTCGGTTCCTGCGGACGACGTGATAACCACTAGGCAACCTGCGTACAGATAGCGGGGTACGCACTCCGCCGGTGAAGCGTTACCCGAGCCGTTTTCCACGCTACCACTCTCGAGGTCGAAGACCCCCACGGCCAGGAAGTCTCCTACCTTTGCATCTGAGAAACCCACAGTGGCGCTCACGGTTAAAGGGGGATTAGAAGTTCGCGATTCCAAATTGAAAGCAGACTGCTTGGGATATGAGATGTCAGTAATCATAGTTGTCTGGGCGCGTACGCTTGGGAAAATGCAAGTCAATAAAGCGATTGTCAGTATTGAAACAAGAATCTGCGGGCGCAATCCCATCTAAGAACGTGGAGTTCGACCTATATGAAAAGACTTACCACAAAACTCTACTGATCGCATAGGACATCGCCTTCCAAGTTCATCTGCGCGTACGATGGGGGCTTTTGCCGGTCTTTCGCCAGCGCGTAGCAAGAAACATAATAACTATCACGGATGCAGAAACTCCAACAAGGGTTACCGTGTAATCGCTTATCCAAACTGCAGTTACAGTTCTTGGGCCGTCCATGGTGATCGTACATTCCGGCTGGATTGATGTACAGGCTCCCTCCCAGTGGCTAAACACGTACCTGACTCCGATTAACCCTAACCAGCCTTCTACGGGAACGGCGTTTGGAACAGTTGCTTTCGCCTCAGTGCCGCTGAAGTACCAGCCTGAGCCATTCGTGGCGCTGTGCGAGGAATTGATGGTAAGTTGGTATTGTTTTCCATAGTTGAGTGTTAAGGTCATGTTATTGCCGATCGTTAGTCGGCGAGTTGCTTCTTTGAGGCCATCGCCCCAATTCTCAAAGACTGCCCGTTGTCCCTCGCCTAATGGTACGACCTGTGGGACAGATACGGAGTATGTGCCCCACGGTATAAGTGCCTCAAGGTTTCCATTAGCATCCGTTTCGAAGGTTTGGTTCGCAATGGAAATTTGAAGATGTGCATATTGAGACTCGAATCGTAGGTAAGGTTCTACGAAGACGAGAGACAAACGTGGTAAGGTTATTCCTTTTGCCTCTTGAGTTTCTCTTGAATCGAACCAAACATAGTTCTTCCAGTCGACCGAAGACCCTGTTAGGGCCAAAGAGACTTCGCTTGAATTGCTGAGCCAAAGGCCTACGATCTTGGCGACATCCCAACGAGCCCAAGTACCATTGGCGGTTACTCTTGCAGTAGAAGAATCGGTCGGTATAATCGAAGGCATGTTCTCCCAGTCAATCGTGCCCTCCGTCCAATCATTACTCGCAACTGACCTTACATCAACGCTCGCGTTATAGAGAAAGTTCGTCAGCCGTACGTACAATGACAACGATGCGTTGCTAGGCTTTGCATGGACGAGTAGAATCTGTGTGGGGAGAACATCAGTGAGAGTGAACTTGAGGTAGGCTATGTCGCGAGCCACTGGAACGCTCGGCGTGGCTTGAACGATCAATACGGGTAGACCTCCGAAGTTAGTTATTGGGGACAAAATGTCAACGAAGGAATCTTGGCTCGGTGTAACAACGGCGCGCACAATGGAGGGCACACGACCGCTCGCGGGTAATGGAGAGAGAGGCCGGCTCAATGTACCAGAAAGTCGAGATGCCTCACTTGATCTCAGAGGGTTTAGGTAATTTGATTGTAAAGTAGCAAATTCCGCTGAAGCGATGGATGGGAGCAATAGAAGCCAAATGACGAATAGTTGTGAACCTAGAGTGTGAACTTTCGTCTCGACGTCCTCCCTCACAGTTTTTCTCGAATTCTCTCGATGGAAGTATTCAGCTAGCTCAGCAGTCGAGTATAGCCTTGATGGAGGATATCAGGCGTGGTGTTATGGCGAATGGTCCGCACCTTTCTTACTCAGTAGGTCCCGGAGCGCCTTGTCCATCATTCGGTCTCTTCGTTCCTTGTACTCATAGTAATAGAGCGAAGATAGGCCCGCAAGGATAACGAAAATCCCGAGAGTTGTTGCTCCCCCACGATATTGGTAGAATGGCGACCACACGGAGTCTAAATGAAATTGAAACGAGCTATTGTAGCTCGTTATCATCAGAAGGTAGGGCCCGCTCTTCGGGGCTATTGCGAAAAAGACGATTCCCTTCTGATTAGGTCCGAAGGTGGCATAAAGAATCGTGGGAAGGTTAATGGTAAGTTGTTGCGAATCAAACGATGCCAACAACAAGGTTGTGGCACCTGGCTTGTCAGCGAGAAAGTCTAGGTTGATCGGTGTGCCCTTGTCGACGGGGGGAACGATGTACGTTGATACGGTATAGGGCGCGTACTGAGCCCTTGGACCGCTGCCCGTCATTCGCTGCGGAGTTTTGTAATACGGCAACAGTACCCCTGTAATTAGCAGCAGAACTCCGAAAACAATAGTGGCGTTCGAAAGATGTTGGAAAACTCGAGCGTTCGTAAGCGCACACCTGGCTAATCCAGTCTTCTATTGGGTTAGGCAGATTCTAGACAAATTTGTCTGCGTGGTGACATGCCACATAATGGTTCGGTATCAGTTTATCTTCGAATGTCGGAGCGGTTTCCCCGCAAATTTCAGTAGCATATGGGCAGCGAGGATGAAATCTACAACCCTTAGGCGGGTTGATGGGGCTAGGCACTTCACCAGGCAGGATTACCCTCGTGGTCTTATGTTTGACATCAGGTACTGGGACTGCAGAAATTAACGCTTGAGTATACGGATGTAGGGGTTTATCGTAGAGACTGTTGGTTTCGGCAAGTTCTACAATCTCACCTAGATACATGACGGCGACGCGGTGGCTAATTTGCCGGACTGAACTTAGGTCATGTGAGATATACAAATAGGAAAATTCTTTCTTCTGCTGCAGGTCGACAAGCAAATTCAGTATTTGTGCTCTTATGGAGACGTCCAGCGAGGAGACTGGCTCATCGCAGACAATGAACTCAGGGTCAACTGCTAGTGCTCTAGCGATTGCCACACGTTGCCGTTGACCTCCGCTGAACTCATGTGGGTATCGCTCCGCATGATACTCCTCGAGGTTCACCATCCGAAGCAATTCGTATACTCTTTCCTTCCAGTCTTTCTTGGGGATATTCTTGTGAATTATGAAGGGCTCGCTCAGGATGTCGAATATTGTCATTCTGGGGTCAAGTGAGGTGTACGGGTTTTGGAAGACCATCTGCATTTTCCGCCTCAGTTTCTTTGCATCTGTACTATGTCCGCCTTTACCGAACGTTTCGAAGACGTTCATTCCGTGAAATTCAACTGTGCCTGAGGTGGGTTCTTCCAAGTAGAGCAGTACTTTCCCGGCTGTGGTCTTTCCGCAGCCGCTCTCCCCTACGAGGCCCAATGTTTCGCTTTGTTTGATATCGAAGGTAACGTTGTCGACAGCGTGTACTTCGCCAACCTTCTTCCTTCCGATTATTCCTCGTTCAACTACGTCGAAGTGTTTGACTAGAGATTTTACTTGAAGCCTAGGTTCGGACGATTGAGTCATCTTGCTAACTCTTCCCTTCGAGGTCGAGTTCTCTCCACCTATGGCACGCGACGTAGTGTCCTTCAGCAACTTTCTCCCATTGGGGATCCTGTTTCATGCAGATATCTTTCGCGTACTTACATCGGGGATGGAATACGCACCCTGTCGGAGGTTCGATGAGGTTGGGTATGTTGCCGGGGATTACCTCTAACGCCCTCGTTTGCGTCACGCTTGGTACGGCTTTTAGAAGTGCTTCTGTATACGGGTGCTTGGGTTGGGTGAAGAGTGTGGTTGTGTCCGCCTCCTCCATGACCTTGCCCGCGTATAGAACAGTCACGCGTTCTGTCATGTCTGCAACTATTCCCATGTCATGGGTAATCATGACCATCGTCATCCCGTACTCTTTTTGGAGTTGCTTTAGGAGGTCCAGCACTTGGGCTTGGATGGTAACATCAAGGTTCGTTGTTGGTTCATCCGCGAAGAGTAGTCTCGGTTCGCAGGACAGGGCGCGAGCGATCGCAATTCGCTGTTTCATTCCTCCACTCAGTTCGTGCGGGTACGCGTTCAGCCTGCTTTCAGGCTCCTGAATTCCAACCTTCTCAAGCAACCCTAATGCAGACTTTGTTGCCTGCTCCTTCGTAAGCCCCTTGTGAAGGAGAATAATGTCGGTGAGTTGCTTCTTCACAGTGTACACCGGATTGAGCGATGTGGTAGGGTCTTGGAAGACAACAGCCATCTTCGCGCCTCGCATTTTCCGCATTTCAGATTCTGATTTCTCTAGGAGGTTTTCTCCATCGAATTTTATGGTCCCATCGACGATTCGTCCCGGTCTCGGAACTATTCGCAGGACGGATTGAGCGGTAACCGACTTACCGGACCCAGATTCCCCAACGAGCCCTACGGTTTTGCCTTCTTCCACTGAAAGAGAGATGCCATCTACCGCCTTTACAACCCCTGCTTCGGTGAAGAAGTAGGTGCGGAGGCCAGTAACGTCTAGGAGGTTCTTCGTCATGATTCGATTCAACTATTGTTATTCACGAAGTCTCGGATTGAGCGCGTCGGATAGTCCGTCGCCCATAAGGTTGAACCCTAGGACGGCGAATACCACGGCCAACCCTGGGAAAAGCGCGACCCACCAGTCAGTCCTGACGTATGAGAACCCCTCGTTTAGCAATAATCCCCACGTCGTCGTGTTCGCGTCCCCGAAACCGAGGAAGCTTATGATTACTTCAGTCAGAATGAATCCTGCAATGTTCAGAGTCGTTACTACAATAACCGGCGACATTATGTTGGGGACAATGTGCCGAAACAGCAGTCGAGAAGAGCCCGCCCCAAGCGACCGCGCTGCCTGAACGAAATCCATCTCTCTAACACGAAGAGTTTCGCCGCGAACGATGAAAGCAACACCTGACCAACCAAAGAAGGAAAGAATTAGCACAATCAATGTGAGTCCAAACCCCCTAAACACCAACTGTAAGAAAATTCGTGCAAAGAGAAGTATCAAGAGGATCGCAGGAATAACGAAGAACACCTGGATAACGCCTAGTACGACGTCTGAAACGATCCCCTTGAAGTAGCCTCCAAGTGCTCCCAACGCAATTCCGATAATCATAGTTAGAAGAGCGGCGGCGAGCCCTACGTAGAGGTCACCCCTAGTGCCGTGAATAACCTCGCTAAACACGTCGATTCCAGAAGATTCAACTCCGAAAGGATGCTGCCATGAGGGTGGCGTACCTGCAACGCCTTCGTAAAGGGGCTCATAGCTGCGGGGCGGATAAGGGGCTAGCCACGGTGAAAGAACCGCTACGGCGAGGAAGAATACTACCATTGCACTTCCGATTAAAGCCGACTTGTTTCTTCGAAACCGCCGCCAAGCAACCGCCCACTGTGTTGCAGCACGTCTCTCAGCAGGTTTCTCCACTAATCCTCACCTAACCAATGCGGACTCTCGGGTCAAGCATCGCATATACCAAATCAGTTATCAGATTCGCTACCAACACCATGATCGTGATGACGACGGTTATTCCTTGGACGAGAGGAATGTCAAGGACTGACGCCGCGCGGGCGAAAGCATAGCCTAACCCTGGCCATGAGAACACTGTCTCGGTTGCAGGAGCTCCTCCGAGGGCCGCCCCGAAAGATAACCCGACAATCGTGACGACAGGAGTGATGGCGTTCCTCAAAGCATAACGATAGGTTACGGTGCGCTCGCTCAATCCGCTTGCGCGGGCCGCGAGAATGTAATCCTGCCGTAGGGCTTCTAGCATGTTGGCCCTGACCAACCTCACGATTGTTGCTAAGCTTACGTAAGTTAGAACGGCGACTGGAAGGATAAGGTGCATTAAGTAGTCCGTTATCGGGCTTCCACCCCACATGAAGGAGATGCCCGCAGACCCACTGCTAGGCAGCCAACCAAGCTCGAACGAAAACACAATGATGAGCATTATTCCCAACCAAAATGTGGGCATTGAATAACCAAAAATGGCAAAGGTAGTAATCGCATAATCGCTCTTCGCATACTGGTGCTTTGCGGAATAAACCCCCACAGGGATTCCAATGACCACGGCGAGCAGTAGCGAGATCACTTGAAGTTCAAGTGTGGTAAGTGTCCACGCACCAATCTGATCAGAGACCTGCCTGCCGCTTATGGAAACGCCAAGATTTCCTTGCATGAGGTTCCACAGCCAGTAGAGAAAACGTTCCCACACCGGCTTATCCAGATGATAATACGCGCGGAGAGCTGCGAGGACTGCGGGGCTGGGGTTTCTGAGGTAGATCCTGATGAGATCAATTGGGTTTCCGGCTGCGTAGCCAACGAAGAAGGTAAGCATCGCTACACCAAGAAAGACGGGTATCATGAAGAGCAAACGCCTTATAAGGTAGCGAAAAATGCTGGCCAATCGTATCACTAGACGAAGTGACCGCATACCGCGGCTATATTTGTTTCGTGCTCAACTATGCAGGTCAGTTGACTGCTTTTCTGCCTGGAATTTTCGGCTCTAGGATAGAGAGAACTCGCGGACCGTTTCGTTACGAGAAAATCAGAAAACTAGCTCATTTGTGATAAGGCATAAATAGCGAGATTTTGGTAGCCAACACCACCGTGAAGAAAATGAATAATAGACAACTAAAAGAAATTCTACAAGGCATAGCGCTCGCACTTCTCGTTTACGTAACACTTTCCAGCGCCGTTCCTCTATTCCTAGCACCCGCATATGCACAGTCCGCGCCAATTTTTTCCGCTACTATGATTGCCTCTACAGGTAACCCTGTGAGGCGTCAATACGCTAGCATAATCGCAGCCAATCTGCGATCAGTTGGAATCGATGCGCGATTGTTCTATGTCAACTTCGACGTCCTCGTAAACCGCATGTTCTTCGCAGGATCTGCGAAGCAGGGAAGCACCTTTGACCAAGGCGGATACGACATTGGCTTTATCGGCTGGGGATTCACATCCCCTGTGCCCGACTTCAGAGCAAACTTCGACGGCAGGCCAGCATACTTGGCACCGGCAGGCAGTAACTACGCGCTTTACAATAGCGCGGAGCTCAACGCTGTCTTTGACCAATTGTATGCTAGTGCGGATCCTACCGTTCAGAAGCAGCTAACTGACAAAGCCCAAGAAATCGTATTCAGGGACAAACCATACAACTACGTCTATGAGCCAACCGATGCAATTCCAATCAACTCGAAGTGGACTGCGTGGGGAAGCCAAGGCGTGTACAGCGAAGTAACGTTCCCCGATGTCCAGCATTGGTCAGGCGGGAACCAGTTGACCTACGCCGAAGTAAGCAACGTTTTCCCTGACAACAACTTGAACCCGCTCTCAACTCCCTCATCGAACAGCTTCTACGCCCTTTACGTTTACGGAGCTGTTTGCTACTCTGGTGCAGGTTTACAAGATGTTGATGCAAGAACACTGCAATTCTATCCTGCTTTGGCATCCAGCATTAATCATTCCGCAGACCTTCTCAATTGGAACATCACAATCCAGCAAGGTGCCAAGTGGGCAGACGGAGTTGAGATAACTGCAGATGACTTCGTCTATACACAGTACCTGCTGACAAACGCAAAGGCCAACTCAGTTGGTTTGGGTTCGAACATCCAGTACCTCGGCAATTATGTCACGTTCAAGTTCAGCGACGGTTCCAGTCTCGTTGATGACAATAGCGCAGGTGCAGCTCACACAACCGGTTCGTGGACCGCAACTGGCAAGTACAGTTTCACATTTACCTTGCCAGCAGCATACGCCTTCACAGGCCAAACTTACGCGGCATTCTCTCCAGTTCCAAAGCACATCCTAGAACAGATTCCAGCCGACCAAATTGACAGCAGTGACTACAGCACTGCAGCCAAGGCACACACCTACACTTGGGATAAGACAAAGTATGGTGGTAGCGGAACTTACACTGCAACAGGCCCCGTATGCGCAGGCCCATACATCCTCGACAACTATGATTTCACAGCGAACGTTGCAACGCTGAAGAAGAACCCATACTACTGGAACGCCACAGGTCTCAAGACATTAGGACAATATACGGTTGACACGTACAAGGTCGCATGGATCGAAAGCAAAGACGCAGCAATCGCTTCACTCAAGAACGGCGAAGTCGACATACTAGACTACAACTACCAACTAGCAAAAGACGTACCCACACTCAAATCACTGCCCAACGTAATCCTAGTCAATCAAGCAGAATTGGGTTGGCAGGAGCAGGGCTTCAACATGCAGAACCCGATCTTCGGCACTGGTGTTGATACGCCTGCAGGTAAAGCTGATCCAACGAAGGCTGCTGATGCAGCGCGCAGTATCAGGGCCGCCGTCAGCCACCTGATCCCCCGAGAACAGATCATCCACGACCTCCTAAGCGGTGTTGGAACACCGATCGCGTCTTGGATTGGTCCAGGTTGGGGTGTCTGGTATGACCCGAACCTGAAACCCGACGCGTACGACGTTAGCGCGGCAGTTCAGGATCTTAACGCGGCAGGCTACAGCGTGCAGTTCACACCCCCCGCACCCATCGCTCTGAGCGGAACACCCATGCTAGGACAAGCGGTAACCGTCACCGGAACCGCTCGGCTCGCGAGTGAAATGGTCGTCATCGAACAGAGCACCGATAGCGGGAACACGTGGACGCCCGTCGCCGCAACTTTAGCAGACAACAGCAGCCGGTACTCGATCTCCGTTCCAGGTCCGCCAGCGTTCGGCACGATCTGGTACGCGGCGAACTTCACCGGCCACGCCTTAACCAACGACACGCTAATGATGACGCCGTTAACACCAGCCCTCGTCGACCAGTACATTGGCAACGGACAGAGCGCAGCGGGACCCATCCCGATGAAGCTCTCAGACCCGATCACCGTCTCCTCCACAACAAATGACGCAATGGTCGTCCTCGTGCCGATCATCATCATAGTTGTGGTCGCGGCGCTGGTCATGAGAAGTCGCAAGAAGAAGAAGGCATAGCAGAGTTAACCAAGCCTGGTAGGTCAATGACCTCCAGGCTTCCCCGTTTTCTTTTTCTCCTATCCCAAGTGAGTGTCTTCTAGAACTCTAACGCCAGAAAAACCATAACTATGAAAAGCGTCGCACCCGACGCAACAAAAATAAGGGCACGTCTTTCCGCTTCCTTTCGTACCTCCAATGTGAATGCCTCCTTTGATCCCCCAATCAGCTTCCAGAATTGAGCAAAGCCAACTGAAGATCGGAAATCAACGATCCCTGCTAAAAGGAAAAGCAGTGAGGTCTCGACGAGCAGGAGGTCTCCAAAGAGTTCCAACGGATGAATAATTCCCTTTAGGAGAATAACAGCTAATCCGTTAACCACGAGCAGGGTTCCTGAGATCCTAAAGGATCTCAGCACGACTTGTGTATATGTGAGCACGAAGAGGTTTAAGTGGGCTTAGAAGATTAAGCTAGCGAAAGGTTCAGTGGCATGCCCAAGAAAGGAAGACCACAAGAGACCAAATCGTCGGCAAGAACTTACTCCTTCCTTGGCACACTTCTCTTACTGGCCATTATTGTTGCTTCGTCCTACTACAGTTCTTTGCCGAAGGTCGATCATATCCCTGATAATTTTCAAATCAACACGGCTGACTGGATGAAATTCGTCCCCCAAAACGCCCAATACGTCTCCTTCGTGAACTACCAAGCAGCGATGACGACTTCTGGGAACGTGTTTTTGTTTGGATCGCAAGCCATTTTCCAGTTCTATCAACTAAACGTTAACGTGCCGCCACAAAGTATCACTTTTGACCTTGACGTGCAACTCCCACAAGCTGCGTCCACTTCCGCTGCCGTGACAGTAAGCGTGATCGGGCTCCGCAACGACACCCTTAGTTTCCTCATAAATGAACTCGCAAAGACCAACACGACTGGGTCGCAATACGATGGTTATCCGGCTTACAACCTGTTGGTGGTAAGTAGTGTCGCTGCGCAGCAGAAGCTGATTAGTGCATATGTCGCAATTGTGTCAGGCGCCTTGGTGCTTAGCATCGACCCTAACTCAGCAAAGTACGGAGTCAAAACCATCCTTGACAAATACGTAAGTTCAACTCCAACTTTGTTCGATAATTCTGATGTTAGGAAGGGTGTCTATGCCAGCGGCGCCGCAGGGACACCCTACATCGCCCTATTCGTGGGGACTTTTTCAAGCCAGTTCAACAATACGCGTATGATAGTGAAATCGGTGATTCAGAGCACCAATGGGATAAGCGTTACCAGGTCTGTACTCTTCCCCAGCTCTGACTTTGCATTGGGGGAGATAGGGCATGCACATAATGTCTACCGGAACGCCGACTCATATAGGATTCTGGATGACTGGTTAGTGGTATCCTATAGTTATTCAGTTGACAAGCTTCGCGGGGAACTTACAGGCATTTGACGATAGATTCTTACCTTGCTTCTGAGACTAGTCATGCCCCGCGGTAACAACATGCTTTCTTCACGTATGCCAGTTCTACTGCTTGCGCTGGCAACAATCTCAATCCTGACTACGATACCCAAATCAAACGCAGACCCTGCCTCTGGCCCCCAGCTCGGTCTTGTTTCATTCTCAACCGTTGCCACGAAGGTTGTACTGGACTCGGGTGGTTCCGTCCACATCATATGGACAGTTCGCCCTTCCAACGTCACTACCACTACACCCGGAATATGGTACGCCCGATATGCCCCGAATGGAACAAACTCAATTCCTCCAATGATAATAAGAAACGCAACAGATATTCAATCGGCGGACGTAGTTGTGGGGAGTGACGGTGAAGCCCATATTGTATGGGCTGAGGGACCGGCATTTCAGAATTCCACATTGGATTTGTTCAATACGAATTCGGATGCACAAATCTACTATGCTGCAATCAATTCGACTGACGATAATATCACGAATTTCGGTTCGCTCACGGGTTTCGGCAAAATTGGAATGTGGCCCTCAATATCAGTTGACAAGCAATCGATACCACACATCGTCTGGACCGAAGAAACAATCAATTCGAAGAATCGTACTTTATCCGAATACTGCGCCACCATAACCAACCATCATCTCGATCACCCCATCCTGGTGGCCGCATACTACAACCAAAGCTTCGTTACTGCTCCTCGACCCCGGGTGGCCTACGACAGCACCTCTTCAAATCTCGACATTGCGTGGGTCTACAGCCAACGTGCTCAGTTATCCGGCATAGTGTCACATGTCAATTTCGCGAGGGTAAACGCGACTAGCGGCCAAGTTAATCGTATAGGGATAGCAGAACAACCTGAACTTGTCCTAGACGCAGAGGTAGCTAGTGGTCAGAACGGCACTGCATTCGTAGTGTGGCAATCACCGGAAACGGACTCGCTCGCAACGGTGTATGTTTCCAAAATATCGAACGACGGAAGAGTACTCTTCCTCAAGAGTTTCAAGAGATCCTATTCATCCACTTCGTACTTAACGGCATCATCGGACGCTGAAGAAAATCTCTACCTGGTTTGGTATTATCCACCCATACTCCCGAAATCCACGGTACCGCTCAGAGCTGTGTCAAATGTTAGTTACATGAAGATCGATGAGGCAGGGTCGGTAACTGATTCTGGAAACCAATTAATCCATGGAACTGTACTCGCAATTGGAATATCCGGCAACGAGGGCCTCTATGCCGTTTCGTCCTCAGGACTAGTACAAGTCAAAAGGCCGGCCATGGTGCCCTTCGCTCAACTAGTGATAGGCCTCGGCGCTCTTTTCGGAGTAGGCGTTGCGATCACCGAGGAGGGAAGATACAGAATTCTTCTCTCCCTAAGAACTCCCGCGAAAATTCACCAATTGTTGCAACATGATGACAATGTACTCATCGCAATGCTAAGTGAAAGGCCGGGAGTTCGCCTCAGTCAAATCAGGGACACCCCTGGAAATGAGATGGGATCTGTAAACCTAAGGAAGCTAGTACGACTTGAGCGAGGAGGATATGTATCATCGATTCGCGTAGGTCTGGGACGAAGGTTCTTCGGATCGGCGCCACTTGAGGCCGCATCTGATTACCAAACGTCGTTCGCAACTCGAATCTTGAATTCGATTAAGGACGCGCCTGGCATTTGGGAAGGAAAGCTTGCTCAGGATTTAGGTCTAAGCCAACAGATCGTACACTATCATTTGAAGCGATTACGTTCTGCTGGGTTGTTGAGTGTCCAGGTATATCAGAGGCGAAAGTTGTATCGGCTGGCAAACTCAAACCAGGCAAGAGATGGAAACCCCCATCTCGGGGCGTAAGTGCAGAACACCAAACGCGTTACACCAAGTACCACAGGGAAATTGCTAACGCTGCCGAATCCACGCATTTTGATCGTTCTGGCTTCAAAGCATTGGCAAAAAGGAACCTAGCGCGATGTGAGTCGAAGCTCTCGTTATAGCTTAAGAGTTTGGTTTCCTCAATCGTGCCGACCGCACATGCCTGTTGTTGAAACCCGCGAGCTGGGAAGGAAGTTCGATTCAAAGGGCACCAGCATCCCCGCTCTGGAAAACGTAAACTTGGAAGTAAATGAGGGTGAGGTTTTCGGGTTACTTGGCCCAAATGGTGCCGGCAAAACAACATTGATACGAATACTAGCAACACTACTTCTGCCCACTTCAGGGACAGCAACTATTGATTGATTCGGCGCCGGTGGTCGCAATATCCCTCGCAATATCATACTATGCATCATACACGCTTTTCGGGGCTGCACCAGCCATTCTTGTCTCTTTGAGGTCTGTTCTAATGGTTACCGCAGCCCTCCTCCTGAGCCTTCCAGCAGCTTTGGCGTTAGGGTATATTCTCGGGTCATACTCGATCTTTGTAAGTCGATTTGAATGGGCGCTTCCGTCATATGTCTCAGGGGTGCTTATGATTTTCTCAGAAGCATTGTTCCCCGCGAGCATTCTACCGTACCCGCTTTCGGTAATCGCTGAGGCGCTTCCATTTACGTACTTGATGAGAGCATCGAGAGCTGCCCTCATCTCTGACTCCTGGACGCTGTATGTGAATTCGATGGCTTTTCTTGCCTTGGGCGGAATAATTCTCTTGGCAATTGGAATCATAGCGTTCAGCTATGCGGAGCGTAGTGCTAGGGCGAAAGATTACATCGACAAGAAAGTAATGTAGCAATGGCCTCGGTCGGGGCAATCGACCTAGGATCACTTTATTGGAGCTTCACAGTTTTGTGCCGCTTCTTCACCAATCCAATCATAAGTCCGAGGACAATAACTGCTACTCCAGTCAACAGAACTATCGTCACACTCAGGTCTGTATCCCATCCCGCTTCTATCTTCCTGTCCGAAAGCATTAGTATCTGTACAGTTAGGTTTCTTGAATTGGCCGCGCCAGTCCATCCTCGAAACCGGTCCTTCGCGCCAATCAACCCTAGGATCCCAGAGGTGCCAGTGACGGTGTCAGGTAATGATACGTAGGCGAACATGCCCTTTGGAATGGCGATCGATGCGGTTCCCGTGAAGCTTTGCGTTCCGAGGGGTGAAGTTACTAGAAATGGAGTATTTGCGTGGACATCGACGTCAAGCTTCACGTAACCGCTCGTCCACAAGAGCGCGCCCTCATGAGACTTTGTTACTCCTGAACCCGCGATGAGCGCGTTTGCATTATCTGTCGCGCTGACGCCGAATGGAGTTTCACAACCTCCACTCGGTTGGCAGTAGCTAAGCGATATCAAGGAATTAGTTTCCTGCCACCCGGTTGAGTTCAGGTATGAAATATGCCTGAATCTTACTGGCCCGAGATCGATAGGGATGGGAGAGGCTTCTGTCCTCTCAGCTACCACGAATGCAGGGTCCAATGAAGGGTTGACGGTGAGATTTGAATTCGCCACAATGTGCCCATCAATCAGAAAGGCCCAGAAGTTTGAGGAATTGGGACGGATAGCGTACGCGTGCCATGTGCCGTTGGTCCCACCTGAGCCTGTTGGGCCGATTTGATAGTAATATTCTGACCCGCCACGATTGGGCCAGTATTGCCATTGCCATCGCGGATCGGAAGCGGGAATTATTTCCGAAGCTCCTAGGCATTTGAACTTGCCGCCGACAAAGGCGCCCTTAAGGCAGTACACTCCAGGTTCCAATGAATACCCAAATTGAATGAATGCGCCATTCGCCAAGTTGTTCCCAACCCAAAAGTAATCAAGTGCATTGGAGTAAGTGTCGTAAGCATGTGTTTCAATTTCTACTTGAACACCGAGATTATTCCTGGAGGCATCATCAGCCCAAGCACCGACTTCGATGGTTACACCGGTCTGCGGTGGAGCAGAGGCCAATAGGATCGAGTTCAGAAGAAGGAAGGCTGCGAAACATCCTCCCTTAGACAAGGCAATCGCCTCGATACGGATACGAACATGGTCATAAACCCCTTGCGCATGACCTTCGTTCAGAAATCGTTGTTCGAGTCTGAGGGTGAACCGTTAGCGGATCTCACTTGATGTTGGGGTTAATTGGGGGCTGTTGTTTCGGAATGAGTCTGCTCGCGTCAGGGATAACGGAGATCTTGGATTCTGCTCCCAGGGCACGTTGAGCCGTTTGTAATGCCGCATTGACGGTTCGAGAAGCCCGCATTCCGAATACATTCTCAACGTAATAATCTGGAATTGTTGAGACTAGGTATATCCGATGAGAGTCAAGCGCTCTCGAAAGGTATACGGCCTTAAACCCGTCATAATTGAAGTTGTGGCGAAGCCTAGCCTCTAGATGGTGCGGCTGCTTCCTTTCCACGGTCCACTCGTAGAACTCGGTGTCGCCGTGCCCTTTGCCGCACTCCGCCGCAATGATCAATGCCCCGTTCCTTTTCAGCGCCCCGATGCCAGTTGGGAACGTTTCAATGGCTTGAAGTAGCGATTCGTCGTCAGGCGTTCCTCCAGCACTCATTACAACTATATCCGCTAATTTCGGGATATCTCTCGTTAGAGTTGTATTCAACGCGACTTGCAGTGTTGACACGACCTCTCTTACATTTCCAAACGCAACATGGGCCGGTTCCCTCCCAGAGTCAAGGACAACTCCCAACGCGTAAGTATTACTTACCTTGTCACTGATTTCGTCCCGTTCTTTGCGGAGGTCCGCGGCTGTAAAGCCTGGACGGTTTGTGAGATGACTTCGCAGAGAGCTCTCAGATGCCAGACCTGGGAATACCACGTCGCATACTCCGGCGTATAGGAGAAAAGGGTTGGGCTTCAGTTCGCCTACCACGAGCCGAAGGTCAGCTTTGAGGAAGTCTGAATTCAGCTGGGGTGAAAACTTGCCACTGAAATTCTCAATTGGAAGGGTAGGCGACAACTTCGGGTTATGATCAGAAACAGTAGTTTCAGAAAGCGCCTCAGCGTTGAGTTCAACCGCACTTTGCGTGCGCAAGATTGTAACCGCAGGCCTCTGGGCCCCCAGGTTCTCCAGAAGGATTTTGATCAAATCGATGGCTAGCGGTCCGTTGCCGCATTGTCCGAGGGCAATGCATGGTTGTTTAGCCTCTTTTGCGATTGTTTGGAAGCGTTCGTTAGATTCGATTAGCTTTCTTGCCTCAGTTAGGGTGTCCAATGGTTTGCTGGAGTTCTGAGTTCTGAAGATGTCGATTAGTCTCTCCTCGGGAACGCGTACGGGGATCTCGGATGATCCATATGGGAGCCAAACCTCGACCAAGAGCCGAAAGCACCTTCCTGTAGTCCGTTTCGCTACCGATTGCTCGGGTGCTGGTTAAAGTTTCATTTACATGGGGCGAGCGAAATTCATTGTTTGAACAGCACCATTGGATGCCGTTCAGCAAAAGAATAAACGCTGAAGTGATTCTATGAAGAACGGGGAAGTTGCTGTGCGCCAAAGTCTGGGTGAGGATGATTTTACTGAGATTCTGCTGAGAACGGGAAGCCTCAAATTCGGAACATTCAAGCTTGCAAGCGGCATACTGAGTTCGTATTACGTTGACTTGCGTCTTCTTCCAGGCGATCCCGAGGCGTTCCACAGGGCCATTAACTTCTACAGGGCCGTCGTGGAACCTAGTCTAGCGAAGAGGATTCAACGTTTGGCAGGTATACCAACTGCCGGTATAGCCTACGCAGCCGTGTTAGCATTCAACCTCTCAAAACCGTTTCTGTATGTCCGAAAGGAAACGAAGGAACATGGCCGTGAGCGTCGAATTGAGGGCCTCCTGATGCCAGGCGACAAGGTCTTGGTCTTAGATGATGTCGCAACGACCGGGAAGAACATCATAGAGGCGGTTGAAGCAATCCGTGGCGAAGGGGGGGTCGTCGAAGACGCTGTTGTACTCCTTGATCGACAGCAAGGCGCTAAGGAGAACCTTCGAAAGGCCGGGGTGAAGCTTCACACTTTTACGACGATACGGCAAATTGCCGATAAGCTTCTTGCTCTTGGGACGATTGATGAAACGCAACACAAGGAAATTGTGGGGCAAATCGTTAGCTAGCTTTCACTTTGAAGAGCTCGTTAAGGCGTTGTTTATCATATCCTAAAGGGGACAGTAAGGCAGCGGTTGAATCGATCAAAAGCTGCTTGTACTTTTGCACATCGTATTGCACTGGCCCATCAATCAGTTCACTCGTCAACACAGCATTTCCGGACAAACCATTCGCCTCTTGAAGTATGTAAGAAACGTTTTGCCCTGCGGAGACTTGTACACCTTCGCTGACGAGTTGCTTCGCCGCGATAGCCTGCATCACATTATGCCTGTATTCTGCCGGGTTCTTGGAAAGCTGTTTCGTTATGAAAAGGTCCTGCAGATCCACTTGCCCATTTCGCAGTCTGTCTATGTGTTCGTGGACAAGCTTGAGAGCCCCAGGAATATGCATGCGATAGTCAGCGCAATTGCACGCTGAGGCTAGGTAATTGATCACGTCGCTTTGGCATGTCTTAACTATGGGTGGTGTGTCTCGTCGGCGGTACTCTATGCCGCGGACCTTGATTTTTCCATTCCTGAAGGCACCGTAGTATCTGTTAAGAACAGGAAGCTCAGCGTGAACTTTCGAGGGGAGAAACATGATCCAGCGGTAAATTCCCTTAAACGAAATTGGAAGGCCTAATCTCCTCTCAATAGTCTCGCACAAGTTGACGTAGTCACTTTCACCAGCATCGTTTCTCTTCAACCATACTGAATCCACGATCCCGTGAACAACTGAGAACCCACGCTCCTGGGCAATCTCAATGGTTTCACGAAGAACCTTGCGTGCGAAGGCGCATACAGCTATGTGCGCATCAATCTTTCCGAAACGTGCATTCTTGTAGCCAAGATAACCAAACGATGTAATTAGCGACCATTTGAGTGCAGCCTGTCTTTGATCGTAAATATTCCTTAAGTTCGGATCGTTTGTCTTACTCATCAACGTCTTGTATTCAGCGCGTTTGTGGAGCAGTATTCGTAGTGTGTGTGGAACTATTCCAATCTTCTTCTCGCAGATGTTGTAGTTTAGTTCCGGGACTCTTTCTCGAGTCTCGCTGTGGGCGCAGCATTGGCAGTCAACGCATTCGGGTGTGAGGTTGTATCTCATCATGAGCGTTGGGTATAGCGATGCGTAGTCTATCTCGCCTACATTATCGAAGAGGCCAACTTTAGGTTCTAATATGAAACCGCCGCGGTCGGCTTTTAACAGTTCACTTGCGGTTTTGAAATTCTCGGGCTCGTTTTTCCTCCAGGGGATCAAGATGTCGCGGCGAAAGGCTTGGTACATTTGAAGTGAGGTCATGTTGGTGCCGATGGTTTCACGGGACGCCCGGTGCAACGGTGTGCGGCATGTTCGGGATATCTCGAAGAGTCCTTGAAGCCCGCTGTCTTCGAAGATGAAATCATTGAATGCGTCTAGGTGAAGCCTGCCGAGCAGGTGGACGGGTGTGGGTTTGTAGTAGATTCGCCCATACGAAAAGTATGATTTCCCCTGTTTATGCGCAGATTTCAGATGCCGCCCTTCGCGGTCAAGGATCAGCTGTGATAGTATCTGGTTCTGAAAGGCTCTTTGAATTAAGTACGGGAATAGGAAAGAGTCACCGTTCTTTGTGAGAATTATGTCAGGGTCCGCCTCCTTAACTGACCTTACTAATTCAAGTAGCTTATCTGCCTCTGAACCAGCTTCAATTTTCAAGGCACCACTAGAAGCTTCAACAGTCATTGACGCAATTGGGTCGCGAAAAGTCGGCGTCTTTCCAGATTTCTGAACGTGAAGCGAAATAGTTGCGCCCCTCAGCAGGGGCGTTTCGTATCGGCATGAGTACGCGTCGTCAAGCAATTCCCAATCTATGCCAGCGCTTCCGGCTTGTGCTCGGACAAAGGCAAGTGGGAAGAGGTTTTTCTCGTATAGGTATAGTTGAGTGGTTGGAATGTCAACATTGAATAGCCGAGCATTGATCAAACACGTGGGATTGAGGCTTTGTAGGAACGTTTTGATGTCGCTTGAGCGTTGAAAAGTTAAGCGGAGAACCTTAGTTCGTTCGAAGTCATTTGGACTCACGTATTTGTAATCGACTGTGCGTTCTATCTCAAAACCGCAATTCGTAAGAAAAGCAGGAAGGCTTTCCGAATTTCTAGTCCACGCGTAAATGCTTGGGCGCCATGAGTCGAGCAGGCGGATCGGCTCACCCTTACGAGTTATCAACCAGATGACCATTCCGCCCTGAGGCGCCGGATAGAGATCAAAGAGCCACCCTTCCAAAACAAGTGCCCGCCGTCATGCGTTAAGCGATGCAGGAAAGTGGTCGAGTTTTAGGTTTGATCGACCGATTGTGAAGGCGAGTTTATCGGTGATTCGTGTCGGGCACGGTTTGAGTGGGTGTTTTTCGAGCAAGAATGTAGTATCCTGTCCTGTTCGCTCGGCTTTGAGCACAACCCGTGCACGGCTCGTGAGGAATTGGCGAAGTGATGCTTCATGGTTATTTTTGCTTAAAGGGCAAGTTACGACGATGGCAACGTCGTTTTCGTATGAAAATCGGGCTAAGAATGCGGAGAGAAAATTGACCGTCTGCTTTGCCTCTTTAAAGTCCACATCTGTATCCAGGAACATGCACAGGAGATTTGCTATGACAATTAGCCCTACTTTCTCTTCACCGAGAAGTTCAGGCAGTTTTTCTAAGATGAGGTTTACAAGCTGGTAGCATGTGAAGGCACGGGACACCTTAATTCTGCTGAGAACCTCATCGCGATCTAACTGAAGGACGCTAGCGTAGTCTGATACTTGGTACAAATCAAAAGTGTTCCCGCCGTCAATGAACACGCTTGCCGCATTGAACCCGCCCAAATCCACTGGCAGCTGCGACCGGACGCAAAGGTGTTCAGCGATCGATTGACACGCATTTTCGCCATATAGAACCGTTAATTGGCCACTATAAACGCCCCCGCACTCATCTAGATAATTCCCGAAACTTAATCGGGAACCTTTAGACAACGCGGCCTTCTGGAATGTTTGCGTAGTTTCATTAGTCAATAGTGATTTAAGGCCGGAAGTCTGTGTGCCGCTAATATTTCGCACGTGGTTGTTTCTTAGGAGAACACCAGCGGGTACTCGTGTGCTAAGCGCTTGACATTTTAGCGATGCCTCCAACTCAAAATGGCAGCCAGGGCATTTGTTGAAAGTGGTGTACAGGAAGCTTTGAGGTTGCTCCAACTTGTTACGTAGGGCTAAGACGGAATTGCAAACGTCGCAGTAGTAAACGTACACAATTCGTGTAGGAAATTCTTCAGAGCAAAAGTTCGGGTCGGCAATGCACGGTGCTAGCTCCTGCAATTGCCCGATTCTATGGTCGCTATCCATAACGGCGAATGTTTCGGCGAAGGCTGAATAACAACGTAAGCCCCGTGTTACATGGGGTGAGGTAGCTCAAACTATCGGCTTGCTCGGCGCTTAGTGACTAGCTTGCGGCCGGCGGAGTAAGGGTCTATTTTGTTCGCCTCCACCTGTTTCATGATTTTCTGAAACAGTTCGGATGATGCTATCTCCTTTAATGATATCTCCTCAAAATACTGCTTGGCTGCCTCAAGCACCTCCGAGCGCAACCGGTCTTCTTTCGCCTTCCCCAACCCATCAGAGTCCTTAAGGTACTTTGAGTGCTGGTTTATGGCCTCCACAAGGCCAGTGACTCCTTCTCCGGACATCGCGACCGTCTTCAGGACGCGTGGCCGCCAGCCTCGGAAATGTTCGGACATCATGATCATTTGGTCAATTTCTTGCGCTGCGCGGTCCGCATTCTCCCTATCGGCCTTGTTGACGACGAAGATATCTGCGATTTCCATAATGCCCGCTTTCAACGCTTGAATTTCGTCCCCCATCCCGGGGGCAGTTACAACGATTGTGGTATGGGCGAGTTGCTTCACATCTACATCAGACTGACCCGCTCCCGCTGTTTCAACAATCACATAGTCCATCGCTGACGCGTCGAGGATTCGAACCGCGTCCTCCGTTGCTCTTGCAATTCCTCCAAAATGTCCGCGAGTAGCCATGCTCCTGATGAAGACTCGGGGGTCCGACGCGAGTTCTCCCATCCTAATTCGATCACCGAGCAAGGCTCCACCAGTTATGTGACTTGATGGGTCGACGGCAACAATTCCTACACTGCGGCCAGCATCTCTGTAACGCTTCGCGAGCTGTGCGATTAGCGTGCTCTTTCCACATCCTGGCGGACCAGTTATGCCAATGATCTGAGCCTTCCCAGCAAGCCAGTACAAGCTGGAAAGAATCGTAATTCTCGCAAGAGGATCATTTTCCGCAGTCGACATTAACTGCGATATGGCACGTCGATCGCCATGCACAGCTTTTCGAATTAATGTGTTGGGTGTTGATTTTGCATGGGATTTAGGCACGAGTGTAGGCGCCTCGTTATCTTCCTAGATAATGGTCTTGGGATGAAACTCCCCATATTCCTCTCTTATGACATCGCTTATTTCGCCAGTGGTAGCCCCGGACTTTACAGCGCTGATTATCAAAGGCATCACGTTGATGTCGTCCTCCAAAGCCTTCTGAAGCTTTCTGAGGCTGCGAAGTAGCCGAGTTTTGTGGCGTTTTCGTTTGAAAGCTTTGGTGCGGGAGATCTGCCGGCGTCCTGCTGCCGGAGCGATCTTATGGAGGGTGATGTGGTACGGTTTCGGGTCAACATATACGTTAACCCCGACTATCTTGTTAGCTCGCGATTCTATTCCCATTTGCCTCTTGAAGGCGCTATCGCGAATCTGGTTCTGGATGTATCCGCTCTGGATTGCTTTGACAGCACCGCCTAATTTGTCGACTTGATGTATCTCGGCTTTGGCTTCGCTCTCAATCTTGTTCGTTAGAGATTCCACGTAGAAGCTCCCACCCAATGGGTCAATTGCCTTTGTCACGCCACTTTCGAAGGCTATTATCTGCTGCGTTCGGAGGGCTATTTTCACGGCTTCCTCTGTAGGTAAAGATAACGCTTCGTCGAGGGAATTTGTGTGCAGGGATTGTGTGCCCCCTAAAACCGCTCCCAAAGCTTGTATAGCTACGCGCACAATGTTGTTTTGCGGTTGCTGTGCAGTCAACGTTTCACCGCTAGTCTGAGTATGGAAACGTAGCTTCATAGACTCAGGATTCTTCGAGTGGAATTTTTCTTTCATCATATGCGCCCATATGCGGCGCGCTGCACGGAACTTTGCTATCTCTTCCAGGAAATCGTTATGGCATGCAAAGAAGAAGGACAAGTGTGGTGCGAAATCGTCGACCTCCAATCCTCGCTTAATACAAGCACGAACGTACTCCTCTGCGTTTGCAAACGCGTAAGCCAGTTCCTGGACTGCGCTTGAGCCACTTTCTCTTATGTGGTATCCGCTTATGCTGATTGGGTGCCACATCGGCATCTGCTTCGCACAAAATTCGATAATGTCCACAGACAACCTCAAGGATTGCTCGGGAGGGAAGATGTAGGTATTTCGTGCTATGTACTCTTTGAGAATATCATTCTGCGTCGTTCCCCGCATTCGTGAAAGCGGAACCCCCTGCGAAGTCCCAACCGCAGCATACATCGCCAGCATTATGGCCGCGGTAGCGTTAATGGTCATCGAAGTACTGACCATTCCAAGCTTGATGCTTTGGAAAAGCAATCGCATATCTTCCACGGAACTGATGGGTACTCCTACCCGGCCCACTTCGCCCTCGGCTCTCGGGCTGTCCGAATCATACCCCAATTGAGTTGGAAGGTCAAAGGCGACGCTGAGCCCGGTTTGTCCCTGTTTTATCAGAAACCTGAAACGCCTATTCGTGGCTTCCGCGCTACCAAACCCCGAATACTGCCTCATCGTCCAGAGCCGCGAACGGTACATTTCAGGGTAGATACCGCGCGTAAATGGAAATTTGCCCGGTTCACCCAGAATGCCTCTGGGGTAGCGAGGACTGGAATCCGAAGCGTCGTAATGCTGCTTCCCTGGCAGGCCAGGTGAAGAAGAGCTTTTCCCTCCCTTCAAAGTTGCACGAACAACCCTAGGAACCAGGCACGTATATGACCTTGAAGGAAAACGTTCTCAGATCACCCAAAAGAACATTAACGCCCCTCCTCTGAACTTTCTAAGTTCGTGTGGGAACAAATGCCACCAAAACGAAAAATGAATTACTGGGCCAAGAAAGTTGAGCAAATTGCAGCCGCGAAAAAGAAACAGGGCAGGCTGTACAACCGTAATGAGCTCCATTCCATCGCGCGAAGGCAGCGCAAATGGAGCCAAGGCGCTCTCACGGAATGGTTGGTAAAAGCACCTGAGCGCAGGGAAGCCTTCGAGAATCCCTCAGGAATCCCCATCAAGAGAATCTATGGTCCAACTGACGTGTCGCACCACGATTATTCCCGTGATGTTGGATTACCCGGCGAATTCCCATACACCCGTGGAATCTACCCTACCATGTACAGGGGTCGCCCGTGGACTATGCGAATGTTCTCAGGTTACGGGAGCCCTGAGGAAACCAACGCCCGCCTAAAGTACCTCCTTAAAGAAGGCGAAACTGGGCTGAGCATCGCTTTCGACATGCCCACCTTGTATGGAATTGACGCTGACCATCCGAGAGCGGAAGGCGAGGTTGGCAAATGCGGCGTTTCCGTATCGTCACTCAAAGACATGGAGGCTATCTTCGATGGTATTCCGCTTGATCAGGTCAGTACTTCAATGACAATCAACGCGCCGGCTTCGGTCCTAACTTGTATGTATGTTGCAGTCGCAGATGGACGCGGATTGAGGTCAAGAGAACTGCGCGGCACCGTGCAGACGGATATTCTCAAGGAGTATGCTGCCCAAAAAGAGTGGGTGTATCCCCCTGAAGCCCATCTCCGAATTATCCGTGACATGATGCTTTATTCCACAAAACACCTCCCGCAATGGAACTATGTCAGCATAAGCGGATACCACATTCGAGAAGCTGGTTCAAGCGCTTTGCAAGAACTGGCTTTCACACTGGCCGATGGTTTTGCATATGTAGACCTAGGCCTCGAGGCTGGGTTGAAGGTGGATAATTTCGCCCCCAGGCTGTCGTTCTTCTTTAACTGCGGAATGGATTTCTTCGAGGAAATTGCAAAATTCCGGGCTGCCCGACGAATCTGGTCTAAAGTTCTCAAGGAAAAATACCATGCGAAAGACCCAAGGTCAATGCTGATGCGATTTCACACTCAGACATCGGGCGTATCGTTGACGTGGCAACAACCACTCAACAACATCGTAAGAACTGCGGTAGAGGGCTTAGCCGCAATAATGGGTGGAACACAATCTTTGCACACAAACGCCTACGATGAAGCCTGGGCGCTGCCAACACAGCAGGCTGCCTTAATTGCCCTGAGAACGCAGCAACTCCTGGCCGAAGAGACAGGTGTTGCGAACGTAATTGACCCCCTCGGCGGGTCTTATTATGTAGAATGGTTAACGGATGAAATGGAACAGCGAACATTCGAGTATCTCGCGAAAATCGAGGACATCGGCGGTATTCTGGCCGCCATCAAGAAAGGTTTCATCCAAAGAGAAATCGCAGACACCTCATACAAGTATCAACGCCAGATGGAAGAAGGCAAGAGAGTTATTGTGGGAGTCAATGCCTACGAAATGAATGAAGCTTCTCCTATTGAGACTCTAAGAATCGACGAAAAGGTGCGCCAGAGCCAGGTAGAGAGGTTAAATGAAGTCAAAAAGACTAGGGATGCCACCGCGGTGAAAAACTCTTTAGAACAACTGCGCTCCTCTTTCGCGGATCCTGATTCAAACAGTATTTACCCGATGCTTAAAGCCGTCAAATCCTATGCGACACTTGGAGAGATCGTTGACGTTGGGAGAAAAGTGTTCGGGGACTGGAAGGAACCCTCGATACTCTGAACTTCGGAGGTGGAAAGATCTCAACAACACGGTTGATTGATAGGAAGACCCAGCCGAGAAAGATTAGGGTGCTTGTGGCAAAGCCCGGGCTCGCGTAAACCTACGGCCAAACGGGCACGACCGTGGCGCCCTTGTTCTGTGCAGGGCACTCCGAGATGCTGGGATGGAGGTAATCTATGCAGGGCTCTTGGCCAGCCCTGAACAAGTCGCCCAGATGGCCATAGATGAGGATGTTGATGTTGTCGCTATGAGTCTACTCAACGGGGCACACATGACCGCGTTCCCGAAAGTCGCGAAGGCGCTGAAAGAAAAACGGGCGAGCGACATACTGCTTGTAGGCGGTGGCATTATTCCCGAGGAAGATAAACCAAGACTAGAGAAGTTGGGAATAACGGGAAATTTCGGCCCAGGCACAACTCTGAAAGCGATCGTCGACCACATAGTGGTCCGCGTTCAGAGGGAACGTTGGAAGTAGCCTTAGTATCCAGCACATTAGGCTACTTTATCGAAATGCTCGATGTCGAGTATAGGATCCCGTGCGTTTGGCCCTTTCCCTGAAACCTAGGCGAAACCTTGTCGCCAATTGCAAGTAACAATCGTTTCTTGACTTCGATGTTGTAGGGCAGAACTCCTCTACTTGGTTTTCTGACCAAATCGTTCCTTGACCCAGACTCGTATCGGTTCGAGTTGTTTCCTCATTCGTGCTTTTTCTTCCTCTGATCTTCTGCCCCGCGGGGGTCCTGACGGAACGAAGTAGATGTCCATGGGATTGCCGCTGGGCTGATCGACGAACTTGATTTCCACATTCATGTCGCACTCTGCGTCTTCTGGCTCGATGCCCACTAGGCGGCCCGCGATCAGAGTGTTCGCCCCTTCAACTCTGACATACGCCAATATGAAAGGCAGATCCGCCAGAAATGCTTCGCCTGCGAAGCCAAGGACTGTGAAGCAGTGAAGCGTGCCACGCATTGGCATCTCTACCCACTGAGTCTCAATAAGACGACACTTGTTCCTCCAGCAGTGCGCTCTCGGGGGGCAGAATACGTCTCCGCATTTCGGACACTTGGTTCCGAACAGCTTCTTCTCGAGCAGTTCCTCAAAGAATTTTGAGACCAGTCCGTAACTGTGCTCGTACATCACATCCCATGGCCGGTTGACGAGCATGTATCTTGCTCTTTCGAGCTTGTCAGGTCTTGGGCCCTTGTCCCCTTCGATGATCTTGTAGCCGGCCACGTTCCACTTTCCAAGCCGGCCCCATTCATTCCATTTCTCATCGGGCTTCTTCTCTTTGAGAACTTTGTCAGGTTGCATTTCCATCACCTCTCCATGATCATGACTGAGATCGCAGTTCCGGTGCCCGCATGGCTGTGATTAAGTCCAACCTTCGCGCCCTTCACTTGAGTGGCATTGCTCTTGTGCTTCTTTCCAATCTCCTGTCTCAGTTGCCAAAAGAGCTCGACGGTTTGGCCGATTGCCGTAGAGCCAACCGGGTGTCCGAACCCTTCCAGACCCCCGCTTACGTTCACCGGTATATCGCCGTCCACGTAAGTCTGTCCTTCCCTGATGAGCGTCTTGCCTTCGCCCCTTTTGCAAAAGTCTAGATCCTCGTAGGTTTGGAGTTCGCTCGAATCGTAGGCGTCGTGTATCTCTACGACATCGATCTCCTTGAGAGGCTTCCTGATTCCCGCCATCTTGTAAGCGGTTCTGGCGGCGAACTTGCAGGCCCCGAAGTTGGTCAGCTCGGGGTAGGGCTCTCTGGGTTTCAGGGCGTGTTTCGGGTAGGATCGTGCCTCGCTGGGGAACATGCCATGAAAACCGGGGTTGTCGGGACGGTCTCCGGGCCTCATCATGTCGCTTCCTAGACCGAGTCCTGTTATCCAGACTGGTGTGTCGGTGATTTTCCTCGCGTATTTCTGAGAGGCAAGAACTATTACACTTGCTCCTTCGCTGAGAAGGCAGCAATCAAGCACCTTCAGAGGCCATGCAATCAGACGAGATGACAGGACGTCATCGACAGTGATCTTCTTTCCTCCACACTCGATCGGCCACTGTGCGTAGGGGTTGTCGAGGCTGTAGTTACGATTCTTCACAGCAATCATTGCAAGATCCTCCTCTGTCTCGCCGTAGAGGTACATATGACGCGCTTCCATTGCCGCGTAGTACCCAGTATAGTAACCGCCAACAGGAAAGTCAAAATCGGTGTCGCTCGCCAGCGCTATGAATTCATTCGCTTTCGCCGATGGTACCTCTCCTTGCTTCTCGAAACCGCTCACCAAACAGACTTCGGAGAGGCCTGATGCCACAATCGCCCAGGCGGTCCTAATTGCGGTGCCAGGTCCTGCCCCTCCGTTTTCAACCCTAAAAACGGGTTTCGGTGTCAACCCAAGATAATCGTGCAGAATCCATTGGAACGCAAGTTGTTGTTCGAAGTGATCGCTGAAGTAGGAACAGACATGGTTGTCAATGTCGCCAATCGACAGATTCGGGGTATCCTCAAGAGCCTCCTTCATGGCTTGGGCGACCATCTCCTCCTGGGTTTCATGTCTAGGTTTCTGATACCTAGAGATCCCACCTGCAACTACAGCTACTCTTCTCAAGAAATTTCACTGGGGTGGTGAGCCTGTTGTGCAATAAAACATTTCGTCCCTCCGCTCCTTCAATAGGGAGTAGATCGCGTCGCGGAACTTGAGGTCTATTCTTCAGTTGCTCCTATCACGACTACCATCTCGAAACAAAACTGAGTGCTTCTCCACCAAGTTTTCGTCGCTACTGTCGAGGGTGGTGCTCCGAGCAATAGTAAGCCTTTGACAAAATCCCGTTTGATTTCAGGCAACCAGTGCACAGGGTTTTTGCACACACAGAACTCGCACCGTCCAAGAAAACCTCGTCGTTTCAGGTTAGGGGGCCAAGAGGTTGTCTTTGATTACGAGGAGGACAACTTCACGCGAGTATTGGGTGTGGGATAATAACCTTCATTATTACGACGCTGTATTCGGACGAGTATCCAGCGATTTGAGGATTAATTCAGGATGACACAACCGCTAGCCAGTATTGTTTCGGCGGGCGTTTCGAAATTTGGTGTTCGTGAAGGGTTGTACGGAAGAGAACTCTTTGCCGAGGCCGCCAGGGAGGCTTTCGATAGTTGTCCCAACCTGAACCCAAAACGGGACATTCAAGCCCTTTTTGTAGGCATGATGAGCGACTCGTATGAACACCAGGCCCATGTTGCACCCCTCTTCTTAGACTGGATCGGCCTACTTCCCAAGCCTGCTTTTCGGACCGAAGCGGCGTGCGCGTCCTCTAGTGTGGCGATGCGAACCGCTTTGTTTGCGATAGCGTCTGGGATGTACGATGTCGTTCTTGTTGGCGGAGTTGAGAAGATGACGCATGTAAGCACAACAGGCGTAACTGAGATCTTGGCAATGGCATCGGACTTCCCATTCGAACAATGGCACGGAATCTCCTTTCCAGGAATATTCGGCATGATGGCTGTCGATCACATGAACCGGTACGGGACGACGGAGGAGCAGATGGCTAAGGTTGCAGTGAAGAACCATGAGCATGGAGTGCTGAACCCAAAGGCACATTTCCAGAAGCGAATAACCGTCAGCGAAGTGCTCGCGTCACGGCCCGTCGCTTGGCCCTTGAAGTTGTACGATTGCTGTCCTCGGTCGGATGGCGCTAGCTGCCTTGTACTTACGTCACCAAAGATAGCTAGGAAATTTACTGATACGCCCGTGAACATAATTGGTTCAGGCCAAGCCCAGGACACACTCAGCCTATGTGAACGAGAGAACTTCAGCACAATGAAAGTCACAAAGCTTGCTGCGCAGCAAGCTTACGAAATGGCCAAAGTCGGGCCGAAGGACATTGACGTGGCTGAACTGCATGATTGTTTTACAATAGCCGAAATCATCGCCTACGAAGACCTAGGCTTCTGCGACGAGGGGAAGGGGGGCAAACTAATCGACGAAGGAGCAACATACCTCGGCGGCAGGATTCCTTCGAACACTAGTGGAGGGCTCAAAGCGAAAGGCCACCCAGTGGGAGCAACCGGAACGGCACAAGCATGCGAAATCTACTTCCAACTAACTAACCAAGCAGGGCGAAGACAGGTTGCCGGAGCCGAGATTGGGCTCACAGAGAACGTAGGCGGTTCCGCGTCAACAGGCGTCGTCCACATCTATCAACGGGGAGATTGAAGGTAGCAGGAAAGATGGCAGCATCAGTGATGGCGCCACCATCTGAAGGAACAGGTTTCATTTGCGATGAGAATGGGGCTGTACTTCCCACCGTTGAGAACTTTTACAAGTTCTGTGCAGAAAGAAAGCTCATGGGTGTGAAATGCAAGGCTTGTGGAGCACTTCTTTGGCCCCCGCGTGGCATCTGCCCCAAGTGCTTTTCCTACAATGTCGAATGGATCGAATTCAAAGGCAGGGGCAAGCTGCTTACCTACACGATTATCCACTTTCCGCCAAGCCAATTCCAAGCCTTAGCTCCCTACGCTGTGGGAATAATGAGATTGACGGAAGGACCTCAACTGCCCGGCATGATAAGAAACCTCAAACTTGAAGACCTACGCATTGGAATGGACCTTGAAGTTGATTTCGAAACCACGGTCCCTAAGGAATGGCCACGGTGGCCACGGTACTTCTTCAAACCTGCAACTTAGATTCAAACTCATCGCAAGGGCAACCTGCCGTTAGAGGGATCCGAATCGACTTGGCACTGAAAAGGCGCTATTCCTATTGGAATTGTCAGAGGCCTAGAATATTAATATTGGAATACGCTCCGAAGACGCATTCTGACATGTTGACGGAGAATTGGTCGTGGTAGAAGCACAACTGACTGGGGTTTTCCCCCGCTCCGAAAAGCTTGTGGATGCCACACGAGCCGTAACGCGAGGAAAGATCTCGCAACCCGAAGTAGATGCGATCTTCGACCAAGACCTCGCTTCTCTCGTTGACCTGCAGAGCAGCGCCCCCTTGGACATTTTAGTCGATGGCCAATTGAATTGGCAAGATGTGTTCAGACCCTTTTCTGGACTGTTCACGGGCGTCCAATTGGGAGGCCTAACAAGATGGTTCGACAACAACACTTTCTATCGAAAACCCAACATAATTCAGAAGGTCAGTTACAAGGGAACGGATCTTAGGCGATATTTCAGGCATGAGCTGCTACCCCGAAATTCCCGTAAGAAGGCCATTCTTCCTGGCCCATTTACGTTCGCATCGCTGGCGCAGAACTCTGCCTACAAGTCACTCGCGGACCTCGCTGACGACCTTGCGCATGCTCTGAGACAAGCTGCTAATGAGTTACAGAAGCTAGGTTACACAGACTTTCAATTTAATGAGCCAGCACTAACCGCAAACGGGGGAAGCAGACGGGACCTTGAGGTCGCAAAGCACGCGTTTGAAGTTTGCGCGAAAGGCCTAGCCGCCCACACAACCCTACAAACATACTTTGGCGACGCAGGACCCGTTATTGATGATTTATTGGATTATCCAGTAAATTGTATCGGGTTGGACTTCTATGCCACCTCACTTGAATCCTTGGAGCAACATGATTTCAATTTGGAATTAGGCTGCGGGTGCATCGATGGAAGAAACTCGTTACTTGAAACAGCAAACATGCTGAGTAAGTTCGTCGCTGACGTGGACAAACGCTTAAGCCCAAAGAACATAATCGTTGGCCCCAACTGTGACTTGGATTTTCTTCCCCAAAAGGTAGCGGAACGAAAAGTCCGCCTGCTAGCGGAAACCAAGAGGGAGCTGGCAACATAGATGGCAAGCGCGGTATTTCCCGCACAGGAAATTGGGAGCCTGCCGAAAGCTCCGTGGTTAATTTCATACCTTCGCGGAAGGAAAATCGACCAATCTGACCTAAATCAACTATCGAAGTGGTCGAAGGCCATCGGTTTTGAAGGTGAAGCGCAGGTAAGAGACCTCCTGTCCCATGCCAAAACGCCTGAAGCCGAGGAACGTATCCGAGCGCTTGCTTCATTATTCGGTATCAGGTTTCTTGAGTCAGCTGGCCTCGAATACATTTATGATGGCGAAGCAAACCGTATCGAAATGTACGAGCATCCAGTTCGAAACTCTGAAGGGTTCGAATTCTATGGACACGTAAGATCCTTTGACAACAGGTACTATCGGAAAGCCGCATGCGTGCGCAAGCTAGGATTCCGTGAACCGTACCATCTGAAAGAATTCCTTTTTGTGAAGAAACAGGCGAAACGCAAAGTCAAAGTCCCTGTCACTGGGCCGTACACGATAGCAGAATGGTCGTTCAACGAATATTACCAGAGGCAAAATGCGGGAAAGTATTCTGACCTACGGAAACTCAAGTTCGAAGCGAAAAGAGAATTCGTTCTCGACGTAGCTAAGGAGATCATTAGACCGAACCTCCAAGCGCTTGTCAATGCTGGCGCGGAATGGATTCAAGTAGACGAACCTGCTCTGACAACTAAACCAGCGGAGGTCCCATTCTTCGTAGAAGCATTCAATATCTGTACGCAGGGAATTGAATGTAAATTCAGCCTGCATGTATGCTTCAGTGATTACAGCTTACTATACCCGCACATCATGGGAATGAAAAACTGCAGTCAACTCGCTCTGGAATTCGCCAACCGTAGCGATCAGCAGGGTGTTGCGTATGACCAGCTCAAGCTTCTCACTGAGTATGGTGACGATAGAGAAATCGGTTTGGGCGTGGCGGATGTGCATGTTGATGAGATTGAGAGTCCAGAGCTTGTTGAGGAGCGAATAAAATACGCCGCGAAGCTACTTGGAGACCCAGAAAGAATCTACGTAAACCCTGATTGCGGTCTACGGACACGGTCATGGGATGTGGCATATGCAAAACTTTCCAACATTGTGAAAGGAGCGGCTTTGGCCAGACAATCGCTCTCCTAGTCAAGGAATATTTGAACTCTAATTGAATGAGAGGCTCCAAGCTAACAAAATGAACCATTTTTCAGCCGTTCTACTATGCAGCTAAGAAATGGATGCAAACCTGGTTTAGCAGAAAGATGAGGCCCATTTCGTGAGAATAACTGAAATTATGAAGAGCAACCGGCCAATGTTCTCCCTCGAGTTTTTTCCACCACAGACGGAGGAAGGAATGAGTGAGCTCTTTGAAACGCTGAGGGAAGCGAAGAAACTACAGCCCGGGTTTATCTCTGTTACTTACGGAGCTGGCGGCGGGACGCGGGATAAGACGATTGAGATAGTCAAGCGTGCTAAGAGAGAGATTGGTTTGGAGAGTATGGCACACCTCACCTGTGTTGGGCACTCAAAGCAGGAAATCAAAGGGCTCTTGGACGAAATATCAACGTCGGGGATTGAAAACGTGGTTGCACTTCGTGGGGATCCTCCAAGAGGGGAACCAAGGTTCGTGCCCAATCCCTATGGATTCAGATACGCAAGCGAATTGACGGCGTTCATCCACGGCTCTTATTCCCTATGCGTCGCTGTTGCTGGTTATCCGGAGGGGCATATCGAATCGCTGGACAGGGAAACGGATTGGAGCCATCTCCAGGAAAAGGTGGAGGCTGGAGCAGATTTTATCATAACCCAACTCTTCTTTGACAACCGCCATTTCTTCACCTTTGAGAGAAGCATGCGGGAGAGGGGGGTGAAAGTTCCCATCATACCCGGTATCATGCCGATTACGAATTATAATCAAATACTGCGCTTCACCCGCATATGTGGGGCAACGATCCCCGATAAGCTGGTAAAGGATCTTGAACCTATTCAGAACAACCTAGAAGCGGTGCACCGGTACGGCGTTAAACATGCCATCCAGCAATGTGAAGAGCTTCTTGATCATGGAGTCGCTGGAATTCACTTTTACACATTGAACAAGTCAAAGGCTACTGGGGAAATAATCAGAAGTCTAAGGGGCTAGCATCTTCGTCGGCTTGCCTGCGTTTCCACCCACAACCAATAGTAGCGAGTCCTTCTTGACCGCATCTCCTTCTCGAACGTGAATGGATTTGACCAGCCCACTCGTGGGAGAAGTCAGCTCGTTCTGCATTTTCATGGCTTCCAAGATCAAGAGCGGTGTTCCGGTCTCCACAGCTTCGCCTTCCTTGACTAGGATGCTCGTTATTCGGCCAGGCATGGGAGCCCGAATGCTACCACCGACGCGTTCTTCGCCCCTGCCATGTGATGCTAACGTATAACCTCCCGCTCCGATGACGTGAACCGCGGCTTGGAACGCCGCCCCGGCAAGCCAGACATCTACTTTGTCGGTGGGCAGAATTCTGGTTTGGGCGCGGATCTTATCATTGCCTGATTGGACTAAACATGTTGAAATCTCGCGGTTCGACAATGATTCGACGTTGAAAATCTCGCCGTCTATTGTAACCTTAAAGTCGTGCTGTCCAGTTTGTTCGACTGCAACAGTATATGCCCTTTCGTTAAGTTGGATACTGTATATGCGCATCGCCATCTCACCCGCCGTGGCCCAGCATATGGTGCGCCCGAGCCCAAGTGCGCCATTTTGATGCCCCATCCGTTTCATGCGCAGGGGGACGCGCGGGGTTTCCCAGCCTGCACGTGGCTGCAGCTACCGCCGCGAATTTTTCTAACCTGAGTAGGTTCGAGTTCAATTGTGGCAATTTGCTGTTCAGGTAGGTTGTGTCGAAGTTTCCTTGGATGAAACCTTCGTCGTGCATCAATAGCTTATGCAAGGGTATTGTCGTCGGCACGCCAGCTATCTCAATCTCATCCAGCGCGACTCTCATGCGTTGAATCGCCTCCTCGCGGTCTCTTCCCCGAGTGGCCAGTTTCGCAACCATTGAGTCGTAGTATTCGGGAATAGTGTAACCTGAGAATAGTGCTGAATCAACACGAACACCCGGCCCTGTAGGGGGGTGATAATGAATCACGGTGCCCGGTGAGGGAGCGAAATTTCTGGGATCCTCAGCATTTATTCGGCAATTGATTGCCCACCCGTTAATGTGAATTTCATTCTGGGAGAGTTCGAGTGATGATGTGGTTGCGATCTTCAATTGTTCTTCTACGAGGTCGACGTTAGTCGTCATCTCGGTTACGAGATGTTCAACTTGAAGGCGTTTGTTCACTTCGAGGAAATAGAATTCTCCGGACTTGGCAAGTAGAAACTCAACTGTCCCTGCATTTGTGTATTCGGCTGCCGACAGGCCCTTCTTGGTTGCTTCATTTAGCCGCTGCCTAAGGTCTTCGCTAACTGCAACCGAAGGGGCTTCTTCAAGGAGCTTCTGGTGCCTACGCTGTATGCTGCATTCACGTTCGCCTAGACTGACGACTTTCCCATGTTTATCGCATACTGCTTGAATCTCAACATGACGGGGGCTGGCCAGTCTTTTCTCAATGTAGATGTCGCCCCTCCCGAAAGCTGAGAGTGATTCGAGTTTTGTCACCCGAAAGAATCTGCGGGTTTCGTCATTGTTTTTCGCAATCCTCATTCCCCTGCCGCCACCGCCGTAGACTGCCTTCAATATGACCGGGTATCCGATGTCCTCAGCTACCCTCACTGCTTCGTCCCCGTCGTTCACGGTTCCGTCGGAACCAGGGATCACAGGGACCCCAGCTTGACGCATAGTCTCTCTCGCTGACAGTTTGTTTCCCAGCTTTTCCAGGGCCTTGCTGGATGGGCCGATGAATGTGAGGCCGTTCTCTTCGCAAGCTTTAACGAAGGAACTTTCTTCAGACAGAAAACCGTACCCTGGGTGAACGGCATCGCAACCTGTCTTGAGGGCAGCGTGCACAAGCTTTTCGATATTCAAGTAGCTCTCCGTAGGTGTCGCCCCCCCGAGGGCGTACCTTTCATCAGCGTAGCGCAGAGGCAGCGAACCCCGGTCTGGGTCCGAGTACGTTTGAACTGTGCGAACGCCGAGCTTACGGCACGTTCTGATAATTCTAAGCGCGATTTCGCCCCTGTTGGCGATTAGCAATTTCAAAAGCCTGGCAACCTCACTGTTTCGTGGGCTTGCAAGCGGTGGCTCCAAGGTTGAGTCGGGGAGTTAGAGGGGTGGGTTGCCGTGTTTCTTTGGTGGCCTGAGTTCGCGCTTGTTCATGGAAGCTTCCAATGCGCGTATGAGCCGAGGTCGTGTTTCTTGTGGTTCGATTACATCATCGATGTACCCGCGTTCCGCGGCCACGTATGGGTTGGCAAATCGTTCACGGTAATCCTCCAACAGCCCGTTGACCACTTTGGGATCTGCGTCCTCTGCAATCTTTCTCCTGTAGATTATTTTGATGGCACCTTCCGGGCCCATTACAGCTATCTCGGCGGTCGGCCATGCGAAATTGAAGTCTGCCCGGATGTGCTTGCTCCCAAGAACGTCATACGCACCCCCGTACGCTTTGCGTATGATAACCGTTATTTTCGGTACAGTGGCTTCACAATAGGCGTACAGCAGTTTAGCTCCGTTTTTTATGATTCCTGAGTGCTCTTGATCGATGCCGGGAAGAAAGCCTGGCACGTCAACGAATGTTAGAATTGGGATGTTGAATGCGTCGCAGAATCTTATGAACCGAGCTGCCTTCATAGACGATTTGTTATCCAATGCCCCCGCGTAATGTTTAGGTTGGTTCGCGACGATGCCAACGCTCCGACCGTCCAAGCGCCCGAAGCCTACGACAATGTTCGGGGCCCACAGTGCCTGCACTTCCAGGAAGGTTCCGGTATCGATGATTCTCTGAATAATCTCTTTCATGTCGTATGGCCTGTCTCGATCTGCTGGAACGATTGAGGCGAGTTCATGATCCATTCTTTCCGGGTCGTCGCCCGTCTTTACGACGGGTGGGTCGTCGAGGTTATTCTGCGGCAGATAGGAGAGCAATGCTTTGACCGTCTGTATCGCGGCGGGTTCATCCGCGGCGAAGAAGTGGGAGACGCCTGAGAGTTGGCTGTGGGCTGATGCGCCGCCTAAGGCCTCGAAGGTTACGTCTTCATTAAGCACCGACTTGACCACATCGGGGCCAGTTACGAACATGTAACTAGTTTTGTCGACCATGATTACGAAGTCCGTAAGTGCAGGAGAATAAACTGCGCCACCAGCGCATGGGCCCATTATTGCTGAAATTTGCGGGACGACGCCGCTTGCTTGGACGTTTCGATAAAATATTTCCGCGTACCCTCCAAGGCTCACCACGCCTTCCTGAATTCTCGCTCCGCCAGAATCGTTCAACCCGATTATTGGTACCCCCACCTTGATGGCGTGGTCCATGACCTTGCAAACCTTCATTGCGAATGTTTCGCCCAGGGACCCCCCGAAGACTGTGAAATCGTGGGCGAACACGTAGACGGTGCGGCCGTCTATCTTTCCGTGACCTGTGACGACCCCGTCGCCTAGAATTCTACGGTCCTCCATTCCAGGTGCGAGGTTCGGGGTTTTTGCGAACCGGTCGAGTTCGACGAAACTACCCGGGTCGAGGAGAAGGTCGATTCTTTCGCGGGCCGTCAGCTTTCCCTTCGCATGCTGCTCATCGACGCGTTCTTTCCCGCCGCCGAGGACGGCTTTCTTCCTCAGTTCATGAAGTTGATCGATTTTGGTTTTGATTTTGGAATTGGGTTCTTTCAATGTTCGTCGACCAAGTTTCGGTGCGGGAGCTACTATTCAGCCGGCTTATCGCTTATTAGTCTGTGGCAGCGCGTGCAGTTTAGAAGTCGGGATACTCGACGCCGACCACGGAACTCGTTTCAACCTGACGATAGGACCCCGCATCTGTTTTTATTCGAACTTTAGTGAGTGATTCGTAGCCATCCATAATTCCGGAGATTTCTTCGCCCTGAAGCTTGATTCTTACTTGCCTTCCACGTGAGCAATCTAGTTCCTGCAGCAACAGCTTTGCATCGTTTAGGTTGGAGGATGCTAGTTCGTAGACGTTCTCTATTTCCAGGAGGAGCAGGGCGATTATTGCTTCCCTGTCGACGGGTGAGCCGAGAATGTCCTCGAGTGAGGTTGCTTTTGAGCTAAGCTCAGCTAGCGTGGTTGAGTGAAAGTTGGCGTTGATTCCTACGCCTAGAAGAACATATTCTAATCGATTCCCTTTGAATTCGGTTTCCGCTAAAATGCCTGCGAGTTTACGGCCGCCAACAAAGATGTCGTTAGGCCAACGCACGCGCGCCTTGACGCCTAGGCTGGAGTTGATGGTTTTGGCCGCAGCTAGCGCGGCGATTATGGGGAGAGCGTTCAAAGGGCCGAGTGTTAAAGGTGGGCGAAGCAGGGTCGTCAACCAAATTCCGCCCCTCGGGGAAAACCAAGACCGGCCCTGGCGGCCACGGCCCGCGGTCTGTTCCTCGGAGAGAACAGTGTAGCCGTGGGGGGCACCAGCGTTGGCGCGTTCTGCGGCCACATCGTTCGTGGATGTGCAACTGTCAAGAATTTCCAGCGGTCTGCCTAGATGTTTCGTTCGCAATTTCCTAAGGACTGAGTCCCCGTTTAGGTGGGAGGTGTGTTTCATGGAATCGCCGGTTGGTGCATGGATACTGTTGGCAGGTGGGGTGGGCGGTTTTTCAACCTATTCTACAGGGCGACGCAAGCCCGAGTGAGGAAGGTGGGGTGAAAGTTCTAGGATTAGTTCGCTGAATGATTCCTAGCCCCTTGCTCGTCATGCTTGCGTTTCCGTAGCGCCACACTTTTCTAACAGGGGAATACCAGAGGCGAGTGGAATTCCTTGCGCTCGGTTCTGCAGGTTAAGCGAAGCGATTGGGAGGCCTTCCTTAAGGAGTTCTCCGAATTCGCTAAGAGGTATGAACTCGTCCTCCGCAGGTTAGATTTGGCTGAGGGGAAGCGTAAGGCGCAAGACCAGAGCGTGAACCAGCAAGTGAAGACGGCTAGGAGAACCATGGGCCGGGTTCAGTCCGCGATTGAAAAACTCTGTAAGGAAACAGAGGATGCATTACATGCCACAGGATGAAGCGAAACCTAAAGCCGAACTGTCAATCGCACGAGAGGACTGGGAACGCCTCGTATCCTCACTAGAGAGATTAATGGCCCTCCAACGGAAAACCCTTCAAAGATTGAAGGAATTAAACCGACGAAACGAAGTGCTGAGCCGGAAACTTCGAAAACCCACCTCCGCTGCTAGCCGTTCAAAACCCGCGCCGCATCACCGCATCGAGGTAACGGGTGAACTGGGGAGGGCACGCGTAGAGCCGGAGCGGGAGGTAGCCGCGGCAGGGTTGAAGTGTTTATGCGGGCGTGAGCTGGCTTCTGGGGCTAAGTTCTGCGACCGGTGCGGCCGCAGCATATGAGGCTACTTTGGAACTCGTTTGTCCGTTTCCCGAATAAGCCGAGTGATGGTTTCCCGCGTTTTCCGGAGCGAATCATCCATCTGACGCGAACTAGCGCCCATGTTTGCTTCCAGAGACTCAACCTTAGCCTTGGAGGCTTCACGGTCCTCCTGTAATTGCTTGTTAACCTTCTCAAGCTCATCAATTCTCTTGACGAGTTGTTGACACCGATCCATGAGGGATTGATTGTCAGCGAGAAAGGCTTCGAACTCTTTTCGGTCGACCGTGATGCGTTCGGACATGATTATCAGACTTGGCCGTTGATTGCTTTCGCGGTATTTGAGCGATTTCGGCTGGGGGGTTGCGCCAGGCCAATAGTCGAAATTGGCAGGTAGAAGTTATATGTCGGGTCAACTAGTTGCCGGTACTTGTGAACATATGATGTATGTTCTAGAAGAAAAGGCGGAGCCTAATAGAACACGGGTTGAGATACTTGCGAAGATCCTACAAGTTGCCTCCAATAGCACGCTCAAAACGCACATCATGTACAAGGCGAACCTAAGCCACCGCCAGCTTGAGAAGTACCTCGCATTGCTCCAGGAAAAGGGACTGTTGGAACAGGTTGTTTTGGAGGATGGGACGAGGTACCGTGCGACTCCGAAGGGTTACGAGTTTCTGAAGGATTACGAACGGCTAAATAGCCATCTCATAGCGGTTGCTACTTGAGAGTATGTGGATTTCGTCAGCTGACCGAGGACGGGCACGGTCGCAGTTGACAGATGTTTGTCAATAATTGTGCCGTTAATGTGCTGGAAAGTTAAGGATTAATGTTCTAGAACATGCATCCACAACATCCATCATACCCCTGCCGACCTCATGCAAACTGAAGACGTGTGACTGAACTATTGAGCAAAGGTAAACGCCAGTACAGAGGACAGTTAGAGATCACAGCGAACATACTCGAAATCACCAAGCCCGGCTCGCGAAAAACCAACATAATGTACCAAGGCAACCTGAGCTTCGACCTCACCCAAAAATACCTGAAACAACTCGAAGACATGCAGCTAATCGAAGTTAAGAAGAGCAACGGGGACAAAGTGTACACGATCACGGCGAAAGGCGAACAATTCCTCGCAGACTTCTACGAACTACAGAAACACAGCGAAATCGCCGAAAATAAGAAACGCGAGCTACAGGGTGCGCTCGCGGCACGACCTTAGCAACGCCTAGTGCGAAGATCATTAACTTCGCCAACGGCATCACCCTTCTCACATAAATTCGGCAACGCGTCATGATTACGGATGAGGTCGCAAAGGCTTTGGGAGAAGTTGCGGGGGGCCCCGATGAGGTTCTGCGGTCGCTCGGATTTACCGCTGATGAGAGCCAAGCCCTAATCAAGCGGATTGAGGATCGACAGGTTGAACGCACGCGTCGAGTGTACGCCAGCCTTAAGACTTCATCCAATAAACTTCGGCGAGTAAGTATCGTTTTGTGGGGTTACAGTTTCGGAGTTTGGCTCTACGTGATAGCCATGCAGCTCCGCTACCCAGAGTCCCCCTACTGGCCTTTCGCTGTTTGGATACCCATCCGCCTAGACTACTTAGGTGAACTAGCATTCTTCCTATCTTTCATCTTCGGAATCTTCGCGATAACCTGGACCACCCGAGAGGTTCGCAACATAAGACGGATCAGAGACGAAATTGCCTGAAGCCGGGGCGAACTACAGAAACACAGCGAGATCGCAGACAGCAAGAAACGGGTTCTCGAAGGCGCATTAAGCACACACAACTAAGTAGCCAGGTTCGTAGCTAGACGAGAAGGAAGGCGGATTTATCGGAGAATTCGTGTTTAGCATTTTTCTGGGTGCGTGAGAGGAGGCGGTTTACCGAGGCGTGCGCGCACGCTTGGAGGGACCCCCCAGGGGGGTGGTGCATTTTTTGGGGTCAAGAGGGGTTGATTTTGCGGTTTTGGGAAACGGTTTTGGTTCACGCCTCCTTTCCCGCAGCGTTATCTGTTGGAGCCAATTGGTTCACGTAGTCAACTAGCATTCTTGGCACCGTTTGGCACCGCCCCTTGATGGGTGTCACCACCCTAGGATGGACTGCTTCCAGCCGAGTCGAAGCGCGTTACGTGGTTGTGTTAGCCTTTGCCTTCTGGGGGGGTGGGTGGTGTAATTTTGTGGGGAGAACATGTTACTTTATTGATGGCTTCTCAAACCGTGCAAGGCCAAGACGTAAATTGCAGCACACACATACACACACAGACCGACCATGGGCACCAAGAATATAGCCGTTTCCGACGAGGCGTACCAGATGCTCAAGGCGCTCAAGAGGCCTAGTGAAAGCTTCACGGATGTTATTGAGAGAATAACCCGCGGAAGCGCGGTTCTGGACCTGGCAGGAATTGTGTCCAAAACAGAGGCCGCAAGCATCGAGAAACGTGTCAAGAGCATCAGAAGGCAAAGTTCTCAACGAATCCTTAGCACGGCTGAAGGGCTGAAGTAGACTTGCTGGCCGACACGACCTTCATAATTGATGTAATGAGGAACGATACAAGTGCGGTTCGAAAAGCTGAGGATCTATCAGGCGCTTCAGTCGCCATTATGGTAGGAACACCGACCGTTTTTGAACTGTACGTCGGAGTGGGTTTGAGTGTGAGGTCTGCTGAGGAGAGGGAAAGGGTACTTGGTATACTCAGGTCGCTTCCTCACTTATCCTTGGACGTCGCCTCGGCATCCAAAGCGGGAATGATTTACGCCCAACGTGTCAAAGAGAAAACTAAGATTGATCCCGAAGACGCTATGCTGGCGGGTATAGCGATCCAAAACAATGAGCCTCTGCTAACTCGAAACAGAAAGGATTTCGCAGGAATACCTGAACTGAAGGTCGAAACGTACTAGGGAAAAGAAAATCGGGGGCATTAAGCGCACACGCACCCAAGTAGCCAGGTTCGTAGCTGGACGAGGAGGAAGGCGGATTTGCCGGAGAATTCGTTTAGGAAACGATTTCATTTCACGCCTTGTCGGCCTTTCGAAGTGGATTTTGGGTTTTTCAACTGGTACTTTTGGCACCGTTTGGCTCCACCCATTGAGGGGTGGATCCACCCTACTCCTTGCGAACGGTTGTCGCGATGCTGCCCGCCCATGTAATCAGTGCTGATCTAAAGTAAGTCTTTTAGGGTGTACTGAGGTAATGCTTGGGGGTAATGTCACTCGTGCGGACGATTACTGTGAAGGTCGACGATAGGCTGAGGAAGAGGATGGCTGAGGTCACTATCAACTGGTCCCGGTATATTCGCGAATCGATTGCGGAGAGGATTGAGCGAGAGGAACGGAAGAAAGCTGCGCAGGAACTGCTTGAGGACATTCGCAAGCGCAAGCATGTGGCGCCAAGAGGATTCATAAATCAGACAATTCGGGAAGCGAGGAAGACCCGTTGAGGGTGTATGTTGTAGATGCTTCCGTGGCGGCAAGATTCCTGCTGTTTGAGGAACTCTCGGAAAAGGCGGATTTGCTTCTTCAGAAGTTCCACGAGGATGCCATCGAGCTGAAGGCACCTGGGCTTGTGAATTACGAGGTTGGGAACGCTCTCTGGAAGGCTGTCAAGCAGAAGGTGATCGACGCTCACGAAGCGTCACGGAAGTTCTCACAGTTCATCAAGCTCAAACTGGACTGCGTTGAATTGGATGAGCAAGAATCTTTGGGGGCACTAACTTGGGCAATGAAGAGCGACGTGACTTACTATGATAGCGTCTACGTGAAGGCTTCAGAGAAGACGGGAGCAACCCTCCTAACGGCTGACGACGCATTCTACGAGAAAGCCTCAAAGGAGGTTCCGACGCTGCACTTGCGGGATCTCAAAGACACGTGAATATGTAGCCACCTTGCCCACGCTTGGCACGGTTTGGCACCACCCCTTGATGGGTGGATCCACCCTATTCTTTGCGAACGGTTGTAGCGATGCTGCCCACCCAAGAGCCCAGCACGCCAACAGCATAGTGAGGTACGCCCGCTCTCACCACTCCTGCTTTATCAAGAGAATTAGTGTGATGCTCAGCAGAAGAATGATGACTCCCACGAATGAACCATATTGCTCCGACGGTTGTAGGTAAAATGGTTCGGGCGTCGTGGTGGTTGTGTAAGCCTGGGTTGTGGTCGCTGAGTAGAGCCAGTCGCTCGTCTCCGTGCTGGTTGCGATGGTTATGTTTGTCCTCTGTGTGATGGGCTTCGTGCTACCATGATCCATTAGAATGAGAACGGTCGTCGGGGCCGTGAAGATCAAGTAGAATGTGCCATCTTCAGGAGCAGACCAATGCAACGCGTAGGCAGTGAAGTTGCTTTCGGATAAGATCACATTACCGGTTATGATGCATCCGTTCGGAGAAACTTGGAAGACGTACTTGGGGAGTAAATAGAGGTTAGTTGGAAGGTTCGACGTCATCTGCACGTTCAAAGTCGTACCCGACGTAACCGAGACAGGCAAGGAGAATTGCGCGCACTGCCCTTTCGGAGCAACAAACCCAATTCCCTTCGCGGGGAATGCGGCCGCTAACTGGGCGGTTGTGGTGCCCGATGTTGATTTGAAGTATGTCTTCATGCTCGTAGTTGTGTAAGTTAGTGTAGTTTCGTTGGAGACGACTGAGGTGCTGGATGTTGCTGATCCAAGAGTTGTCATGTTTGGGTGCATTGCAGTGATTGTGGAGAGCAGGATGATGGCCACAAAGATTACGGTACGCTGGCCTACCATATATGATACATCGCCGTACTAGAGATAAAAGCGTACCGGGTACAGAACCCAGACGAAATGCAGCACAAATGGCCGCCAACATACAACCAGCCAGTCAAGAACAAGAAGTTCAATTCTGGATCGAGAATTCTCCGGCGCGAAACGTGTTGATTCTAGGATGCGGATTCACCGTAGCGATCGCATAGGAAATTGGGTTAATTGTGATAGCCGTCTCGATAGCCTATTAGGCTAACATTCGATTCGGGTTCGTCCTGCTAGGCACAGATCTCAGCGGGATTGGTAACGGACATAGTCGAAGGCGCGTATGAGATGAGAATTGCTTTAATTGCGCCTGAATTCCTGCCCAACTGGGGCGGTGTCGGTACCTACTGCATTGAGCTCGCACGCTTCCTGACTGCACGAAGTGACATCGAGCTTCATGTCGTGGCCCCACTAAGACGATTCGGCCCGGTTGAGTACTCGGAATCAAAGATTTCAGCCTACTTTCAAAACAGGATCCACTTACATTTACTCGGAACCGCCGGGGAAACGTTCTTGTACAATTCGGGTTTCCAACTTCGAGTCTGGAGACACCTTCCCAGAATCATAAGAGAACATCATATTGACATAGTTCACTCACAACACGCCCACATGCCCGACATATTGTTCAAGTTAAGATCTGCAAGTCACCATGTGCCAACAGTAGCCACAGTACACAGTACAGTCAAGAATCAGTACGATGGGATCAAAGCAACAGGACAAAGCTGGGCCGAAATGGAATCGAGCGAGAAGTATGAACTCCTCCTATACCCTATGCTGAGAACTGCTGAAGCATTCTATTTGAGGCGGTCCGACGCGTTAATCTGCGTTTCCCGCTGGACTTTAGACCACCTCCCCGGCAAGGGAGCAATTGACCGGTCGATTACCCAAGTGATAAATAATGGAGTGGACACCAAAAGATTCCGGCCGAGAGAACCTTCTGACAGGGAACTCCCCCTGAGCAAAGTATCCGACCCAATAGTCCTATACACCTCACGATTTACCGCTGCGCGGGGGGCGCACCTGCTAGCACGTGCGGCACCTATGATTTTGAAATCGACCAAAGAGGTTCATTTTGCATTCGTTGGAGGCGGCGACCATGAACTTCTTCGCAGCATCTTGAGAAGATTGAATGTTCCCCCCGACAAGTACACGATCGTCGGATATGTTGAGCATGACGAGATGCCGAGCCTGTATCGATGCGCGTATGCTTATGCAATGCCCACCTCTTGGGAGAATATGCCGTTCAAACTTCTTGAAGCCATGGGTTCCGGCCTTCCCGTGGTGACAACGAACGTTGGTGGGATTCCAGAAGTTGTCCGGGATGGATACAATGGGTTACTCATATCCAGGGAGGAGAAAAGTGTCTCAGAGGCCATACTTCGACTGCTGGAGGATAGGGGACTCGCTAAGCGGCTGGGTGAAAATGCTCGAAGCACGGTTGTCGATAACTTCAGTTGGGGCACTACAACCGAGAAGACCATGCGAGTGTACGAGCAACTTCTTGCATCTCGAATGAAGAGTTGACCAAACGATGTGTGCCAACATGAAGTTGGGTATTGTAGGTTGCGGCATGGTTGCTGACGAGCACCTTAGAGCACTGAGAAAAGTTAGTGGCATTCAGGTCGCCGCCGCATGTGACAGGGACGAGAAGGCGCTGGAACGTCTGAGCAGAAAATGGAATATCAAGTCCCGCTACACAGACCTTGACAAGATGCTGGACAACCAAGACTTATCCATGATATCCGTTCTCACTCCCCCCCAATCGCATGTCCCCATCGCGCTTGAGGCGATCAAACGCGGAGTTCACGTGATAGTCGAGAAACCCCTCACAACCACAGTCGAAGCTGCGCAACCTCTCATGGACGCCTTGGCCAAAACCCACGTAAAACTCACGGTTGACCACATAATGCTATTCAGCAAAGTCATGATGCGTGCGATCAACCTCGTAAAGGAAGGAGCCGTGGGTAATGTCTTGAACGCAGAGATAGCGTATTTGGTCCCCCCGAATGACGCAATGACATCCAACCCCAACCATTGGAGTCACGCGCTTCCAGGCGGAAGAATCGGAGAAATGCTCCCGCATCCAATCTACGCCGTGCAGTCAATGGCCGGCAACGAGCTGAGCGTCGACCAAGTTGTAACTGATAAGTGCGGTGACTACCCTTGGATGAAACATGACGAGCTGAAGGCCCTGCTGCGCGGCAAGGAAGGATCTGGAAGCATCTATGTGTCTTTCAATTCGCCGAGGCCAGCTACCAACATGACCGTGTATGGTACGAAGGCCATTCTGAAAATTGACATTATCAATCAAACGATAATGCAACTCCAGCCAAAGGGTTTCAGCAAAGTGGACTCAGCAAGAGATTTGCTGGGACAGAGCGGTAATCTGTTTCTAGCGGTTGTCAGGAATACGATCGATTTCCTTGGAGCAAAAGCGATGGAGTACCCCCTTCGAAACCTCTATGCCTCTTTCATGACTAACGTTGCCACCGGGACCGACCCGATCGTCACACCCAAGATGGCCTACGAGACGGTAAGAATCACCGAGGATATTTGCAAGCAAATCTGACGGGTTCGTAAGCTCAAAGAGTGATTATGAGTTAAGATGAATTTGATGCTGAGAGTGCCATACGATGAGTAGCGTCGCAGGAAGGAAGGCCATCGTTACGGGTGGGGCTGGGTTCATTGGATCCAACCTCGTCGACGCACTCGTGAATCAAGGCGCTAGCGTGACAGTTCTCGACAACCTCTCGTCGGGATCAAGAGAGAACCTGAACCCTAAGGCGACTTTCGTTCTAGGCGGGGTCGAGGACAAGGAAGCCGTGTCGAGGGCTATTGGTGACGTGGACCTCGTGTACCACTTGGCCGCAGATACCGCGACGCGAGAGACCAGCATGGGCTGGAATGAGCCGACGCGCACCCTAGAACACGATATCGTTGGCGCATTGAACCTCTTCCAAGCCATTGAAACGCAGAACCACCACGTGAGAGTCATCATGGCGTCATCGGCCGCAGTATATGGAGAACCAATATCCACCCCCGTATCAGAAGATCACCCCACCAACCCCTTGTCTCCGTACGGAATATCCAAACTGGCTGCGGAGAAGCTGGCGTTCGCATATTTCAAGGAATTCGGAATCGACGTAGTCGTGATTAGGATTTTCAACACCTACGGACCAAGACAGCACCGGTACGTAATCTTCGAGCTCCTGAAGAAGCTGAGGACTAAGCCTTCTCGACTCGAAGTTCTTGGAACCCCAACCACAATCAGAGACTATTGCTATATCTCTGACATGGTCGATGCACTCCTCTTGGCTTCGGCAAAAGGCGCTGGCGGCGAAGTGTACAACGTCTCTGGGCAAAACCCCGTCACCATCCAACACCTGGTCGAACTCATACTCGCGCAGCTTGACCTGACGAGTAAGGTTGATGTGCAGTACACAGGCAAATCATGGAAAGGCGACATTCACAGCATGGTAGGAGACATTTCAAAAATTAAGAAGCTCGGATTTCGACCTGAGGTCTCCCTCGAAAAGGGCTTGAGGCGAATGTTGGATTCGGAATGGTGGAAAGCAGCAGTAGTTTAGACCGTAATCTGCGGAATACCGTATTCCAAGGCAAGCAAAATCCCACGAATAATAGGCCAAACCCATGAAGGTATGTTTCGTCGTTTCAACTTACGAGCCTGACACAACTGGGGGTCAAGGCGAAGTCGTCTTCAAACTTCAACAAAACCTACAAGAGCTTTCAGTAGACTCGTACGTCCTCACGTCCGGATCAAACGTACCTGGGTATGTGCGAACCTCTAGGACTGGTTGTGGAAAACGATTATTCTACGCCGCCAGCGCCGCGTACTTTGGTTGGTTCAAGAAAATGGATTTCGACATTATCAACGTCCACCACGAAAGCGGCATGGGAATACTTCCCTTCCTAGTCGCAAGCAGGACCCGCGCGAAAATTGTGACGACCCTCCACACCTCCTACCTGTCAGAATCGAGAGCCCTTCGCAGCCTTCCAGGTGTGCAAAAGGAGTACGGGAGCCCAACCTTTGACGAGTACGCAGTGAAATACCTCCTGACACCTTTCAAATTCCTCGGGACCGCGCTGGATTGTTCGGTATCCGACCGAATAATCGCGGTCTGTCAGAAAACCCGTGAAGAGTGTAGGGTTGATTATCACATTCCAGAACACAAGATGACCGTAATCCACAACGGCGTGAACATATCAGAGTTCAACCCACACCTTTCAGGCGACAGGATCCGTAGTAAATATTCCTTGGTCGACAAACCAATCATACTCTCGGTGGGATGCGGGACAATCAGGAAAGGCATACCGTACCTAATCCAGTCAATGAAAGGCGTAAGAGATGTAATACCCGATGCGAGACTCATAGTTGTAGGCCCCACAAGCTATAGGCGACAATTGCTGCTGCTCACGAGAGACTTGGGACTGGAGGAGAGTGTGATTTTTCCAGGAAAAGTTCCACGCGAGGAACTTCCATACTATTACGCGGCGTGCGATGTTGTTGCCCTACCCTCACTTCAAGAAGGTTTCCCAGTCGTAGCGTTGGAAGCCATGTCCAGTGGCAAACCCATAGTTGCCGCAAGAGTGGGAGGCATACCAGAAGCCGTTAATGACATGACTGGAATCCTAGTCGAACCAGGAAATACGAAAGAGCTGACGGGCGCTCTAACGCCGATATTGAGAAATCAAGGGTTGAGAGTTGAGATGGGGCGGCAGGCTAGGCTCGAAGCGGAATCGAAATACGACTGGAAGAAAATTGCGGGAACCTATTTGACCGAATTCCAGCGCCTTTCATGACTTAATTACACAATCAACCCTGATGATACTGCAAGTTCGACCATTGGACGCATCAATCCCAAATATGTGAATGCTTAGGGCTAAGCTTGGAGAAGACGCGTGTGAAGCCTACTCGAGTTTCATTTCTTGGTGAAGTCGGGCTCGCGTTGGTAATCATATCATCCGTCTCCTTGATCGCTTTCACGCGATTTACGGACCCAGTTTCCTACGCGACACAGTTTGGCTTAGCGCAATTTCACGTGGACTCCATTTTGCTGGTTGGGATTTTATTGCTCACGATTGGTTCGGGAACCTATATTTTCGCTCGGATGCGCGGCGCCTCATCCAGTTACGACCTACCCTTCTTGGCGGTCTTAGTCGTCGGTATGGTTTTCTCCGTCACAATTTCTCGCATACTCTGGAACCCGCTCGTCTTTCTGCCAACGTTGACGGAACCCTTCCATTTGGGGGCGGTGAGGTACATCCTAGCCAACGGTCAAGTCAGCGGGGACGTGTATTACCATCAATGGCCCGGAAGCTTCATTGGCCTTGCAGCCCTTTCCCTAATCTTAGGAGCTACAAGCGACCAGCAGCTCGTCAGTGCCACCCTGCTGCTCAGTGTCGTATGCGATGTTGCCATCGTAACGAGCATCTACATTTTCTCCACGTTCTTTCTTCACAGCCACCTCAAAGCCTTGGTCAGCAGCATGCTATACCTCATAACGGGATTCTTCTTCATTTTCTCACGTTCATTCTTTGACCCGCAATTTTGGGCTTGGACCATTTTTCTTGTGCTATATTCCTGTATCATTCTATCCCCTAAAATCAGTTCGCTGTCTCATACGATCGTCTTCACACTTCTTGGAGCAACAATTGTTACGGGGCATGCAATTACGACAGTCTTCCTCGGTTTCATGATGATAGCGTTAGTGTTGATGGGGTACCTTATGCGAGTCAAGGATCTTACGGCGAATTTTGGTGGAAAACTTCTGCTTTACATCGTTCTCTTTGTTGCGTGGACAACGCTTGGGACGAGAGTTGTGATCGTAGAAAGCGAGAACATCTTGAGTCTATCATTGGGTATACCATTCGCCTCGTACGTGTTCCAGACAGGTTTGGGTGTGAAAGGCTCCGAGTCAGTTGCCGTGCCGTTCCTAGTCACAGTTCTGCGATACTACAGGATTATCATAACCATGATCCCAATCGGACTATCCGCGATCTTCGGCGCGGGCCTGCTAATCCGAGCGAAAAAACAGCGAGCGCGTATCTATTCTGCAGCTGCTTTCTTAGCACTCGTCCTCTTTGCAGGCTTCCAGGTAACATTACTCTCCCAGGCATTGTCGTTCTGGGAACGAGTGTTTTTCCTAGCGTTTCCTTTCTTGGCGTGGATGAGCGCTGACATAATCTCGAAGCCAAGGTTCCGGCGGTGGGTAGCCATAGCCCCACTGCTTGGAATTTTGGTGGCCTCATCTTTTAGCGCCGCCTACCTTCCGATTGCATTTTCGTATACGAACCCAGAGTTGAATGCTGCCCATTTCGTTACTCAGTCGACAAACATGACTGCGACTTTCGGCGTCCAGCAAGTGTTCTGGGAAATGTTCACATACGAGAATCCTAGTTGGGGCTCCAACGCTCTCCCTTTGCGTCTTGACAACGCCTACTACATCAGCCCACCCGAATTCTCATTTAACAGGACACAGCTGGAAAACTACATCCAACAGCACCCCACGTTCTACACTTCACAAATCGTGGCCAGGTCATCCACAGAGGTAGAACTCTACTATTCCTCATTGGGATTAAGCTACCCAGAATTCTGGGGCAAAGTGGACTTATCCCTAGACTCAGCGGCGTACAACAGAGTTTACGACTCCAGCTGGATCCAGATATACAGCGACCAGGGCATGTAGAAGTTGACGCGACTTCCGAAATGCCACCTCTAAGCATCACACGTTAAGGTTGATTGATTTGCTTGAAATTCAGCGACACCGGTTTAGCTGGAAGATTAAGGAAATCTGGTTTGCCGATGCCCCGAGGGATGTAAGTGATTGCGATAGCGTAATGTTTCGATCGTGCCCGCAGAAGGTTGATGCCAGAGGCTTCAATTGTGAAATGCATCAAACGCTCCAAATTGACCTAAGTCAGAGTTTGCCCACCTTATGGAAAAATGTAAGGCGGGATTCCAGACGAGGTGTCGAGAATGCGAAGAAACGTAACGTGGCTGTATTGAAGAATCAATCTTACGATGAGTTCTACGAGATGTACACTTCCTTTAGGCGCCGAAAGGGGCTAGGGAAGTATTGGGGGTTAGACCTCATTAAGAAATATGGGACGCTATTTCTGGCCGTGTTAAACGGGAAAATTCTGTGCGGAACACTATTCCTTGAGGACAGCCTATGCATGCGGGCTTTGCTGAGTGGAACAACCCGTTTTGAGGGGGACAAGGATTATGCGCGTTTGGTCTCAGATGCGTACCGGCTATTGGTGTGGGAATCGATTGAATATGCAGCCCACAAGGGAATTAGAACATATGACATCGGGGGATACTATACTGGCGAGAGGAAGGACGAAGAGCTGGAGAGGAATAATGCTTTCAAGCAAAGCTTTGGAGGAAAACTCACCACGCTCTACGATTACACGAAGGATTATGATCCCCTCCTCCGACTCGCTAGGTGGATTTACAAGCAAAGAACGACATTTTCGACGTTAACCAAAGGAGAATGACACGTACACGGATTATGGGTGCCTGCATGAATATTGGCGGAGTTAGATTCGGAAACCTGGAACAGCCTTTGTTATTCGAGCTGAACACAGTTGCCTAGCAATCAGGGATTATGACTGGCCAGGCCGGAGTGAGACGCAATACAACCTTGAGCCCCACTACAAGCAAGGCCGTAAGTAGAAGACTGCGCCCTCCCCGTCACCTCACTTTGATCTCCTATTTTCCGCCACGATGCAGACCTGGGGGAGCAGAGTTCCAAGCACTCGACTTCGCGAAGCATTTAGTGAGGAAAGGCTTCGAAACCCATGTTGTATCGAGGTCGGACAAGATCCTCCCTTACCGGGAAGTGGTCGATGGCGTCCGGGTTCATAGGGTGCTATATTGCCCGCAACCTGTCTGGATGCGATTTACCTATTACTTCTCAGCCTTCCTCGAGATAATTCAACTCTCACCAGACTTGATTCATGCCATAGGGTTCTTCCCAAACTGCGTCATTGGCTCCGTCTCATCAAGAGTTCTGAGGAGACCCTTGGTCTCAGTGTCAGTTGATAGCGACGTTCGACGAGGAAACCCCATTGTAATCAGCCTCTTCTGGAAATTCATACTCCGCAGCTCCCGCGTTGTAATCGTGAAGGAGGCTGAGAGCGCCAGGCGCTTGGCACCCTACAGCTCTACCAAGAACATTGCCATCATCCCTAACGGCATCGACCAGTCTAGGTTTCGTGGATTGGGCCGACGCCGATGTCGCCAGCTCCTTGGGCTGAGTAGTGACCTGAAGGTAATTCTCTATGTAGGAAGACTGGAGGCTGTGAAGAACGTGGGAAGCCTCCTCATAGCTTTCTCAAAAGTTCTCGAAAAGTTCCAGGACCTGAGACTTCTCATAGTAGGGGGCGGGCCGGAGCTGGCAAAGCTTCGTGCGACCGCCTCCAAGATTCACATTGAACAGGTAACTGATTTCGTGGGAGAAGTCAGCAGACAAGAAGTTGGGAGGTACATGAAGGCAGCGGATCTTCTCGTGCTGCCGAGCCTCTCGGAGGGAAGCCCTAACGTCGTTCTTGAGGCCCTTGCTGCGGGCCTGCCCACACTCGCAAGCAGAGTGGGGGGAACCCCCGACCTCATACGACACGGGCGCGAAGGCTTCTTGTTCGAAACAGGCAACACAGCCCAGATGACGCACCTGCTCACCCTCATACTTGGAAACGCCCAGCTCAAACGTAAAATGTCACTGAACGCGAGGAATAGATCCAAAGACTTCCCCTTGAAACAAATCAACGATAAGATTCTGCAATTAACCAGCTCTGCCCTGAGTTCCCCGGTTGGCCACTAAGTTCGAGCGAATTTCGATTCAGGTTGGGTTATGCTCGACGTAGGTGCCATTCTCTCCAACACGTCTTTGGCCCTGTAAAAGGTCATTTTAGCGTATATCGATATCGTATGAGTGCGGACATTTATTGCTACGAAACGCAATATCTGAAATCTGACTGAACAAATTCCAATTCTGCCGGGATATTGTGTGAAACCCATCCTCGTGATCACTGTCGATACGGAGCCTGATAATTCTTGGCAGAATGGGAAAAGCACGGAGAATGCACGTTTCCTCCCAAATTTCCAGAAGCTTTGCGAATCTTTCAATTTCAAACCCACCTACCTAACAACGTATGAGATGGCGCGGGACGAAAGGTTTCAGGCATTTGGACGTGATACGTTAGCGCGGGAAGCCGGAGAGATCGGCGCCCACCCGCATCCATGGAGTTTGCCGCCCTTCAACGATAACCAAGGATTTGGCGGCCATACTTACTTAACGGAATTGTCAGAGGATTCGTGCAGGGCAAAACTCAGTTTTCTCACAGACTTTCTCTTCGACACCTTCGCCGTTAGGCCAACATCCCATAGGGCAGGCAGGTGGGGTTTCAGCGAGATGGTTGCACGTGTCATAGCAGGATTGGGTTATCGGACAGACTGTTCGGTAACGCCTGGAGTATCATGGGCTATGCACCGGGGAAGCTCAGCTGGCGGCCCAGACTACTACGGGTTCAACGTCTCCCCATATTTCCTTGACTTGAACGACATACGCAGAAAGGGAGATTCAAATTTGCTAGAGGTCCCAGTAACAATTTTCCCAGCGTACCGACCATCAATGCTGAGGGTACATCACGCAATTGAAAAACGGGTAAGACTCGCGGCGGAAGCGATCAGCGTTTTAGTTGGCCGCCCATACCTTTGGCTCCGGCCGATGCCCACGCTTGGAAACGGCCTGAAGGAAATGTTGCGTGTCGTGGACTTGGCAATGGCTGAAGGCCTTCCAGTGATCGAGTTCATGATACACTCCAGCGAGTTGATCGCCGGCGCCAACCCGTACTTCACAACCGAGAAGGACATACGCCGACTAAACGATGATATGGGCAAGCTTTTCGAGTACATCCACTCGCTGGGCATAACTGGTTCAACGCTCTCCGAGTACCGCCAACAATTTACTGGTAACCCTAGCTAGGCAAAGCTCGGATTACCTTCGACTCGTTGAGCGCCGATGGGCTTTCGATATCCTGAAGCGCCTTCCAATGGAAGCGACGGAGAGCCCTAAGGATAAAGCGGAGAGACAGACAAGAAGCGGAACCAAGCGCACGCCCCATGGACTAAAAGTAAGACCTAGCCCGATGAGCGCCACTACTCCCAAGCTGAGTCCTACGCTTAATGCGAACCGCTCGCGCCCACCCAGTTCATTTCCTGTAGGAAACAGGGTTTCCGTTAGGACGAAACCTGGTATGAACAGGACGAATACGGACCCGATGAGCCAGCGTAGGATTACCAACGGCAAGATGACAGGTTGTACCGCAATCACGATTAACGCCGTGATTGAGATTCCGATGGCAAAGTAAGCACCAAGATTCCATTCCCAAACTGAAAGAAATTCGCCAATTGAATGAGTGATTGGCGGAATATCTTCAACAGCCACTGCGTCAGCTCGGACAAGGGCCTGAATTGCCGCGTTTGCCTGTTCAAGAGTGACAGTTGGATCGCGGCCTCTCAGATACTGGAGCATATCCGTGGCTGAAGAAGTTCGCCGCTCCCTCAAGTAGGATAAGATGTCCTCAGTCAAAGTCATAATTGGGCGGGTCCCTAACCTGCCAACCAGTGTCTCAATAGATTATTTAAAATCACACGTGGGCGTGAAGGAACCGAACATGCGATCAAAGACAGTTCTCGAGATCCTGCCCCTCATCGTTTTGCTCCTAGTAACAATCAATTTGGCTATGGCCGAATCGCAGCAGCCGCAGCTTCATCATGGTTTCGGTCTCGCGCTGTCATCAGTTCAAAACGCTGAACTGGCGGGGGCAACTGATGCTGAACTTAGCCCACTAGTGGATGAACTTAACAGAGCTCTTACGGTGAACCTAAACGCGCTCAAGGAAAGCCCCCCTTCTTCACTCGGACAAGTTGACCAGACACTCACTCACGTGCAAGCCGAAGCGAACAGCATCCAGCAGTCAGCCCTAAGGCGAACTTCTACTGGCACTCTGACCGCTTACTTGTCAGGCGCGTTCGCTGCGGTGATTGCAACATTGCTCTGCGCCATTGGAATCAATGTCAGGGGAAAGTATCATGCGAGGCGCCTAACGCAAAGGAGAATCACCCTAAAGTGACCCGGGCTTGAAGTACAGCAAGCGAACCTTATCCATAATCTTCGTCACCTTCCTGCTTGTCTTCGAAATGTTCGCGTACACTGCTACCGCGCCGAGGAATCAAGACCAGTATTTTCAGCTATACGTGCTTGGAGCCAGCGGGAGCGTAGGGGGATATTACCCGCACAACAGCACTGACCTGTTCATTGGTGACACCGCTCGGTGGTACGTTGGCGTTACCAACTCAATGGGCCTTGTGCAACTGGTTGAAGTTCGTATCAAACTTGGAAACTCGACTATTGCTGGACCGGACATCGCAGGAACGAACTCGTCAGTAGCGCAGCAAGTGGACTCTTCCTACAGGTTCCTCCGAGAGAATGAGACGTGGGAGTTTCCGCTATTCTGGAAGGTGACCAACGCATCGATCAATGGGAATACTACCACGATCACGCAGCTGCAGATGGGCAATCAGACAGTCGGCGTCGACATTTCAGCCGTAAACGCCTCCAAGTTCAGGATGATAATTGAACTGTGGACTCTTGACGCAAGCTCGGATTCGTTCCAATACGGTTGGATGGCTGGACCTAACCACCATGCTGCATGGCTACAGGTATGGTTCAACGTTACTACAACTCTAGGATCCTAATGGGGAAGATTCGGGGATGAGAAGACACAAGATAGCTAGCTTGACAATCGCAACAACCATTCTAGCCTTAGCCATCCTGTATTCCTCAGTGATGCAGCCAACCCAAACGAACTCTACGCATTACACTACGACGACACAGACGCCCATTGTAATTTCGACTTTTCCACAGTTGCTCTCAACCTCGGGCACGAGAATTATCGATGGCCAAGGGAATGTGATTTTGCTACGAGGCGTTGATGTCGACGGCTACGCGTACAAGTATTCATGGGCAACAGGAGCGCTTCAGCCTACCGACTTTGATAGAATCGCTTCTTGGGGCTTCAATGTTATACGCCTGGAAATTGCTTGGGACTACATTGAACCGAGCCCCGGCCACTATAATGATTCGTACTTGCAGAATACCGTAGATCAAAACATCGAATGGGCAGAACGAGCAGGGGTCTACATCATTCTCGACTTGCACCAGAACTGCTGGTCATCCTATTTCACGACATGTAACGGCGCCGCGTCTGACGGCCTCCCCCCTTGGGCGGTCTCAGCGTACACTAACACTGACTCAGGCCGTTCCCAAGCCATGGTTAGTTTCTGGGAAGGCCTCGGACCGAACGGAACAGCCGTCACAGAATCCAACCCCTCCATGCAGGACCGGTTGGCCATGGTTTGGAGGCATACCGCGGAACGCTACGGCAATAACGCAGTAATAGCGGGATACGACCTCTTCAACGAACCCCTTGCGTACCCGGAACTCTTCCTTCCTCACTTTCCCAATTTTGAAAGCGTCATGCTCCCACAGTTCTACAGGGAAGTGGTTGACAGTATTCGAACCGTTGACCCATCCCACATCTGTGTTTGGGAAGGAGCCAACAGCTCACTGAATCGGCCGAACACGGTCTATTCGCCCCACTACCCAGGAGTTGTTTCAGGCAGCGCAAACCAACTTTCCGAGTACACTGGCCGCGAGGCGCTCGCCTCGGATATAGAACGTTACGTCAACCAGACCGTAGCTTGGAATGTTCCAATGTACATCGGTGAATGGGCGGAACTCAGCACGGCGACCGCAGTCCAACAATACATACCCGACGTGTTGTCGATACTCGACCATTACCAAATCAGTTCAACATGGTTCACATACGGCCCGACATCATTCGCGTCAGGACTGCTTGACCAGGACCGGCAGCAAAGAACGACTCTGGTGCAGAACCTAGTCCGCCCATACGTCCGCGGTAGTAGCAGTCCTGAGTTTACAGTAATGTATGACCCGGCCATGAGAACCCTCAACCTGCAACTTCCAGCGAAGACAACTGTGGTTGTGGCCATCCCAAGAAACTACTCAATCAAGGCATACACGCCGGGCGTTCAGGTTGTGGTCTATGCGGGAGTTATGCAGATCACTACTGGTGAGGGCGTTTCATTTCAGGTGGAGTTTGCCTGACTTTCTTCAATAAGCCCCAAATAGAACATTGCTGCCTTGTTTTCTAGCGGGATGCTGCAATTCGTCTATTAGAAGGTTCTCTCTTAGAAGGTTCTAATGCGAAATTAGCGTGCGTCACCTGGTGGAAGTATCATGTTAACTTGCGCTGAGCTAATCAACTCTGAAAGGATGCCTGAATGGGAACGTGACGACGCGTAGAAACTTCACTAGCATTTTGCTAGTTGCCTTCGTTATTCTGTTTCTAGTTGGAGACTTGAGCTATGCTCCCGTCGGAGCAGTACCTCAGCCTGCCATTGTTGTATACGACCATGGCCTTGCAGAAGGAGTAAAATGGACTCAACAAGGTAAACCAGTGTTTCTGAACAGAACCTCTACATTCACGCAAGACGAGGCATCGGTTTACGCGTTTGTTCAGGCTGCGTTCTATACTGCTAATTTCACTTGGGAATGGTTCACTCCAACCGGCGAGCTCTATGCCAATCAGAGTTCAGGCCAACAGGAGTGTATCACGACACCATGCACGCTTCTCACCCGTATCAGCCTCCGGGACACTTATGCAGCAACACAAATTGGAGCATGGAGGATGGACCTACTCGCAGACGGTTTCAAAGTATACTCAGAGTACTTCTCAATCAGTTCCGTCATAACTGAAGATGATTACTGGAGTTTCGTCGTTACGCAATCAGCCCCTCCCCGAGTACATGTCGATTTGGTCGTCACAATTCACCCAAGTAACCAGACGTGGGAATCATACCTCCTCTATGGCCTTACAAGTGCTGATAATTTCACTGCGTATGAGTTACAATCGCATCTCAAGTTGGATGTAACTAATTCTACGAACGGCCGAGTGGTAGTTGACTTTGGAAGCGCGAAGCAAGACGGGTATTCTTTCGTTCTGAGTTTCGACCTCAAATATGTGTTGGCTAGCCTCGGCCAGTGGAGCGATGGAATCTTCGCCCTGTCATGGCAAGAATATGGGTGGATGAGGTCAAACCACTTTCATTCAACACCAGAAAGTTTCAACATCAAACTACCAGGTGGGGCAAGAGTTGTAGACCTCAATGCCCTCAACATGTTGGCCTTCGACTACAATATGACGGACCAACCAAGCCCACTCCTGTCGTTCAACATAATTCGTCCACCAGCTCAATCCTTCGGTTGGACTCTGATATACCGCGACTATGCCTTCCGCGATTCTCACCCTTCAACTCCCGCCGCCAACCCAACGTTGATTGGGTTGCCGAGCCTACAGATACCCATCCTTCCCCTAACGCTGAGCAATCTGAGCCTATGGAGTGCGGTCATGTCCGTCTTCATGCTGACAGGCTCTGAACTATTGTCACCAATCTACGCTAAAACGAACATTGTGATAAATCGCCGAAGGCTCCGAATCGGCGCCCTTGTTCTAGTCCTCTTATTCCTCTCAACAACCGCCTACCAAATTCTATCATCTAACATGATAGCCACTCGATAGATTTTCGAAACCGAGAAATACCGTGCGCGTAATGCTGCAAGGAGGCGAAGGGCGTGTCGACCTCGAGTGGAACGAAGAAGTGCCTGTTTCTGTTCGCCTTCGCCTTCCTGATCCTTAGTCAACTTGCCCTTCCAACCAACTCGCTTAACGCAGCGCCTCTACAGGCGAATGGTGCGTTGACTGAATGGACTCTTCCAACCCTTGGAAGTGGGCCTTGGGCATTGACGTTGGATCAAGGGGGTCGATGCTGCTGGTTCCTTGAGTATTATGCCAACAAGGTGGGACATTTAGATCCACTCACCAACGCCTTCCAGGAATGGCCTATTCCAACTCCGTCAGCCAACCCGTATGGCCTGGCAGTTACCTCTATATCAGGTTCGATTGTTCTTTGGGGAACCGAGTTCAGTTCTAACAAGATTTTCGCCATGTGGCCCTCATTAGGGGTCTTTCGTGAATACTCACTTCCATACAGTGGCAGTGGAGTAGGGTACATCTCAGTGGAGCCGACTAAAGCAGCACAGGTCAGGGTCTGGTTCACCGAGACCACTCGGAATCGTAACGGCGAACTGATTTATGATCCAGCGACGTCTAACGTGACTTTGTATGAGGACGCGTTTCCAGTTGCGGCGGGAGGCGGAGCGTACGGAGTCTATGCGGGCTCAAGTTCTGTATGGTTTGCGGGGTTCTCAGCACTTATCAGATGGGATCGCCCGACACAGCAGTACACGATCTGGCCCTTACCAGTCCACGGCTTAGCAGTGGGACGGTCAGTCTCACTCGATTCGAATGGAGATGTGTGGTACACTCAGGGCAGCGGTAACGCGACAAGCGACGGCAATTATGTTGGAGTTTTGCGAGCGGCTTCAACGATTGAAGAGTGGCAACTTCCCTCCTTGGGCGCGGATCCAAGAGGCATTATCCTAAACCCTCTCACACAACAACCCTGGATAGCTGAACAGTCCTCATCAGTTGGAAACGGATCCGTTGCCGTGTTGAATAATCCTACCAGTGCAACGCTCGTCTTACCCTCCGTGACGTCGGTGCCATCCGGAGGCAGCCCAACCGTTCTTGGCGCCCGGCCTAGTTCAGCCATTGTTTCAACACACGTGGTCACGCCTGTAACTACTCCTATCTTAGGTTCCTCGAATGGGCCATTTTCCGAATATGCGCTCGGACCGACCTTACCCCATGATTGTGTTGTTGACTCGGGAGGGAATGTCTGGGTAAGTGAGCCTGGGTCCAATAAGATCGCTAAGCTGTCGGGGTTCGGCCCCGACTATGCCCTTTCCTCTTCACCCTCTGTCCTTTCCTTGTCTCAGGGAAGTTCAGGAACCATCACAATCACTGGCACTTCTGTCTCAAGCTTTGCTGGGTCGGTGGCACTCTCAGCTTCAGGGCTTGCGTCGGGGGTTACCGTCTCGGGTTTTGACCCCAGCTCCCTCAGCATCCCGTCGGGAGGCAATAGCTCCGCCAGCGTAGCAATCAATGTGGCCGCGAACGCAGCCAGCGGGACAAGCCTAATTGTATTCCGAGGCAATAACGGAACGATTGATCGCACAACCATTATCGCTCTCACCATCATTAACAATGGCCAGACTAGCCCAACCTCAACCCCCCGTTGCCTTATCGCGACAGCAACTTATGGTTCAGAAGTGGCGCCAGAGGTTCAGCTCCTCCGCAACTTTCGAGACTATTCCATTATGAAGACGCAGGCCGGTTCGAACTTCATGGTTGTCTTCAACGCTTGGTACTATTCTTTCAGCCCGGGTGTTGCAAACTACCTTTCCACTCACTGGGTTGAACGAACCATCATGAAGGGCGTGCTCTACCCACTCATCGCAATCCTGTACCTAACATCTCGCCTCTTCTCGGCGACTTCCGCCAGCCCCGAAATCGCAGCCTTGCTTTCCGGCCTGTTCGCGAGCAGCCTCCTCGGCTCGTTCTATATCGGACTACCCCTCAGCCTAGTCAGAGTTAGAGTACGGCGCTTTCGAAGAACAAGAGTACCCGATAGATACCTGAGCGTCGCCCTGATAGCCGCTCTAATCGCCCTCTTCGTCGGAGAGGTTCTCGTTTCCCCAATTCTAATGATGGTTAGCTCTGCTGCGACCGTATTATTCGCCTTCTCCTTAGCGGCCCTGAAGACATCGGGTAGGATTGCCAGAAAATTGCAGATTGAACCTTGACTAGTTGATTTTCATACGAATCCCAAAGACAAGCACATGAGGGATCATATACATGAAGAAGCTTCAAGAAAAGTTGCTCAACTGGGCCACGGGGGCTAGTCTTGGAATAGGCGTATTCGTCCTACTCAATCTACTCCAGATACCCTACTACCTTCTATACCCACGAACAACTGGGACGATACTCATCTCGAATTCCTACGATTACTATGCCTTCCTAATTTCAACTCTCAGCGTTCCCTGGACATTTGTGGCTTACCGGAGCAAATCTTCAAAGCCCGTTTGGGTAGGAATGTCTTTAATCTGGGCCATATCGTTCGTCTTAGCAACGCTCAACCAAACGTCTGCAGTTCCAATTCTTTATGCGACCGTAATCTGTGCCGCTGCTCTGAACGTGTTACGTGCAGATACCCGCAGAACTGTGATTACAGGAATTCTAACGGCCACGCTCTCGATATTTGCATTGGTGGAATGGTCGTGCTTATTCTACTATGCAGCCTCTGCGTTCAACCCTCAAGCAGGTTTTGGAATACTTTCCCAGCAGCTTGAGGCCAACCTGACCTACTCTCTCTACGCCCTCGCAATTCCGATAATGCTGCTTCTCCTGTTCTCGTGGGTTTGGATTCCCATAATTCCCCGACTTTCCAGGCCGAGAAGCCATCTAGTGGTTCGATATCAGCCGTCCCCGCAAAAACCTAGCATAAGAACGATTATCGCCTCGCTAGACCTCTTCGCAATCATAGCGATAATCATCTTCTTCTATTCGTACCTTGCAGGACAAACATGGGTCGTTGGGGTTGACTCGCATTGGAGGTACATAGACCCACTTAACGGGCTCGCCGGCCTTACGCCATCCCAGGCCACTCATGTATCAGCCACGCATGGAGTTTACCTGGTGTTTCTCTACCTCATTCAATTAGGCACAGGTCTTAGCCCGGTTTCAATCGTCAAGTATGTTCCCCTCGTTCTAGCATTTTGCACTGCTTCAGCGGCCTTCTTCGTTGCTCTGCGTGGCGGTTGGAACTTGCAACTCGCAGTCCTAACCTCCATAGCCACGCTCTTGTGGTTGCCAACCGTTCTAGGAATCTATGCTGGACTCCAATCGAATTGGGTTGCGCTTCTCTTCTGGATGATCTTCCTAGCAATCTATTTCGCAAGCGGTGAAGCGAAACCAGTTACCTACATAGTTCTAGCCGTGTTATCGCTGATCATTCTCCTCGTTCACCCTTGGACTTGGGGTGTCTTCGCTACAACTATGCTCTTAACGGCGGTGATCGCGAGGCATACTTCTTGGGCTAAGCATTGTGGCCGGACACTTGTAGCTGCCCTGGCACTTGCACTTCCGCTCGGAATCGCCGCGTACGCGTTCTCCGAAAGCCTTAGGCTTGATTTCGCGAACACTATTCAACTGTACCTCAGCACCCCCCTTAGCCCGACGAGCTTGTTTTCATTCGGCGGCGCCTTGGCTGAGTTGTTCTCTAATTGGGGACTGATTCTTTCCCCACCTATCCTTTTGCTCAGCCTAGTGGGAGCTTGCGCCCTTACTCGACGCCGCGACATGACCGCAAACTACCTAATCGCGTGGATTGCAACCTGGTGCGTCGGCTCAATCCTCGTTGCCCCATCCGGGTTCAACCCTGCAAACGTAGGGCTGAGTGAAACCGGACTCTGGCGCATGCTGTACATTTCGCCTCTCCCATTCCTTCTCGCATTGGGTTTGGAGAAATGCATTAGCATCGCAAGAACGCCGATGAATGCTGTGAGTTCTCAGACTATTCGGCTTAGAGTGATGCCTCTGCTCTCGTTGGCGCCGTTCATTGCTGTCGGCGCGGGGCTGTTCATATTCTGGGATCCCAATGTTCGCCTGCTTCTAGTGGCGATAGCGCTGCTTCTAACCTTCCTGCTCATGTTCAACCAATCGAACCTTCGAGCTTTCGACGTGCTACTGGTTTCGGTTCTGGTGCTGTTATTGTTCAATGCGGCATTTCGAAGCCTGTTCCCGTTACTGCTAGATCCCCACAACTTGTTTAGTTCGCTGGGAACATCGAGGTGAGTCGGGTTGTCGGCCTTTCAACTCGAATGTTTACTTTTTGCTAAACCTACTCTGGGAGGGCGAGTTCTGGTAAGAGGTACCAGAACCTGAGGGCACATAGCATAAATACCTGTGGAGGTCACTTAAGATGGATGAAAATGAACGGTCTTCGTGTCGCGCCTATTCTGATTGTGATGTTCTTCGCTTTAAGTGCTGTTTCGGTATACGCAAATGGTTTAGGTTACACTTTTGGGTTACCGATTCTTGGAACTACAGGCGCGCCAGCTTTGGCCTCTCCAAGTCTCTTCAGCGGCGCAATAAGTGTCCTCTACGCTGACGGAACACCCGTCGTTTTGCAAAACTCAAACCACATCACCCTTGACCTCTGCACAAGTACCTGTACAACAGTTAGCGCAACACTCAAGCAAAGTTCTCCCGGCACATACACTTACACATTCACGCCGCCATCACTGACAGGCACCGTCACGATATCCATCGGCGCTGAAACCCTTGCCGACGACAATGGTAGAGTTTTCCCGAGTGTCAACACGCAAATTGGAACCTACGTGTTCACGCCGTCAGCAACGACAAGCGCACCAGTAGACGAAGCGCGCGCAACCACACAGCCCGCTGCAACAGTTCCACAAACTCAGGACATTCGCCAAGCCGTCCCTGCAACACAAATACCAGCGGTACAAACATCCCTAGTAGAGGAACTCCTCGTCGCGCTGAGCGCACTCGCAGGACTCGGACTCTTCCTCGTTCTCCCGTCACGACACTGAGCTCACGTCAGTGAGTCATAGCCAAGTCCGCCCAGACTCTGCCCTACTTAGCTAGTGGGAAGCACGTAGCCGTAAGCGTTCGGGACCGAACGCCAACGATTTCACGTTCAGAAAATTTCTTGTCGAGTAAGGCTGCGTATTAAGTTAGATGGGTTGCTTAAAGTCGTGGTCGGCTGATCAGCTGATACACTGACGTAGTAATTTTCCCATCCTCTGACACCAGGTCATCTTCATACAGAACAGGCTTGCCTGTTGCGACTGCGAGGAGAGATGCTAGGGCACTGCACATTGGGCAACCGAGCCCGCAGCGCCTACTGGTTTCGCGAACTTCGCGGCAGAAGTCCGCGTATATGGAATCGTGTAGTTTGAACCGAACGGAATTGCCCTTCACTTCAATCTCGACATCTTTGACTATCTCAAGGTCCTCTACGAGCACTTTGGGAAGCGCTTCTGCTAGGGTCTGCACTCCACAGTTCTTCAATTTGAAGCCTAGCTTCTTTTCGATTAGCCCTGCAAGCGCAAGCCCGGGCGGGGGAACCAAGAGTCCTGCTGGATCACTGAGGAACGTGCGATCTTCCTCAAACCCCGCTATCTCCGGAATCCTCGAATATGGCTCCGAAGGAACAAATACCACGGCCTTGTCAGAATCGTATGCGCGAATGTATACCCCTTTTTCCCGGTAACCCATCCCCAACATCATCTTATCAATCGTCTTCAAAGACGAGATCGCTGTCGCATTCATGAGATCCGACCTAACGTAATTCTTCGGTTGAATGAAGAACGTTAATGCTCCCCAAAAAGTCAGACCAAGGCCGACAAAGGCCGCGATTGTTGACGCAAAGATAATAGAAACTGCAAGCACTGTCATTCCGATCCCTAGAAGGAAGCAGCCGACCAGTGTTGTGGTTCGTTTCGGTTTGTGCAATAGTTGTGATTCTGTGAGAAGTTGCTGTGTCTCAAGTTCCGCGCGCTGAAAGCCCTGAATAGGCTGCAGCAGGGCCTGCGTGACTTCTCCACCAGATTCAATGTTCGGATTAATCGGGCTGGTAACACTGGCGTCGGCTTTCGTTATCTGAGAAATTCTCTCGTTAAACTTACTTGCCTTCTCTCGTTGAGTTCGGAGAAGCTTAGAGTAACGATCGGCGCAGGTTTGGCACAGAATGTCATTAGCCATTGCGGGGTGTGTTCCGCATATTTTGCACCTTGCCCCTTCCAACCCGCCGCACCAATTACAGACAATTCACAGAGTATGCCATAAGGATTATTCTCAGTCGAGCTATTCTCAAGGAGCTCATCCATAACGAAATTCAATTAGCTGATCCATTGCGAACATAAGTAATTGAACCCTTGTAAGACGCATCCAACCATTCAGGCGGTTAAACCATGCGAAACGTTGGCATAATCGGACTTGGTAAGATGGGAATTCTACATGGAGGCATTGTCAACGCATTACCCGACTGTCGCGTAAAGGCTGTATGCGAAAAGGAGAAATTCGTTGTGAAGATGGCCCAGAGAATCTTGCCTAAGGACGTATCCTATTATGACGACTGCACTTCAATGATAGAGAATGAAGATCTTGATGCAGCATTCATTACGACTTCAATCAAGCAACACGTCCCTCTCATTGTCGAACTCGCCAAAGCGAAACCTGACATAAGCCTGTTCGTGGAGAAGCCGCTCGCTGAATCCGTGGATTCGGCCCGCTTAGCCTGCGACGCGGCAGCAAAGCTCCGAAGTGTGCACATGGTCGGTTTTCAGAAACGATATTCGCCAGTATATCAACATGCAAAGCAACTAATCCAAAATGAATCGATAGGGGATCTAATGTTCTTCAGAGCCCACTCCTACTCATCGGATGTCCTCCGTGAAGGCAAATCATGGCGATTCAAAAGAGGGACCGGTGGCGTACTCCTTGACTTGGCGCCCCATTTACTTGACCTGCTTCTTTGGTTTTTTGGAGAGACGGAATCGGTATCGGCCATCAGGAGAAAACTGTATTCTAAGGAAGTCGAAGATTATGCATACGCGTCATTTGTGTTCAAGTCGGGATTGACCGGCCACATGGACGCTTGTTGGAGTGTACGAGGCTTTAGGCTTCCTGAAATTTCCATCGAAATCTACGGAAAGAACGGGAATATAATTCTGAATGATGACATGGTTAAGATAGAACTTGCCGAATCATCTGGGAAGCCAGAATTCCAGGTTCTCTACAAGCAATCATTTGATACCTCTGTTCCTTTTCTCTTGGACGAGCCTGAATACACCAAAGAAGATGTATCCTTTTTCGATTGCATCAAGACGGGCTCCGCGCCAGTACCTGACTTCTTTGAGGCAACAAAAGTGAACGTGCTAATCGACCGCATCATCCAAGCTACAAGCGAGAGCCATGACACCGATTAAGAAGTTCATTGGCGACAACGCGTTCATTGGAGTTAGCCACTTATCAGACGCGAGAGCTAGACAGACCCTCCAGCGATTGAGTGTCGAAAAAATCGTGGAAGTCATTCGTACCGCGATATCGCACGGTGCAAACGGATTCACCTTCACTGTGCATCCGACGAACTTACAAGTCCTAAAGGAGCTTATTGCCACTCGTTCCCTCGACAGCGACTTCGCGGTTTATCCAACCCTACCTTACGTTGCCGGTTATCTCAGGACAATGAACGAGAAGGGCATTGTTGGAACCCTGGGAGAGCTATTTGATCAGGTTTCCATCGTCGACCGAGCCAAATTAGTGGTTGAGAGCGGTGTCACGTCGCTTGCAGGGGATCCTATTGGCCTTATGAAAAGGTATTTGAACTATGAATTATCGCGAATCCCTAGGGAAGCAAACATTGCCAGCGTATTGCTGCATGATGTGGTCACCGACCTCGCGGTGAGCTACCGATCCGCAGATGTCATCCAATCACATATTGAAAGCGTACGAAACAAATGGCATGCCACACCAGGATTTGTAACCCGTAACTTTTCCAAGTTTATTGAGTTCTTTAATCAACTGGAATGGCGCCTGAGCGATGTGCTCGTAATGACCCCGTTCAACCGCATTGGTTTCCAGATGAACCCGTCAAAAGAAGCTTGCGAAGCCGCCTTATCGAAGTTGGAAGGTGGCAAAGTCATTGCTATGAGCATCATGGCTGGAGGTTATTTGACTCTAGAGGATGCATTGGATTATATCGACGGACTGCGGAACCTCTATGGCATCACGTTAGGCGTATCGACCCCGAAACATGCTGCGGAAACCTTCGATCGGCTAAGATCTCTTTGAATCTAAGAAACGGGTTGCAAGTCTTTTGACTCGATATATGTACAACATCTGAGAGTTAGGCGAAAGTTGACGTCTCTGCCCCCGGTAGTTATCCTAGTTGCTAAAGCCTTTCAAAGACCCGACATTCCAAGAGCGAAACAGGAGGCCGAGGCCCTAATGGATGCGGGGTACTCTGTGCACGTGCTCGCTTGGGACAGATACGGGGAATTTCCGCGAAGAGAGATAGTGGATGGAATAATCGTCCACTCCTTCAGTCCAGTGAACTTGACGAAGTTTTCAAGGCTAGCCCTCGCATTGGGTGGATTGCTCATCCAGCCAATATTGCTTATTGAAGCGATCAAACTTGTGCGAATCCTCAAGACTCGACCAATTATCCATGCGCATGATGTCAACACCCTGCTAGTCGGAACCGTTCTAAAGAGCCTTCATCTCTGTTATGGTCTGGTATACGACTGTCGAGAATTCACGTTCGGCGTATATTACGAATGGTACAATTTGTTGATCGCATGCATCGTCCGCGTCCTTGAAGAAAAATGCCTTCGAATTGCGGACACGATTATCACTGTCAGTGATCCGATTAGAGATTATCTGTGCACATTTAATGAGTCCATAGAAGTAATTTACAATTGTCCAAGCACAGGTCAGATTCCGCGGATTTCAAAGGGTGACGCAAGAACCTATCTTGGCCTACCCGTCGACGCCTTCATTGTGTCCTGCGTTGGAACGTTAAGATACGATCTTCAGATGGATCTGTTGTTGTCTGTTGCGTCTCTGACGAAGACAAGCAATATACGTTACGTTGTCGTTGGTGAAGGGCCCCTTGCTGCGCGGTTCAGTGATTCAGCAGCGAAAATCCGCGGAATTCGGTTGACAATCCGCCCGCGCGTATCGAGAGAGAAAGCGCTAGCATACGTTTCCGCAAGCGACCTCACTTGGGCAGTCTACCAGAACAAGGCAGAATCATTTAATCCACGAATGACGGTTCCATGGAAGTTTTTCGAGTCACTAGCATGTGGTGTTCCGGTAATTGTCGAAGCGGGCACATTTCGTGCCGAACTCGTTAAGAAGCTCAAATGCGGCGTCGTTCTGGAAAGCGATAGACCCCAGCACGTTTCCCAAATTATCCTCTCCCTATCTAAACATCCAGAGCAACTCCACATACTCGCGACACACGCCAAATCAGCCGCGGTGAGGACCTTCAATTGGGAAGCTATGTCCGCGAGGCTCGTGGATGTCTATAGACGCCTTCGACGACCAGCGAGATCGAAGCAGAGTTTCGCCCGACAATCGGGACAGGCCGGGTGAAGTGAGCTGAATGTCACGTTGGTTGTGGGTACGCGACCTGAGATAATCAAAATGTCACGTGTGCTTGCCGCCCTGACCGGTCGCAGCATCGAGTTCGGCTACGTGCTCACGGGGCAACATCAAGATTATGATATGTCATTACGATTCATTGAAGAACTCAAATTGCCTGCTCCGATTGCAAAGTTCGCGTTGACGAGTTCTAAGCCGGCCTCACAGATCGGAGAAATGATGGGCAAGCTGGAACCCATCATCGATAACTCCGGAATTTTGCTCATTCAAGGAGATACAAACAGCATGCTAGCGGCAGCCTTAACTGGAGTGAAACTAGGGATTCCGTTGGCTCATGTCGAGGCTGGGCTACGTAGTTTCGATTGGCGAATGCCCGAGGAACACAATCGACGAATGGTTGACCACGTGTCTGATCTGCTGTTTGCCCCGACGGAGAAATCTAAATCAAACTTATTGAATGAGAGTGTATATGGAACCGTTTTCGTCACGGGAAACACTGTAATCGACGCGGTTGAGCACTATTTGCCCCTTGCTTTGAAAAGATCGGACATTATGAATGAAGTCAAGTTTTCCGCATATTGTTTCACCACTTTCCACAGAAAAGAGACTGTAGACTCTCCGGTCATTCTACGAGAGATAGTCGAAACACTGGTTGAAATGAGTTTCCCAGTAGTATTCCCTGTGCATCCCCGAACGAATCTCCGGCTTCATGAGAGTGATCTATACGAAAGGTTGGCTACATCGCCTCATGTATGTTTGCTCCCTCCCATCGGTTACCTTGATACACTAGTTCTGATGAAACGATGTGATTTTGTCCTGACTGATTCGGGCGGCTTACAAGAAGAGGCCACAGTTCCCACAATCAGGAAGCCTGTCGCCCTACTACGAACTTCGACTGAAAGGCCAGAGGCCGTCGATGCCGGTTTCACTAAAATTGTTGGAGTGAGAAAAAGGGATATTCTAGAATCAATTGCATCCTTGCTGGACAATCCTCCTTCTCTGCCAACTTCGTCACCCTTCGGCGATGGAAAAGCGGCGGCGAGAATAGTGGATATTGTGCTGAAATATCTAGGTTAGAGAGAAAAATGGAGATTGAACTCGCGATTATTGAAAAGATCAGACAGAGGAAGGCGAGACTTGCCATCCTAGGCATGGGGCATGTCGGACTGCCGACTGCTCTAATCTTTGCTAGCGTCGGCTTTCATGTGTCGGGAATTGACGTCGATAACAGCAAAGTCGAGACTCTTAGAAGAGGCTCAGCCTATATCGCTGAACCCGGACTTGAGGAAATTTTGCGAACGTGCCTAGAGAACGGCACTTTCAAACCTACCACCCACGCGACCGAGGCAATTCATACGAGTGACATTGTCACCATTTGTGTACCCACGCCAGTTGAGAACTCGATTCCAAACCTGACTCAATTTGAGGACGCACTCAAAACTATCTCACAGAACGCCCACGAGAATCTAGTCGTACTTATTGAAAGTACCCTTCCTCCTTCCACTACGTTCACCTTTGCTGTGCCCCGACTTGAAAGCCTCGGTTACAAGATTGATGAGAGCATATTCCTGGCATACTGCCCTGAGAGAATCACTCCGACACAGGCCTTGAAGGAGTTCGGTAGTAACACACGAATCATTGGAGGAACGGGTCCTAAGAGTTGTAGAATTGCGGAGGCATTCTACAAAACAGTTTGCGACGATGTCAGAGTTGCCGACGCCCTTACTGCGGAGATTACCAAAGTGGCTGAGAACACATTCCGCGACTTGAATATTGCCTTCGCGAATCTCATAGCGTTGATTAGTGAGCGATTCGGAGCCGACGCGGCAGAGGTTATCAGTCTAGCGAACACTCATCCGCGAGTATCTATTCATCGACCAGGAATAGGAGTCGGAGGCCCGTGTCTCCCTAAGGATCCATATATCCTGATCCATGGCACCCCCGCCGATCTCACTCAGTTGGTGACCAACGGCAGAAAACTAAATGAGTTTATGCCCAGGCACGCGGTCGACACGCTGATGCAAACTGCAACTGCTAGGAGTGTCAAAGGAAGAAAAGTGGCCATTCTTGGAGTAACCTACAAGGCAGACTCAGAAGATGCGACGAACAGTCCAGCGAAATTTGTCATACAAGAGCTTCTTGACTGTGGTGCATCAGTCTCAGTTTATGATCCACACACTTCAACGACTTTCGGTGGAAAAAGAGCCCTTTCTTTGGAGGAAGCTGTCGCAGACGCCGATTTCATAATGGTTCTGACTGACCATAAGGAGTTCAAGGCAATTGATTCATGTCTCGAGAAGGGCACCCCGAAATACGGCTGTGTGTTATTTGATGGCCCTCGGATATTGAATCCTGCAAGAGTTAAGAGTTTTGGGATGACGTATCTAGGTACGGGTTATGGTCGTGACGCACACAGTCGAGGATGGGTAGTTCAAAGCACGTTCTGTAGCACGAAGAGGGAGCAGGGAGACACTTCGGAATGATAGTTATCAGGAACAACCACTCGCACAAATTCCTATTGAAAGCTGTATTTCCTCTTTTGTTGCATGACAGGTTTCTCATCGCTGGACAAGAAGTCGGAAGGGCAGTCGTCTGCATCTCTTTTGATTGCGAGAGCAACGATGATATGAATAGAGTTCCATCATTGTTGGCAACGTTAGATGAAAACAAGGTTACGACTAGTTTTGCCGTCCGCGGAGATTTAGCAAGGGAACATCCTCAAATCATCAAAGATATACTGAAGAGCAATCACGAGATCGTTAACCACTCGTTTTCGCACCCACCCAACTTCAGATCACTAGGCGCGGACCAAATGAGGAGTGAAATAGAGTCATTTCAGCAACACATGACAGATAACTTTCATTACAAGCCAGTTGGGTTTCGTGCCCCACACCTGATGAGAAGGTACAATTCAGACTTCTTTCGGATTCTCGCGGACAATCAGTTGTATGATAGCTCGCACGTTGGTATGGGGATCGCTCAAATAGATGGTGTACCTGAGATTCCGCTAACAAGTTGTCCCGACCATACCTTAGTTTGCTTCGACTACTGGCATCACTTTGAAATCCCGCTGTTAAGGGCGAGTCTAGATGGATTCCTGCGAGTATGGGAGAGACTCTTTCGCACAACTCGTCTTGTAAATGTCTACTTAGACCCCAAATTCGCATCAGATGTGATTATCGGAGAAATGGTCAAGCGAGTACCTAAGGAATACGCGTTTCTGAGAATGCAAGACATACTCGAATTAGCCCGCGCGGAGATAAACCGGCCAGGTAAATGAGTTTTCTCGGTGTGCAACTTGGGGCCCCTCAGAGTCGCTCTCGTTTTGCACAATTATCCGCCGTACACTTTTGGTGGAACCGCCATGCAATGCTACAGTCTCGCGGAGAACCTTTCTAAGGAAGGCGTGCACGTTACAGTTCTCACTGGCAGATCTAAGGAAGTCGGAATTGAGACAGTCAACCCACTTCTGAAGGTGGTTCGGATGCCCTATCTTGATTATCCGCCTAGATCTGTATGGTTTCAATTGCAGAACTTGCGAACCATCCTAGGATATCTCATGGACCAAGACGTGGTGCATATCCTTGAACCACGAGATTCACTTATCTTATCACATCTTCTGAAAAGACTCGAAAAACCGTTAGTTATGTCGATACACGAGGTGCCACGGAAGACGCTTGAGGCGATTGTCCGCAACAATGCAATTAGCAGTTGGAGTATGGGAGATCTCGCATATCAGGTTCTCGAGTATCCTCTTGATAATCTTGCTTTCAGATCGTCGCTACGAAATGCTGATCACATCATAACATTCGGACTGCAGACAATGCTGGCTATTAAAGAGACACTTCAAGGCCGAAACCTCGAAGTATCTCTAATTCACAACGGCATCAATTTTGATGAGTTCAAAACGGAGGCAAAGTCACAGACGAAATCCCCGCTAGTGATCTTCTGTGGTCGCCTATATCTCTTGAAGGGGGTTTTGCACCTGATAAAAGCCTTCTCGCTTGTCACAAAGGAGATTCCAACTGCTGAACTAGAACTGTTCGGTGATGGTCCACTCAAGAGAAAGATCCAGAGACTAATATCTGAACTTAATCTAGAGGAAAAAGTCCTCCTTCGAGGTTTTGTACCGCATTCTCACCTAATACATGAAATTCAGCGAGCGGATCTAATGGCGCATCCGAGCTTCATTGAAACTGGACCGTTCCTAGCAGGACTCGAGGCCATGGCGTGCAAGCGGCCACTCGTAGGATTTAATCTGCCGTTCATGAGGGAATTCGTTCACGATGGCAGGAACGGATTGCTTGTACAAACAGGAAATGTGGACGAATTAGCCGAAAAGATCGTTCTCCTGCTCTCAAATCCTGAGCTGTGCCACAAATTGGGCGAGAACGCATATGAATATGTAAAGAATAATCACAACTGGGATATTCTCGTCCATGAATACATAAGACTCTACGACGACACTGTCTCAAGGGGGAAAAGGTAATTAGCACCAAGGGAGAGTCACGCACAAAAAAAATCATACCCTCGAGCCTCATGCTCATCTGTGGTTTCGCGCTACTTTATGTAGTGGTACGACAAGCCCCTTCAGCCAAGACGGCCATTTTAATCACCTCTATGGGTGTGTTTCTGATTCTGATAGGGGTGAACTTGTCAGCTGGATTCGAAGAACACATTGAGTTTTCGCTTCGGAGACGATGGATTCGCTTTGTCCCTGTTGCTATAGTTCTCGCGGCGTTTATTCTAGGGCCATTCGTTACCCCTCTGATTATTGCGATGGTACTCGCAGTTGCGGTAACGCTCGCATTTGTACTATCGAAAGAAACTGACATACCGAGGGCGTATATCACGCTCTATTGTGTTTTTATTGCAGCCTCAATCTGCTACTTTGTTTTCCATTATTATGCTTTAGATATCGGGATCGACTCATGGGGCTATCTATCGGTAGCAGCCGCGATAATCCAGAGCGGTCACTACACTGGGACCTTCCAGCCGATCGATATATACTACACCCCGCTACCGGTCATGGCGATTGCACCCGCCGTTCTGTCAGCGGTCACCACACTTAGTCTACCCGTAGCTGTCCTGATATTCCCGGGATCCTTGATTCTGGCCCAACCGTTGATCGTGTTTCTTCTTGCCCGTAGGATGTTTAACAATTCGGAGTCAGCAGCATTTTCCGCACTAATCGTGATCACAGAGGCTGCGGCGATTCAATGGATAGCCCAGCCCATAGCTCAATCCACCGCTATTTCCATCCTACTTGTTACCATGCTACTTATCCTAATTGCTCACCGTGATCCTTCGCCCAGCCACTTCATGGTTATTCTCGTATTGTTCGTAATGGTCGCAGTCATCCATGGCGCTGTGGGCATCATATCACTGCCAATAGTCTTGATCCTATTTCGGGAAAGGCACATTCGGGGAGGGTTACCTCGCCTATTCGCCCTAATCTTCTTTGCATATTTGATTGCAGCCTCGTTGATCGGTCATTTTCTACAAGACGTGGGGTATGCGTTGACGCAACTGACTTCTCCAAGCTTATTCGGTTCAACGGTCCAATCAGCAAGTTCACAGTTTGTAACTTCTTTCTATGGTGTCGTAAGTAATGGTTTGATGTACGTTTGGTGGGGACTACCTCCCTCTTTAGCCCTAGTAGCAATCCTGTTCCGGAAAAAAATACATGCCCCATCATGGGCTTATATAGGCCTCGTTATTCTTGGATTGTCATTCGTTGCTAATGTCGCCGCCCCGTCTCTATACATCGACAGGTATGGGGGACTCATAGGTTGGCTCATCTTGGCTGTGAGTGGTGGGAGCGTTCTCTCTGGGATCACTAGGACACGTCGGCAAGTTCTACTCCTTATTCCTCTATTACTAATAGTCTCTTTATCAGGCATCGTTGATCCGTACGTATCTCCACAGTATGGTTTCATGGGATATCAACAGACACCTACGGCCTACCGTTATTACGATCTTCCCACCACTCAGAATGACAGAGTAGCGCTTCAATGGATAGCCACCAATACTCCTAAGCTGGTTATCAGCGATCACTATGCAGCCGCTTATCTTCTGTTTAGTCGGTACCAGTTCGGCGTTATCACTCCCGAGATTGAAGCCAATTACTATGGGTTGAGCGTCGCCACGTTCTCTCAGGTACATCTGGTTCATCCGACACCACAACCGTACTTTGGATTCCTCTTCAGATGGTCCAACGCGGAAACTTCAGGCAACGCGTGTGTAGGGTTGGTTACATCAATAGCACAACAACAGGGGTTCAGAGCAGGTGTGAACATTCTGTTCAACAACAGCTGTGACGTTGTCGAGACCAGTCCACTCTGGTACCGTTAGGTTCCGAAAAGAATGTTGGAACCCCCATGTCTAGGCTGAGCATTCATGGCAGTTAATCGAGACTGCACAATTGCTCTCATCAGTGATCTCCCAGCTGACCTTTGCTCCCGCATCATTGATGTTTATCGCTTCTTCCATCATCCTCCTAAGATCGTCTTGGTTACGAGACGCCGCAGTCATCCCGCGAAAACGAAAGTGATTGTGAATGTCGAGCAGATGATGGTTCCAGTCGTAGCTCCTACATCTCAACAAACCAGAAAACATAGGATTTCGGCATGGTGTTGTGTTATTGGATACTTGCTGCAATCTCTAGTTCTTTCGAGGAAATTGATGCACTCACGAGATCGCATCCAGCTTGTTCACGCACATTTCATACTGCCACAGGGTTTGTTTGGACTCATTATATCTCGTATATTGCGGACTCCACTTGTCGTTACTACTACGGGCACGGACATAAACGTGATTTTCAACTCCAGTTGGCTTTACCAACGGTTGTCGCTTTTCGTACTAAAGAATGCTCAAACGGTCATTGGCGTAAGTAAACCGATATGTGCACATCTTTCTCAAGTGGGATTATCCAATGTCGTCTATATACCTAATTCAGTTGATGTCGATTCAATCCCGCCGGCAAACCTTGGCAACAAAACGATACTGTTCGTTGGCACTCTTAATGGCAATAAGCGACCATTGTTCTTACTGCGGGCTTTTGCTCAAGTTATTCGGAGACTGCCTGAAGCAAAACTGTACATTGTCGGTGAGGGTTCACTCAGGCTCGCTGTGCAAGAAGAGATCAAGTCTAGGAACCTTCAAAATAGTGTGAACATGATTCCGCATCTCGATCCAAACAATCTAAATAAGCTCCGCTCGTTGACGAGCGTTTTCGTCCAACCTTCTCTGTTCGAAGGGATGTCCTTGGCAATTTTAGAGACTCTGGCATCAGGGCAGCTTGTCATCGCCACAAGAAATGAGTCCAACAGCTCTTTTCTTGATAATGGCCGCACCGCGTTGTTATTTGAAGAAAATGATTGTGGACAATTGAGCGATCTGATCGTATTGGCTTTCAGCAATGAAGCGTTACGTTATAGAATATCAAAATCCGGGCGAAATCTTGTTCGACGATATTTTTCAAACAATGTTGTCGCGGGCAAGCTGGAGCGAGTTTATCATAGCTTGACAAGGTAAAGGAGAGATCATCAATACCCCGACCTGGCGGGCATAAAATCGATGGGTTACAAATCAAGTCTCCCCGTGGCCTTGCGAAAACAAAGAGTGCCAAATACCTTTGTATATTCGACCTAGATGGAACGTTGACCCGTTACAACACTACTTACGGCTTCATTGAGTATGTGCTAGAACGCAAGCTGCCATGGAGATACCTGCTTTTCAAGTTGCTGAGCCTGCCTTTCAACACAATTGCTGAGATTGTCTGTCGACTATGCAAGCCTCGATATGATCTGCGTAAGTTGCTTGCAATAAGATTCCTTAAGGGAGTAGATATTAGTACACTTTACCGAATCGCGATCGAATACGCAGCTTTACTCGTTCGAGATATATCCTAAGAGAGTTCGCCAAGCCGTCGCAAAATGGATAGTTCTTGAGGGCATATCGCGGCGCTTGAGCTCTGAACTAGGACTCAATATTGCCTATGAACTATTCCTAGTGATCTGCGCTACCGGTGAGTCCGAATGGTAGTACAGTTAATTACGGGAACCTCCCAGAATCTCAGTTAGGCGCTAGGATTCTGGATACATTGAATATTTCATGGCTCCAGCCACGCTTACAAATCACTCACGTACTCACAAATGATTGTATGATGAACAGCAAAGAATTGCAAATGGTCAAATCGGCTCTAAGGGTTTCCTATGTGCGCCTTAAAGATGCATCGGAGAGGGTTAGAATTGTACCTCATTGAAACCAGTTTCATCAGAAGGTTCGCATATCACGCCATTCTGAGATCTCTGGGGAGCGATCCGATTAGAATCGAGTTCGATCCTGCAAACGGTCTACCCCGTGTTAATTATGGAAGGCGACTGGGAGTTTTCATTGGTAGAAGACTTAACCCTGTTACCATCGCTCTCTATGCATGTAGAGAGCTTCGACTAGAGGAAGCCACAGGTCCCATATATCTTCCACATTTACTGCAACTTACTGGTTTCAGCTATGTCAAACGAGCCGCAAATTGGCTGATATCAAATGAAGTGAGGCCTAATGCCCGCGTTAGTTACTGGGAATATAATTTTCCGTGGCCGAGCTATGGTCTCAAACCCCCATGGCGATGTGCTCTTGCTGAGGCTTTTGGCGGACTACTGCTCATTTATGCTGGGTACGAAGTCGAGGCTCGGAGGCACCTCGAAGCAATTTTGACGGATTATCGTCGCTCTGGTGTGTCTTACATAAATGAGCGAGTACTCTTCCCACTAGAATACGTTTCAGATGACAAAATCTTGGTCCTCAATGGCATTTTACATTGTTTGCTTATACTGCACCATTGCGGGATTATTCTTGACGACAAGGCTTTGATCCACGCATTTAATGTAGGTTACAAGTCGCTTAAGCCTCACCTGCGTGAGTTTGATGCTGGGTTCTTCACCTATTACGATTCCCTCAAGAACCCTGCCGATGAGAAATACCATAGAATCCACGTCGAACTCCTTGATCGCGTTTACAGATGCACTGGAGATCGTGATTTATTGCCTCTAATCACGCGCTGGACCAGATACACTAAGTGCTATGCAATCGCCGAACCGTTAGCATTGTTGCAACACTTCATAAATAGATCGATTGTGAAAAATTCAGAATGTTCAGATGTTCAGACGTATCTCAACTCCAGTGCGGGATGCTTGCGATAAGTAAACGCAGGAATGTGAAGTTGGGTTACTCGAACGGTGACAATGTCCAATCCGACCGAGCGAGCGTGGAGGAAGAAGTCCTATCATTTGTAAAAGCTAGGAAATCGTCTACCGTATTGGAATTGTACGAGTCGCTAAGAATGAAGAACCACGATCTTACGGAAGCAGACGTTACTAACGCGGTTTGGCGGCTAGCAGAGGATGGAACGGTGAATATTGAAGATTTCCAACCGCGGATCAGACCGCTCTCCGCATCCATTAGATCGTGGGAGAGAAATCTTTGGTTCTACGCTACAATGTTCGTCACTCTGGCGACTGCAGCTATAGTTTACGGCGTTCCGGCAGATTCACCGCTGGCTCCTCTGCGATGGATTCTTGGAACATTATTCGTAGTCTTCATGCCAGGATATGCTGTGACACAGGCCCTTTTCATTGAGCCAGCCAAATTGGATCTAGGAGAGCGTGTCGCAATAAGCATTGGCCTGAGCCTGGCGATTGTTTCGTTCATTGGGTACTTGTTGAATTCAACTCGACGAGGCATTACAATTGATGGTATCGTGGTCTCGCTGAGTGCAATAGCGATATTATTTGCTCTGGTTGGACTATTGCGGCAATCCTCTCTTACGATGAGGGGGAGAGAAACGACGATTGGCTAGAGGTCTAAAGGAATAGAAATCTCATGGTACGGGCTGTAGAGGGCATTTTGATTCTGGCTATCATAGTCTCCTTTGGATTAATGTCCGTACCATGTAAAGCATGGTCTGTGGCATGTCATCAGATTGTCACTAAATACGCTTCTGAACTGCTGCCATCTCCGTGGAGGCAAATCTTTGACTACTACGGTTGGCTGCTTAACCAAACTACATGCAGCAAAAACTTAACTTAATCGCTGACTGAACACATAATGGCTGGCTACAGGCAACTTAGGATCACCAACCCAGACCACAACATCTTTCATGAGGGGTATTGAAAGCTGACCCACGGATCTCAAGATTCCCGGCATACTTCGCATCTTCACGAGAAGCGCAAAACATCTGACATCAGAAGGTGTGCCAAGTGTGTTCTGCCTGACAATTTCCCCAACATAATCTTCGATGCCGAGGGCATTTGCAACTACTGCTCAAGCCATAGGCCGATACAGTACAAGGGCGAAGCCGCACTTAGAAGTCTTCTAGATACCTACCGCGGAAGATATGGAAGATATGACTGCATTGTCCCCATAAGCGGTGGAAAGGACAGCACCTTCGTCTTGTATCAAGCCATGCAGGAATATAATATGAGGGCCCTCGCTCTCAACTACGACAGCGGCTTGGTTTCAGACCAGGCTAGAATGAATCTCGAGAATGCGATCCGAATGTCAGGTGCTGGTTATGTTCAGATCAAGTCAGATGCTCAAAGGGTGTGTTTGAAAGACAACATCGAGGCATGGGCTCGCAGGCCGTCGTCAGAGGTCTTTCCGTCATTCTGCTACGGATGTCGGGAAGGATACTTGGACGGTGCGCTCTTAACGGCAGCGCGCCTAGGAGTCCCTCTGATCTTGCTGGGCGATTCCCAGATGGAGAAACTTATCGTGACGGGACCTATGCTGAAATTCCACAAGTCGAACTTGATCCACTTTGTCATGAAATTTGCAAAGAACTGCTTCTATCTGCATCCCAAACGCGTCTACCACGATTTGATGGTCGCGGCGGAGTTCCAGTTGCCGGTGCGGTTTTGTCAGTATTTGACGCGAAATCGACCAAGAATAGTACATTTCTTTGACTATGTCCGGTACGACGATGCGCGGATTCTCTCGACAGTTAGGGAGAAAATGGGATGGCGCAAGCCCGCGAGTAGTGCTTCAGGGTGGCGCTTTGATTGTCAGGTACACTCGCTCATGGAGCACATGTACCGAAAGAAGCTTGGTTTTACAGAGAGCGACGAAATGTACAGTAAGATGATAAGGGAGGGGAGTTTGAGCAGAAGCGAAGCTTTGAAGCTCATAGAGCTGGAAAGTCAGAACGATGAGGAGGACGTGGCCGTCGCCAATGAGCTGTTGAATAAGCTGGGCCTGCCAAACGTGGAACGGCTTCTGCTGCTGCAATAGGACGAAGATATTACGATCAAAACCTCAAGACGCAACTATGATACCACGCGTTTCCTGTTATCTCCATCGCTCCTTCGATTCAATACGACAGCGAGCAGAGCGAGGCTCGACTACAGCCGTTGGGTCAACTATTCACTAATAGTCGAGACGGGCCATATGGATGAAATAGGAACTGTACTTGAATGCCCGTATTCGGCCTTAAGGCGAGTCATCCGTGATCTGCCCAATGGGCACGAGCAGGATCATGCTTGCCAATTCAATGTCGCTGTTGAGTTTCATTACTCTTTCTGCGGCAGTAGCTGATTTCGACTTTCCATCGTCGCCCTCACGAAATAGAACACATCTGGCCAGATTGGATTTCTCGATGACGTCGATGTCTGTCATAAGAATATTACCGACTCCCAAGAGTGTTAGATTCTTGATTATCTCATTGCCCAGAGCACCGGCTCAAACAACAAGGACTCTAGCGTTAGACAGAACCTCTTGGTTCCACCAGGGTATTCTTCTTAGACGGTCGTGTGGCAACGAGCTACCATTGGGCTCGAAGTTCTGCAATAGCTGTGGTACCAAGCAACCCTGATTCACTCAACTCTCCGACTTCATTAACTCACTTCATTAACTCACGTCGGCCCGTTTAGAGCCAATATCCCAACCGATTACTCAGGTGACGATCAGGATTGCGTTGCCCTGAATGTAAGGTAGGCATAGTAATTGAGGCTCCGGGACCTAGCCTCCATGAATTCAACAAGGAACCAGTCTGTAACTTCTGTGGACTAATATTCACGTCGTAGGTGTCTTCCGTGGACTGTCCCAACTGTAAACAACGGATGCCCTGTACGGCCAAGACCGAGATGTGGAAGGGAGTCAACTACGTAACAATTCTCAGCTATGCCTGTGAGGAATGCGGCAGAAGATGGGAAGACGGCCCAGCGACAAAGAACAATCAAACTGGATCATTGTGTGATTACTGTTTCTGTCGTCGTCGCGTTAAACCAGATTTGTAGCCAAGCAACTCGACGTTGCTCATTTGATACCCAACCAAAAATAAACGAGTTACTTTGAATTTGCCACGTCCATAGTTCAAAAATCAATCGGAAGTTGTAGCCATTGCTTGCCGTCCAGCCCGATATCGGGTATGTTACATTATTGATTCGAACGCTAAGGATATGAGCATAACCATTGCTGGAGGTCCCGTTTTCGATACTCCATATAAACGGCTTTTCCCATGTCTCGTTATCCTGCAGGAATCTCGCGAATTCAACGAGAACTGGTGCCGGAGACTCAATCGCTTGCTGGTCGTTGGGCCATTTTGTTGTTTGGTTCCCGGCCTTTACAACTATGGCGATTAGTTGCACGGAGCCCATACTGTTACTAACTCCTACATACCACGCGACTTGCACACCAGGCTCGATATTCGTATTGTTGCGAGGATAATAATTCGAAGCCGCGCGATTCGAGTCCAGTAGATAAATGTCGAACCAATGATCCCTCGGATATGGCACGCCACCTAGAACAACGATTGTCTCGAATAGAACCAACAAAACAATGAAGACGGCGATGAATTCTCTCCGATCTGGCAGCCAGGCGATTCTCATCTGCCACTTACCCTCATATTCAAAATGCGCTTGATCCTGCGTCTTTTGTAAGATGAAACTGCTAGAGCGTAGAAGAGTGACCCGAGCAGAGCGGCGACTGCACCTAGGATATATGCGATGGTCTGATTTGTCTGTTCCCTCTCTAATGAAGCCCTCGTTAGCTTGGAACCTTGGGTAGCAACAGTCGATAGGATCTGATCCATCTGCGAGAGCAACTCAGCACGCTTCGAGGATTGGGCAGGTGATCGTAGATCAAGCGCTTCGGTTTGTAGTTCGAGCGCCTTGTTAAGAAGACCTATTAGCGGTGCAATTTCGTTGGGTGTCGCACCTGCTTCCTGTGCTTGCCGGACAGCTATGAGCGCAGAGCTGAATGGAAGTTGCATTGATTCTGTGAGTTGGGCTGGCGTCGACATAGTATTGATCAACATTAGTACAACTATTCCCAAAGCAACCACAGCGCTAGTCCTCAGATTAGATGATCGCCCCAAATTACGATCAATTCATGGTTGTGGAGAATGTCCATATAGCAATATCGAAAACCCCTCATCAGCGTCTTTTTGCTCGGCGGGTTAGCTGCGCTTTTCTTGGGCGAAGTTTTCACTTCCCCAATCATCTTGATGGTTAGCTCGAGCGCGATTGTCGTATCAACCTTGTTCCTAGCAGCCCTAGAAACGTCGGGCATGATTGCTAGAACATTGCAGCCAAAGTCATGACCAACTAACCCGCCTGAAAAATATTGGCTTCTGTGCGGTCGCAGCACATTCGCAAGCCGCGGAGCGAAATAGTGGGGAAAAGTAAGGCCTTGGCGCTGTCTGGATACCGCCGTGGCTGAGGGTCTTACTTTCGTCTGCGTCGTAGCAGGAATAGTGAGGCTGCAAGCGCTGAGAATGCTACTATTCCGATTGCGCTGAACTCAGGGACTGGAATGTTGGTTTGCTCCATGTACACGTTCTGGCCTGTCCCAGCTTGGCCTGGTGAAACCACGACTGAGAAGGTTTGGGAGGCGTAGCCTGGTGAGCTTATGGTGAACTTGTACGTGCCTGGGGTTAGGTATGCTTCGTAGATGCCGTCGTAGGTGTAGAAGTTCCACGACACACCGTTCGCGCCCACGACGTTAACTAAGCCCCAGCTCAAAGGCCGGAACTCGTTACTCCACGTGAACGCCAAAGCGTTACCGCTCACTAACCCGTTCAAGTCGACTTCAAAGATTGCGCTAGCCTCACCGCTCAGGTGAGCATTGCTAATCTGCCAAACACCCTGCTGCGAGTACGGGCCTAGATGGTTCGCTGCGAGAGAGTGCCCGATCAATTCAGGTTTCAGCGCGGTGTCCTCTGTGAAGCTTATGCCTGATGTGGCCGTCGTGCCAGGTATGATGTGGTATGATTCTCCCATTAGTAGGCCGTTGATGGGTGGGTAGTATTGGGCTCCGTTTGTGACGACTACTCCGCCGGCTGGGAAGGGTAGCGCAGTCCATGTTGTGGATTGCGTGTTGTTATTGTACCAGTTGACGAAGTCCACTTCAGCCGTCCAACCGCCCGTGTAATCCGGTGCTCCGAGTATGCCAGTGTTCGGGAAATAGCCTGGAACGCCTACGCCGAGCGACGCGCCGGGGCTTGTGTAGCAGTCGATTTCGAATCCGCAGATTGTGGTTGCGAATAATGGGTCGTTGAAATACGTTCCTTGGGGAACATGGCTTGATAAGACGCCGTCATCGGTGCCAGCTGCTGGAACTTGCGGCATTCCAGCCATCAGAACGTGTAGCAGGGTGACTCCTCCGGGTAGGTAGTTGTATGTGTTGATTGGTTTGGGTACTGGGACGGCGGGGTGGAGTGGGCCGAAGGGGTACTGGTCTGTTCCGTCGGCTGCCCTTGCGAATCCGGTTCCCGTGGTGTAGGTTCCTTCGCTTGACATCCATTCAGCGACTACGTTGCCTGAGTCGTCGAACAATCTAACTCTCGCGGACATGTTGGCGTCGGTCGGCGTTATGATTGATTCTTTCTTGAAGAGTATGTCGAGCGTCACGTTGACGCCGATGATGAGGTTGATTTTCATGTCAGCGACTTGGCTGGGCTGCGCGTAGACGGTGAAAGTCTTATCCTGCACGTATCCGTACGTGAACCCTCTCAGGTCGTATTGGCCTGCGGGGATTGCTGAAGGGTAAAGTGGGAGGTAGCCTGTTACCGCTTGGCTGTACGTTCCTCCGTCTGACAGAGTTGTTGGGCTATAGTGGGCTGGAGCGAACAGTAATGTCCTGGTAGAGAAGTAGGAGATGCCACCAGTGTATCCGCCCACGAATCCGAGGTCACCAAGCTCCTGGCCGAAGTATGCGTCATTCGAGTTTCCTTGATAGGGGGCCAGGAGGCCTAGGGCTGAGGATTGGGCGTCCCAGCCGCCTCCACACATCTGGACAGTGGAGTTTGACTGGTTCTGGAAGAGGCAACTCGTCAGTACGGTGTCTTGGAGGTTGGATGGTACATCGCCGATGAAGTCGATCAAAGTCCCATTCGCATATACGCCGATGTCAATCTCTTCACCAACCATGTACACGCCACCCACGTTACGTGGGTCTAGAGGGAAGCTTGGGTCACTTCCTACGCTTGTCGGAATACCTGTTGCCGTGTAGCCGACTGGGTTACCCCAAACCCATGGCCGGCTCACGCGTGGACGCTCCCAGTCAATGCTGTTAACTGTAATGTTCAACCCTATGCCGCGGTACATGTGGTCACTGACACTAGTCGGGTTACCGCTAAGCGTAACAGAGACCTGTTCAGCTGGCCCGTGTTCAAGGTACCCGAGCACGTAGACATGTGGGCTGTAGATGCCACTCGGAATGCCATAATTCTCTCCACCCCAAGTATCATTCCACCCCCAGAACTGGATAGCTGCTCGGCCAGATTCGACCGCATGCGTGTTCAGCTTCGCTTTGTCCAGGTCATTCCTGTTTCTGAGTGTCGTGGCTGTGTTGAAGGCTCCGGCGCCCCACCCAGATTTGGCACCGGTGGTGTAAAGTCCGTTGTAACCTAGCAGCGTCTGGTTGTACGACCAAACCTCACCATTCGCGTCAGCTAGAACACCGGCCATGACTCCAGCGCCCGTATCGATCGGGTCAGTTGTGATTGTGTTTGGCGTGTCGTGGAAGTAAACCGTCTTATTGATCCAGCTGCTCAGGCGCAGGTCAATTGGAAGAGTAACATCGCCAGCCCACTCATTCGGCGTTATGTCAAATGAGTACTCTTGGAAGGTTGAACCGTCCAAAGCCGACTGGACGTATCGAAAGACCCACGCACGAACATAATACCGGCCCGGCGTCAAGCCGTTAACCCAGGTCGCGTAGACTTGCGGAACCATGCCGTCAAGGTCTCTTGGGGCACCATACTCAGCCTTATCGCCGAATTCGAAATGGAACGGCTGGGTTGTACCGCCGCTCACGAACCAGTGCTGCGGAGGTCCCACGCCTTGGGGATCCTGCATTAGGTTTCCGAAGTAGACACCGCTACCTGCAGCGTCGCCTGCGGATACTTGGTAGTAGCCGCCGGGGATGACATTGTTCACAGCTGTTGTTGGGTCGGGCACGCCGTACCCGTTGCTTGGCGTATACTCATGCCACGGGAAGGCTATCTCGCTGCCAAGCCGAGGATCATTGCATGCACTCGCGGTGTACCTACCAGTGTAAAGTTCTTGGCCGCCGGCGATACATGGCAGGGGAGACCATGAAACTAGGCTCGCGCTTGAATCGGGTATGTGGCTGAGCGTTGGGCCATCGTAGAGTTCAATCTTCATATATTCGCCTGTAACGTCAGGGCCCGCGCCAGCTACTCCGTTACTTCCTCCTGCGACTCCAGTATCTCCATACGGCCAGGGTTCGTCACCGAACTGGTGCTTGGTATACACATTTCCATGAATGACCGGCCCAGGCTGCAGGTAAGCGTCGAAGTGTAACGATTGGCCTTTCAAAACCGTAAACCCGGACTGTACAAGTGTCTGCGGAAATCCAGCGGCTGAGGCGTACAAGTCGTATACTCCAGGCGCCATGCCTTCCACTTCGTAGTGGCCGTCAGCGGTTGCGTTGAAGTAACCGACCGCGTCAACGGTTGGCAAGTCTGGTCTCTGCTGGCCTGTGTATGGGTCAAGGCGAGTAGTCATCTTGGCCCAAACTTTTCCAGCTTCTTGGATTGGTAGGCCGTAGAGGCTTGCATTGTAACCCGCGTATCGAACTGTTCCAGTCACGATGGCGGGGTCAACCTCACCCTTCACTAGTAGAACCGGCCAATTCTCAGTCGGGATAAACTCGGAGCAACTTCCACCCGGAAGGGCTCCTCCTCCTGTACCCGTGCCTTCTTCTCCACAGATCGACGCGGAGCCTCCTTCAAGAAGGATCTTGAAGAAGTATCTTCCCGCGATGGATGGCGCGAGCACGCCGTTGACCCGAACATAGTACCACTCCTTGGCAGTCGAGAAGTCAATGCCCTGGTGATCATAGTATGGTGTAGCTGAGGGACTTGATGAATCAAAGCCAGCGTCAGATAGAACTCTAACCAAGGTCCAGCCAGGCGCGTATCTGTCGTTGGGGCTGATTCTTGATATTGCGATTGCGGAGTAATCATTTGTGATCGTTGAAACAACTTGCGGCGTTCCAGGGACGCTGAACCCCGGTGGAATCAGGATGTCTACGCCCTGCCATCGACCTGTGAATTCCGCGGTCGCATTTAACGCGAAGATTAGATCTCCTGTCGAGCCTGTTAGTACTGCTCCGAACGGCGCGTATGCGTCGCTCTCAAGCTGGTACCAAGAATTGCTCGGCGCACCAACCGGGTTACCGCCCGGGTAAGGTGACTGATAGCCCGGCGACCCACCTGGGCCTATAGAGTTAAGGAATCCTGAATACGCATTCTGGCCTCCGCCCGGCCAAACATATCCAATCACTCCTGAAACATGTGGGTCAAAATCATTTGAATGAAAACGATAAGTTCCTGTTAGGTCACCCAGAGTAAAGTGGGCCTGTACAGGGCTTGAAACCGCAAAAACGCTAAAAATGAAGATGCCAATGCAAAGGAGTCCACTATATGCCCTAACCAATTGCAGTTTCCATCCAGATACTCCGAGTTTGGCTCATTCGGAGTCAAATTCATCCCTTCGGGTTCGAGAGTATATAACATGCATGGTCCATTCCGGATGTATTCTGCCCTCCAGAGAATTCGGATGAGAATTCTACCAAAAAGCCTGGTTCTACTACTCTAAAAGAACGTTTTCCTTTGCTTCCTCCTCTCGCAGGTTTCAATTGTAGCAAGGAGAAGGCCAAAGCCGAAGCTACGAATGCCACCATGCCCGTTTTGTCGACCCGCGGGTTGAAGGGAAAGATGTTGATATGAGTAGGCTGGCCGCTCATCCAACCGGGGGGTGTAAGCCCTCTATTTTCTTCCCTGTCTTGGGGTTGATTGCCAGAGAAAGAAACTCAGAGCGGAAACTATGAACGCCACTATCCCTGTAACGTCTACTCTCACGTTGAATGGGAAGATCCCTATGTGGGTTAAGGGCCCGGTCACCCAACCTGGGTGTATCATCTGTACCTCAATCACGTAAAACCAGGTGAGTAGACCAAAGAGGAAGGTTGTAAGGAAAAACGCGCGGCGTGTATCACGCCTAAGTCTCATGTTGAGCCACACCTGGCCATAGTTGTTTCCCGCGTGTACTGCTCATGTCGGCGGCATAATATATTATGCTCCATAACTGGCAGTGAACCCTACCATTAGCGGTTAAGGAAATGAATCGTCGGTTCGGGTTTGTCGCAGCACGCAACGTTTTATGTTTCAAATATCATTGAGAGCGAGCACATCTCTCGAGTCAGTGTGGATACCGGAAATGTATTCTTCCCCTAGCCAAGCACCACAGACAGCGAGCCCTACGGATAATTCGGCCCCAGTGAAGCAGGACTCTGCAGTTGAAGTTTCACGAGGAGCCTCTTATCTGACCATCCAATTATTGATTACGAGCGCTGCTCAAGCATTGACTTTCGCGATTCTGGCTCGCATCATAACTCCGAGCGAAATCGGTATTCTCGCCGTTTTGTCACTTGTAACGGCACTAAGCGCAGCAATAAACGGTACAGCATTCCAGCAAGCGTCCTCAAAATTCATCGGGGAATTGGCCACGCGAGGGAAAAAAATTCCGTTAGGAGTATTCTACCAGGCGTTTCGAATCTCAATGATGCTTGCAGTCCCGCTCGCCGTTTTCATTTTCCTCGGAGCCCCATTCCTGGCCTCCGAACTGCTCGGTCAAGTCGCACAGGCGCAGCTATTCAGAATTCTGGCCGTTGATGTTCTGGTCTATTCAGGTGCACTGCCCGTGGCAATTGGGGCTCTCCTGGGGTTCAAGAGATTCAAGGCGGCTGCTACGATTGGGTCAGCAGGCTCTATCCTACGCCAGTGCCTAATCATTCTACTAATACTGGCCCTAAGCAATTTCGTCGGCCTCGTTATTGCGTGGGTTGTTTCAGACTTCGCGTTGGTTGCGGCTTACACGTTGTATATCCTCCGCTCAATTGGCGTGCCGAAGGTCGGTTTTTCGTCTAGGCGTATGCTGAGTTATTCATGGCCCCTCACCATTGGGAACGTCGTGAACTTTGGCTACACTTCGTTTGATCGAGCGATACTAGTTGTGTTTGTTCCACTCGCTTCTCTCGGGGTCTACTATGCTGCCATAACGGCTTTCGGTGTGCTCCTCAGCATTTCGGGGGCGATGAATAACGCTCTCCTCCCCACCTTTTCCGACATTGGCGGTCGAGGTGATCTTGAGAGTTGCAGGCGGGCTACTTGGCTCGTTTCTCGGTATGTAAGTTTAACTATGATTCCTTTAGGGTTCGGGCTGCTTGCCACCGCTAAGCCTGCAATCACCCTTTTTGTTGGCCAGGCGTACGTGGAAGGTGTTGGGCCGCTCATGGTATTGTGCGGCGTCTTTGCATTGACTGCATTGGGCTCATCCCTCGGCCCCATGCTGCTAGCATTATCCCATACTCGATCAGTCATGTTGATTACCGCTGCATCTGTCTTGGCTGGTTTGGCTTCAGCATATGTGCTGTTGCCGATTTTGGGAATCTTGGGGGCGTCGATTGCTCGCGGCTTCGCATTGGTTGGTTCTACTGTTTTGACAATCGTGGTTTTGCGGCGGAGAAAGGCCGTGCGAATCGATTTTGAAGCGGCGTGGAAGAGCGGCCTCGCTGGGGGGGTAATGGTTGGAGTTCTGGTTCTCACTCAGATGGTGATCTACAGTAAGTTCTTGCTTCCAGCTTACGTGCTTCTTGGGACATTCATCTACCTCATCGCGCTCCGCCAACTGAAAGCGATACGCGAAGATGACCTGAACCTTATCCGCAGATACCTTGGGCCCAAATTTGGTTTCGCGGCAACGGTACTGAACGCGATCTTAGCTCCAAAATGAACATAACCTCGACTGAGCTAAAATCGAGTCCGTTCAATTGCGCATCTTAGTCCGGCGCACTCATTTGTTTCCAGTTGAATTGCGGCGCTTTGTTCTAACTAGGTACGCGATAACAGCTATGGCCGCCAAAAGCAGTACTCCAATCAATATCGCTACTGTGTTTGAAGGCGCACCGCTCCCCGTCTGCTCGTTTTGAACTGATGTTTGCAGCATTGTTTGAATCACCTGTTGAGTTATCGTCGAATAGGCCGTGATTGTGGCCGCTGTGATGGTTGGTGTGGTGAGGTCGGCGTTTAGTTGCGTGTTCACGGTTGAGTGGGACAGGTTGTTTACGACTAGCTCGTAAACTCCGTTGGAGGGAATGGTCGTGCTGAAGTTGTATGACGTTTCACCTTGCTGAAGGATCAGTGGGTTCGGTGGGGCGCATGTTCCGCCTGCAACCACTTGGTGGCTCCAGGCTTGGAAGGATTTGTCTGCCATGACGTAGAGGTCGGCTTTATTGTCCATTGTGAGGGTTCCAGATAGGATGTCTCCGCTGGTTGCGTTGAATGGTTGAACGAAGTAGACTCCGCAGACCCCGTGGCTAGGGGGTATGGTGATAGGTGCTGAGAAGATTGGCCGTGGTTGCGCCGTCATGGTTGTGACCGTTTGTGTCCCGATGGCCACCGTGCTGGTTTGGACGTTTGTCACGGTATTGGTCATGGTAGTGTACTGTTGCCCGTTAACCAACTGACTCCCGAACATGAGTAGGGGAAGAAGTAGGAGGAGCGTGATTGCGAATTGGCGGGGGTTCAATCTAATTCCTTGAAAAGATTGGAAAATCTACTTATTATCATTACCTAGGGTCCCCCAAACTCAAGGCAAAGAGGGCCAACGTGTCATCTGCGTCGCTTCTGGACGTTTTCAACCACTTTGCCCGCCGCTAATTCCTAAGGCATGGTACCGCACACGCGAATCAAACATGACGGGCAGCCAGTTTCCCTACTCTTGCGTGCGCTTGCCCGCTTCGTCTAGCAGGTGCAGTACGCTCGACGTCCTTTCCCTTGCTCTCCGCAACCCTTCGTCTGCTTGACGGTTCTCGCCGTCGGGGTCTACCCTCAACGTTTTCAAGCTCTCCTTCGCGGCTAGTAGTTCCTGGCGCAGTTGGTTGTTCGTCCTTTCCAAGGCCGCTATGGTTTGGAGCAGTTTTTCGGAACGTTCGAGCAATGTTTGGTTTTCTGCGAGGAAGGCTTCGAATTCCTTCTGGTTCAGCGTTATTCGTTCCGACAATCAGTCGCGCCCACTCTTCCTGCTGGCTCTTTGATATATCAGCAATTGCATTACTGCCCCACCTTGCTCCTAACCTCGTGTTCAAGAATTGTCTTAGTGACTTCCTTCTGTCTGCTCTCTCCGCTTTACCATTGAACTTTTCTAGGCAGCGTGTCCATATATCCTATAACATATATCGTGAAGATTGAGGTGAAGATATTTGCTTGAAACGGACCCTCCAAGAATTAGTCCACCACAAGACCGTGTAATCTCAAGAATACTTTCGTCAAGGCCAGTTACGAAAGGCGACGTTACCGTGGTGGTGCCTGTTCTCAACGAGGAAGAGGCCATAGGTATTGTGCTGGATGAATTGATCAATAACGGATACCCCCATATTTTAGTCGTCGACGGATATTCAAAAGACAATACCGTTCAGATAGCGCAGAGCAAACGCGTGAACGTCGTTCAACAACACGGCACGGCTAAGACAGGCGCGATCAAGACTGCGATAGATCTCGTCCCAACACCCTACATGCTAGTAATGGACGGCGATTATACATACGCCGCCGCCGACATCGAGAAATTTCTTGACCATGCCCATAACTACGACGAGATAGTGGGCGTCCGAAGAAGAGAAAACATTAGTGGACTTCACAGAATAGGAAACAACATTATTTCGAGATTTTTCAATCTGATGTTTGATACTTCACTATCCGACGTTTGCTCCGGCATGTACTTGTTAAGAACCGAGCCTGCAAAAGAACTTGACTTGCATAGCGGCGGTTTCAACGCGGAAGTGGAAATTATCGTCCAAACAGCGATGCGTGGGGACGTTACAGAGGTACCGATAGAGTATCGCGCTAGAGTAGGGGAACGGAAGTTATCAACTTGGAGGAACGGTATTCAAATCATCTTTTCGGTCCTGGTCTGGAGTAGGATCTATAACCCGGTCTTCATTTTTTCGGTGATTGCTGCCTCCGCATTCATACCCGGTCTGGCGATTTTGATTTGGGTGGGGGGGACTTGGTTGCTGCGAAGGGTGTTCTATAGCGGTTGGGCTCTGCTTGCAGCGATTCTGTTGTTCGGCGCCGGCCAAGCCCTCACGGTTGGATCGCTCTCACTCCTCATCAAACGTGCGGAAGCCAGAATCACAAAACGGCTTAAACAGGCCGGCTCGTCTCGTTATTGACCTAAAGAACGGCACGGCAAAGCGGCCGACAAAATTCTGGAACTTCGCCAGGAGGGTATCTTCGCTTCTGCAGTTCTACCTAGGCAAAATTATCTTGGTTAGAGAAAGACGCAGCGGGCCTTGTTCTCAACCTTTAGGTCGTGGTTGACGTTGTCTTCGAATCTTGAGCTAGCTGAAGCATTTCTTCTTGATATTTCAGGTTTGCAACTGCAGTTAACTTCTTTTCCGAAACTGATCTGCTGATGGCTTCGAGAGTTTCGAGGGTTCGAGGTCCCGTAAGGTCGATGGCGCAGTCTCCGCGTGCGACCCGGTCCGCAAAGTGCTCGATTTGAGACACCATGGCGTTGCTGGGAGTAACTGGAATCTGGAAGCTCGTTTCTCTGGAGGGTTGGACTAGCAGTTGGCGGAGGCAGTCGACTCTTAGAGATCCCTCGGAGCCTACGATTGTGACTTCCCTAACGTTGCGTGCATGTAGCCAACTGAGTTCGATGTGAGCAAAGACTTTGTCGCGATATTCAGCTAAAATATAGGCGACATCGTTGTGTGCGCTGGCGTTTCTGTAAGCTCTTCCAACACAGCTCACGTCCTCAGGCCATGCGCCGAGAAGCAGATTGAGAACATCGAGCGGTTCATGTCCTAGGCCGAAAATTATATCCTCGTCCGGAAACGAATTTTGATCCGTCCAATGGACTTTGACGTAGTAGAGTTTCCCAAGCTCTCCTCCGTTAAGCATTTCACCTGCAACCTGCAGCGCTCTGTTAAATCTGATGGGGTGGCTGATTTCAATCAAGAGGCCCCTTTCTTTTGCAAGGTCCACTAGATGATAGGATTCGTGTGAGCTCAATGTCATTGGCTTCTCTACTAGAACATTCTTGCCCGCCTCTAGCGCCATCTCCGCCAGCTCATAGTGCGTTTGGACCGGTGTAGCGATATGGACAATTGCGATGTCAGGGTTGTCCAGTATTTCATGAATGTCTTGTGTCAGCATCTCCTGTCTAAGGGAAGACGTTTCTTTGGTTATGAGCAACGCTCCTAATGCTGCGATGGAGCTATCGCATACCTTGAGTAGGCTGACCTTTCCTCTCCGTTGAGTAGCAAGGTATTCAGCTGCAAGTTCCCCGCCCAATTGGCCTGCTCCGACGATTGCTGCGCCAATTGGGTCATTCAAAGCCTAACACTAATCGAGTCCGGCGAAACGCAAGCAGCGGAAGCTGGAGCGAACATCGCTTCGGTTTCCGCAATCATGATTTTCGCGATTCAAGAAATCAGTCGGCAGGATTCCATATAAGGCTTGAGGAACCCCATTCCACTAACTCTACCTGACACGATCGAACTCCCTGCGTTCTGTCTATACAGATACAGTCTGTGAGAGAGAGATGGGCCGACTTTACTTTTTCCTTCGTTTGGTAAGGAGCGCACCCATCGTGCAGATTGTTGCGATGAGTCCGTAGTAGCCGTTGAATTCGGGTACTGGAGTGGGGGGTTGTCCGTGGCCGAGGAAGGTTCTGGCGTCCACCATTTGGTTTTGAAGGTTGTCTGGGAGCGTGACGAAGGCTGGAGCGCTTCCCGAAGCGAGCACGTGCACCGCGTACAAATCGAGGGTTGAGAGCATTGGTGCATCTAGACGGGCTGGAGATGCCATCGGGTCCATTATGTCATGGCTGCCAAGTATGCTCCCCAAACCGAGAACCCGTCCCAGCTCGTGGGTGGCTAACCAAAACGCCAACTGACGTGCCGTCAAATTATTTACCTGGCCCTCGTTAAAGACGGAGGGGTCGAGGTAGGTTTGCGTTGCCTTAATTGAGGTGCGCGAGTTTGGCTCAAAGTTGTAATTTGTCCATCCAACAGCTATTCCCGCGTACGCTGTGGGCATTTGATAGCTGACCTTTGCTGTGGCCGAGCCGTCGTTGGCTTCAACAAACGTGTAAACCGGATCCGCTGAATTTTGCCAGAGCTGAGCCAGATTCCACGCAACGGTCGCGTTCAGTACAACATCGTGCGCCCAGGCTGGGGACGTGGGGATTGAGATTTTGATTACAAGGGTCGAAAACCTTCCGTTAATAGGAATCGATGGCTGGGTCGATGCGTGCACTGGAACCGCGAAGATGGTAATGAGTAGGGCGAGGGCTACGATGCAGGCCGAGTACCTTGTACGATGCAAGTATTATCTAGAGAATATGGGCTGATTTTCTAGAAATCATCGATGTAACTGCACATAGAACAGAGTGGTGACAGTTATAGAAGAATTTAAGACATTCCACGTCACACGTAGGGGTCAGACGCTCATCTAACGGCCACAAAAGGGCTACGTTAGCTTCCTAGAATTCGTCTCAAAGCACTAAGTCGAACCGGTGTTACCTTTTCTTCAAGTTTCAGGGCACCCTTATCAATTTCGAGGCCGAACCATTGCTTTTCGTGGCAGGTTGCGCATTCAACCTCATTGGGGCCGCTTAAAGTCAGGTTTCTGTGCCCGCAGGCCCGGCAGGCAACTCTCGTAGCTATTCGGACGCGGCCGTTCGGCGTTGGAGATTCTGCGTCGCTAATCGAGCGCAGCGCGCTTACGATTTCAACTGGGGAGACCGCGCCTGGTTTCCGTCTGATCTCCATGCCAGGGTATTGTCTGACTTCCACGAACTCCCAGCGAACTAGGAAATCGACGGCCCGTTTCAGCGTTCCCTCATCCAAGCCTGAAGTCTCCTTTAGCGCCTCAGGGGTTTCCCATTCCAGTTCGGGAATAGCTGACCAAACAGTCTCGAGCAACAATATCTTGCCAACTCAAACGCGTGATAACCCGGGAGGGCAGGTAAACCGAGTGTCACCAACGGTCGTGATCCTCAGGGACATCGAACGCCCTAGAACACTGCACGACATCTTCTATAATGTGATTTACAACCCAACTCTACTTCAGCGTCCACTCAAAACGCCTAAGGGTATGCTCAGTTTTCTAAATGCGCAGATGCGTTTTGGCGCGCAGGCATATGCTCATCCGCCCAGTGGCCTTGACGATCTTCGTTTTCGGGCTGCTAGTCTGGCTGTACGTTATCGCCATCCAGATCACGCATCCGGATTGGCTTGCCGAGGAATTTTCTCATCTCAACTTTCCACCCCTCAACTGGCGGTTAGACGAAGTGGGCATCATAGCCTTCGCAGTAGCCGCGGTCGGCTTCTTCATCTGGCAACTTGAACAAAACTCAACTCACAAATGAAAATTCCGTTCAACACGAAGTAACATAGTTTGCTGGCCCTAGCTTACACTCCATTTCTATTCAGGTCGAAGAACATTATTGTGTGAAGATCCCCGGGCTCGCGGGGGAGATCTTGAAACCCGAAGTTTTTCTTGTAATACTCAATTTTGTCCAGTTCTGCATCTAGTATAACATACCTGCAACCTATCTTCTTTGACAGTTCATTGGCAGTTCGTAGGACCCAATCCACCATAATCCCACCAACACCTTCCCCTTTGAATCTGCGGTCACGCGCTAATTGGCCTAGCAATAAGCTCGGTACGTTCGGGAAGCGCTTCGCTTTTTTGCGGTCCTTAGGCAACCGCTTTTTCTGTAGAGCGCCCATTGCCAATGTTACATAGCCGATAATTGTGTTATCCTTCTTGAAAACGTATGTCATAGAAAGCCTGTCTGACTGGCATTTAAGAGCTTCATTCGAGTCTTGAATGAAGTCGGCATATCCTTGTTTTTCGCATTGGAAAGTCCTGCATTCATCAGGTGAGCGATACAGGCTAACCTTGACATCTTCGGCAGAAAGCATAACGAAGAGCTGCGTCTACTCTTCTTTTATTTTCTTCGCATTCTCGATGGCTCGTTTAAGTCGCTCTTGCATTTCTGCTGGAGCCGGCTTGTCAAGCCGCTGCGCTATATACTCCCACTGCTTCTCGCTCAATGTCGGTATAGGCTTAGGTAGCACAGCTTCCACAATTCATCATCATGATGACGATGCCATATAAATCGTGTGCTTATATATTCTGTTAACTTGTCGGCTCATTGCTTTCAGTGACCTCTCATGCCTAAAGGTGAAAAGTGTGGTAAGCAGTCTCGTCATCAGTTGATGAAAACGGCTCATTAAGCGATATGTGGGTTTCATAACCCGAAAGCTGAGCGGTTCGATGTTGGGTAATAGGTTGCTTTGACCAAGCGTAAAACCCTGACTAGGCGAAATGGTCTAGCTGGCCTAGTGAATGCTAGGCGAGAGCCGTGAGGTTCGCGGCCGTCGCGTCTGCAATTGAAGCGATGGTACAGGAATCCGTGACTGACGGTAATCCTGAAAGTCGATGCAGACGAGTTAACTCAAACGCATGTGCCGAAGAGCTAACAGAACCGGAATGTGCCTTAGCGACTTTCTTGCACGGTTTGAGATTATCAGCTCAAACTGGGACTTACACGCCTAATTCTTTTCGCAGTTGAGTGAGCGTTACATAATGGCCCCTCTCAATCTCCCGCCGACTTTCCCTTATTCGCCTTCTTATCGACGGGGTTGGCACCTCTTCGGGCAGGAGCTGGGCCCGCAGGCGAAGAAGTTCAATTTTCACATCGTCCAATCTCGTAATGACTCTCCGAATCTCCGTTTGCGTGATGGCCATCGGTCTAAGCCCAACATAACAGAATACCGGTGCGACTAATAATTGCATCTTGGCTCTCGCAAGTTGAAGGGCTCAAAGGCAGCAATCATCAAGGCTTTTACGAGTTACAGAAACACACCGAGATTGTTGATGACAAGAAACGCAACCTTCAACGCGCACCAAGAATAGTTGCCCAATAACCCGCTAACACGACAGGGCGTCCATTTATGAGGCGTACCTGACGCCGGGGGTTTACCACATTGTACGCGGTAAAGGCAGTTACCGCGGCCCCATAAACCCCCAAGGCGGTGAGTGAAACTAACGGAATCAAGGTTAGCTGATCAAACGAACCATACAGGAATGACGCGAGGCTCGCAAGAAACCCTAGCCATGAGTCAAATCATTGAACCCTGCTGGGCTCGTCTTACGAGCTAGCCTAAAGCGAAACCCCCCAGACGAAGGGTCACCGCGCGATTATGCCCCCCTGAACAGCCCGGGTTCCACAAAGCCAGACCGGAGCAACAACCAGTTAAGCAGGACCAGTGTAACATTCTGATGAGTGGATCTGAATGAAGGGGCGAGGGTTGTTTGTGGCCATCGACTTCTCAAAGTATAGAGGCAGATATGTCGCCCTAGTTAGAAGAGAGATTGTTGCTAGTGGTAGGGACGCGGAAAAAGTTTGGTTGGAAGCCAAGAAGAAATATCCGCGGGCCCAACCTGAATTACTTAAAGTTTCGAAAGGCGAAACGCTCGTGCTTATCCTATGCGGATAAGCTTCCCTTACTTGAAAGAACAGTCACGCATTTTCGGAGTAGTCACCCGCCCCATCGCGAGAGTGATCCTACAGCGACAGTATCCGCAATGGATGTATGTCGACTCGGGGGCAGATATGTCACTGATTCCTCTGTCTGTTGGCAGACTGATTGGACTGACTCGAACAAGAGAAGACAGGCTCCCGAGAATATTCGGAGTCAGTCGATCTTCCGTTTCAATAATCGTGAAGAAGATATCAATGCGTATTGGGTCGTCAGAATTCAACGCTAGAGTCGCTTGGAGCCAGGTCGAAGAGGTCCCTCTGCTTCTGGGCAGAATGGACGTGTTTCCCAGATTCAGTGTGACATTCAAAGAAAGAAATCAATTAACCACCTTTTCAACGAGCTAGACCCAGTCAGCGCGAATCCCTCATCTTGTCTAGGAGGCGTTTCATCTCCGCGAATAAATTCGGGAGCTTTCTTGCGCCCGCTATGCTAACTAGTGGGTAACTAGTGGACGATAATTCGACGCTGGAACTCTGGCATCCTCGTCCTCAAGGTATAATTCGATGGCTTCCCTGAGATTGTCGATCGAAGCCTCCACAGTCTTACCTTGGCTTGTGATGCCAAGCTCGGGGCAGGTGGCAACATACCATTTACCTTCCTTATTGACTACAGAAGAGAATTCGTATGTTCGCTTTGCCATCTTACTCTCCTATTCCCATTCGGACAAAATAGGAGCTTTACCTCCGTTAATACTTTCTTTCCATTGGCCCCTGAGAAGTTTTCCCGCGTGCGGATTTTCCTCAAGCACATGTACTTCGCGGAGAATTCTGATTTGTGTTTGTCGATCTAGGTCTTTGAGTCTACGCCCGAAGCGTGGAGCGAACTCAAGCCTGAACTTGGCCTTCAAGACCAATCTCCTTTACAAGTTCTAAGAAGGGCCTCGTTCTTCCTTCCTTCACTTCAGTGAGCGCGTCTTCGATGTCTCGCACCAGTTCTTTATCGCCGCTAACTTCCATGGTTTCGACGAGTTCCTCCATCAGCCTACTAGCCTTCATGAGGAGCTCCTTTTCTTCAATCGTTAGTAAGCTAGTCATGGCAGGCTACCTAATACTACCCTGTGCGCCCAGCTACATATTCATTCTCCATGCCGCTAACGCAGTTCGGGACATCACGCTACTCTCAGAGGAAGAATTGGAATTCTCGATAGGTTACAGTTGCACGCACCACACGCAGTTCTTCGTCTTCGTGCCGTCGGCCGCTTCAACTTCGGCGAGGGAATAGTGGCAGTAGGGACAATAATCCAAGTTGCAGGGCCCCGTGCCTAGTTGGCTAGCGATGAGTAACATGGTTTACTTCAAAACAGGCGACCCCTCCCTCAACCGCTGTCGGGCGCAGAACAGTTACCGATTAACTAACTCGAATAGTCCACACGATAATCCACACTACCAAAAAAACAGCAAAACAGGCCCGGTCTGACTCAGAAAACTGAGTCACCCCCCCTGGGGGGTCCTCCAAGCGTGCGCACGCAGGCCGCGGGGGATGTCTAGCCTATGTTATACATGCCCAACTAGGTGCTTCCACGTGGCTGGGTAGGTTCCCCCACCCTCGCTGGCTTGCGCGAATCGCGGAGACCAGTTACCGATTAACTCCACAATCTATACCCTACCGAATACGTGTGGTAGCGCAGGAAACTAAAACAGCTACGGGCCTAAGTTTTCTTTTTTCTGCTTCGGCTTGGCTTTTTCGCCGGAGTGTTCGAACTCACGGGTTCTGTGTCTAGCGGCGCCGGCGGGGGCGTTGTAAGCATCGTCCAACCAATCCAAGCTGAGATCACGAGAACGAGCAGAACGAAGAGTAGGACGGGTATCCCAATCGCCCAATCATGCCAGTAAGCTGGAAGCCCTATGAACGGGGCGAAGAACGCAAGAAGATACACGATCGCGACGATAAGCGATACTATGAAAATTGCGAAGCCGTAACCTTGATCCTTACTCATGGAGGTTCAAGCTCGAACCGGAATTAACTTCGGTCACAATATAAGCTTTAACAAAGCTGCCTTCAAGATATTTAAATCCTGAACGACAAACTACGTAACAGGGTAGGAAATGACTAGCGTAACTGAATTGCAGCATAGAATCCAGAAGACGAGACAGTACCTACATAGGCTGGAGACTGAACTACATCGAGTCGAGTATCCATCGCCAACAAGAAGAGAGTCGGAAGAGCAGAGGACTAGAAGATTGGAAACCGAGTTCAACCGTGAGTATCCTAACATGGTAATTGAGAGGAGCGTACTCAAGCTCGTTGGTAGCCTTCCGAATCGTGGAAGCGATAGCAAACTAATAGCCCAAGCAATTATTGAAAAATATGCAAAATGAACCGCCCTTTGTAGACGCAAACATCTTCCTAGATGTCGCGAGAAGGCGGAAAGGTCACAAAGAGAATCAGGAAGACCACAGATGACGAGATGTTGAAGAGAGTTGAAAGAGTTGAAATTTATTCCCCTTGCGAGGCTGATGCTCTTCCAACAAGCACACAGCTGGGAACTCAAGTTAATTGCTTGTAGCCGGGTCTCTGGCTGATTAGGGTTGGGAGCTTCTGCGCCATAACCGGATAACCCGCACTGTGACCGACTATTTCGTTCACCAATTCCGGAAGCCCAACGTTGTACCGTTTCCCGTCCGTCCTCCGCCGAACCGCGAGCATTTGCGTCTCAACTTCACGCTTACCTACAACCGCAACGTAAGGTATCCAGTTAAGCTCAGCATCCCGCACACGCCTGTCCAAGCTTTCATCTCGGTCATCAATGTCGGCTCTAACATGTGAAGCGGCCAATTGGTCGGCAAGTTTCTTGGCATGCTCCAGGAACTCAGGCTTGACGGGGATCAGTCGAATCTGGGAAGGCGAGAGCCAGAGCGGCAGGCTCGGTTTCCCACCCAGCTTCTCCGTTCTCGCACACTGGTCTAGCACCGTGAAAAGGTAACGTTCAACCGACCCGATTACGGCCGTGTGGATTATTGGCGGAAACTGTTTCGCACCTTTCTCATCGACATACGAAATTGCGAAACGCTTCGCGTTCCCCATATCAATTTGAAATGTTGCGATCTCCCTCGGCCTTTCAAGCTCGTCAATTATGTGGTACTCTATGTTGAGAACCCAGTAGTAGATACCCTCAGGGACAAAGTTGAGCAGTGCCGGCTTCCCCTCCCGCTTCACAAGTTTCATCACGTAATCCTTGTGCGAGTCCAGGAAGCTCTGGGTAATGTTATACACTGAAACATAATCCCTGCCGAGTTTCCCAATTTCCTCGTAAATCTTATCATGCAACTTGAGGGTGACCTCCTTCGCATCTTCAAGGTTTCTGCAGTAAATGTGGCAGTCGGGCATGTGCAATTTCCTTAACCTAAACGAAAGCAGAAGCTCACCGCTCTGCTCCAGGCGGTATGAATCAGCCACTTCGAAAGTCCCGAAGGGCAAATGCCTGTAGCTCAAGGTCCAATTCCTCACGGCTGCAAACTGCTGGTGGCACGCGGCATACCTCATGACGAAACTCTTGTTCTCCACCTCAAGCCGGTAAAGCCTTGAACCGAAGAGGTCTGCGTGTTCCTTCACGGCTGGGACGGCTAGGTCGAACATGTTCGTGCCCTTTACCTGCAGGATCGGTAACCCAACCGAGCTCAATACGCTCCACGAATATTCGCTGATGAGGTCAAAGATCATTACACCCTCAGGGTTGTAACGCATGTGGCCTACGTCGGAGAGGTTCTCCCATTCGATCCCGAACTTCTTGCAGTATTCGAGGTAACGCGGTTCCCCGCCCAGCAACGCCTTCTTGAGGGCCTCCTTCTCTACAAGGATGCGGAACTCCTCTTCGCCAGGCTTGAACACGTACTCCTCGGGGTCGTAGAGTTTTCCGTCCAGCGCCAGAACCTTATAGTAAGTCTTGATCGGTGCAGGCTCCGCCTTTGCCTGCTCAGGCCTAATTGTTCTGGATAATTCGGATAGCGGATGGCCAAGGCAGTGAAGGCTAAAACTCTTGTAGTATCCGAACGGACTACGGTGTACTTCGAAACTCATCTCGCTCAAAAATCTGCTTAACTGCTCAAGAACAGAAATCGCGACGGCCGCGGAAGCAAGACTGCTTGAGAGGTGCGCGTAAGGGTATACCAGTATACGGTTCGCGTTTACGGACCTTGCAACCTCAGCGATGGATTCAGTCGCCTTCCTGACAACTTCACCGGGATTCTGTTCATCCTCCTTCTCAATAGTCGAAAAGGCCACAAGGACGTTCTCAAATTTCCCAGCTCGGTTGTCCTGTAGGGGTTCCGGGTTCTTGACAGCCGTCTGTCGGACCTCGTACTCGAACGATTCGCAATGAAGTAATAGAAGCCTCAAAGAATCCAACACTCATAGTGGCATGTGGGAACTGCAGGAGATTAACATAGGTTGAACATCTCTTTTCTGGAACGCAGCTTCATTAGGCTGAGAATCGCCACTTGTCTAGTTGACGGTCTTTCCGCGTCAGCTTCTTGAATTCCCGGTAATGGGTCTTGCACAGATAAGCTCTGCGAGCACCCCCAATATTGAGCCCACTGTGTGAGACTTTTTCAGTTGAGATGGACCGGAGAGCAGCGGCAGTACACCCTACGACGCTGCATTTCTGTCCCTTGTTCACTTTGCCCATGGACATCGCACTAAGAAAAACAGCATCCTGCTTGAAAAACTTGGTTTCGCTGCCTGGAGGAACCGATGGCATTCGACGCAATGCTCGAGTGGAAAAACGCTCTATTCCCCGGGGGGATAGAGACAAAGGGGAGAGGGACAATAATGTTAGGGAAACCGAATAATGGGGCACCAGCGATTGAAGCGTTCAACGAAGCTCTTTGAAAGACTCTTGGATTCTGACGTGAAAGTGAAGTTACTGACACTCTTTCATAACGACCCAGAGCTGTCCGACACAGTGGAAGGGCTGGCGAGCAGGGTCGGGGCAGATTTGACAGAGGTGAGAAGGTGCACCGAGGACCTATTAGAGCTGCGGCTGCTGAAGAGGTCAGAATATTACACCTTCAGCCCAAGCCGGGACAAAGAGATTCAGGACGCAATTTCAAAACAACTCGACTTGGGAGAGTCCTCCGTTCCTCAGGAGATCTTGTCAGAAAAGGAGCGGATCCCTACTGGCGTGGATGTTCTCGATGGCCTACTGCCCGATGGCTTACCCGCTTCACTGGCAGTCCTGATTCTGAGTGAATCAAGTTGCGGTGACGAGAACCTTCTGGCTCACTTTGTTGCGAAGCATACGGAAACAAATCAAGTCGTGTACGTAACGTTTGATAACTTCCCCGATAACATCAGGCAACTTGTAGACGCAATTCGACACGGGAAAGGCGCCCAACGGTCGAAGCTAACTTTCATTGATTGCTATTCTAAGAACGTCGGCCTGGAAGGTTCTGAAGAACATGCGTTGATTCCAGAAGACCTACCGGCAATTAATATCGCATTGTCGGAGATGACTAGTAGAAGAGGCGTTTCACTCGTCGTAGTTGACTCCCTTGACACGGTTATACGAAAGAGGGATGTTCGCTCTGCAATTGAGTTTCTTCATAGCTTGGTCGCCCGCGCGCGTCAATCTGGATATCTGTGTCTAGTAAACCTGAACGGGAAGGCTTTTCATTCAGCCGTCGTCGCAGCTGCCATGGACATTGTAGATGGTGTTATCCAACTCAGGGTTGACGAGGGACAACAGCAACTTGCGCGTTCACTCAGAATTTTCAAAATGCCCGTCAGGCACCTCTCGAAGTGGATGGAGTACGAGATTTCTGATGAGGGCGAATTCGTACGAGTCCAGCAAAAAACGGTGTAGAAGGGCCAAAACAGATTCGAGAACGTTTGCCAAATTTCATGCGACGCTAGGCAGATTATGCTAAACCAGTTAACTCGGCGCTGTATCAGGTTAACAGATACCTGTAGGTCCTGCACAGAAATCATTTATTCGACTCAAGTTGCCAATCGCAATGATCGGCCTTGAGCAAACTCGTTCCCAGAACTCGCACTGGAATCGCTGGCCTTGACGAAGTGCTTGGCGGCGGTCTCCCCCAGGGGCGTATCGTATTATTGCTGGGAGAGCCTGGGGCAGGGAAAACGATCTTATGTTCACAGTTCCTGTATAACGGCATTAACAAGTTCGGTGAGAATGGTCTTTTCGTTAGCCTGGAGGAAAGCAGAGGTCATTTCATTCGAGAGATGACCGCACTTGGTCTGGATTTCGCCTCGCTGGAGAAAGCAGGAAAGTTCGCCTTTGTCGACGCTTCCCCAATTCGAACGGTCCCCGCAGAAGTTAAGCTGGGCAAGGTTACGATTGGCAAACAAGATTTCTCTCTAATTAGCTTGCTCGAACTGATCAATACGAGAGCGAAAGCTATTGGTGCCGTGAGAATTGTCGTGGACCCTGTCTCTCTTCTGATTTTTCAGTTTGCTGACGAAACACAGCGCCGAAAAGCAATCCTAGACTTGGTTGAAGCCTTGTCAGAAACAGGCGCGACGTGCGTTCTCGCGTCGGAACTCCGGCAGGTAGGTATGAAGAGCAGAACAGTACAGATCGAGGAATACCTAGTCCATGGGGTAATCATCATGCAGGCAGTCGTCTCTGGTAGGCTCATGGAGCGAGTAATAAGAGTGGAAAAGATGCGAGAAACACAGATTGAACAACAGCCAAGACTCTACCGCATTACAGAGAAAGGCATCGAAGTTTATCCCCGAGAGAACGTCTAGAAACATACTCAATCGCATACTACGCGTGGCAGTTTTCTACAGCCATCTTAGGGATCACAAAGTGAAATGCTTCATTCATTCCGCTAGGTATTTTGAGACCAGCGCTCGAATCCAGTCTGACACAGAACTAATGAAGGGCGTTGTGACACTCGGATCGTAGCTGAGAACAACTACCAGCTTCTCGATGCTTAGGAAAACGAGATGAACTTCCGCATATCTGATTGTTACAGATTCTAAAGCGCCGTTAAATGACTGAGCCTCTCAGCCGAATCGACGAAGATTGGTGCCATAAGTTGAACCCAGTTTCGGTCAGTTTCAGCGAAACGTCCATAAAGTTTGCACATTGAGTTGTAGTTCAGTGTCTGCGTTGCTGGGCAAGCTAAGAGCAAAGTACGAGGTAGCAATGCGTCCTATCGGCCTCAGGCTAGGCAAGGCCGGGGTACGGCCAAACACCATAACAACCGTTAGCCTTCTAGTTTCCTTTCTAGCTGCTGCTGCCTACCTCCTAAGATCACCTATCCTTGGGGCTGTTGGACTCGCAGCAGCGGGATTAGTGGACATGCTCGATGGAGCCGTAGCACGAGCAACAGGTTCTGCGAGCAAATTCGGGGCCGTTTACGATCATGTGTTGGACAGGTATGCGGAGTTCGCCGTCCTGTTAGGCATGGGCCTGGGGGGACTAGTTGACTGGCCGTGGATTGTCTTCGGGTTGTTTGGAATGGTAATGGCTAGCTACGCAAGGGCGAAAGCGGAATCAGTTGGGGGCCTCTCAAGCTGTACAGTCGGTGTCGCCGAACGTCAGGAAAAAATAGCGTTGCTACTTGTGGGTTCTTTACTTCAACCCTTTATCGGCATTGCACTTACAGCCGCCGTTGCCATCGCAGGTCTATTGTCTCACGTTACCGTTGTTCAGAGGCTCTGGTATACTTTCAAAAATGCGCGAGGCTCGAAGATTGCCCTTTGATCTAGTAGGCATCGGCAATCCGGTATACGATGTTATCGTCACCCCTTGGTCGAGAACTGCCGGCCGTGTCCTATCTGGTTGTAGTACGAATGCTTGTTTGGCGGCGAAGAAGCTTGGAGTAAAAAAGGTCGGATTGTTGGGATGTATCGGTAAAGACTTCTCGCAACAATTCTCGCGTGATATGAGAGAATATGATATCAAAGCAACCGTGGATGTCAGCGGGTTAACGACTGGGGGTTTTCATCTCATCTACGACAGGAACGGCAACAGAACCCTTGATGTTCTAGGAGTTGCCGGTAAAATCAAGCAAAACAATTTTCCCAAAGAGTTCTTGGATGGCACGTTCCTCCTAATTGGGCCAATTCTAGGTGAGGTTGACCTGGAATTGATCCGATTTCTACGATCCACTTCGTCGGCGAAAATCTTCTTGGACCCCCAGGGGTTGGTGAGAAAGATTGGAGACGATGGGCGCATTATTCACTCGTGCGACCGGGAGGAAATCAGAAAGATAATAGAGATCGTGGATTTCGTTAAGCCGAATGAACAAGAGATTGAGACAATAACTGGCGAAAAAGACCCGCTAATTGGTATTCAGCGATTACGGTCTATGGGGTCTGCTGTGCCGATTGTGACACTAGCAGAACGAGGTTCTCTGCTGCTAGATGGGAACAAGCTATTTCGAGTTCCACCTTTCGCAACAATACACGCTATCGATCCCACGGGGGCGGGAGACGTTTATGGTGGTTCTTTCATCACCGAATACACGCGTACAGGGAACCTCTCGGAGGCGGCCCTATTTGCGTCAGCGGCAGCCTCCCTGATGGTGGAACAAGTTGGCCCCGACTTCCGCTTAGCTCCAAAAGACGTACAAGAAAGAAAGGAGGCTATCCGCAGCGGGCTGACCGTGGAAACCTTAGGTTAGCAAAAATGCCTTACGACTGTGGATTTTGAAGGATTTCATGTTTGGGTGGTATCCACCCTACAGCGGAGGATATTGGATGTAGTTTTCTGCGGGAGGAGGGGGCAACACAAGCTCGCCAAACTAAAGCAAGCCATTCTCAGCCGTACAGGGCTTATGCATATCCTTTGCAATATTGCTGTGTAGGCCTGAATCCAAATTCAGCGATTTTTGAGCCTAAAACGGTGTAAAGGAACATATCGGCACCTGAACCGTAATCCCTAACGCTGGGGGTTCAGGCAATAACACTAACCGAGAAACTGCAACTGCGAAAGCCAGCGGCTCAGAAACTTGAGCAGCAACAACGAAGGTTCTTCTGCGAAAACTGTAAACAGGAAGTTTTTCTCCAGGCCAGATACTGCGAGAAGTGCGGCGGGCAAATTGAGTGGCCCAAAGAGATCAGGAAAGTCATCTCGTCATGGAATGCGGCCGCTGAAAAGCAGAAGCAAAGGTAGCTTTAAACCCTCATTTAACCCATCCTTAGTTTTCTTGAGCGGCAACGTTCTCACGATGGACGCTGCCCGTCCAAAAGCTGAAGCAATCGCGGTCACGGCAGATAGAATCGTAGCCGTGGGAAGCAACCTACAGATAAAATCGCTCGCAGGACCGGATACCAAGGTTCTCAGCTTAAACGGCGCAACGGTCCTACCCGGATTTACGGACTCCCACATTCACCTAATCGAATACGGCCTTTCCTTAAGAAACATAGACCTTCGAAATGCGCAAAGCATCGAAGAAGTGAAGAAGATAGTTTCAGAACGAACCCATGGGCCAACTACATGGGTTCTGGGGCGCGGTTGGGATCAGGAGAAGTTTGCGGAAAAACGGTATCCGACTCGAAGAGACCTTGATGAGGCCTCGCCCGAAAAGCCAGTCCTTCTCAAGCGGATTTGCGGCCACATCTGCGTCGCAAACTCCGCGGCTCTCACATTAGGGGCCGTCAGCGCCAAGACACCGAACCCTCCCGGCGGAATCATTGATCATGATGCGGCAGGTGAGCCTACGGGTATACTTCGCGAGAGCGCGGTTGACCTCGTAAGTCAGGCGGTTCCCCCACTTGAACTGGAAGACTATGCGCAGGCTGCCCTCACCGCGTGCGAGCATGCGTTGAAGGCGGGATTGACAACGGTGCATTGCATTACTAGTTCAGAGTTGGAACTGAAAGCGCTACTCAACCTGAAAGCGGAGGGGCGGCTTCCACTTCGCTTTTACGTGCTCATTCCTCTCGACCAGCTGAAGGAGGCAGCCTCCCTAGGCATTCGTTCAGGGTTTGGGGATGAATGGGTCCGCATCGGGGCTGTGAAGATTTTCACGGACGGTTCGCTCGGGGCGCGAACAGCAGCGCTCGAAGACCCGTACGCCGACGACCCTGAAAATCAAGGCGTCACCATATACAGCCAGCAACAACTTGACGACATAGTATCAGAAGCCCATCGATCCGGCTTCCAAATTGCAGCACACGCGATCGGCGACAAGGCGACCGCAATGGCCATTCATGCAATTACAAAAGCAGATGAATCGGCTCCGAGAAAGAACCTTCGGCATCGAATCGAGCACGCGTCAATCCTCAACACCGAACTCATCAGGCAGATGAAGAAGGCCGGGGTTGTGGCTTCAGTTCAACCTCACTTCATCGTCTCCGACGTTTGGCTCGAGCAGAGGCTGGGGGCACGACGAGTTTCCCTCGCTTACCCATTTCACAGTCTACTTCAAGCTGGGCTCATATTAGTCGGGGGCTCCGACTGTCCAGTCGAACCATTAACGCCACTATCTGGTATCGAGGCAGCAGTCAACAGGGCGGGAAGTGAAGCGGTAACCGTCGAAGAAGCAATCTCATTCTACACTCGCAACGCCGCCTACGCGTCATTCGAAGAAAACATGAAAGGAACAATCGCACCAGGAAAACTCGCAGACCTCGTCATTCTCGATAAGGACCCACGAAAAGTGCCCGCATCGAGAATCTCTAGAATCCAAGTTCTCTTGACGATGGTTGGAGGCAAGAGCTTCTATCAAGCCAAGACTTTCGGTCGGACCTGAACCTCCAAGGTACCTACCTGTTCCGACAAGCCAGCTTAGGACTAGCAAATTCCATTCTAAATTTCTACTTTGTCGAAAGCTCATGCCGAGGGTGGAATAGTTCCACATGAAATTAAGAGACCCCGTATGACCCAAGTTGGTCAGGAGGGAACGATACTCTTGATGGCACGTCATAGCGGAATCTTCCTGTTGGCCTTCCTGTTGGCCGCAAGCGTTGCTTTTGCGGGGCAAACCGCTTTGGTGTTTGCCCAATCGTGCAATGCTTCCCTAGGTTCGTCCAGCCTCACGTCGACTCAGTCCTATTACAATTCGCATATTGGGATTAATACGCCCGTGTCAGCGTACTGCTCTTCCTACGGCGGCCAATTATACGCGGTAGGGGACGTATTCGACACGTCAGCGAATGCTGACTTGGGTTCGGTGAGCACAATGTTGACCCCTACCTACGGAGGCAATACCTACACGGGACAACTTTTGTTCAGCTTGCCGCCCTCGATCATCGGCCATCAACTACGAATCATGGTGTCAGTCTACGGCGGACAATATGGCTACAGCACTGGAAATGGGCAACTACTAGCGACGGCAGGTCAAATGGTGAAAGTGAACGTTAGTTACCAGAATGGCTACCCGAACGGTAACGGGAATTGTTACATGAATTACAACTGTTACGGTAACTATCAGAACGGTAACTGCTACCAGAACTACAACTGTTATCAATACTACTGCAACCAAGCATCATACTGCTACCCGAATAACTACCCCACTTGCTACTACCAAAATGGCAACTACTACTACCAAACCAACTGCAACGACCATCATCGCCACCATAAATAAAGAACTGCGAACCGTTTCGTAGAATGTCGCGAAATAGCGACTGAACGACAACGTGAGACAACAGTACATAGGCACTTTTCATGATGACGCGATATACTCTCTATTGAGCGATGAATGGAAAGACGCGCCATGATTGTCCATGTTATCGTCGATTCTGACGGTCCCGGTTGAAATTGGGAATGTGGCGTGGGATTTCGAGGGAGAGTTCCACGAGACCTCGGTACCTTCCTGCTTTGTACCATGGGGCTTGGTAGATTAGCTTTCGTCTGCCTCGCTTCTCGACGGTGTACACGTTAGTCAGTCTTCTTTGCAGAAGTTTTCGGAATTTCGTTCTAGCCGGCTCTGGGTGGCAGTCGAACACTTTCTTGCCAATCAATCTCTCGCCACCTTCCTCCTTGAAGTTTGCCGCAGATTTGACGTTCATTTCTAAGAGAACTCCCTTTGTATCGCAAACCGTGATGGCTGCAGGGAATTCCTTGACCCACAGATGCTTTGCTGTTCTAACCAACCTTTACATCACCGATGGTTCTCGCCGAACTTTGTTGGGAGGCCTAGAAAGCTTCCTCCCAATATTCGAAAACGAGAAATCATTCATGTTGGGCCTGCAGACTTGTTCTTGACTCTGACATAGGCGGCGTGTTTTTACCCAATTGGCAAACTTACGACCCACACAACTTTGCTAAGAAATATAATGAGGCAGTGGCGGCAGACGGCCCCAGTGACGGCGTTTAGGCTATGGCGTCGAATATGGTGGAGAGGAAGGACTCGTATTTTGTCTATGTTCTTCTCTGTAATGATGGCAGCTATTACACGGGGTATTCAAATAATCCTACAAGCAGGCTCGTCACGCATATGAAAGGGCAGGGTGCCCGGTACACGAGAATGCACAAACCAAGAGGCATCGTCTACCTCCAAGAACTTCAGACACGTAGTGCAGCAATGAAACGAGAACGACAGATCAAAGCGTTAACTCACGCCGAGAAATCTCACCTCGTAGAAGAAAGACATTCGAACCGAACCTAGAGGTCACAGGCCGGCGAGCTTTCAGCAGCGTTTCTACATAGGAAATGTTCATCAGCAATCCATGGTTCTCAGTCGTGAGGAAAAATGAGTTCTGAACGGATTCCAACTCTGAGGGATGTTTATGCCGCGAGGAAAGTGATCAGTACCTATTTGAAACCAACGCCGCTGTTCTATTCGCGGCATCTTTCGAAACTTCTAGGCTGTCAATTGTACTTGAAACTCGAAAATCTCCAGCCAACGCGAGCATTCAAAGTCCGTGGCGGAATAAATTACATGGAGAGGATGAAGCAACAAGCCGCGGGCAAGGTGGTCATCACAGCTTCAACGGGTAATCATGCTCAATCCATAGCTTACGCAGGCTCCCTCTTCGGCATCGAAGTCAAGATCGTCATGCCCGCTGGAGTTCCCGAGATGAAAGCCCAGGCTATCAAAGAACTAGGCGCCGAAGTAATCACGTACGGCAATTATTACGATGAGGCCAGAGAGTACGCGGAGAAGCTGGCAACTCAGAAGGGGTACGTCTATGTTCACGGGAGCAACGAACCGTTGCTTCATGAAGGCGTCGCCACAATGCACCTCGAGATCTTCGAGGAACAGCCTGGGGTTGACGTAGTCATCAATCCCATCGGCGGCGGGTCCGGAGCGTCTGGCGCATGCATAGTCTACAAGACACTCGACCCGCGAATCACAGTAATCGGCGTACAAGCGGAAGGAGCACCGGCATTCTACAACTCATGGAAAGGCGGCGTTATCCAGCAGATGGACCGGGTGAATACGGCTGCTGAAGGAATGGCAACAGCAAAGGCATACGAGCTCCCGTTCAAGATCCTTAGGAAAGCGCTCGATGACGTCATCCTAGTATCTGACGACGAAATGAAAAGAGCCGTGCGAAGCATTTTCTCCGCTACAGGCCAAGTCGCTGAACTCTCCGGCGCAGCCTCAACCGCCGCAGCTTTCAAAATAAGAAACCGACTGGCAGGAAAGAAGGTAGCTTTGCTTCTTAGCGGGGGAAACATAGAACCCAACCAACTTGCAAAAATACTCACCAACGGCACAGTCCGCTAGGTCAGTGTTCAATCAGAAGAGCAACCTAAACGGCAAAGCTTCAGGCAAAACCCAAGGCCCGTTAGGACTTGACAAAGCTTTATTCAACTCGCGGTCGTTTACCGACACCCAAAGCTCAAGCTTCACCTTGACTGGCATGGGAGATAGTTCGTTTGGAAGCACATGTGGTCGAAACGCCCGCTGGCCTTTTCATATTAGATGAAAAGGCAACCGTACTCGAGAAAGTCTACTTCTCACCTAAACCGGAAACTGCAGCCGTCGAACTCAAGGAGTTACAGGAGGGTAAGCCCTCAAAGGAAGTTGTTGAGGCCCTCAAGCGGGCCGCCAAGAAGCACAGCCCCTTGGTATTCGAGAATGAACAGCTCGCCAGAGCCGCCGCGAAAGGAGAAAAACTGAAGACAGTCGTCAGGAGCTCCCCGGTTGCTGAGCAATTTCGCACTCAACTAGGCTCAGAGTGGGAAGGGCGTGAGGATTGGTTGAAGAAACAATCCCTCGAATCGCCTATCCTCATAACCCCCAAAGCCTACAACGATTTCACTCGACAGGTGACTTTGCAGCTTGCACGGGCTGGAATTGCGGTTGCGGCAGCTAGGCGTGACCTGAGCGCGGTACAAGCCGTCCGCGCAATGGACGACGTGGATAAGGTCTTGAACCTGCTCGCAGGGCGCGTACGCGAATGGTTTGGGCTCCACTTCCCAGAAATGGACAGGATGGTAGAGAAACATGACGCTTACGCACGGCTAGTTGCAAAACTTGGAAATCGCAGGAATTTCACCTACGAAAGGCTAGTGGCCGAGGGCCTACCGAAGGAGAGAGCAGAGGAGCTCACCGACGCCGCAAGGAGATCCATGGGCGCCGAAATCAGCGAGCCTGACCTAGTAGTGCTTCAGTCCTTCTGCGAACTCATGCTAGACCTCTACAAATTCAGAGCCAAAAGCGAAGCGTACGTTGAGGAGGTTCTCAAACAAGTAGCCCCCAACATGACCGCCATTGTAGGAGCCCCCCTTACCGCCAGGCTGATCTCGATCGCAGGAAGCCTCGACAACCTCTCGAAAATGCCGTCGAGCACCCTACAAGTCCTCGGTGCAGAAAAAGCCCTCTTCCGCTCATTGAAGACCGGCGCCAGGCCGCCCAAACACGGCGTGATCTTCCAACACACCGCCATCCATCAAGGCCCCCGATGGCAACGAGGAAAAATCGCTAGGGCTCTATCCGGGAAACTTAGCATTGCCGCCAGGATTGACGCCTTCGGCGGCGACTTCCTCGGGCAAAAGTTGAGGGAAGACGTCGACAGAAAAATCGGCGAGATAAAGGAACGCTACAAGATGCCGCCTCCACTGAAGAAGAGAGACGTTGGCCGGAAACGTTAGGCCGCACGACCCTTTCGAGGGCGTCTACTGGGTAACCCTCGAAGAAGGCAGCAAGCGCCTCGCAACGAAAAACCTAGCACCGGGCATCAGCGTCTATGGTGAACAATTAATCGAAAGCAGCGGCACTGAATTCAGAACGTGGGATGCTTACAGGAGCAAGCTGGCCGCCGCGATTCTTCGCAACATCAGCTCTCTTCCTATCAAGCCAGGCAAGGCGGTGCTCTACTTGGGGTCTGCATCGGGCACCACAGCGAGCCACGTCAGCGACATTGTCGAGGAACGAGGAAGGGTGTACTGCGTAGAATTCGCGCAAAGAAGTATGCGGGAGCTAATCGACACGCTGTGTCAGCATCGCTCCAACGTCTACCCCATCATGGCAGACGCACGTATACCGGAAAAATACAAGGCCTTGGTGGACCGAGTGGACGTAATCTATTCAGACGTCGCTCAACCAGAACAAGCGAAAATATTGGCGGACAACGCTGACCTCTTCCTCAAACCAAAGGGTTCAGTTTTGATTGCGATAAAGTCGAGAAGCGTCGACGTCACCATGGAGCCCACCGATGTTTTCAAACAGGAGACTGGGATACTTCGGGCAAGGCATTTCGACATTCTTCAGACCGTACGTTTGGAACCCTACGAGAAAGACCATGCTTTGGTCTTGGCCAGTCGGGCATGAGCTTATTGTTTGATTCAAGGAGACCATTGGATCGGGCCTTGGACGCTGTTCTCGGCCATGAACTTCGAAAACTAAACACGCACCTCCCAAAGCAAAGGCGCAGCCTAACCGAACTCCTAAAACTCAAAGACCCGACCGTCGAGGCTACCGACGGTTCGGCTATCATGCTCAAGAGGTCCGAGTTGGAGGAGCTAGCGAGGATTGTTCCAACTGAATATCAGGACCGCCTGAAGCTTCCAATCATAATCATGAGAAGAATGGATTTGGGCAGGTCGATTTACACGGTTTCAGGTGAACGCGTTGAAGAATTCACGGTTAAGAAGATTTTAGGCCTCACTAACGACGAGTACTACCAAACATACAAGGACCGAGAGCCCGCTTATCTATACAGGCCACAAGTCACCGAACTGCTTCGAAAATTCCACACCATCTTCGTAATCGCTTTCGGAATACCAAAGGAACTATCCGACTACGGCCCAAGCCTTCCCTGACCGACCTCAAGCTCGATTTCCTTAATCGTCTTCCAAGAGAGCCTAACAATTGGAGGAAACGTGTCGTGAGTCCGCCTCCATTCTCTAAGGAAGTCCATAGTTCTTGGATCGGTCATGTACCCGGATCCGAAATTCCCATATTCCCTTCGCAAGAATTCGACGGCCTCGTCACGCCTTACCTTGGCAATTATGCTGGCTGCTGAAACTATGGGATACGTTCGGTCTGCATGGTGCTCAGAGACTATTTTGATCCCGCGCAACTCTGCGGGCAGAAATTCCCGAATAGTTTCCCCATACCGTTCCTCGTTAACGTCCGAAGCGTCAACGTAGGCCTCCTTTGGGGCGAGTTCGCTGATCACTTGAGCCATCAACTGCGCTTCCAAGTAGTTCAGTTTCCTCAACTTCCCCCCATGCAGCACGACCTCGTCTATCTCCTTCGGCTGGACCTCCACCACGCTAACTTTCGCGGCAAGCATTCTCAGCTTTGGGGCCAGCATTGTACGCATGTCAGGGCTAAGCAACTTTGAATCCTTGACGCCCATCGCTATCAGTTCGCGGTCATGGTTTTCCCCAAGCAGTACGCCCGCGATCACTAGCGGTCCGATGATTGGGCCGCGCCCAGCATCATCCACACCTGCGATGAGCCTTGTCATACATTCAACCTACACTTCAGTGGGGCTTTAGAAGTTAAAAGCTACAACCCTCTCTGCTAGCACTATGCCTCCCTCCCGCATCTTCCTAACCGGCGAACCTGGGTGCGGAAAAACCACTGCCATCAACGAGATCCATCAAATGCTCGCAGCTCAGGGATGGAAAGTGGGAGGAGTTGTCTCTGGCGAACTTCGCGAGAGAGGTGTCCGGGTGGGGTTCAGCCTCGAAGACCTTTCAACCCACGAAACCGGCACTCTTGCCCACATCGCCCAGAGGGACGGCCCAACCGTAGGCAAGTACCACGTGAACTTGGCGGACATTCAACGCATAGCCGTAACAGCAATCAAGCATGCCATCCTGGAGGCTGACGTGATAATGGTTGACGAGCTCGGCCCGATGGAATTGAATTCCATGCCTTTCATACTTGCCGTTGAAATGGCGTTGACGACCCCCAAACACTTCGTTGGGACCATCCACAAACGCGCCTCACATTACCTAGTTGCAGCGATCAAATCAAATCCCGCATACCAAATCCTCGAAGTAACACCGAACAATCGCAACGAATTGCCGAAAACCGTCACGGAAAGAATCGAGAGTCAGATGTAGATTGAAATCGACCTTACAAGCTCAGCAACCAACTCGTCAGACGAGTGGGTTATCGGAAGGGAGCGCTAAGCTACTCCCCGTCTCACGAGGAGTATTCTACAACCCGAAAATGAGCCTGGGTCGGGACTTGGCGGTTCTATTTGCGGCATCCTTCTTTCCGGATGGTAGGCGCCTCCGCGTCTGTGACGCTATGACGGGGTCAGGCGTTCGCGCAGTCCGGTATGTGCTTGAATCCCTTAACGTTGCGAGCGTCGTCGCGGCCGATAAGAATCCTGAAGCCGTCGAAGCGGCCCGGCGAACAATCCAGCTCAACGGTCTGGAGAAGAAAGTTGCCGCGGTTGAATCGGACGCGAACTTGCTGCTGCTCCAACACATGCAAGACAGGTTCGACCTAGTTGACCTAGACCCGTTCGGATCCCCGGCACCATACCTGGAATCAGCCTTGCGGGCGACTGAGGATGGGGGTATCGTCGCGGCCACTGCGACCGATATGGGCCCGCTCACGGGTGGGAGGCCTGCTGCATGCTTCAGGAAGTATGGTGCGAGTGCGATTCGAACGGAATTTGAGAAGGAGGTGGCCCTCAGAATCCTCGCAAGCTGCCTCACCGCCATCGCGAGTAGAATTGAAATCGGGATTGAGGTTGCCTTTGCACATGCATCTGACCACTACGCACGAATCTACGCAACAGTGAGAAAGGGTAAGGCGTCTGCGAACGAGTCAGCCAAATTGCTAGGTTTCCTCGAATACTGCCCAAAATGCCTCATGCGAAAATCAGTCAGCTCATTGGAGTCAATCGAATGGGTGTGCAAAGGGTGTGGGTCCAAGGCTCAAATCGGAGGCCCAATATGGCTTGGCCCATTGTGGGACGGAGATGTGGTTCAGAGAATGGTGCAACGTACCCCGACCGTATCGTCATCACGTCTTTCTGAGATCCAGATGATTCTGTCCCGCACAGCCGAAGAAGTAGACAATTCGTCTTTTTACTATAGAACTGACTCATTTGCTCGATCACTCAGAATAAGGCCACCCAGAATTGCGCGAGTTGTAGAGGCTTTGCGCAACAGCGGCCACCAAGCTAGCCGAACACACTTCGACCCAAAGGGGTTCAGAACCAATATGAAATTCGAAGAGTTAGTGGTACTATTGCGTGGCTTGGCCGAGGAAGCCTAACCCCAAGAAGTAAAACTCAGCACTTTCAGGCCGGCTCGCAGGCGGTTTCACTGTCCTAAGAATATGGAATGACGACTTCATCTCAAGTTGAAACTCCTTAAACTCCGAACCTTGAAAGACTTTAACGAGCATGTTGCCGGAAGGCCTCAATAAAACGCGCGCAACCCTCAGCGCGCACCGGGCGAGTTCGATTTGTCGAGCGGTGTCGACATCCCATACGCCCGATAGGTCCGGGGAAAGGTCGGAGACGATCACATCAAACATTCCCGGGGCAGTTGCTCTAATTTGATCCACGAGCCCTTCTTGAGTTATGTCCGCCCTAATTGCAACAACGTTCGCGAACTGAAGGGGAGGAAACTCCTCCAAGTCGACGCCTAGGACGAAGCCTCTCCCGCCAACGAGTTGGTGGGCTGCCTGCAACCAACCCCCAGGCGCGCAACCCAGGTCAAGTACGCGGTCGCCTCGCTCCACGAAAGAGTACTGTTTGGCCACTTGGAGTAGCTTGAAGGTCGCCCTACTGCGGAAACCTCTCTTCTTAGCGAGGCGGTGGTACTGGTCTCTCTTCCGCTGCCGCAGCCAATCACTCGGCACTTGTCGTTACCGCTTTCGCTGAGTCCGCCACGTCGTGCATCCACTTGGTCAAATGTTCACACCTGTTCGGGTTCAGAATCCAGGCTTGAGGGCAATTGCCCACTAAATCGCAAAAAGCACATGGGACGTCCAGGATAGAATCAATCGTGGAATAACGGCGCTTTGCAAATACTCGGTAAGTCCAGCGGCCTTCATGGAGCTCTTTCTTTCGGGCGATCAGGCCCTTCTTCTCAAGCCTAAGTATGGCTCTCGAACCTTCGCGGCTGTCAGCGGTCAACTGCCTCCAAAGCTCCGATTGCAGAATCCCCATGTCACCGAGTTCCATAACTATGCGTAAGACGTCCTGTTCCGTTGGACCTTTCCTCGGCAACCAATAACCTTCTAGAAATGAAACGATTTATTCAGAATCAAATTGGAATTAGACGCCATTCCATTTAAACGTTCAAGATAATTTCCGCAGTTGATTGTTCAGCCTTCGTTTTTCTTGGCCGAAAAGGCTGGTTTCTACGTGATTCTTGACCCGTTAGGCACTTCACCATCGGTGGTCAGCAAGGCTATCTTGTCGCCTTCCTCAGCCGCAAGCAACATCCCCTGTGAAACCTCGCCGGAGAATTTTGAGGGTTTTAGGTTGTAAAGGAAAATGACTCGCTTCCCCTTCAACTGGTCGGGTTCGTAATATCCAACGAGGCTTGAGACCGTTTGGCGGACCCCAAGCGGGCCGAGGTCGACCAAGATCTTGTACAGCTTTTCAGTTCTAGTAACCCGTTCTACCTGCGTTATCGTTCCCACCCGGGCATCTATTCTCTTGAAGTCCTCGAAGGAGATCTCAAGGCTCACCTTATCATCGCTCACGTGCCTCACCTGTTTTCTTAGACGTGTTCCAGGGCGGTAGATAAGTCGGCTATCAAATCTTCGGCGTCTTCTATACCCACTGACACTCTGATCAAAGAGTCTGTGACCCCTATTCTATCACGTTCCTCTTTGGGAACTGAAGCATGTGTCATCGAGCTCGGATGTTCGATTAGGGATTCTACCCCACCCAAGCTCTCAGCCGGCGTGAACACCTTCAGATGCTTCAACAGTTCCTGCCAGGAATGTAAACCGCCCTTCAAGTGGAAGCTTACCATGCCCCCAAAATCATCCATTTGTTTCCGAGCCAGGTCGTGCTGTGGATGGGAGGTCAAACCGGGATAGATTACCTTGGAAACCTTCGCGTGCCCGGCCAGGAATTCTGCGACCTTCTTGGCATTGCTGCAGTGGCGTTCCAGTCTCACAGCCAAGGTTTTGATGCCTCGCAGAACAAGCCAGCAATCCATGGGCCCTGGAACGGCGCCGGCTGCGTTCTGTGCGAACTGCACTTTTTCATAGAGCTTCGGGTCGCTGAGCATTACAGCCCCACCGATGAGGTCGGAATGTCCGCCCAAGTACTTGGTTGTGCTGTGGACCACAATATCGGCGCCCAGTCTGAGCGGGTGCTGGAGGTAAGGGCTCATGAACGTGTTATCTACCACAACCAACGCATTGTGGCTGTGTGCAATCTTCGCAACTCCCGCAATGTCAACGATCTGGAGGAGTGGGTTTGTGGGGGTCTCCACCCACACAATCTTTGTTCTAGGCTTGAAGCGAGTTTCGTAATCCCTTAGATTGGTCCCGTTGAAGTATGTGGATTCCACTCCAAAGTTTTGCATTACTCGGGTGAATAGTCGCCGAGTTCCTCCGTAGAGGTCTTCAACGGCCAGAACTTGGTCTCCTTGGTTGAGCAGGCTTAGTAGTAGGGTGGTTATGGCTGCCATCCCAGACGCAAACGCGAGTGCGTGATCTGCTTCTTCGAGGGATGCAAGGCAGCTCTCCAGGGCTGTGCGGGTCGGGTTGGCGGTCCTCGAATACACGTATCCAGCCCCAGTGTCAGGTTGAGATTGTTTGAACGTTGACACCTGGTAGATTGGGACCACGACCGTTCCTGTCCGGTTTTCGAGTTCATCCCCTGCATGTACTGCCCGCGTAGAAAATCGCATAACAGAACCTTCGCGGCCAAATCAGAGTTGAGAAGCTTAAAGCTTGTATTGGCAGGGACCGTTGCCGCGGCTTGGTTTGAACTCGGGGACAGCAAGCGTTCAAATCTTCTTGAACGTCCGTCATTTAGCCCCCAAGTGAGTCACTTCGCGTTCGGCGTAGCCTGCTTCGGTCAACAGGCCTGAGAGGTTGCCGCGAAACTGTACTTCCGTCGAGAAAATTCCTAGAAGACTTATTACCATTTGAACTTCGACAATAGGGCGGTGTCACTGTTTGGCTAAGAAACGAAAGTCCCAGAAAGGTGCGAAGAAGAGAGCAAAGCGAACGGCGAAGAAGAAGACTAGACCGAAAAAGAAAATGCAACCTAAACCGAAGCCCGTCGCAGCAGCGCCACCTCCAATGCCCGCAGTTGAACAACCACCCATGCCAGAGCCAGTGATGGAAGCGCCACCTGCAGAAGCCGCTCCAGCTGAGCAACCTCCTTCAACTGAACTCATGCCATCTGAGAGTTCGGGAAGCGAATCGAGCGAATCCACCAACCCTTAGAAACTGGTCATCAAACAATTTCTCGCCGACGCCTACGGGTAGGCATCGACTTTGTATCCTGCCGCTTATCGAAGATGGTGAAGGTGGCCTGAACTCCCCTCGAAACAATCCCAAGATAGCTTCATCAGAAACAAGGCCGAACTAATCCGTAACGGGGGCACGGCCCGAGATCGTACGGCTCGGCAGCTGTGTTTGCAGTCACTCGAAGAAGCATTGCACGCGGTGGACCCGTATCGATGCATCCTATCTTTTGTCAAGGTGAAAGATGGTCAACTCCGAACCAAAGACTTCACAATTTCCCTCTCCCGGTTTAGTAGTATCCTTGTTCTTGCCGTTGGAAAAGCAAGCGCGCCTATGATGAAAGCCGCCTTCGAAATTCTCGGAAGTCACGAGACCCGTGGGATCATCGTGGCGCCACACGATGAACGTATACCAATCCGTGACCGACGTATCCAAGTCCTTCGCGCAGGCCATCCAATACCGGATAGCGACGGGTTGAGAGCCGCCAGGACAGTCCTCAAAACAGTTCGAGGGATGAAAGCGGATGAACTCCTCATTTGTTTGATTTCAGGGGGCGCTTCCGCTATGCTGCCCTCCCCACCGCCTGGGGTAGGATTGGAGGGAGAGAAACGACTAACTCAATGTCTTCTATCGAGCAACGCTACAATTCATGAGATAAACACAGTGCGAAGACACCTCTCAATTCTGAAAGGCGGTCGGCTTGTGGAGCAATGTAGAGCCTCAAGCATCTTGTCCCTAATCGTGTCAGATGTCCCTGGAAATTGCCTACGCGACATCGCATCGGGGTTGACGGTGGAGGATCCAACCACCTACCGAGACGCCGTAGAGGTGCTGAAACGGCACGACGTCTGGGACAAGATCCCGCGTCAAGTCAAGGATTACCTCACTCTAGGATTGCGTGGTCAAGTCCCGGAAACACCCAAACCGGGGACCTCAAGCTTCAGGAGAGTCCGGAACTTCATAATCGCAGACAGCAGGATCGCCTGCACCGCAGCGCAGCGGGCTTTGAGATCCAACGGCGTCGAGGCCACGATCATATCATCTTCCGCCGAAATGGAAGCGAGGGAGATGGGAAGAGTGCTGGCGTCCTTAGCTACTGGCTACAAGGAACATGGGAAATCAGCGGTTGGTTCTCGAGCGATAATCGTCGGCGGAGAGACGACGGTCAAAGTCGAAGGGAAAGGAAAAGGCGGCCGGAACCAGGAAACTGTGCTCTGGGCCACGGAGGGAATCACGGGCCTCAACGGCACGGTCGTAGCTGCGCTAGGAACTGACGGCGTTGATGGAAACAGCAATGCGGCCGGCGCGCTGGCGGATGGAAGAACGACCATTCGAGCTAGAAGAAAGCAACTCGAGCCGAAAAACTACCTCGCTCGAAATGATTCCTACCAATTCTTCAAATCGCTGGATGACGGTTTGGTGACTGGTCGAACGGGAACCAACGTTGGAGACGTGTATCTGATGATCTCGCTCGAATGATGACGGGATTATTTGACGATTAACGTGGGGATTTTAGCGTGGTGACTCACTTTGTCTGAAACACTTCCCAGCAAGAAGGCACGAACCTCAGTAAGCCCCCTGCTACCTAGCACGATAAGGTCGACTTTCTCTGATAGAGCGAGCTTAATGATTTCCTCAGCGGCCACGCCTTGAAGCAACCTTGACTCGTAATCCGCTCCCTCTGCCTTCGCGTACGCGCTAGCTCTACTCAGGGTCTCCTTGCCCTCCGCTTCCATCTCTTTCACGAATACAGTGGTCGCGAGGACTCCCGCTTCTGAAGGCGTTACGGCGTAGAATTGGCGAAGAACCACGTGTGTAATGATTAATTTGGCGCCATACTTCTTCGCTAAATCAACTGCGCACTTCAATGCTTTCTCGGCAAATGGCGAACCGTCCACGGCCACAAGGATCCTTGAGAACATGAAAATCGAGGGAGAATATTGAGCCGGAGGGTAATAACTGTACTTGGTGTGGGCGTTCAGCTACGCAACAGTGATTTGCGGGGCCTTCTCGACAGCTCGTTGGGGCTTCGATGCGTACATCCTGATGTATGGTGCCATCGCACGCAGGATCTTGCTCTCCGCCTTACGCAGATGCTCTTCATAGGTCGTGCGGGGTACCTTGTTTTTGTTAGCGATTTCTTCAGCGGTCATCTTCTTCGGGACTTGATAGTATCCATATTCCAAGGCCGCCAACAACGAGTTGGTTTGCTTATCCGTCAGATCTGAGAAAACACTGCCCACCGATATTACAAACGCGTCTTTAATGCTCTTTTCAGGAACGACCCTTTTCTGAACGATCTGAAGCGGGCCGAGCTGGCTTAACTCTTCGAACAGCCTCTTGTAATCATTCTCCCGGAACCCTACAACTCTATACTCTTCCCAACCACCGTAGTATACTTCGGGCAGCATTAGAAGGCATGAGTTCTTTTCAATTACCTGTGCGACGTTCGGGACTATCTTCCCGCAGCAACAGGTCTTTACGATCAGTTGAAGGTTACCCTCTAGGAAATTCTTCTTTAGTACCTTACCCCCCTTCCAAAGAAGAAGTTCTTTCAAGTCAGGTTCGATTCTCATGAAAGTCTCAACGTTGGGGCAATCTACCTCCATAACGTGAATCTGGTTGTTACACCACTCAACAAGCCGCACGTCTGGGTTCTTCACTGTGAACCGTGTGTAAGGACAGTCGTGTTGCATTTTGAACGTGACTTCAAACATTTCTAATCAACTGACGGAGTACTGTCTTTCCGGCTCTATAAGACATGTGCCGTCCTAAGACGGCTTATTCGGTTCGGCTAGCGCTGGCTCTGATTTACCATCGTACGACGGTATAAACTACTACCGTCACTTCCGACTCTATTGTTGCTGGAGGTAATGTGAATGAGTATCGTAACAAACGTGTTGGATAGACTGGGACTCACAGGTGCGTTAAGCCCGAAGATCATTTCCTTTGTTCCGAAGCTGAACTTACAGCTTTCACAAGTCCTGTGGAAGCATTTCAGTCAAGGGCAGGAATGGACTTCGACTAAGCACTCTCAGGAGTTCCAGAGAGAATCAATGGCCCGACGGGCCTTATACGAAATGCAAGGCAGACTACCAATAGCGAGGTGAATCAAATGCAACGAACAATAACCGAACAAGTCACCGCACCCACAGCGGGACAAGCCGAACTTGAAGTCCTTCAACGAATCCGAACCGATCCGAGAATTTGCTCGGTAGTCATAGTGCGAGCTGCAAATCCCGGAAAGGTAATGGAGACCCACGGCCTAGCCAAGACTAGTCGTATCAAGTTGCCGACGCCAAATACAGATTCATTCCTTGTAACCGACCTGCTCGAGGACATTACGTACATGATTGGGCAGGAAGGGTCGCTCTCCAAGCTTGTCTTCACCTTGAAGGACGAACAAGTCATGGTAGCAGTTCAACCCGGCTCGGACCTCACCGAAATCGCTCACGACTTCGCAATCGACCTGGCCACCATAACGGCCCACAACTGACCAAGCACAGGTTGGTACGTGTCGGGCCGCTTCCCCGGTTTATTCGAAACCTATTTCTGACTGAAATCCTTTCCAAGCCAGACGGAGAAATGCCAGACGTAGCCGAGGGCCTAACTGCCCCCGATTTCACCGCAAAAGCCAGTGACGGGTCATCCGTGGCGCTCTCTAACTTTCGCGGAAAGAACGTTGTGCTTTACTTTTACACAAAGAATCTCAGCCCGGGTTGCCGGGCAGAAACCTTCGCCTTCAGGGATATCTATGGGAAATTTACTTCTGCAGACACTGAATTGATCGGTATTAGTGTGGACTCGGTCGAATCACACGTTGACTTTGCTTCCCGCCACAAGATTCCCTTCAAACTGCTAAGCGACCAAGACAGGTCCATCTCACGCCTTTACGGAGTGCTGGGCTACGGTGGATATTTCGCCAAGCGTACAACGTTCATAATTGACAAACAAGGCGTCATTCGAAAGATTTTCCCTGTAGTACTCCTGCCAACATCCTATAAGCACCCCGAGACAGTTCTGGAAGCTCTTCGCAGTTTAGGCTGAATTGGTTGTGGGCCCAAGGGGCTGAATCTGGGGCAGCATTGCGATGCCCTCATCGGTTATGTCGAAACGATTCCACTTCGTGGAGTGCTTCTGGCCGCGCAACGAGTATATTCGAATGTATCTTTCCAACCCTTCCGCCCCCTCCTGAATCTTCATTTCCAGCACACCGTCAAACATCAAGAGAAGAGCATTCTGAAAACGTTGCTCAAGAATCTCGGTCGTCAACGAAAACAGCCCCAAAGTTGAGCTCCGTTTAATTTTCGCAAGCAATTGCCGCAGAAACTTCAGCGTAACATCGGTCCCGGCTTCTTGGACTATTGAGGTGAGGTCGTCGACGAGCAGGCATGATTTCGTCAAACCCTCCCAAGCGGCTTTCAATGTAATGCTAATGTCAGTCAGGTTAGCGAGGCTGGTAAGTGCATACTTCGTTTCGGCCTTTTTGCCCATGAGTGCGCTGTAGCAATCAAGTATGCGAAGTTCATCATCTTCCTCAACCACCGGCGCTTCTCCGTAGCCCTTAGCAAGAATGCTACGGATCTCACCTCGCAAATCACCCGCGGTTTCATCCGACGGCAGGTAAACAACAGGCCTTCCCGACTCGAGGGCCGTACGAGCGAAGGCTTTGCAGAAAGATGTTTTCCCAACTTTGGCTGGGCCCAGTAGCAAGATGGCCCCATCGTTGACTGTTCCGCCTACGAAACAGCCCAGGCAAAAGTGGGCTTCCCTTCCGTCGGCAAATGTTAGACTTGTTATCTGTACAATCTCGTTTTCGTGGATGCCGCAAGCGGAACATGAAAGGGCCAAGGCCATTCCTCTGTGAATAACAGCTTCAGTTCGGTCGAAGATAAATTGTCTTCCTAAACTAGCGCTTAGTCACAGGCTCGACGATTATCTTAGTCCCATCAAGGGATATGAAGAGTGGTTGGCCTTTTTGCCACTTTAACTTCTCCACCATCTCCCTAGGAATCGTTATCCTATACTGCCCTCGAAAATCTTGAAGCCGAACAATTTCTAGGCTTTGAGACATGCCTCGACGCCCTATGAGTACTCACGAGCCTCCATAGGCTTAATGAGCATTCCTAAGCCTTAAATATACTACTAATACTAATTAGTACTCTTGAGGACTAATCAATTGGAGACTGCGGAGTACTACAGAGACGCCTCAGGCTTCTGGAAGATCAAGTCGCCCAAACGCAGACGAATCGTTCACCTATAGACCAGCACACAATCACTCGGCCCAGGAGCCGGAATTAGCGGATTCGCGCTATGTTTCCGCTTCAATCTTCTTGAGTTGTTTCTGGTACATTTCGAGCGCTTCTTGCGAAGTAGTCGCGTCCTCCGCAGACTTGTCTTTCCGCCAATTACCAGTGAATCTGGGGAATCTAAGCGCCAGTCCGCTACCGGGCCTTATCGCGTCCCAGCCGCACGTGTGGAGCGGGGATAATGTGATTTCGTCCGCAGCTACTTCCAAAACCGCAGAGGGCGCAAACCACACGTCAGGCTCCATCAACGAGTTGACCCGTGGATGCCTGTGCTTGACCACGCTCTTCTCCAACATCTTTGGGAGGTCGGCCAAGTCCTGGTCGGTGAAGCCTGACCCTAGCTTACATAGTGTCTCGAAAACGTCCTCCTTCTGATTATAGGCGGCCATGAGGAGCGCACCGTAACTACCTGCCCGTCTTCCCCGCCCCGCGAACGCCCCTACGGGAACCAAGTCAAAGGTGTCCTGAACTTCCGCCTTGTACGACCGCTTGTATTTTATCCAAAGCCAACCACGGGCCCCAGCCTGGTAGGTAGATTGCCCCGAGATGCTCTTGACAACTAAACCCTCACAACCTGAAGCAACGGCTTCGTCCATCAATTGCTCCAGTTTCTTTGGATCCTTCGTCAAATGTTGGTGAGCTATCGCCACGTGTTCAGAGGGGTCGATAATCTTCACTAGCTCCTTTCTTCTTTCGAGGTAGGGGGTAAGTGTCATGTCACGTCCATTCAGGAAGAGGACGTCAAACAGGAATACCGTCACAGGTATCTCTTCGGACATTCTCTGAATTTCGTACTTTCTTCCCCGCCTTTGGGAGATGACTTGGAAGGGGAGCATATCACCGGTGTTAGCATCCACTGCTACACATTCGCCTTCCACGATCGCCTCTTTCGCCTTGACGCATGTTTGTAACAGTTTGGCGACATCAGGGAATTGGCCGGTAATGTTCTCAAGCCGCCGCGAGAAAAGTTGCACCCCTTTAGGGTTCAAGTGCGCTTGGATTCTGAGGCCATCGTACTTGTATTCCGCAGCTCCCTCACCCCCAAGCTTCTCCAGAATATCTTGGGCAGCGGGCAAGCGCTCGCAGAGCATCGGCCTGATCGGACGCCCGACTGTAATCTTGAACTTCTCAATCCCTTCGAGGCCATCGTGCGCGACCACGTCAGCAACGTACCCTAGGTCCGACGAGAGATTGTACGCCCTTTCGATGGGTTCCCTTGCAACCTTGTTGCCTCCGTATGCAACCGCAAGCCCATCCAGCACAGTCATATCAGCGACGCCCAACCTCAGTTTACCAACAGCCATCCTCGCGATGAACTTCCCTTCAAGCGGCGTCGCATCATTCAGGAGGCTTATGAGTAAACGAGTTTTCGTCTCAACAGAACCGGAACCTGTTGCCTTCGCGATCTTATCGAAGGTCTCGTATACCGTCTTGACAGTTAGAGACCGTTTCACAAGAGAGGCTTGCGATTTCTTTCGCAGTAATTTCTCAACGCTTAGCCCTACGTCCCCGGTCTTCTTGTAGTCCTCCTCAACCGCCCGCTCTGTTTTCCCAGAAACTTCTGCAGCCGCCTTTATCAGCAGCTTTTCGGCGAGGCCAAGTTCGACGCCAACATAGTCAGGGTAAAGCTTTCCTTGAAGCAGGTAGACAACTTTGCTAATTTCATCCTTCGGGGTCTCCTTAATCAGGTCCACAAGGAAGCTGGTCATTTCCAAGCGTTTCTTGGTAGCCTCTATTTTTTCGAAGAGATCAGCTACCTGACTGAACTTCAAAGGCGTCACATCAAGGGGGGGTTACAGGGTGTACAATGCTTCAGATGAAGTGAAGGTGATGGACGAATTATTAGCGGTTATCGTTCACATGGTTGTTCCAGGGCCCCGCATCATTACTTTGAGTGATGGAGGCTCGCCTGTCCCACAATGGAGAAATAAACCGGCACATTGTACTTGGCCTCGAGCTGAATCTCAGAGGGACACTTTGGAGGCCTAATACAGCGACAGCAACACTGGGTCGATTCTATTTCGGCTGTGCGGGTTGGTCATACAAGGAATGGAATGGGCCACTCTACGACCCCGGCAAGAGCATGCTTCAACAATATGTCTCAGTATTTGACACCGTGGAACTCAATTCATCCTTCTACAGGCAACCTGACGAAGGAACAATCCTAGGCCTAACTCGAAACACCAAGAGGGGGTTCATGTTCAGCGCGAAGATTAACCAGAAGTTCACGCACGAACTACGGCTGAAGTTAGACGATGATTCTCAGGAGGAGTTGGAGAGTTTCGTGCAGCTCTTCGACCCTTTGCTCACTCAAGACAGGTTGGGATGTTTCCTTGTCCAGCTTCCACCTTCTCTTAAAAGGAACAATAAACTCCTTGAAGATTTCTTAGCTGCTCTTCCACATCGCTATGATTACGTGGTTGAGTTTCGGCACAAGTCGTGGATGGACGATTCGACGTGGCGCATTCTTTCGAAATATCAGGCGGCTTATTGTATCGTCGATGAACCTCTTTTGCCGCCAGAGGTACATGTTACATCATCGATCGGGTACATCAGGTGGCACGGCCACGGGGAACGGCCGTGGTATGATTACCGTTACACGCAGCAGCAGCTCCAGGATTGGGTTCCTAAGATCAGAGAGGTTCAGGCAAATACGAAGAAGACTTTCGGAATATTCAACAACCACTTTCATGGGTACGCTCCGGAAAATTGCATTCAGACTATGCAAATGCTAGGCATAGCGACTCCGACTCATCTGAAAACCATTAAACGCCTGCAGCGTTACATCGACAGGGAATTGGCTGGGTTACCACCCGCCGGAACTCTCGACCAATACGCTTCATCCACATAACTGGAGTATGGCGAGTCTGAATGAAAGGGATGTTCGGCCAGTTTCATTTAGTAAGAAGAAAGGAGAGGCGTGTCCTAGAACTAATTTCGGACCATTTTGACCTTGTGGCTAAGGCGGTCCAAGAATTGGAGCCACTCCTCGAAGCCGCGAAGGGTGGTGACTCGAAAAAGGTTGAAGAAATGAGCGCTAGGGTCGCCGAGTTCGAGACACTCGCCGATGGGTTGCACAGGGACGCAGTATTGGCAATCTCTCAAGGCGCATTCTTTTCGGGGACACGAGACGACTTCCTCGAGCTCATGGAGGAGAATGACGAGGTCGCGGACGCAGCGCAGAACGCTGCGAGAATACTTGCTGATTCGTCAGTCGATTCCTCATCCTTCCTCATTCTGTATGAGGAACAAAAAGCGACCTTGAGCGACCTTTTCAACTTGCTTCAAACAACGGTTAGACTTTTGCGTGAGTCGATAGCAGCGCTCGCAAGTGATGCCGAGCTTGCCGTTAGCAAGTCTCTCCTCGTCGAGCGAGCCGAGGAAGAAGCAGACGAGGTGAAGAATCTGCTGATAAAACACATTTTCGCGCACAAATCTGAGCTGGATGTGCTGACGCTGCTTCAGCTCCGCGACTTTGTACTAAAGCTTGATGAGATTGGAGATGCAGCTGAAGATTCTTCCGACTTAGTGATATCATTGGTAGCTAAAGCGGAAGCTTAGGCCCAGTTCTTCGAGTTGAAGAGTTTTAATAAAAGGGTTCTAGCTATCGATAGTCTGTCAGATACGATTTCAATGAGGTTCAGGGAAGGTCTGGTCTAGTCTTGAAATGCCCTCTTTGCGGAAAGGAGATGACATCGATGAGCGAGCGCCCGGCCGTGGATTCCCCGACGTTGCCAAGACCAAGACAGGAATCTCTCTATTTCTGCGGACAACACGGAGTGATGAATAGGTCCACTGACTTGAAGGAAAAAGTCGACCAGGTAACCAAGAAGGCAAGAACCACTCCGTGAGGTTGTTTCTTGGCGTGTTGCCGCCGGAATACTAATTGACTGCCATGCCATCTTATCTTGAGTTGCTTCCGGGGTTGGCGTTATGCGTTATCCTCGGCGCCAACAACCTCTCTACCTGCCTCGGAACATCTGTCGGTACTGGTGCTCTGCGATACCCACAAGCACTCATCCTGGCCTCGATCGGACTTCTCGTCGGAATTCTTCTCGAAGGACACAAACTATCCCACGCAATAACTGCGGGGATCGTGTCCTCAACCGACCCCGCATTCATACTCGCAGTGTCACTTTCCAGCATCGGCATAATGGCGTTCCTGACATTCCGCAAGCTTCCCATTAGCCTATCACAAGTTGCTATCGGCGCTGCAATAGGCGCCGCGCTCGCTTTAGGGACACCCGTCAACTGGGAGTTCACATTGCTAGTAGCATCATCCTGGCTACTGACACCATTGGCAGGGTTGGCGTTAGCGATCGCTCTTACCTTCACCACCAGAACGCTCACAAAACGAGTTAGAAGAATTCTCACCCTAAACGCGCTCTACTCCTACCTGACGATTCTCAGCGGAACCTACGCCGCCTATGTACTCGGGGCGAACACTGTGGGGCTCATCATTGGCATGGTGGAAATATCAGGCTTCGAGCTGGTAACCTCCATCGCCTTTGGAGTTGCAACGATTCTTGGAATGATTGCGCTCAGCAGGGGTACAACAAGGAGTGTTTCAGAAAACCTCGTAGGTTTGAACCCTTCCGCGTCCTTCGCAGCGCAGATGGGAGGAGCCTTGACAGTTCATGGATTCACGGAGGCCGGAATCCCCGTCTCCGTGTCCCAAGCCGTAGTTGGAGGCATATTTGGCGCCTCCATTCCTCGAAACATAGTCGTTCGCAACAACCGCCTAATCAGAGAAATAATCGTCGGGTGGACTGCGGCCCCTTTTCTGGGTGCAGTTCTGGCCTTCTTGCTGGCTAGCGTCTTGTGAGCGTGCAAAATCTTCAATGAGAAGCGGTTGATTCAAAGCAAAGGAAGATTAACCTGAGCCTTTGTTCTGTGAGTTCCTTCACCGTTCACAATTACTCGAGTGTAAGCATATGCCTTCGGAGAAGTCATGCGGAGCTGTGATCTTCAAAGCCAACGGGAAACGCAAGTACCTACTGCTTCACTACGAAGGCGGCCACTGGGATTTCGTAAAAGGGCATGTGGAAAGGAATGAAATCGAATTGGAAACCGTTCTCCGAGAAACCAAGGAGGAGACCGGCCTGACCGACCTTAGATTCTTTGAGGGTTACCGTGAACCAATAAGCTACTACTACAGGAGAGCGGGAAGGATCGTTCAGAAGGAAGTCGTCTTCTACCTTCTTGAGGCTAAGACGGACTCGGTTCGGCTCTCTAGGGAACATGTTGGTTTTGACTGGATGTCCTATGAGCCAGCCTACGAGCGATTAACGTACAAGAACGCGAAGGATACTCTGCGCAAGGCCCACGAGTATATGGAAAAGTTGCAAGCACAGACTCTAGTCGGGGACGCCGAGAAAGGCAGCTAAAACGGCCCTTGCCCCGTGCAGCTTGTTCTCAGCCTGCTGCCACACGATACTTTTCGGTCCCTCCAAGACTCCATCAGTGATTTCCAGTCCCCTGTGTGCTGGAAGGCAGTGCATTACCGCAACATCGGGTTTTGCTTTTTGAACAAGTTTCTCGTTGATCTGGTACGGTTTAAACTTCAGTTCCTTCTTTTTGGCTCCTTTCTCTTGGCCCATGCTCACCCAGACATCAGTGTAGAGAACGTCCGCACCTTCAGCGGCCTTCTGCGGGTTCCCCTCCAACTCGACTGCTCCACCAGATTCCTTCGCGAGCTTCCTCGCCCTCTCAAGCATGGATTCGTCCGGCTCACAGCCCTTCGGAGAAGAGACAACCAAGCTCATCCCCATGCTCGCTCCCCCAATCAACCATGAATTGCAAACATTGTTTCCGTCTCCGACCCACACAAACTTCAGGCCCGATAACTTACCCTTTGCCTCAAGGATCGTGAGCATATCCGAGATAATTTGAGTCGGATGCTCCAGGTCGCAAAGAGCGTTGATGATGGGAACGGGTGCATATTCAGCAAACTCCAGCAAGGTCTGGTGTGCGTATGTTCGAATAACAATACCGCTCAGGTAGGCTCCTAGCACTCTGGCGGTGTCCTTCAGGGGTTCGCCCCGTGTCAACTGCAGCTCGTCAGCGCGAAGATACATGGCCTGCCCGCCCAGCTGGTAGACCGCAGTTTCGAAACTAGCTCTAGTTCGGGTTGAGGGCTTCTCAAACAGTAGACCAATGACCTTGCCGGACAATGAATGCTTGAGCGTCCCCTGCCTTGCGTCCGATTTGAGTCTAACCGCGAGCTCCAACAGGGATTGAGTGTCCCCGCGCGTTAGGTCGCCTATAGAAAGGAAGTCTCTACCTGATAACAACCAAGACCACGGCCTGCGTTTTGCTCAGGGGCCATTGAAAAACGCTTCAGCCCGATTCCGTCGTCGAGTGTTAGGCTCTTTTCTTTGCCCTTACGACGCCACGATATCTTGGGGGAGCTTTCTTCGTCGGGTCGATTAGGAATCGTCCTGACTTCAGTATGTCCATTCCAATCAGCACAGGGTACCTCATGTCCGAGCGATCGTTAACCGTCACAGGTAGGGCAAACCTTTCACCAGCAATTTCGACAATCCCTCGCACTAATGGCCGGGTGCGTACTTCGTCTAGAAATGCGGACTTGACCTTGGCAACGTCCACCGTGGGCCCCAGGCCTATGTTTGCCGCCAGCCATACGTCCACTGAAGTTCTAGTCGCGCCTGTGTCGACTTTCCCTTTGACCCGAGCCTCGCCGTGGTGTCCTATGACCTTCACATATTCAATCGGGCCGATAACGATCTGCTGTTTCCCATTCAATGAAACCACTGTGGTGGCGAGCGCTTTATGAGCAAACCAAGTATTAAGCTCACATCGGTAAGTGGCCGAATTTCATGAAAATCGGAGTCCTATCAAAGAACCCAGAATTCTGGGCGACAACAGAAATCATGAGTGCGCTGAAAGAAAAAGGCGCTGAACCAATCTACGTCAGGACGCCTGAAGTCCACCTCATGTTGGAAGGCCCGAAGGTTGATGCAATTTACGAGAAGCAATCACTATCTCGCCTAGACTCGGTGATACCCAGGATTGGGCGCAGCCTCACGCAGCTTGGCGTTATGATCCTGAAACACTTCGAGCTCATGAAACTCCCCTCAACGCTCTCTATGAACGGCCTCTTGACCGCGAGAAACAAGTACCTTGCCCTGCAAGCGCTCCACGGAGCGGGAGTAAAGATTCCCGAAAGCGTTCTAATCGCTTCTCGCAACAAGAACGAAGAACCAACCGAATACCTATCGCCCCCACTTGTAATGAAACTGCTGAGCGGAACTCAGGGCATTGGGGTGATGCGTGTAAGAGATGCAAAGGAAGCAGGTCCCATAATTGACACCCTCTCCGAGCTCGACCAAATGATCTGCCTGCAAAAATTTCTACCCAACCCAGGTGAAGATATTCGAGTCTTTGTTATTGATGGGAAAATCATTGGTGCCATGAAGCGTAAAGCAGCTCCCCACGAGTGGAGAAGCAACATCCACATAGGTGGACAGGGAATACCACACAAACCCTCCAAAGCAGAGGCTGAAACTTCCGTCAGGGCAGCCGAAGCAGTTGGTGTCGAAATCGCCGGGGTCGATTTAATCTCGGTCGACGAAGACCCCTATGTAATCGAAGTAAATGCCTCACCAGGTTTCCGCGGTCTTCTAGGCGCAACCGGCATAAACGCGGCTGAAGAAATAGCAAAGTATGCCATTGCAAAAAGCAAACATTAGAATTACCTTAGTCCTGACTCCATAACACTCATTGGAATCATCATCGTACAGGAACTTCGCCTGTTGGCAATGAAGACAGTCACAAATACGATGCTCAAATGACATGAACCTGGGGTATCGGAGCTGACAGGCCTACACGCTCGAATCTGATGACCCTCTGTTCGACATGAAATGATTTAAGACATCAGAACGCCTTGGGCCTTGTGTCGATAATTCTGCTCTCGGTCACAATTCTGTCCACCCGTCGGTCGTACCGCGACCTTGGGACATTTGAGACGCATTGGAAGTCGTAAGCTAAGCCCACGGTCGCCACGTGTGTTCGGAGCGCGTTTACGCTTCGGTCATAGTATCCGGCGCCGTATCCTATTCTGAACCCTCTCGGGTCCCATGCGACACCTGGAACTAGGATTACATCGGCTTGCTCCAAGGCTACGGGTCGGCGAAACTCGCGTTTGGGTTCTGGGATTCCATAGTCACCCCTTTCAAGTTCCTCGGGTGCCTTGAACTCCGAGAATATCAGGCGCTTGTTGGCTCGGTCAACCACGGGCACGATTATTCTCTTACCATTCCAGAGTGCCCACTCGACAAAACCGCGCGTTCTTACTTCGCTACCGATGTTTAGGTAGGTCGATATTGTTCGCGCTTCCTTGACAGTTGGGAGTTCAAGTAATCTAGCGGTGATCTCGGAGCTTAGTTGGTCCAGTTCTGAGGCGGGCTTACTGTTTCTTAGTGCGAGCATTTGGGCTCGCAGCATTCGCTTCCTTTCATAACCTTCCAGGAGTACCCAACTCATCGGGGTTGTACGCCAATTTCACACCGCTCTGGGAACACGCCGAGGTCAACGTGTTGTACATGATCATTGCAATCGTCATTGGCCCCACTCCACCCGGCACGGGCGTCACAAGCGAAGCAACAGGAATGACCGCATCAAAATCAACATCCCCCACTAACACTCCTCCAATGCTACTCGTCCCAATATCGACGACAATAGCCCCTGCTTTGACCATGTTCGGGCCAACTTTGAATTCGGCACGATGACCAATACCTGTCAAAAGGATGTCAGCTTCCTTGGAGATTTCCTCAAGCTGTTCAGTCTTTGAATGGCAGATAGTTACCGTGGCATCTTCGTTTAGTAGGAGTTGGGCGAGAGGCCTACCTAGCAGCTTACTCCGGTTAATCACGACTGCGTGCTTGCCGGCTATTTTTACACCGTAATGTTTCAGCAAGAGAACGACCCCCTTGGGGGTGCACGGAACGAGCTTCGCCGTCCCTTTCTGATAGAGTAAGCCGAGGTTGCATGGGTTCAACCCATCAGCATCTTTCTCTTGACTTATAGTTGCGCAAGCTGCAACATCGTCCAAACCCTTCGGCAAGGGCAACTGGAGTAGGATCCCTGTTACCGAACGATCAGAATTCAGTTCGGAAACGGCTTCCTCCAACTTGGTCTGGGCTATGCTGGAAGGTAGCTCAATGCTGCGCGACTTTATTCCAACATCGGTGCATGCTAAATGCACACTTCGTAAGTATGCCTTCGAAGCTGGACTTTCGCCAACAAGTATTGTTGCTAGGTTGGGTTCCACTTTCGCACTCAAAGCTCTAACCTGTTCTCTAATCTTTGACCTTATCTCTTGAGCTACGGCGCGTCCCTCCATCGTTTTGGCAGGCAAATTCCTCAACCCTAGGCGGTTCCGAGTATTGTTGTTCCGCCTTATAGAACGATAGAGTCTGTGAAAACTGACCGAAACGAAATTAGCCCGGACGAGCCATTTTCGAGCTCGATGAGTTTTGAAGCTAGTTGAGTGTGTCCCGAATTTCAGCGAAGGCAGGAGAAGGGAAGTCATTGACGCGATTGTTGCAGAGGCAAGGGCGCGAAACGTAAAGGTTCTCGATATCGAATCGGACGCGGATCACAACCGCTCCGTCCTAACGTTCGTCGGTGACCCTGAAGCGGTTAAGGAAGCGGCCTTGGCAGTCAGTGCTAAGGCGATTGAGCTTATCGACCTGAACAAGCACAAGGGCCAGCACCCGCGAATGGGTGCAGTCGACGTCATACCCTTCATCCCGATCTCCGATGTTACCATGGCAGACTGCATTCAGTTAACGAAGGATTTCGCGAATGAGTACGCATCACGCTTTAAGGTTCCAGTCTTCCTCTACGAGGAAGCTGCTACGCGGCCCGATCGGCGGAACCTGGCCGACGTAAGGAAGGGTGAGTTCGAAGGCCTGAGAGTTGAGATTGGAAAGAACCCGGAAAAGAAACCGGATTTCGGTCCCAACGCAATTCATCCAACCGCCGGAGCTACCGCCATAGGAGCAAGACAGGTTCTCATAGCCTACAACGTGAACCTCGCAACGAACAATCTCGACGTGGCCAAGAAGATAGCCAAGCAAGTTCGAGGAAAAGACGGGGGCCTAACCGCCGTGAAGGCACTTGGTTTCGAATTGAAAGACAGGGGCATCGTCCAAGTTTCCATGAATATGGTTGACTACAAGGCTAGCCAACTCTTCAAAGCCTTCGAACTAATCAGAACCCTAGCGGAGAGCTATGGCGTTCAAGTTCTTGAAAGCGAGGTCGTGGGGCTCGTCCCAATGGAAGCCCTCACCGACAGCGCACAGTTTTACTTGCGGCTGCGGGGCTTCAACAACGGTCAGATTCTCGAACGTAAGCTAGCTGAGACGGGCGGGAACAGGTTAATCGAAAAGAGCCTTTCGGGTTTCGTGACTGAAGTAGCCGCGGAGAAAGCGGTTCCGGGCGGTGGAAGCGTATCAGCTTTAGCTGGATCCTTGGCGGCCAGCCTAGTTAGTATGGTCTGCCGCCTGACGGTCAAGAAACCTGGGTACGAGCAGCACTGGGCGCGTGCCAATGAGATTCTTACGGAAAGTGAGTCCGTCCAGAACACCCTTCTCGCCTTGGTCGATGAAGACTCGAGAAGCTTCTCGGAACTGCTGCAAGCCTACCGCCTACCCAAGGAGAAGGAGGAGGAGAAACACAACAGGTCTGAGGAAATTCAAAAGGGATTGAAGGGGGCAACGGAGGTACCGATGAGAACGGCTGAGAATGCTGCTAAGGCATTGTCTTTAGCTAGAACTCTGGCCGAATTCGGCAACCAGAATGCGCTTTCCGACCTCCAAACCGCAATCCACCTAGCCCACGCAGGCGCGCTAGGCGCAATATCCAATGTGACCATAAACCTGGCAGCGATAAAGGATGAAAGTTACAAGAAACAAGCGGGCGCCAGGCTTGAAGCCCTCCAGAAACAAATTGAAACAGACAAGTCAGCTGCGCTCGCAGTATTGGCAAACAGAAATGTGAAAAATTAACTCGCATCGATAACAACAAAAACCAACTCAGAAATTAAAGAGAGAAGGCGGGAAATCAACCCGCCGTAATCCCGACACTTAAGCTACGTATTCCGTAGTGTCCCTTGCTTCACGACCTTCAAGCTTCATCTTGACCTTGCGTTTCTTCGCCAACCTAATTCACCTCCAACAATTAACTCCAACTTAAGGCCCCATTGTATTTAACACGGATTGGAGAAAAAAGGCAAAAGGGCGAATGTTCCACATTTCTACCGAAGCGAGCACAACGAGGTAAGCTTAGGCGCACAAGGGTTGACTCATTTCTTGCCGCCTGTCTTTTCGTACATTCTTCGTAGCGTCCACCTAATGGCGTTTTTCAGTTCGAGGAGGCGCCGGTCGTCACCGTAGTTCTGGATGTGAATTGCCCTCAGGCGACCATCGTCCTGTTCGACATTGTAAGTGAGAATTGCTTCAGGCGGAATCGTTCCAGCCGAGGCCGCTTCCTTATCCTTCGTTTGCATAGGCTCAAGAACTTTGGCTAGGAGAAATGACCGTAGGGGAGGCGAATTGGAATCCAAGTTGGTGTTGGGCTCCGACGTGACGTGAAGCGCGCCTTGCTCAACCTGAATGGACCCAATGCGGACACCGTCAACAGTCAGAACGGGAACACTATCAGCACCTTTAGGAATCATTTTGGGTTTTGCTGCGGGTTCGGGTTCGCTTGGCGAACTGATTTCAACCGGCCTGAAACTTCTCTCTGCAAGAAGCGAATCAACAACTTCTATGAAGGAACGCAGGTACGTCACTTCCTCTTCCTGTTGCCTTAAGCGCCGCTCCAAGAACGTCTTCATTTCTGCAAGTTTCTTGGTCAACTGCTGGTCAGACGAGGCCAAAATAACCACCCGTACCTTTCGCTATTAGTCTGATCAACAATTAAAGGCCGCTCATGTAGCCTAACGGCCTTCCCTAAATCCAGTTCCTTTTCAACAATACTTACTTTCCCCTCCCCTGTGCCTAAATGAACGGTGCGAGACATAACCCACTTTAGTGAAATCAATTAAGTCTAGGTTGATACCGATTGTCGTCCCCACTCAGTATGAGCGTCAAGAGACTCGCGCAGATTCTCAAGGATGGGGCCGAAGGCCAAGTTGCAGAAAGTGAAGGTCGACTCCAGACTGCAAGCGATAACTATTGGCCTCTAGTCAAAGACTTGTTGATTACAGAGTTCAAATTTGACAAATCGCATGAAACAGCTCTGAAACTGTTCAGCAAAGACAAGGCCCGGTTCGCGGCAGTGGACGGCTCGGAAGACCAGAGGCTGTTAGGAGGTTTGGCGGTGTTTTGGGCTGGCTCGTACGCCGCAACAGGGTCGATTACATTCTACAAGGATCAACAGCCAGACGTGGAATACGATACAGGGTTCGTTGAAAGAGGTCAAGGCCTGGCGAGCTGTGTTCCGATCTATGTGGACTCACTCCCGGAGGTCGACCCGCAGTCAACATTACACAAGAGCGGGCGACAGTTCACCATATCGGGACCGATGACGGAGCAGTCGACTGTTGACAATTCGACGATAGCAGATTGGATAATGTTGTTCTCAGAAATTTACCTCGCTCATCAGCTTGCGGCGTCAAAGGACTACGAAATCATTCTTCTTGATAGGTCGCTTTCTGGGACGCTGGGCAATCTGATATACGATACAGCAAAGCGACCCTTGTGGAAACGTCAATGCGCAATCTTCGGTTTTGAAATTGATAATGTCCCAATCGACGAAACAGAGCTAGCTTATGGTAGATATCACACACCAAAACTGGACGGCTCCTTACCTCCCCGTGGAGATTACCTGCGCTATTCCACCATCTTTCTCTTGCAGAAACATAACAGAGCGCTCAGTCTTTCTGAGATTGCGAATGAATTGAATTACTCTGCCGAGGATCAGCTTACCCGATTGACCCGTTTTGTTAAGAAATCAACAGAGGAGGGATACCTCCAAGAATCAAATGCGAAGTACAGCGCGACCCCCCGCTATTCAAACACTTGGAACCGCCTGTGTAAACTAGTCGAATTGTTCGGTGCCCGGTTCTTTACCGGCAGCACAGGAAATCCACTCCGCATCGCAGATGGTAGCGAACCTCGGTGGATAACAACACTTGACCTTGCTTTCCTCTGCCTTTTCGCTTTCAACCTTCTAATTGAAGAATCACAAGAAAACCATATTCTCCTGCTCGGCATCACAAAAGACACAACCGCAAGGGATCTCATCAGCCACCTCATTCCCGTATCACTCAAAGAAGGAATTTGGAAGCAAAAAGTCCAACACGTCGCGACAACCGACAGAATGCTATTGCAAGCGATCAGCATGTTTCATCACAGCGACCTACCCATACCCTGGGCTACGCTTGAGTACGACACTGCCTTTCAGACAATAGTCCCAGACTTTCAGCATAGAGAGGGCTATGTCTCGGGGGCAATCAGCAATCGTATCATTCTTGAACAACGCTTCGTAAAATCCTACATTCAACTTGATAAAGCCAAATCTGACGACCAGTTCAGAAGCAACGTATTGTTCATTGACCGTTTGTATCATGACCTCGAGAAGGCGCCCGCGTTAAAGCTCAAACATGATTACGCAAGCACAATAGAGGAAATTCAGCCAGTCCTCTGGGATTCGAAACTGTCGCCGAACCGGGTCCAAGAACTCACTATGGTAACTCTGAAGGCGATGACACAGCAAAGCCTTCCGGAAGTTTTTGGCCACAATAAACCGCTCTACATTGCTGACAAGATCGTCAAGGCTCAGAGGGACCGCGCAGCAGAAATAGTCAAAGCCACTGGCCACTGGCTAGTAATACATCCAAAGCTGAGGAAGTTCTCATTCTACATGAACACTTTCCGGGCACGAAGGAGCGAGGTTGAGAGTGCAAGAACCAGGGCTTAGCCGCCACTTCACCGACCTGAACAACCGGTTCGACGCGAGGCTATCGGCCGTCTTGGCCATAAGGAGAGCTGAGGTCTCCGCTGAGACTACAGGCTTCTCAGCAAAATACGAATGCCGTGCGAAGGCCCAGTATCAGAAAGACCTGATGGGCCTCCTCGAAGAGGGCATGCTATTGGCTGTGCGCAATTTCAAAGCAAAGAAACATAACGGCAACCGCTTCACGCTCCTCGAAATTTCCCGCATCGGACCAGAACACTTTGGGCTCAGAGGGTTGTCTGACCAGAGCTACTACCCTTACCAGTTTGAGATAATCGAACAGAGCGTTTCAGACTGGGATACTGACGATAAGGCAACGATGATGATTCAACTAGCAGCTATTCCCCTTAACTACGATTTGATTCTCGACGGCGTAGACCAACAGTATACGAAAGGGTTCACTTACCCAATAGTTGGCGAACGAGTATTCATCCTAAGTAAGAACACCATCCATAGGATGTACAACCGACGGCTCCTCGAGGAACTTGGCCTAACCTGGAACGAGGATAGAATCTCAACCTTCGGCGACGCTCGAAAGGATCCACGGATTGGCGTCATCAAGATGTTCCAAGAGGAGAAGGATCCAATTCCAATTTACGTTAGCTTCGAAAGGCTGGCTAGATACCACTTCGGAGTATTCTCTTTCACAGGTGGCGGGAAGAGCAATCTCGTTTCCAACATCCTAAGAAGAATAATGTACCATACGAAGACCACGAAAATTGTCATATTCGACATATCGATGGAGTATCCCTTTCTGCTCCAAGACGTTTTTTCCGACAAGACGATAAACAGCAAAATCATCACCGACGTCCCCATCGCCGACGCTGAACATTTCAGGAAAATCATCGTGACTCCGAGAAAATTTGAAAAAGCGGACATCTCACCGACACTAAAGTCGATCCTCACCTTAGGCCGCGTGGGCCATTTCGCAGAAGGAAGCGAGCATCCCCCAACTTACGAAGATATTCTTGAAGAAATCAAACTCCTTGCGCTGGACGACATGAAGAAGGTTGTAAACCTAAACGCGATCAACCAAATCAAACTCAAGATATTGCAATGGATCAAGGATAATCATGCAGAACGTTCACAAACGGTCACGCAAGCATTTCTTCAATATTTGCAAACTGAAGCCGTAAGCACGCTTGACAGATTCAAGGTGTGGAAGAATAGCGGACTCTACGCATGGGCTTCAACCCGATCAGAACTAGCTCCACTCCTTCAGCCCGAAGAGAAGGTGAAGGACGATAAATCCTTTGGAGCAGAAAAAATAGTCCAGCTTCTCGAAGGCGACACGAGGCTACTGTGTCTCTCAATCGCAGAACCGAGCGTCGTGAAACAACTCGCCATCACGTTAACCTCCGACATGTTGCGACATAGGAAACGCGAATTTCAGGTAGAACCGCAGGTTCTCTTCGTCTTCGATGAAGCTCAAGAATTCATCCCAGCCTACGATAAGGCCAGGGGCATAGACTCCACTTGCACACAACGCATAGAGACATTGCTAAGACAAGGAAGAAAATACGGACTGGGGGGATGCGTTGCCACTCAACGAATTGCTTACCTTAACACGAACGCCTTGCAACAATTGCACACATACTTCGTCGGCCCCTTGCCGCGGCCTTACGACCGAAGCCTCGTGAGCAGCACGTTTACAATTGATCAAAGCATTCTTGAGAAAACGCTTGAGTTTGCCCCTGGTCAGTGGCTGCTATCTAGCTATATTGCGACTGGGATGGAAAATGTCCCAATATTCATAACCGCTGATAACTCGGAGATTGAATTGGAACGAGTCATACCCATGAAACGCTAACAGAACTGCGTCAGTCTCATTCCCCTTGGTATCCATCGAATCGACTTAAATACAAATGAGAGCGTTCATTTGCTCGGTGCCTGACACATGGGTGACGGCTTTAACAAGGCAAACCTTGGCACGTAACTCACCTACAGAATCCGCGTTATCGACATTTTCTCTGGGAGGATCATGCGTTGGATGAAGTGCCCACCATCGTGGATATTTTCGCGGGAAAGCTCGACGGTGCACATGTCGTCTTTAGAGGGTGGCTACACCACATTCGAAGTAGCGGAGGCATTCTCTTTCTTCAACTGCGCGACGGGACGGGCGTTATACAGTGCACGCTGAAGAAGGATAAGACGGATCCGACGGAATTTGAGCGCTTAGCCGCTACGCCTATCGAGAGTACGATAGAAATCTCAGGGGAAGTTAGGAAAGACCCTCGGGCACCCCGCGGGTACGAGATTCAGGTTGAGAAAGTCACAGTGGCTTTTCCGGCCGAAGATGGCTATCCCATTGCGGATGAGAAGAGCCGCCGTCATCACGGACCCGACTTTCTGCTCGACCAGAGGCACCTGTGGCTGAGAAGCCAGAAGATGCAGGCAATTATGCGAGTGCGGGGCCGCCTGATAGACGAAGCGAGAAGATGGCTCATAGATCACGGTTACCTTGAGGTCCAAGTTCCGATACTTGTCACCGCGGCTGTGGAAGGTGGTTCGACACTTTTCCCAGTCAAGTATTTCGATCAGAAAGCCTACCTAACCCAGAGCTGGCAGTTCTATGCTGAAGCAATGATCTCCGGCGTGGGAAAAATCTTCACGCTAGCACCATCGTTTCGAGCGGAAAAGTCAAGGACAAGAAGACACCTGACCGAATATTGGCACCTAGAAGTGGAAGAACCCTGGTTGGAACTCGACGGCCTAATGCACCTCGAAGAAGAACTGGTAACGCAAATGTGCCAACAGATGCGAGAGAAAATGCCCGAGGAATTGAAGTTCATCGGGAGGGATCCCGAACAAATTGCGAAGGTTAAGCCGCCATTTCCAAGAATAACATACGACGAGGCTGTCGACCTAGTCCAAAAATCAAACCCCAGCTTCAAATGGGGAACCGACCTAGCTTACGAGGAAGAGAAAGTTCTCACCGAGCACTTTGAACTGCCATTCTTCGTCAGCCACTACCCAAAAAGCGTCAAAGCATTTTATCATATGCCCGACCCGAAAAACACCAAGGTAACACTATCAACGGACCTGCTCGCGCCCGAAGGCTACGGGGAGATCACGGGCGGCGGCCAACGCATCCACGACGCAAAGCTTCTTCTCGCAAGAATAAAGGAAGAAGGATTGAGCGCTGAAGACTACAAATGGTACATCGACCTCCGTCGCTATGGAACCGTTCCGCATTCGGGTTTCGGAATGGGAATTGAGAGGACTTTGGCGTGGATTTGTAAGCTGGAACACATCAGAGATGCAATTGCATTCCCACGATTGATAAACCGCATCTACCCCTAGCCACAACCAAGCTGTGAGCTAATGCTGCAAATCAGGAGAATGCGATTTGACGACATCCCATACGCCCTCCGACTTACAGACCAAGAAAAGTGGGGGGTAACGCGTGCCGACCTTCTCAGAATTCTGAAGCTTGACCCGAGAGGTTCCTTCATTGCCGCAAAGGGTTCACGGAGAGTCGGCCTTATCACAACAACTCGATACGGCAGAAAACTCGCCTGGATTGGGAACGTCATAGTTGACCGAAACTACCGTGGGGCACACATAGGCCAGTCCCTCGTCCAAATTGCGCTAGAACACCTACAGAAATCAAACGTCAAACATATCGCACTTTACTGCTTCGATGAAAACGTCAGATTCTACCGCAGGCTCGGGTTCATTCGCGACGCCCCATTCGTCAGGCTCAGAGGTAAATCAACACGTGCAGCTTCCCTTGCACATATGGCTCAGCAAACGCTCCCCCTAGGAGGTGTGCTATCCTTGGATAGGAGAGCATTCGGAGCTAACCGCTCACAGCTAATACGCATGACACTACGCTCCAAATCTGGATGGTACCTGAGTTCATCAAACTCCTACATGCTGGTCAAGGAATCCAAGGAAATGTGCGAGATTGGACCGTGGGTTTCCAGCAAGCAGCCCATGGACCAAGCAAGTGAATTGCTTGACCTAGCTGTACGCATGATCGGGGAAAAGCCGATAGAGGTTTCCTGCCTACGAAACCACCCAGCTTACGGACTCTTCAGGAAACATGGTTTTCGAGTGATGAGCCACGGCTACCGGATGTATCTCAGTAGGATCACTAGAATTGGGGACCCTGCAGCCAACTTCGCGCTCGGGTTTTTAGATAAGGGATAATTGCCGAACTAAGCGGCCGCCTTTTGTAGTAAGGGCATTAGTTCCGGTGCGGGTTTTCCCAGCTTCTTGTCGAGTGCAGCTTTAATCAAGCCGTAGTATGGCGGTGAGGCCCTGCTTGGCCGGGATTTGAATTCAGCGTGGAACTGAGTTCCCATGTAGAAGTACTTGTCTGGCAACTCAAAGATTTCCATTCTCCTCCCGTCCATGCTACAGCCAGAAAATACTCCGCCACCCTTCACAATCCGGTCGATATAATCGGGGTTGACTTCATACCTGTGCCTGTGCCTCTCAGAGATTATTTCGCGTCCGTACAGGAAGCTGGCGGTCGTATTCGGTGTGATGCGTATTTCATGCGCGCCGAGCCGCATCGTTGCACCTTTCGAATCCACCCCCAGCTGCTCAGGCATAAGGTCAATGATAGGTTGAGGAGTTTTCGGATTGATCTCTGTGCTATTCGCGTTTCTCAAGCCGAGATGCCTGGCAAATTCAACTACCGCCAGCTGGAATCCGAAGCATATCCCCAGTGTGGGGATGTTCTTCTCTCGAGCGTACGACAGAGCAGCGATCTTTCCTTCGGTGCCACGCGATCCGAATCCTCCTGGTATTAGGACCCCATTGAATTGTGATAGCATTATGCAATTGTTAGGGTCCCTCTCGAATAGTTCTGTTTCGACCCATTCAATCTCAACTCGCGCGTCACAGGCCCCGCCAGCATGTTTCAAAGCTTCGTTTACACTCACGTAAGAGTCTGCCAGCTCGGCGTACTTTCCGCAAAGTGCGATCCGAATGACTTCACGCGGGTTTGACATACGTTCAACAACCCGTTTCCAAGGTGCCCAATCGACCTCGTGTTTCGCGAGGGCGAATCGGTCGGTTAGAAAGTCTCCCATTCCCTGCGAATCAAGTTCAAGGGGTGTTTGATATATGGTTGGAAGGTCGGGCGCCGCGAAGACTGCACGTTCCTCAACATTGCAGAAAAGCGCAATTTTCTTTCGAGGATTCGGATTGAGAGGCCCTTTAGTCCGGGCAACGATCAAATCGGGCTGAATACCAATTCTACGCAGCTCTTGTACGCTATGCTGCGTTGGTTTAGTTTTCTGTTCGCCCACGACGTCCAATGCGGGAACTATAGTGACGTGAGCGAAGAGAACGTTTCGGTGTTCCTCTTCGAACTTTAGTTGGCGAGCGGCCTCGAGGTATGGGAGGCTTTCAATATCTCCTACAGTGCCGCCGATTTCGACGAGAAGAACGTCCGGCTGCACCTTCGAAGCGATGCCTCTAACAACCAACTTAATTTCATCCGTGATATGAGGGATAATTTGGACGCATTGTCCAAGAAAGTCGCCGCGCCGTTCTTTGTTTATGACCGCCGTGTATATCTGGCCGGTAGTTGTGTTGTGGCTCCGGGACAGGTTGATGTCGAGGAACCTCTCATATGTCCCTAAATCCATGTCGATCTCCCCGCCATCGTCTGTGACAAATACCTCTCCGTGGGCAACTGGATTCATTGTTCCAGCGTCAACGTTCAGGTAGGGGTCAATCTTCATTGCAGTAACATTGAAGCCCCTCATTTGCAGGAGCTTTGCAATCGAAGCGGCGGTAATGCCTTTCCCTATTCCCGACATGACGCCGCCGGTGATGAACAAATACCTCGTATCTGTCGGCATAAATCACACGAACCACTCGTGCAACTTAAAGCTTCTCCGATAGGAAGCCGGAGAAAATTGAGGAAGGGCTGAAGGAAGCGGAGCTGTTTGTATTCTGCTACTTGGGTACCTGAGTTTTCAGTTTCCTGATCTCTTGGTTTATCAGGTTCAGGGCGATTCGTGCGGTTGAGATTGCTTGGTCTAGGGATTGTGAACTTTCAGCAGCCCATATCTTAGCTGCACCTTGGGCGGTCTGTGCCCCGAGCTGGCTAAGGTAGAAGCTTCCGTTGTTTTCGAATATTAGTCCAGCGCTCACGAGTCCCTTTACAGCGTCTGTCTCGTGCGAGGATAGTTGGAGGTCTCCCCGTGGTTTCGCGGTGTCTGCTGAGGTTGCATTAGTTCTCAAGAGCTTGACCAGAAGGCTGGGTCCAGCGGGCACGGTTTCTCCGAATTCGGACTTCGCCGATTCCTGTAGGTTGCGTAGTTGCTCTATTTTCGAGACTGCGTCAGTAACTGTTGTGAGGCTTTTGGTTATGCTGAGGAATGATTGTACGACCGGGCTTTGCGGGTTCATTCGGTATAGGGTTACTGCGCCAACGTGCCGCGAGGGTGCAATTGCTTTCATTCGTTCGAGGTCGTTCCACACTCGGTAGAGTGTCGTACGCCCGATTCCGGCCCGTTGCGCAATCTCGGTCTTCGTTAGTTCCTCTTGAGGTCGTTGCGCGAGGATTGTGAGGACTTTGAATTGCGGGCTCTTCGATAGTACTTCCATGAATGCTGTGGCTTCGTCTGCTGCCATGGACTTGTCAAGTCGAGTAAGGAAGTGGGATGGTATATTAATGTTCGCTTTCCCACACACTATAGTTTCATATGGAAGATGGATAAATCAGAGGGTCCAACCATGCGACCTATGCCCGAACCGAACATGCTCTCCGAACTTGAGGAGAGAACCCTGTTAGCCATCTGGAAACTCAAAGGGATAGGCAAGAATGGGGTCGAGGAGAGCAACCTCCAAACGGAATTGACGAATGAGACGCCTCAAAACCTAGACGCTGCACTGGAGGCTCTTCAAAACCAGGGATTCATAGAGAAGGCGAATTCTAGCGATCGCAAATTCCTTTCCCTGACTCCGCTCGGCTTGGCAATTTTGCGCAAGCTTGAGGAGGACAGGCTGCAAGAGCTGAAATGACACCAAGAAATCCCGTTCAATTTTATCAGAGCCGTCCAAGACTTTCAATCGTATAGATCGAACAATAGATTGTGACACTCCACCGTTCTGATCAGAAGGAATGCCAGCTAACTCTGTGTCATGAGTTTGCCAAACACTAGCCATTGCCATTTCAAAGCCAATCGTTCACTCACACCTGGACCTTTTCTGACTATTTCGCTTGTGGATCGACCGAATCACAACCGCTAGATTATTGGGAGTGCTCCGCACGAAAACATTTACTGCGAGCTTGGCGTTATCTTTCACCTCGAAGGATTCCAAATGAAGGGCAAGACTATATTCCATCGAAGAAAGAGCCCTCATGAGAAAGCAACCAAACTCATGAGCGAAAAATCAAGGGGCAAACCACCCGGCTCTCTAACTCGAAGAAAACACGTGGAGAAAGCGCTACGAGAGTCTGAAGCCTACTATAGGATGATTTTCGATAATGCGAACGATGCGATCTTCATACGGGACTTACACGGCCGTTTTCTTGAGGTTAACCAAGTTGCTTGTGATCGTTACGGCTACAGTCGAGACGAGTTCCTCCAAATGAGTACCCGGAACATCAACAGCCCTGAAACTGAGGCGTTGACCGCCCAGCGGACTAAGGAACTTCTCAAGAAAGGCCATGAAATCGTCGAGTCTACTCACGTCCGTCGAGATGGAAAAATCATTCCAGTAGAAATGAGTAGGCGACTCATTACATTCAGAGGAAAGCAGGCTATACTGAGCATAGCCCGTGACATCACAGAACGCACACGTATGGAGAAAGCGCTCCAGGAGAGTGAGGAGAAGTATCGGGCGATTGTTGAGAATTCGCCCAACATGATCGGTATTTTCCAAGACGGAGTGCTGAAGTACATCAACAATGTTGCAATCCTCAGGTTAGGTTGGACTTACGAAGAGCTAATATCACCTTCTTTTGACCCAATAGAGAACGTCGTGTCGCAGAAATCTAAGAGTTTGCTAAAGGAAAACGTTGGCAAGAGGCTGCGTGGCGAAGACGTCGCTCCTTATGAGATAACCCTGACCAGGAAGGACGATTCAGAAGTCCCAGTCTTGGTTAGAGGAACGAAAATCATTTACAATCAGAAACCCGCGATTGAGTTCGTTTTCGACGATATTACTGAACGCAAACTTGCGGAGAATACGCTGACGAGGAGCGAGAACCGCTTCCGTGAAGCAATGGAAGCCACGAATGATGGACTATGGGATTGGAACGTGGAAACAGATGAGGCCTATTTCAGTCCGGCCTACTATCGAATGCTCGGTTATGAACCGGGCGATTTCTCCACTAACATACAATTTTGGTTGGACCACATTCATCCTGATGATCGGGCCCAAGCCGTCAAGGTTAACCAAGATTGCATAGAGAACCGAGCCTCGAACTTCGAAGTAGAATTCCGCATGAGAACTAAGAGCGGCGGCTGGAAATGGATTCTAGGCCGAGGAAGAACAAGCGCCCGAGACGCCAATGGTCGAGCACTCCGAATGATCGGAACCCATCAGGATATCACCGAACGCAGGAGGGCCGATGAGAAGCTTCGTCAATCGGTAGAGCGTCACCAGTCTCTCTTCGGTCGGATGCTTGATGGAATGTACCGTAGCACGCACGAGGGTCGATTTGTTGATGTCAATACGGCTTTTGTAAAGATGTTTGGATTTACAAGCAAGCAAGAAATGTTGGACATTACGGACATCAAGAAAGAACTGTATTTCTCACCCGAAGAACGCGGCAGCCATCTGCTGGATACAGGTCAAGAAGAAGTGGAAGCATACCGCATGAGGCGAAAGGATGGGTCCGAGATCTGGGTAGAAGACCATGGCCATTATGTTCACGACAAACAGGGGAACATTATTTACCACGAGGGAATACTGCGCGACATAACCGAACGCAGGTTGATTGAGCAGAGGCTCCGATTTCGAGGCGAGATTGTAGAGAACATTTCCGAGGGCGTTGCCGGTATTCGAGTCAGCGATGGCGTGATCGTATATACCAATCCACGTTTTGAGGAAATGCTTGGATATGGTTTAGGCGAGTTAATCGGGAAGAACATAGCGACCGTGAACGCTCCAGATAATGGCAAGAGACCTGCGGAGATCGCAGCAGGAATCATCAGGCGTCTTGGGGAATCACGTAGATGGAGTGGAGAGATTCAAAATATCAAGAAAGATGGCACTCCTATCTGGTGCCGAGCCAGCGTGTCGACGTTAGAATCCTCTGAATACGGAAGGATTTGGGTAGCGACACATGAGGACATCACTCAACGCAAGCAGATGGAGGAGACACTGAGTCGCCGGGCTGAAGAGCTACAGGCGCTTCAGGCAACCGTCCTCGACATTACTCGTCAACAAGATCTGCCCACGCTGCTCAACGCCATCGTGGAACGAGCTGCAGGACTGTTCGGCGCTCCCAGCGGAGGAATGTATCTTTGTGATACTGACAGGCAGGAAGCGCGTTGTGTGATCAGTTACAATACTCGAATAGACACTGTCGGGACAGTGCTCAAGTATGGCGAAGGTGCGGCAGGGACAGTGGCGCAGACCGGGAAACCCCTGATCATTGAGGACTATCGCACATGGACGGGGCGTGCAGCTGCCTATGAGAAAGACCAACCTTTCAGCGCTGTCCTTAGCGCACCCATGATCTGGCAAAGTCAGGTTATCGGAGTCATCCACGTCCTGGACGATAATGAGGAACGGCATTTCACGGAATCCGATCTCAGGTTGCTCGAACTCTTCGCCAACCACGCCGCGATTGCTATCGAGAACGACCGCCATTCGGAGAACCTGGAACACATGGTTGCGGAAAGAACTTCCAAATTGGCCGACAGCCAACATCAGCTTCAACTCATGGCAGACTCCTTACCAGCGCTGATAAGCTACATTGATCCACAACAGAGGTACAGGTTCAACAACAAGGCATACGAAGAATGGTTTGGCCAGTCGCCCAACGAGATTCTCGGACGACCTGTTAGAGAGGTATTGGGAGAGAATGGCTACGAGAGAACTCACGGGCGGATGGAAGCCGCACTATCGGGAGCGAGACAGTCCTTCGAATATGAGCTAACGTCAAAATCGGGCACGCGACAGATCAGCGCCACCTACATTCCAGACTTCGGAGAACAGGGAGAAGTCAAAGGAGTTTTTGTTTTGGGCATTGACATTACGGAGCGGAAAAGGATGGAGGAGCGTCTTCTCAAGGCTGAGCGACTCGCTGCAATCGGCGAGACAGCGGCAATGGTTGGCCACGATCTTCGCAACCCACTACAAGCAATTTCTGTAGCAGCATATGTCTTGGAGAAGAGGCTAGGCCCAGAAGCGGACATGCAGACCAGGGAGATGCTCGAATCTGTCAAGAACAGCGTCTCCTACTCGGACAGGATCGTAGAGGATCTGTTAGAGTACTCTGAAGAGACACGATTGGAGCTCTCAGAAACAACCCCCAAAACCATCGCGTTAGAAGCATTGCTCAACGTGAGAATTCCGGATAACATTTCTGTTTCAAATTTGACATCAGACGAGCCGAAGATACGAATCGACCCTGTAAAGATCCGGCGTTTGTTCCTTAACCTGATAGAGAATGCAGTTGATTCTATGCCTGACGGCGGCAAACTTACGATAATTAGCAACAAGTCAAATAACTATGTCGAACTCAAGTTTATCGATACGGGAGTAGGTGTTTCTGAACATGTGTTGCGTGAACTCTGGAAACCTTTCATCACCACGAAGCCCAAAGGAATGGGGTTAGGCTTGGCTATCTGCAAACGGATTACGGAAGCACATGGCGGTTCCATTTCCCTGGACACTAGGAAGGGTGAAGGCACGACCTTCACTGTGAGACTTCCTCTTACAGCGAACCACGAAGGAGACAAGAACGCATGAGCAGCGTGGCTAGAATTCTTGTCATCGATGATGATCGCGAGATTCTGAAGACATTCTCTGCCGCGCTAAAGGGAGCTGGGTATGTGGTCGAAACTGCGGAGACTGGGAAAGACGCGATTGAGAAAGCTAAGGCAAACTTCTACAACCTGGCTCTCATAGACATTCGTCTCCCAGACATGGAAGGCATCGAACTGCTAACGGCCCTAGTAGAGACAACTCCGAAGATGGTCAAGATCATTGTGACCGGATACCCGAGCTTGCAGAATGCAGTTGAAGCAGTCAACAAGGGTGCCGACGGCTACATAATCAAACCCGCAAATATGGCCGACCTGCTGACGAAAGTGAAACAACACTTAGAGAAACAAGAGAAAGCAAAACGATACGACCAAGAAAAGATCAAAGAATTCATCGAGACCCGTATCAAAGAATCAGATACAAGAGAGAACGTTTCGCCGTCGAAGAGAAGCGGTAGCTAAGCAGCGTAGATAGCATTCGGATCAAAGTTTAGGAACAATCCGAGTAGAAGACTCTGATTCAAAGCGCTTCCAAAACCAAACATTAAGTGAAGGGGGTCAAACCCGTCAGTGACTTCCGACAGGAAGCCTTTGAGCTTCAACGAGATTGTTTCCCATTGCGTGAAAGAGGGCTTAACGGAGGCACTTGGCAGTATTATCGTTGATGCATTGTTCGATCAGATGTACGAGCACTATGACATTACCTTAGAGAATCTGCCCAACCGCCTCGACACATTTTTCTCAGTTTTGGAAGGTGCGTTTGGCCAGAAGGTCAGCCAAGTCTTGGGCAGAGTTATCGCAAGAAGACTGTATGCTTCCCTGTCACTTGAATTCGTTGAAAGCCCTACGAAGGGGCTTACTGAATATGTTGAAGAAATAAGAAAGAAACTTGCCAAGTCATAATCGCATGAAAGGAAGAGAGAGAAGTTTATCGGTTTTCCCAACTTGACAGGAGATTGAAAAATGCTATGGGGCATTTGCATACCAAAGGAGGAAATGTGAACTGTGTGTGCGCGCACCACTGGGCTCGTCAGTTGCACTCGTTTCGTACGAGTGTCTTCAACTCTACCCCGCAGCGATGCTTGTTCATTGTCCCTCAAAGCCCAATGCTAGGCTGATGTATCCCCAAAGCCAGTGCAACTTGATTGGATGACTTGAATAGCACCAACCCCCTAGGGTCCCCAAACTGAAGGAAATATCGGACATTAGCACCAGAAGTTCTCCCAATTGCTCTGCAATCAAGTATACTAGGGCGACAGCAATGGCGTAGGCTCACTGCACCGATGTATCTTCGTTCCATCGCATCACCTACATCACGAAAGATCGGTAAGGATAGGTGGCCGCTTCCTTTCGAGCTATGTCTCGACTTTGGACAGAGCTTTCTGATCTTGCTCCATCGCCTTCTACTTGCTTTGATCCTGTTCTTGCAGCTCGGCCTTCTTTCTGTTTAGCCAGCTGAGGAATTGGAATAAAGCTTCGTTGTCCTTCTCCATCGAAACGTCTAGAATCTGAGAGCCAAGACGAGCAAAGACGTGAATTACGAGAGCGTAATGCACCACGACATCTTCGACTTCCTTCAAGTACTTGGAATATTTCTCGGTCACTCCTAACACTGTGAGTGGACCTAACGTAATGAACTCTTCATCAACCTCAGTTGGCGTATGCGACCTAACATTAGGGCGCATCTGGTTCAGTACTACCTCTCCACCCGCCGTTGTCAATCCCACCCAACGTATCTTGTTGCTTACGGCGAAGACTTCTTCCGAACGTAAAACAGGGCGCACAAATGTCACTCCTTCGACTTCCACCTTAGACTGGCTTTCAGTTGATTCCTCTCCTGATCATAAGTCAAACTCACTACCTCCAGGTCCCGACCGAGCAACGCACCTAACGCTCCACGCCACCAAGAGACAAGGAACGCTCTATGGGCTCCAATATTTCCTTTCACGCTGGGATTCAATATCTCCAGCAAGATTGGGTCGAGAGCGGATGGAGTTGGACGGACCGTTACCTTGGTGATACCCGCCCCTGACATGGATTCCGACACAGCGAGGAAATCGATGATTTCGTTAACAGAAGCTCCCGGTCTCTCCTTCCGGATGTTTTCCGCATCAAGTTTTCCGAGGCGGGATTCCAAATTATTCATTATGACTTCTGCTACTTGTTGACCCACCAGGGAGTTAAGATGGTCACAAAGGGCTTGTGCATCCACTGCCGTATGACGCTTCCCGTTGATGATGAGTTCCCCTTTCTCCTTGTCCCACCACGTTTCCTCACTCATTAAGACGCCATGCTCCTTACGTTTCTTACTCCAGTTCATGGGTGTCATAGCTGCAGATCGATGAAAGCGGGTAGTTGAACCGCGCCCCGCATGACTTCTCATAGTCCAATATTGCCTTATGGTTGGCGTATTGCGTTAGCATTACCTTCAGGTATGCGCCAAAGACCCCAGCCCGATCTTGCGGGTTCTCATACAGGAAGACGGCGTGGTCTCTAAGCGATAACGCACGCACGTATTCCTCGACCGCTGTGATGACCAATGCCTACAACAGTCCGCGTAATACGTTTGACAGTTCGTGTAATATGCATGCTGTCACCCGGCACCATCGTTCGTCGACCAGGCGTTTTCGAAATAGTCTTCGCCTGGGTTCTAACAGCACTTGGAAAGGCCCGACCTAGAGTCATCACATGGCCCTATTGCTTGCCCCGCTTTTGCTCGGACGTCGCCCGGGACGAAACACTTGTTATGTTCTTGTTCTGAACAGATTTAGCGTTCTGCAACATAGGAAGAAAAGGCACCCATGAAAGAGAATATGAGACGCTCAACACACTCCCCCCACTCGTTTCCATTGTAATTCATAGGAGCTCTGCAGAAAAACAAAGCAGCAAAACCCAAATGCCAATGCACAAGGCACTCCCGAAGGTTTAATGGATGGAGATCTTCAAGCGGTTTGGAAGTGGACTGCGTACGCGAAAATGATGTGTCCATTAAGTGCAGAGCGCCCTCAGCCGGCGCTGTGATGTTTCGACGGGCAGACTGATTCATTATCTCCCGTCGACTACCCCCCTCGGAGATTCTCAGCCAATTTAACAGGAAAATTGCCTCCCTTAAGTGGGGAAAAGTGGTCATGGAAGATAACGCGTCCGTTAAGTTCAGAGCGCTCTCAGCCGGCGCAGTGATGGCATTCGACGGGCAGACTGAATCCCATTCTCTCCCGTCGGACACGTATACCGAAGGGTCCCGGTCACATGAACTACCCCTGCCGTGAATTGTGTCAAAGCTTAAATTTGCATCTCAAGCCTCGTCATGGGGAAACTGTGTGGCGTGCACTGTAGTCGTCGGAGCGCAGTTCGGCGACGAGGGAAAGGGGCGAATTATAGATTATCTCGCTGCCCAAGCCGATTTTGTTGTTAGGTTTCAGGGGGGCAATAATGCGGGGCATACGGTGGTGAATGATTTTGGCACATTCAGGCTTCACCTGGTTCCGTCCGGAATCTTCTATCCTCGGGTTGTTTGCATAGACGGGGCAGGAACGGTAATTGACCCGTCCTCCCTGATAGAGGAAATTGAAACGTTAGAGAAAGCCGGAGTTAAGACCAACAACCTCTGGATTGACAGAAGGGCGCATATCGTCTGGCCTTACCACCGACTCCTTGACGGGGCAGGCGAGCAGAAGGGCGGCCTTGGGACAACTCGCCGCGGCATCGGGCCCGTATACGGCGACAAGGCGGCTTACCGGGGCATTCGAGTGGGGGACCTTTTACATCTCGACTTCCTGCAAACAAGGTTGAAGGCGGTACTTCCTCTCAAGAACCACGAATTGGCGTACTATGGCCTGAAGCCGCTTCAACTTGAGGACCTCATACAGCAAGCCAAGGAGTGGAGCGATAAACTGGGAGCGAGGATCGTTGATTCGCTTCCGATCTTGCACGAAGCACTCGCAAAGGGGCGGAAAGTCCTGCTCGAAGGACAATTGGGTGCAATGCGAGACCTTGACTGGGGAATTTACCCTTACAGCACCGCTTCATCGCCTACCGCTGGCGGTGCCTGTGCCGGCGCCGGCGTATCGCCCCGTTCAATTGAGAGAATTGTTGGTGTTGTGAAAGCGTACACAACGGCAGTTGGGGGCGGTCCATTTCCCACAGAACTCTTTGACAAAGACGGAGACCGTCTCCGCGAAATCGGCGACGAATACGGGGCAACCACTCAGCGGCCTCGACGGTGCGGCTGGTTAGATGCGGTTATCCTCCGCCATGCCGTATCACTAAATGACATCACAAGTCTTGCAGTCACGAAACTTGACGTTCTAGACTCATTGGAGAAGGTGAAGGTTTGCACTGCTTATCGTCTCGATGGAAAGGAAATAACGGAAATGCCGGACACAGTGAACCTTGGAAGAGTTCAACCTATCTACGAAGAATGGGCAGGCTGGAAAAAACCAACAAAGAGCGTCAGAAAGTGGGATGACCTTCCAAAGGCAGCGCAAGATTACCTGAAGCGTATCGAAGAACTGACTAAGGTGCAAATTCAGTATGTGTCCGTTGGCCCTGAACGAGAAAACATCGTAATACTCTAAGCTGGACCAAAGGGGGATCTAGAAGCTAGTCCTAGGTAGTGATTAGCGCATGTTTCGAGCTAGCCAAGCTTCGAAGGAGGTGATGTGCTTAAACGAACTCGCGATAGGCGAAGCGATCAGCCCTGCTGGTATGGCTGCCACGAGAAGGTTCACAATATTATACAGGGCCGTGAAGAGCAGCGTGTAACCCAAAACCATACCCTCGCTCTCAAACTGCCACCCTGTCGACTTCTCCAAAGTTGCCTTTGCGAAGCCCAAGTAATCTACGCCAAAGAAAATTGGTCCAATGTATAGGAGGACCACATAGTTGACAACGGTCATCGCAGCTACACGCCATACAATACCACTTCCAAACATCATAGAGATCGCGAGAGATGGATGAGCCATCTTTCCCTTTATTCGCCCGTAGATCGCACTGCCCAGCCACAAACCTCCGAGAGTTGACACGACGGCGACGAACTTTATCGCAGGGCCTAGTGGCGCATCGCTACCGGTCACGTTCAGGAATATCCATTGAACAACCGAGGTGATCAGGGCCGCCAAGGGGCCGAATAGAAAGAAGGCAATATAGATTGGAATTTCGGAGAAGTCTATTTGGAGGTACGGGATTAACGGGAATGGTACCGAAGCCTTCGCGAGAGCCAAGATCGCTGCGAGTGCTGCGAAGACTGCTGCCCCTGCGAGAGTAACGGTTACTTTCTGTGCTGCCGTGCGCTCTGCCAAGGTTGTTCGGGCCACACTCCGAACCTACTTATAATAGAGTTTCTACCAGTTTACGAGTAGGCAAAACTCAAAGGAATTGTGCTTCGCGGACTTAGTGCACGGTAACTGATTTTGCCAAGTTTCTAGGAAAGTCTGGGTCGTAGCCTTTCCGAACAGACATGTAATACGCGAACAGTTGGAGTGGTATGATGTATACGATTGGCGTGAGAAGTGAGGGGATGCCCGGCGGAAGAATGATCTTCTCCTCAGAGAGGCTCGTTATTTCCCCGTCCTGTTCGTCGACTACGCTGATAATATGCGCGCCTCGCGCTTTCATTTCCATAACGTTGCCGATAACCTTCGAATAGACTTCATCCTTCGGGGCAACGAAGATGACTGGGTAGCCTTCCTCGACGACTGAGATGAAACCGTGTTTCGATTCTCCTGCAGGATAGGCAATCGCCGGAAGATAGGACAACTCAAGTAGTTTCAACCGTCCCTCGAGGGCGGTTGCGACGCTCATCCCCCTGCCGAGAAAACAGAAACTCCTTCTGTCTGAATACTTCTCTACGATGGACTTGACATGTTCCTGCTGAGTGGATAGGAAAGTGGAGATCCACTCGGGCAACTGGTCAAAACCACTCTCCAAGGACTCTAGCTCGCTCTTGCGAATCACTTCTCGTTTCTTGGCCAAGGCCACGGCCAATTTTATAAGGAGCGAAACCTGAGCTGTGAAGGTCTTTGTCGCTGCCACGCCCATTTCGGGTCCTGAATTCTGACCTATGTAAACATCTGATAGCCTAGTGAGCGTGGACCCCATTACGTTGCTAATTCCTAGGATTGTTGCGCCTCTATCCTTTGCGCCCCTCACAGCACTAAGCGTGTCCGCAGTCTCACCAGACTGGCTAACCGCCACAACAACCGTCTCAGCGTCAATCAACGCGCCGTACCCGTCTATGAATTCAGAAGCAATTACCGGCGTTACAGCAACCTTAGCCAGATTCGAAAAAGCGTATGCCGCGGCTAGGCACGCATGGTGTGAAGTCCCACATGCTAGCAGGAACACTCTTTTCGCATGATTGATTGCCGAAGCCATCAATTCAAGGTAGATTGGATGTGTTCTGAGAGCGTTGCGGACGCTGAGCGGCTGTTCATGAATTTCCTTGAGCATAAAATGTGGGTAGCCAGTCTTGATGGCTGTTTCCACACTCCAATCGACCTTGAAAGATTCCCTGATTACTTCCTCGCCTGAGTCCACCATGTACAACCTCACTCGATCGGCCGTTAACACAGCCATCTCGTTGTCCTCAAGAAGGACAGCCTGCTTAGTTCTTGAGAGAAATGCAGGGATATCCGAAGCACAGTAGTTTCCGTCTGTTCCGGCACCAACGACCAGCGGGCTTTCCCTTCTTACTCCGATTACTTTGTCAGGTTCGAGGGAGCAAATGAATGCGAGAGCGTACGCGCCTGTCAGCCTGTTGGCAGCCAGACGAACGGCTTCGACAAAACCAACTCCCGATTTCAGAATATCTTCGACGAGGTGGGCAACAACTTCTGTATCGGTTCTAGATTTGAATTGGTGGCCAGCTGCTTCCAGCTCTTGCCTCAGCGGCATGTAGTTCTCGATTATTCCATTGTGTACAACTGCTACCTGATTTTTGCAGTCAGTGTGGGGGTGGGCATTTTCCTGGGCCGGCCTTCCGTGTGTTGCCCAGCGCGTGTGTCCAATCCCGATGACTCCGGTTAGATCACTAATGTGGAGTTTGCTCTCAACCTCGTCAATCTTTCCTTTGTCTTTCTTAACAACGATTTTGCCATCGTTAATTACGGCCTCACCGACAGAATCATAGCCTCGGTACTCCAATCGCTTCAGAGAATCATATAGAACTGCCCCAACCTTGCCGTTTTTCAAAACACACGCTGCTATTCCACACATGCGCGCCACCTTTTGCGAGAGAATTCGGCGAGCTGTCCAGATTTGCGTGATAAGCATTCCTGTGGCTTGGATTTAATGAATTGAGGACGTTGAACTCATCCCACGCTAGGAATGTACCCTGATTGGGCAAATATTGCTTTAATAGTCAAAACGCGCCTTTATTAATCGTGAAACAAAACGGAGCTTCACAGCCATGTCATACCTGATCCTGAAAGAACGACGTTCAGATCAACTCGTACCCACACGTGTCTTCTCAGACCCGAAGTTAGCACAGTCAGTCCTCCAGCCCACACGCTGGAGAATTCTAACCGAGCTTGCAGGAAAAGAGAAATGTGCGAAAGACCTCGCACAGGAATTCAACACAAGCGAGCAAGTAATCTGTTACCACCTAAGAGAGCTTGAGCGAACCGGATTCGTTCGCTTAGAGAGGACGATGAAGAAAAGAGGCGCAATGGCGAAGTACTACAAAGCCGAGCAAAAGGCAATCACTATCATTCCCAAACTAGCCGCCACCGCGAATGGCAATCAGGGCCTGCCTGAACAAACCCTCACAGAAGCATCCTCCAAACTTCTTGACCCCTTCATATCCTCAGGCCACTTGAATGGGCACATTGTCCTTGGCAGCCCAGATACACATGGAGTTTTCCGAGGCCGCGCAAGGTGTGGTGACAGAGCCACAGACCTCGCCTTATTTCTAGGGTCATTGCTGCCGCTTACTAGGGAGAACATAGTACGTTTGGATACTGAGATTTCACAGGAGGAAATGCTCCGGAACCTCATCACAGTCGGTGGCCCAAAGGTGAACACGGTCACAATGGCCGTGAATGAATTCCTTCCAATAACGTACGAGCTCACTGGCCATAACATTATGATTTCGCGAATCTCCGGCAGAAGTTACGCAGGAGAAGATGAAGGCGCAGTTCAATCAATCGTAAATCCCATGAATCGGGAAAAGCGCGTCATAGTTGTTGCTGGGAACACATATCAGGGCACGAGAGCGGCAGTACTCGCGTTCATCAAGTACACAGATGAAATCGCTAAGGGCAACTCAATGAACCAGAACGTTGTCGCTCGTGTTGTCAGCGGATTGGATGTTAACAGTGATGGGCTGATTGACGATGTGGAATTCCTGGAATGATTAACGGCTTATTTTCCAACCGCTTTGGCCAATCTTTTCTTTAGCGTCTCAGTAACCTGTTTGGGCTCGATGGAGCCTCTTACCTCTGACATGACCGACCCCATTAGCGATGAGAAGGCGGCCTCGCCTCTCTCGTCGATGAGTTTCTTGTTCTTCTCTATGTGACGGTCGATGATCTGTTCAAGCTCACGCTCACTGAGCATTCTTAGGCCGAGCTTCTTGACTCCGTCGATAAGGTCTGCGGTTAGGTTGGCTGCCTGCCATTTCAAAAGGTCCACCACCGCTTCCTTTGCAACCGCTCCTTCGTCCACCAATCCGAAGATACGTTGGATTTTGTTGTCTGGGATGGAGTGAATCGGTACGCCTTCACGTTCTAGGCTCTTGTAGGTCTCAGTGAGTACGGTGGCGATGAATGTGAGCGGCACCTTACTGGCAGCCGCAATCTGCTCAAACAATGCAAGATAATCTGAGTCGACCAGTTGTTTTGACAGTTTTTGGTTCAGTGAGTATTGGTCGACAAGTCGTTTGGTTAGTTTCTCAGGGGTTTCAGGGAGGTTTGCTTTTAATCTAGTGACGAATTCCTGCGTGATGGGTGTTTGCGGCACATCGGTTTCGGGATACATTCTGGCGGCACCTGGCCTTGGCCGCATGTACCTTGTAGTTCCGTCGGGCATCGCTGTTCGCGTTTCTTCGGGCACACCAGAAATGGCTTCAACGGCCCGATCAACGACGGCGTCCAAAGCATCATTTGCTTTACCTTTCTCGTCAGCGACTAGGACGAAAGCATCGTCGCCTGTGACACTCAACCTGTCCTGCACATAGCGCACCTCCTCTTCCGTGACACCGTAACCCGGAAGTTCATCAGAGTGAAATATCCCGCCAACACTTGCCCAGAATGAAGCGCGGTTGGACAGCTCCGTTCCAAGCCGCAACCCAGGCGCAAGCTCCTTTCCCAAGAGCCCCCTGAATTTAGGAAGCTTAAGCGCAAACACCACGCCGCCTTTCGAGATTGCTTCCTTAATTATCCGAGCTTTTGAGGCCGCAAAAGCACTGGTTACATCATAATACTTCCTTTCAATCGACTCGGGGTTCGCCCCTCTCTTTGAAAGTTCGCCCCTTATCTCAAGCAGCATCAGCTGCCGGTTAACTTCTGTTTCAACCGCTTTACTGAGGATATCAAGTTCCTGAACGCCCTTGATCTCCATGAGGGCCCCCCCAGGAGTTGAGATGTTCAAGTCTTGTCGAACACTTCCCAAACCCCTCTTCACCTTTCTCGTCGCCCTCAGAATGGTCCCTATGGCGTATGCGACCTTCTCGACTTCAGCCGCAGAATCCATTACGGGCGCGGTCGTTACCTCTATCAAAGGCACACCGAGCCGGTCTATCCTATACCCAACTGTTTCGCTCGATTGACCAGTTTTACGTGCCGCATCCTCTTCTAGCGAAATCTGCTGGATCGGAATTTCCTTCCCATCAACCTTGAGCGCCCCGTTCAGCGCGACGACGCAAGTGCGTTGAAACCCCGTCGTATTCGAACCATCAATGACGACCTTCCGCATCACGTGAATTTCATCGACCGGTTTAGCGTTCATCAACAAGGCTGCGGTCAAACATACCTCAATAGCTTCCCCGTTGAGTTTTCCAGGTGGCTCCTCATCCATCTCGACGAGGCATGAGGTTTCATCGTCTTCTTCGTAGATTACACTTCTGCCGCGGTGGAATTCGAACAATGCCGCCTGGTCGACTTGACCCAACTCGCTTTGCGTCGGCCTAAGCCTACGCATGAACTTCTCCTCAGGTTCCGACTCAGCAAAATCGGTTGGGCAGCCGCAGAACAATTTGTGCTCTGTGTCGAGCTGCCTGTGGATTTCCAGCCCGACCTTAATTCTAGGTTGGACCTTCGATTCAGCACTCATTCTACTGCGGCCTCAAGCGATCGCCTATCGGAGAGTTCATTCGCAATATTCGCGACCATCAACTTGCTAACCTTCTCGGGATCCTTCTCTTGGCCGAAAGCCCACATCATCTTCACGAGCGCAGTTTCAGCAAGCATGTCACCTAGAGGTAATACTCCAATCTTTAGCAGGTCCCGTCCTGTGGAGTAGACGTTCATGTGCACCCGTCCCCAGATGCACTGAGAGCACATGCCGACAACGATTCCATTCTTTACTGCCCTTTCAAGGGCCGGAAACAGCACATCGCTAACATGGCCTAACCCCGTCCCTTCAAGAACAATACCCTTGTAACCTGTGGCGGTCGCCCAGTCAATCATACCCACTGAAAGCCCAGGGTGGAATTTTATGAGAGCAACGTTCGGGTCAAACTTGGAGCGGACCTCCCAATCTGAACGCCGGTTCCTTTCGACGTATTTCTCGCTGTTCAGTTGGAGGGCGCGATTTGCAAGGTCGTAGTATGCGATGGGGCGAGCGTTAACGCTCCTGAAGGCGTCTCTTCTGCTGGTGTGGCACTTTCGCACCTTTGTCCCCCGGTGGACGGCGACCTTTTCATCCGAAACCCAATCATGCATAGCGACCACAACTTCCGCGAAAGGAGCCTGGCCCGCAACTGCAGTCGCCGCAATAAGGTTGGTCGCTGCGTCCGAGCTGGGTCGATCAGACGAACGTTGCGATCCTACTAACACGATTGGCGCCGGTATGCCTTGCAAAGCGAAGCTGAGTGCAGCCGCCGTATAGCCCAGAGTGTCAGTTCCGTGCGCTATCACCACTCCATCTGCCCCTGAACGAACTTGCTCTGCCGCCGACTCCGCAATCTTGGGCCATTGTTGCGGCCCTATGTTCTCGCTGAAGACGCTTAGGAGGACTTTCGCGTCAATCTCGGCAAGGTCAGCTAACTCAGGGACTACGCTGTACAAGTCTTCTGAATCGAGCGCGGGTTTAACGGCCCCAGTTCTATAATCGACTTTACTGGCGATCGTGCCCCCCGTGCTGATGATGGAGACTTTCGGTAGGCCTGCTTTCTGGTGTGGGAGTGCGGGGCGGGTGAAATGGGGCGTTTCGCCCTTACCAAGAACGCTTACCTTTGTGGCAGCGTCCACTCGAACGCCCAGATTGTATCCAGTCTTCAATTTTACGACAATGTAATTTTCTTCACCGCCGGAGTGGTATCGCGGAATCAGAAGTCCCTCGACTACCTCCTGGCCTCCAATGCGTTTCAGCTCGATCCTAACTTTATCCCCAATCTGTGCTCCCGCTTTGGCCAGTATATCGCGTGAGATACCGGAGTATCCGGACAATTCTTCTTGGGACAAAGCCATGTCAGCCCAATCTCTGGAAAAAGAAAGCTGAGACCCTTAAGACGTTAGCTATGCCAGCTCGTTTGGTCAGTTCAGCATCTTTCCCATGTAGGGACCGACATAGTCGTAGCCGGCACGCCTGTAGTAGCCCTTCGTCCCGAGCGCGCTTAGGACAAGAATCCTGGTCGCCCCGCGTTCCCCTGCCAGTGCCTCGGCTTCAGATAGGAGTTTGCGGCCTAAGCCTGTGTGCTGCCAGGCACCCGCGTACCTTAAGCCGACTGGCACCTCTTGGCCGTAAACGTGTAATTCTCGGATGATGGCGCTGGCTGAGTCAACCTCAGGCCTCTGTGCTTTCTCGGATGGGATTCTCAGACGCAAATAGCCTATCAGAACGTCTGCTTCAGGTTCTTCTAAGGCGATGAAGATTTCCTTCCCCTCCGACGCCTCGAATTCTTGTGTGGTCAGGCGAATTTGGCTGGGTTGAACGGTAACGTTGTCCTTCAATGCTTTGTGCCCTACCTCGCGGCATCTGATGCACCTACACTTCTTCCCTTTCTCACTGAGCCGCCTTAGGGCGAGTTCCCGCAGGTTACCTTTCTTCGGCCCCGCAAGGATCAGTTGGACCGGGAACTCCCTTTGCACGCGCATTATCCTAACCCAGGGTGGCACAAACTCCTTCACCCTTGCGATGAGTTCAACGGCTTGCTCGGTATCAAGGGCGTCGTATACGCCGCGCTTCCACCACTCATACAGTTCCGTGCCTTCCATGACGAGGCAAGGATAGATCTTCACCATGTCGGGACGAAAACGAGGGTCTTCGAACAGCATCCTGAATGAGTCTAGGTCCTTCTGAAAGTCCGAACCCGGCAGCCCAGGCATCATATGTGCAACTATCTTGTATCCCGCGTCTTTCGCAATCCGAAAAGCCTCGACGACATCTTCCACCGTGTGGCCGCGATTCGTAAGCTCGTACACGTAATCATTGATGACTTGCACGCCAATTTCCACGCGCGTAGCCCCAAACCTGAGCATTTGGTCAACGTGAGTCTGCTTACACCAATCTGGCTTTGTTTCGATGGTTAAGCCTACATTCCTAGTTTCGCTGACCTCAGCTCGGGATTTTGCCTCCTCCAGCGTAGAGGAGTTCACACCGTTAACCGCGTCAAGGCAACGCATCACAAAATGTTCCTGGTATTCGGAAGGCGCCGCTAGAAATGTGCCGCCTTGAATCACCAGTTCGACTTTCGAAGGCACATGCCCGATGGCTCTCAGCTGCCCCAGTCGGCTGCTGATCTGGAGATACGGGTCGTATCCAGACTGAAAGCCTCTCATCGCGGCGGGTTCGCCTGATGTGTAACTCATCGGGAACCCTTTCTCCATGGGGCAAAATACACAGCGGCCATGTGGGCAGCCGCGTGGTGAGCTCATTACTCCAATGACGTTTACCCCAGAAATGCTGCGGACCTTCTTCAAACGCAGATTGGGGCCGAACTTTTCCTTCATTTGAGGAGGCAAGGCGCTGAGAATATCGGAATTGCGCGGCATCCAGCTTAGTGCATGTTCCTTGCAGAATTCCAACTTTAGTTTGTTGAGGCTAGCCGGGTCTATTGCCCCGACCTCAATTACACGCGAGGCCAGCTCAGAAAGTAGTGAGGCTTCAAGGGGTGACTCAAACGGGGCACCCATCTTTCGGCACCTCCACGAAAAACTTGGATTGCTCTTTCAAGGCAGAAGGTCTTGAGTGGCCTTAAGCTTGTTTCTTGCCAGCTTCCACGCAAATGTAGAGGATGTTGCTTCCGCGAAGTATTATGTTACCATAATTCGCCGTTGGAGAATTGCCACGGTACTCGGTCGCCCCTTCCAGAATTATGTTCATGTGGCTGTCGGCATCAATCATCTTGCCATGGTATTCCACATCACTCTTTAGCCTAATGTTGACTTCCGCGTTCAGCTTCTTTACGAGCAAGTTGAGAGGTTTTCTGGAAGGCTCCACGTGCATCACTGAATTGCTGCGCAACTTTCTCCTTTACTCTAAATAAGGTTGCCCCAAGCCCAAATAATTGGCAAACAACTACCAGCCCGTCCATTCAGGCCATGAAATGGCTCAGTTTCATGTCTTTACGGCTTTTCAGCACGCTGAAGCATTTCTCCGGGGCTAGCCTCACGTACTCAAGCTTCAGGCTATCTAACGTGGGTTGTGCGCTCTTGCGAAGTTCAGGTGCGACTACGATGCCCCTGAGGGGCCTGTCCACCTTTCTTCTCAGAGTATCCAGGTACCTTTCAAGCTGCAACACCGCGTCCTTCGATGCTGCGTTCCTTTTGATTTCTACAACAACGAGTCTGCCCTCCTTGTCCTCTGCGAAAATGTCTGTGAAGCCGGCTTCGCCCAGACTCTTCTCTTCCTGCAACGGCTTCAATCCTGCCTCCACAAGGTCGGGCGCAGTTAGAATCGCCTGCTTCATTTGTTCCTCGGTTACGTAAAGCGCGAATTCGCCAGAGTCAGCAAGGTTCCCGGTTACCGTTAGGCTGATTTTCTGGAATTCTATGGAGACGTTCTCCCTCGGCTGGGAACGAGACGCACTGAGCACCATACCAGAGTCGTTGAGTTTGACCTTGACGACGCACTTCGGTGGTTGCCAATTAACCGGTTCGTAGCCCGTTGGCCTGTGAACTAATACGGAACCGTCTTGCTTCACCATCGTCATTCTCTCGCCCCATTCCAAAGTCGACGACGCCCGCCCCTCATAGTCAACCCTGCAGCTGCCAATTACGAGTGCGAAGCTTCTTGACCGGAATGCTTTCTCGAGGATCTCTGCTGCCTCAGAAAGCCGAGGATCAACTTTCACTAAAAGGACCATTTTGAAATTCCTGCAATCCTAATGTCTGGTTGCTTCAACTTTTTCGCCGTCCTTTCGTCCTGCTCTACGTTATACGAGCAAATTCTCCTAACTCTAGAAAGAGTTGTCGGCGTGTTGTTGAGTCCCGTGCCTGAAGGGACGGTTCTGGGGAAGAAGCTTTGGGTTCCGGAGTTGTTCGGTTACCCCAGCGGAAGATACATGTGGTATCGGCCACGGTTACCCGTGATTCCCGAGCGTGGGTTGGCCATTCTACGTGTTAATGACGTCACGTCAACCCGTTTCGTTCTTGGGTTTTCGTATCTTTCTAATGGGGCGAATACTACAAGCTGTCACTAACGAAAGGCAAGTTCGGAAACATCACATTATCATCATGCCTTGGGCAGCGTATCGCTATGGATTGACCACTCATCCGACTAATGGTGCAGAAACGGGCTTAGATCAGCTTGGAAGATAGTGGAACTCGATCCAGGGTAGCGTGAAGCATTGATGTCGAACCATGAAAAGGACAACCGTTCAGAAAGGGTGTCCAATCATCCTCTTCAAATCAAATCTTGGAAGAACAGGATTCGGCTTCATAGCGTGGACTATAACGACTTACTTCTTGATTCCATAGATGAAGTGTTCGTGGACCTCCTAGGCACGCGAGTTAGGGATGCGTTCTACGATGCACTAGAAAGAAACCAACGCATTGCAAGGGAGGAACTCGCTCAACACTTGGATAAATTTCAAGAGGCGCTTGAAACGGTGCTCGGGAGTGGCGGTGACACCGTAGGTAGAACTATTGCCAAGAGATTATACGCAAAGCTCGCATTGGATTTCACGCCAAGGAGCGATTACAGGCTCACAGATTACGTCGAAGCCGCGAAGCCGCAATCGAGACCGTGGGAAGAGTTCGCGACGGTAAAATTGCGAAATTTTCCCTCAATTGTAAACGCAAAGGTTGTGGCTTTGACTGCCGCAATCGTCTTCACAGTATTCTATTGGGTTGCTCAGACATGGGGTTCTGATCTTGTGGTGTTCACGGACGCTCTCTTCATCGTTGTTTCGGGTGTTTGCGCATTTGTTGCATTCCTGCCAGCTCGCAAATGGAAGGAACAAGGTAGGCTGGGTGTTGTTCATTTAGGCCTCTTCCTGGCCGTTTTGTTATGGTTCCTCGGCGAGTCAGTTTGGGGAATTTACGAGTTGTTGCTGGCCGTTGAAGTACCTTACCCATCGGCTGCTGACATTTTTTATTTAGCAGGGTACCTTCCCGCGTTGTTGGGAATCACATTCTTCTTGGTCCGTGTGAAAACCGCGATCAAAGGCATTGCCTTTCAAGCAGCGATTCTATCGGGATTGGTCATCATAGGATCTGCGGTCGTCTTTCTAATCAATCCCATAATTGCATCAAGTTCTTCCAATCTGGCTAAAATATTCGATGTTGGATATCCAAGCCTTGATGCAATCCTCCTAGTTCTCGCCGTCACAATGTTGATTGCCTTCGCAGATGGTAAGATAGGGGAATCATGGTTTTGGATTTCGTTCGGAATGATTCTTACCACCATGGCTGACTTGGCGTTCAGTTTCGGCACGCTGTCAGGTTGGTACTATTCTGGGCATCCTATAGAATTATTGTGGCTGTGGGGATACATCAGCCTCACTTTGGGATTTAATGCTCAAAGAAAACAGTTGAACTCCTTTTCAATGTGACCACAGTCCGTCTCTGTTGGGAACGAATCGCACTGACCACACGGAACGACCAGGTGGATTTGCAGGCCATCAAGAAGGAGTATTCAACACTTAGAAGTCTCTGGCGAGCTTAGCCTCACTGGAGTGGAAATGGATATTCAGAAACCTCAGAAATTGCGATTTGGACTTTACCTTCCGAATTTCGGCGAGGTAGCTTATGCTCGCACGCTAGCTGAGCTCGCGGTTGAGTCAGAGGACGCGGGCTGGGATGGGTTCTTCCTTTGGGACCATGTCATGCACAGCAAAACTCAACGTTCCCCGATGGTAGACTCCATCACCGCACTCGCCGCGATTGCTGTCAAGACTAAACGAATTCGCTTAGGAACGACGATAACGCCACTCGCCCGACGGCGCCCTTGGACAGTAGCCCGTCAAACGGTAACTCTGGACCACCTTTCGAACGGTCGCCTGATATTGGGAGTAGGGTTAGGTGATCCCGCTTACGCAGATTTCCAAATGTTCGGCGAATCAGGCGAAAAGAGGGATCGCGCCGAGAAACTAGACGAGGGTTTAGAGATTCTGACAGGACTCTGGACAGGAAAACAATTCAGTTACAAGGGTAAGCACTACGCGATTGAGAATGCTAGGTTTCTACCGGCTACAAAGCAAAAGCCCCGAATCCCGATCTGGGTGGGAGGGTTCTGGCCGAACAAGGCGCCCTTCCGTAGAGCGGCCAAGTATGATGGGGTAATACCACTCAGACTGGCTAGCCCGATCAAGCCTGAGCCAAGGGACCTCCGCAACATCCTCGACTATATCATGAAGCACAGAAAAAACACGGGCCCATTCGACGCCGCGGTAATAGGGTGGGGAACCGGAAAAAGCCACTTGGAGATTACGAGAAAGATTCAACCCTTTGCTGAGGCGGGTATGACATGGTGGCTAGAAAGCCTGTTCTTGCAACGAAATTCAATGAAGGAAATGAAGAAAAGGATCCGGGAAGGCCCACCTACAATCTCTTGAAATAACCGCCAACGATTCAGTCTAGACAGAGGCACCGGGGTAGGAGCCGAGAATTTTCAAGAAGGTTGTTGACTTTTCAAGTGCTTCGAGTGCATCGGAGCAAGCAGGGTCGGTTCGGTGTCCTTCAAAGTCTACGAAGAAGTGATACTCCCAGGGCGTTCCTTTGATGGGCCTGGACTCAATCTTTGTGAGATTAATTCCTCGCGTCGCCAGTTCATTGAGCGCTCGCTGAAGAGAACCAGGAGAATGCTTTGTACCGAAAACAATTGATGTCTTGTCTCTTCCAGTTCGCCCCGCCTCATTTTCGCTAATAACCAAGAATCGCGTGAGGTTCTCAGGAAAATCCTCAATCCCCCTGCGCAATATCTCTAGGCCGTAGAGTGCTGCGGCTTTCTCACTTGCTATTGCAGCACTACCTCGCATGTTTTTCTCTCGTATCAGTTTCGCACTACCAGCCGTGTCATAGACTGGTTCGCCCACGACCTGCAGGCTCTCCAGAAACGCTGAGCATTGAGCCAGCGCCTGCGGGTGAGAATAAACAGCACGGATATCGCCAAGTTTTGATCCAGGTAGCGCCAATAAGCAATGGCTGACCCTGATCTTCACTTCAGCACATATCTTCATCGATGTTTGCAGCAGCAAATCATAAGTCTGACTTACGCTCCCCTCTAGAGAGTTTTCTGCAGGCAGCACGCCGAAATCAACCGACCCATCCTCAACAGTTCTAAAGACTTGTTTGAGCGTCTTGCACGGCTTCGTTAGGATTGAATCCCCGAACAAAAACTGCGCCGCTAGCTCACTATAGGCGCCGTGTTCACCTTGAAACGAAACATCGATGCCGTGCGACTCACTAGCCATGTTCCCTTCTCCTTTCATCGGTTCAACCACTCTTGCTCGCACCATTGGTGCCACCGAGAGTAGGTATCACAATATTTCATTCACTCATCTCTCTCCGTTATATCGAACCGGGGTAGTAGAAGAACTAGTCAATATTGAAATAAGCAGGTTGTTATTGTTGGCATCGGCCCAAGTCTTGAAAGAGAAAGCTGAAGAAACCGAGGAAGACTCGGAGGAAGACTCGGAGGAAGAAAAACCCGAGGCAACAGTTGAGAAGAAGAAGTACGAGTTAATCGAAGATATTCCAGGCGTCGGCCCCGCGACAGCTGAAAAACTCAGAGAAATGGGTTACCAGACAGTCGAATCCCTGGCCACCGCCACAATTAAGGAACTAACCGAAGTCGGGGTTGGCGAAAAACAGGCTGGCAAAGTAATTGCGGAAGCCCGGGACAGCATTGCCCTTAGTTTTATTCGAGCTGACGAGCTCATTAAGATGAGACAGAACGTGAGGCGACTCACCACTGCAAGCAAACAGGTTGATGAACTGTTAGGTGGAGGCCTCGAAACTCAAACAATAACTGAATTCTACGGAGAATATGGAGTCGGCAAGAGCATTCTATGCCATCAACTTGCAGTCAATGTCCAACTACCTGAAGAGAAAGGCGGCCTCAACGGCGCAGCCCTCTACATTGATACGGAGAACACGTTCCGCCCCGAATGGATCATTCGCATGGCAAACGCAATTGGATTAGACCCAACGGAGACAGCGAAGAAGATCATATACTCAGAAGCGTTCAATTCTGATCATCAGATACTCGTACTTGAGAAGGCGGATAAGGTCATTCAGGAAAACAATGTGAAGTTGATAATCGTCGATTCCTTGACGGCTCATTTTCGAAGTGAATATCTTGGTCGTGAGATGCTTGCAGAGCGGCAGCAGAAGCTTAACAGCCACTTGCACAGGTTGGTTAGGCTTTCCCGTGCCTTCAATGCATGCGCCGTTGTGACGAATCAGGTTATGTCGAGGCCGGACGTGTTCTTCGCTAATTCCGTGGAGGCAGTCGGAGGACATATAGTATCCCACACCACCCATACGAGGATATTCCTGAGGAAAACATCCAGTGGCCCAGTCAGAATTTGCAAGCTCATCTCCAGCCCCTACCTACCAGAGGGAGAACGCATATTCAAGATAACTGAGGAAGGTGTCAAAGATATCACCGAAGAAGACGAAGTCAAACGCCGACGCTGAAAAACCACAGCCCACCCTAAATATAAGCACTGAGAAATTCTTTCAAGCTGTCAACGACAGAAGGATTTCCGACGCAGAAAAAGAACTGGACGCTATACGAACGAATATACCCGCAACCGAATCGGCGAATGGCTACCTCAAAGCCCTCGAAGGCCTGCTCCTAGCCGCCAAGACCACCGACGACAAATACCTCTACCTCTCGAAAATTGAAATGACACCCACCAAAGTCAAGGCATTGAGGAAAGAGTTCGCACAGCACGGGACAAACGGATTACATTCAGACTACGACCGCGGCTACTTCCAAGCGGTTGAGACCTACCTGAGGAAATTGGAACGGGACGGGCCGCCTCCAGAGCCCAAAAATTCCCAAAAGACAAAGTAGGAACGCGGTTAACCCAATAGGGTGTACAGAAAGACCGACACGACGATCCACAGAACTATGAATGTCCCGCCACCTAGGGTTATGTGCCGATTCTTCCCTTTCAGCTCGACTTCTCCGAAATGCAAGACGCGTCGAATAATCAAAATGGAAAACGCGTAGATGACGATTCCTAGGCCGATGCCTATGAATAGTGCGAAATCGCCGAAGCTGGCTTGGTCTATGTGTAGGAACTGGTTCGCAAATCCGGCAACAACTGCCAAGAGGACACGCATCCAGTACACAATTGATGTCGGCTTGAATCTCCTTGCGGATGATGTTTGAACCTGAGACTGAGCGCTGCTCAACTATCTTCCAAACCTCATTGGCTCTTGATTCCGCGCAGCATACCTACACTCGCTAGATAACCCTTCCCTGCCCCTGCCAGACCGCACCCGGAAATGCCCCGCAAAGCCCTTAAGGCGTTGGAAAAACACTGAAGTTGGGATAAAGATTGGCAACAAGGTCAGCCACTCCTGACGTCAAAATTGAGGATGTCATGTCCAGCCCCGTGGTCACCGTCAAGGACACGGATACCGTGCTCGCGGCAACCAAACTGATGAAGAAAAACGAAATTGGCTGCGTTGTGGTCGTAGACAAGTCGGACAAACCATTAGGGCTCATGACGGAGCGCGACGTTGTAAGAAGAGTCGCAGCGTTGGACCTGCTGCCAAGTAAAATCAAAGCTGCCAACACAATGACCAAACCGCTCGGAACAATTGACCCTTCCTCAAACGTCACAGATGCTGCCAAGAAAATGCGAGAGATGAAGGTCAGACGGCTGGTCGTTGTTCAAGGAGGCAAGGTCAAGGGCATCATAACCAGCAACGACATTGTGGACATGATGCCGGCCTTGATTGACGTAGTGGCTGAGAAATCCCAGATAGCGCCTGTGCAGAAGATCAAGGAAACCGCCCCGCTCTCAGGCTATTGTGACAGGTGCGGCTCATGGGCTGACGAGTTGAAGTCGCATGATGGACAGTTCCTCTGCGACGACTGCGCGTCCGATATGGGAGAAACTGAAGAAGAATAATCAACGACCTTAACCTGCTGAAGGGCGTGAATAGTCAGCAGGCGGTGCATCTGAGTCCATGCCATCTTTACTCATAGAATCAGCCCAGGTCCTGGCAGGCGACGAGTTAACCACTGCTCATATCTTCTTGGAGAATGGCATGATCAAGAGCATATCTAAACTTCGACCAACAGAGACCGCTGACTCAAAGATAGACGCAAGCGGCCTCATCGCCCTCCCCGGAATGATTGATGCTCACGTTCACCTTCGAGATCTGGAATATTCATACAAGGAGACATTTGAAACCGGGACCCGCGCTGCGGCCGCTGGTGGGTACACTACAGTGTTCGATATGCCAAATTCCCGCCCCCCTACAGTAAGCAGCTCTAACTTGGCTGATAAGATGGCGAAGGCGGAAGGAAGACTCTACTCAAATGTAGCGTTCCAGGGCGCACTAGTTGAGGACTCGAACGAACTGAGAAGAATGGTTGAAAGAGGCGCGATCGCATTCAAACTATACCTAAACAAGGCGCTCGTAACATTTGACTCGAGCAGCCAGACCAACTTGATGAATGCGCTTCAAGCCGCAAAAGAGGCTGATACGATAGTCACCGTCCATGCGGAAGACGGCGATAGCATCAGAAAGTCTCAGCAAGAGAGCGTCGCTAGGGGAAGAGTGTCTATCAATGATTTTCTTAGGGCGCACGCGCCGCAAATCGAGGTATACGCCGTCCGGAAGATTCTAGGGCTCGGGAGCAAGCTGGGGTTACGGCTTCACATCTGCCATATCACCGTTCCCGAAGCGGTTAAGCTCGTTCGAATGACGCCGAACGCAACATGCGAAGCCTCCCCCCACCACCTACTTCTGAATCAAACGGTTTTCCGACGACAGAAGACCCTGGCGATCTGCGTCCCCCCGATCAGAAGCGAGGTAAACAGGAAAGGCCTGTGGAAGCTGTTCGCGAAAGGGCAAGTGGACATACTCGCTAGTGACCACGCGCCGCACACGCTAGAAGAGAAGACGAAGCAAAACGCCTGGGAAGCAGCTTCAGGAGTTCCAGGGCTCGAAACATCCCTCCCATTAATGTTCACACAGGTTTCATTAGGAAAACTGTCCTTGCGGAGACTCGTCGAGGTTTCGGCCACGCTTCCGGCTAAGCTCTTTCACTTGTCAAGAAAGGGCGAACTCAAGGAAGGTTACGATGCCGATATCGTCCTCGTTGACCCGAAAGCCAAGACACGAATTATCCCAGAGGCATTTGAGAGTAAAGCAAAGTATTCTCCCTTCAAGGGATACCGATGCACTGGGACGGCGGCTTACACGATTGCTAATGGAGCATTGGTCGCTGAGAGGGGAAGAATCGTTGGACCTGCTGTTGGAAGAGTTACGAAGAGCGATAGGGCATGCGGTTCCTCTTAGATGGAATGCTAGGAAAGTTGGCGAGGTGGCTACGTATGCTCGGATACGAGACGCTTTACCTCAAGGACAGCTCCGACCAAGAATTGCTTTCCTTAGCCAAGCTTGAATCCCTGACCTTGTTAACTTCGGATGAAGAACTCTATAGAACCGCGGCCATGAGGAACATCGAGACCTCACTAGTGCAGGGACACACTGAACCCGAGCGACTAGCCGAACTCGCAGAACGCTACAACCTCAGGCTGGAGATCGATACGACCATCTCGAAATGCCCGATGTGTGGTTTTCCCATCAGAGAGGTTTCGAAGGGGAATGTGGAGAAGTTGGTTCTTCCAACAACGTTTAAACTGTACCAAAGTTTTTGGGTTTGTACTAATGCGAAGTGCGCAAAAGTTTACTGGCACGGAAGCCACTGGAAAAAAATAGAACAAACACTTGAAACCGCGAGGAAAATTCTTGACGCGAAGGGAAACGGCACAGCTAGCACAGAGCAACCTGAACCTCGAAGAAGGTAGAATGCTAGTCCAGCTCGCACGCTTAGCTGCCGCAAGTTACATCGAGAGCAAAACGATAATCAAACCGCCCCAGGATGCGCCTGAAAAGCTGCTCAGGAAGTCCGGCGTTTTTGTAACGCTTAACGCTACGAAGCCCACCCACGAATTGCGAGGATGCATTGGCTTCCCCTACCCCGAAGAGCCCTTGGTGAGCGCCACCATCAAGGCCGCGATCTATGCGGCCACGGAGGACCCGAGGTTTCCGCCAGTCTCCTTGCGGGAGCTGAAGAACTCCATTGTTGTGGAAATCACTGCCCTCACCGAACCCCAGGCCTTGAAAACGAGTAATCGGAGATGCCTTCCCGAACTCATTCAAGTAGGCCGGCATGGCCTCATCGTCTCCCGTGGTACAGATTCAGGCCTGCTCCTGCCACAAGTGGCGACTGAGTGGAAGTGGGACGCATCCGAGTTTCTGATGAATTGTTGTCTAAAAGCGGGGCTCCCGCCCGACTCGTGGCTACTTGAGGGAGTTGAAATCAAAATCTTCGAAGGCGAGATCTTCGAGGAGGTAGAACCAGCAGGCGAGATTAGGAGAAAAAGCGTTGGTGGAACATGAAGTTGCGCGTCTATTTGGCCCCCTGCGGTATAGGCCTAGGCCACATAACAAGGGCACACCCAATCGCCAACGAACTGAAACATCGAGGAATCGAAACCGTATTCTCGACTTACCTTGACGGACTCGATTATGCGAAACGCAACCATTTGCGCACCTATGAAGCCATACCGATCAACTTCAGAGTAACAAACGACGGAACAATAGACTTCAAGAAGACAGCCGCGACCAGCGGTTTCTCGCTGGGCATCAGAACATTCCTTGAGCAGGTGGTCCGTGAGATTCAGTTCTTGAAGCAGTTCAGGCCGGACGTTGTTCTATCGGACTCTCGGGCATCTTCTCTTGTAGCAGCCTGGCTGCTTAGAATTCCAGTCGCCCTAATGCTCAACCAGTTCAGAGTTGAAATAATAAGTCGCCCGTCAGGCCGCTCGTTGACGCCGCTCGACCGGCTATTTTTTCTGATCGCAAACGTGGGATGGCTGTTCGTCCGAACTGCTATTCAACTTGTGTGGGGCCGAAGCCAGGTCATACTCATTCCAGACTTGCCATCACCATACACTATTTCGTTGGGGAACCTTGCAATCCCTAGACGATATAGTGAAAAGGTGAAGTTGATTGGTCCCATAGTTGAGCGGCAACACGACAAATCGAGCACGCGAAGCGATGATATCCGGCGCAAGTTAGGCCTCGGATTGAAATTTCCCTTCATCTACGCTGCGGTGAGCGGGCCGAAGGTTGAACGCGAAATACTAGCTAGGATACTTCTTGACTCTTTCAAAAATATGTCAGGGGATTATAAAATCGTACTTTCCAGAGGCAATCCTGATGGAAAAAGGACAATGCATTCTGTGGGCGGAGTAAGGGTTTACGATTGGATTGAGAATCAGGATGATTTCATCAGAGCCAGCGACCTAGTCATCGGCAGGGCGGGCCACGGAACCATCATGAAATCCCTCGCTTACGGTAAGCCTATGGTGCTTGTGCCCATCCCTGACCATACTGAACAATATGGTAACGCACGCCGCGCCGCGTCCCTTCACGTCGCCGAAATGATTGACCAAAACATGTTGGACCATGACTCCCTGAAGTCTAAGGTCGAGAAAGTGCTCGAATCCAACAAATACATCACGAATGCATCGCGAATTGGCAAGGAAGCTGCAGCAATGGACGCAGTTGCAATGGCCTGCGATATCGTTGAGGGTTTAGCGAGCCGCGCCTAGAGAGATATTTGCTCCACCTGAACTTGGTTAAGATGCTTCGGTGCCTCGGCCGCCGAGGGCTGTATCCAAGGTTCGGAACCTTCCTCGAGTAATGACTCTCTACTTGAGATGCATGCCAAGCTAGCCATCTCCGATAGGTCTTCTTTTGTCAAACCTATTAGGGGGGTGAAAACCGCTACGTTTGGCGCTGCGGCCCTTAGCGTTTCAGCTAATGCGATTTCGCCGGCGACGTCTGCGAAGATTATTCCTTTGAATCTTTTTTCTTCGGCAAACTTGGCGGCCACCAACCTTACGAGGAATTTCGCGGCTGACTGATTCGGTTGGTCTTTGGGGATGTCTTCGATGAGCTGGTCACAGTTGAAAGTGTATGCCTTGTAGTTTGGGCGAGTTACAAGCCGTCGCAGATTTCGGGCGAGAGCTAGTTGATTCTCAATCTCGAAGGCTGGGTTGACGCTTGAAAGTGGGATGATTAAGTGCGCCAGGCATCCTCTCCTCATCATTGCATAGGCTGCGAGAAGCGTGAGAGGCCCCGAGTCCAAAACTGCCAGCATCTTCCATTGCGAAGACAGAGGGAGCCCGCCAGGTCCCTCCAATCTCTCCGCATAGAGGTAGGCATCTTCGCCCACGAGGTCAACATGAATCGTAACATCGGGAGCCTCTAAGTCAACTGTGACACCTTTGCCCTTCAAGGCAAGGAGGACTTCAGACCCACCCTTGATTTCAACCTCACGACGAGACAAAGACCCTGACTCTGATCGGTGAGCCCGAATCGCGAATGACTGCCCCGAGCGTAATTGTTCGTCCGCAAGTTCCACAACCGATTGGAGTACGGACTCTAATGAAGCGGACAGCAAGGTCGCGGGTGCAGCGTAAGCTACACCGAAGACTCCGCTGCATGACTTGCAGCCATCCTTCGCCTCTCTCATCGACTTTAAGCCACGTATCACGACCCTGGCGGCATGTTTCTCAAGCCGAAAACCTGTGAACCCTGCGCGAGAGAGAGCGAATCTAAGGTCATCCACTAGGCGTTGCTCTAGGGTGCGCCTGACCGGGGAACTCTTCAACGTGAATTCGGCTGAAGCTACGAGTATAACTGGTTCCGTCAGATGGGACAAAGTAGGCTTTCCCCAAATAGGGAAAGTGGAGGATGGCGTTCGTCCTACTTAGGTTGACGGAGATGGAAGAAAAATGGGAAGTGGTTTAGTAATCGTCTCCGCCAGGCATTCCACCAGGCATGCCGCCGGGCATTCCGCCGCCTGGGGGCATGGGTGGTCCACCTCCCTTGCCTCCCTTGGAGGCCACGACATCATCGATGCGCAGAATCATTGATGCTGCTTCAGTAGCGGACTTGATAACTTGGAGTTTCACGCGTAGCGGCTCGATTACGTTTAACCTGCGCATGTCTTTGACTTCGCCGGAGAAGACGTCGACGCCGTACCAGCGGTTCTCATGGTTCTCATGCTTGGCGCGCAAAGCAACCATAATGTCGATTGGGTCTAGGCCAGCGTTCTCAGCGAGGGCAAGGGGTACGCTTTCGACGGCATCTGCGAAGGCCTCTATGGCCAATTGCTCACGGCCACCGACTTTGACTGCGTAGTCGCGTAGTTGCTTGGCTGTCTCGGCTTCAGCCGCGCCGCCGCCAGCCACTATCTTCCCATCCTCGATTGCGTCCCGAATAACGCATAGAGCGTCGTGGAGGGAACGTTCAGCCTCGTCCACAACATGCTCAGTTCCCCCTCGAATAACAACCGTCACAGCCTTCGGGTTCTTGGCATCCCTTACGTAGGTTAGTTTGTCATCCCCGATCTTCGTCTCATCGATTACCTTGGCTTCACCAAGGGATTCCCTTCCTACGTCCTTGACGTTCGCTACGATTTTGGCGCCCGTAGCCTTGGAGAGCTTCTCCATATCACCGCTACTCACGTTCTTGACCGCGGCAATTCCCTTCTTTGAGAGAAAGTGTAGCGCCATGTCGTCGATGGATTTTTCGCAGAATACGAAGTTAGCGCCGCTCTTTGTGACATCATCAACCATTTCCTTCAGCATACGTTCCTCTTCATCAAGGAAGAGCTTGATTTGATCCGGATTGTCGATGTTGATCTTCGCGTCGAACTCGGTTTTCTCGATTTCGAGCTTCGCGTTGAGTAAGGCGATCTTGGCGTTTTCGGTGCGCTTGGGCATCTGAGGATGAGCGACTTCCTTGTCGATCACAATGCCGCGAACGAGCTCCGTTTCTTCCAGGCTCTTGCCGTGTTTCTTCAATACCTTGACGAGGTCGACGTCAACCTTGGTCTTGCCGTCTTTCGTTTCCTTGATTTGAAGTGCTGCATTGACTGCTATCTTTGCTAGATGGTCCTTCGCACCCGTTACCCCTTTGGTGCTCATCGCCGTCATTGCGATCCTTGTGAGGGTTTCCGCATCCTCCGTGTTGATCTTCTCACTGAGGCCCTCAAGAATATCCTTCGCCTGTTCTGCTGCCTTCTTGTAGCCTTCAACAACCACAGTGGGGTGCACGTCTTTGTCCAGGAGTTTCTCGGCCTTGTCGAGTAATTCGCCTGTTAGGAGTACTGCAGTTGTGGTTCCATCGCCCACTTCATTATCTTGTGTTTTAGCAACTTCGACCAGCATCTTCGCCGCGGGGTGCTGGATATCAAGTTCTTTCATGATCGTGGCGCCGTCATTTGTGATAACAACGTCTCCGATCCCGCTGACGAGCATCTTGTCCATTCCGCGTGGCCCGAGAGTTGTCCTGACTGTTTGAGCAACAACCTTGGCTGCGAGGATATTGTTTCGTTGCGCGTCTCTACCTTGAGTTCGTTGAGTTCCTTCCTTCAATATTATGACGGGTACACCTTGTTCCGACATCATAGTACACCGATTTTGTTACTGCAGGTAAAAAATCCCCTATATAAAATTGCTGGGCCGGCTCTGTCAAACCCTCGGGACACGGTTTTCGACTGTCAAATGTCGGGACATGTGTTCCGCAAAACAAGGGCGAATCTAAGCCTCAAATACAGTAGTCGAGAATTATGCTCAGAGCAGACTTGTCAGATATTCGCAGGTACGTAGTCGATAAGGCAGTTGACGTAGCATTGTACCTAGTCATAGATTCCTTGTCATTCTACTTTTCTTATCACGCCTTTTCGCTAGCCTCCTTACCGCCCGATAGCTTGCTACTTGTTTTTGCGGGCGTTGGGATTCTCGCACTAATTGTGACTTTCATCATTGCAGCTCCGATACACAGGAAAATTGACGAAAGACGCTCCAAAGAAGTTTCTAATGAACCACCTAAGAGAGAGGAAATGCATATTGATAGACCCGAACCCATCTATTCATCTGAGCAGAAGAATTTTCGTAAGAAGGTAAGATACGACCTATTCCGAATCAGGCGAGAGATGAGCTACCCATGGGAACGGAGAGCCATTCAATTCAAATCTTGGAACGCTTTTGTCAAACCTGACCCAAGACCAAATGACATCAATAACCCAACTCAATTTAACGTCATTGAGAATTTCTCCAATGCTCTTAACAAACGCAATGACCATCTAATCGACACCACTCTAGATGATGACTGCGTCGCAGAATATGTCAATATTAGGAAAACTGGTTTTCTCGCTGACGATTCACCAGCAGACAGGCCAAGATTGACTGTTGCTCTAAGCAAAGAGAACGAGAATGAAGTAAAGGAACTTGAAGTTAGATTTCCAGGGGGAATAAGACGAACACCAGCCGTGCGCTTCTACTATATTACGATTAGAAACGAAGGGACAAAAACTGCCGACGATGTGCGGGTTAGATGTCACGGTAACGATGTGCGAATCATACCTTTCACTAGCAAATCATCCTTTGGAATCGATGTTGAGCGTATCGATGAGATGGGTACCGTTGAGTATTTCGATAAATCCATACCAGAATCAGCAATTAGCGCGATCTTAAACGACCATAACAAAGTCAAGGATTCAATTGAGTTCATACATCCTGGCCCTGAAGGAGAAAAATTCGTTCTTTTCTTCACAGTAGAGGGTTACACGGACAAGTTCTTCATCCCTGCCCATACGAAACTCTGGTACAACGCCTACGGTGGTCATCTCAATGCCATGCATGGAACTGAAAGAAGAACTACGAAAGTAGGAATCCACATCGGGGCGAGAGACATTACTGGATACTACGCAGAATTTGAGGTCATGCTTTACGACTGGAACAGTTTCGATGTGAAGTTGGTTGGAATTGTAGAGGCAAGTTATGATGAATCATGATCCTTTGGTTTTGAAGTATTCTCCTAGCACGGCTCTCACAGCTTCCGGAATGGATTCGAGCTTGCGGGCTTTTCGTTCTTGGTCTAACGCTTTCACCATTTCGTCTGACATGGCTACCATTATTTTGTTCATTGCCAAGTTTGACACGCTACCAATGTATAGCGATAGCAACCTTTATAGCTTTTGGCCATGTATAGCTATGTATAGCGATTGGTATATGGCAACTGTGATTGTAACCCGTGAAGAAAGGGAAAGAATGATTGCCGAACAAGCAAACCAAATCCAAAGACTAGATGACCAAAACTACAAGGTCAATTCTCAATCCCGCGAGATTAGCTATGATGTTACACGTAGCGATAAGTTCGCTATGCGTTGGGTTTGCACATGCCCTGACTGGCAGTTTCGCCAAGTCAAGTGCAAGCATATTTGGGCGGTTGAGTTCTCCGAATCCTTGAGGAGCAAGGTCAAGCAGAACGTAGCAATTGAGCCTCTTAGTCCGAGCGTCTGTCCCTACTGCACATCAACCAAGCTAGTTCGACATGGCATGAGGCACAACAAGTACGGCGACCTACAACGGTTGACTTGCCGAACTTGTGGTAAGCGATTCTCACAGAACTTTGGCTTCGAGCGATTGGAAGCTAATCCGCAATCAATCACTTCTGCAATGCAACTCTATTTTACGGGTGAGAGTCTCCGCAATGTCCAGAAGCTACTGAGGCTTCAAGGCGTAGAAGTTACACATCAGACCGTTTACAATTGGATAAAGAAGTACGTTTCAATCATGGATAGATACCTCGACCAAATGCAACCACAGGTCAGCAACACTTGGCGAGCAGACGAACTATTCTTGAAAGTTCGAGGCAACATGAAGTACCTATATGCTCTCATGGATGATGAAACACGGTTCTGGATTGCGAAAGAAGTCTCAGACACCAAGTACCACGCTGACGTTCACGACTTGTTCAAGCAAGGCCGAAAGGTTGCGGGCAAAGCACCATTCCACATAATCACTGACGGTGCACCGAACTTTCGTGCAGGGATTGATAGCGAGTTTTGGCGGGAGAAGAAACAACTTGCCTTAGTGCATGAGCGTGACATACGATTTGGTGGACAGATTCACAACAATAAGATGGAACGGATGAACGGAGAAATTCGTGATAGGGAAAAGGTGGTTCGAGGTGTTAAGAGAGAAGATAGCCCACTAATTACGGGCTTACAAATCTACCATAACTACGTTAGACCACACATGGGACTTGACGGAAGAACGCCAGCAGACTTAGCGGGAATTGAAGTTCAAGGAGAAAACAAGTGGCTAACTTTGATTCAAAACGCCAGCCGCAAAACCGCAAAGTCTTAAGAACTTATGAGTTGCTTTCAATGTTGCCTTGAAAACAGTTATCGCTTCATCACTGGTGCTCATAGTTGCAGCTATTGCCCTTGTTTTGCCTTGGTATCCAGTGACAACAAGCCAAGTAGTACCGCAAACCCAGAGTTATACGACTCAGTTCGAGGTGCCAACTACCACTTCCCAAATGCAGACCGTTTACACTCTACCTAACCCTGTCACGATTCCCGGTGCGCAGAGCATTTTCATTGGGTTGCTATCACCATGGATATCAAGGACGTTTAACTTGCAAGCTGGATTATCGGTCTCCGTCTCCGTAATCCTTCCTAGCGCAGGTTACGCGGTATTTATTTGGGAAAATTTTCCACCATATGACCGAATCAACTTCACAATGAATGGGGTACTGCAAGGATACACTGCTGTAGTTCCTAAATCAGGTTCATATTATGTCACCATTTCGAACTTGAACACTACTCCAATTACGATTAGTGCGCTTTCAGTAAGTGAAGGGGTATCAGAAACCGTTCAACTAACCCGAACACTAACCACATACAGCACAACAAGCGTAACCCAATACTCGCAAACTACGATTGCACCTTACACAACTCTTGGACTGACAACATCAGCGACGGTTCTTATTCTGTTAGCGTTAGTCCTTCTGCTATCGATTCTCATTGATCGAGGAATAATCAATGTGTCCAAGCATCGCAAGAAACAGCACGGCGATCAGACGACTCCAAAGATTGAAGACCAAAATGTAACTAAACCCAGTCAAGTTACCCCTAGCAAACAGTTCTGTATGGACTGTGGTTCTGAACTTAGTCTCGATTCGAAGTTCTGCAACAAATGCGGAACAAAACAAAGCTAAACCACGCGACTAGGTGACGGTTTTTACACCCTATGAATGCTAATGGTAGCGATGTCCCGACATTTGACGCAGAAAAGCGTGTCCCGCCAATTTGACAGAGCCGCTGGGCCGGCTCTGTTGCGTCCTTGGGACACACGAAAAGTCCCAATGTGGCGTTGCAAGGCGGGACATGCCGCAGGCCATACAGAACTCATGTTAAATCCTCGCTAAAGAAGAGTCTTGGGTATGGAAATTGTCAAGACATTAAGGCAAATCTATCAAGTTCTAAAGCCAATCTACCGAGTTTTCTCAGCAATCGGAGAGATTGGGTCGTTCCTGTGGCTCTTGGTACTCTTAGGCGTGATAGAAACGCCCGTACATTGGGCTGATTTCTTGATTGCTTATCGGACGTACTTCGTACTCTTAGCACTGGCAGCATTCTGGATTTTCAGCTTGTGGATTGGTTATCAGATTCGCGCATGGGGCAAACCGAAACAAGAACAATTGCAAGGCGCACTGTCACCAACAGAACTTAACGGAATAGAAGCTTATGATTACTCAGAGCTAGTAGCAAAGTATCCGTGGGTGAGATTGCTTCCTCAAGCAAAGCAAGAAATAGTCGTTTTGGGTGCGGCATGTGAATCCATATCCCACCATGCGGACTTCCTGAAACAACTACTCGAAGCAAACAAAGACCTTACGATTTCTTGTGTGCTTGTTAATGCGGATGTAGTCCTCTTTAGGACAGAACTGGAAAAGGAAAAGGGCTGGATAGCGCTGAGAAAAACCGCTGAAGCATCTCTTGAACGACTGAAAGCTGCCAAGGACCAAATGACTGAAGATGAACGAAACCGCTTCACAATTGAAGCCTATGAAGCCGTCCCTCCGTTCAACATGGTTGTCTTAGACCCTCAGACCGAGAACGCGTACATGCAAGTTGGATATTACCCAACTGGGATTGACCAAAATTATCGGATTACAAATGTGTTTCACAAGAAGGATAAGCGAGCAGTTTTTTTGAAATATTGGAACGAGTACTTGAGCTACTCCCAAACGTATTCTTCTGTTGGATATTGAAGAAGGACTTACGTGGTTTTTGTTTTGAAATATTCGCCTAATACGGCTCTTACCGTCTCTGGGATTGATTCAAGTTTGCGAGCTTTGCGTTCTTGGTCCAGTGCTTTCACCATTTCGTCTGACATGGCTACCATCATCTTGTTCATTGCCAAGTTTGACACGCTACCATTGTAGCGCAGCTCAGAATGGGGGAATCTGCCAAAATCTAGCGATCTAAACGCTTGGCAGCTAAAAAAGGCCAAATAGACAGGATTCGGCATTCTGGTTCACGCTGGAATCAAAAAGCCTCTCTTATCCTCCTAAATTGAACTTCCTTACGTAAATACGGCTTAACTTAGCACTCCAGGCAGGATTCTGCTAGCAACGGTGTGCTCTAGAGGACATATTCTTGAAAGCCGTTTTATCGATAGCGTTACTGGTTCTCATCTCCGCGATCTTTCTGCCCGCTGCGATGGGTTACATTTCTCCCACAACTACGAGCAGTCATCTCCAGGCAACTAATCCGTTAACGGTATGGTTTAATGGCGCTTTTCAATTGACCTTGGCGTATCCACCAGCGTATGAGTTCAATGTAGCGGCTAATACTGCTTCTGGGCTCTGGATAACGAGTCTACACTGGGACTTTGGAGACGGCGCCACCCGTGATGTTTCCTTCTCAGGTCAAAGCCAAGTTAGCGACATAGAAGACCACCAGTACTCAAGCCAAGGAAACTTCTGTGTTACCGTTACGGCGTACGACAGCGCGGGGAACGTGGCAAGCGTTAGTCAACCCCTGATGACAAATTATGATTTCACGTTGACGGCGACTCCGGCTGCGCAGAACGTTACACCAGGAGCATTTGCTACTTACAATGTAATCGTTGGACAATGGCCACTGGCGTGTGGTAGCGGAGTGTCCGTCAGCCTAGCCATATCCTCCCCGGCTCCACAAGGAGTTACGTGGACACTGAATCCTGCCTCCGGAAAGACACCTTTCACTTCCACCCTTCAGGTACAGACAGCAACTACGACACCTACCGGAACCTACACGATTAACATCGTTGGAACTAGCTCCGACCTAGCGCACACAACGACAGTAAATCTCGTCGTGGGTCAACCATACTTTGCGCTCTCCGCCGCTCCAAGTTCGTTGTTCGTGCCCCCCCAACCAAACGCGCAACCGGGGATAATGAATACGACCACGGTGACGGTTCAGTCCTTCAATGGGTTCAACAGCCCGGTGACCCTTACCGATTCGGGACTACCAAATGGAATGACGGCATACTTCCTTCCACCAACAATTACGCCTCCCCCGAACGGACAAGTTGCGACTCTGCTTACATTCACGACCCCATGCAGTGTATCCCCTGGATCGTACGTAATAGTCGTTCAAGGAACTGGCGGCGGAGTAACGAGGCAGGTGAATGTCAACCTTACAGTTGCTTCCTGTGCTGCGGCGCAAGGCTCCGGAGGTTTCGGAATTTGGCCATGGATCATAGGAGGGGTACTTGGATTGCTCATTCTTCTCCCAATCCTTCTCATCCTTCTCTACATGCGGAGACCAGTTCTCGCTCCTGCAGTCGTTCCAGCTCCCGCGGTGGTTCCAGCAGTCGTTCTTTTCCCCGTCCCTGTCACACCTATTCCGCCTCCGCCGGCAATTGCAACAATGCCTTGCCCTGTTTGTGGCAACCCTATGAGACCTGTAGAGTTGAGATGGTATTGCGACCTCTGCCAGAGATACGTGTGAATCCATCCCAAATAGTCCCCCTCGCCATCCACTTCTTGGGCGTTTTGGACGCCCGCCTTTTCTAATGAAGTAGCAGTGGAAAAGTTAAGGACAGTTCTGTCTGACCTGCCGATATAGGCGGTATCGAGAGGTGAGTGTTACCATATGAGATACCAAGTAATGGCCTATCCAGCAGTCTATCCAGCGTACCCAGCATACGGCTACTACGCTTGGCCATGGTACGGGTATTACGGTTATGGATACTGGTGGTAGCACAACCAAACGTAGCGCCGTAACCCCAACTAACTCAACATATCCCCATTTCCGGTTTTGTTTTTACATTCTTGTTGTAGGGTTTAGTGATGCAGTTTATTGAGGAGGTCTGTCACGTATCTGTTGAATTCATCCGTATTTTCGATGTTGCTGAGGTGTGCCGCCTTCTTAATAACTCGCATTTCCGACCCACGGATCCTACCGCGCATCTCTTGCGATGCGGACAGGGTAAGAGCGTCCTGTTCACCAACCAGAATGGGTGTGGGAACCTGCATAGACAACAGGGCAACAGTAGTGTCGGTCGTCGCGAGAGCGAAGTGCGCCGCAGATGCCAAGCGACGAATTAGACTCGATAATCTTCTGAATCGTGACAACTGACTCTGACTTCGGTGTCAGACTCTGTGGGCTTCCCGTCGGAGCGATTTTGCTGTTACCACTTCGGTTGATCAGGTTCGTTCAGTTTGGGGGTTTTGGCTGTTACTTTTTGGTTGGTGGAAGTAACTTGCAATCAGGATACTCCGAAGTTAGAGGGAAGAACTTAGTCTACAAGCTTAGATGCTTTCTTAAAAAGCCAAAGCGCCCCTAAAGCTTGAAGCGGCAGCGACACCCATACCATTAACATTACGAGACTCATTTGTAGGTTCTCTGTGTCTACGTAGGATGATGTTGAGATAAGATCAACATCCAGTTCTCTTGGAAGCATTGTTTACTTGTGAGCCAGCTATTGTCACAAGTAGTCACATGTAGCAACAGCTGTTAGAGTTACTTTTGACTTGCGTTCTGGATAAGAGTTAGCCATTTATCTTTTCCCTTAACTTTGATTCCAGCAACTTCGGCTGGTGTTTGTCCATCTAGGCCCATGTGTGGTCGTATGTAGTTGTGGAAGATTTGGCAACCCGTTAGGATTGGGCTGTCTCCTTTCTTCAAGGAACGCATGACCTTTTCTCTGTCGCGGATTTCTCCGTTCATTTGTTCCGTCTTATTATTGTGAACGCTTCCATCAATGCGAATGTCTTGAACATGCTCAAGTGCGAGGGCTTTCTTTTCCCTCCCTTCTTTTCCTTCTGCCCTTTGCTGTTACATGTCGGGACTTCGGCTCACACTATAGATTGGAGGCTACATTTTCGAGGTGGTTGGTGGCTTCCAAGTCAAAGCGAGTATTCCACCGAGAACTCCGAGGACCAAGCCTACTCCGAAGCCTGCCATAGCACTGCCAAATATGCTCAGAACCGAGAAGATTAGGATGAGCAGCCCCCATTTTGAGTGGTCAATTGGGTTGTTGTAGAGCATTAGGCTGCTGACCATGACCACAATTCCGAACACTATGCCCGCAAGGCCGAATATTCCACCGAACCCGTATCCTCCCATCATTCCGAACCCGGGACCATACGAGTATCGGCCCATCATCCCCCATCCATATCCACCGTATCCTCCATACCCTGAATAGCCATTCATCATCCCGCCAAACCCGAACGGCCCCACCATTGACATCATTCCTCCCCCCAACAGAATGAAGATGCCCCCAATCAGTGAGAGCACGAAAGCAACCGTAGGTTTCTCTTCTGCTGACATGTTTGGTTTCACTGGCTGCTAAAGCCTAGCTCAGGTTTCCATCTGACCCTGAGGGTTTATAGTTTTCGTGTGTGAATGGATGAAAAGTCTCTAGTCTGGTTGCGTGTAGGTTCTCCGCGGTTTCAGATACAGTTCATCGGCTCGCGAAGTATCGCTTACTTGAGGCTGAATCTGCTCTGAAGAGATTCTGTTACACCCTAGGGACACGGGAAAAGGTGTTACAAAACGGGACATTCTCAATTAGCCGGATGGCTTAAAGATGGTTTTCTGACACCCGTGATCCAAAAAACAATGTATTATCTTCCTCTCCTAATTGATGCGGTTTTTGGTGGCCTCGCAATCGTATGGATGTTAATGGAAAGTGGCAGCTTTGCGATGGTTAAGCCCACGGGGCAAGTCTGGGGGTCTACTGGAATAGTGGTGTTAATTGTTCGGCTTACCGTCTCACCGAGTTCTAAAACGAATACGGAAATTGTGATACTAGCGGCTGTGATTCTAACGTTTGTGGATAAGGTACCTCCATGTAATGCGATGGCGAACGCGCGATTAGGTGCTGTAAACATTTGGGTGTCATACGGATGAGTTCTGTGAGCATAAATGGTTGTCCCGTTAGAGAAGGTTAGTGCGTCGTACGTGATAGATGAATTAACCATGTGAACTGATTCATTGAGACGGTTCACGAAATTTGTGAGCAAAACCGGAAAGGGAGGAGAAGTCGCATTCCTCCAGCAGATGTACGTATCAACTAAACTGAAATCACTGTCGTGGAGTGGTATGTACGTCGAAGTTGCTGTCGTCGGTATGCTTGGTGGCGACTCATAGTATGAATAATAAATGTACCAAGAGATGAAAACAACAATGCCCAGTAAGGCTATGGCTTTCCCATATTTGAGATAGCTACGTTTCTTCGTTTTTTCCGAGGTACTCACCTAGAATTACTACTCTAGCGGTTTCAGGTATCGTTCCTAACATACGTTTCTTACGTTCTTTCTCAAGAGCCTTCCCCCACGTCCTCAGTTATGGAGAGCATGAAACGCTTCATTGCCAACGGTTGCACCTATTGATTCCTATTGATTGATGGACTCCCTTGTGGAGAATATGCTCACTATGATTACGTCATCATCTTCACGAGACATACGGGGATTAGGTTATTTTGCCTACTTCTTACTTGCGTTCTGTATCAGTGTAAGCCATTTGTTCTCGCACTTGACCTGAATTCCTGCCACTTCGGCTGGCGAGCTGCTGTCAAGTTCGTGTTTGGTGTTCAGGGCTGTCAAAAGTCGTTGGGTGGAGCTACTGTAGCTCTTTGAGGTCCTTGACGAGTTTTTCATAGTCTCTCTCTAATCTGCTGGTCAATCCAGAAGCGGGTTTTATCGCTTCACTACTGATGGGCAAAGTACAAAGTGGCAAGGTTAGGGGCGACTTTGTCCACCCTGCCGAAACCAAACCTGACGAATTGGATGACGGAGCCAACGGGTTCGGAGCAGAAGCCGCTCTCAACGAAACCGCGCTTAGTGGACGCATCAGGCATTACGACGTCAGCTGGAAGGGTTTGCTCAGCGGGAACCCACTGTAAGATCGGAGTGCTCTCGTGACCTTCGACGGTTTCGCCAAGAAATTCGGCCTTAAGTTCGCCATCCGAGAAATTGAGAGGCTTGACGTTGAACAGCCCCATCAATCGGACCATTTTGCCTGACTCGAGAATTGGCCTGTCGCTCCCAGCGAGGAAGAGGGAGGCTACGCCGTTCTGTGGCTGCAGTTTCAGGGTACGGGTTCCCATTTCTGGACGTTGCGGGTGAAGCGCGGCCTGCACTTCGAAGACCCTCTCAACGCCACTGACGCTCGCCCTAATGGGGTCCGGTACGAAGTAGTATCGGTGAGATGTTGAGTCGATGATTTTTCGGTTTAGAGCGTTGATGTTGTCCCAGCTTATTGTCACGTCCACGGGTTTAGGGCCGACGTCCCATATGAGTTGTCTTATTGTTTCTGGGCTGAAACCCCGTCTTCTTAGTGCCGCTAATGTTCCGAGCCTTGGATCATCGACACCTTCGTATTCGCCTGATTCAACACCTTTCATAAGTTTGGATTTGCTGAGTTCCATTCCTTCAACCTTGAGCCGCCCGTAATGAACAGCGTCCGGATACTTCCAGCCCAAGTGTTTGTACATGTAGATCTGGCGGGCCATGTTTGTGAGGTGTTCTTTTCCTCGGATCACGTGCGTTATGCCTAGGGTGTGGTCGTCAACACCAGATGCCAGGTTGTAAAGTGGCCACACATGGAATCTTGATCCCACGCGGGGGTGGGGGTTCTTGTCTGTGTCTATGATTCGGAAGGCCGGCCAGTCCCTAATGGCTGGGTTAGGATGCGATAGGTCCGTCTTAACACGGACGACGGCTTCGCCCTCCTTGTACCCACCATCGAGCATCTTCCTCCAACGTTTCGTTTGGGTGTCCGCATTCAACTCTCGGTCGGGGCAGGCGGAATTGCTGTTGACGAGTTCTCGAAATCGTTCTGGTTTGCATTCACAGACGTACGCGGCCCCTTTCGTGATAAGAGTTTGAGCTACATCATAGTAGAGTGGAATTCGGTCGCTCTGGATGTACTCTTCGTCCCAGTTGCAGCCTAGCCACCTCAAATCTTCGCGGATGATGTCGTAGTATTTCAGTTGGGCTTTCTTGAGGCGGGGGTCAGTATCTTCGAACCTAACAATGAATTTCCCTTTATACATCTGAGCGTAGTCGTGGCTTAGGATAACGGCCCGCGCATTGCCTATGTGAAGGACGAAGTCGGGGTTAGGTGCAATACGCGTCACTATGAGCGAATACTTGTCGGCGTTTGGGAGGGGCGGCAGCTTTCTTTCCTCTCCAGGCCGTTCCTTAACCAGCTCCTCCGGCCACCGTTCCGTTGCTATGGCTGTAAGTTTCTCCAATGGCATAGAGTTGATTTCTTCAACGACTCCCCGCACTTGTGATGTTAGTTCCCTTGCCTTTGGTTTCAAGTCGGGATTTTCGCCGAGCAAGTTCCCGAGAACTGCGCCGGGTTCGGCTTTGCCATTATGCTTAATCGCATTGAGTATGGCAGCCTTCCTCATCTTCTCGGTTAGCTCGTTTGACATTTCAAAAGCACTCGCGAGGGATCGGTTCCGCTTCTAGAAGAGATGGTCTTCGATTGTGCGAGCTGGTCCTCCGACTTTGCTCTTGAGGACTGGAAAGTTCGTGTACTCGCGAATTTCGGCGCAAACGGCATCGATGGATTCCCTCTTGGTGTTGATGTAGACCGAAGGGCCTGTGTCAAGTGAATACCAAACTGGGATGTGTTGGCTTTCTCTCATGGCGACTATTCCCTGTATAATGCCAATTGTTTCCTGAGCCATGAGAATGAGCCCGCTCTTCCCGGTCATCGTTACGGCGTGTAGACTGAGTGATTCCGCTTCTGCGAGTCGACCGATTTCGTCGACCTCTCCGGACTTGATGGCTCTCTGCATTCTCCGCAAAACATTCCCTACCTCCTTCAACCTGGCAGAGAAGAAAGGTGATGTGACTGATTCTTCATGGGCCATGTCAGTTCTGACTTGTGAGGGTACGGGAACAATCGCCATGGCTAGATTCAGATTCTTACTTGTTGGTAGTTGTTCTGCATATGAGCTGCCGTACTTGTTGGCGTACCAAATTGAGAAGCCGCCAACAAGGCTTCGGCTTGCTGACCCTGCCCCGAGTCGGGCGATTTCGCTGAGGCGTTCCGGTTGCATTTTCAGGTTCAAGGCTGAGCTTGAAGCTTGAGCGATGGATGCGAAAGCCGACGCTGAGAATCCAAGGCCTTTCCCTTTGGGAAGGTTGTTCTTGCTTGAGAGTTTGAAGTGCTCCTTAGTTTTCGCAAGCGTTCTCAGCGGTGAGACCACGGCCAGTACTCGGGCGGCTTCCGTGTCGTTGGCGTGGTTACCGTTTATCTCAATGGCATCCTGCTTGTGTTCGCTGCTAAATTCGATAGTCGCTTTTGTAGTTAGCTCTTCAACGCAGACCGATATGCTGTCATGGTATGGGATTCTTCGTTTGCTGTCCTTTAGCCCATGATATTTCACGAGGCCCTGAATCGCGTGCGCTATTGCAGTTGCTTTAGCCAAGATCAAAAGCCAACCAAATGTGGGTCACTCAATCACGCCTGTGAGCTTTGCGACCCTTTCTGCGGCCTCCTTAGTAAGGCCGGTTTCCCCCAGAATTGTGTAGCGTTCAGGCCTGATGGAATGGGCCATGGTTAACGCCTTTATGATATATTCGGGTTGGATTTCAAGTTCCTTCGCGGTTGTAGGGCCACCTATTGTGTGAAGGACATTCTTGATTAGTTGCCAGTTGGCCCCATGCAGGTAAGCGCACATTATCGTCCCGACCCCGCATTGTTCGCCGTGAAGCGCCGGTTTGGGGGCAATCATCGCTAATGCATGGCTGAACAGATGCTCTGCACCGCTGCAAGGCCGGCTTGTACCGGCAATACTCATGGCAACCCCACAGCTAATCAATCCCTCAACGAGGGTCTGGACTCCTGAGTTTGACATCGTTCGTATGCTGCTTGCGTTCTTCATTACTAGGCGCGCGCTCATGAGCGCAAGCTCAGCCGCATAATCTCCGTAATACTCATTCTTGATTCTGTGGGCAAGCTTCCAATCTCGAACCGCAGTATACTTCGCGACTACGTCGCCACATCCGCTTCTGATGAGTGGATAGGGGGACTTGGAAATTATCGAAATGTCAGCGACTATTGCAATGGGTGCATGTGCGACGTATGAGTAGGGTCTGTCCAACCCTTTCATGGAAACTAGCGGACTTGCTATCCCGTCATGGGATGCTGCGGTTGGGACGCTTACGAACCTCGTCGAAGCCTTCATACTGCTCATTTTTGCGATATCAATGTCCTTCCCACCGCCAACCCCAACGACTATGTCTGGCTTGATCCTTCGAATTTCATTTTCTACTCGAGCGACCTCCTCGGTTGTTGCGTTATCTACAAGCATGGTTGAAGATTTGAAACCGGCGTTCTGTAGCGATTCTTGGATTGTTCCACCGGCAATCGATACGACCTTGTGGCCTGTGACGATTAACGCTGGCCCGTGAAAACCAAGACGGATGAGTATTTCACCAATTGAAGGCGCGACGTTATTCCCAATCAAAACCTCCCTCGGCAGTTGCATGTAATGCGAATCGCGGGAAATGGCCGGGATCATGGTCTACACCAAGAAGAGTAGTGACAGAACGGTTATTGCAACGACAATCGGGAAGAGGGTGAGCGCGGTTAGTTTTGATATCCTGTAAACAAGGCCCATGACGCGACGAAGCGACTTTGATCCAAGCGTGGTTACAATGATTTGGCCGGAAACTGCCCCAACTTCACAGGTCTCCAAGTTGGCTAACGCTTCGCGGCAAGCTTCGGTGACCTCGCCGAGCAGATGAGTCCTTGGCACTGCTTCGCCTACCGTGTGGTATCCTAGGCGGGCAGAAACGATTCCATTCACCATATGTGTATCAGAGGTCATGACTTCTCCATCATCAAATCCAACGGCTTTGATGGCGCTTAAAATCTCCTCCCTAAGGCCTGTGACCATGTTGTTTCCATCTACGTTCACGTAGGCGAACCGTTGTCCGGAGACTTCGATTCCCATTACACTAATCCCGCTAGGGCCAAATCCATCCTTTAACGTACACCCCGCGGGCATTTTGCGAGCCACACCTACCCTGAACGGGCTCACCGGCTCTTCGGCGGTAACTTGTAGACTTGATAACGCCGCTTCTTCTAAGGCCCCAATCTTTTGCGAAGTCATGGTCGTGGGACCGGTTAGGGAGTTATGGGCGTCAACTAACGCCAAATGCCGGAACCTTCCATGAGTGAGGCCTGACAACCTGTGGGAGACCTCGGACGGAACATCTTCCATATCGTAAGGGGAAGTGGTCATCGTTACGAGGGCGCACCCGTCGAAGGCTTGGGAAGTTGCTGTGGCAATTTCGTTACTCATTCTCGTTACCCTGCTGGCGCTACCATCGTAACGCGCATGCTCCAAACCTTCAAGTACCCACCGAATAATTCTAGCGTTCTGTTCTTGAGAAACCAAGTTCAATTCGTGGCCTGAAACCCCGTGTGGAACGAGGGTCACCGCATTGAACCTTCTGCTCATCACGGAATGCATGAGGTACGGGAGAACGCTGCTACCGACGTTCAAGAAAGGCCCAGGGTGAAAGTTAGAGACAAACATAACACCCTTGACATTATCGGAACCTTTCTTGCGAAACGCAAGAGCGGTCGCTTCAATTTCGGCCTCAACGCCCAGCTCATTCAGGTAAGACTCAATTTCACGGTTTTCACTCTCAAGCCAATCTGTCAGAAACGCCCTAAACATGCGGATAGGCGAGAAGCCTATGGCTCGCCGTCCATAAACCTCAACGACGGCGATCAAAGCAAAAGCGAATGTTAGCCCCACAATCGAAGACAGTACCAAACCAGTCGCCATCCGAGCATACGGCAGACCGAACACGGCGACCACTGAGAGGACGGTTAGGCTCGGTTCCATGAGCGTGAAGAGAGTTCTCTTAGCGAAGCTAGATCTGGACATTGAAAATATTGCGAGGGCACGCGGTGGGATAACCGCGAACAGCCCCAGTATGACAGCGAAATCAGGGAAAATGAACCTCCCATCCAAGATCGCTACGAAAGCAGAGAACAAGAAAATCAACACCCAGGTAGTTGTGGTGAAAAACGAGAGCGCCAGGCACCTTCTCAGATAGAACAATGGATCCTCCTTCATTATCGTGAAATACAGGATGATATCAGACGCAAAAGATGGCAGGGTGAAGGCAATAACTCCCCACGCCGCGCCAAATAGAAAGGATGCCATTCCACGCTCGACCAATGAGAAGGACAGACCGAATCCGAAGGTCGTGAAAAATATCGAGGCGATGACGATAGTTCTGGTCGATGGAAAGGCGAAACGCCTGATAAAATTATAGTAAGGGGTTGTCCCCCTGATGCGTTTGGAGAAGGAACGAGCCAAGAGGCTTCCTCAGCTAGAGTTCAGTGTATGGCTCGAATTATGGTTCGCAATCTTGCTAGAGAAGCTTTTTCGGCTATCGTACCAGTGACGATCAGGCGCGCTCCCGCGTCGACTAATTCCTTAGCTTGAGACGAAGTTTTGATGCCGCCGCCGGCGATTATGTTCACATGGCATGTCCGGTCGACCGCCCGGACCATTTCAGGTGAAACGGCTTTTCTCGCCCCGGATCCCGCTTCCAAGTAGACAAAGCGCATCCCGAGGTATTCGGCTGCAAGTGCGTAAATTGCTGCGAGCTCCGGCTTATCGTAAGGAATCGGGTTGGCGTTTCCGACAAACCCGGCGGCACCACCGTGTTCACCAACGATAAGGTACGCGAGGGGTATAGGTTCCAGGCCGTAGCGCTTCACTAAAGGCGCGCCAAGCGCTTGCGCGCCCGATAGGTAATATGGGTTAATAGAGTTCAGCAAGGACATGAAGAAAACAGCGTCAGCGTTCTGACTCAGGCCCGCAACATCGTTTGGAAACAAAATCACGTACAGCCCTGCAGACTTAATCGCCTTTACAATCGCGTCAAGCTCATAGACCGATGTAGCAGTTGAACCGCCAACCATTGCGGCAGCAGTACCAGCCTTCTTGGCCTCCAGAGCCAGGTTCCTTGCGGCCAATGGTGTGAGTTTTTCCGGGTCAAACAAGGTAAGGTGGGCGGCGCCGTCCTTCCTGATCACGTTTTGCAAGTGATTTTCTACATTACCAATCCTGATTTCGCCCAAAGGATGAGGTCCCAACCGACTTGTAGTAACGAAGGTTGTGAATTGAGCTGAGAAACTGGCGAGATACTATTAAAAGCGTCGGGTTTGGCTTTGGTGGCCTATAGCTCACATACGCTTCCATCTGAACGCCGTGTCGATGTGGGCAAGTGATATAACCGCTGGAATGAAAGACTCGTTCAGGGTATGTACCCTTGTCCCACCGTAGAGGTTTCCTGAAGAGAGGATTGGGTGTCCTGCTGGGAAGTGCGCTTGGCTTCTTGATTGTGCCCAACCTCAAACCGAGTGCAACGGTTGATGTGTCCGCTATTGGCAACAAGCAACTGCGGCTGCTCCTAGGCTCGAAGGCCCTTCTGGAGAAAGCTGGAATGCTCCGGGCCTCATCCATTTTCCACTACACGCCCGACACAGGGGAAATAGAGATAGACTGGAGTGTTGTGATCCCACCGGAAAACCGCATACCCTCACAGATTGATTCTCTCGCACAGCAGGTCTTGGCGCTCGTTAACAGCTAGAGAGAAGTATTTCTCAACCTCGTCCCCTAAGTAACTTAGGCCTAAGGTTCGTTACGCTGCACACCCAAGCCTCGACGGATTCTGATCGAGTTTACGCTTAACTTTCTCGAGCGCCACTATTGTTCTCTCAATAATTCCAGTCAGCGCTACTCTCGTCCGGAATTCCGCCTTATCTAAGAGCGCTTTGGCATCATGTTCGAATTTGTTTGGTAGTGGTTCGATTCGCCTTATGATTGGTTTGGCGCGGGGACCATTTAGAGCCTCCCTAACATTGATCCAGGTGGGCCTCAACCTGGCGTTTGCCTTCGCCCTTGTCTCTTCAGTTATCGCAAGCGCATTCCGTTTTAGACGTTCGACGCATTCCTCAACCTTCACGGCTCCGGAAACCAAGACACCCAATCTAAACTCCTTAGGTTTCTTTTGACCCAAAGGTGATAAAACTAGTTCCACTGGGTAGAATTATCGACCGCGTGTAACGATTGCCACACGCTCCACCAAGCGTTAAGTGCCATTTAGCGCGACCTATTGGTACTAAGGCAAAATCTGGCTTGGAAGGTGATTTGAAACGCTGAATCAAATTGCGCAAACAGCGACTGTCCCCGCAGAAGTGCAGCATGTTCCGCGGAACGTATGTCAGCACAGCCAAGTGCGTGAAATAGGCCAGGATTTTGACGAACAGGGAAAGTTGCTAAGGCTCATAAGATGCCAGCGCTGCGGCCTTCTAATGCGTGAGTATCTGCCGGCACTGTAACAGCTTAGTCACTGCAGACGCAACTTCACACGCATCTCGAGTCTTCATTTCAGAAGGCTCTGAGATTTCGGGTGGCCTGAAATACTATTAAGGCTGGTTGCGTTTGAAGGTTGAACTTCAAGGCCTAAGAGCTGGGTTTATTGCAGTCGTATGTTTCCTCTGGCCGTAAAATTGTCGGCCTAGTTTCTATGATGCGGCTGCCTAACTGTGTGATGATTGGTTTCGCAGTTATTGTCGGCGAGTTGATAGCTTCAGCGACCGTCCCAGTGAGGTCAGCATTCTATGGCTACATGGCATTCTACGGCTTCATGGCGGGTTTTCTTCTCTTAGCAGCTTCAATGATTTTGAACGACTACTTTGACCGGGAGATAGATGCAATCAACGAACCGAAGCGGCCAATACCGGCAGGAGTAATCAAGCCCACGGAAGCATTCTCATTCTCAATAATCCTTGGCGCAATCGGCTTTTGGTTCGCCAACAATTCAGGGATTGCGACACTCATAATTGCTATCGTAAGCGTAATCATCATGGTCTTGTACAATTCGAGTATCAAGAAGACCGGGCTCTTGGGGAACGCTCTTGTCAGCACAAATGTGGCGATTCCTTTCGTTTACGGGGGTTTCGTCGTGGCAAGCCCCAGTTGGTCACTTGTAATATTCTCCCTCCTTGCTTTCCTCGCCAGCATGGGACGGGAAATTGTCAAAGGAATAGTTGACGTCTCCGGCGACACTGCTAAGGGAGTTAGGTCAGTGGCTGCGACAAGGGGAACTGCCCAGGCAGCGAAGGATGGCGCGGGCCTGTTTATTGCTGCAGTTGCCCTAAGCGCGCTACCCCTTCTCCTGACACTCGTTTCGTACTATTACATCCCTTTGGTTGCTATATGTGACATTGGCTTTCTGCTAACCGCTTATTCCCTGCTCACAAACTCAAGCCCCAAGAATGCGAAGAGGAACAAGAACTACGTGCTCGTCTGGATGACCTTCGGCATGTTAGCTTTCCTAATCGGCGTGATATGACGCAATCCACGGGTATTTGTGCGGGATAGCCTGACTCATAAAATATTTATAATATCAAAGTCGTATCCGTCCATTCAGAAGGCTTTGTTTTGAGAGTTAATGGGAGCAGAATGCGCGGCATTGATTCGCGCGGCAAACGAAAGCTTTCCAAGGAATCTCTGACGGCCTTTCCGAGGGAAATCGTTGGAACATTTGCTCACCTTCCCAAAGTTTTCAAGAAAGTTGATATCGACCGACTTATGGGCGACAAGATTTCACGAAGTATGAAATGGCGATACATCAGAAGAATGGAACGACTTGGAATCGTCAAGCACGCAACAAAGAAGTATTACAGAAAAGTGTACGATACAATCTCCGAGTGGATGGAGAAGGACGCAATACCAAAGATACGACGAATGGAAACGCTCGTTGATATAGAAACGCCAACAACTAGTGCTTAGAGTATTTCTCCAGCAATTCCTTAGCCCGATCAACCCGAATCTTTCTTTCAGCAACCATTTGTTCGCTGACCTTATCGATAAGGTCCCCCGTCGCCCCTGCGTTAATTGCGATGTTGCGGGCATGCAAATTCATGTGGCCACGTTGAATGCCCTCAGCCGCTAGGGCCCTAAGCGCCGCTAGGTTCTGGGCTAGTCCGACTGAGACGATAACTTCAGCCAACTCTCTCGCTGTTCTAACGCCGAGAATCTTGACCCCTAGTTTTGCGACGGGGTTAGAGGCAGTTGCCCCGCCGACTATCCCAACGGCCATGGGCATTTCGATGGTCCCAACCAAGTCGCCGTTGGCGTCCTTCTCCCAAGTCGACAGTGAAGTGTAGTGGCCCAAACGAGCGGCGTACGCGTGGGCGCCAGCTTCAATCGCTCTCGTGTCGTTGCCCGTGGCGAGTACGACGGCGGACACACCATTCATTATTCCCTTGTTATGGGTCGCGCATCGGTACGGATCTGCAACAGCGAACGCGTACGCCTTTACGATCCCGTCAACAACATCCTCTCCGCCCAACGCCTCTTTGGTGAAGGTTGCTTTGGCACGGGCAAGGCGTTTCACGGCCAAATTGGAAATTATGCGCAAGTAAACTCGCCCACCTGAAATCTGCTCGACCATGGGAGCGACTGCTTCAACCATGGTGTTTACAGCATTCGCACCCATCGCGTCTCGACAGTCAACGAGTAGCTCAGCGATTACCATCTTCCCTAGGAAGGTGTCGATAATGCGTACTTCTAAATCGCGGGCTCCGCCACCTAGGGACACGAGGACCGGATCCTGTTCATTGGCGTGTTTCAAAATCTCCGCTTTGTGCGCGAGGATTTCAAAACGAGCCCTATGCACATCCTGAACGCCCACAATTTGTATCTGCCCTATCATAACAGGGTCCGTCGAGGTTGCATCGAAACCACCCTTCAGCCTGCTCATTTTGGCAGCATTGCTCGCCGCCGCGATAACTGATGGCTCTTCAATAGCCATCGGTACGACCATGTCCTTGCCGTTGATTAGAAAATTCATGGCTACTCCCAGTGGGACTGGCATAACGCCCACTAAGTTTTCGACCATGCGGTTTGCAACGTCAAAACTGAGCGCACCAGGCTTCTGGAGCAGTGAGGCTTCCTCTTCGGTCAAGCCAGCGAACTCCTTCAGTAGTCGCACCCTATCCGCAACTGGCAGCTTGTAAAAGCCGGAAAGGTCAGAACGCCTAGACATATGCAATCCCTCTATCGAAGGCGAATTATCATCTTTGAAGTTTGGGTATTTGGCAGTTCAGTCCTTCAGAAGTGAGGTTTGAACCCCATGCGGAACGAAATCGCTTGGCACGACCTGGCCACCGGCTTGCTGTATAGCATTGGAAATCCGTGGGTGTGTTGCTTCGGCCGCGACCGCTATCATGCATCCTCCACCACCGCCTCCAGTAAGTTTCGCGCCAAATGCCCCAGCCGATTTGGCTGCTGAGATTAGGCGCTCTAGCTCAGGTGATGAAACGCCTACCAGCTCGAGTAATCGCTGATTCTCATTCATCAGTTCGCCCAGGGATTCATGCTGTCCATTAATCAATGCGTTCATCGCAACTTCAGATATCTTCTGTGCCTTTGAAGCAATTTTGCCGTACTCTTGCGGTTTGGTTTCCCTAAGCCTTGTGACTCTTCCAACAAACTCGCCGGTAGACCTGCGTTTTCCCGTGTTACCAATGATCAGCAACGGGGGCCTAGTTGTTTGAAGCGTAGAGTTCACTTTGCCTTTCCTGTAGCTAATGAATCCCCCGTATGTGACGGTGGCTTGATCCACTCCTGACGGATGCCCGTGGACCATCTTCTCTAGTGAGTACGCGGCGTCGAAAACCTCCTCCTTAGAAAGGGGAAATCCCAACAATGTTGTGATTGCTGAAACCGTTCCAACAGCTGTCGCTGCTGATGAGCCTAACCCCATGCCGATGGGTACACGTGACTTTACGGCAACCTTCATTCCTCGTCCAGAGCGCCCTATCTTCTTGAGAATGAAGCTTGCAACTTCGAATATTGGCCGTAGCGTGGCCTCCGCATTGGTGCCTGAACACTGACCCAGTTGTCCAGCTGGGGAGAAAGAAGCTTCGAGCCCTAGATCTTCCGACCTGATTTCAATTTGGTCGCCCTCCAATAGCTCGGCCGTAACAACGGTCGGCAGGTCAATTGTCATCGATATTGCCGTGTTCCCACCTACAACGAAGTGTTCGCCGAATAGGATTACCTTTGCAGGCGAAACTGCGATAGCTTTCAAAGCTCACCCTCACCTGGTTAGGGTTACTCTCGCGTGAAGAGAATTGAAGCGTACCCAACTACTGCGCTTCTGTCGCCAGTTATGTCCCCACTGGTCTTGTATGTTAGGAATTCCGCCTTAATTCCGCCCAGCATTTTGGCGGCCGCAATGAGCGTAGTAATTGGGCCGTAACCACACATGGTTACTCGGTTCGTTTCTCCGAGTTCATTTAACGTGGCGTCATCGAGGTTTGTGATGGCTTCGATTGCCGTTTTGTCCTTCCTGCTTGCGCTCTCTTGCGTTTCGTAATGTGTCATGTCACTTGATGCGATTATGGCGAAATTCTTGCCCTTGCACGCCTCAACGATGCTCTTGGCTATGTCCCGGCTAGTCTGAAGGTCTTGCATCATCATTGAGATCGGGATGAACTTCGGGACATCCTTGTAGAGGAATTGGATGAAAGGTAACTGAACCTCAATAGAATGTTCAGCAGAATGGGAGCTTTCGTCGACGTCTAAAATGTCGGCAGCTTTCTGGATTTGTTTCGCTAAGGCACTATCAATTGAAGTGAGGCCGACCGGAGTCTCCCAGGCACCGTCAGTTAGGATTGAGACACCGCTCCCGTAGCCGTTGTGGTTCGGGCCGAGGATTACGAAAACTTCCGGCACTCCGTCTGCGGCAAGGTGGCTAAAACCATTCGCCGCTACTGGTCCCGAATACATGTACCCTGCATGCGGGGACACTATTCCAAGTATTCTCCTAGGGCCGTGCTCGACGACCCTCGGAACTTGTCCCGGCCCAAAAGGGTGGGTGAAGCAGCTCGTTATCTGATCCATTAGTTCATTTTTCGTCCCGGCGTAGAAAGCGTTCGCCACATAGGGCTTCCGAATTTTCAAAGCTCACCGCCCACTCTCGGGGCGATAGCTGCCAACTTTGTCTCGAAATCATCCACCGTAACAGTGATTGCACCATCTTGGGCTAGTTCTCCTCTCTCGCGCAGTACCTGGCGTGCCAATAGATAGTAGATCATCGCCAACGCACGTCGCCCCTTGTTGTTTACAGGGATTGCAAGGTCGACTCCGCTGAAAACGTTGTCTGTGTCGCAAAGAGCTATGACGGGAACACCGGCGCTGGACGCTTCCTTGATAGCCTGCCAATCCGCTCTCGGGTCGGTTACCATCACAACCTGTGGGTCTGCATGGTATGGTTGTAGCGGGTTTGAGATAAGGCCTGGCATGAAACGGCCAATGATTGGAACGGTCTTCGTTATTCCACAGAACTTCTCAACAGGAGTTTTCCCATAGAGCCTAGAGGAAACGATCAGTACGCGGCCCTCCTCAAAGCGTGCGATAAATCGGGCTGCTAAACGAATCTTCTCATCCGTCTTCCCTATGTTTAGTATGAATAGGCCATCGGGCCTGACACGGTAAATGTAAGCTTCCATGTCTCCGGTCTTAATCCTCGTGCCTATGTGTAGCCCCGCGGCAAGTAGCTCTTCGAGCGGGAGGAGTAGATCCTCCGACTTCGGCATTCCCTCTTTTTCTTCAACCTCAGACATGTAGGCACTCTCTATGCTTATTCGAATTGGGCACGTCTCTTAGCGGTAACCTGCGAGTAACGCAATAGATCGTCCAGAACGTCTACTTGTGATATGAACATGCGGCGGCAGCAATACCTTGTCATACCCATTTCGTCCAAAACCGTCTTTGGCTTCTCTCCGGCCTTGACACGCCGTGAGAACTCTTCCCAGCGGTCTGCGACGAGTTTTCCGCATGTGAAGCATCTAACTGGTATGATCAACTTTCATTCTACCTGTATGATTTCTGCTCCCGGCGTCTGGCCCCTGGCCCACCGAACTTTTTAGGTTCCTTTCTTCGCGGGTCGCCCGCAAGCATTGTTCGATCGTAGTTAGTCATGGTCTTCCTGAGTTCGGAGCTACGCGACCATTGGACCAAACCCTTTGCCACAGCCATACGGGCTGCTTCAGCTTGACCCATGAATCCTCCGCCGCTAACCTTCACATTGATGCCTACTCCCTTCCCCCTCTCCCCCGACAGGGCCAAGGGTTCGGTTATTTTCATCTTAGCAATCTCAGGAGTGAACATTGAAAGTGGGATGCCGTTTACAATTACATTTCCAGAACCGGTCTTGATTACGGCTCTTGCGATAGCGGTTTTCCTTTTTCCCGTGACGAGTATGAGCCTCTTCTTCTCGGCTTTCTCGGGTTTCTCTGGTTTCTCAGCCTTCTCTGGTTTCTCCAACGTTTCTAGTGTCTCACTCATCCAAATTAACCTCCAATCTCCGTCGCAAGGTCCGCCAAGGTTATGTAAGGTGTACCGAGCTTTGAAGCATCTGCGCCGGCCACTTTCACAGCGGTCTTGCTTGAATACTCTTCCGGAACGCCCATGAACACGATGACCCTGTGGAACGCGGCCCTTCCTTTAGCCTTCTTCCAAGGAAGCATACCACGGACTACCCGCCTAAAGTATAGGTCTGGCCGCCGTTGGTGTACTGGGGCAGTTGTCTGGTTTGCAAGTGTTCGCGTTCTGAGTCGCCTCTTTGCTTCTTCCACAATGTTCTTTCTCCTCCCAGAGATTACGGCCTTTTCAGCGTTGAGGACGATGACGTCGTTGCCGCTTAAGGCGTGTTTAGCCGCGTAGCTGGCCAATCGCCCAAGGATCTGATTATTCGCATCTAGAAGCACAGGTTCTTTCGACATGGCACTCATCTCAGAATTAGAACGTTTGATCCCTTTGGGTTCTTGCTGACGAAATCTTTGATTGCAACGCATTTTCCTCCAGCTAGCTCAATCTTCGCTTTTGCTGCTTGGGAGAACTGGAAGGCTCCAACAGTCACGGGGTGTTTAATGTAACCGGCTGACAGGACTTTGCCTGGGACAAGTACGAGTGCGTTACGTTTCGATGCCCGGGATATATGGTTCAGGTCTAGGACCGCCCTGTTTCGTCTAGGGCCAGAGAGGCATTCCGCTGTTACCGCCCAGATCTTGGCTTTGTTTTCCCTTGCCTGAACTTTAAGGAATCTGATTGTGTCGAGTAGTTCGGTGTTTGTGATTGCAGGGCGCATAGAGCAATTCTCCTATTCGAAGCCCTTCTTCGCTAAGTCGGCGAGCGTATTTGCCTTTTTATCGAGAATCTTTGCCGCTTCTTCTGTGATTCTTTTCGGCGGTATGGCTCCGGTTGACTCTACATAAAACATGAATGATCTGTCATCGCCTTCGATCTTAACTGGAAAAGTCTTCTTGGAATCTACTGGGACAGCCTTCTCGACGCAGTCCATGCACAGCGTGCAAGCAAGTTCATCGCGAACGACAATCTTGTTTTCGGGGTCATGGGCGTAGACATCGGTTGGGCAAACTTGGATAACTTCGTCGGGGTTGGCTAGGTTGTCGGCGTTTAGCGTCACCTTTGGTAGGTACTTGTAGGCACACGCTGAAACAGGTTGCCATTTGGCGTGCTCCAACCCCCTCCCTAACCTGGCATAAACTTCAAGTTTCAACCTCTGCATGGGGCCGAGTTTGACGATTGGGATACTGCCACTTACAGGTGCTGTATCACTTTCTCCTTTCAAAGCCGATGAGTATACCATAACTGGTTCGTCAACTGCTTCTGCTTCAAGTGTGAAAGATGCCCTGCATTTACTGCAGCCCAACTCGCTCTTGCAGTCACATTCCTCGGGCAATACGTAAGCGTCCAAGTCCGTTTTAATCGGTATGAGCCCAAGCCTATGGGCTATCACTTCATCGTAGAGAACGGAGGTGTTCTCGATTACGATAACGTCTTCAATAGCCATCACCGGAACTTCCGCCATCATGGCTCGGCGAAGGGCATTAGCGTAGGCGTGCCCCGTTCCTTTCAACAAGAAACGGAGTGTGTTATCCTTCTCTTCCAGAATCTTTACGTCCAAAACCTACGGACCCCTCAGGAGGAACGGTACGTCTCGTGGGCCAGATTGCGCAGCACGACATGAATCTTGTCGTTGGGGTCCGAAGTCCACGATATTTTCACTTCTTGTGAAAGACTTTCGGAGGTAGCCTCTGCGGGGCTTATAAACTATTACGACTTTTCGAACGTTGAAAATCGCAAATGTTCTCGAACAGTTAAAGTTCACGAGGAACATCAATTCGTGTTAGGACTGTAAATCGTTGAACGAGATCTCCGTCGCCACGATTGGATTCGGTCTTGTGCTCATCGGATTTATCCTCGCATTAATCGCAGTAATCCTCCTTGCCACTAGGTCCGCCAACGCAGGAACAAAAACGCGCGGAGGGGGCATCCTGCTCATAGGCCCCATCCCAATAATCTTCGGAACTGATCGCGAATCGGTGAAGATTCTCGTAATCTTATCCATAATTCTCATAGCCGTCGTCCTCATTGCATCAATATTCCTCGTCCGGTGAACCACATGTCACCCCTGCTCTGCCCAATCTGTGAAATGCGGCCGGCAACTCACGTCTGCCAAGACTGCGGGCGCGTTGCCTGTAGCAACTGCATCGACCCAATACATTTACTGTGTTCAGAATGCCAAGCCAAACTGAGACCTCCCTCACCGCCGGCAAGTTCGGCTACTTCACCATTCCCTTTGGCGACGTGGCTATTTTTCATAGCTTTCGCCGTAATTTTCATCGGCATGCTGCTGATAACTTTCGGTTCGGCCTCAAACTCTGGCCAGTTTAGCGGAGGGGCAATCATTTTGATTGGGCCGATTCCAATAATCCTCGGAAGCGGACCCTATTCCGTCGCTCTAATCGTATTGGCCGGAGTCCTCACAATCGCAGGGCTAATGTTCTTGTTAGTTTTGAGGAGACTTTCCTAGAGAGATTTTGCGGCTAGGGAACCCTTTGGGATGGTTCGTTCACAGCTTGGCCGGCGGCCGTGGCTGCGATAACCTTCCTCATGGGATGGTCGGCCTTCGACATTGGGCTATGAGAGAAGAACTTCAATTTCTCTTCCTCGTCGCGCCTGACCATGTAGCCAGGCACTGACACGACCTTTCCCGCCACCGATATGTGCCCGTGCGAGACAAGTTGCCGTGCTTGGAAGGGTGTTTTCGCCAATCCTCTTCTGAAGACCATGGTTTGCAACCTACGTTCCAGCAAGTCTCGAATCTCCAAGTCCAGAACTTCATCGATGTTAGCGGATTCGGATAGAACTCCGATTCGGCTTAGCTTTGAAAGGTACTCGCGCTCTACTCGTTCGCGCTCTTCAGCGGTGGAACCTAGCAGTGACCTCGCTATGCCCCTGACCTGGGAAAGCATTGTTTTGTAGCGCCAGAGTTCTCGTTTGTTGCGGAGGCCGTATTCTCCCATTAGACGAAGTTCGAGCTCGAGCTGGTCCCTTCGCCATGGATGCCTCGGAGTCTCGTAGGTCTTTCGTTGTCTTTTCGGATCACCCATTTGCTATCAGCCTTACTTCTTTTCTTCCTTAGGTTCCTCGCCTTTCCTATCAGCAGCCATAGCTGCCCTAGCAGCTTCCATAACAACCTTCTTTGCCACACCGACCGCCCTACCCTTCCGGCCCGTTGTCCTGGTCCGTTGTCCGCGAACCTTCAGGCCTAAAGAGTGTCTAATGCCCTTCCAGCTTCGAATATCCGTCATGAAATCGACATCAGTCTTAATACTCAACGCTAGATCCGCGCCGATCAAATGCACGTCGCGGCCGCTGTCAGGACCCTTTCTTCTATTGAAAAGCCGTGAAGGCAGCCCGTACTTCGCAGGGTCCTTCATTACATCCTCCAGTTTCTGGACATCACCCTCAGAAAGGTCGCCCAACCTCGACTCTGGCCGAAGCTCCGCAGCCCGAACTATTGCAACGGCATAGCTTGGCCCTACGCCCTTGATGTGCAAGAGGCCGTAAGCCAACTTCTTCGTCCCGTCTACGTTAGAGCCTGCAACGCGGAGGATCTGCCTGAATTCTCTAGACATCTGCTTTTTACACCGAATGAGAAGTAGCGAAAGGCTGAATTGTATTAAACCTTGCCGGAAACCGAGTCCAGAATAACCCTAGCTACGCCCTGGTCAACTCATGGCCGTATGAGTTCCTCAGCCTTCTGCTGAACGACATCCCAAGCCGCTGAAACATCTTCCCAATTGGTCTTCAGATTACCTATCGCCAATCGGATCCCGAATTTCCCCCTGAGTTTCGTGTGCGAGAGAAATACTCGGCCTGTTTCGTTCACTGCTTCCAACAGTTTCTCGTTGAGGTCGTTGATTTCCGAGTCTGACGGAGACCTACTCCTTGGCAGGTTCTTGGGGGAGAATCGGAAGACTAGAGTGCTGAAGGGAACCGGGGCCAACATCTGAAAGTCTGGACGACGCTCAATTAGCTCCACGAGTCTTCGGGCGTAGGCAACGTGGCCTCTTATGGCGTTCGCGATGCCCTCGCATCCCAGGGAACGAATGACCATCCATAGTTTGAGTGCGCGGAATCGCCGGCCTAAGCTTATGCCATAATCCATCAGATTCTTCTCTTCGCCAGTTCCTGTAGTGCGAAGGTATTCAGGTGTCAGACTGAAAGCCTTCTTGAGGACATCGGGGCGCTTGCAATAGAGGACGCTGCAATCGATCGGCGTGAACAGCCACTTGTGGGGATTAATGATTATTGAATCAGCATTCTCCCAGCCGGCAAATTGAGATCGCATCTCGGGTAAGATGGCTGCGGCGCCTCCATAAGCGGCGTCAACGTGAAGCCAGATCCCATATTTCTTGCAAACCTCGGCAATCTCCTTCACAGGGTCGACGCTCGTAGTTGAAGTGGTTCCAATCGTTGCAATAACACAGACTGGCCTTATGCCCGCATCGAGGTCTGACTTGACAGCCTCCTCTAAGGCCTGAACATCCATCCGAAACGCTTGGTCTGTCGGAATCTTCTGAATGCCCTCCTGCCCGAAGCCTAGGACAATGGCGGCTTTCTCGATGGATGAATGGGCTTCCTCTGAGCTGTAGGCCCGCAGTTGAGGAATTTCCCTTCTACCGGTCAGACCTTTCTCGCGGACTTGCAGGTTTATGGCCTCTCGCGCTGCGGCCATAGCGCACATGCTGCCAACCGAAGCGGTATCATTTATCACGCCCTCGAACTGTTGGGGGAGGCCAACCATCTGCCGTAACCAATCCAATACCACTTCCTCGAGTTCGGTGGCTGCTGGGGAGGTCTTCCATAGCATGGCGTTCACGTTTAACGCGCTTGACAAGAATTCGCCGATGATTCCGGGGTAGGATCCTGTGATTGAGAAGTAGGCGAAGAATCGAGGATGGTTCCAATGAGTAATTCCGGGCAAAATGATTTTCTGAAAATCGTTTAGCACATTCTCGAAGGGTTCTGGTTTTTCAGGTGGGGATTTTGGTATGCTTGATTTGATTTCGCCCGGTTTTGTGCGGGACAAGACCGGATAGTCGTTCATGTTTTCTAGATATTGAGCGATCCAATCGGCAGTCTGATGGCCGTATTTTCTGAAGAGGTCTGGTGGCAGATCTCGATGCCGAGAATCGATTCTTGATATATTTTGTCGTGGAGTAACCAATCGAGTTCGCACGTCTATGGTACGCCCGTCCAATTTCTGCTTTCATGTTTACCGGTCGTTAATGATGGAATTGCTATGAAGAGAACGTATGACACCCAAATTGAGAGGTAATCGAAATAATCTGTGGAATGGAGCAGCACGAAGTAACCACTCAGGTCCAACGCGAAATTTACTGCTAGGATAATGGATCCAAACCTGATTTTCTCGGCCACTATAAACGGTAATATGTGTGCAAGTAGGATTACTGAATTGATAGAGAATGGAATCGACTGCAATAGACAAGTTTCGAACCAGTCTGCGTGGAGAGTTGATTCAACCGAAGGATGAAGGATACGACGCGGCCCGTAAGGTTTACAATGGTATGATCGACCGCAAGCCCCGATTTATCGTACGTTGTTCGGATGTGGCTGACATAATCAGCTCCGTCAAGTTCGCGAGGGAGAACAAACTGCTTCTTGCAGTTCGTGGGGGCGGACACAACGGAGCAGGACTGGGAGTATGCGATGACGGGTTAGTCATAGATCTTTCCCATAGACGGGGCATCCGCGTGAATCCTAAGAAACGCACAGTCCAAGTAGAGAGCGGCTGCACCTGGGGAGAAGTAGATCACGCCACTCAAGCTTTTGGTCTTGCGGTACCAAGCGGAATCATTTCAACCACAGGGGTTGCTGGCCTCACGTTGGGAGGAGGACACGGTTACCTGACCAGAAAGTTCGGATTGACTATCGACAATTTACTCGAAGCGGACCTAGTCTTGGCCGATGGGAGCTTCGTTACTGCCAACGCTGATGAAAACGAGGACCTGTATTGGGCAATTCGCGGTGGCGGAGGAAACTTTGGTGTCGTGACATCTTTCACGTTCAATGCGCATCCTGTTAGCACTGTCTACGCCGGCCCGATGTTGTGGCCTCTCGATAAGGCTGTGGAGGTGATGCAGTGGTATCGTGACTTCAGTAAGAAGGCTCCCGAGGATTTGTATGGGTTCTTCGGGATCCTGAACGTGCCCCCTGGCCCCCCGTTTCCAGAACATCTCCATCGCAAAACCATGTGTGCCGTCGTCTGGTGCTACTGTGGACCGATGGACAAGGCTGAGGAAATGTTCCGCCCCATTCGTAAGATGGGCCCCCCGGTGGTCGATTTTGTTGGGCCGGTTCCTTATTCTGGTCTGCAAGGGTTATTCGACCAACTCTTCTCTCCGGGCTTGCAGTGGTATTGGAAAGGCGATTTCGTTAACGAGTTGAACGACGTAGCCATTAAACTGCATTTGAAATACGGCTCTGAACTTCCTTCGCTACTGTCCACCATGCACCTTTACCCAATCGATGGCGCAGTGCATCGAGTCGGAAAGAGTGACACACCTTTCAGCTATCGTGACTCTACATGGTCCATGGTAATAGCCGGGATTGATTCGGACCCAGCGAACAACGAACGTATCACAAAATGGGCGAAGACGTACTGGGAAGCGTTACATCCCTACTCTGCAGGAGGCGCGTATGTCAATTTCATGATGGAAGAGGGACAAAGTCGAGTAGAGGCAACCTATGGTGACAACTACAAGCGCCTCTCTGAGATCAAGAGGAAATATGATCCAACGAACTTGTTCCGGGTAAACCAGAACATCCTGCCTGCTCAGTGAGTGTCACTCTTCCAAAGTGACTTCGAAGTTCTCGTGGCTGATCCTTAGCCGATGCCATCGCGAATCGAAGCCCACATTACGCATTGTCCTAATCCTAATCATGTTAACGACTTCTTCACTCTCCGTCTTAATTCTGAAATCGATTATTCCATCGCTCACGCTTTCAAGTCTCTTGTAGACTAGACTGCTGTGCACGTCTCTGATGACGCCGCGCAGGCAAGTCATATTCCTGACCTTAAAAGCGGGGATAGATCTTGCGAGTTCGTATTCCACCCAGTTCTTCTCATCATTGAATCTGTCCAGAACTGAAATGTCTTCCCCAATCGCCAATGTGTCTGTAGCAAGTGGTCCCTTCATCCGTACTTGAGAAACATGAATACTCAAGTCTGCGACCTTCAGCGAATCGGCTCCACGCTTTTCTTTTGACACTTGTCCCAACGTAGTGGTGTACCAGTCCCAGATTTCGAGGGCTCCATTATTCTCAAGCTCCTCTGTATCTATCCCAAGTCGAACAAGTTGGTTGCGAACGCTTTCTGGTGAATGTGCGAAAGCGTAGTACTGGACCTTTCCACCAGTTTTCAACCATCCCGCGACGATGGTGGTCAATGCATTGTACCATTGCGACGCCGCGTCGAACTCCGCCAAGAGAACTGACCCAGCAGGAACGGGACCTGTACTCAAATCCTCGATTAACGGAATCCGTGGCACAGTTGGAACACACGAACATAGTCGGGCCAGCTGGAAGTTGTGGCTTTCGGTTCAGAAGGTGTGTCTGCTCACCATTAGACCCACGCGAAAATCTGCGGATTCTGAAAGTAAGATTCAGAATGGCGCCGGGAGAGAGCACTTAACTGAAGGTTCAACGCCTGTCTGGGGTCCCCCACCTGTATTCTCGTCGGAAACGAACTAGTTGTGCAAATCCCACCGGCCACACATTTTTCGTGGGTTCAATCACCACTGTGTGTCTAATGGTTGGCGCATATTCCCTAATAGCGGCTGCTCGCGTTTCGTTACTTTTCGAGTTTAACTTCGAAGTTCTCGCCAATTTTCAGTCGATGCCATCGAGAATCGAAGCCGACGTTGCGCATGGCTCTGATTCGGATGAAATTGACAACTTCACCAGCGCTCTCTTCGATCTTGAAATCTATTACGCCGTCAACTTCAGCTTCCAGACGCTTGTAGAGATAGTCGCTGTGAATCCCACCTATCACCCCGATTAGATTAGTCAGTTGATACTGCACCGTATAGGGGAAATCGCGTGTAAGCTCATATTCAACCAGGGCTTTTTCATCGTTGAATCTGCTAAGACTTGAAAGGTCGTCCATTACGATGAGGTGCGAGGGAGCCGGTCCGTAATCCTCGCTTTTCATTTCTTGACTGGTGGAAATGCTGAGATCAGCAACCTTCAGGGAATCGAAAGTGAGTCTTTCAGTTGATTTCTTTCCGTGCGCTGCAGCGTGCCCGTCCAATATTCTCAGTCCCTCCCAGTCAAGTTTCTCAAGTTGCTCAACATCCAGTCCAAGACGTAGAAGTTTTGAGCGAATGCTGCTCGGTGATTGAGCCAAGGCGTTGTACGAGACTGTCCCTCCTGACTTGATCCATTCCGCTACCATGGTTAGCGAGGTATTGTACCATTGGGAGGCAGCACCGTACTCCACTAGAAGATTGGATGGAGGAGGCAGCGGTTCGAACAGCAAATCTTGAATCAATGCGAGACGTGGCAGGGTCGGTTCACATGGTCAAGATGTGCGAGCGGGAAGTTGTGGATTTCGGTTTTGTATGTGTGGGTCAGATGGTGCGCATACACAAAACTAGTTTGTGCCTTCAAATCCCTTCTTCGTTAGGACTAGGTGCCTGCGTAATCCGCGCTCAACGCCCTGGACCGTTTTTGCGGGACACCTTTACTCCTAGATTCCTAGCCAGGCGCCTGACTTCCTCTTCATCCAGCCACGTTACCCTCAAGTAGTCAACTATCTCCTCCTCAGCCATCCCAAGCCTGCGCGCTTCCTTTATCGTGTGCTTGTACGCTTCGAGCTCAGTGGGTCTATCAACATATTCAAACCTCTTACCCAAGCTCAATAATATCTCTCTGCCATCTCTGAACTGTTTTACATGAACAAGTTCGTGAATCAGATCCAGGTAGATTTCTCGCGTTTCTCCATCCCTCAGGTAATTTGCATTGGCGATCAAGTGTCCGTCTTCGTCGCTGACCCAGATGTAGTCAGATCGAGAACGGAGAAACTCCACTCGAAGGCCCGCTAGAACCTCGTGAGTTTTTTGACCAAAGATCTCACGAACCGCGCCCACCGCCTGAAATCCTTTGAAATAGTCGTTAAAACTGTGTCTCGTCTTAGAGCCGCGTTTCGACGTAGGAACTTGCCGTATAATCTGTACGTTTGTCAACCCCACCATCCGGCTTGTTGCTCGCTTCAAAGTCTGCCCACTCTTATCCACGATTCCAGCAAGGCACGTACACAGTAATTGCAAGTATCATTGAAAGCTTTTCAATTAGCCGAGCACCCCTTCGAGGCTGCTAAAGTTGCTCTCGACACCCTTTTCTTTCTCTTTGTACCGACAGTAACCTAGAAGGATCCCGACCTTTTGTTAGAGAAGCATACTTACCACGTTTCAAAAGTCTTCAATGCTCCATTGAAATTTGTCTATGACTGGCTGACCGATTACAGAGAGGACGATAACCAGATAACGGGGTCAAAGACGCAGTTTAAGATCTTGCAGAAAACAAAACGTCGAGTAATCTACCTTTCCACACTTGAACGAAAAGGAAAAACAGTTAGTGCCGTGAAAATAGTCACGCTACACCCGCCCAAAGCTTGGCACCTGGATTACGTGGGAGAGGAAGAAGACGTGATTGGCCTTTACAAGTTAACTAGGCTTGGACCAGGAAAAACGAGGCTCGACATGACGTTCAAAGAAAAGTACAAGATCAACAATGCCCCCACCAAAGAGGAGGACAGAAAACACACCGACCAGATGTGGGATAAGTACGTGGCCGCTCTGGAGAAGGACTACGCTTCCGACCATTAACCACATTAAAGTACAGACGCTGAAATGGTAGAGATCGAGTGCACCGGTCTCTGGTGGGTGAAACATGCGTCTTGCGTTGATCGAGGACTTGCTAACTGAACCCTTGCCAGCTGGCTCTAATCTTTTAGTGGAGTATGACGCCGCGTCCCAATGGTACCGTGCGTCCGTGAACATCGCGAGAGAATGGCTGAGAGACGGAGGTGAGGTTGGTTATAATGTGGCGGCGCAGCTTCCAGACAGTCTACGATCTCAACTCAGGAAGCTAGGACTGAAAGTGGAAGAGCTCGAAACTGACGGGAAACTGGAGGTCTGGGACTGGTACTCCGCAACACTTGGCCAAAAATCGAGCGAAAAGTTCGTCGGGGCCAGTAGTCTGAAAGCAGCAGACCTGAGCATAGCCATTTCGAAGGATGAATTGAAGCCTGCAATGGCAGGAGAAGCCTACCCTAGATATCTGAGAATCTGGGATAACTCATCCGTCCTGGCCAGATTCAACGATGACAGGTCCTGGGTTGAATTTCTAGTCACCCGGATATTTCCATCGGCATTCTACACAAAGTCAACTCTGATAGTAGGAGTGATTCGGGGGGTCCACAGCGATGCGGTCTACAGACAATTGGAGGACGCAGCCGACGGCGTGATCGACTTCAAAATTGAGGACATAGGCGAGAAGACTAGAGATGTCCTAAGGATTAGAAGCATGCGAAACGTTAGCTTCGACCGGGAATGGCACCGACTGAAAATTGGCGAGAACTTCGAAGTCACTTTAGAAAATTAGTCATTCATCTGTCGTTCTTTGTGTGTGCGGTATCAACAGTGCGATCACTGAAAATTGAACCGTAGTTTTCCTTTGTGAGTGCGCACCACTGGACCCACACGAAAATCTGCGGATTCCGAAAGATAGGATTCAGAATGGCGCCGGGAGAGGGATTTGAACCCTCGAGGCCCGTGAGGACCACAGGCTTTCAGTTCCTTTGATTCCAGGCTTAGGCTTTGGTGCATCTGCCCCGTACCAGGCTCGGGAACCCCGGCTCCAAATGGTTGCACAATTCCAAGCTCAATTTAAGCCTGTTCAGGCGTCGAGCACATAGGGAAAACAGTGTGCAGTGGCGACGCGTTAGCGCAGCAAAATGATGTCTAACATATGTTATACACTACGATCAGTCGGGAAGGAACAGCAAATGCAATTCATAAGAAGACCTGTATCACAAGTCCATAACCCACCGTCTCACATAGCGCGTGTCAGGAAAGGCGACAAAACCAGCCCCGTCTGACCCCAAAAAGTGCACCACCCCCCCCTGGGGGGTCCTCCAAGCGTGCGCGCGGCTTGAAGAGCGGCAAAATCAGCCTCGTCTGACTCAGAAAACTGAGTCACCCCCCTAGGGGGTCCATTCAAGCGTGCGCACGCAGGCCGCGTGGCATGCACAACATAGGCTAGACGTCCGCTCTCTAGTAGCCTGTGAAATTAGTGCTTCCACGCGGCTGGGTAGGTTCCTCGCTCCATGATGACCCGTTCAGTTTTCACGGCAACTCCCTTCTCCTGGTCGAGCATTTCCCTAGACGTCATCAAGGAACGCCCCAACGCGACCCCTTCGCCCTTCAACGTAAACAGCGCAACGAACTTATTGCGTTCAATCGCCGAATCCAACTTCACAATCCCTGGCAGAGCTAATTCGGCTCCGTGGCAAATGGCGCCCACCGCGGTATCACGAATTACAATGTGTGGAAGGGCGGTGAGCGCTACCTCCATTGGCCTGAGTATTTTTCGCAGGGGTGCTTCGTTGCCGGCCTCGAAATCGGATTGCGCGGCACTCAACTCATGCAAGCTCACAATTCCATCATTTTCGCTGAACGGCCCCGCACGGGTCCTCCTGAGCTCCCGCATGTGGGCACCGCAACCGAAGACCTCGCCAACATCCGAACATAGCTTACGAATGTACGTCCCGGCCTGGCATGAGCACGTGAACAGGACTGTTCGCCCTTGAATCTCATGCACGTTGAGTTGGTAAATGAAACGTATCCTAGGCTCTCGTTTCACAGACGCCCTGAGCGGTGGCTTCTGGTAGATCTCACCCTCGAATTGGCGTAACACATCACGAACAGTAGACTCCGGAATATCGGCGTGAATTTGCATCGCGCAAACGTATTCCTTGCCCGAGAAGAGAAAGCCCTGAACAACCTTCGTAGCTTCCTCTAGCGCTACGGGCAGGACGCCGGTCACCTTTGGATTACCCCGACGGTTAGGTCTCTAGGGTTCCACCGTGGCCAGCGTGGGACAATTTCATCATGCGCTTAATCCAAGCCACCACTTCATGGCTCGAAGGCCCCGCAGGCTTATCCACATTGATAATGCCGTACTTGATTCGAAGTGTCATCGGCCTTTCTTCTGGCCTGAAACCATAACGCGGGTCGGTCACGTCGTCGGTTTTCGCAACCAATTCTCGAGTAACCGCCCAAGGCATGACGGTCTGCAAACGTTTCACCTCTTCGCCGTCTCATACTTCTTTGGGGCTATTAAGGAGGGTAAAACACCCAGATCAAACGAAGAACACCTGTCACCCGCCTACTTCGGCATCAGGCGGGGTATATTATCTGAACTGGAATTTCGGATGGGGAGGGTCAGCTTGCTGCCGGCTTCATTGTAGGCAGAAGCTCTTCTTTCATGAATTTCGTTTTCTTACCCTTGGTTAACGCCTTCTCGACTTCATCGTCCGCCGCTCCCTTCTTTACCTCGACGGTTTCGGGCGTGGGCTCTAAATGGTCTACGTTGGTTCTCCTACGCCTGACGCCTGTGACGGACTTGGGGCCGGTGATTAGGACAAAGTTCTTGTCGACGACGTCTACGACCACGCATTTTCTTCCGGTTTCACGGCCTACGAGTTTTACGCAGATTCGGCCGACTTCCATGCTTGGCATTATGATTCACCGGGGTTTGTTCGCCGCTGTAGATTCGAGGGCAATAAATAAGGGTAGCCCATCGGCCGAGGTTTGTTCAAGTTGCTTTCTTGGCGAGAAGATTTCGCACTTCTTTGATAACAAGGGACTTGGTTTGTTCAACTGAGTACGGGCTGGTGTCTATCTTAAGATCGTAAATGCTTAGGTCGTCCACGTCGATTCCGTAGTATTTCTTGTAACGCTGTTTCTGTATTTCTTCGCGAGCCATTGTTTCCTTCTTCGCAGATTCGAGCGGGGTACGGTCTCTTTCAGCTATTCTTTTGAATCGAACTTCATCGGGTGCGACCATCAGTACCTTGACGTCCGCACTGTCTTTCAGCATCCAGGCGCCGAGCTGGGCATCGATTACGGTGCCCCCATTCTTGGCTTCGGTCTTGGTCCGTTCATCAATCAGCTTGTCTATTGCTGGATCTTTGGCGGCAAGGCTGCTGAAGGCTTCGAGGGAGAGGTTTCTTTCTTTCGCCAGTTCCCTAAACAATTCGCCTGCGCAGACGTAACGTAATCCAAAAGCTTCTGCGAGGGCTTTTGCGTAAGTCGACTTGCCTGTTCCATGGGGGCCGCTCACAGTGATTACTGGCCCCGGCAAGCGTTATCCGACTCGGGTTCCTTGACGAACCTTTTCCCGTAGGCAGGCGTGGCATAGGACTCCGGCGAACGGCCTCGACGGGCGCCTAGAGGATTTAGTAAGGCCTCGTGTTGAGCTTGCGGGGACCCCTCGAAGGGGAAGGCCGCATGACGAGCATCTGCCGCCAGAGTAGCGTTTTCTTCGGTAGTGGATTGTGGACCTGCCGCCTGGAACTTGCAGGGTTTTCCGTTTCACGTTTCGGTTTCGGAGGGCGCGTCTCGGCAATTAGTTCTCACTCATTCCTATCCCGAAGAGTCTCATGATCGGGAAGTTTACTGCGAAGGAGCTTAGGAAATACCAGTAGAAGAAGGTCAACTGCGTGCCGATGATTGGTAGTGGGTAGGGTGCGATGGCTACGATGTGCCCTCCGAGGACATGGTTGATCAGGTACCATATGAGGAGGAATGGGACGAAGGTCACTGCGGTGACTTTCATTTGTTCCATGCTCGCTCTCGATTGAGCCTTCATCATTGGTTGGCTTTTCTTCATGAGTTTTGATAGGGTCTGCTCATCATGAGCTTTCTTTGCTTGATCCATCTCTTTCCTCCAGGCCGAAACTTCTTTCATGGTATTCCTGACCATATTGTAGTCCACGAGAAGTTTCGCTGCCGTCGATGATGTTAGGCCGAGCGCTAAGGCGATCCCGATCGTGAGTAGTGTGGACTGAGGGATTGCACTGTAGGGTTGGATTGCGGAAGCAACCCACGCGATTATATCATCTATGAAACTCAAACTTTTGCCTCCATTATGCTCCGAATCGCTTGAAACAGCTCCTGAGCCGCTTGCTTCTGCTTACCCTCATCATTTCTTATAACCTTAACAGGTGAACCCGTCGCGACCGCGGAAGCCGCAGCCGTCGCACGGGACCATTCAAGGTCGAACGAGATCTCCTCGTCCACAGCCTGCTCCCTCATCCTGCTCGCATCGCCCATGCGCCTAGCGGCAATATGTCGGGGGTCTGCCTCAATTAAGACGAGAAGTTGCGGTCCGAGTTTTTCTAGCACATTCTGCGGAAGCCCCGCCCACATCCCAGCTCCCGTCCGAACGAACATGTGAGTATCTACCACGACAGTGCCCTTACCCGCGCGGTTAGCGATTTCGCTGGCTGCAAGTTCCTGAAGCTTCTTCTGCGCGTCTATGCTCTGCTCCCTCATCTTATCGCGGTGAAGGTCTTTCCCAAGGTCACGCATGATTTCGTTCATTATTGTCCCATAATTGAGGACGGTTAGGTTGAACTTGTTCTGTCTCGCGAGGTCCTGCAGTTCGCTTAGGACAGTAGTTTTTCCTACTCCGGGTATGCCGGTCACTACGACCGTTCGGGACAGCGCTTACTCACCTAGGAAGCCTCTGGCAGCAGGGTAGAGTTCCGTGATTCGTTCCTGCACGAAGATCTGGTAATACTGCTCAATGATACCTACAGTGAGCAGAATGCCAGTACCAGATCCGAACGCCCCCAGGAAGTCTGCGGATGCGGCTATGGTTCCGATTAAGATCGCGCCTAGGATCGTAACCGTCGGGATATAGCGGTCAAGCATCTGCCGTATGGGGACCTCAGATCGTCTGAAGCCTTCAATCTGCATACCTGAGTCGAGAAGTTGCCTTGCAACGGTTCTCGCATCCATTCCGCCTACCTCAACCCATGTTACTGCGAAGAAAACGCAGCCGATGACGAGGAGCACTGCGTAAATCACTGCTCGAAGCGGGTCCGCCATTGCCAAGGCCAGGCTTCTGGGGGGGACGACGTAGTAAACCAACCCGCCTGAAGGTTGGTACTGGTTGGCCTGCGTGGTGAAAGTGCCGAGCAGGTTGAACCAGAAATTGCTGTTAGTGTTGTTGTATCTTTGCCAGAGCAATTGTGAAATGAAATAGATGTTTCCGAAGAGGGCTGCTGCGAAGATGACGGGTATGTTTGAGACGTAGAAAAGTTTCAACGGGAATTTTCCGCGGAATCCTCTGTACCTTGCGTATGATACTGGGATTTCAACGCGCATGCCGTTGAAGTAGATGATTATGGCGAAGACGCCGAGTGTTGTGATGAAGGCAACCATGTCTGGGAGGCCGCCTGTGCGAGAGAGGACGCCTCTCAGGTCTTGCCTGCCAAGTACCCCTTGTGCGAATGCTACAACGGCCCCGAGGTATTTGCCATCAGCCATAGGTCCCATTGGCGCAACCGAGTCCCACCATATGGAGGAAGCGACGCCGGCGGCGATGAACAGGCTGATGCCGCTTCCCAACCCCCAGCCTTTCTGGAGGAGTTCGTCGAGGAGGAGGACGATGAGGCCTGCAGCAACCAGCTGCAACATTATCACGATTTCACTCGTTATTGGTAACGCACCGTAGGTGCCCCCGATTATGTAGGCCGATGCCTCGAAGACGGTCATGACCACCGATAGAATCTTGCTAGCGCTAGTGAACAGCGACCGGTCTTCTGGGTTGCTCATGTCGATGTTCACCATCTTCGACCCAGCCAACACCTGCAGAATCAAACCGGCTGTCACAATTGGGCCGATGCCGAGCTCCATGAGGGTCCCTCGGTTGGAGGCGAAGATTACTCTGAGGGAACCGAGTGGGTCATTGAGGCCAGCTGACCCTATCCCGTATAATGGAACTTGGGACATTACGAAGTAGATTATGAGTGCGATGGCCGTCCAAAAGATCTTCTCGTTAAATGCGACTTTTCTCTCAGGGGACTTAATGTCTGGGAAGAATCTGGCTATTGGCTTGAAGAGTTCGATGAATCGGACCATTCAACGTCACTTCTTGGGAGGGCTTGAGGTAGCTTGTGTTGCGAGAACGGCCTCTCCGCCAGCTTCTCTTATCTTCTTGAGGGCGCTTTCGGAACACTCGTCTACTTTCACCTGGACCGCCCGTGAAATTGAACCTGTGCCGAGCAACTTCTTGAAGCCGAGCTCCTTCAAATCGAGAACAACTTTCTCGCCCGCTGGCTGCGCCTTCTTTCCGGCTACTAGCTTGTCAACCAGTTCCGATAGTTGCCAGAGGTTGAGCGTTTTTCCACGAGGCCTCATCTCAGCGATCGATGTGAAACCTTTCTTGCCGGCGTAATGCATGTTGGAATATTCGCCGGTTCTTATGAGGCGTGATCTCTTGTGACGGTACCTACCGGCTATCCCTGAACCGCCACGCATTCCGCTTGCCCTGTGCTGGCCCGATGTGCCCCAGCCGTGGGTTCTGGAGCCTCTTTGGTGTCTCACATGTCTTAATCTGGTTGCCAATTTGGGTGTGCCTTCGCCGGTTTTTCTGCTTTAAATGATAGCGCGAGGTTGTCAGGTTCCGGAGTGCTCAAGATAAACGTTTCCGGAACTTAACTCAGGGTCTTAGGACTATCTTGCCGCAATTTCCTGACCCAACCAATTTCATCGCTTCGTCAAGTTGGTTGAGGGCCATACGGTGCGTTATCAGAGGCTTCAAGTTCAGTTTTCCAGACTTTAGGATAGCTTCGAGCTTATACCACGTGTTGAACATCTCGCGCCCGACTATCCCGCGTACGTGGGCTTCTTTGAATATGAAGTCGTCAGCTATGTTGAGTTGAACTTCCTTTGATGGGATCCCGAAGAGTATTACTGTCCCACCGTTGCGAACCGTTCGAAAGGCATCTTTGATTGCGTGCTCATTTCCAGACATCTCCAGAACGACGCCCGCGCCGCGGCCGCCCGTGTCTTTGTGAACTTCAGCTACAGGGTCACCGTTTTTCGAGTTTATTGTTTTCGAAGCTCCCATTGCTGCCGCGAGTTTCAACCTGTAGTCATTGATGTCGATAGCTGTGACGGAAAGAGCCCCAGAAATGCTTGTCAAGGCAACAGCCGAAAGGCCAACCGGACCGCAGCCATATATCGTAACGTCATTCCCGGCAATATCAGCTGCAAAAGCGGCGTGCACTGCGTTTCCGAGCGGTTCCAGTATCGAGGCAGTGTCTAGGGGGACTTCGCTTGGAACTGGCCAAGCGTTGTTTTCAGGGATCTTGACGTACTCCGCGAAGGAACCGTCAACATCGACGCCAAGAATCGCCACGCGCTCGCAAATGTGTGAGTTGCCGGTTCGGCACTGGTAGCATCTCCCGCATCCGATGTGGCTCTCAGCAACCACCGTTTCCCCGACCCGGCACGCGGTGACATCGGGTGCGATCTCCACGACCTCTCCCGCGAACTCATGTCCGATGATGCGCGGGGGTTTGATTCGTGCTTGCGCCCACTCATCCCACTCGTAGATATGATGGTCTGTTCCGCAGACGGAGGTGACTTTGACTTTGACCAGAACTTCATGCTGACCGATTCTAGGCCGTTCAGCCTCAATTTGCTCGATACCCGGTGCCGGCCGAATTTTCGCGAATGCCTTCACAATCGATTCGCGCCGTGTATCAGGTGATGAACCTTTATGTTTTGCTGGGCATTGCCACGGGCAAAACTATTATTCTGAAGAGGGCGAACTGAAGCGCAAGGGATAGGTCCTTGGTCGAAGCCACGCACTCGAAGCGAGACCCACGTTCATTTCTTCGCGAAGAATACGAACGACTCGTCACACAGGATTTGGATTGGCGCATTCGCGTCCTCGGAAGCAATAGCGGGCCGTGGGGCGTAGTCTCTGGGAAGAAAGCCCTAATCTTATGCTCAAACAATTACCTGAACCTGACCAACCATCCTAAAGTCAAGAAAGCAGCATTAGACGCGATTGAGAAATACGGTGCGGGCTCGGGCTCAGTCCGGCCAATTGCTGGAACCATGAATGCACATGTGGAACTTGAAGAGACGCTTGCTCGATACAAGCACACTGAAGCTTCGTTAGCATACGCGACGGGGTTTGCGGCCAATTCTGGTCTCATTCCACAACTCGCCACGGAAGGTGACCTGATAATTAGTGACGAGCTGAATCACGGCAGCATCATTGACGGCGTTCGCTTGAGCAGGGCGGAGCGCACCGTATACAAGCACCGTGACATGGAAGACCTTAGGAAAGTTCTCAACGAAGCAGAGAATAAGAACTACAAGCACATCCTGGTTGTGTCTGATGGCGTTTTCAGCATGGATGGAGACATCGCCCCAGCGGACAGAGTAGTGGAACTCGCTGAGGAGCACGGAGCGATGACGTACATTGACGATGCACATGGTGACGGCGTACTCGGAGAGTCCGGGCGGGGAATCACTTCACACTTCCACATTGAAGGCCGAGTTGATGTTGAGATGGGCACATTCTCCAAGGCCTTTGGCGTCGTTGGAGGATACATTGCCGGATCACGAGACCTAGTGAATTACGCCTTGAACAAGTCTAGAACTTGGCTTCTAAGCGGTTCGCATCCCGCCAGCGTTGTTGCATCATGTAAGGCGAGTCTAGAGGTTATCCAAGAAGAGCCTGAGCACCTACAGAGGTTATGGGAGAACACACGTTACTTCAAGGAAGGATTACGCAATTTGGGATTTGACATTGGTGCGAGCGAAACGCCGATTACGCCTGTAATTGTGGGCGAGAGCTCGACGGCCCGCAAAATGAGCGAGATGCTCTTCGGGGAGGGCATATTTGCACTTCCAATAGTCTACCCGATGGTTTCACGCGACAAAGCCAGGATTAGAACAATAATGAACGCTGGGCACACAAGGAAGGACTTGGATTTTGCGTTGCGGGCGTTTGAGAAGGTTGGGAAATCGCTCGGCAGTATCTGAAAACGGGAAGGCCTAGATCTAGGCAACCCAGTCTTGGGGTGTCACCATTCGGTACGTGCTCCGTAGGGCTTCGTATACCGCGTACGACATGGAGCCGAGTGTGCTCGTTGAACCGAAGCTTCTCGTCCAGCAGTCTTTGACCCCTGCCAATGTTAGAACGGTCTTTGGAGTTTCTCCCCCGACCAACCCGAGTCCTCTTGGGCCTGGGATGATTTCGATTGCGACACTGCCGCACTTTCCTCGAATTTTGAATGGAATTGAGTGAGGTTGGCCGCAACCGCATTCCCAACTGCCGCAACCACGACGAATTGGAACAACGTCAAGTTTGGCGGTTATGGTGGCCTTGTCTATGGCGTTTCTCACCTGTTTTGCTTTGCCGCCTCCGACGCCTAGGAATCCAGTGCCGTTCCCCACGGCGACGATTGCTTTGAAGCGTGATTTCTCGCCGGCATCGGTTTGCTTTTGCACGAACCCTATACCGAGTACTTCCTGTCTGAGGCCGGGTAGGAGGACGTCGACTATTTCCGGTTCTTTGATTTTCAATCCTTGTGTGAAGATATCCTCAAGGGAGACTATCTGTCCGCTCTGAACCATCCTGCCTACTTTGGTTTTGGGAACCCAGCCTGTTTCGGCTCTTTGGGTTTGGGCTGTTTGCATTCTAGCGTCTCCGTGCAAGCTTGTGCGTGTCTACGTATTCATCCAAGTGTGAGGCGCTTCTGAAGGTTCCGCCTTTTGCCATCAGGGACAGTTTCCTGTAGACTTGCGTAGTGATGAAGCGCTTATCTCGTAAACTTCGCAGCCTTCGCCTAATTGACCTAATGCGGACAACCCATCTTCTCTTGCTGTTATGTGCGCTACCCTTGGTGCTCCCTGGCCCTTTGTGTCGGCCTGCCAGTAGCTCTTGGTGTCTCACCCGTTTCCTACCCCTGCTTATGCCAACCACGGGAACTTTCCTGATGCTTCCTTCGTGGATTAACTTCCTAATCTCTTCGTGAGTGATGGCTGATGATACTCGGTCCGTGTCTTCAGGGTCGACCCATACCCTGGTTATTCCCACTTTGAGTATCCCTGCGGCTAGGCGTTTCTGGCTTACTACGCTCATTTCTTACCCTTCCTTTTTGTCGTAGCTATTGGTTTAGTTTTTTTCTTTGGTTTCTGTTTGGCTGGTTGGGGTTCCTTTTTCTCTGTCGCTGCTTTTTCTTCTTCTTTCGTTTCAGGAGTCGGTTCAGAGGGGGTAGGTTCTCCAACCGTAGGTTCTGCGGGTACTTCAGGTAACGCTTCAGCCCGTTTCTTCAGCCCTGGGTTAAGAATCCGAATGTTTGCCTTCTTTGCTTCGTCGATAATTTGGACGCGTTTGTTTTCGCCAACTGTGTGTGCGATTCTTGCGACCTGGAGCTTTGGGTCTAAGCCTATCAGGTCCTTTGCCCGCCACACCAAAACTTCCCTTAGGCCTGATGGGTGGAGGCCTCTGGTGGCTCGTGGTCTTGAGTAACCTATCTTCACTACTGCGGGCCAGCCTTTCTTGCTACGCCTGACACGGCTCGTTTTTCCGTGTGGAGCGCGCCAGGGCTCTTTGACTCTCTTGTAGCGCCAACTTTCCTCCCTGACGAAACGAGGCCTGCGGTAGGACATTTTACATGCCTTCCTTCTTTTCGAAAATGTATATGCCGTCTAGGAATACGCGCTGGTCTTTCTCTCGAATTATGGTTGCGTATTGGATGTTGGCGGCCGTCTGGCTAACGTCGCCGAGGCTAGTTCCTTGAACGTGAATTTCGTCGCCAGCTATTTTGACTTTGACGCTTCCAATGATTTTTGCGTTTCGGGGCGTCTTCTCGCCCGTGAAATTGTCGATTGTAAGCTTTTTCTCCTTCTCGTCGACTTTGACGGTTATCGGAAAGTGAGCGTAAACAAGCTTGAGCTTGTATGTGTATCCTGACGACACGCCGCGAATCATGTTGCGGACGTGGGCCAGGGCTGTACCGACGAGGGCCACTTCACGTTTCCGAGCCCACGGGCTGTAAACGCGAAGAGACTGGCCCTCCAAGGCAAATTGTACAGGCAGGTGGGAGAAATCCTCTTCGAGTGTTCCCTTCGGTCCGACAGCTTTGATTCTTCTTCCATCCACGTTAAGTTGAACGCCCTCAGGGATGGGTATTGATCTTTGCGCGAGTTCGACGAGTACCATGATTTCCAATCCTACATGTACTTCTTGAACCCTAGGCTTGGGGCTAGTTCACGGAAGCATTGGCGGCATAGGTAGAGGTCGTACTTGCGAATTACGGGGCCGTACTGGCCGCATCTTCTACAGGGCCTGCTACCCTTGCCGTATTTTCTGACTTTCTTCGGTTTCAGTTTAGCCAAGTGTGCCTAGGCCTCCCGAATCTGAACAGCGAATTTTGCCGTCATGAAGTTAATAGCGTCATCTTTGGAAACTCGGTGCCATTTTCCGACAGGTGCCGGCCTCATTCTTTTTCTCTTGATTCTGAAACCAGGCCGTTCGAGTGTTCCTATAACGTCCATTCCGAATATGCCTAGTTCAGGAACATATTTGGTTCCAGGAATTTCAATGTGCTCTTTGATTCCGAAGGCGAAGTTACCATGTTCATCGAAACTCGACCTCTTCAAAGTATTTGACGCTGCATCGAGGCCTCGTTTTAGAAAGGTTACAGCCTTTTCTCCCCTGAGCGTTGTCATGCAAGCGATGGGTTCGCCTTCGCGGATTCCGAATTCTTTTATAGTCATCTTGGCTTGTCTGGTGCAAGGCTTCTGTGCTGTGATTTCTTGAAGAACCTTCCTTGCTTTCTCAAGCATTTCGCCTGACTTACCAACGCCTATGTGCACTACGACCTTCGCTAGTCTGACTTCCCGCATGGGGTTTTTGGGTAGTGTTTCGGTAACTGTTTGCACTGTCTAGGCCTCCAGTTTTATCGCCGGTTTATCGGTGCCCACAACGAACGTGTAGTCTACCATCGTCTCAAACTTGTTGCCCGTGCTGTCTTCTAGGGTTACCATTGCCGGCCTCGTGGCGGTTCCGGCTTGTAGTTCCAAGATCTTTCCGCTCTTGCCTAGGTTTCTGCCTGCGATGACGATTGCGAAATTGCCTTTCTCAAATTTGATTTGGTTTAGGACGCGTTGGGTTGGAATGCTGACCTTCAATGTGTCATTCGTCGAGTAAGCGGCCGTTTGGCTTTCTGTTGGCGGGACGGCGAGGGTACGGCCATCGTGTGTTCCGTAATGGACGCGGCCACCTGGTGCTACTCCCTTCCGGAGGACCTTGCAGAGTTTGAATTTTGTTTCCTCTTTCGGTATCTTGACGAGTGAGAGGCCTTTCCCCGCGACGGGAAGGACTCTAAAAGCAGTATTGGCGTCGGTGAATTCTATCACATCCATCAAGCCCGTCGGGTGATTCCTAGCGCGCCTGGGTCGCCCGTCCACTCTCACCTTTCCGCCAGCCAAGATGCTGCCAACTTCCCTTCTGTTCCTACCTAGGGATAGTTCGTCTCGGATTACTATTTCTAAGGGCAGACAAATTGCAGAAGCGTGGGCTCCTGGGTCTGGTTTCGGGACCCATGTTGACTCCTTTCGGTGGACTGGCCAGAAGCTAGGGGAGGCTAGCCGTTTGAGGTGCTTAAGTCCACCCTTGTTTCCCATTCTTAGGCCCCTGCCTCTACGTTGGTAGTGGTCTTTGGCCGAGATACTTTGATGGACTCCGCTCGCCATTTGTCATCGAGGTTCAGCTTTGTGATCCGAACCTTCGAACAGTTAACAGAAACGTTCGCGGATGTTCCTGCGGTCTTTTCTCTTTGAACGCCTTCAACGAATAATCGTTGCCTGCGTGTGTCTATGTCAGTTATTTTTCCTTCAATTCCGGCAAAGTCGCCCCTTACGATCTTCACGGTGTCACCCTTCCTAACTGGGTAAGAGCGTCTTTCTTGAGTTGTCCGTAACTCGCCAGAAAGAGGTGCAGTCAAGAACCTTCTAAGGCGATGTGCGGGTGCCTCGTAAATCATTTTTCGCTGTTTCGAGGGCTTCTTCGTTACGAGGCGCATTAATTTCATCTTCAGATAATGATGCTCGCTAGGTTGGCTACTCTTGGCCAACGTTCGGCCGCTTCTCTTGCCACAGGCCCGCGAATTTCCGTCCCTTTCAATTCGCCTTCGGGGGTCATGATGACGGCAGCGTTGTCGTGGAAGGAAAGTCTCGTTCCGTCTGGGCGTCTGAAAAGCCTGACCTGCCGAACGACTACGGCTGGAAACATCTGCCGTCTAAGGTCAGGGGTTCCTTTAGAAACGGAAACCATTACCATGTCGCCTACACAGGCTGATGGGACGCGTCTCAGGCGGCTGTGATAACCGAAAACCTGTATGATTTTGAGTTCTTTCGCCCCCGTGTTGTCAGCGCAGCTGACCCTGCAACCGTTAGGCAATCCTCGTGCAATTTTCGGCCGGTATTCTACCATGCCCTTCGCACTGACCGCACGAGTTTTAGGGGCTGGCATTTTGCTTTCACGTAAGGCGCTGCAGAATGCGCCTGAAACAAATTAAGGTTATGTTGAGAAGGGAACGCTACTTCATCTTAGCCCGGTCAGTTTCTCGACAACTACGAAGGCGACTTCCTTGCTAATTGGTCGGCATTCTGCGATCTTAACCCGGTCTCCTTCATGAACTTCTAAACAGGGAGGGCTATGCGCCATGATGCGGCTTCTGCGTTTCTCATAACGAGTGTATTTGCGGACGTAATTCAAGTAATCCCTCTCGACGGTTACTGTCTTCGTCATCTTAGTGCTCACGACTTTCCCATCCAAGAACTTCCGTCTAACGGACAATTGACCGTGGAAGGGGCAGTTACGGTCGTCGCAGGACTTCTTGGGGGCTTTTGCACCAATTCCTATGTCAGACATTACCAGCGCCTCACTTTAGTCTTCAACCTATTCTCTGGTTTCGCTACTAACCGTTCGCCGTCCACGTCCACGCGGACGCCGCCTGGCAGGTCGAACCTGAACGTAGCAACATTCTTCGGAATCATGACTCTTCTTCTCTTAGCGTTTATCATTAGCATGTTCTTTGTTTCATCGACGACGACGCCGCGAATTCCCTCAATCATCGGGTTGTTTGCGTGCATGACCTTCACAGTCAGACCGATTAATTCGTGGCGAAGAATGTTCTGTGGTGTAATCTCGCTCATGCCTTAGGCGTCTCCGGTAGGACTTTTTCATGTGATATGGTGAGGATGCGTGCGACGGTTCGTTTCAGTTCGCGAATTCTCCCCGCATTCTCGACGGTTCCTCCAGATTTCACGTTGGTGCGTAGTTTCGTGAGTTCCGTCCGCAGCTCCGCTAACTTCTTGTTTCGTTCTTCTGGAAGTAACTGCCTGATCTCACGCTTTCTTAGTATCGGCAACCTCAGCCACCTCTTGAACTGTTCCCGCTTCTGCCACAACTTCCTGTATTACAGGTTTGGGTAACGGTGGGGCTTCACCCCTCTCTTTGATAACTGGCCTGTCAGGAAGAACAACGTTCGGGGGCATGAGCCTGACGCTTATCCCAAAGAGCCCTTGCTTTAGTTGGGTATCAACAACTGCAGTTCGCAGTATCTTGGTGATTGCCTCCCCAACTGCGGGCAAGTATCCAGCTCGGTATTTCTCGTAGCGTGCTCTATCGGTTGTCAGTTTACCCCGAATCGCTATCTCTACTCCGAGTGCCCCAGCTTCGACTGTTCGTTGAAGTGCCCAGTAGGCTGCACGCCTGAAATGGATACCCCGTTGGAGTGCCATAGCAATCTGGGACGCTACCACCTTAGGGTCGAGTTCGGGCGCGTCTATCGTCGCAACTGAGACCTGTGGGTTTTCTATCCCAAAACGTTGCTCTAGGATCTGTGTTAGGTCTCGTATGCTTTGGCCGCGCCTGCCTATGACAAGGCCTGGTTTCGCCGCGTAAACGACAAGCCTTGTGCCGAGCGGGGTTTTGGTCATTTCAAGCCTGCTGTACCCAGCCCTTTTCAATTCCTGCGATAGGTACTCGTCAATCTCGGCCCTGCGGGCGTTTTCCTTCACGAAGTACTTGTGAATGGGCAATTCACTCGGCTACCTCGTAACCCATTAGTTCCACGTGGACGAGGGTGTTCAAGTAGGGGGTGGCCCTGCCCATGGCCCTCGTGATATAACGCTGAGTCTTCATGCCTCTCTGAGAGGCCGCGTGAACGATTCTTAGGCGGTCCACGTCGAGCCCCTTGTATTCTGCGTTCGCCTCTAGTTCTTCTAAGAGAAATAGGAATGTCTTGGCGGCCTTGACCGGGTAGCGGCCCGCATACCAGCCTTCGTCGAGGCTTCTGTGGGGAACTTCCTTATGGTACCGCCTGTAAGCAATTGCGCGTTTCTTCTTCGTTACTGCCTCAAGTAGCTCCTTCGCCGAATCCAACCTCATCCCGCGAAGTTTCCGGCAGATTTCAACTGCCGCCTTTGGGGAAATCTTCAACTCTCTCCCAGCGCACCTGACGGCTCGGTCCGGGTCGAATTCCTTGACCGAGTATCCCCAATTTGGCATTGATTTTGCACCGTGCGCCCCCGCATGTGCACAGTAACCCTAAAAAACGTTGTTTACTACTCAGCCGCCTCCGAAACTTGTTCGTCTGGTAAGTTCTATCTATCTCGCGTCGTCTTCTTGACTGTGAGTTGACATGGAACCGAACGACATCGATTCAACAATCGAAAGCGCGATTCACGGGACCACACTGAGAGTCTACTGGTACCTATTCAGGAACCCGAAACCCGTAGGAGTGCGCGAAACCCAGAGGGCGCTCTCAATGTCGAGCCCAAGCACGGCCCTGTACCACTTGGAGAAATTGCGGGAGCTCGGAGTAACTGAGAAGGACGCTATGGGACAATATTCCCTGAAAGAGCAGGTGCAGGTGGGAACGCTCAAAATGTTCCTCAAGGTCGGCCACCTCATCCTACCTCGGTATCTCTTCTACGCAATCTTCCTCTCAACTGCTCTCGCTGCTTACGCATTTGGAACGATTTTGCAGAATGGCGCGGTTGAGCCCGCAGGCGTGGTTTTCGGCGTCGCGGGAGCCGGAATTTCATGGTATGAATGCGCCAGAATGTGGAAGGAACGAGTTCTGTAAATGAAACATGGCCTGTTCGAAAATGTAGACTTAACCAAATCTAGAATACAAAGGGGATGGATGAAATGATACCCAGAGTTTGGCTGGCGGCTTTTCTTGGTGTTCTTCTAGGGGTGGGTATGGCATTCGCGACTTCTGTGCCAGTCGCCCCCGCTGCCAACAGGAACCTGCCTGCGCAAACGTTTGAGGTTACACGCCAGACTGGTGCAACAGCTCAGCCCATTCAGTCGAGTTCTCAATTGGTTTTGCTTTCATTAGTAGCAGGAATCATCGTGGCTACGCCTGCTTTCCTAATCGCCAAAAGGCGCAACTGAAAATCTGCGCTGGCACTACTTGAGTGGCACGTACATAGATGAACGGGAGGCTCCGATGCCTGGTGTTCCGTGTACGACTTTTTTGTTGGTTATGATGAATTCGCCGATATAGTGGCCGATCATTTCTGGTTTGATATCGGTTGATACGAATTCTTTGCCACTGTGGACTAGGAGTGTTAGGCCGACCATCTCTGGTATGATGACCATGTCCCTGCAATGCGTCTTGATCGGCTTAGCTTCCTTCCCTTTGCCTCTGCTGTAGTTGCGGATTAGTTCCATCAAAATTCTTTGGTCCGCTGTTAAGCCCCTTGTCAGTGACCGCCTTTGCCTCGAGGGCAGTATCCTGATGAATTCATCCATGGACATTTGCTGTAAATCGTTAATCGTGTGGCCTCTGTAGGAGAATTCACGGGGCAAACCTTAGCACTCAACTGTTTCGTTCGGTAATGTTCTACTTAATGTTGCCGTTTGCAGGAAGAAGAATACCGCCGAATGCTCTCATAGTATTCCGAGGCGAACTGCGAGGTCGGAGGCCTTAAAGTCCAGTGTTAGCTTCACGAACGCCTTCTTCTCCCCTTCAGGTGTGATCAGGGTTCTGACATCCTGGACTCGTACTTCGTACAGCTCTTGAATGGCCCTCTTGATGTCGTGTTTATCGGATTTGATGTCAACGATGAAGGTGATCTTGTTTTCTGCTTCCAACAGAGTGACCGCATCCTCTGACAGTAGAGGGTATTTGACAACTTCATTGGTAGCGAGCTTGGCCATCTTCAACTTCCTCCAAGCCGGCTATCAAGCCCTTTGAGCGCAGACTGAGTCCAAATCGTCAGCCGGCCTGCATGCGTGCCTGGCGCTAGGTCGCTAACGTTTAGGCTTAGAACATCAACAACTTTAACGCCGGTAAAATTCCTGAAAGCTTTCTCGGCCCCTTGCCTCTTTGCAACCACAAGTAATGCGCTTACGGGGTGCTTGAAGGGACGACCGCGCATGCTACCTTTGCCGCTGCGGGCCTTCCGTTTGGAGGCACGCTCAACGTCTTCCCACACCCCTAGGTTCTTGAGGACCTTCTCAGCGTCTGAACTCGTCGTTATCTTTTCTGTGTCGTCTGAAACAACGAGGGGTAAGTCGAAGTCTTCTGCGATTTTGTGTCCTCTTGCTTTTACAAGTTCTTTTGATGATGTTGCGGCCACCGCGGAACGCATGGCGAGCTTAAGTTCCTTCTTGTTGATTTTCTTGGTACTCAGTTTCGCTGAGGTTGGCGGAAAAGTCAACCTGCCTTTCACGGTCCCAACCGAAAACCCCGCTTGGCCACCCCTCGGGTATCTTTCGCCTTTCACTCTGGGGACGCGGGACATACCATGGCCAACTCCCAAGGATTCCGCAGTCGTACGTTTTCCAGCCATTGGGTCACGGCCCTGAGGTTGAAAGCCACCGCTATGAAGGGCCACAACCGCTCGTCTAATCAGGTCGGTTCGAACGGGTGACTCAAAGAAGCCTGGGACTTCAACCTTGCCCACAGACTTTCCATCAGCGCCGTAAACACTCACCGTCTTTGCCAAGTTCTCTTCACCCTAGCCTCATACAATTCAATAGCCCCAATGAAATGAGCACCGCTTCCTCGGTTCGAACAGTAGCCACGTTTTGGGCTGGAACGGTGTTGATGAGGAAACTGAAGACGCCTTCGGGACTCTTTCCCTCTTGGCTGAGAATCTCCGTGAGCCCCAACCGAGGTGATCCAAAAGCTACCAAAATCGACCCAACATTTTTCATTGAACTGCTGATCTTCGGCCAAATATCTAGTACATTAGCTCCGTATCGAGACGTCCCGATTCTGAGATCGAATCTCTCCTTCTCAAGCAGTGCTGCTAACTTGAATTTCGATTGCTTAACCCGATAGCCCCAATATATGCTTATCTTGGTTGACAGAAGATCAAAGAAGCAAAACCAGATCAGATTATTATGAACGACCTTCCCAAGAGCGGTGTTCAAATTTCACAACATACCGGGAGTAATGCTCCACTCCAGCAAGCTTTCATGAAACCTCGGACGAATGAGGGCAGTCGCACAATAAGCTTTCATATCATATGTTGGGTCGGCGCTACTAAATGAAGTTCGGCATCAAACTTCCTCACTCAGGACCCTTGGCAAGCCCGGAAGCTATCCGAAGAATCGCTTTGGAAGCTGAGAAATCCGCGTTCCACTCTGTATGGGTTCATGACCACATTTCGTACGGGAAGGATTGGATAGGTCATAGAGCTTCGGGGCTTGTGGACCAAGTCACGACGGAATCTGAACCGCGCTTCTACGAAGCAATCACCACTCTCGCACATGTGGCGGGCTTCACAAGAAAAATCCGCTTGGGGACTTCTATACTCGTGGTTCCGTTAAGAAACCCGCTGGTCCTGGGACGGCAGGCTATTAGCCTCCAAGACCTGTCAGGCGGACGTTTCGTCTTGGGAGTTGGCGTCGGCGATTATCCCGGAGATTTCAAAGCGATGAACATACCTTACGAGGAAAGAGGGCGCATCACGGACGAGTATTTGGAAGTATTGAGGAAGGTCTTCCGAGGCGGACGAGTGACTCATAATGGGAAATATGTTCGGATTGGCGAGGCACACATTTACCACATGATTAGTCCACCCCCAATCTTTATTGGAGGAGGAGTTGTCGCTGTGCCTGAACCTGGTGCTGATAGACTGAATCCGATCGTTCTGAGAAGAGTAGCGAGGTTCGGTGATGGTTGGATGCCTGATTGGGGCAAGCCTGAACTTATCGGAGAAGGCGTTAGAATGCTCCATGAATTGGCTCGCAAGTACCATCGCGATAAGGTGCATTTTGAAATATCGGTAGACAAGAGATTCCACCTTGGACGTAGTGACGACGAGGCTTATGCCAGTACTACGAAGTCGGTTCTCGAAGCAGAGCGAACGGCAAACGCCGTCGCAGGAATTGGTTATAGATCACCGCGAAAGGTATACGAAAACAGTCTCATAGGCTCCGCATCCTCAATTATTGAAAAGATAAAACGCCTTTCGGAGGTGGGAGTTCAGCTTGTCATCTTGACATGTTTGTCTGCGGACCTAGATTCTTTCGTAGAAATGTTGAGGAGATTTGACCGAGAGATAGCCCCCGCTTTCAACTAACAAGGTTTTTCATCGCAATTGGAAATTTCTAGACAGATATGCGCAAAGCCGATTAACACTGCGCCAAATGAGGGAGCAAAAGAAAGGCTTGCGAATTAGATCAAGGTCAAGAAATGTGGCAGGTTAGGATTGCGCGTAAATAGGAAGAAAACGAGTGTGTATACGTAGACCCAGCGAAGCGATAAACACCGAGACGTGAAGGTCTTCTCGGAGGCTTCTCGTTGCACTCACTTGGCTTTCATGAGTTTAAATGTCCATCAGGTTTCCTTGATGGCATGGCACAGTGAAATTTGTTGTCTCAACATCAGTGACCTCCACTTGAACTTGCCTCAAAAAAACTGTTCCTGAACCCATTAGATTTCATCGCCAAGGTCCACTTGTCGCTACTAGGGATCTCTACCGTCCAACATCATGGTTCTTGTCGAAGAGGAAATCCACTGATACATCACGAATGAAACTAACCGCCTATTGTGAGAAAATCTGCCGCGATTAGATCCTTTTTTCACAGGTTTTCACTTAGCGCTCAAAGCGTTTCTTCCAATTCTGATTACTAACGCGGACTGCCTACAACCTTGGAAGTGTAGTGTGCGCTTTATCAGTATCCACGGTCTATGTCTACGAGATACTTTGGGGTCAATCCTCTTGCGAGCATATCAACGTTCTCAAAGCAGACTTTGAAGACATTGTCGATGGTCTCCCGCGTGTAGGCTGCCGTTGCAGCTGTGGCAACCACATTTTGTAACTTGTGGATTCCCTCCCAAGATGGTACCGCGAAGTGTAAACTCATTCCCCCAACCCACTGTTCGCGTCCGGTCGAAGGCGGATACCAAGCATCACTACCGAAACCTGCAATCCAGTTCTCGACAAGCGCACGTTTGAGTGCTTTCTCGTCGATTATCATAGCCCGTGACACATTTATGAGGTACGCTGACTTCTTCATGGAGCTCAGCTGTCTCACGCCAATCAACCCTTCCGTTTCCTTTGTCAACGGGACGGCGACCACAACAAAGTCCGACTCTTTGAGGACGCTCAGTAAGTCTGCGGAAGACCCGATGAAATCGATATCTACCGATTCCGCGATTGGCTTTTTAGGGTCCCGTTTTACGCCTATCACTCGCATGTTGAATGCTTTCGCTCTCTTGCTGATTTCTATTCCTATGTGTCCCAACCCGATTATGCCTATCGTTTTTCCGGACAATTCAACGCTGAAGTTCTTGCTGGTGCGGGGCATAGGTTCACCACTGGAGACAGCGTGATGCGATTGAAAAATCCTCTTCGCCATCACGAGGAGAAGTGCGAAAGCGTGTTCAGCAATTGCGGTAGAGTTTGAGCCATTTGCATTTCCCAGCAGTATTCCCCGCTCTTTCAGACTGCTTAGAGAAAAGCCGAGGTCTGGCTCGTCAGCCCTAGCTGCCGCGATCCCGGTATGGAAGACCTGAACCATTTTCAGCTTCCTCGCCGCGTCGATGACAGGTTGAGGGATATACCCACCTATGATGGCGTCCGCGTTCTCCGCCACAATAATGAAATCTTCGACACTGTAAGTCTTCGGGTACACAATCTTACATTTGGAGGAAACGATTTTGGAGATTCTATTGAGCTCCTTTTTGCTTGGAGGCCAAGAGATCGCTATAACAAAACGGCCGCTCATCTTGCAGGACACTCTCAATGTTTGATATTTAACGAGCATTCATTTGTCGAGGCTTATCAGTGATTCTGCCCCGTCATCGCGTACTGCATGCCTCAGCAAGCCCTCGAATGAATCTCTATTCAGTTCGCGAGAGGAAAATTCCGATCAAATGGAGCAACCAAATGGCTTTAGACTGGGAGTAGCTGGCTGATCGGACGCCATCTCTTACGCCTACCGGCGGGGTACACCTTTTGAGGGCGTAGGTAGTTTCCCGAGAGTCGTAACGCTAATCAGTCGGCAGCGCAAGGTACCTCACAAGCGGCAACACGCATGCTGACCTCAGACTGCGTGTCTTTTCAGGAATCTTTCCAGCCTATCCCATACTTCTTTCTGTAGGTCAATACTTGGAACCACCATGCCGCGAAAATGCCCCGATCCACTCGGGCCGTACCACGACCCTGGGCAGAAAATGAGCGATTCTTCTTTGTTTAGCTCGGTCATGAATTCTTCATCCGTCTTCCAAATCGTCCCTATGCCAACGATTCGAGGAAATATGTAAAACGTAGCTTGAGGTTTTACACAAGTGACTCCGTCCATCTCGTTTAGACGTTTCATAGCATAATCCCTGAGAGGATGAAGTGCCTTCACGAAGTTGAACCCTCCTTCCATGGAAGCCGCATAGCTTTTGGCAGCGGCGTAGATAATCGGGCTGCATCGAAGGATCGGATGTCCGTACAATCCCGCAATCATCCTTGCAGTCCTCTTCACCTCTGACAACTTGCCACTGGGATCATGAAAGGCAACATAACCAACACGCCAACCAGTCCTCATGAAGAACTTTGACATCCCGTTCACTACTATCACAGGGACGTCTCCTGCAATGTCCGCCATGGACCTCGCCTTTAGCCCATCATACGTAATCATGCCATACATCTCGTCGGAGACAATAGTGACATCGTTTTCACCAGCTATGTCGATGATGTCTTTCAATTTCCTTTCACTACAGACTGCTCCGGTAGGGTTGGAGGGATTATCAACTACAATGTACTTAGTCCTCCGATTGATCCTCTTTCGCAGAACATCCGGGTCGGGTTGCCACCCCTCATCCTCATGACACGGAATAGGAATGGCCTTAGCATGGAAGCTCTCCAAGACCTGAAGCGGAGTCCAGAAGTAGTGCGCAGGCTCGACGATGCAGACCTCATCACCAGCATAATCATCCAACATAGAGTACTGAACGAAGAATAGCGCTCCGGCAACGCCATCCGCCAGAATGATATCGTCGGTGGCATAATCCACATTCCTATACCGCTTTTCCCAATTACATATCGCATCCAGCAGGTCACTCACGGGGGCTTGATACGAGTGAACCCCCCTCTCTGCCGCCTCGATCAAGTATTTCGATATTTCTTGATTGGTATGCCCGTACTTGGGTGGATCTGAGCCCGTTAGTGCAATAGGTTGCTTGCCGACTTTCCTCATATCCTCCTGACGGGCAAGCTCATTTCGCTCCCATATCTCCCATGAGGGAGTGGTCAGTTCTGAATATCTTCTAGAAGCGGTAGTAACCACTTGTGATCATGGTCGACTTAAGTCAACGTCTTATAACTCTATTGGTGTAGCTTCTCTCAGTGATCTGCAGATAATACAGAGCATATGATAAACGCGCAGAGAAACCATAAAAACACTCGCGCACAAGAGAATTTCATTCGAATATGGCAATGCGGAATTTAAGTGACTAAAGTCAACGGGGGGAATATTTTCTCCAGACTTTCGATGGGTGTGTGACAGCATACACAACGATTGTTAGTTGACGATTGTTGATTGACTGCTGATGGCCTTCAGTGAGAGAAGATGTCCCGAGCTATGTGGCTCGGATACCCACTACCAGTTGGATGGAGGCATCATCGGTCTTATCGAAAGAGTTCCCGACACTCTGCAGTCCGGGATAGGATACCCAGTGTCGAAGAGTTCATTATTGTGGCGGAGAACGCGGACGCCAACATAGGCCGCCTGTTGAGGAAACGCATGTCGGACTCAGAACGTACAGTCACTCTCCGCCTTGGTAAGGACGAAAATGCCGGACCTTAAGCATTACCAGAGACCCAACGCATTTAGCGATGAAGCTTAATAGATTCAAAAAAGAGTTCTGTTTCCTGGGTTGAAGTTCAAGTGAAAATCACAGACGTCGAGATAACGAAGCTTGCTGTTCCATGCCAACTGACATATCACTCAAAAATCATGGAAAAACTGAACTACGTATTGGTGCAGATTCCGACAAATGAGGGTATCACTGGGATCGGATGTATTCCAGTGCAGCACTTAAATCCCTGGACTATAGCGGAAATCATAGAGAGGAACTTCAAGAAGTTCTTGGTAGGCGCAGATCCGCTCGAATCAGAACGCATTTGGTACCAGTTATATGGCGAGATACACCGAGATCGTAAAGGTATTGCTTTTCGCGCTCTATCAGCCGTAGATATAGCCATTTGGGATATCAAGGGAAAAGCGCTGAAGTTGCCTCTCTATCGACTACTAGGTGGGTCGAGGGCGCAAGTACCTTGCTACGCTTCAGGAGGGTACTATGGACTGAACTATGGGAAAACTACGAAAGAGCTAGCGGAGGAGATGACCTCATTTGTAGAAAAAGGTTTCAATGCAATAAAAATGAAGGTCGGTTCTCTAACAATAGACGAAGACGTCCGCAGAGTGAAAGCAGTAAGGGAATCGATCGGCGACAGCATCAATCTGATAGTTGACGCGAATAATGCTTACGCTGTCGGACAAGCAATCAAGATAGGGCGAAAGCTAGAGAAGTATGACGTGTACTGGTTCGAGGAACCTGTTTGGGTAGACGACGTTCGAGGATGTGCAGATGTCGCCAAAGCTCTTGACGTACCGATTGCAGCTGGTCAAAACGAGTACACAAGATATGGGTTCAGAGACCTGATAGAGAACAGGGCCGTAGACATAGTGCAGCCCGATGTAACTGTCATTGGGGGGATATCGGAGTGGTTAAAGGTGGCGGGAATGGCATCCGCATTCAATATTCCAATTGCTCCCCACTGGGATGGGAGCATAGGAATGCCATGGGACCAAGAAGTCCACACGCATCTAGCAGCCGTTGTTCCCTCAGTGTTGCGTGTTGAGTTCTTTCGCCCAAAGGTCGGAGATTACCCATCAATCGTAGATGGCTGCATACCTGTTCCCGAAAAAGTTGGGTTAGGAGTCGAACAGCCAATCAGGGGCATGGAAGGATTTCGAATCGAATAGGATTTGTCGACTCAGTTGATTTCGGAGCGTTTGGTACGCTCATTTGCCAGAAGACCTTGATGTCATTTTGGCCAAGAAGACATAGACGTCTGATTGTCTCTTCCTGACAATCAACCTCCCGATGAGTTGCTGAAAATCTGAACTGAAGAAGACTTTCAAGGACCGCAAACCGTTCAACCATGAGCTGTACTATTATTTCGCAAATGCGGAGTTTGCGGGGATGACCCAGTCTCACTCGACGGTCAGCACAGGCTCGCCTAACACTTCCATCTTCGGTGTGATACCAAGGCCGGGTCGGGTGCTCGCAGCCATGCGGCCATTGACGCGGCGCGGCACGCCGTCGGCGGTGCTCACAGTGACGTAGCTATTGAAGTCGGTCGTCGTGAACAGGAACTCCGTCGGGGTACTGTGCGCCAAATGCGCAATCGCTGCAGTCGTGATGTCGCCTCCCCAACTGTCTTCAATAGTCATAGCTATGCCCAGCGAAACGCAGAGATCACGCGCTTGACGCGTTTTCGTAAGGCCGCCGAATTTGCTGATTTTGATATTCACCACGTCCATCGCCAAGTCAGCCTTGCCGCGCAATAACATGTCGACGCCATCAATCACCTCATCCAGTACAAACGGATGGTTCGTGTGGCGGCGAATGGAAAGACATTCTTCATAGGTCAAGCATGGTTGCTCGATGTAGACATCCGCATCTTGAACTGCGCGAATAACTCGCATGGCGTCGTGCATCAACCATCCCGTGTTAGCGTCCGCCACAAGACGGTCGCCCGGCTGAAGTTGCGCGGATACGGCTTGGATACGCTTGATGTCTACGTCTGGGTCGCCACCGACCTTGAGTTGGAAGCGCCGATAACCCTCTGCGCGGTAACCCGCCACGCGGCTTGCCATTACTTCAGGTGACTCTTGCGAGATGGCGCGGTAGAGACCGAAATCTTTCCCGTAACGTCCGCCGAGCAACACGCACACCGGTTGGCCGGTCACTTGGCCAAGGATGTCCCAGCAGGCGATATCGATGGCAGACTTCACGTAGGGATGCCCCTTGAGCGAGGCGTCCATGCGTCGATTGAGGCGAGCGAGTTCAAGCGGGTCTTCACCCATTAGGTGGGGTCCCAGTTCGGCGATTCCGGCGCGTACGCCTTTCGGGTAGGCCGGTAGGTAGAACGGCCCAAGCGGGCATACTTCGCCGTAACCAATGACGCCAGTGTCTGTTTCGACCCCTACAATTGTGCTGTCGAACACCGTGACGGATTTGCCGCCAGACCATTTGTAGCTACCTTCACAAAGAGGGAGATCTACATGCCACGCTGAGATTTTTCGTACTTCCATACTGAGTTACATCAGAGGGAAAATTCTGTCCGCGTCATGTCACGGGAGACAGTGCAATCCCCCTGTTACGAGTGTCGTCATGTCGACCTATTAGACTTTCAGATTCGATAACATACGAGAAGTTGTTCGACCTGAAGAAATTTGAGAGATTATATAGTGCCGCGAAACGATTGCGATTTCGTTGTATCGAAAGACAATTTACCTTCATAGCATAAGCATTCGTATATGCGAATCACGAAAGTTCAAGCGCATCCTGTGCGTGTGCCGATGCGACAATTCAGCGATGCGTATTCCGAATATCCTACAGGTCAATTTGTGCTCGTTGAAATCGGCACTGACCAAGGTATAGTTGGCTTTGGTGAGGCGCCATGCACAGTCACTGTTGGGTTCTATGGAGAAACATTGGAAACGGTGACTGCTGCGATCCGGAACTACATTGCACCAAAGTTGGTGGGTGAAGATCCGCTCAATATCGGTAAGGCTACCTCAATCATGAATTCAGTCCATGGAGCTGCATCCATCGCCAAGACAGGCATTGATACGGCACTCTGTGATTTGGCGGGCAAAGCCCTTGGAATATCCGTAAGTACTCTGCTGGGGGGCAGGCAAAGAGACACCATAAGGGCTGCTTCTGAGATAGCCATAGTCAACCCAGAAGAAATGGTTCGAGAAGCCCGCCGCTTGGTAGATTTCGGGTTCAAAGTCATCAAAATCAAAGCCGGCAGGAATGTAGACGACGAGGTCAGAGGTATCATAGCGATTCGAGACGCGGTAGGCTCAAATATCGAACTGAGAGTCGACCCGAACGCTGGATGGTCACGCTTCGATACTCTGCGAGCCCTCAAGCTCCTTGAGCGGGAGGAGATCAGTTACATTGAACAACCACTTCCAGGATGGGATCTGGAAGGCCTTGCATGGCTGCGGAAAATAACGGGCATCCCAGTAATGGTCGACGAGAGCGTCTGGAACCCCCATGACGTGATCAAGGTCGCAAGAGCAGAAGCTGCGGATATAATCAACATTAAGATAACTAAGGCTGGCGGACTGAAGAACTCCCTCGACATCTTCGCAACCGCAGAAGCGGTGGGCATTCCATGCATGATTGGAACCGAACTTGAATCATGCGTTGCAGTCGCAGCAAAGCTGCAACTCGCGGCTTCTTTGGAAAATCTGCCTTTTGCCTGTGAATACACAAAATTGGCTTTCCAGAAAATGGCCATAATGGAATCTTTGAAACTCGAAGATGGGTCTATGAAGGTTCCGACAGGCCCAGGCCTCGGTATGGCGTCAGATAGGCAACTGATAGAACAGAATGCTGTTCCCGCATGAACTGAGAAGCAAGCCAATTCGGCTTGTGATTACCTAGCTACGGGATCAACTTGAATTTGTAGCCTGCTATGGTAAATGGATTCGCCCTGAAGATCGTATTGGTAACCATATCCTCGATTGCAAAAATGCTCGCGAGTCAAGGAATACGCATACTTCAAAGAACATTGGATAGAGGATTCGCTGCGAGGCCAAACCTTTAATTGCTGAGGGAGGCTCGCGGAACTCGAGGCCTAACAAGAATGGCGACTCCTGATATTGCTTGTAGGATTGCCGATTGTGTAGACGAGAAACACCTCTCGGACTTTGTGAAGGAACTCGTCAGGATACCAAGCGTGACCGGACAAGAAGCTGAGGCCTCAGAGCGGGTAGCTAAGGAAATGGAGCGCATAGGCCTTACAGTTGAGAACATTGGACTAAACATCATAGGCAGATGGGAATCTGCACCCGAAGCCAAAACTCTCGTCTTATGCGGTCATGTAGATACCGTCCCAGTGGGGGATCGTAAGGAGTGGACTTGCGACCCATATGGTGGCGAAATCAGGGACGGGAAACTCTACGGAAGAGGGGCATGCGACATGAAAGCGGGAGTGGGAGCTATGATAGCGGCTATTGACGCCTTGAAGAAGGCCAATACCAAGTTACTCGGCAATATGACTCTCATAGCGAATATCTGTGAAGAGACATCGGAGAAACTTAGCAAAAGGAAGGGGATCATAGAGCTCCTAGATCGGAATGTGGTTAAGGGCGATGCAGTAATCATAACTGAGCCGACAGACCTGGTTATAGCCTTAGGCCATAAGGCCACATGTGAAATAGTAGTTGAAATCCGAGGTAAGTCAGCTCACTCAGGCCTTCCTCATGAAGGCATAAATGCCATCGAAAAAGCCGCCAAGCTGATTGTGGCACTCAGACAGCTTCGCTTACCTCAGCATCCCGTTCTCGGCGCAGCGACTCTCAGTGTGACTCTGATAAACGGAGGAACTGTGAGTGGAGTCGTTCCTGACTACTGCAAAATGGAGATAAATAGACGCCTGACGAAGGGCGAAAGTCTGGACACAGTCAAGAGAGAGATGGAGACGTTAATCGAGAGTATTCACGCGGAAGACAAGGATTTCAAAGCCGAAGCTAGCTATCCGTTTGCTTATGAGCCAATTTTGGTCACGCCTAACGAGCCTGCTGTGAAGTCCCTGGCAAGAGCATACTCATTAGTAGTAGGCAAGCCTCCAGAAACAGGGACACTTTCGTACGGCACGGATGGCGCGTTCATACATCAGAAAACCAAGATTCCCGTAGTTATTTTTGGACCTGGAAACATTCGGCAGGCTCACGGACCCGACGAGTATGTTGAGGTAGAACAGATCTTCACAGCCGCCAAGGTCTATGCGGTTGCAGCTGTTCAGTTCTTAGGACTTCACGAGTCATAATATACGTTCGGCAATTCTGTCAGAGTACTCCACTTCAGATGGCAGGGACGCTATATCCCAAGTCTAAGAAGGTTGGGCCGAAAACCTGGGCGAAGAGCCGCACGAAGTATATGTGCATTCCCTAGCCAAGCGACGCCACGAAAAATGAGAAGTGGAATCGAAGATGATATTTTTTGACTGCAGAAACTAGAGGGAGGTAGTCTAATTTCGCCAGACGGATCGAAAACGCACTGGCTGCGGTTGGCTGAGGAAAACTGGTTGCATGAAGGCACAATATGAACCTACGTTTCTCGGCGACGCGACATGCTTAGCCTACAATGTTGAGCACAACATTCCCATCTGAAAGCCCAACACAGTCTATTTCTTTGTCCATTAGCCTACACTTGTGCTTCACAACATGAGCTCGAAGTCTTGAGAAGTTCATGCTGAAGATCTGCCGCCATTCGTAATCTAAGGCTTTTACAATTCTATGGGCAATTTCCTCCGCGCACATACCTGTGTTTTCTTTCATGTGGCAATCATTAACACTGGCCTATCTGGTTCCCATCTCAGAACTACAAAACGTTCATGTCTCGGCGGAGGTTCTCAATGGTAACTATGATCATATGCTGTTCTTGACAACACTTACTAAGGAGTACTTCAGCAAAACGCTTGAGGAAGTGAGGTTGAGGAAAGATTCTCTCAAAGGGCGCGACATTATCTCATTGAAGGACCTCAGCAGAGAAGAGATGGAGCTCATTTTCGACACGGCCGACGAGTTAGAGCCACGGAAGCATTACACTATTTTGACAGGCAAGATCATGGCAGCTCTCTTTTTTGAGTCAAGTACTAGGACTAGACTCAGTTTTGAGTCAGCCATGTCTAGACTGGATGGGAGGGTGATTGGTTGGGCTGACGCCTCAGCGTCCCGATACGGAGATCCGGCTCGGGGCGAAACATTTGAGGACACAATCAGGATGGTAGATGACTATTCGGATGTCATAGTGATGCGTGCCCCGCAGACTGGGTTAGATTATTATCCATACGTGGCAGCCGAGATTGCAACAATACCAGTAATTAACGCAGGTTACCGACAGCCTGCAGAAGACATGGAACATCCCACTCAAGGATTGATTGACCTCTACACGATTAGGAGGGAGAAAAAAGGGATCGACGGTCTAAAGATCGCTCTTGGAGGAATGATCAGATACGATAGGACTCTACACGCATGGCTATACGGTTTAGCCAATTATGACGTTGAACTTCTTCTTGCACATCCAGACGGTGCTGGACCACCTGACAAATACCTTGATTACGTCCGCAAGAATCGAGCGAAATATCGGGTTACTAGCCTGCAAGAAGCGCTAAAGGAAGCTGACGTATTTTTCGCGTCCGCTGCGATGGACTACAAAGGTAAGAAGATGGAACAATTACAGGAGGACCAGAGGGCTGAAGCTATAATGTCAATCGAAGAATGGAGGATAACGTCGGAGAAGATCAAGGAAGCAAGAAAGGATCTTATAATTATGAACGATCTACCTAGAAGTGGCGTTCACGGTTTCACAATCCTTCCGGAGGTTGATAAGACGCCCCACGCAGCATATTTCAGAGAAGCTGCCAATGGCGTAAGAGTCAGGATGGCGATATTGAGCCTTGTTGTCTAGTCGCCCCCCCTGATGTTGTCCTTGAAGTGGCAAGCACGCGAGCCATTTGCAGGATTGCGTTAGACGTTACATTTCGATTCGGTACCGGTGCCCCTGCATTCCGAGCGAATTCCATCAAAGTTCAGAAGAAAGAACATCCTCGAGCTGACGCATCCGTATGTAAACTTAGAGAGAGAACTCGAAATGCAAGGAAGACACGATAGATGTGCATCTAGATATTCGGCGAACAACACGAATTTTCGTCAACTTGATGACTTTCGCTCAGGCGATTACAAGAAGATAGGAGCATTATGCTCTTGCGCGTACGTTAGTGAAATGAGATTTGTGATTGCCGTGCTATGGTCTCGAGCGGAGCTCGTCGGGGGTATCGTCCGCTGGGCACCGTAAGACCAAGTTTAGGCGCGTAGCGAATTGATGTGGATTATAGGCTCGAAGAGCAAAAGGACTACTGGGCTCTGGTCGGCTTGGTCAGTTGCTGGTCCTAACATCGCATACTCTTATTCGTTGGGTCCTGTTCTAACCTAGCTGGATATCCTAAGAGGTCATTGATGAGAATTGTGATTTGACAATCGGCATTCTCTGTTCGTAGGTGTAGGCCATCTTGAGCAGTAAGCCCTCCCTATAATGTGAGGCAATCAATTGAAGCCCAATAGGCAGGTGCCGGTAGAACCCACATGGGACAGACAAGGCGGGCATGCCGGTCAGGTTGGCTACCGCACGATTGGGAAGAGCAACACCAACCATTGCAGGCTCGGGGTCGCGCTTTCTTTCCCAAAGCTTGACGGGCAAAGTGGCATTAGTAGGCGCAGCAATTGCATCGAACTTCTTGAAGATTTCATGGAACTCCTTCGTCAGAAGCGTTCTGACCTTTGCAGCCTGCTCATACAGACGCCTCTCGGTCAGAAGGAAGTATCCCAGAATGACTTGACTCTTCGGTTCGCTGCCTAACCCCTTATGAGCATAAGGAGATAGGTTCGGGAAACCCTCCACTGCTTGAATACAATTGAAGCACGCACGAGCATATCGAAGCAACTTCATCGAAACCTCTGTGCAATTGGCGCCCAGGTCTTCCAATTCGCAAATGGCTTTCCACACGGCCATCTGAACTGGTTTCTGTGCGTTGTCAAATAGCTCCTTTGGGACAGCGATTCTAACACCATCAATGCCCCCCTCAAGATACCCTGTGTAGTCTTCGGGTTTTTTTTTCGTTGAAGCGGTGTCCTTTCGATCAGGTCCAGCCATCACACTTAGAAGTAGAGCACAATCTCTAGCATCCCTTGCCAGAGGACCGACTGTATCGAGGGTCTCTGCGAATGGGACAAGCCCATATCTACTGACCAAACCATAAGTAGGCTTCAAGCCGAGAATGGAGCAGAAGCCCGCAGGACTTCTCACAGAACCTCCAGTATCTGATCCTAATCCTAGCGTTGCCATGTAAGTCGCCACTGCCACCGCGCTTCCTCCTGAAGAGCCTCCTGGATATCGAGTTAAATCCCATGGATTTCGAGTCGGACCGAAACAACCGTAACCGTATCGGTAACCATCAGCGAACTCTTCTAGATTGGACTTGCCCAGTATGATGCCATCTTCTGCTTCAATTCGTTGGACAACAGTCGCGGTATCAGGCGGAACGTAGCCTCGAAGAGCCCTAGAGGCGCATGTGGTCTCGACGCCTCTTATCCAAATGTTGTCCTTTACTGCTACGCCAAGCCCGGCAAGCCTGCCGACACTTTCTCGGTTCTTGATTTTCTTGTCCAGATTCCTAGCCTGTTCAAGAGCTTGTTCTTTCATCAGTGTGATATACGCGTTGAGTGCTTCATCCTTCTCTTCTATCCTCTTAAAGAGGTAGGAGACGTATTCCTGCGCGCTAATTTCGCCTCTCTTGATCTCATCTGTAATCTTCCATCCAGGCTGTTTAATGAACTCTGCTTTCATTTTTCTGAATGGACCTCGCTTGGAAAATACCTCGATGGTAGTAAGCAGGATGAACTCGCTTGGTTTTGACCGCATTCAGTCGTGCAATATCCCTCAAAGTAGCTTTGATCTGGGATGCGAGGAATTCCTCCTCCATTTTGGTAAACTCAAAACCCATGATCTGAGCAATTCTTCTAAAGTCATCGTTGTCGGCGTTTTTTCTACTTGGCCGCAATGTCATCCTCTACTGTCGGTTAAGACCGCCTAGGTCTTAAACATCATCAGAGCCATCTGCGTAGACTCAAATACGCGCCTGGCATGCGCGCACCGCAATGTCCGCTTTCAGCATCCGCTTGCAGAATTGCAGGAGTCTTCACAGAATCAACCTTATTTGGAGGTGACGAAAACATCGCTGATGTGCGTCGCGCTTGAGCAATATTCTCGAAGTCCGTCAGGTAGAGGCAGGTTACGGAAAGTCTCAGGTGCTTTTCGGAGTATCAGCAGAAGTACGGAAGGGATCGATAACTGCTATACTGGGGCCCAATGGCAGCGGCAAGTCCACGCTCCTGAAGACAATATTCGGCCTGACGGAAATCTATCAAGGCTCAATAGGATTCAACGGCATCGAAATACGCGGGATGAGACCGCACAGAATCGCGCGGCTGGGTATAGCCTACTTGCCCCAGGTACAGAGTAACTACTTGGATCTTAACGTTCGAGAAAACTTGCTCATGGCGGGATACGTCCTGTCGAAGGAGCAGACGAAAAACCGCATGGAGGAGGTCTTGGAGATCTTACCTATCTTAACTCAATTCTCAGAGAAGAAGGTATCAAAACTCAGTGGAGGTGAGCGCCAGATACTGGTTATGGCGATGGCCCTTATGAGGCAGCCAGAACTCATGCTGTTTGATGAGCCGTCAGCCCACTTAGCCCCCAAAGCATCTGAGCAAATCTTTGAGAAGATAACAGAATTGAGGCAAAACCATGGAATCACAATAGTTCTTGTGGAGCAAGACACCAGAAAGGCTCTCCAAGTGAGCGACCAGGCTTACCTCCTAGTCTCAGGCAGGGTCAATTTTCGTGGAGCCGCGAGTGAGTTAGCTGCCAACACAGAGTTAGGCGAATTATTCCTTGGATTGTAGCTTCATGTGAAGAGTTTTCTGGGCGTAGCGCCTTATCTTTAGTGCCTTCTCGGGCACTAAGCCTGCAGGCTTCACAACTAAAACAATCATTAGCATTATGCCCAGAAGCATAGGCTCGAGCCAAATGATATCGAACGGAAGGAAGACGAAGTAATATTTCAGAACCATAATCAGTCGCCTAATCATTACCAGAAGAAAGGTGGCCAATAGGACTCCTAGATTATTCCCCGTTCCACCTATTATCATCATAAGCCAAGGCCAGAATGAGTAGTCTAATCGATTATATCCTGCCACCACAACCGCACCCGTGGTAAATGCTTGGACCACACCGGCCAACCCTAGCGTGGCGAATGAAAACGCCATTACTTTCCTCTTAATCTTGCTGACATCCTTTCCGACGCATTCAGCAGTCAACTCGTTCTCTCGCACACTCTTCAAAAGGCGGCCTAAGGGTGAATTGCAAATATTCCGATAGAAGAGCACTATCAGAACAGTGCAGCCTATGGCGAAAAAGGATGAACCGTAGTAAGCGTATGACCCAAGCCACCAAAACAGATCGACTGTTGCGATTCCCATAACACCCCCCGCCATCCAGTCTGTCTGCATCCCAACCAATCTAATGGTCTCCGCTAGGCTCAGCATAAAAAGAGCCAAATAGACCGCTGGTAGCTTCATTGCGGGAAAGGCACTGAGATACCCTATACAGAAGGAGATGCCTGCCGCTACGGCTAATGTGACCAAGAGTAGCAGGATCGAAGTCAGGGGATCTGTCGCCATCTTAGACTTCAACAGGTCCAAGACCTGCGCGTTATTTGCTACGAAATCCAGCCTCGGATCAGTCCTGTAGATTATCATGGCCAGCCTACCGGGCAGATAGGCCGCGACCACTGCACCCACTATGATCGGAAGAAAAAGCCCCAAGTTGAACATGCCTGTGAAGCCCTGCTCAAAGTTCAGGGCCACAGTTATCATTGCGTAAACGCAGAAGAATACCGCTACGTCCAGAATAAAGGAAAAAGCAACCAACAACAGCGTCACCTAGATGAGAACCTCTGGACATAACCCGCTATCCCCTCGGGCATCCAGAGAAGTGTTAAGATTGACAAAATCATAGGTGGGAGGGCTCGGTAAGACCAGACCCAATTGCCCAGGACGAATGTGAACCCGTATGTCACGAGAGTCTCTGAGGCTGCAATGAGAAAGCCACCAAGCAAACTACCATAGATGCTCCTCACACCCCCCACTATACAAGCCGCAAAGACATCGATGAAAATCCGCGTGTCAGCCAAGGGGTCCATGGAAAACCACAGAGGGTAAAGAGCACCGCTTATTCCTGCAACTCCACCTACGAAGAACCAAGCTACAATTAGAATTTTCTCCGTGTCTATTCCCTGGATGGCAGACAAAGAATAGTTCTCCATGACCGCCCGCATGCCAATGCCAAACTTTGTCTTTACTAAGAATACGTGAAAGACCAGCGCCAATGTTACAGCAGTCACGCTAGAGACTATGAGAATTCCAGGAACCGTTCCTATATTGAAATCGTATTGTGTAAGCGAGAAAGAGAACGTATAAACCGTGAAGACTTGGGCCATATATGACGCAATAATATTCACTGCGCCGTACATGATCAAGGAGAGGCACAAAGTTGACATCATCAAAGTGACAGTCGTAGCTTTCCTGTCCCTCAGAAATGCCATGAACTTGTAGAGTAGAATGCTTATCACGCCCCCCATGATGAAACCAAAAGGTAATGCGCAGTAGGGGCTCAGGCCTTTGATGGTCATTAACAAACTCAAATACGGTGAGGCGAACGCGATAGTTGTGTAAGCCAGGTTTGGGACACCTAGGGTGATGTATTGCAAGGTAAAGCCCATTGCTAAAAGAGCTAAGATGCATGAAAATACGACTACCCCCATAAGAACGACAAGCGATATAATTCGTGATACCCTCTAACCCTTTGTCAAGTAGACTTCATAGAGTTCTTTCGTTTTCACAACCTCGCCAGGAGTGCCTGAGCACAATACTCTGCCTCCGGCAAGCACCCACACATAGTCCACATACCGCATCACAATATCTAGTCTATGCTCAACCATTAGGCAAGTGATCCCGAGTTTATCCCTCACGTTCTTTATGTGTGAGAGAATTTCGTGGGCTAGCAGAGGATTCACGCCTCCCACAGGCTCATCCACCACCATGACCTTGACACCGAGCATCAAAAGCCGTCCGAGTTCGAGAAGCTTCAGTTGCCCGCCGCTAAGCTCCCCCGCGCGGGCGTCGCACTTATCTTCCAAACCAACAACCTGAAGAATACTCAACATCTCATCGACAAGCGACTTTTCGTATTCTTGCCACGTGTTCTTGACAAGCGCCGTTCCAAATCTTTCTCCTTGATTGGAATGGCCGCATACCAGAAGATTGTCCGCAACGGTCAGTGCGTTGAACGGTGCCGGTATCTGGAAAGTCCGACCAATCCCAAGACGCACTATTTCATGAGGCGCTTTACCAGTAATGTCGACCCCTTCGAGAAAAATCTTTCCTTGTTCCGGCGTATATATTCCGGAAATACAGTTGACGAGCGTGCTCTTGCCGCTGCCATTGGGCCCCATCAATAGATTTATACTAGCTGGAAAAATGTCTAGGCACACATCTTCTAATGCATGAAAACTGCCGAAACACTTCGTAACATGCTCTATGCGGACGAGCGGCTTTTCATTTCGCAGCTGTCAGAACCACTCAATTAAGCCGTCGGGGACAACCACTTAATTGAGCCGGAGATGCCGTCATAAAATCCGATAAGCTCCCAACTTGGTTTGCTTTGATTGACGACCGTGTATAGTTTATAGTTTCCGAACGCCCTATCACCGGCCGCGTTAAGGGTAGTAAGTCCAGTTGCGCCGTAATAGGAGGCCGCGACTATGGGGAGAACATTTTTGATCGCCAGACCGCTGTTTTGTCCGGCTGCAAGTATGGACAGTCCAGCCAACATTATGGCATCGTACAAGAGGAAAGTTTCATCGGACGGCCTATACCCAGCGATGGCGGTATATCGCTGCGTGATGTCATCCACCTTAGCTGACGACGGAGGCGCGAAAAACATAGTGGTGAAGTTAACCGCCGCGGCAACTTGGCCGGCCTGCTGTACAACCGCGGGTACATCACCGCAATCAGTATCGAAGACACGAGCCTTCAGGAGGTCCGGATACCTACCCAGGCTATTGAGCATAGGAATGATAATGTTGTAAGACGCGAGAAGATAGATACCCACTTGGTCAGCCGGATATGTCTTGAGACCGGCCGTGTACATCGACTCTACGGATGAAAACTCACTCGTGTATTCGGTTTTCGAGGGATCAACTGGCAGGCTCCCTAGAATCTTTACACCAGAGGCGGTCCACTGTCCACTAATCGCTCCATAAAAGCCCTGACCGTACGCGTCATTTGAGTACACGGCCACAACGGCTTTTATCCCCTTTGACAAAGTTATCGCATTTACAGTGGTGGCGGCAACGTTGTCATCCACTATTACCCTGAAAAGGTAGTCATTGGGTATAGCCAACGATGGTGCCGAACTGCTCGCGCTAATCAAGACTATTTGTCGTTGGTTAGCTAATGGAAGAATCGGCCTCGCAATGGAGGTCCACTGCAAGCCTGTAATAACCTGCGCGCCTTGTGTAATCAAAGTTTGAGCAGCCTCAACCGCTTGTGTAGGCGATTCTTGGGCGTTTTCTATTAAGGGAACAAACTTGACCGGCTGGCCCGAAGCATTAACAAGCTGATTGAGATCCGCAAAGGCAAGGGTTATCATTGGAGCCTCTATCGCTGTGTAAAGCGGGGACGCATGCAGTACACCGATAGGTATATCCCCCGATAGTATCGGCTTTACTTCGACCTTGGAAGGAGCAAGGACCTGCCCGGCATACCAGCCGACAATGCCTCCAACAAGAAGCGCAACAAGTGCAACTGCAGAAATCTTGACGATAATGGAATTCATTATTCCTGCTCCAATAATAAATGTTAAAATGTGGGTACTCTGCGTATAAAAAACTTTGCATTTATTATCAATCTGTGGTATGTCTCGTTTCTACGCAAACTAATTCCTAGGTCTCCGGAGTGAGGAATTACGAAGGGATGGCAGAACCTCCACTCATGAGCAAAGAATGGGTCTTCCGTTCAATTTGTTCAACCAGATCTCGCAGAGCCTAAGCCAAGTGGAGCTGGCTCGTCGATGCAAGCGATATCCTTTGGAAATTTCGTATCATCGAATCCGAGGAGGAGGTCAAAGCGATGAAGGCTTTGATATTACATCAAAGGCTAGGCAATCATGCTACGACAGCGTGAAGGTCGGGATGACGAAAATAGATGTTGCTCGTCGTTTCTCAAAATTCATGATTGAATTTGATCTTGATAGGCCTCCCTTGTTTACTTCTGCGCGGAGCCCATGAAGGGGTGGTATGCGAAAGAGAAAAAAGTCGGGAAGGCGGACCCCTTTGGATTGATGTGGGACGATTGACCTGTGACTTCAGCAGAGAGGCGGTGATTCGGAAACCAGGTGAGAAGCAGCTCAAGGCGCATAATTACGTAGTCGAGGTTACACAGGAAGAGGCTAGGATGTTCCCGGCGAAGCTTGTAGATCCGTCCCCCATCCGAGAGCGCGGCGGCTGGAAAAGTTCTGAGAGACTGTTATACAATGTGGACACTTCGGCCACTGCCAAAGGATTCTACAGCCCAGCGTGGCAAATTGAGACCCGAGGTCATTAGAGCATGGTGCTGAGTTGTGAGCCAGGTCTGGTAACGTACTATGGAGTATTCATCTGGGAAGACGTCCGCCACATAGCGAGAGACGGTCATGAATATCTCAGTGATGAAACAACCGAACTCAAGCCTCTAGCGCGAGATGGGTGATTGCTTTTGAGAGGTCAACATTGCCGCATAGGCTTCATTTATCCTGCGAACAGTTACATCGATGATGAACTTTGGAAGATGATACCAACAGATGCCGCTGTGTACGTAACACGAATCGCTGGAGGCGGCACAGGTCCCTTCAATCTTCACCTGGCTACCAAGCTTAGTGAAACAATTGAAATTGAACAGGCGGCACGGGCTGTCGCAATGTCTCGTCCCAATGTGATTGCATACGGATGTACGAGCGGGAGTTTCGTGAGAGGCGTGAGGTATGACAAATCGATTGCGGAATGCATCAGCAAGGCGACCGGCATCCCAGCCGTAACAACTAGCTCAGCGATTGTGCAAGCCCTGAACGAGCTTGGAGTCAGGAGCGTGTCAGTTGCTGCACCCTATGTGGACGAAATCTGTGGCCGGCTTAGAATATACTTAGAAGATGCTGGCTTTAGAGTGAGAAATATTGCGGGTCTCGGATTGACTGACGATTGGGATTTCGGATTCACGCCCGCGGAAGTTTTCGCGCAGCTTGCAGAGCAGGTCAACACGCCGGAGTCTGATGCTATTGTAATACCGTGCACAGGTATCCGTACGGCGGAGATTATCGAGGATCTTGAGAAGAAATTAAGAAAACCTGTGGTGACAGCAAATCAAGCTACAATGTGGGCCTCGTTGAAGATGGCACAGTGTACCGGTGCCGTATACGACCGTGGTCGACTGTTGAGAGACTTTCTCTAGACATGCCTTTCAGCGAATGTGACGAGACGCTTACCGTTGCGAGTTATGAACCCTGATACTTCGCTGATGCCTCTAGGTTTCAGCTTGAATGCGAGTAAGTTGAGTTTCGAGTTTTGAGAAATTCCGAACGTCCTGCTGGGCTGAGGCATCGTCTCTAACAATTCGAGATTGACATTAAGAGCAAATACCTGGTCGAGAAGGAAAGTGAAACTTTACTTTTCCATGGTTTCCATAAGCATATCCGGTGTCGTAGGATGAACCAGATATATCCACGAATAGAATCTAGGTGAAGACGATCGACGCAATATACATAAATTGACTTGTTAGACTTTAGAGGTAGCAGAGGAACGATTTTAGTTGGCTTGGAACGGACCAAAATGGTTATCGAGCTGGCATAACTTTGCCTCCGAAGTAACCAATGACTTCTCCTTTGCTGAGAGAATATCGATCGCCGATTGGACTCTGGAGGGAGATGGCGAAGAAATGCCGGGCGTGGTGTTCACAAGAGATGAAAAGCTCGACATCGCAAGGATGTTAGATGAGGTCGGTGTTCATCGCATAAACGCAGGATGGATAGCCTCATCTCTCCCCGAAGACGACCGAGTCGTAAGGGAAATTGCTCATTTAGGGCTCAACGCCAAAGTCGAAGCCGAAGCCGCTGTGAGTAAGTCCCACATTGATTCGGCCCTGAAAGCCGACGTGTCAAATGTCGTCATGGAGTCTATTTTGACTGACGTGTCGATCAAAAGTTCTCATCTTTCCAGGAATGAAGTCATGGACCGATCAATAGAGATAACAACTTACGCCAAGGAGCACGGCTTGCAGGTAACCTTTGGCCTAGTGGACGCGCCGCGTGCTGATCAGGAATTTCTGTCGAGGTTCGTGAGGTCTCTGGAGAGGGAGGCCAAGGCCGATATCGTCTGTATCTCAGACAGCTGGGGCGTCACGAGCCCACAAGGCTTCGCTCACCTAATTAGAATGGTAAGGGGATTCACTAGGTTGCCTATCGCAGTACACTGCCACAACGACCTCGGATTGGCCACAGCAAACGCTTTGGCTGGCCTTTTGGCCGGAGCTGCCATCGTGACAGCCACGGTAAATGGCATCGGTGAAAGATGCGGCCTAGCCTCACTGGAGGAAGTTGCAGTGGCGCTACGAATACTCTACAACACCGATGTTGGAATAAAGTATGATAGACTTTGCGAGCTGTCCAGACTTGTGGAAGATGCTACTGGGAGGATGATTTCTAAAATGAAACCAGTGGTCGGAGAGAGGGCCTTTGCTTGGGAAGCTGATCAGTTCGTACAAAACATAAGAAGTCTCGGGGCGATTGGCGATGTAAAGTCAGGACTGCCCTACCAACCTGATTTTGTAGGCGCCGATTTCAGATGTTATCCAGCGAAGAGAATTGGCAGAGCAGGTATTCAGTGGGAGGCTCAAAGATTCGGCATGAAGTTAACAGATGAAAAGGCTGAAGAGTTAGCGGCTAGAATTAGGGAATTATCAAAAAGGAAGCATCAACCTAGCTATCAAGAGTTTCTCATGATGATTTCGATGATGTCAAAATCATGACGGTACCGTTCTAAGGCAATGTGAAGTGTGACATAAGATGAATATGTTGAAGCAATGTTAGCAATCAATTTCCGAATCTGTGCGTAGTCGTTTCCTCTCTCATGTTGGTCTGCTCCCCCAATAGAAACACGGCGTTGTTACGCAGAAACCGCTGCCGGGATTTAGAACTACCAGACAACCAATTCACGTGTACACTCCGGCTGTGAAATAATCTCGTGACCGTCTTTTGTTACCGTCAAGTTGTCTTCGAGATTAAAGACTCCGTACGACGTGACGAAGTTCGGGTTGAGTGCAAACACCATCCCTTCTTGGAGAATTGTCTTCTCACCAAGCATGAAAGACGGATACTCTGTTGGAATAACCCCCACACCATGCCCAATCCTACCTACACCAGCGGTCGCCCTTCCGACCTTTGCTAACTCAGAGTCACAGAACTTTTTCACATCCTCTGCAGCAATGCCAGGTTTTACTTGATCAAAGCACTTGCGCGCAAGGTCAAAAGTAAACTCATACATCTTGGATTGCTCCGGCAGAGGCTTGCCTACAACCGCCGTTCTCGCAATGTCGCACCAATATCCTCGATACTCAGCTTGTATATCGATACAGACAGTATCGTTTGCCTTGAACTTGCGGTCCGTCGGGCATTGAACACCCATCCCTGTCCGACCTGAAAAATCAAAACCACCCATAACAAAGACAACAGAGCTATCAGCCCCCTCCTCTGCCATGCGTACCCTGACTATTTTAGCAAGTTCGTGGCCCGTCATGCCTTCTTTTGCGATATCGAAAAGGTACTTCATGGACTTAGCCCCTATCACCCCCGCTTTCTTACACATTTCTACCTCTGCAGGTGATTTGGAAGCCCTGAGATCAAGAAATATCTGACTCGCGTCGACAAACTTTGCTTTCGATAATCTCTTAGAGATTTCCGTGAAGTCGTTGTAGCTTACCTGAAGATATTGCTCACGCCCAAGCTCAGCTCCGATAACTCCATCACCTAGCCCCAAATCCTCTAGGGTCTGGACGATTACGTCGTTGTGCTTGTACATTTCCTTATATTCTCTTACCTCGTTTACCCAGGTTCCTTGGAGCACGTGTCCTACTTCGAACGGCATCACTATGACTACCGGTTCGCCTCTCCTCGGTAGTAGGAACGCGTACGCCCTGATAGTATCTATCTTGTTCTGCTGGGATCTATGTCCAGTGAAGTACACGTAATTGTGTTCTTCTGTAACAAATAATGCGTCAAGATCATTCTTGGACATGTAATCCTGAGCTTTCTTCCAGCGCATTTCGTATTCTTTTTTGGGAAAATCTGCGTATAGCACCTGCGATTTGCTCATAGTCAACTCATACTCAATTCCTCGTGCGGAAGAAAATAAGGTTATGGTATCGCCGTCTGGAAAGAGCCTATTGGTGCGATCATAGTTAGGACCTAAACATTTCTGATGAGGATGCCCATCGCTCAGATCCCCCGTGTGAGCCGCTTAAGATATGTTCGCAGTTCCTATGACTGCTAGGCGTTGGATTCATTGCAAGAGATTCGTCTCACTTCCATGGCCGATGCGCTATCATAGACCCGCATAACGTGACACAACACAGGTTCCTTAAGGTTGCAGATTGCAGAGACTAGCAACTACATCTTTAGCCACTCTCCGACCCCAAGCTTCTTGGCCTTCTCGTAGACTCGCATGGCGACAGCCATGTCTTCGATTGCGAGGCCTAAGTTCATTGACATAATTCTCTCTCGGTTGTCTTCTCTCCCCCTCTTTTGGCCCAGAACAATCTGGCCCAGATCAGCATAGACATTAGGAATGTCTTGGAAGTATCCTGTCGACTTATAGTATTGCAGTTGCTCCGTGTCGTCCGTGCAGAACTTGTCCATCGAATGCATGGCTTCCGGTTTCCAGTACGAATCAAAATCAATCGGACAGGCGAAAATGCCATCCTTGATCCACGAACGGTCTATAGTTGGGTTAGGATGCTTCAAGATGGGTCCTGCTGTGACGAGAACATCTGATCCCTCAACCGCTTCACGCGGATCTTTCACGGGCTCCACCCTCAGTGCTAGTTTTGTGCTCATCTCATCGACGTAGCGCCGTTGATTTGCAGGTGAGATGTCGTAGGCCCTGACCAGCTCGAGATTCCTGAGTACCTCATGGAGTGCCTCCAAGTTGGTCCGTCCTTCCACGCCGCAGCCCAGAATTCCAAGGACCCTCGAACCGGCACTTGCTAAGTACTTAGCCGCAACGGCCGTGGCGGCACCCGTGCGTTTCGCCGTTATCCAAGCTCCATCCATCAGCGCTATTGGAAGGCCCGTCTCGGGGTCGTTCAGAATTAGAAGACCCGATATGTAGGGCAAGCCACGCTTGAAATTGTCCGGAAAACCGCTGACCCATTTGATTCCTGCCGCGCGCATCTTTGGAACATATGCTGGCATGGCGTGAATGAAAGCGTCGGGAGCCGGATGAATCCCTGGCTTAGGGGGCATTTCAACATTGCCCCGCCCCTTCTCCTTGAAGCATTCTTCAACAGCGCCAAGCATCTCAACCATACTGAGATCAACGGCTTCGACAGTCGCACGGGATAGAAAAAGTAGCTCATGTGATTGGCGAGTCATATCTAACAAATTCCTTCTTTCTTTCTAGCGCGTTGGAGTCAATAGGCTTTTTGATAAGCTTAGTCTCGCGGTCAAACACTCAACTTCAATTGTGAATAAACACAGTGCTAAAGTGTTGAAGGAGTCTGGCGACCTGATGATCCCCATCGGTCAAGGTCTCTATACCTCCAAAAGCATCGTAGGCGAAATGGCCGACGTCATTACGGGAAAGATTAACGGTCGAATAGAAGAGTCTGATATTACATTGTTCAAATCTGTCGGCATAGCTCTTGAAGATGTGGCTGTGGCGCGCGCAGTCTACGATATCGCCCTCCGTAGAGGGGTTGGGGAAGATTTCTCATTTTAGGCTGTTTGGTTCCCGAGCTCAGAGTCCTGAACTAGGTTGATTGTATCTCTAATCATGGCGCCTGCAGCAAGTACAGGGTTAGATTTGCCACCCAACAGTACCACTTCACCGAGAAGTTCCGTGTCGAATCGGACTGCTTTCCATATTCCATTTACTGAATAGAATGGGTGCTGCGAGTCTATCTCTTCCAAGCCCACCTTAATGTCGATACCTCCGTCACTCCTTTTTGCACGGCCGATAAGTTTCCATAGATGCCCTTTTTTTTCAGCTTCTTTAATCATCTTTTGAGTCACATCTTGGATGCCGGAGACTTTCACATCCTGAAGCTTCACATCGGCACCCATGATCGAATTCGTGGCTACGAGCAACTTGAACGCCGTATCGTATCCTTCAATGTCTAGTCGCGGATCAGTTTCGGCTATTCCCCTTTTCTGAGCTTGAGCAAGGGCATCATTGATGCTGGCGCCTGATCTCGACATTTCAGTCAAAATGAAATTGGATGTACCGTTCAGTATTCCCTCAATGCAATTCACGCGGCAACCTGCGAGGCTATAGTAACCCGTAGGGATAATTGGCAGAGCTCCGGCCACTGCAGCACTGTACCTGAACCCTACTCCCCTGTCCGCCGAGAACTTCCTCAACTCGTTTAGGCTGAATATTAAGGGCCCCTTGTTGCTTGTTACGACGCCCATTCCAGCGTCTAATGCTGCCCTAATGTGTGTGAGTCCCGGTTCGCCATCTTTGAGGTTTGTTGGAGTAGATTCTAACATGAGTTGGGCTCGTGAACTTCGAATCAGGTCTAGTGAGGCCTGATGGCCTCCTGCACTCGGGTAGGATGAGACTGTGCCAGCAGTTTGTTTGGTCGCAATCAGAGTCTTCAAGTCAAGGCCATTTTGTGAGAACGCGCTATGGAATTCCCCGTGTGAGTCTGTTTCAACGGCTCCGACCACGCGAATGTCCAAGTCCAAAGTTTTCTGCAGATATTCCGAATCTCTCAGAATGATTGACGAGAGGCTTTGCCCTATGTTGCCGAACCCGACGAGAAGCGTATTGACCTTCAAATGCTTTCAGGAGATTCGCTGCACGATGGAGGGACTATAAAGTTCTTGCTAGCTCCGGGGGCAAATGCGGAGCAAATCGATGTTCGTTTGTTCGACAGACTGCGGTCGAAACGTATCTTCTGTCAGCGAATCGATGAAAACCTAAAGGAAGTTGGTGGAACACGACCTAGACAAGGATACGGTATTCAAGCATAGAGCAGAAATAGTGATAAATCGTATGAGCTTTTCCAATTATGTGTCGCCTATACCTTATCGAGCGACAAAGTAGTATACAACAGAACATTGGCTCCATGTTCGACGTCGTGCCATTCGGCCCATTCCTCCGGGCAATGGCTTCTGCCATCCTTGCTTGGTACGAATATCATGCCAACATCGGCTATCCTGGCCATGTTCTGTGAATCGTGCCCTGCACCACTACGAATCCTCATTGAAAGTATCCTGAGTTTGGAGGATGCTTCCTCAATGGTCTTGATGATTCTCTCAGACATAGAGGCAGGTTCTGAGGAAGATACATTTGCTAGTTCATAGCGTAAGCCTCGCCGCTCGCAGACCTCCGAAATCCTACTTGTGACCTCACTCGTGAGGCGATCTAGACCTGAAATGGTTGTATCCCGAAGGTCTATAGTGAATTCCACTTCCCCCGGGACAACGCCTCGCATACCAGGGTACGCAGTGAGTTTTCCCACCAGGCCGACAGCTGTTTCACTGATGTTCCTTGGGATCTGGTTCACAGCTAAGACGATCTCCGCAGCTGCCACCAGTGCGTCCTTCCGTAAACCGAGAGGAAGAGCTTGGTGGTCAGCTCTCCCTGTGAACCTTACCTCGAAGGCACGAACGCCAACGATGCTCGTTACGACCCCGATCGGTATTCTTGAGTCGTAGAGACTCCGTGCTTGTTCTATGTGTAGCTCAAGGAATGCTTCAATCTCTCCCCTATTCATCGATGGAGGTGAAAGCTTTGAGATATCTAACCCTGCGGTCTTCATCGCTTCGAGATAGGAGACTCCTTGAGCGTCTCTTTGCTGGTATATTTCATTCCGACTGAGATTTCCGACGATCGCTTTGCTTCCCATCGTGGAAGGCGCAAAACGTACGCCCTCCTCGTTGGTGAAGACCGTTACATCGATCGGATGTTTCGTCGGGATTCTCTTCTCATTCAACGTGGCCGCTACCTCTAGGGCCGCAAGGGTCCCCAACACTCCGTCAAATTGTCCAGCGTTGCGTTGGGTGTCTATGTGCGATCCACTCATGATGGGCTTGGCTTCTGAATCTGAGCCTTCCCTTCTTGCAAAGATGTTGCCAACGTTATCGATTCGAACTTTCAGTCCGGTATCCTTCATCCACTTGAGAACAAGTCTCCGAGCTTGCATGTCTTCCGCTGTTAGAGCAAACCGGCTTAGACCACCTTGTTCGGTGGTACCTATTCTAGCAAGCGCTTCGATTCTGCTCCTCAGTCGCTCTATAGAAATGCGTAGATCAGCATTTTCCTCTGGCCTTCTCAAATCTGCTCTCTCTCACAATGGTTCGAAGGTCTTTCATTCTACGCACGGTGGGGACGACTAAAGTATTGTTGTGTTCTGCGACAATTAATCTGATGTCAAATCAGAGACGAAACGTAAAATATGACGGGCCTTCTGCTCGATGACTTGAAGGAACTGAAACGTGAACTGGGAACCTCCATTGGATTGGAAACGTTTTCACACAATTGACGCTCACGCAGAAGGTGAACCTCTCCGCGTGGTTACAAGCGGCGTTGACCCACTACCGGGTAATACGATTCTTGAAAAGCGTCGATATGCGCAGGGGAATTTGGATGGATTGCGCCGCGTGCTAATGTTCGAGCCTCGTGGACATGCAGATATGTACGGAGCGATTCTCACGGAGCCTGTGGGCAGAGGTTCTGATTTTGGGGTTCTCTTCATGCATAACGAAGGCTGGAGTACAATGTGTGGGCACGGCATTATAGCACTCAGTACTGTAGCCATCGAGACGGGTATCGTCCCGGCTCGAACGAATCTGAAGATAGATACGCCTGCTGGACCAATTGCTGTGCACACACAGATATCTAGTAGCACGACCACGGGCGTTCGCGTAAGGAGCGTTGCATTCGAGAATGTGCCATCATTCGTCTATGCGCTTGACGAGATCATTGAGCTGAAGGGGATCGGTCGCGTCCGATATGACATTGCATTCGGCGGAGCTTTCTACGCATTTGTGAATGCATCCGATTTCGGGATAGATCTAAGCGCTCATGATCTTAACCGTCTCATCGAGTACGGAATGATGGTCAAGCGCGGCGTGATGGACTCAATTGAGGTCCGACACCCATTCGAAGATGATCTCTCTTTCCTCTATGGGACTATCTTCGTCGGCCCAGCTGTATCATCTGTCGCACATTCACGCAATGTATGCATTTTTGCGAACGGAGAGGTAGATCGTTCTCCAACCGGAACAGGAGTAAGTGCGAGACTGGCTTTAGAAACCATGCACGGGAAGTTGAAACAGGGGCAGCCCTTCATCGTTGAGAGCATACTTGGCACCCGATTTACCGGAAAGGTTAGGGGTACCACAAAGCTAGGAGAATATGATGCTGTAATTCCGCAAATTGAAGGTCGGGCTTGGATTACGGGGCGCCATGAGTTCTTGATCTCGCCAGGCGATCCGTTGAAGGAAGGATTCATACTTCGCTGAACTTTTCTGAGGAGCAAATTCATGAGGAGAAAATTCTCCCAATGAATTAGAGTCAATACTCACACTGGCAAATGATAGGTAAACGATTTATGCCGCCCCCCTGACGCTTGAAGGGCTGTGGGAGAATTGGCAGGCCCCTGGACAGGTCTACTTTTCCGAATCGCCAAACACTGGATTGCTGGCGAGACGTATCAAGACGCCATGACACGCGCCGAACAATCGAACGCGCACAACGTGAGAGGAATCATCAACCTTCTTGGAGAGGAAATAACCGCCCGTGAAGAGTCCGCCGCGGCCACGACTGAATACCTCGATATCCTGAAGACAATCGACATACGCAAGATCCAGACCTGCATATCTATTAAACCGACTCAGCTTGGTTTGAGTATTGAGAAAACACTCTTTCAAGAGAATCTGGGGAAAATCGTGAGCAATGCCAAATCGCTTGGCAACTTCGTTTGGGTCGATATGGAAGGACGTGAATACTTGCTTGACACCATCGATTCCTACCTCGACCTACGAAAGAAATTCGACAATGTTGGGGTCGTGATTCAGGCATACTTGAAAAGAAGCGAGGAAGACGTTAACCGGATCCTAGATTCTCAGGGAGCCATACGGCTGTGTAAGGGGGCTTACAACGAGAGCCCCGAATTCGCCTACAAGAGAAAAGACCAGATCAATCAGAACTTTTCGAAACTAATGCGATTGATGTTCGAGCGCGGAAGAGGATTTGCAATAGCCACCCATGATGAGAAGCTAATTCGGGAAGCAATTAGCCTAAGCAACGTGCACCACGCAGACTTCGAGTTCGAAATGCTGATGGGCATCAGGGACAAGAAGAAGATAGACCTAGTTGAGCAGGGATATCAGGTAAGTGAGTACATTCCCTTCGGCAAGAGCTGGTGGGCCTACTCCGTGAGGAGAATTCGAGAACACAAGAGCAACATATTCCTACTTGCTCGCTCACTCATCAGCGGCTAACTCTCACTAGCCAACGCACACATGCGAAGATTGTGGCGGTTCAGATTTATCCCATGTCGCTGGCCGAACTGGGATAATAGAGGCCGAGACTCACGTCAGGGGTAGACTTGGTGGATTTGGGCTTTGGAATCTACGCCAAGCAAGACCAGGCCGTTCTGGAACACGGCTCTATCCAGGCATCTGGCTCGTCGGAGTGAAGTCACTAAGGCTGCAGTTTGGTATCCGTGCGAAAGCGCCTCCGCGAGTTGTCCCAGTCCTCTAACCACATCATCATGACCAGATTTCATCTCAAGTGCCATCCTCCATTGGTTCCCAACCACCTCGCCGTCAATGACCGCATTGCCCAGCCTGACACCGTTCATGTTCACACTGAACCCTCGATCCTGTAAGTGTCTGCTAATCGCCCAGCGCAACCAACGTTCATTCGTCATCCGGCAAGCTTCCTAGCCAAGTTCAGGAGACCAAGCGTGACAAAGATGGCCTCCTCGGTACGAACCGTGACGGTTTGCTGGCCGGGCACAGTGTTCACGAAATAGTCGAACACATCGTTAGGATCAAGCTTCTGATCTTTGAGAATCTCCCTGAGTCCCATTCTAGGCGACCCGAAAGCAACAAGAGTTGACCGGGAGGTCTTGAGTGCTTTGGAGAGTGAGGGTAGAACTTCTTGGACGGGGACACCGTAACGGGACGTGCCTACCTTCAAGCCCCACGGCCGATCTTTCAGAACCTTGCCCAGAGATTCCGCTTTATATACACGGTACCCCCAGTATATTGGTTGGATATCCGGCTGAGATATGCTTATCTTGGTTGGATCGATGATTTCACCAACCAAATTTCTTTCCAAGTTTGTTAGCTGCACTGTAATTCTCGTTCCGACTTGAAGCGCTGCGCTACATTCCAGTGTCCGTTCTAGTCCGACATCAACATCCAAGCTCCCCCCGTGCCGAGCGACAACAACTCCTTCTCGAACATCTCCTTCCTTGCAGTCGCGAATGGATCGTGGGACATCGTGGGGGGGAATCTGCAGGGGTGGAAGAATTCCTGCATACTTGAGTGAGGGGCTAAGCCCGAAGAGCCTTTTCCGCAAGTATTGTGGCGTCTCGATGAAGCCCAATATCTGTTCACAAAGCTGCATGTCCTCTCCTCGTTCTTGTTGGGCACCGTCTGGGTAGAGAATTATCTCATGGGTACCGAAAATTGCGCAGGCACGTGCAATTGTCCCCAATTTCGCTGTTTTCTCCCTCAAGTGTGGCGTATCAGTTACCAAAGATGCAGGAATTGCTACGCACAGTTTGGTGTCGACGCTTCCAGAATACACTTTTTCTTCTCCGCTGAGGGATGGCACTGTGTGGAAGATGAATTTTATTGCGTTAAACAACATTCTCTGAGAGTGATCGGCATGAACCTAGACGATTTCTCGGCCATGAACAAAATTGGTCGCTCACGTATGCTCACAGTTATTGAAAGGACGCCCGGCGTGGATCCTTCTGAGTTAACGTTGATACCGAGATTTGGAGAAGCAATACACGGCAGCTAAAGATCTAGAATAAACCTGACAATTGCAGCATCATCACTGTGAACGACTTCAATCTTATGAAGGGTCACGGCTTTCACTTCAACTTTAGCGCCATGCTTTCGCCTCTCGTAAGTTTCTCCGTAGACCTTTGCGATAGCTTGAATTCTGTTCGATAGCTCCCGGTCGAGTTTCACTTTGAACTTGGAAAAGACCTTGTGTTCGAGCTCAAACTTGAGTAACAAGGATTCCAGCCAGTTGTAGAGGAGGGTGACTTCATCGGGTGCGGTGACTTTCACGTTTTCAACCTGCTCGGTGGAAATGGATTTCAAATCGCACATGGTGTCAAAGAGTGCCATTCCGGCGAACTCAAGCGCCTCTTCTAGAGTTGAACCAGTCGCTTGAATGTATGCATCAGTCGTGTGGGGGAGAAGTGTGTAACCCGGGGCTGGCACTAGAAGACCTCTTCGACGTTTCCGCGCCTGCAAGTTAAATAGGAATCGCCTTCAGGGATATCGCTAGCCGGGATGGCCGAGTGGATTAACAATGAGGACTTGGTCCAGAGGCGCAGGCCTTGAGTGAGAGATTCAACGCGAGCCTGTGGCCCTTACGGGCCTCGGGGGTTCGAATCCCTCTCCCGGCGCCAACCGACGCATTGATTTGGCAAGAGTGATGAGGAAGCTCGAAATGAAAAAGACCCAAACGTTGGTAATCATCCTAGGTTTGATTATCATTCTCTCCTTGTTGCCTTCCCCTGCCCATGCCGCGCCGAGCTTGCGGACCGACCAGCCACTCTACACAATTCGGGACAAACAAGTCACACTCGTGGGATCTGGACTCTCGCAGGGACAGGCATACGACGTCTGGCTAGAGGCGCCTAGCGATAACAAAACAGCATTCACCGGGACCAGTTTCACCGCCCTCGCCGGCGGCTTGATGCCACCTAGCGTTGTCCTACCCTTAACTGCGAACTCCCCGCTTGGAACATATCTGGTCAGCCTATCAACTTCAACCAGCGTAGATAACTCGCAAGTAATCGCGCACTATGGAGTTTGGGGAACATTGCAGCCCCTCTACCAGAGAACTCAATCTATCTCGATCGTTGGCGGAGGCCTATTCCCCGGAACGAGCGTTAAGTTGACGATTCGCGATCCAGCCGGGAATTACGTACACCAAACCACACTCGCCTCAGCCACTATTGGCGACTTCAACTATACATGGAGAATACCCGAAACCGCAATTACTGACGTATACACAATCTTCATTGACGGCACTGGAACCTTCGACAACGCACAACAGGATTATGTTTCTCAATCAAAGTTCACTGTCACGCTGGCAGTGTTATCTGCGAAGATCACACAGCAACCGAAAGATGCTTACCAACGTACTGAACAGGCGACGGTTTCATTCGCTCTCCAATATCCTGATGGAAGCCCGGTCCTCAAATCAAACCCGACCGTGCATCCAGTTTTGCTCTTGCAAGACCAGGTTACAGTAGCCTTCGCTTCGCTTTCCCTAGCCGACCCGGTAAATGGTATTTGGGGTGCGAGCTCCAAGATCCTCGCGAACGCAACTCCAAGTGCAAAGTACAGATTCGAACTACCGGCCACCTCGTTTGATGACAGTTTTGGAAACAAAGGTGGCGCTGCCAATATGTATTCAAACTATTTCCAAGTGACAAATGCAAGTCTGATTATTGAAAGCCAAGTGAATGGGACACAAATCCAGATTCCGTTCGGTCAGGTCAGCATAATTTCGAAAGTTGCGTACCCAGACGGAACCCAACTGACAAACGGCACGGTTCGATTAGTTGTCTCCAGCGGACCCACAGTCGTAGAGTTGAATTCAGTGTACGACCCCACTATTCAGGCTTGGCGCGCCTCGTATTCGAGCACGTTCGCAGACATTTGGCGGGTAGGAACTTGGACACTTAAAGTAAATGCTGCCGACACTTTGGGCAACTCAGGGACAGCTACTTATCATGTTGCCGCGCAACCATACTTATTCATCGTCTTGTTGGCTGTTCTAGTGGCTGTACTGGCGTTCGGCCGGTGGACCGTTGGCCGTTACGGAAGAAAAGTCTACTTCCGCGCAAGAAAAATCATTCAGAGGTTCAGGCGAAGCGCGGTCGGATAATTGCTACTGGAAAATTCCGCCAGTGTACCCGTGAACTGTAAGTTCCTTTCTCTGCCCACGCCACTCATAAATGAATGAATACACGGGCATCAAATATTCCGCCAGCTCCGTTATTTGGTAGCGATTGCTGAGAATTTTCGAGAATGCACTTGGCGGTTTCACAACCATTGCATGAAGTTTCCTGACCAAGTCTTCCTTCGTTATCGAACTCTTGCCTAATTCAGCGCCGGGTAACTCCTTTGCCAGCTGATCCGCGCCTATTTTCTGAAGCGGCAAATTGCGGTCGAAGAAAGCTTCGGCCTCAAGGTTCTCCTTGCCCTCGGCGTCTACGAAGATCGACCCTTCCTTGTACATGTAAGCCAATTCCGTTACGTCACCCAAGCGAATTGACTTTACCGCAGACCACTCTTTTCGACCAAGAAGTCGTTTGGCAAGATTTGCCAAGCTCTGTGCATCAACGGATTCTTGCCCTAGAAGATCTCGTATCTTACCTTCGACCTCTACGGCCACCACATCTTCGGGCAGATCAATCTTGTATGAATTGCCCCTAAAGTAGAAACATTCATGGTAGCCTTTGATTCTCCAAAATGGCACAAGTTTGAGCCGCGGTTCCACTAAGGTTAGTACGTCTTGCTCTTTGGGTTTCACAAAGGAGAGAACCCTGTTTTTGAACAACGACCGTTTGCGTGCTTCCGCAATTTTGCTTAATTCCTCTAGTGGTTTCGGTTGGAGGTAGTAAATCTCCGGAGCTATTTTCTCAGGGTTCCAGCCGTTTCCAACTCGTGAATCTTCGAAGCCGCCCGCTGATTCGAAAAGTGTTTGGAACTCGTTTATTGTTGAGTCGAGTAGCCGTTTTATCTCTTCGAAGCGGTCGTCTGCGCTCAAAATCCCGCCCCAACCGCAACGGAAGGGATGTTAAGGATCAGCTAGGGTTGTACAGTTAGCTTTCCATAGCGACCCACGCTAAGTTGTGTCTCGCCCCGAAAGCTATCGACGTAACCGTTCTCAATCGCAATGGAGTTGTTAACTTTCACTTGGTCGATTTGCTCGTTCCAGAGGTTTAGCTTGACGGTGCCAGAATCATCGCTGACTACTGCGGTAGCGACCCGTGACTGTTCGCCCCTGCGTGTCGTTACTTCCCTTGCCTCGGAAATTTCAAGAATCTTAGCCGTGACATCAACACGTCTCATGCCAGGCTTCAGTTCGGATATCTTCATTGAAATCGAAACGCTAGAACCACACTTGTGGTATTAAATCATTGGGCTTACTTCTGAGTACCCAAACAGTGAGGAGTTCAATTAGGGTTTGGTAAGCAACGAATGCATTCTGATGAGGTCGTCCTTGAATGGGGTTAGGGCCTTCGGTACCTGAACTTCTACAGGATCACGGAGTGCCAAGCCCTTTTCTTTCTTGACCTTCCAAACCTCTCTGTTGAACTCCAGGATCTTCTCGGTGTAGCGCCTGTGATCCCTGGACCAGGCTGGTTTGGGGAATTTCTGGGCGTGTATGCTTTTAGTGGCATAGAGTTGCCTCCAAATATGGTCCGTCATGAATGGTGCTATTGGTGCGATTAGGAGAAGGGTGTTCTTCAACACAATGTGCAGAGTAAACCATGCGGCCTTCTGTTCTGCCTTGGTGAAGCCTTGTCCGTACGCCCTGGGTTTCACCATTTCGGCATAATGTGACGCGAATGTTTCCCAAACGAAATCTCTGATCTCGGTGGCAGGAGTGAAGAAGTTGTAATCCCGATATCCCTTCATGCATTTCTCAGCTAAGACCGCAAGTTCGGATAATATCCATTTGTCGCTAGCAAGGAGCTTAGCGCTCTTGACTTGCGGGAATGAAGATATGAAGCGAGAGAGGTTCCACAGCTTTGTGAGGAACTTGTGAGCACCCGCAATTCGCGCTTCGGAGCAACGAAAGTCCGAGCCTAGGGTTGCTTCCGACGCATTCCAGAACCTGAAGGAGTCCGCTCCAAATTTCTCGAGAATCGGCTCGGGCTCAACAACGTTGCCTTTACTCTTATGCATAGCTTGGCCTTGCTCATCCATACCCATTCCCGTTATCCAAGCGTGCGCGAACGGAGCTTGCTGAGTCAATTGGAAACATCGCAGAATCGAATAATGCAACCAGGTTCGGACTATGTCCTTTCCCTGCGGCCTGATGCTAGACGGGTAGCAACGTTTGAAGAACTTCTGGTCTCGTTGATACTTGGAAATGACCAAAGCGGAAATGCTGGAGTCCATCCAGGTATCGAAGGTTCGAGTGTCGCCTTCGAATTCTGTGTGACCGCACTTTGGGCAGCTCTCGATAGGCGGCCGGTCCCTCCAAGGCCTGTAATAGGCTCCACCAGGCGGTATGAATGGGACGCCACATCTCTTACAGTACCAGGCAGGTATCTCTGTGGCATAGACTCTGCGCCGGGAAATTGGCCAGTCGATTGCTATCGAGTTCAGCCAGTCGAGCAGAATCTGCCTGTTGGCGTCGGGGTGGAAGATAATCTTCTTCGCGAGTTGTTTCAGTTTCGGAAGAAAGGCCAGTTGCTTAAGGTAGTATTCCTTCATAGGTATGATTTCGATAGGGGTATGACTTCGTGAGCATATCGGTGTGCGGTGTATGATACTCTCCGTCTTCACGATTAGCCCCTTAGCCTGAAGGTCTTGCACGATTCTTGACCGGCCCTCCTCCATTCTCAACCCTTGGTAGGGTCCTGCTGCATCGGTCAACCGCCCATCCTGGCCGGCGGCCATGATTTCTGTGAGGCCCAGCTCCCTGAAAATTAGAACATCCGTATAATCGCCATAACTGCATATCATCACGGCCCCAGTTCCGAACTCTGCTCGAGCACTTGGGTGCGGTCTAATCTCCACTAGCCGGCCGTAGATTGGGAGTCGAGCGTGTTTCCCATGAAGGCTAGTGTACCTTTCATCAGCCGGGTTAACGATTACCAGTTGGCATGAGCATATGAGTTCAGGCCTCGTCGTGGCGATTACTAGAGGCTCCCCCGATTCTTCAACCGTAAACTTCACGTGCGCTAGCCGAGTGGGCAACTCTTCGTATTCTACTTCAGCGTCCGCTATGGTTGTGCCGCAATCGTGACAGTAATTGTTGGGGCGTGTTGCTTCATAGATCAGCTCCCTATTCCAGAGTTCGATGAAGGTTGTCTGCGTCAGCTTTCTATACTCTTCACTATCTGTCCGATATTTGTTAGTGTAATCGCCACTAAGCCCAATACTTTTCATGATGCCGAGCATGTTGTTCTCTAGGTCGTCGAGGGCTGTGGCACATAGTTCGATGAATTGCTCTCTGGGAGTGTCCCGCATCTTCACGTTGTATAGGTTCTCCGTGTAAATTTCGACGGGTAGACCGTTTCGGTCAAAACCGATTGGAAACAGAACCTGTTTGCCAGACATACGCTCGGCTCTGGCGATCATATCAATCTGTGAGTATTGAGCAACGGCGCCGATATGCCATGTTCCGGATGGGTATGGTGGGGGAGTGTCAATTACAAATGGCTTACCCGCCTTTCTCAAATTGAGAGTGTAGAGTCCTTCTTGCTGCCACCTATCGAAGATATCGTGCTCTATACCGTGGTCCCACCGCTTCTCGGCAATCGACGGAAGAAATTTCTTTACAGCTTCAGCTTTCTCGCTGCTCATCCTAACCAATCACCGAATCCGAAATTTGCTTTGCGTCGGTCATTTATGGAATTGGGTTGTCCTAGGCTTGCTGGACTTGGCGGTGATACATTGCCCCTCAACCAATTTAACCTGAGAGCTGCCTCATCGTATAAGATTGTCGAATAGGGTTTTTTCAGGAACTGTTCGCGCTCATTCCTGTTGCTTTCAGTGTTAGCCAATTCGATATTCTCAGAGCGGTCCAGATGAGAAAAACAACGAGCACGACCAGACCGCCCGCCAGGGTCATGCCTTCAGTCAAATTCGAGAACATTGCCATGCCGGCTCCATATGTGGAACCCCCCATATCCAGTACCGTGAAATAGTAATCGAAGAACCAGTGGAGAAGAATACTTGCGTAGGCACCGTATGCAACATACGCTATGCCAAACACCAGTCCTGCTAGGAAAGCAGTTGTGACTTTGCCAATCTCCCAGCCACCTCCGAGTAAGAGGTGGGCTGAACCAAACGCAAAAGCAGTGACCAGAATCAGCACCCATTCAAGCGGGCTTATTCCATGTAGCAAACCATTCATGCTTACATTTCTATAGCCCAGCTTCTGTTTGGCAGCTTCAGGGCTAACCATTGTTAAGAGAACTAGTTTGAGCTTATTCACTGGGCCGGCAAGCTTAGGATCGGATCGAAAGAGGACGAAAGCAAGGACGATTCCAAGAGGAATGCCGATCGAAGTGATGCGGAAGCCGAACTCTTCACTTAGGGGTGCGAAAGCAAGGTTAAGCAAAATTACGTAAGGGCTTGTTGCTGGCGGGAAGCTCAGGTTGCCCGTTTGGACTCCTTGAGTCGCCTGAAACTCTTCGATGATGACTGTGGCGTAAAGTAGGCCAGTAGCTAGCATGGGCATGATGAAGAGGAAGTTGGTTCTCGCCATCGCAAACGGTTTCTTTAGCGCGTCCTTGACGGACTTAACAAAGCCACCACGGCTAAGCCAAGCAAGAATGAAGCAGAGGACGAAAGCTCCCCAAATTGCAGCGAACAATGCGCCTAAACTGACGCCGAAAAGTGGGATCGGGATCTCGATCACAGTGAACACGTCAATTGGGAGGTGATGAATCGGCCTTGCCGCAACGGTCAAGCCGTCTGATGTGGAGAAGAATAAGATCGGGCCAAGAGCTAGGGAAACAATGTAGCTGATCGTGGACAGGACCACGAGAACGAGGGCAAGCCCCTTTCCGAGATTACCAAACGCCTGAAGAAACCTGGTTAATGGCATGTCGGTCTTCTCGCCTCGTTCCGGCCTGAACGACTAGCATTACCTAATCAACGTAATGGTGCAAGTCGAGCGTCCATCCACGCCATGACTACTATAAGTTCAGTGACCCATGCTGTCAGGGGGCCATGCTTTCCTTCTGAGCTCGTCCACCTTGTCAGTCCTTTCCCAAGTAAATTCAGGATCGTCGCGGCCAAAGTGTCCATAGACAGCTGTCTTACGGTATATCGGCCGGCGCAATTTGAGGTGCTCCATGATTCCTTTAGGAGTCATGTCGAACACCACCTTAACGGCCTCCGTAATTTCCTCGTCCGGCAATTTTCCTGTTCCATACGTGTTTACCATCACTGATACCGGTTTTGAGACACCGATGGCGTAAGCTATTTGCACATCACACTTATCAGCCAACCCCGCGGCGACGATGTTCTTCGCAATATACCTGGCCATGTAGCTTCCCGACCTGTCAACTTTGGTCGGGTCTTTTCCGGAATAGCATCCGCCCCCATGGCTACCGATACCGCCGTAAGTGTCCACGATTATCTTTCTACCCGTCAATCCGGTGTCCGCGAGCGTTCCTCCGATGGTGAACCGACCCGTTTCGTTGATGAAGAATTTGGTATTGTCGTCGAGCATGCTTTTCGGTATGACCGCCTTGATTACCTTCTCAATAATATCCATCCTCATCTGCTCTCTGCTTACATCATCGTCATGCTGGGCTGCAATGACGACTGCTTCCACCCTCTTCGGCTTGTCATTCTCATACTCAACCGTGACCTGTGACTTTCCATCCGGCCGGAGGTAAGGCAGCAGCTTCTCTTTTCGCACAGCCGCGAGCCTTCTCACGAGCTTGTGGGCGAGCATGATGGGCAACGGCATGAGCTCCGGCGTCTCATTCGTCGCATGGCCGAACATCATGCCTTGATCGCCGGCGCCGATATCTTCCTTGTCGACGCCCATTGCAATGTCGGGAGATTGCTCTTCAACGGAAACGAGGACTCCGCAGGCTTCCCAGTCGAGGCCCACTTTGGCGTTGTCGAACCCAATATCCTTCAGGACGTTTCGAACAATTTGATTGATTGGCACGTATGCCTTAGTCGATATTTGGCCTGTTACGATTACCGTGCCCTTCATTATTAGAGTCTCAATATCGACCCTAGCTTTCGGGTCTTTCTCAATAAGAGCATCAAGAATTGAGTCCGATATCTGGTCCGCGACCTTGTCAGGGTGACCTTCAGTTACGCTTTCCGACGTAAACAGGAATGACCGGGGCCTTTTGCTCATTGCAACAGCAACATTCGTAGACGGAGAACCAACTGCACTTCGAATTCTACTCAATGTCGATTCACCGGCAAGTTATTGCCGCAAGTCCGATATTCCTATAATATAAATTTGTGATAAGAAAGTATTCTACTAAGAATACCCTTCGGAAAGAGGTTTGCAGACTATGTTACCGACTCTTGATGAGATTGGGAGGCGTCGAAGGCTACTGGCCATGAGCCAGAAACAACTTGCCCACCTGGCAGGCGTAAGCCAATCAATGATCGCTAAGCTCGAAAGCAAACGGATAAGCCCTTCCTATCTCAAGACGAAAGCCATCTTCGACACCCTAGAGGGTTTGGAGCGCAAGAACCAGTTCAAAGCCAAAGACGTCAGCCACGGTAAAGTGGTCAGCGTCCACGCGCACGACGCTGTCTCGAAGGGTGTCCGCATTATGCGTGAGACGGGTTTCTCTCAACTACCCGTCTTCAACAATGATCGGATTGTAGGAAGCCTGACTGAGAAGATTATACTGGAGAAGTTGTTCTCGGCGCCGAAACCAGACGAAATAGCGAGGCAATCGATTGAGAAAATCATGGACGAGGCCTTCCCAAGCGTCAATGAGGAGACACCGCTGTCAATGGTTTCCACCCTCCTGCAGTACTCGCCCGCCGTCCTAGTCACGAAGCGGGGGCATGTTCAAGGCATAATTACTAAAGCCGACCTATTGAAAGTCATTGGCACCTAGTTTGACTTTCCCCTCGCGGCCGCTACGATCGTGACGATGTCCCGGTCTTTCAACCTATAATCTGCAGGCAACCGAATCTTCGTTCGCGCGTCAACCGCGTAAAGCATAGTCTTCGCCAAATCGGTATGGACTTGGCCTGCCAGGTCGCCGACTGAAGCGTTGTAGGGAACGAGGAAGACGTCGGGGAGCACGTTGCCTTTCCTGTCAGCTAATCTTTCAATATCCTCGACGGGGTAGACAACGTTCATACTTAACAGCTTGAAGACGCAGGTGTTGAGTGCAAACTGCACGCCTGTTCGAATCCATTTCGAGAAAACACGCTGCTCAACATAGGTCAAGGCCGCCCTCTGCTCAGCCGTCAACTTATCCTTGTCTTTGACCCTGAAAACTTCCTCGCCGGGAATGTACTCAACGTAACCTTTCTGCTCCGCGCGGCGTAAAGCTAATTCCGCGTCACTCGACGCGGGGAGTACGAATGCCTGGCCAAATTCCTTCACGAGGTTCACGTAATTCTTATCCGCGGGTGCGAGGTCCATCTTGTTCGCGATTATGAGGGTCGGCTTCGAGATTTGCCTAATACTCTTCGCGAAGCCCCAAACGTCTTCACGGCTCCACCGCCCGAGGTCTTTGTCTGCAAGGGCGTTCTCCTCCAAAGCCCTCGCAACATGTTCGCCGGTAATCTTCAGCCCAGCTAGGTCCTGCGTGAAGAGCCGGTCAACGGACGAACCTTTCTTGGCATGTTCTTTTAATTTCTTGATGGCCTTCTCAACTATTTTGGCGAACCAGCGAACCAACTCTTCTTCAATGTCGTAGACGTCAGCGACAGGGTTCCCCATCCCCGGCTTCGTGAGTTTTCCATCCGCGTCCACGCTACCCGACGCGTCCGCTATGTGGATGAGAGCATCCGCTTGTGATGCTACGCTCAGGAATTGCGTGCCGAGGCCCTTTCCCATCCATGAACCTTTGATTAGGCCGGGCAGGTCGATGAGCTGGACGGGGATGAACCGAGCGCCTTCGATGCAAGATGAATTCCTAGGATTATCCTTAACCCCCATTTCTCTGCACACGCAGATCGTCTTAACGTACGCTTGGCCAGCGTTTGGTTTCTTGGTGGTGAAGGGGTAGGTTGAGACGGGAGCGCTGAGTAGGGTTGCTGCGTTGAAGAAGGTGGTTTTTCCTGCGTTGGTTTTCCCAATGAGCCCAATCTTGAGCAAGGGCGATCGGCTAGAATTCTCGCTTTGCGGTATTACTACTTGACGGGCCTCACCGGAATCAGCCAAAATCCATATAGCAACTGGCTATGCGTGACTGGGATGGGGCCGCCTTGTCGGTTCCGATGTGGGGCCGTAGACACAGTGACCATTCGGGAGTGACGGGCTCTAGCCAGGGATGACGACAGGGACACGTTCCCGCCAAGGGCTCCAGAAGACCAAACCTTAACGGGTTTGCGGACCTGAACGGAATGACGAACTTCAGGAGCGAAGAAACCCGTAGACATGACGGCATGGCGGAAGTCGAGGGTTCAAAATGGTTCACCCCAGAACCATGAGAATCCCTTCGGCCCCACCACAATTTAGCACCGTTTACTGAAAGTATGCAAAGTATTTTCTGTCAATCCTATACCAATAAACAGAGACCGCGGCATTTGCATCCCGAATGACCGTTGCCAAACCAGCCTTCGAACAGTTCCCAGCGCAGATTCAGTAGGCGGAACCTCCTGAAGGGGGCAGTCCTATTCGGGGCAGCGGCGCTACTACTCCCGCTGGAGAGACTTGGGCAGTTTCTATTCGTTCCGCAAGAGACAGGGCCCCTAACCTACCCTAGGCTGCGAGTAGCCAACACGAACGACGTTCCCATCAATGGAAGCCTACTCTTTGAATACCCTCACAAAGACCGCCCAGCCGTCCTCATTCATTTGTCCGACGGTTTCGTGGCATTTGATTCAATTTGCACGCACCTCGGATGCCAAGTACACTACGACAAAACCGTTGTAGCAGGATGGGAGAGCAAACCAAACCTGAACTTCTGTTCATGCCATGGCGGTGTCTTCGACCCTAAGACGGGAGAGGTGTTGGGCGGCCCGCCGCCGCGGCCCTTACCAAAGATCAAGCTCGAAATCGACAATCAAGGGGACATTTACGCGGACGGGTACGAAAGTGGCCTTCCCCTTTATGGTGAGGCTTGAAAGAACATGCGCCGTCGTTCATTCTCCAGGATGATTTGGGACTGGTTTGTGGAACGAACCAGAATCGAACCAATCTTAGATACGAAGATCACTGAACGAGCTCTCAGCCCAATGTATTGCCTTGGCGGCTTAACATTCCTCTTCTTCGTTCTTCTAGCAGTAACCGGCATTATGCTCGCAACGTACTACAAGCCGACACCAGACAGCGCTTACGATAGCATCCAAACTATAACTATGAACGTGAAGTACGGCTGGCTCATACGCGGCATCCATTTCTATTCGGCTAACGGGATGATAATCACATCAATTCTCCACATGCTTCGCGTATACTTCACCGGAGCTTACAAGAAACCGAGAGAACTCAACTGGATAGTTGGGGTCGGACTCGGCGCCTTCACCCTGATGGCTGGCTTCACCGGGTATGTGCTCCGGTGGGATCAAGAGGCAGTGGGTGCCGCCGGTGTAGGTTTAGGGCTAGCCAATTCAATCCCGCAAGTCGGGACCCTCTTGACCTACCTGTTTTGGGGAAACAACTACACAGACACCCTCGGCCGCTTCTTCGCCAGCCACATACTACTCATCCCTGGATTACTTGTGCTAATGATGGCGTTCCACTTTTGGATGATTCGGAGGCATCGAATTGCAAGACCCCTCTGAGGAAGAGCCCGATAACGTTCCGTTCTTCCCAAACGTACTATTAGCGGAGATGAGTCTCGCATTTGCAGCAATCGGACTGCTCACAATATTCGTAGCTCTCTTTCCTTTAACACTCGGAGCAAAATTCGACCCCATTCATCCGCCGACGATTCTTGAACCTGAATGGTACTTCATGGGTGTCTACCAACTCCTAAAGACCCAAAGTGTCCAACCCATCTACGCCGTCGTGCTACTGGCATGTCTCGGGATTTTCATGGTGGCCGTTCCCTTTATCGACCGTGATTCGGAACGCCGCCCACTGAGAAGGCCCATGTTCCTCGCATTCGCCTTCTTCGTTGCCGCCGAATTCTTGGGCCTGACAATCTACGGCTATCTCTCGCCTGGCCAAGTAGGTTCCTTTGCTTCACCTGAGTTCACCGTGGCCTTCCTCATGACCAACACAGTCGCAATCTTGCTGGTATCCCTGGTTCTTTACGCCGACTGGAGAATTCGAAGGGGCGTTAGGAAATGAAAGTTGTTTCAAGGTTGAGGCAGGGCGTGCATCTGGTTCTTCTTGCGGCCGCTTTTATCGTCAGCACTTACGCGGTTTCGAACTTGATGCCACTTCTCCTTCATGCGACTGGAAACGGCTTCAACGCCTCGGACGCAGCCTCGATTGTCGGCGACTTGGTCGCTGGAATCGCATCTGTCACCTTTCTGGCGAGAGAGGTCTATAGGCTGGATAAGCGGGCAGGGCGGATACGCAACAGAGTGGGATGGTTCGAGTGAATGGATAATCCAAGAAGCGATAATGTTTCCCGAAGTTGGGTTGCGTTGGCGGTTGTACTCATCGGCTTGGAATTCATCTTTCTGTACGAAGCAATAATCGCTGACATGGGTGGGCACGAGAGATTCTTCGCAGCGTTTGCAGGCTTAGCGATACTCTGCTTCGCCGCTTTACTCTATGCTGCTGCTGTGGTTCTCTATGGGTGGGAATGAGAAGAAGGTGAGCTGGTTTGGTTAAGTGGACTAGGAAACTGGTTGACAGAAGCAGTGACCTAAATCCTCGCAACATGAGGCTCGGAATGTATGCATGGCTGATTCAACGCATCTCTGGACTTTACCTGGTCTTCTTCCTACTGACCCACGTGATGGCAATTGCCCAAGCGAACTTCGGCATCACTATTGGTTCTACGGCCGGGATGTTGGATGTGTTCAGAAACCCGTTCTGGGCCGGGAGTTCAATGTCAGCAACTTTCGATTTGGTTGCACTTGGCATTATTGCCTTTCACGGGTTGAACGGTATCCGAATTGTATTGCTGGACTTGGGCTTTGGCGTTCGGAAACATAGGATTGGTTTCTGGGTTACGATGGTCATCGCGATCGTCACGGTGTCCCTCATCATCAATCTGGCCCTGCCAATGTTGCATTCATGGTGACACAGATGGCGAAGCAAAGTTTGTGGAAGAGTATAGGCCTCTGGATTCTGCAACGAATTACAGCAGTACTCTTAGTACTGTTTCTAGGATTGCACTTATGGGTATCGAACTTTACGACAGATTGGGCTACAGCTTCACGAGCGCTGATCGACCTCTCATTGCTCGGCCTAGCTCTATTTCACGGACTCAACGGGGTTAGGACCATCGTATTGGATTTCGGCCTTGGGTCACAGGGGCGGCGGTACTTGTCCGTAAGCCTAGTGATGTTGGGGTTCACGGCATTCCTCTTTGGAGTATACGGCTTCTTACCACTCGTCTTCACGAAATGAGAGTGCAAAATATGATATCGCATGATGTGATCATCGTTGGCGGTGGCCTCGCAGGCCTACGCGCAGCGATCGAAGCATCTCAATACGCGGACACCGTCATCTTCAGTCGAGTCCACCCGCTAAGATCACACACCGGGGCCGCCCAAGGCGGGATAAATGCCGCGCTAGGGAACATCGATGCAAACCGCGATGACAGCTGGGAAAAACATGCATATGACACAATCAAGGGCAGCGACTTCCTAGCCGACCAAGACGCCGTCGAAGAAATGACCAAAAAAGCTCCGCCCCGAATAATTGAAATGGAACATTGGGGTTGCCCCTTCAGCCGCACCGATGACGGTAAAATTGCTCAGAGACCCTTTGGTGGTGCAGGCTACCCACGAACTTGCTTCGCCGCCGACAAGACTGGTCATTACCTTTTGGTTACAGCGTATGAGCAAGTCATTCGACGGAACGTGAAAGTGTACGAGGAATGGTTAGTCATCTCCCTTATCGTTGAGAGCAAGTCTGTCAGAGGCATCGTAGCCCTAGACATCCTGACCGGCAAGCTGGAGGTTTTCATGGCAAAGGCCGTCATCTTGGCCACCGGCGGGGCAGGTTGGATTTACGGAAAGTCAACCAACTCGATGATCAACACTGGCAGCGGGATGGCTATGGCGTATAGGGCCGGCGTCGCGTTGAAGGACATGGAATTTGTGCAATTCCACCCTACAGCCCTCTACCCGACATGTATTCTCATTACCGAAGGAGCCCGCGGCGAAGGCGGCTACCTCGTGAACTCACAAGGGGAACGTTTCATGCAACACTATGCCCCCAAAGCTATGGAGCTCGCCCCACGTGATATTGTCAGCCGTTCGATTCAGAAGGAAATTGAGGAGGGACGCGGAGTAAGCGGCCTCTACGTTCAGCTGGACATCCGCCACCTCGGAAAGAAGAAGATTCTCGACAACCTCCCAGGGATACGCACCATTGCGATAGACTTTGCAGGCATTGATCCAATCACGAAACCCATCCCCGTCCAGCCAGCCCAACACTATACAATGGGCGGAGCTGATTGCAATATGAAATGTGAAACCGAAATCAAGGGACTCTACGCGGCGGGAGAATGTGCCTGCGTCAGCGTCCACGGCGCCAACAGGTTGGGCGGGAACTCACTACTCGAAACCCTTGTCTTCGGAAAAATAGCCGGAGAGGAAGCTGGAAAATTCGCCAAGAGTACTCCTTTCAACCGGAAGGACGAAAGCGCGTACCAAGAGGCGCTTAGACGAGAACAAGAACACATCTCAACTCTCTTTAGGGGAAGCGGAAAAGAGGACCCGTCGACTATTCGCGAAGAAATGCGAAACCTGATGGTCGAAAAAGTATTCCTGTTTAGAAGCAAAGAGGGCCTAGAGGAGGCTACCTCAGCGATAAAGGGCCTGAAGGCGCGGCTGCGCAATCTAAGACCAATAGACGGACACAAGGTCTACAACCTCGACCTGATCCGTGCAATTGAACTCGAAGACATGCTGGAGCTTAGTGAAGTAATTGTTGCATCAGCCCTGAACAGAAAAGAATCACGTGGCTCCCACGTGCGCCTCGACTTCCCGCAGCGTGACGATATCAACTTCCTAAAGCATACGCTCGCCTACAAGACAAATGAGGGCATCAGAATTGAATTCTCACCCGTGAAGATAACTCGGTACACACCGGAGGAGAGAAAGTATTGAAGCATCAGGATGACACCATCCGCCTAAGAGTTCAACGCTACGATCCAACAAAGGAAGCGGAACCGCACTATGACACCTTCGAGATCCCAACAAAACCCGGCATGACCGTTCTGGATGCACTCTTCCATGTCCTAGAGAAAAAGGATGGGACACTTTCCTTTCGATATTCGTGTAGAAGCGCGGTGTGCGGAAGCTGCGCTACCTTCATAAACGGACGGCAGCGGCTTGCCTGCAATGCCCAAATCGCGACGCTAGGGAAACGGATCACAATCGGACCCTTGCCACATCTACCGATAATCAACGATTTGGTAGTCGACCTCCACCCCTTCTTCCAAAAGATGGAGATGGTAAAACCGTACTTCGAAGGCCATGAACCGTACCCGGAAAGGGAATTCCTCCAGTCACCGAAACAAAGGGGAGCGATTGACATAGCCATTGACTGTATTGATTGCGCAGCCTGTTTCTCATCTTGCCCCATGACATGGACTGACCCAAGGTATCCCGGCCCTGCAGCACTAGTGAAGGCTGCACGTTTCATTGCGGACAGCAGGGACACTACTAGACATGACCGCTTAAGGTTGGTCGGATGCGAAGATGGTCTCTGGCGATGCCACACTGTTTTCAACTGCGCGGAAGCCTGCCCCAAGTCAATTGACCCCCCGCATTTCATCCAATACCTGAAAAGAAAAGCCTCTCTGCAGCATTAGGGGAAAGCACAATTGAGAAAACGTCGACATCTGATCGTGTGCACCTGCATCCTTCTGTAGTTCAAACCTTTGACAAACTGTTGTTGATTGATGCTTTAGTTTTTCATGTGCGCCAATGTACTTCCCGAGAATGGTCGGTAGGCGAGCGACTTATTTTCTGGGTTCTACGGAAACATTGTGATTAACTTTGTACAAGGTGAACGTGAGCAGTGTTGCGGATGCCCCAGTCACGGAGGAAGGCTCCAAGGGAACGAGAATAAAATGGGTCATCGATGAGAAACATGGAGCCCCTACCTTTCTCATGCGCCAATTCACCCTCGAACCGGGCGGTTTCACACCCTATCACAAACACGATTGGGAACACGAGGTGTACATCCTTGAAGGGCAAGGCAAGGTTCGATACGAGAACCGTGAAGAGCCAATCAAGGCCGGGGACGCCATCCTTATCCCGCCTGATAAAACACATCAGTTCCAAGCTGGGACTGTCGGTCTAAAGTTTCTTTGCATGATACCCAAATGAAAAGAGTGAGATCACCTCCACTAGGTCACTCCAAATGCAACTTTGACGTCCTATTGTGAACCCACAACCCTAGGTTCGTTGGGATTCCTTGGTTTATTTTCGCACGTGCTTAGGAGCGGATGATGTATTTTCGTGGGGAGAACATGTTACTTCACGTTTGTGATGACGCTTCCGGTAGCGGGTGGGGCTATTTGGGGACCCCCCCATAGGGGGGCACCCGCCCACCTTCTCAGTTTCGTGGTCTCGCGGTCTTTTTCTCTTATGGCGTTCGGGTGGATGACACCCAATGATTGAATGTGTACGCTGGCCAATACATTCGGCAGTTCCCAACGCCTTGAATTTCACATTGCCTCTCTGGACCGCTGTGGGTTGCTAGAGCTCTTTTGCTTAATTGCGAATACTAGCGCTGCACTCAAGACCTGCGTTATTGAACTCGCCACAAAAATGTAGACCGGACCAATGGCGCTCCACACTAACCCATAAACGAGCGGCCCCATGATTATGCCCAGGTCTTCGCATGAGCCATAGATTCCTACTACGGTGCCGTACATTCTCTTGGGAGTGACGTCAGCTACAATAGCGAGCAGCAGCGACGTTGCTGAAAGGCCCAGGCCAGCGGCAATGGAGACAAGGAAAATCTGGTAAGCCGTATTCGCGAAGAGGTAGAGCAAGAAAGAGCCGGAACATAGCAAGAACCCAATGATAACCATGGGCTTTCGGCCAAACCTGTCGGACAACCAACCGAGAAACAGTATTGCAACCAACTGAGAAGCAGCAACAGTTGAAATGAGCGTCCCAACCTCAACAGTCGACATCCCAACCCGCCCCGAAGCGTATAGGGGTAGAAACGCTCGAACAACAGAGAACCCCATGAAGGCGAAAATTGCTGAGAGGAAAAGGAATTGCGCCGAATGACTCCGCAGGGTAGAATTGAGGCCATAGATCATGCTCTTCGACCTTCCGGCCATTTGGCGGCTAGGTGGAAACGACCACAACACAATGAAAATCAAGAGAACACTCAGCGCAGATGAGGCGTAGAACGAATACTCGAACGACCAGCTTTGCGCAATGTACGTTCCGATCAGAGGGCCGATGATCCGGCCGATAGAGGAAAAAACCCACCAAACACTAGCGTAGAACCCGGCAGATTTCAAAGAAGATTCCTCCGATACAGACGCCCTCGTCGTAGGCCCAACTACGACTCCAACCGCTCCTGAAAGGAATTGCAGAACTAAGAAGAAGAAAAAGGAACCATGACGGGTGTAGAGAATGAAAATTGCACTCATGCACAATAAAGAAACGACCAGGAGATACCTTCGATTAGTTCTGTCACTTAGACTCCCCCATACCCATTCGAAAAGAAACATCCCCAAAGCGAACATGGCAGCCAGCGTGCTCCATCCGACGATGCCGATTCCAAGTGTTTCAATATAGAGAGGCAGCACAGGGCCCGTAATCGTTATAGACCAAGAAACATTCCAGAGGAGCAAAGTAACATAAGCTGGAAGCACGCGACGAAAACTCGGAGTCAACAATCGGGATACCAACCAATACATGAGCATCGTGTTTAAAGCCGCATTTTAGTCCGAGATTCTTTATGGTTACGTCCATTTCTCTTTCGGGATGAAGGATAGGCATTGCGGATTGCCGTAGATATCGACTCCCCTGTAGCCCTCAAGCAATTTAACTGAGAACCGTACCTCGCGAACAACAACTGAAGTTAGAGGGAACCAACGGAATTCACAGTTAGGTAAGGTGCATATGATGGTTGATTTCTGCCGGGACTGTGGAGCTTACATCCCAGCCGGCCTCACGGAATGCGCAACATGTGACCCGAGGAGTAAACCATTCGTCCAGTTGAAAGAGATCAATCCAAACCAGCTAACTCCGCAGGACGTGCTAGACTTATTTCCGAGCCGAACCTTTCGCGAACACCAGAAGGAAACCATCACTAAGATGGTCGAGGCGTTCACTTCTGGGATAAAGTGCATACTCCTCGTAGCCCCGACGGGCGCTGGGAAATCCTATGTGAATGCTTCCTTCACATCGGCCACACGCTCGTTCTACGCAACACCCCAGCTCGCATTAATCGATCAGATCATGCGGGACCCATTATTGGAGAAGCGATTTGTGGAGATCAAAGGCCGGCAGAATTACCGATGCTACTATAACCCGAGTAGGGGTGTGCATGTTGGAAAATGTGAGACCGAGCAGTACCCCTGCAACGAACGCTTGGACATCTGCCCGTACTGGATGCAGAAGATGCGTGCGTTGAAAGCGCCTAGCGTCCTTCTGAGCCTCGCTTACCTCATCTCGGAAGGCCAGACTGAGGGCATAAGCGAAACTTACCTCGGGACCAGAGCACTAATGGTTTTGGACGAAGCGCACAACTTGGAAGAGCAATGCCTCAACCACATCTCAGTCCGACTATCCCCTTTCTCGATACCGTACGACGTATACGATGGAATACTCCCCGCCCTTCGCGAGGTGGGGTCGGACATTGAGCTTGGAAGATTCCTGGAAGGCCTGGAGTCGAAGCTTAGCAGACTCTTGGAACAGCTAAAGCAGAAATCCGAGACCTCAGGGCTCTCAGTAGTGCAAACCGAGAACAGGGATCTCATTGAGCGATACCTCGCAAGCTACTACCTCTACATGAACTCGCGGTCGGAATGGGTTTGGCAGATCAGGAACGACCAACTCCTCCTGCAACCAGTATTCGCGAAGGAGTTCATGAAGCAACTCATCTGGAAGCGAGCGGAGTACTATGTAATCTCCTCGGCCACCATCCTAGACCCCGAAGAATTCGTCGAGCTGACAGGCCTTACAACGATTCTTGAGAAGGACGAGATTTACGTTCTTCAAGCGCCAAGCACCTTCCCCGTCGAGAACCGCCCAATAATCGACGCAACCGTCGGCCCCCTGTCAAAGCAAGAGTGGGACAAGAACATGCCCCAAGCCGTGAAGACAATAACGGAGATCCTTCGTAAAGAAAAGGGTAAAGTCGCGATCCATTCCCACAGCTATCGCCATCAACGAGCCCTCGTCGAGCATCTACCCGCAGACATTAAACCCCGTCTAATCGTACACACGAGCCGTGACCGGGAGGAGAAGCTGCAGGAGTGGATGCGCTCCCGAGGAAAAGTATTCGTCTCCGTCGCCTTCAACGAAGGCCAAGATTGGAAGTACGACCTCTGCGATGCTCAAATCCTTTTGAAAGTTCCCTTCGCGGACCTGAGCGATCGACGAACGAGCCGCCGGTTGGGGCTTGGACATAGGAGGTGGTATGAGAATCAGGCGATGATGGAGGTCATCCAGGCGTATGGGCGGGCGATTAGAGCCGACGACGACAAGGCAGGGTTCTACGTGGTGGACGGAAGCTTCCAGAAACTTGTCAGAGACTGTTGGCCATACATACCGGACTGGTTCAAGGAAGCACTACCACCAACCCTCCAACCTCCGAACCCCTATCATGCTTTAGGTCACGTTTCAGAAAGTACGTAACATGATTATTTGATCCGCTACATCGAATTGTGCGGACCTTCTAAACTAGGAAGAGAACTGCAACGCCGATTACTGCGATCATTGCGCCCAGAATCCCTCTCCAACTTGTCCTCTGCCTATAAAGAATCCAGACCACCGGGATAATTATGACTGGCATTAGTGAGAGTAGGGTCTGCGCGATACCTACTTCCGCATAGGTTACAGCAACCATGGATAGCGTCACACCCAGGAAAGGTCCCACAACCGCAGCGGCAAGCGTCTGTCTCATTCCCTCCCTGCTCTTGAAGGCACCTCGAAGTTCGGGCAGTCTTCCCGCAGCTATCAGGACGAGCCAAAGGGAGCAGGCTCCTAGAATCATACGCATTAGCGTGGCAGATATTGGGTTCAATGTTGCCGCGGGGTTGAGTTCGATTCCTTTCTTCGCTAGAACCAACCCTACTCCCTGGCCAATTGCAGCGACAAGGCCAAAGAAAATGCCGTAACTCTTCAGCTTCTTTGACACAGGAGCTTCGCCGGAGTGCTCATCACGTTCTAAGATGACTAACACGACACCGCCCAAGGTCAGTGCGATGCCAACTGCGGCGACTGCTGGAATTGTTTCACCGAGCATGACATATCCGCCCAGAGACGCGAATATTGGAGCCAGAGCCATAAGCAGCAGGGAGCGGCGTGGGCCAAGTATTACGTAGGCGGCGAATAGTCCCGAATCACCAATACCTAACCCGACTATGCCGCTCGCGCCTAACCAGAACCATTGGGGACCGCTAGCCAAAGGTAGAATGGTCCCGAGCAAAACAAATTGAGTGACGAGGAGCAGACCCACCGCTATCACAGTGCGGTACGCGTTCACGCTGAGCGACCCTATTCGTTTCCCGGCCGCGGTGAAGAACAATGAACTAACGGTCCAAAGGACTGAAGTGATTACTGCAGCGGTTTCCCCGAGAAAGCTCGAGTTCAATTAGCTCACTGAAGCCCTTGCTTGCACAGCGACATATGCGGTCTTTTTTTGTCTTTGGTTACAGTTTCTCTGTTGGCGTATCAGCTAACTGAAAGGTTTACAGTTTGTTGCTCTAACTCCGGTCTGTTCGGTCTGTAGATCGGGCAAAAACTCTTTCTGCCTATTATGTTGGCCCTCGGGCGGGATGGTGGACGGTAAGAAGTCTCGCTTAGCTCAGATCTTGAATTGCAAAGCGCCTTCAGCGGTTCCCGTGTAGTGCACTATTTGGGTGACCCGAACTTCGTTTGGGCTCGCTGTTATTCTGCCAATTACCCTAGGACCACCGTCAAGGTCGATTAGCGCAACAACGTATGGCGCTCCCTTCTCGAATCCTGTCGGCGGATACCTGATCACAGTGAACGTGGCAACCTTGCCTTGCCCCGAGAATGATACTTCTTTGATATCGCTCAGGCAACGTGGGCACGCTTTAGTTGCGAAGAAGTCAGACCAAGTACAGTTCACGCACTTGTAGCCTCTGATGCCTTCATCCATACCTTAATCACTTCGCAGTATGTGGACCGCGGCCGTGCCACCAATTCCGCCCACGCTCTGCGACATTCCCAGGTGGGCTTCGGGGACTTGGCATTTTCCTGCTTTCTTTGACAGTTGGAGAGCGAGTTCTGCGATTTGGTACATTCCACTAGCACCGACAGGATGGCCTCTTGCCTTTAGCCCTCCGAATGTGTTTGTGGGCATCGGCCCATCCCGCGCACAGACTCCATCCTTTACGAGTTGAGTACCAGAACCTTTCGTTGCAAAACCCAAGTCTTCCAACGCCATAATTCCAAGAATTGAGAAGGCATCGTGGACCTCTAAGAGGTCGATTTCTTTGGGCTTCACACCCGCCGCCTCGTACGCCCGTTTGGCCGCTCTTCTTGAGGCCTCAAAGGTAGTCAAGTCTTGGCGTTGGTAGAGGCTGAGCGTATCAGTCGCAACGGCAGAGGCAGCGATCTTCACTGGCAAATCCGTGAATTCCTTCGCCTTCTCCACAGTCGTTAACACAAGGGCGGCCGCGCCATCTCCGATCGCTGAGCAATCATACAACCTCAATGGGTCCGCCACTAACGGGGACTTGAGCACATCTTCGACAGTGATGTTCTTGTGAAATTGAGCCTTAGGGTTGTTGAGGGCGTTTTCGTGGCAGAGGACCGGAAACTGAGCCAGTAGCTCATGTGGTGTATCGTACTTGCGCATGTATTCTCGGGCAATCATGGCGTTGAGGCCAACGAAAGTGATACCCGTAGCGCCAACCCGGGCTTTGTCCTCTGCCATCATAAGACCCGATGTCACCTCAGGTGTCGAGTAACCCGACATTTTCTCAACCGCCCCGACCAAGACCACGTCTTCTAACCCCGACATTACACTCTTCACGGCGGCATGAGCGGCAACTCCACCCGAGGCGCATGCACCTTCCACCTTGAAACTTGGGACGCCTTCCCTTCCGAGTGCTGTCACCATCAAAGCGCCCAAATGCTCTTGGTTCTGCAGAAACCCAGACATCATGTTCCCGACATAAATGGAGTCAATTTTGTCGACCCCCGAATCTTCAATCGCTTCCGTAGCGGCTTCGACGAATAATTGTGGCAGGCTTCTCCCCGAACCTGCCGTAACCGGCGACATCCCAACCCCAATTATGGCGACATCCCGCAAAGTTACCTACCTATACGTAGAACATCTTGTAGGCTCTATGTTTAATTATTCGCTGGTGGGCAGTTGGTTTGGAGTTGGCGGCCATAGCTGAGGGCTAGGACCCGTTCCCATTCCGAACACGGAAGTGAATCTCTCAGGCGATTCGGGTAGTAGTGTGTTCCGAAAGGCCATGCGAGCCCCGGACCGCTGCCGACTCCATTATTCTTGTGACTTGGTTGATTAGCACTGAGTCAAATGAATGAACGTTTATTACATGGGTGGCTTGGCTTATGATTTGAAACTTAGAGGAATCCTATTGTTAGGTCAACTAGGCGCCATAATTCTCGAAACCGGATTATTCGGCTCAGGCGGAGTCAGCAATTTAGTGAACATTCTGTTCTTCGTTATGTTCTTTGGTTTCATGTTGTTTGGTCAACAAATTCAAAGTCGAATTGCCCTAATGCAAATAGATGGGGCTGTTAGAAAACTTGAAAACATGAGGGACAACGCGAAATCTCTCACACTAAAAGTGCTTCGGGACGTAGGCAAACCCAAGGACGACCCGACAGCGCGATTGAATTCGTTGCTTGAGCAATTCCTCATTGAGCCCGTGAATATGGATCCATCTGGTGTGGTCAGGAAGTTCGATCACCTGCTCGACGTTCGGGAGTCGAAGTTCAAATCGGATGTGGCTAGAATTGCGCCCGAAGCGAATCCTTCACAGGTCAACAATCTCGAGAACCTAGTCGAAGCAGCTTGGGCGCTGAACTACATGTTCAAAGTTGTTCGGCATTTGTACCTGCTCGGCAAGAAGACGTTCAGCATCTTCGTCATATTCCAGCTTCAGGCCTTCCTACCACTGATTATGATGGAGGCGGATGCTTACCAAGGGGCGACCAAGGCCTTCGCGGAAGGGCACCCGATAGGTGACGGCGCTGGCGCGCTTGTGGCGTCGAGGTTGATGCGCGGCCACGAGGCTAGGAAAGTTGAGAAGGACATGGTTGCGGCCGAGACAACTTTGGAAGGCCGGAGAGTTATTGCGCTAAAGGCAGAGGGCCCAGGCGGGAACGTTGGAAAGCCTGGTGACGCCATCCGCCAGGTCCTGGAAGAAAACAACGGAAAAGCATCAATGATAATCATGGTTGATGCTGCGTTGAAACTGGAGGGAGAGAAGACAGGGGAAGTTAGCGAAGGAATCGGCGCTGCGATTGGTGGCATTGGGACAGAACGGTTCAAGATTGAAGAGGAAGCAACGAAATTCGGTATACCCGTCTACGCCATCGTAGTCAAACAAAGCATACAGGAAGCAGTCACCACCATGAAGAAGGAGATCGCTGAATCCGCTGAAACTGTCTTAGAGAGAATAAAGCGGTTAATCGTTGAACGCACTAAAGAAGGCGAACTCGTCATAATCGCTGGCATCGGCAATACCGCCGGCATCGCACCATAGGCGACGACACATGAGTGGCAAGCCTTCAACATTCTACGCGTACATACTGATCGCCTTCGGATTGGTGATCCTAGCAATTTCAATGTGGGCAATGGTACAAGCCCTCGATTACTATAACGCTGGACAATTCCCACAGTTCTTCGTGTACGGTATAATGGCAACTGTAGGCACCGTGCTCGCCATATCATCAATCACGCAAATGCGCCGTCGAATGGTCGTCCTACAACATATCGCCGCCAAAGTACTCAGCGTCGTGCTCTGCGCGAACTGCGGATTCAAAGTGGTTAGGACATTCAGCGTCGGGGACTACGTGACTAAGGAAGTTGGGCAATGCCAGCAGTGCAAGGGCAGCATGCGCGTTGACTCCATCTACGCTGATGACCTTAAGCCCAAGAAAATCTAGGCAGTTAAGACTCGGCAACCATTCTCAGTCACGATTATTGTATGCTCCGCCTGAGCAACAACGTGGCCGCTCGCTTCGACGAGCACAGGGTAACCAACAATACACCGACGCTTCACTAGTTCCCCAAACGCCGCTTGGAAATTGGCACCGCGCCAAGAATTATGCGCCCAACGAGCCGCGAAAGGTAGAGTTTTGTATGTATCCCTAACAAACTCAGCAAGTTTAACGGCTTCATCTGTTTTGGCACCTTTTGCCTTAACAAAACGGTAGATGTACGCGGAATCGCCATCGCGGACAGCACCCTCAGCACTTTTCAACGTAACAAAAGGCTCGATTGCATAGACTTCGCCCACCTCAAAGCGGCCGCACTCCATCCCTGAAACGTTAGGAACCGACTTCCCTGCATGTATCGTGTAGCGGTCTATTTTGTGGCCGGTCAAGTTTCTAATCGGCTTGAAACCGTACCTCTCGATGCAGCGTTCCACCACACTACCGATTTCCGACAGCTTTCGCCCGGGGGCTACAGCTGCAAGCGCCTCCTGGAGGGCAGCCTCAGCCGCGACTTTCATAGAGTCGTAAGCTGGGTCTAGTGCCATCGTTATCGCTGTATCTGTTACGAAGCCATCGAGCGCTACACCGAAATCCACCTTCACTATACAATCCTCCGGAATCTTGCTGGTGTCGTCCCACGGGCTAGTATAGTGGGCGGCCACGTCATTGATCCCGACATTGCATGGAAAAGCTGAGTCCGCCCCCAGGCTCTGTATCTTTCCCTCTACCTTCTCACACACTTCCAGAACGCTCCTGCCGGCCACGGGAAGGGTTTTCACGAATTCTCGAACCTCGGCAAGGATTCGCCCGGATTTTGTGAACATTTCGATTTGCTGGCTCAACGGCAGCTAAACCTTCCTTATGGAGGCTTGACTGTGAATTTTCGTACAGGTGATAAGCTTACTGCTTCTTTGCGACCTTCACCATTATCCGGCCAAGCCGCTTATGCCCGGCCTTCATGTACCATTTCAACCACCAGACGGCTAAAGCTTCAACCGCTCCTTGATCAAGGGATGCGAGGTCTCTTTCTGCCTCTTCCGCTGCCGCGTCCATTTTAGCCAAAACGTTGCCTTTCTCGTCACTCATAGCTACTCCCTAGCAACATGGCATCAATGGAGCTTCTAGAAGTTTACCCTATTTCTGCCGCAGCGGCTATTTGATTTATACAACTCGTCCGTTATGATATACGCACATTAATTGTGGGGAAGCAACTAAGTCGGAGCGTAGTTTCTGAAAGCGGGAGAACCTGAGCTGTGTCAGTCAATAACGAGGAAATGGTGGTCACCCCTTGGGAAGTTACGGGTAAAATCGATTATGATAAGCTGATAAGGGAATTTGGGACCCAACCCCTTACCCCAGAAATCCTAGACACGATTAGGAAGCACACCGGCGAATTACACCCTCAACTCGCTAGAAGAATTTTCTTCTCACACAGGGATTTGGATTGGATTCTGCAGAGATATGAAGCCGGAGAGAAATTCGTACTCTACACAGGGCGGGGCCCTTCTGGGCCGGTCCACATAGGTCACCTGGTCCCCTGGATCTTCACCAAGTACTTGCAAGACAAGTTCGGCGCCAAACTCTACTTCCAGATCACAGACGACGAGCGGTTCCTCCAACACGATGAGTTCTCGATGAGTGAACCGGCGAAATGGGCATTTGAGAACGCACTCGACCTGATCGCCCTAGGCTTCGACCCCAAGAAAACCCGAATCATACTGGACACTAAGAACATGGACGCCCTTTACAGCCTCGCGATTAAGATCGCTAAGCATGTGACTTTCTCAACCGCCAAAGCGGTGTTCGGCTTTCGGGAGAGCACGAACATAGGAATGGTCTTCTATCCGGCTATCCAGGCGGTTCCAGCCTTCCTGGAGTCGCAGCTAGTGGGACATAATGTTCCGTGCTTGATCCCGGCGGCTATCGACCAAGACCCTTACTGGAGGATCACCCGGGATGTTGCACCGAAGTTAGGATTTTACAAGCCCGCCCAAATTCACTGCCGCTTCGTGCCGGGACTTGGGCGCGGCGGAAAAATGTCTGCATCAATGCCTGAAACTGCAATATTCACGATAGATAATCCTCAACAAGCGAAAAAGAAGGTCATGAGCGCATTCACAGGCGGACGAGCCACGATCGAGGAACAGAAACGGCTTGGCGCCAATCCTGACATCTGCTCCGTTTTTGCCTACGACTACTTCCTATTCATGAACGACACGGAAATTGAAGACCTACGCTACAACTGCCTCGCCGGTAACATCATGTGCGGAGAATGCAAACTCACACTCGCGGAACGAGTTGAGGAGTTCCTCATAGAGCATCAAGCGAAGCGAGAGAAAGCCAAAGACAGATTCGAGGAATTCCTCTTCAACCCCAAAGACTCGTGGTAAACAATCTATTATAGACCCAGCCGCCTATAGCTGCGAAGCTTCGAGGTTGAGCGTATGATTGCAGGTGACCGCGTTTTCAGGCCTCAACGCAGCACTCCAGTTGTCCTCTGAACTAATTTCCTTGAATGCCGCGTGGGGCAGGCACGCAAACTCCATGGGAGCGCAAATTCTTGCTTGATATGCGTGAAAACGAAGCCGCGGTAATGCGTGGCCTACAATCCTCCGGCGGCAACTGCTCATTCGAAGAATTAGTACTAAACACTAACCAGAGTAGTGCCGCAGTCACGCGAGCCTTAACGACTCTGCAAGAGAAGCAATTTGTTCGAGTGACCGAAGCTGAACGAACAATCCTGAAGCTTACAGAAGAGGGAATGAACTACGCAAAACAAAGTTTGCCCGAAAGACGGCTTCATCATGCTGTTCTTGAGCTAGGAGGCGAAGCAACTCTTGACCAGGCGGCGAGACGTGCCAATATAGCCGCGAACCTCGCTTCCGTCGCATTGGGATGGATTAAGGTCGCTGGGTGGTGCGAGGTCACAACTCAACTTCAAAGAGTAGTACTCAAAGCGTCCGGCATACCTGACAAGACCGATTTAGAAAAGTCACTGGAAATTCTATCAGCCAAAACCGAGACCGCACTCGAGGAATTACCAAAACCTCTACGCGAAACCGTTGAGACTTTGAAGAGACGAAAGTTGGTCATAAGCAGGAAGCAGACTAAGCGTTACACGGAACTAACCTCGCAAGGTTGGAAAGCCCTTCAGGAAGGGATAACTGTCCCGGTAGAAGTGAGCGACCTCACCCCCGAGCTACTCGTGTCCCAGCGATGGAAAAGCGCTACGTTTCGAAAATACAACATAGCGGCCTCAGTCACTCCGACCTGGCCCGGGAAGAGACAACCATATCGGCTGTTTCTTGACAACTTGAAGAATAAACTCGTCAACCTTGGGTTCAAGGAAATGACCGGACCCGCGGTCGAATTGATGTTCTTCAACTGCGACGCGCTCTTCATGCCACAGGACCATCCCGCACGCGAAATTCACGACATTTACTTCATCAAGACGAAGGAAAGGGGGAGTCTAGCAGAAAATGAACGCTTCATGAACCCCGTTTCGAGAACACATGAAAACGGTTGGAAGACGGGGTCGACTGGTTGGAAGTACTCCTACTCACGCGACGAAGCACTGAAGCTGATACTCAGAAGCCAAGGAACCGCTCTAAGCGCCCGGACCCTCGTCAGCAAGGAGCTGCGGATACCAGGGAAGTATTTCTCACTCGTGAGATGCTTTAGGCCTGATCAAGTAGACCGCACTCACCTTACAGAATTCAATCAAGTTGAAGGTATAGTGGTAGGCGCTGGCCTGTCACTAAGAGACCTTTTGGGGGTGCTCGAACGCTTCGCCATAGACATTGCGGGCGCGGACAAAGTCCGTTTTAGGCCGGATTACTTCCCCTTTACCGAACCAAGCGTGGAGCTGCAAGCCTACAAGGAAGGTTATGGGTGGCTTGAGTTCGGCGGGTCAGGAATCTTCAGGCCTGAACTGACACTCCCATTAGGAATCAAAGTGCCCGTGATCGCCTGGGGCATAGGCGTGGACAGGCTGTACATGATGCGTGCTGGAATCGATGACATACGCCTCCTCTTCGCCCAAGACCTCGAATGGATGAGGAGGCAGAAGGTCCTCTAACATGGTCACCATACTCACCCGAATAGACGACCTGGAGCAGTTAGTCGGCAAGAAACTGCCGCGAAGCCACGAGCAACTCAACGAGATACTCTACACGGTCAAATGCGAACTCTCCGGCCTAAGCCGAACAGAACCCATCCTAGAAGACTCCGAACTTCAACTTGAGAACAAGGATACAAACCGACCGGACACTTGGAGCACCGAGGGCATAGCCCGCGCTCTAAGAGGTTTGCTGGGAATCGAAGTCGGCCTTAAGACCTACGTGCCCGCCGAGAAACCTGCCGTCCAAATCAAAGTCGACAAAGAACTGAAGGACATCAGGCCGTTCATTGCTTGCGTGGTCGCCAGGCACACGAAACTGAACGACGTTATCATTCGCGGGTTGATCCACCTCCAAGACAAGCTTGATCAGAGTTATGGAAGGAAACGCCGAAGATCATCGATCGGTTTCTACGACTTTGACTTGATTACTCCTCCACTGCGCTACGGGGCGATGGGGCAGGACGATGTAGAATTCGTGCCCCTCGAAGGAGACAAGACGATGTCGCTCCGCGAAATCTTGGAAGCCCACCCGAAGGGCCTAGAGTACGGTCACATCCTTAAGGAGCATGAAAAAATGCCCATCCTGCTTGATGCAAAACAAAAGGTGCTCTCCTTCCCGCCCATCATCAACTCTAACGACCTAGGACGGCTCACACCAGACACAAAGAACGTACTCGTCGAAGTTACAGGTTCGTCTGAAGAAACCGTAATGAACGCCGTCACCATCCTCACAACCTCCCTCGCCGACCGGGGAGCCAAAATCTCACCAGCCGCAGTCCAGTACAGGTACGGTAAGGTGCGGACACTGAAAACACCTGACCTCAACGAAAGACGAATCAAACTATCCATCGATAGCCTGAAAAGTCTAATCGGCCTGGAGCTCAGCCGCCCCCAGATAGTGTCGCTTCTTCGCTGCGCACGATATGATGTGGCAGGTTCGGCTGGGAAACAACTGAACGTTCGTGTCCCATGCTACCGGTTGGATATTCTACATCCAGTTGACATACTCGAAGATGTGGCCATCGCTTACGGCCTAAACAAAATGGAGCCGAAATGGCCATCGGACCTAACAATCGGCGGCCTCTCACCGATGGAAGAGTTCTCGGACAATGTGAGGGAGTTGATGGTAGGACTTGGGTTCCAGGAGATGCTGGGGTTCATGATGACAAACGAGGAAAAGTTGTTCACGAAGATGAACAAGCAACCTGGCCAAGTGGTTGAGATTGCGAACCCGAAGATTATGACAATGAGATGCCTACGCCCCTGGCTGCTGCCAGACTTGATGGACTTCCTAGCGAACAACACCCACGTCGAGTATCCTCAAAGAGTGTTTGAGGCCGGAGACTGCACAATCTGGGATCCGACCGTTCCGAACCGGGCGAGAGATATCCGCAGGTTGGCCTGCGTCTCATCTCACTCGAAAGCCAATTTTACGGAGATGAAATCTTACCTCGAACCGCTCATGCTCAACCTTGGGTTCGAATTCACATTGAACCAAACCCTTGACCCAAGCTACTTGGAAGGTAGGGTCGGTAGCATTCTTATTGGCGAGCGAGGGGTTGGAGTAATAGGAGAGGTTCACCCACAAGTCCTCGAAAATTGGAAACTAGAAGACCCCGTAACCGCAATGGAGCTTGACCTTGACCAACTCTTCCAGTTGCAAAGACATTAGGTTCGTTGGAGAGGCACCAGAGCCGCCCACCTCCGAGAGAGCCAACTGAGTGGGGCGATGCCCTCCGGTGAAGTTTGCGTGTTAGTGTCGTGGGCGATAGGGGTCGGATCGTTCCGGCCCTGCGGCGAATCCCCTCCAACGAAAGAAGAATAGCACAGCCCACACAATTAGAACTTGAGAGGGAAGAAACTTGG